>SCPN01000035.1_pt1 | contig 586348 bp, 664 predicted proteins | sample 6106831 | NCBI WGS metagenome assembly SCPN01 (sample SAMN10720447, study PRJNA508395) | human gut metagenome | isolation source: Participant 1, 0 month | reverse complement strand
AAAGTTCCACTCAGATCCGGCCTTTACTGCAGATATATGCTCCGGTAGGAGCAAATCCGCAGGCATTCTTAATAAGCGAACCTGCCGTAATATCCGCACCGAGTTCGATCGGTTCTTCTTTACAGGTAAATTCACCGTAGCAGTTATCTACAAAACAAATCGTATCAGGATTTTGCTTTGACCGTATCGACAATTTTTTATATCCCTCAGGAAATAAGGAATCGCGAAGCATGTAACCACGGGACGCTGTATTTCCACCAGCTTTACATTTTCATCCACCGCCGCGGCAATGGCATCCAAATCATATGCATTCCCTTTGAGCGGCACTTTTATACCGGACACCGCGCTTTTCAAATTGCCAGTATCACCCGTAATCCCAATAACACTCTGCATCGTATCATAGGGACTTCCCACAGCGGAAACCATGGTATCACCGGGATTTAAAAGCGCCAAAAGAACCGTCGCCAGCGCATGAGTACCCGAAACGAACTGGGGCCGTACCAAAGACGCTTCCGCATGAAAATATCGCACCAGACATTCTCCAACTTCTGCCGGGGTCACCGTAACCATATCCGTTAGATGGCGCAAAGTGATAAGCCGACAGATGGTTCTTGCGAAAAGCTTCTAGTACTTTTTGCATATTGAATAAGGAAATTTCTTCCATCTTAGCAAAAAACAGGTGCGCAGAGCATAAGAGCTTCCTGCCGCACCTTCTGTAATTGTGTATTCATTATAAATAATCAGATCCTTTGAATCGTAGATATAGCATGCTTATAGATAAGTTGTGAACGATTTTCGCTCACAAGCAGCACTGTAAAGCTGTCGAATGATTTAACTTTACCCTTGAGTTGTACGCCGCTTAAAAGAAATATGCTGACCGGTACATTTTCTTTCTCGCTTCATTTAAAACGTATCCTGAAGATTCATTTTCCCTTCCATTCTGATTCTCCTCTGATCCATGAAATCACATACGCTTCTATTTCCCTGAGCCATGTGTCCGTATCTGTCCGCTCTACCCAATGGATATAAGGCATGCGGCGGTACCAGGTTAGCTGTCTTTTGGCAAAATGACGTGTATTCTTTGTAATGAGCGCTTCCGCTTCCTCAAGGGAATACTCACCGTGAAGAACGGGAATCATCTCTTTATAGCCAATCCCCTTGAATGCTCTGGAATTTTCAGGCACGCCTGCAATAAGAAGAGCCGCAACTTCCTCCTTGAGTCCTCTTTCAATCATTTGATGGACTCGCTTATTTATTCTATCATATAAAACCGATCTGTCCATAGTAATACCTATAACAGGTCCGTCATATACGAGATGCTCTGCTCTATCCGTTACAAGGCTTTGCCCAGCATCAGCAAGCTCTAACCGCCGTACCATACGTTGGGGATCCAAAGGAATCTTCAGGAAGAAGTTTCTTAAATGCGTCCGCCAATCCTTTTTCCCCTGCATCTTATAAAGGTGTACCACTTACTTCGGCCTTCTACTTTGGTGAAAAGCATATCCTTCTAAAAGTCCCTGCACATAAAGACCTGTACCACCGATAAGAATAGGAATTTTATCCTTTTTATTTTCCTTAGAGATATATTCCCGCGCTTTGAAATATAGCGGCTGAATATGATTCTTCAGGTTCCATACAGTCTACCAGATAATGGAAAATTTCATCCGCCTCTTCTTTCGTTACCTTTGCTGTATTGATATCCATACCGCGATATACTTTGAAAAGCGTCACCGGAAATGATGGAACTGCCCAGAATTTTTGCTAAATAGACTGACAACTCCGTCTTACCAACTGCCGTAGGTCCAAGAATCGTCAGCAGTTTTTCTTTCTTCATAGTTTTATCACTCCATAGGCGGTTGTCTGTCCTCTTTTACCGTGAATTTCTGTAAATAATCCTGTACGGAACAGCGCAGAAAACGGCCTCTTTCACTATTACTTTTTCTGGCCGCTCTCATTGCAAACTGTAAAACATCTTCTGTCAAAGGATCATAAACCGCGGCACCGCGAAATCCTCCATACTATTTTCTTTCCGTTTTACAGGATGCCTAAACATAGGATCAAAGTAAATTACATCAAAAGAATTTGGCGCTGCTGTTTCTAAAAATCCACGAAAATCGGCATGCAGCAGCTGAATACGCCGTAAAGCTTCCGTCATTTCTCCATCTTGTCCTGACAATGCAGCAAGACCTTCTTTCCCCACTTCATAAAGAGGACGGCTCCGCTCAAGAGAAATAACTTCTCCGCGTTTCCGCAGATACCAGCTTAAAATGACAGAATCCCTGCCCTGTCCAAAGGTACAGTCCAGTACAGATGTACAGTCTCCCGGCAAAAGATTGCACAGCCTGTCTCCATGCCCTTTTCGCATTTCAAAAATACGAAGAACTGCCGTCCCCAAATGAAACCGGTAAGTTCCTTCTTTTGACCAGAAGAATACTGGTTTCTTTCCATAAACCAGAAAGCCTTCCTCTCCATATTTTTCTGACATATGGAACAGGTTCTTTCTCTTTCATAAAAGCGGTTCGCAAGTCTTCCGCCTTTCCCTTGCACGCCGAAGAGAATCTGCATCAGGCTTTAAAACGGTGGTGACGGCTATATTCATGTTCTGTCAAAGAGGCGCCCCAGTTCGTCAGGTGTAAATTTCACAATGGTCGGACGACCATGGGGACAAACGAATGGCCGCGTGGTATGGAACAGATCAGTAATAAGTTCCTTCATCTGCCGTACATTAAGCGGATCGCCTCTCTTAATTGCACCGCGACAGGCAGCATAAGCCATCATCCGATGACGCAGAGTTTCAGGAGAAGGCATGTTTTCATCATGGAAAGCAATAAAGCAAATCTTTAATAATACGATCCATATCATTTTCCGGGAAGTCTTCCGGTGCGCCTGTGATTCGAATGACGTCACGGCCTGCCTGCTCAAAAGTAATTCCCAGCTTTTTAATCTCTTCTTCTTTCTCAAAAAGAAGATCCATATCTTCCGGTTCCACATCAATCAGGTAAGGAATTAGAATTGTCTGAACCGGAATTCCATCAGTCTTTGCAGCAAAACGATCATACCTTACCCGTTCATGGGCAGCATGCTGGTCAATAATAAATAAATCGCTCCCATGCTGGCACAGAATAAAGCAATCCGCCACCTGTCCCAAAGGAATGACAGGATCATCTTTTTCGGCGGTTACTTCAAAAAGCGGTTCACTTTCCGCTTTCATCGACTCTTCATGTGGTTTTATAAAAACGGGTGTTGTCGATAAAATTTCTGATCGGGTTTGTTTTGTTTCAAAATCAGTTCCTGATCGGGATACAGCATGTTCCGATTTGCGAAAATCACGATTTCCATAAGAAGAAAAAGATTCGTTCCATGAAGACTGTACCGGCACAGACGGTTGCGGTTTCTGCACGACTCCGTCCGCTTCAGTGAGTCCGATATCATGCGCACCAAGCTGCTTATCTTCCACCACCACCTTTGACAAGTCCAGTTCCGTTCCCAACGGTACCTGATGAGCAGGTTCTTTGATCATATCTTTCACAATAGAATCAGGTGCAGATTGAGATGTCAGCGTATTAAGAACTGCGTGGTAAACAAGACGGAATATTTTCTGCTCATTATCAAATTTAATTTCTCTCTTCTGCGGATGAACATTTACATCGATACTTTCAGGCGGCAAGGTGAATGTCAGCACCATAATCGGATAGCCGTTCTTAGGCAGCAGGAATGATAGGCATTATCTACCGCCTTCGTCACTACGGCGCTTTCCACCACACGGCGGTTAATAATAATCGTTTGGTTCTGACGGCTGCTTTTCAAAAGAGAAGGCTTAGAAATCATTCCTGTCATAACAGAGTCTTCCCCTTCACTTTCCACTTCTAACATTTCTCCGGTCACCTTCACCCCGTATAATGCAGAAATCACATCCATCAGGCGCCCGTTTCCCGGTGTCTCAATGACAGTACGTCCATTATTGATAAGAGTAAAAGAAATATCGGGATTTGCCAGTGCCAATTTACCAATCATTGTATTAATCCGACTGCTTTCCGTCCGTTCTGATTTCAAAACTTCTTCTTGCCGGCACATTGTAGAACAGTTCACGTACTTCCACTGTAGTTCCTGCAGGCGCACCCACACCTTTAATTTTTTCCACCGCTCCGCCTATCACATCAATAGCGGTTCCTTCCATATCTTCCGCCCGTCTTGTGGTAATTGTCGTTCGGGATACAGACATAATACTTGGCAAAGCCTCCCCGCGAAATCCAAGGGAACAAATATGATAAATATTTTCAACACTGGAAATTTTACTGGTTGCATGGCGGATCACGGACAATTTCGCATCTTCCTCGTCATGCCGCTGCCATCATCGGTAACACGGATATATGTCATTCCCCGTCTGCTATTTCCACTTCAATCATGCGGGCACCGGCATCAATAGAATTTTCCACCAACCCTTTACCGCATTGACTGGTCTTTCTACCACTTCCCGCAGCAATCTGGTTCGAAGTAACTTCATCAAGTATATGTATTAATGACATTAGCGCCCCTCCTTTGCTTCTTTACTAAGCCTGAACAAAATCTCCATCGCCTCGATGGGTATCTTGCTCATGACATCCAAATCCACCAGTTCATCTATAATCGGTGAAGAAAATAAATTAAGAGCAGTTTCTTCTTATAACCGGAGCAGCAGGCTCTTCCTTTATTCCCTCCACTTCCAGCCCTTCCAGTATTTCATCGGCCCTCTTCAGGAGCGATTCAGGAAGTCCTGCCAGCCGTGCCACATGGATACCGTAACTTTTATCAGCACTCCCCGGGACAATACGACGGAGAAATGTAATCTCTTTCCCCGCTCCTTAACGGTAACCGTATAATTTTGATATGTTCATTTTCTGCTGCCATATCTGAAAGTTCGTGATAATGAGTAGCAAAAAGAGTATACGCATGCACCTTGGCATTAAGGTACTCCACCACTGCCCGTGCGATACTCATTCCATCATAAGTACTCGTACCGCTTCCTATTTCATCCAAAAGAATAAGACTGTTCTTCGTAGCATTGCAAAGAATATGAGAGACTTCTTTCATTTCCACCATAAATGTACTCTGTCCCGTAGAAATGTCATCAGCCGCACCCACTCGTAAATATGCGGTCCACAGGTGCAAATGATGCACTTTTGCGGGAATAAAGAGCCGGTCTGCGCCATAATCGAAGTACTGCAACCTGACGCATATAGGTAGACTTGCCTGCCATATTGGGCCCGGTAATAATAATCATTTCTTGATCCGTATGGTTAAGCTCTGTATCATTCGGCACAAACATCTCTCGTTTCAGAGCATGTTCCACCATGGGATGACGTCCGTCATGGATAGAAATACGCCCTTCACGGCTGTTTGTAATCTCAGGACGAACATAACGGTCTTTCAGCGCCGCCTGGAAAGCCCCGTCAAACAATCCAGCGCCGCAAGAGCTTTGCGGTCCTCTGCATAGCAGCAATTTCAGGGCGGATAGCCGCCTTGACAGCCTGATAAATTTTCAATTCCAGTTCTTCTGTTTTTTTTTGCTGAAAGCGCTTTTGTTTCAAACCTTCAATTCAGGATATATATAATTGAGTAGGCTATTGACAAAGGAGGGCAACCATTAATACCAGGATAAATTTTTTTGGAGTTTTTCATGATAAAAATAAGAGGTTATTTTTCTGACAGTAATTCCTGACAAAGTGCGTAGCCTTTCGTCATCATTCTAAATGGGAATGGTCCCTTTCCTGCAGTTTTCGCAGGCTGAGAAATCGTTCCGTCACGATGGAGATACCCATACCATTCACCAAACTCTGCGTCAGGAAAATGGGCATAAGTCCAGTCACTGATCTGTTTATGCATAGCCAGATATTTTTCATTTTTAGTAGCTTGATACGCATATAGAGTTGCGATAATCGCTTCGGTCTGTGGCCACCAGAACTTCATGTCATGGGCATAATCCTGTGAAGGCAGGTTTCGACAATCACGGAAATTTATAATACCCCCGTATTCTTTGTCCCAGCCCCACTCCCACGACCAATCCAGAATCGTAAGTGCTGTATCAACCATTTCCTTATCCCAATTGCGGTTCTTGGCTTCTTCCAAAATAAACCATGAGGTCTCGATACAATGGCCGGGATTAATGGTACGAGTGGCATTCGTATCTATAAACTCTCCATTGGGACCTACAGTCTCAAGCAGAGCTTTAAACTCCGGATGCATAAAGTCTTTGCGCAGAATCGCTATAGACTCCTCTATTTGCCGATCCAAAACCGGATCGTTAATAGCGGCGCGAATGCGGGAAGCTACATTGATAAGAATCATAATAATAGAATGTCCCTTCATCTGTACACGTTCACAATATTTGGGCTCCAGGATTCCCGGAGTCGAAAGGAAGTGACGGATATCATTGAACAATTTCAAAGCTTTTACAGCATAACTATGATCTCCTGATGCAATGGCATATTCGGACATTGCAATAGCAGCAAATGTTTCAGAAAAGACATAACGACGTTTACGAATAGGTAATCCGGTCTCGGTTACTTCAAAAAACATACGTCCATCCGTATCAAAACAATGTGCTTCTATGAAATCGAGAGTGCTTTTCGCAGCTGCCAACCATTCAGTATTACGCTCAATGTGATTATATGCATATGAACATGTAAAAGCAAATCTCCCTTGGAACCAAACAGATTTGGTGGTATCCATCAACTGACCATCACGGTCGACGCAGGTATAAACACCTCCGTTCTTGCGATCCCAACCATATTTCATCCAAAAGGGCATGATATTGCTTATCATGTCATTTTTATAAGAGTCAGACCAAGTCTGTAAATATTCTGTAGTATTCATAACAATCGCAGTATTAGTTTATCTTAAAACTTATTGCAACGATCGAAGAAATGAATAGCTTCCAGTTCAGCCTTCATACGTACTTCTTCATCGTCCGTCATATTCTGGAAAGGAGTACGATTTTTACCCAAATCCAATCCTATCAACTTCATGATTCGTTTTCCACCTACGATATTTCCACGGAAATGACAAATGACATTAATAACTTCCTGAGAGAAATTCTGTAATTCACGTGCTTTCTCAAGATCACCTGCTTTCCATGCTTCTATAATACCAACCAGATTTACACCATTGTAGTTGGTAGTTCCGCCAATACCTCCCTGGGCACCTCCCATAGCTAGGCATGGAAGGATCGTTTCATCTTGTCCGTGAAGCATATCAAACTTACCCCCTTTATACAAACGACACTGATTGTATTCATACATACTTTCAAAAGTATATTTTATTCCGGCAAAGTTAGGAATACGACCGTCTACTGCTTCCAAGAAAGCAACCATTGACAAGAATGCTCCATTAAATGCAGGAATATGATAATAATAGAAAGGAAGATCGGGAGCACCGCAAGCGATTTCTTCACAATACTTCACCAGCTCTTCGACACGACCTACTTTAGGAAAAGGAGGAGCCATGGCGCCAATTCCCCATGCACCGATTTTTTGAGCGTGTTCGGCAAGCTTGCGACTTGACTTTACACAGCAACTACCTACATGTACAATCACCTTAAATCCTTTAGGTGAAACTTCTACCCAACGTTCAGCAAGCTTCATACGTTCTTCATCGGTCAACATATATCCTTCACCGGAAGATCCATTAATAAATACTCCTTGCAGTCCGTTCTTTACTAACATCTTAGCATACGCTTCAATTGGTTCATAATTAACCTCTCCATTTTCATAAAACGGAGTAAAAGGGGCATTGATCAATCCAATAATCTTTTCCATGATAATTTCGTTTTTATATTAATGATATAGATTTTTAATATAGATTGGGAACAGTTTTTCATAATACACTCTTGATATCCTTAGTATATCGCTACAAATATACGCATATTTATTAAACAATCATCATATAATAAAATATTTTATTAATAAAAAGAGATTCCAAAGATCTACTTAATAAAATTCATTCACTATTATTATTAATTAAAAACAATAGAGAAACATCTTTTCACCTTATAAACCCTAAATTAATAAACAAATTAACTATCTTTGTAGATATTACCAAAATTATTAATCTATATGAAACAACATCTTTTAAAAGAAATAGAACTAGGTACCAAAAGCGCTCTTCTCAAAAAGAAAATTATTACACATTATATATATAATGGCAGTTCAACAATTACCGACCTGTCTAAAGAATTGGATCTTAGTGTCCCTACAGTCACTAAGTTTATCAGTGAAATGTGCGAAGAAGGTTATATCAACGACTATGGTAAATTGGAAACAAGTGGAGGACGGCACCCTAACCTATATGGCTTAAATCCTGAATCCGGCTACTTTATAGGAGTCGATATCAAAAGATTTGCCATTAATATCGGCTTGATCAACTTCAAAGGTGATATGATGGAACTTAAAATGAATATTCCTTATAAATTTGAAAATTCAATAGAAGGATTGAATGAGTTATGCAAACTCATTTCAAATTTTATCAAGAAGTTGACAATAGCTAAAGACAAAATATTAAATATCAATGTAAATGTTTCCGGACGCGTTAATCCGGAATCCGGATATAGTTTTAGTCAATTCAATTTTGAAGAACGCCCATTATCTGAAGTTTTAGCTGAAAAATTAGGGTATAAGGTAACAATAGATAATGATACGCGCGCCATGACCTATGGAGAATACCTAAAGGGGTGTGTAAATGGCGAAAAAGATATTATCTTCGTAAATATCAGTTGGGGGCTAGGTGTTGGAATCATCATCGATGGCAAAATTTATACAGGAAAATCCGGATTTTCCGGAGAATTCGGCCATACCAGTACCTTTGACAATGAAATTATCTGCCACTGCGGCAAAAAAGGCTGTCTCGAAACAGAAGCTTCCGGATCTGCGCTACACCGCATCTTGCTGGAACGTATACAAAATGGTGAAAACTCAATCTTATCCAATCGTATAGGAGACATTAACAATCCTATAACCTTGGATGAAATCATTGCTTCTGTAAACAAGGAAGATCTTTTATGTATTGAAATAGTGGAAGAAATCGGGCAGAAATTAGGCAAACAAATTGCCGGACTTATCAATCTTTTTAATCCGGAACTTGTCATTATCGGAGGAACAATTTCGCTGACAGGAGACTACATTACTCAACCAATAAAAACAGCTGTCCGCAAGTACTCACTTAATCTGGTCAATAAAGACTCGGCAATCGTCACTTCAAAACTAAAGACAGAGCCGGTATTGTCGGAGCTTGCATGCTTGCAAGGAGCAGAATGTTTGAGTGTTAAAGCTCAAGCATTCGCTGCATAAATACTCGGCCTCCTCATCAGTTGCAGGAGGTGCCCAAGATGCTAAATTTTCAGGAATAAGAGGAGCAAAAGGCCCTTGCTTTATTTCATAAATAACGGTTCCAGATTCTAAGACAACGATAGTATGCCATACACAGGGAGGAATCTCAATTCCATAATGTCCCTCAGCTGGATTCAAATGAACCTTTTCCGTTACATTACCCTCATCATCAAACAGGATAGCCAACAAGCTACCTCTCAATACAAGATAAACTTCTTCCTTATCCGTTCTTATGACGATGTGGCGGCAAGTAAGTTCCCGGCTCCAAAGCATTCAACATCCTGTGAATAGGAGCATCCATGGAGTCATGGAAATTGTAATTCATCCGCAGGCGTGAATTCTCTTTTGCCTGATCAGTCACTTTATCAAAAGCCCTTCGGTAATCAGTTTCATTATTCCTCTTTTGAAGCTACACAATCCGTTGAGACTGTAACCAAAGCGCATCCCAACCCTTCAACTCGCAGTAACAACTTATTATTTCCTTGGCAATCAACTAGCTCAGCCTCCAATCCTTGTAACTGTCCACTTATTACTCGCACTACGGTTCCAGGAACAAACTCATTGGCGCAAACTCGACCAGTTCGCAAAGAGTGCTCTATCATAGTCTTGAAAGTCTCCATTTGAACTTCCGGTATAGAAACATATTGTCCCTTTTCCTTCAGTAAAAGCTACTCCATGAATACCGGCTACATGAGCAATCTCCTCAGAGGAGATGTGCACAAATAGACATCCGGAACAACAGGAATGAAAATCTTTTTCTTGCGATTGTTCCACAAACGAACTACCGGTTGAAGAGGCAAATAGTTTTCAACGCCTATCTTATCCAGCTGTTCCTTCCTTTCTTCTCTGCTCTCGGTGCTGTATATACAGCATACCAGCAAGAAGCATTTTCTTTATTTTTCTGGCTGTTTCTTCCATCCGTTCAATAAATCTTTAACAAAGAGAATCCATCCTATACTACCTACACCCGCTAAGAATACAAAACCAATTAAAATCATCGATTTTATTAGGTTTAGCCGGTCTCAAAGGGACTGTAGCAGGTTGTACTACAGTATAAACAGGAGTTATTTCCTGTACTTTTAGCTTTCGCCAATTGCAATTGTTGCGACACTTGAGTGAATACTCCATAAGCTAAATTCATCTCATTCTGCAAACGCTCTTGCTCTGTACGAAAACTTTGCATAATGATATTTTGATTACCATCCATAAAACAGAGCATATTTCTGCTGCGCTTCATAGTAGTTCTCCTGAGCTTCATTAAATAGTTTCTCAGTAAAGCCAAATCATGACGCGCTTTATTGGTACGATAATCTGTGATATAATTTTGCAAACAATGCATTACCGTATCTGTTAATGCTGCAGAAATTAATGGATCCTGCATTGTCACAGTAAGTGTAGTCACTCCTGTTTTCTTATCTACCGAAACAGATATACGATGACTCAAAGCATCCGCTATTCCAGCTTGATCTGCAGTCAAATAGAAAGGATCTATCTTTGCATCTCCCTGTTCCTCCGGTGCATCTTTAAACAAAGATACAACCAACCTAATGCTTTGAAGGAGCTGATGCAACCGCTCCCCACCAAAGGAGCCCGTTGATATTTATCCAAGTACTCATACAGAGTTGTATTAATCTTGCCTTTCTGATCAGCAACCTTCATCGAACATTTCCAATAGAAAGGTGTGGAACTAACAATATCAGGATACAATTCGGGAGAAAGTGCATCTTCTCCGGTTGAACTGCCAAGATTAATACCGGCCATAGCGGCTAATGCCCCATGCCTCCAGTAGAAGACTTGCTACCTGTTTCCGGTGCCAGTGTTACACTTGTAGAATACTCTTTAGGAATACTAAAAGCCACTACAAGTCCTACTAACACGGCAACACCACAAACCTTTAATACTAATTTACGACCGGCCCAAACTTTCTGAGCCAACTCTATCAGATCAATTTCTTGTTCCTCAGATTGCGGAGTCGTTTTATTTATATTCTTATCTTCAGTCATAGTTATTACTACTTAAAGAGGTTAACCATCGTTGCAATCATAGTTGCTAATGAAGCAGCAAGAAGTACCCATTCCTATAATTTCGGCTGCCGACATTCTCTTCTTCGGATCTTTACTTGGCACGATAATCTCACAGCCCGGTTCTATCGCTTTAGAATTTCCCGTACGTAAACGAGACACTGTTCCATTCATATAAACCACAAAAGCTCTTTTTCTTTGCAAGACTTGCAAAACCACCGGCCTGATTAATATAGTATTTCAAACTTTCGCCTTTCTTATATAATACTGTATTGGGATACATCCACAGCACCATTGATTTTGACAGTACTTACATACTCCGGCACAAACAAAATATCGCCTTCACGTAATACCATATCAAAGTCTGACCCCGGATTAGCCAAAGCCTTTTCCAACTCAATACCGACAGAATAAGTATCAGAGACATCAAGGGTCTTAACAGAAATGGAATCAGCTCCACCCTTATTAGCCAAACGAAGCGCATCCTCCTTTGCGGCGCAACTCTTCTTCTGTCATTTTACGAATCAAACGGGCACCTTTCACATAAAGCATCTTGAGTAATACCGCCCGCTTTAGAAATCAAATCACTAAGACGTTCGTTCTTCTTTGATAGCGCATAACGTCCACCAAATAAGACCTCGCCTCCAACTGTAACATTTTGTTGTTGATGATAAGCAGGGCTACGACGAATATATACTTCGTCAAAGGTTCCAAATGGAAATCCTGATCACCTCCTACAAGAAAACCATCTTTCAATTCAAAGAAAGTCTTACCAACTACATTACTCAATTCAGTACTTTTGAATTTTTTATTCGTCGGGACACATCCACACGGGCTGTCGAAGCTGCCTCCAATAATCCTCCGGCTTGTAGAACAAGGTCTTCAACCGACATATTGGATGAATACAAATAAGTACCCGGATTGGCTACTTCACCATGAATCGTAAGGGTTGCTTCCTCCTTCAAATCTTCAATACTCGGAATATAAAGGATATCATTTTTCTGAAGAGGAATATCAGCTACAGTACCATTCAACAATCCCTTTAAATCAATTTGAATCATCTCATGAGGTAAGATCATCATTCTCACGATCGATGATAGCACGGTTTAAGAAAGCATCCCTCTCACTCCTTCAGCTTTCTTTATTAATTGTTTTACTGTGTTTACAGTTCCATCGATTTGGTACATACCGGCACGATAAACAGCACCACGGACTTCAACACGGTTTTCAAAACGCTCCAATACCGAATCCACAGCCAGCACATCTCCATCATCCAGTTTAAATACCGAATAATCCATTTCATCTACATTATAAACCTGATGCTCACGGCCTGTTTTACGAATTAAGCGTATAGCTTTTTTATAAGCATCCCCGGTGAAACCACCTGAATATTTTAAAATAGTAGCCATTGTCTCAGAAGGCTTCATCTCATAAAACATCGGACGTTTTACCTTACCGGTAATCTGCACTAAAGATTCATATGGATCAACAATGACCACATCACCGTCTTGCAAACGAACATCGTCATTCAGTTTCCCCTTCATTATGAAATCGTAAACATCCAGATCTGCTATTTTTTTGCCGTTACGCACAACTTTAATACTACGTAAACTACCTATCTTATTAACACCACCGGCACGATAGAGAGCATGGAATACAGAAGAGAATGCCGAGAGCGCATAAGTACCCGGAACAGCAACTTCTCCCATAATACTAATTTGAATAGTACGGATATTGCCTAACGTCAGATCAACTGAAGTATTAGGATTCGGGCCGGATATACCTGCGTAGATTTTCGCAAATTCACGACGTACCGCATTATTAGCCTCACGAACAGTCATTCCACTTAGGTAAATAGGACCAAGATTATCGACTAAAATACTACCCTCCGGAGAAATGGTTTGTCTGATTGTAGTCTGAGAAGCTCCCCACACATCTATAATCACCTCGTCTCCAGGTCCCAAACGATAGCTTACAGGAGTTGCTATATTCAGATTGGGTTCAAATGTAAGGTTCTCGTTCGTAAAAATATTATGTCCGAAAATTTGTTGAGTCGGATCCTCTTCCGGCTTCACGGTGTACTCGTCAGACCAGTCTTCCTCATTCATCATGTCTTCATCTGTCATTTCCAGATTCTCATCTCCTATTCCACGCTTGTTTTTCTGGTTGTTCGACTGACGAAGCCCTTTTATATTCTTCTGGTTCTTCTGGTTCTTTTGATTTTTCTGATCTTTCAGATTTTTTTGAGAGCGATTAGAGTAATCACTTTCATCATTTTGCTGAGTACGCGTACGCGACCTTGTTGAGTTCTGGTTGTTCTGTGTACCGGTACTGCCACTTCCATTTTCATATTTTTCCTGAATGCGTTCGACTTGTTCTTTCGTAACGCCCCTTCTCATCAACTCTGTTGTAATCTGCTTCTGAGTTTTACCCATCTTTTGAGCATCTTTTACATACTGCACGACCTGATCATCGGACATTTGCTGAGCTACAGCCACTCCGGACAAGGTAAAAATCAAGAAGAATAGTGTAATAAATCTACGCATAAGATATTCTGATTAATCTTTAGTGTTCCTCTAATAAATTATAAATCGGCCACAAAGGTAATATATTATTTTCATAATATACATTTATTTCATTCCTAAGTTTTCGAAAATAGATTAAAAAGAGGCTTTATCTAATATCTCAAACTCCGAATTCTTGCTTACAAATTCAGGAACTATCTTTTTCATAGAAGCGACAATTCCCATGGTGTCAGAAGTATAGCTCAAATCTATTAACTTTTGAATTTCTTGCTTAACCTCTTCATAATCATATTCACGAACTTTCTATTTTATATTTTTCATGGTAGGACAAGTAGATCATTCTTCTGGCTAGATCAACAATCTTCACAGGATTGCCCATATCAAAAATATAGATTTCACCCCCATTACCCATACTTCCCGCTTCCAATACCAATTGGCACGCTTCCGGAATAGTCATAAAATAACGTATAACCTGAGGATGCGTTACAGTAACCGGCCCTCCTTTCTCTATCTGTTGTTTAAATCTAGGTATCACAGATCCGTTCGAGCCAAGCACATTCCCAAAACGAGTTGTGATAAATTTCACTAATGCCCCATCATTGGCATATTTAGATAATTGATGTGCGAGAGACTGAACATAAATCTCAGCAAGTCTTTTACTACATCCCATTACGTTAGTCGGATTGACAGCCTTATCCGTAGAGACCATCACAAATTTTTCCACACCATATTTTACAGCTAAGTCAGCCATAATACGAGTACCCAACACATTCACCTGTATGGCTTCAGATACATTATCTTCCATCATGGGCACATGTTTATAGGCAGCAGCATGGAAAACATACTGCGGACGATAGTCTTTAAAGATTGATTCCATGCGCGTTTGGTTAGTCACATCGGCAACCAGCATTTTAGCATCAATATCCCGCCAATTATCCAACAGTTCCAATTGTACATTATGCAAAGGTGATTCTGCCTGATCAACCAAAATTAATTTATATGGATTCAATCCGGCTATCTGCCTCACCATTTCACGCCCAATTGAACCGGCAGCTCCCGTAATCATTATTCTCTTTCCTTCTATATGGGAAGATATTTTTCGAATATCTACATGAATAGGGTCTCTCTGTAACAAATCTTCTATCTGAATATCCTTTATTTGCATACCTTCCTTTCCCAGATCATTGAATGGAGGAACTGTAAGAATACGAATATCCTCGGCTATCAACCGGTCAATCATACCGGAGGTTTCAAGTCGGTGCACTTTCTCAGAAGAAACAATAATAGCTTCAATTCTCTCTTCTTCTAAAATATCAAACAGAGATTCATTATTCGCATATACCCTACACCCCATCGTCTGCTTCCCTATAAAGCCTGTATCATCTGAAATAAATCCTTTTAATCTAAAATGATTACTTCTACTAACTCGTAATGATTTAGCAATATTAATACCAGATCCCTTCGAACCATAAACAAACACCCGAATACTATGTCTACGATCGAAAGTCATCAACTCATGGATCATTTTCACCAAAATACGCAAACAGACCATCAAGGAGAAATTGACGATATAAGCTGTAAGAATAACACTAATCGGCAATACTTCTCGTCCACTCCACCCCATCCAAAGCAAATTGCCTACACAGGTAACCAAATATCCCAAGGTTAAGGAAATGAAAATACGAGAAATATCAATAAAGGAAGAATATCGAATGACCCCTACATAAGTACGATTCAGATGAAAGAAGCACACATTGAATATTACACAAAACAGTGTTGTCCACACCCACAACGAAAACTCAAAGACTAATGCCGACAGACCTATTTGCAAAAGGCTTGCCAGAAACATTGAAAAGATCACTAAAAGAACATCGACAGCAAGTATCAGCCATTTTGAAGCAACTCGCGATGAAAGATACTTATAATAAAATCGTATATTCATAGTAATATAAAAGTAGATTTATCAGTAAATATGCAAATATGAGTTTAAATATTTGAATCTACAACTATTTTCTAATTTAATCCCTAACCTTTTTATTTTATAAACATTTCAGAGAAATTATCACGAAAAAAGTATAGATTCATTTTGTTTTTAAAAATAAAGCTGTAATTTTGCACGCCGTAAACGGTAAAGTGTCACGCCGCTATAGCTCAGTCGGTAGAGCAACGCATTCGTAACGCGTAGGTCGCCAGTTCAAGTCTGGCTAGCGGCTCTTTTATAAGAGATATAAAAGGGTCATCATATATAGGGCAGTTTACAAAGCTATAAAAAAGTGAAACCGAACTACATCTAAATCATTGGAAGTGTCCGATGGAGTGTCACAAAAGTATAGCTTATGGCAATATTATCCTTTACTATTCTAAAGGCAAAACCAACAGCAGGAAATATTTTCCTATCTTGTTGTGTATCTCAACAAAAAAACATCCATCCTATGTATTCATTTTTAATAACTTTATATGCAATCGTATAGAGTAACTTCCAGTAGAAGAATGGAAAAGTTATGCCCAAATGAACAAAGTGCCAGAAAAAGAATCAATAACGACGTAACACACAGTAAAAGCCTATCGTCAGCAAACGATTTTCCAAAGATTCCTGAAAAGCATCAATCGAAAAGTTCACTGGTAACCAAAACATTACCAATATTACTATTACATAAAAACATTTTGTGCTCAATGGCATCAAGAACATTTCCTCCCTTGTTCTTGTTCTTTAGTTTAAGGATAATTATGTCCGCATTAAAAAAATAGAAAAAGATGAAGCAAAAGCAGTTTTACTTTATTTATGTTTTCCTTCTGTCAATGACTTTCTTGGGTGCATGTTCCAAAGACTCTCCAAACGAATTAATTCCTAATACAATAGTAAAAATCGAGATTGATGAACTACCTGGAAAAAGAATATATTTCATAGGAGAAGAATTGGATGTATCCGATATGACATTGAAAGTATTTTATTCAAACGAAACGTCTGAAATAGTTCCTGTAAAAAAAGACGAAGTCACTGGATTCAACAGTACGGTACCCGAAAACGATCAGATTTTAGAGGTACACAAAGGCAGTTTTACCGTTACTTTTAAAATACAAGTACTGATTAATGATATTCAAGCGATTTCAATTAAGACTTTACCTTCAAAAACCGTATATACATTGGGAGAGCCTCTCTCCCTCAGTAATATGGTACTTGAAATAAACTATGCCGATGGTACGATAAAAGAAAATTCAGCTCCATCTGCTGATTGGGTACAAGGTTTCAATTCTTCCGTACCGGCACAACTTCAAATAGTGACACTTGAATTGGATGGTAAACAAGTATCTTTTGATGTGCAAATATTACCTGTAAAAGTAGACGGAGATAAAGTTGTAAGTGTCATTGATTCCGACTTTACATCAATAACCTTCCCGGATGGTATTCGCACAATAGGATCAAAGGCCTTCGAAAATAAGAATATCAAAGCGAGTGAACTTCTGTTCCCTGCCTCTTTGAGTACGATTGAGCAGGCAGCATTTGCTTATTGCAGAAATCTGAAAATCGTCGATTTAAGCCACACATCGATTAAGGAATTGCCGGAAGAGGCCTTTTTATTTTCCGGAATAAAAAAAATAGCACTGCCTGCTTCTTTGGAAATTGTTGGAAAGGAGGCATTTTACGGGTGTACTGATCTGAATGTTATCGACATAAGCCATACTTCCGTCAAAGAGCTACAGAACGGAGCTTTCGGGAAATCCGGTATATCTTCTATATCTTTGCCTTCCACTTTTAAGATTGTAGGTACATCGGCTTTCATAGAGACAAAGAACTTGAAAGAATTGACTCTGCCCGAAGGAAGTGAAGTGATTGACCTGGAGGCTTTTTCCGGCAGTTCCATTCAGAAAGTAACCCTTCCGAATACTATTTACCACATTGACCGCTCTTTCTACAACTGCCCCGAACTTACTACCATCGAAACTTACGGAACCCGGACAACACCTTCGCCTGTTGACAGGACGGCAGCAATAGTGAGCGAATGTTTTAACCATTCTCCTAAACTCACTGTTCTTAAAATTCCCGCAAGCATAGCTAAAATAGGAATAAGCGCTCTGAACAAGTGTCAAGTAAAAACTCTTATTTTACCCGCAAGTGTGAAGGCATTAGACTTCAATGCTTTCGGAAATGCTGTTTCACTGGACGAAATTTCATTAATGTCGCCTACGATGGTTACTGCCGACTATTACCCCGTACCGCCAGGAATTCAAAAGATAAGAGTTCCCCAAAACCTTGTCGAAACATACAAGCAGAACAAAGCCTGGAAGCCATTCGCTGAAAAAATCGTTGCCCTTTGAGGTCTGTTTAAATTTCGCTCGAAACTGTTTTAAGATTTGTTTTCGAAGATATTTTTCCGTTTTGTGAGCTGCATAGCGGGTTATGTGACGAATAAAAACGAGGGAATAAATCGAAAAGGAACTCAAAACAGATCGATAAAACCTATATAAAAGTTTATTCAAAAAAAGTTCAAACAGAGTCATAATATCCGCTAATGCATAAACCGTCTGCGTAAAAGTTTTACAAAGGCGGTATCATTTGCAGGCATATTCTATTAGTTCCTCGTTTTAGGCTATACTTCCATATAATCAAATTCATTCATATATCTTCCGGCTCCTTTCATGAGCTTGAATATTCTTATTTGAAATAACTGTCGCTACAATATAGCTCAATATACTCTCGAATGTGTCAACCCCGGTTAGTTCACTATTTGCTTTTTTGTAATCAATGGCCGCTTTCATAATTCTACCTGTTTAATTTGTTACTTCTTGATCGATTGATTAATTTTGATGCGACAAAAATCATCCCCAATAGTTATTCTGAGAGTGTCAACAATGACTCGCTCAATATATTATTCGAAACGCCCGGCTTTAAATTTTCAATATCATGAAAAATAAGCGAAAAAGACCATCTAAAAAACAACACCACAATTCGTTTAAGAGCTTTTGGATAATAGCTCTATTTGCGATTTTACCATTAATCTACGGAGTCTATCTCTGTACACCGGAAATTCAAGCTGTATTCTTTCAGGCAACCAAAGTATCAAGACCGAATGTTGCACGTCCCAATTATTCTCACGATGAAAATCTGAAGATTCCGGTTTCCCAATTCCCATTAACAGAGCAGATAATTCATCACAAAGGTTATACTGTGTCTTATAATAAGGATAAAAAGATCCCCAATTGGGTAGCTTACGAACTCACCAAGCAAAAGACACAAGGGAATATAAAAAGAAACGAACGATTCATCGCCGATCCTGTCGTGAAAGGAGGTATGGCAAACAATTCTGATTATTCCCGTTCCGGATTTGACAAAGGTCATATGGCACCTGCTGCCGACATGAAATGGAGTAATGAAGCCATGAAAGAATCCTTTTATTTCAGCAATGTATGTCCGCAACATCCCGAACTTAACCGTCGGAAATGGAAAACACTGGAGGACAAGGTCCGCGAATGGGCTGTAGCCGATAGTGCAATCCTTATTATTTGCGGCCCGGTCACGAATAAAAAATCTCCGGTAATCGGCAAAAGCCGGGTGACTGTTCCATCAAAGTTCTTTAAGGTCATCCTCTCTCTTCACGGCTCCACTCCCAAAGCTATCGGATTTATTTTTAAGAATGAACGCGCAATAGCACCTTTACGAAATTATGCCGTCTCTATTGACAGCATTGAACAACTCACCGGACTGGATTTCTTTTCTTCACTCCCCGATTCTTTAGAAAATGAAATAGAAAGTCGGATAGATACCACCTTATGGAGCATCTAAACCCAAACACATCAATTGAAAGATAAGAATTGAAAAAACCAACAGTCCCCAAAAGCAAATAATAACTAAACAGATAGAAAACATTTATTATCCGAGAGCAATCATCATTGAAATCTTCTTAACTTTGGCACGATTTTATAACCATTAGATATTCTATATGAATAAGAAAAGAAAGAAAATATTTCTCAGCATACTGGCTACTTTTTTCTTCATTTGTATCGCCGGTGCAGGAACAGTCTATTACTACCTATTTTACCCCCAGTTTCATCCAAGTAAGACAACTTATATCTATATAGACCGCGATGATACTATAGACTCCATCTTCAATAAAATAAAAAAGCAAGGAAACCCTCATAGCTTTAATGGCTTCAAATGGATGTCCCATTTCCGTGAATATAGTAAAAATATCCATACCGGACGTTATGCCATCAAACCCGGAGATAACACTTATCAATTATACAGTAGATTATCAAGAGGCTATCAAACTCCTGTCAACCTGACAATTGGAAGTGTCCGAACACTTGACAGATTAGTCCGCAGCGTAGGGAAACAGTTAATGATAGATTCCGCTGAAATTGCCATGGCACTATACGACTCTATTTTTCTGGAAAAAATGGGATACACAGAAGCCACCATCCCCTGCTTATTTATTCCCGAAACATATCAGGTATATTGGGATGTCAGTGCAGCAGACTTTTTAGCCCGAATGAAGAAAGAGCATGATAAATTTTGGAACAAAGACCGACTCTCAAAGGCCCAAGCAATAGGGATGACTCCTGAAGAAATTTGCACGCTGGCCTCCATCGTAGAAGAAGAAACCAACAACAATGCAGAAAAGCCTATGGTTGCAGGATTGTACATCAACCGATTACATGCCGGCATGCCCCTGCAAGCCGACCCGACTATCAAATTCGCACTACAAGATTTCGGGTTACGCAGAATCACCAATCAACACTTAGACGTACAGTCTCCCTATAACACTTACCTGAATGCGGGACTGCCTCCGGGTCCTATCCGGATACCATCACCCAAGGGGCTGGACAGTGTCTTGAATTATGTAAAGCATAACTATATCTATATGTGCGCAAAAGAAGATTTCTCCGGTACGCATAATTTTGCCTCCAACTATGCAGATCACATGGTTAATGCAAGAAAATACTGGAAAGCGCTGAATGAAAGAAAGATTTTTAAGTAATCCCGTGATAAAATGATCTTAAAATGTATCTTTGCCCGATATTATAACAAAATACGTGATTAACACAAAAGAAAATAAGATATGAGCAAACAACTCTTACTTGGCGACGAAGCCATTGCGCAAGCAGCATTGATGCCGGACTTTCAGGCGTTTACGCTTATCCCGGCACTCCATCTACTGAAATTACCGAATATATTCAAATGGCTCCTATTACGAGCGAGCGTAACATACACAACCGTTGGTGTGCCAACGAAAAGACGGCAATGGAAGCTGCCTTAGGTATTGTCTTTGTTGGCAAACGTGCATTAGTCTGCATGAAACATGTAGGAATGAACGTAGCCGCCGACTGTTTTATCAATTCGGCCATCACAGGTGTAAAAGGCGGACTAATTGTAGTAGCAGCAGATGACCCCAGCATGCATTCATCGCAAAACGAACAGGATAGCCGTTTTATGGCGATTTCTCTTTGATCCCGATGTACGAACCGAGCAACCAGCAGGAAGCTTATGACATGGTGTACAACGGTTTTGAGTTTTCTGAAAGATAGGTGAACCGATACTAATGCGTATGGTGACACGTCTGGCTACTCTCGTTCAGGTGTAGAAAACAAAGCACAAAAGCCACAAAACGAAATTTCGTTCAGCGAAGACCCGCGCCAATTTATCCTGCTCCCGGGCAACGCACGCAAACGTTATAAAGTACTACTACACGCCAGGAAGAATTCATCAAAGCATCAGAAGAGTCACCATATAACAGATATATCGATGGCCCCAATAAGAAAACTGGTATTGTAGCTTGTGGAATCGGTTACAATTATCTAATGGAGAATTATCCGGAAGGTTGCGAATATCCGGTATTAAAGTTGGACAATATCCGCTTCCCAAGAAACAATTGATGCAATTAATCGACGCTTGCGACGAAATCCTTGTTTTAGAAGACGGACAACCATTTGTTGAAAACAATTGAAAGGATATCTGGGTATCGGATTAAAGTAAAAGGCCGTCTTGACGGTACATTATCACAAGACGGTGAATTGAATCCGGACACGGTTGCACGTGCGCTCGGCAAAGAGAACAGCTCGGAATTCAATGTTCCGAATATTGTAGAAATGCGTCCGCCGGCATTGTGTGAAGGGTGCGGGCACAGAGACATGTATATTACACTGACTCAAGTGCTAAAAGAAGAATACCCCACTCACAAAGTTTTCAGCGATATCGGTTGCTATACTTTAGGAGCAAACGCCCCATTCAACGCAATCAATTCATGTGTGGACATGGGAGCCTCTATTACCATGGCCAAGGGTGCCTCCGATGGAGGACTCCATCCTGCTGTTGCCGTAATCGGAGACTCAACTTTTACTCATTCGGGCATGACCGGACTATTGGACTGGTCAACGAAAATGCCAATGTTACCATCGTCATTTCGGACAACGAAACAACAGCAAATGACCGGTGGACAAGATTCTGCCGGCACAGGTCGCCTTGAAGCCATTTGCGCCGGATTAGGTGTAGATCCGGCTCACATTCGCGTAGTAGTTCCATTGAAAAGAACTATGAAGAGATGAAGCAAATCATACGCGAAGAAATTAATTATAAAGGAGTATCCGTTATCATCCCGCGCAGAGAGTGTATACAAACATTAGCACGTAAAAAGTAAGTAAGCCATGAAAAAGATATCATATTATCAGGTGTAGGCGGACAAGGCATCCTGTCTATCGCCACAGTAATCGGAAAGGCCGTTAAAGATGGTCTGTATATGAAACAGGCAGAAGTACACGGCATGAGCCAGAGAGGTGGAGATGTACAGTCAAATCTCCGAATAAGCGATCAGCCCATTGCTTCCGACTTGATTCCTTCGGGTAAATGCGATTTAATCATTTCACTCGAACCCATGGAAGGACTCAGATATCTGCCCTACCTCGGTCATGAGGGTTGGTTGGTCACGAATGAAACTCCGTTCGTTAATATCCCCAATTATCCGGCTGAATCAGATGTTATGGCAGAAATTAATAAACTGCCACACAAAGTCGTATTGAACGTAGATAAAGTAGCTAAAGAATTAGGGTCTACACGAGTTGCCAACATCGTCCTATTGGGTGCCACTATCCCGTTTTAGGCATTGATTATGAAAAGATACAAGATAGTATCCGTGAAATATTCCAGCGGAAAGGCGATGCAATAGTCGAATTGAATTTAAAAGCTTTGGGCCGGAAAAGAGATCGCAGAAAAACGATGAAATAACCAGAGATAATTGAATATGGGAAAAGGTGATAATGTGATTGAAACAATCGTCGCATTATCACCTTGATATATTATCCCCCTATCTAAATAAATATCAAAGCCATGAATACAAAATATTGGGAAGAAGAGATAGAGACCATGAGTCGCAAGAAGCTACAGGAATTACAACTCCAACGGCTTAAAAACAATAAATATAGCAGCCAATGCCCTTATTATAAGAAAGTATTTCAAGAGCATGGCATTACCCGGAGAGTATCCAGTCTCTAGACGACATCCGTAAATTGCCTTTACCACAAAGGCGGATATGCGGGCAAATTATCCTTTCGGACTTGTTGCAGGAAATATGAAAGAAGACGGAGTACGCATCCACTCTTCGCGGCACAACGGGAACACCGACAGTCATTGTCCATTCACAGCATGACTTAGATTCATGGGCCAATCTGGTTGCGCGATGCTTATATTGTGTAGGTATACGTAATACGGATGTTTTCAAAACAGTTCAGGTTATGGTATGTTTACCGGCGGACTGGGATTCCAATACGGAGCCGAACGACTGGGAGCATTGACCGTACCCGCTGCTGCCGGCAACAGTAAGCGTCAGATCAAGTTTATCACCGACTTTAAGACAACAGCTCTGCATGCGATCCCCAGCTACGCCATTCGCCTGGCCGAAGTTTTTCAGGAGGAAGGTATCGATCCGCGCAGTACCACCCTTAAAACGCTCGTAATCGGTGCTGAACCGCATACAGACGAACAGCGGAAAAGATCGAACGCATGCTTGGCGTGAAAGCATACAATAGCTTTGGCATGACTGAGATGAACGGTCCGGGTGTTGCATTTGAATGTACCGAGCAGAATGGCATGCATTTTGGGAAGATTGCTATTATGTGGAAATCATTAATCCCGAGACAGGTGAACCTGTACCCGAAGGAGAAATCGGTGAACTTGTACTCACTACTCTTGATCGTGAAATGATGCCACTGATACGCTATCGCACACGTGACCTTACCCGCATTTTACCGGAAACTGTCCTTGTGGCCGTACCCATATCCGGATAGACCGTATTAAAGGCCGTAGCGATGATATGTTCATTATCAAGGAGTAAATATATTCCCCATGCAAGTAGAAAAGATATTGGTACAATTCCCCGAACTAGGAAGCAATTATCTCATTACGCTCGAAACTGTGAACAATCAAGACGAGATGATTGTAGAAGTAGAACTGAGTGATCTTTCTACCGACAATTATATCGAACTGGAAAAGATACGCAAAGACATTACCCGCCAGCTAAAAGACGAGATACTTGTTACGCCTAAACTCAAGTTGGTAAAAAAAGGCTCTTTACCTCAGAGCGAAGGCAAAGCTGTCAGAGTAAAAGATCTGAGAAACAATAAATAATCATTCAATGAACCTAAATATACCAATGTACACCATTCATAAATACATTGGTATATTGGGCACATTAAATTTATCATTATAAATCATGCAATTATTAAAAAAAAGAATCCTACAGGACGGAAAATGTTATGAGGGGAATTCTCAAAGTAGACAGTTTCATCAACCACCAGATGGACCCAGTGCTAATGAAGTCAATTGGCGTAGAATTCGTACGTCTCTTTGCAGGGACAAACGTCAATAAGATCATGACCATTGAAGCCAGCGGAATAGCTCCGGCCATAATGACGGATATTTAATGGACTTGCCGGTCGTTTTGCCAAAAATCGCCCAGAACAATTCAGAATGCGCTACCACAGTACACTCTTCACCAAAGACCGTGATTATGAAGTAGTCATCAGTTCCGACTCTCACTCCGAAAGACAACGTATTATTCGTCGATGATTTTTAGCTTATGGAAACGCCGCTTTAGGTGTCATTGATTTGATCAAACAGTCCGGTGCAAATCTGGTTGGAATGGGATTCATCATTGAAAAGCATTTCAAAATGGGCGTAAAACACTTGAAGAAAGAGGAGTAAGAGTAGAGTCTCTTGCCATCATCGAAGATTTATCCAATTGCCGGATTACAATAAAAGATTAACTATCCTAAGAAACCTTTGTATTTTCTCTAAACAGATCATACAAAGGTTTTTCACTTATCAATACGCTTATTACTATTGGGGCCCGCCTCATGTGAAATACTCACATTGGGATTTAAATACTGTCCTTTACGTTTAGTCCTTCTTCCGTACTGCACAGCATGCTTCGACAAACATGATAGCAAGCCAGGCAGGATGTACAATCCATTCCCACACAGGCCTCCACCCTATCATCACCACGTTCCCAACCGGACATATCCTTTCACAACGTTTACACCCGATACAATCATCAGTGGCGTAAAATGGTTTTGCCGAGGTCATAAAACGATTAAAGAGCGGATTGAGTACTTTGGTTTTAAAACCATGGAAAACTTCCCTCATTACAATGAAAACCTATTTCTTTCCGGTTATCGAATCATTAATCTCTTCTACCCCTGCCAACTGCTTCATCCAACTTCTTCTCCAGTTCCTTCTTTATCCACATCAAATCCGAAGCAAAACATAATTATTAGGCATAGCCACTGAAAACCGGCATTACACTCCATTCCTTTACGAGACAATGCCCGGCGAAAGAGTTCTTCCGTCAGCCCTGTATCATCTCCGCAGGAACAGACAAAAGACGTATTGAGAAATGATAATTAGATAAAGTAATCCAATCCAAGAACCGCAATACGCTCAACGGAGGTCCCCATGAATAAACAGGGAAAACAAAACCTACTTTTTCATCATCCGCCAACACAAACTCTTCTATTCCGTCTCTGATGGCATTCGGCATAAAACAAGCACTTCTGTTTTGTGCCTTAGCGATCTCCGCAATCCATTTAGAATTTCCAGTTCCTGAAAAATAGAATATCATAACTATAATGTATATGTATTAAAGAAAAACAGCATAAAAAGGACGGTAGTCTTTAGATGATTACCGCCCTCTTCCTTTTATTTAAAAAGCCGCACCGATGATGTGGATGAAACTCCGAATGACATGATTTGAGTGCCCGTCCTCTTTGTAATCCACCGACTATAAAGTTATCCCGAAGGATGTGGCCCGCCATTGAGAAGCGAAGCTTGTCATCGGTTTTCAGTTTAATTGATGAGTTTCCCGATCCAATCAATGCGGCTAATATTTTACTACAACAAATATAGATAGTTTTGTGAGATAAACAAGGAAAAGCGAAATTTTGTTTCTTTCTTAGACTATTTTTGAAATGTAAACTTAGTCTTTAAGACGAAAAAATGCCGGATACATTATTGTACCCGGCATTTTCTAAATCTTAAAACTGTTGAAACTTAAGCAACTTTAGCCTTAGCAACCACAGCCTTGAAAGCCTCCGGATGGTTAACAGCTAAGTCAGCCAAACCTTACGGTTAATTTCAATACCGGCTTTGTGCAGACCACCCATCAGTTTAGAATATGACATTCCTTCCAGACGTGCAGCAGCGTTGATACGCTGTATCCAAAGAGCACGGAAGTTTCTCTTCTTGTTTCTACGGTCACGGAACGCATAAGTCAAACCCTTTTCCCAAGTGTTTTAGCTACGGTCCATACATTTTTCTTGCACCAAAGTAACCTCTGGTCAATTTCAAAATTTTCTTTCTTCTTGCTTTTGAAGCAACATGATTTACTGATCTTGGCATAGTTTTCTCTTTTTGAATGTTAGCGCCGTTACTTCACGTAACGAACTTAAAGCTAAAGCATTCGGTTAATAACTTTAATAATACTTTGTACGCTTTTGATTACTTCATAGCTAAGAGTTCCTTAACCTGGCTTACATTTGTTGTATCAACAGTTGTAGAGTAGCACAGGTTTCTTTTCTTTTCTTAGACTTTTAGTCAAAATGTGACTGTGAAAAGCGTGCTTTCTTTGATTTTACCTGTTCCGGTAAGGGCAAACCTTTTAGAACCGGAGTTAGTCTTCATCTTTGGCATCTTAATTGTTTTAAATTATTAAATGATATGGCAACGCACTATACCTGCGCGTTACGCATTTTTCTTACTCTTCATTATCTCCAGCCGTTTTTCAGCTTTTACTGCAGCCGGAGTAGCTGGTTTGGGAGTTGCAGGCTTTTCGTTGCACTTTCTTTCTTTTCGGAGAAAGTTGAATGGTCATACGTTTGCCTTCCAACACCGGCAACTGGTCTACTTTTGCATAATCTTCCAGATCATTGGCAAAGCGTAACAAAAGCACCTCACCCTGTTCTTTAAAAGAATGGAACGACCTTTAAAGAAACATAAGCTTTCACCTTGTCACCATCTTCCAAAAATCCTTTGGCATGTTTCAACTTAAAGTTATAGTCATGGTCATCTGTTTGCGGACCAAAACGTATCTCTTTTACGTTTACTTTTACCTGCTTAGCCTTTTGTTCTTTTTGACGCTTCTTTAACTGATACAGAAACTTAGAGTAGTCAATAATACGACAAACAGGTGGTTGGGCATTGGGAGAAATCTCCACGAGATCCAGTTCTTTTTCTTCAGCCAATTTTAAAGCCTGAAAAATGGGATATACTTTAGGTTCTACATCATCACCTACAATGCGGACTTCTTTCGCACGGATCTGTTCATTGATCCGGTATTGCGATTTCATGCTGTCATTCTTCATTAAATAACGTTTACTTCCAGTTTGTTTTTTATTGTCTACCAAATTTAATTATGTATTAAAGTAAAAGCTGTCTTTAGAACATTACCAAAATGCTGTGCTTTTACAATTGGGCGCAAAGTTACCATTTATTTATCATATTCTGAACTTCTTCGTTCAAAATTTCACCAAATTCTTCAAATTTCATGGTTCCTTTGTCCCTTCGCCCTGTCGACGAACAGAAACTTCCCCATTTTCGGCTTCTTTCTCACCGACAATCAGCATATACGGAATACGTTTCATCTCATTGTCGCGTATCTTACGCCCGATTTTTCATTACGATCATCTACAATAGCACGAATTTCCTTCATCTTCAGATAAGTTTTCACTTTCTCTGCATATTCGTTGAATTTTTCACTAATCGGGAGAATAACTACCTGTTCCGGAGTCAACCACAACGGGAATTTACCGGCAGTATGCTCAATCAATACAGCGACAAAGCGTTCCATAGATCAAACGGAGCACGGTGAATCATTACCGGACGGTGTTTCTGATTATCCGATCCCATATATTCCAGTTCAAGCGCTCCGGCAAATTATAGTCGACCTGGATAGTACCTAACTGCCAGCGGCGACCGATGGCATCTTTCACCATAAAATCCAATTTAGGGCCATAGAAAGCAGCTTCACCATATTCTATCTTTGCCTTCAATCCTTTTTCCTCACATGCTTCAATAATGGCCTGCTCTGCTTTTTCCCAGTTTTCATCACTACCGATATATTTTCACGATTCACTTTATCGCGTAAAGAAATCTGTGCTTCGAAGTTATCGAAATCCATAGAACGGAACACAATCGAAATAATGTCCATTACACGGAGGAATTCTCCCTTCACCTGATCCGGACGACAGAAAATATGTGCATCATCCTGAGTAAAACTACGCACACGAGTCAACCCGTGAAGCTCACCACTCTGCTCGTACCGACAAACAGTTCCGAATTCGGCAATACGTAAAGGCAAATCCTTATACGAACGCGGGAAATTCTTATAAATTTCACAATGATGAGGACAGTTCATCGGCTTCAGGAAGTACTCTTCACCCTCTTCCGGTGTATGGATGGGCTGGAATGCATCTTTACCATATTTCGCATAATGTCCCGAAGTCACATACAGCAGCTTGTTACCGATAGGCGGAGTAATCACCTCCTGATAGTCATAACGAGTCTGTATACGGCGCAAGAAGTCCTGTAAGCGCAAACGCAAAGCAGTACCTTTCGGCAACCACATAGGCAATCCTTTACCCACCGTATCAGAGAACATGAACAACTGCATCTCCTTACCAATTTTACGATGGTCGCGTTTTTAGCTTCTTCCATTAAAGCCAGATACTCATCCAGCATCTTCTTTTTCGGGAAAGTGATACCATATATACGGGTCAGCATCTTACGATCTTCATGGCCACGCCAGTAAGCTCCTGCCACAGAAGTCAGCTTTATCGCCTTAATAGGAGCAGTTGTCATCAAGTGAGGACCACGGCAAAGATCCGTAAAATCACCTTGTGTATATGTAGTTATATGTCCGTCTTCCAATTCGGAAATCAGCTCACATTTATATGTTTCTCCACGGTCGCCAAACATCTTTAAAGCATCGCCTTTTGCAATATCCCGACGCACGACAGCCTCTTTCTTTGCAACCAACTCAGCCATCTTCGCTTCAATAGCAGGCAGATCAGCCTCTTTGATGACCGCCTCCCGGATCAACATCATAGTAGAAACCGTTTTCAATAGCCGGACCGATACCAAACTGAATGCCCGGATACAGTTCCTGTAAAGCTTCAGCCAGCAAGTGGGCACTCGTGTGCCAGAAAGCATGCTTTCCCTGTTCATCTTCCCACTTATAGAGTACTACCGAAGCATCTTCATTGATGGGACGTCCTAAATCATAAATCTCACCGTTCACTCCGCACGCCAGTACGTCTTGCGCCAAACGCGAACTGATACTTTCTGCAATTTGCAGTCCGTTTACTCCTTCGTTATACTCACGAACAGAGCCATCAGGAAATGTTATTTTATCATAATGTTATGTTATATTTTCGTTATTGCACGCAAAATAAGGATTTCTTTTGAGTTTACTATTTTTGTCTAAAAATGTTATTCCGGCACCTCTGTAAATCGTTTCAGGATATTATATGCCGAAACAATACCTAACTCTCCGGCCTTACTTAAGTCAGCTATTCCGTTTTATTGTTACCCAAGAAAATATGTGTCAATCCACGATTAAAATAAGCTTCCGCAAACTCCTTGTTCAATTCAATAGCTTTATCATAGTCGGCAATCGCCGACGATAATCTTTCAGCATAGCCAACACATTTGCCCGATTATAATAAGCATAAACAAAATCAGGAGCCAAAGTGATCACATGATCCAAGTCACTTTTCACAATGTCGTAATCCAATGCACTGACTTCCGATTTTGCGGAGCGGAAATACCCGGCAATGTGGCCGGTGTTGCCGAAGCGGATTAGCTTCTTCCGCTTTTGATATTCCAATTGCTTGCAACGCACCAAAGAACGCATAAAATAAGCGGGGAAGAAACTGTCATCCAATAAAATGGCTTGAGTCAAGTCCTCAATAGAGCTGGCAAAGTCCTGCACCAGATAAAAGTCGAGAGCACGAGAAAACCGTGTGCGCGCATCTTTGGGATTTTCAACAATAGCCGATGTATGTGTATCGATCAGTGCAAATGGAACTTTACCTGTTCTTCGGTAAGTGGCGATTCCATATTAGTGATATACAGACGTTTGGGTAAAACACCGGCACGATTTAAATCATCAATGTATTTATAATAATGCACGGCCCGCTTCACATCACTCATCTTTTCGTAGTAAGTGAGAGCGTACATCGGTTCCATTTTAATATTCACATTACGATCCTGTACCCGGCCCCGAATGTCACTCTTATATTTTTTGTTCCACCTCAGAATTATCTGCAATAACGATTTTCCGATAATTATTCATATCCTTATCAGACTTTTACGAGTTTTATTCTCGTCTTTGTTATTACCGTTTTTATTGTCTGCCACCGATTTATCAGCATTGCTTACGCCATTCTGTTTATCGAGTTGCGCTTTCATAACTTTAAATTCATCCATTTCAGCACCTTTGCGGTCGCCAATCTTTCTCCGTGCCTCGGCACGCTGATAATACCTGCCAGGAAGTTTGGATATACATCGATCACTTTTGTATAATCCTTGATGGCGCCCCGGTAGTCACCTGTCTGGGCACGAAGCAATCCGCGATTAAATGTAGCCATCATATTGTCCGGTTCAATCTGAAGTACAAAATCAAAGTCCTCGATAGCACGGTTGTCGTCCCCTACCTGCGCCCGGAGCAAGCCCCGGTTATAGTGTCCGATAAAGTTGTTCGGATCAATATCGAGAGCCAGGTCATAGTCACTCATAGCACCGCGCAGATTGTTCTGGTGGAAGCGTGCCAAAGCACGGTTAATATAGTTTCCGGCATTTTTAGCATTCAAATGTGTCGCGTGATTTAAATCCGATTCAGCCTCGGCATACTTCCCTTGCTGCAACCTGACGATGGCCCGGAAGCCCAGGCATCAGGATCATATTTATCCATCTCAATGGCCGTATTAAAGTCATTCAGGGCACGCAACGTATCCTGCTGTTTCAAAGCGACTTCCACGCATCAAATAAGCCCTTGTATACTTCGGAGCGACTGCAAGCAATTTGCCTAAATCATCTTCAGCAGCTTTGTAATCCTCTTTTTGTATATGGCATAAGGTCAGATTGTGCCAAAGAGTAATATTCTCGGATCAAAGTGGAGCGCTTTTTATAATCCTCAATTGCACCATCGTATTTATTCTGCTTAATTCTTGCCAACCCACGAATCTGATAAGCCCCCACTACAAAAGGATTTCTGTCGATAGCCGCATCGCAGTCGGCTTCAGCCCCTGGTAATCATCCAGATTGATTTTGGCAAGTCCCCTGAAAAATAGGGTTCATACAAATAGGGTTTCGCATTAATCACCTGATTAAAATACTGAATGGAAAGGACATAGTCCTCAAAGTATAACGCGTTTCGGGCAATCATCATCACCCTGTCTGTGTTTATCTGAGCATATGCAAATGTAGGAAACAACAATAATGCTGCTAATATCTTTTTAATCATCGGCTTTTGATTACTTTTTAAGTAGAGCAAAAGTAATGCTTTTCATCTATTAAACCGGTATTACGGGCAACTTTTATATTTTTGATTTTTTATAAGTCCGTTTGATAAAAATTCAGTACCTCAACCATCCTTAACATGAATTAACGACCTATTCCTTATTTAATTACGATTATTACGTACGTTTGTAACATAGACATAAATTGAGAAACGAATCAGATCATACGAAGATGGAAAACACTGAATAAAAAAGACTAATTGCAATTATACCTTTTATACACCTAATTATAATCAACATGAGACAAAAATCACTTCTTTTACTGCTACCCTTTCTGCTACTATCTTGCGGAGGAAAAGAACAGCGGACAGTTGTCTGACACCGCAGTCCAAATCGTTAAACCAATTTCCACAAATTGTACCTTTTGAAACAGGCATCGAAACAGAACAAAGAGATACTATTGAGTGAGATTGCCGATTCGATTCGGTACATCCGTTGGAAACGAACAATAAATGCCTGATAAGAGGGTTAAAGGGAAGCAATATCATCCGGACAAAGAATATTTCTTCCTACCATGGATCGATAAATTATTTCAGTACACAAAGATGGTAAATTCATACGGACACTGGGGCGCAAAGGCGGACCGGGTGAGTTTAACTGGATCATGCAGATCGATGTGGATGAAAAAGGATTGGTCTACATGTTAACAACTACGGGGAAAATCAATATCTATTCTATGGAAACAGGTAAAATTCATCCGTGCAATGAAAGTTCCTAATATAGAAGTAAGTGAGTTTGCGATGTTACGTGTTCAGGATACAATTGCTGCAACATTCATGCGCAATAATAACGGAAAACGTAAAGAACGTATTTACCTTTCTAATCTGAAAGGTGACACATTGAAAATTTTCAATCGTTGGGACCTATTTGACTTAAATAGTAAATATCGCTGGATGATCAGCAGTGACATAGATCGTTATATGTTCCATTACAAAGCCATACCTGTTATAAAGAATATTATAACGATACTCTATTTACTATTACCCAAGAAACTTTGGAGCCTCGATATATATTCCAAATGGGTACTCTTTACCGATAGAGTGCAGATTTGAATATCTGAACGGCGATGGGAAGCGCTTTCAGGAAGTAGCTGCTCCTTACATCCAATACAATACCATAGAGACTGACTCTTACATATTCATGCCTTACTCTAATTGGGCAGGAGAGAAAGAGCAAGAAAGACAAATGGCTATTTACGATAAAAGGCCAAAAACTGTTTTAAAGTATCCACAGGCCATATAAAGAATGACTTAACTCCAGGTTTGCCATTACGCCCGATAACAGCACTTGACAGCCATACGCTGTTATATGTATGGGAGCTCCTGAACTTCTTGAAAAGGCTGAAAAACTCCTTCCATCCTCCAAATCGACACCATTAAAAGGATTGAATGAAGACGATAACCCGGTAATGATGATAGTATATTTAAAACAACCATAACACTTCCGAGCAGGACAGATACTCAGGATATTTCCAAAAGTAACGGGTAAAATTGATCGATACGATCAACTTTACCCGTTACTTTATTTCAAAGAGTCAGGCATATCACTTCACCTGCTTCATTTTATAAGAACTGCGTGCTTTACCTTTCAGCATCGTGTTCAATTTTCCTTTATCATTTGCTTACGCAGAGAGAGATATGGTCTATGAACATTTTTCCATCCAAATGGTCAAACTCGTGTTGCATAACCCGTGCCAGAAATCCTTCTACCACCTCATTATGTTCTACAAAATTCTCATCCATATATCTTACGTGTATCTTGCTGCCTCTCTTCACAGACTCGTGAATACCCGGCAAACTGAGACAACCTTCCTCCATAGATACTTCCTCACCCTCTACCACATCAATATGGGCATTTATATAAGCCTTGCGAAAATCTTTATATTCGGGATAATCCTCAGAAAGCACATCAGATTAATAACAACGACACGAATAGGCAAACCGATCTGAGGAGGCAAGTCCTACCCCGTCAGCATGATCCATCGTTTCAAACATATTTTCAATCAGTTCCTTCAGATTCGGATAGTCCACAGTTATATCTTCCGCTACCTGTCTAAGAACCGGTTGACCATATACATAAATAGGTAAAATCATATCTTAAAATTATTCTTTTTAATTATTCTCTCTTTTTACAAACGCTTAGTTTCCAAATAAGATTGCAAAATAATAGTTGCACTAATCTCATCAACCAATGCCTTGTTTTGCCTGTCTTTTTTCTTCAGTCCGGCTTCAAGCATCGTGCGATGTGCGAGGACAGAAGTGAAACGTTCATCTACATACTCCACAGGCATATCGGGCAAACGTTTTTAGCGAACGCACAAAAGGCTCTATATTCTTCATATTCTCAGAGACCTCATTATTCATCTGCTTGGGCAGACCTATAATAATACGTTCCACCGATTCCTGTTTCACATAATTAGTAATGAAATCCAGAAGCTCGTGTGTAGGCACAGTTGTCAAACCGTTAGCGATGATCTGCATCGTATCACTCACAGCTATCCCTGTACGTTTCCGTCCGTAATCTATTGCTACTATTCTACTCATATTTGGATTGCAAAAATACGATTAAAATTTGGATTATCGCCTATTTAAGCAACAAAAAGGGTATCCGTTGTTCGGATACCCTTTCTAAAATTTATCGGACTATCGTCCTTATAAAGTTGTATTATTCCAGAATCACAACGCGGTTCAGGAAGTTCTTGCCAAACATATTGGCAGTACCACCGAAGCCGACGAGTTCAAGCTGATCCTTGCTTACACCTTCTTTGATAAGTGCATCATAAACAGCCTGTGCACGAGCTTCAGACAGTTTCTGGTTCCACTTAGCGCTACCGGTAGCCTTATCTGCATAACCTGCCACCTTGTATTTCTTATCCGGATTAGCCTTCAAGATCTTGGCAGCCAGCTGGATGTTAACCATACCATAGTCATCGATCTTAGATTTACCAATCTGGAAGAAGATAGCGCGAGGTCCGGCTACTTCGATTTCCTTCACCACTTCTTTGGTTACAGGTTTCACGTTAGCCAGTGCGTTCTTAGCATCAGCCAGGTCAGACTGAGCTTTAGCCAACTCGCTTCTGTAACGATTCAACTCTTCGTTGATAGCGTTCTGATCTACCTGAGAGCCACAAGAAACAAATCTCTTGCCACCGAAAGTGTAAGTCACACCAGCAGTCAGAGAAACAGCACCATCGGTATGGGCAGAGCTGATATTACCAAACGGAGACGGAGAAACTTCTCCTCTTGCTTCAATGTTGATATCCAAGTATTTGTTGATATTGAACTGTCCAGCCAAACCAACAGAACCGTTAATCAATGCATTTACTTTATCCTGATCGCCATAAGCTTTGGCAAATGTCAAACCGGGACCTGCAAAAACAGAAACGGTGAACAAACGATCCGGGTTGTAACCGCCAATAGCATTGGACAAGTTAAACATACCGTCTGCACGCATAGTGAAGTAATGTTTATTCTTGCTCTTAATATAAGTATCGGCAGGCTGTCCATAGTTAGAATACAAAGTAGTCCATGCACCGGCTACCTGACCACGGATACCCCAAACCGGATTGAACAGTTTACCAACTGACACATTGATCAGCGGAGTTATGGCTTTACCAAAGCCATAATCAAAGTTGTCCGGGTTTACACAACCCTGAGCGCCAACACCTACACTCACAAAGATATTGTCCTTGAAGCTTTCGCTGTAGAACGTCTCTTTAGTCTGAGCAGTAGCTGCAGTAGCACCGGCCAACAATAAAGATAATATTACTAATTTACTTTTCATTGTTTTTTGTTTTTAAATATTTTCAACTCTTTTAGTTTCTTATTTGCTCCGACCCACTCGCTTACTTCAAATAGATTTTATAAGTAAGTCCGCCGGTAAAATACTTCATTCTTTGCAATTCTACCTGCGCATGCAAATGGTTGAAAAGCAAATAGGTAGCACCAAACGCAAAGTCTTTCGCATCATATTCCGCGATTACTGTCAGATCGGGGGCAAAAGATGGAGCGTAAGTAAGACCTCCGGCTAATCCATTCAAGTGGTAATCCACTCTTCGATTGTACAGATATGACAGATGTACACCTATCTTCTCCTTTCCAATCGGGATATGCTTGGTGGCTGCGACATAAAAACGGCAGAAATAGCCATTACCATCAGCAGAACCTACTTGGCCATCGCCAGACTCGGTATAGGGATCCGAAGTTCCCACTACAACAGCCGGCATGTACTTCCACAATTGTCCTTCTTTCAAAACTCGCAAACGGGCAGAAAAATACCTGTCCTGATTCGTAAACTTCTTCTTTCCGACCTTCCAATCAATCCCTATCGTCTGCGACTGAAACAACGTACATGTATAAGCTATTTCCAGCCAGGGAAAGATAGTTACGTTCAAAAAGTAATTATACGTATGGTAATCCCATATAGGAGGAGTTATCTCCTTATTTAAAAAATTTCCACCGATCATTACCGTCTTATCCCGTTGCATCTCTGCTGACGGGGCATGAAGCAGACCGGTAGTTCCGTACGTCAACTGAGCCGAAAGTGCCAAATGACAGCAAAGGAACAAGCCTATAAGAAATATCTTTTTCATCATTATCTGCAATTTCTATACTTTCGGTTCAACTCGTACTTTTCAATTCTCAACAATTACTTTACTCTGATTAGTCGTTAGATCCACCACCGGCATTCGGGTTGAAACCGTGAGAATCATGAGAATCATGAGAATCGTGGCTGTAATAGTTAGGATAGATCATTACGCTCTTCTGATAAGAAACGATACCTTCATAATATTTGCCAGAGATCAAGAATGTCAGTTTCTTAGAAACCAATTGTCCTTTAATTGTATAACCCAAGATGCTATAACCATTCAATACACTAATCCGAGTATAACCGATCTTCTGAACAAACCCTGCATTCATGTTCAGAGCCTTAGCAGCGTTTGATAAGAATGCTTTCTGAATATCAGCTGCAACAGCACCATCAGCTCTTGTTACAGGAGCAGCAACTTCTTTTACATCACCTGTTAGTTCACAACCTTCATTATAGAAATAAGGAACCATAGCCGGAGCATCCTGAATAGGATTCGTAAATTTCACCGGAGTAATAGCAAGAATAGAACCATCAGCAAGAACTTCAGGAGTAGTTTCACCAACTTTCATTCCTCCTGCCATTTCAAGAGTCTCATCCAATGCTTTTTTCTCTTCGGGTGTAGCTGTAGTACCAGCAAGCATATCGGTTACAGTTGATTCAGAAGGTTTAGCTACTTCTACCGCCTTGTCCGCAACCTTAGTTGCTTCTCCTTCATTGATGTCAGTCTCAGGATCTGTCGGAGGAACTACCGGAGGAATAACTGCGGCTTCAACTGAAACCAATGCAACATTAACAGTAGCAACACTTGTCTGACCATCACTTACCTGATTCAGATAAACTTGTCTTTTAACAGGATAGTATCCGTCTGCTGAAACGACTAAAGCATAACCTTCTGCCTTGTAATTAACTTGCTCGTTAAAAGAGCTAGTGACAGATTTATCACCCAATGTAACTTTAGCAGTAGTCAATTCCTGGCCTGTAGTCGCATCAGTAATCGTACCAGCAATATAATACTTTGCTTCAGCTGGTTTTGTTGCTTGATCAACTTCTGCTTTCTCATAGCAGCTTGTAAACAGTGTACCGCAAACTGCCAAAACGGCTAACGCTAACTTAGCGCCATTACCGAAAAATTTACTTTTCATTTTCATCTCAATAAAATTAAAAATTTAATAATTCTGATTTTATAAAATATGGATTAAAACTATTATTTTCCATCACGTTATCACTTGCCTGAGGACTATATCCTTTACCATATATACGCTCATTACCCGCATTATATTGGAATCCGAAATTATTGGGTATCACTCTTGGGATATAACCTTTTCTCTTATATTTATACGGAGGCAATGCTATCTGGAACAAGAAGCCGCCATTCAGCCCTTTGTTACCCGCATGTTGCACCTTCATTCCATAAAAGCCAATAGAAGCGTATCGAAAATGACGAATCATATCAAAACGTGCACCATACTCTCCTTCTAAATATCTTTCCCCCTTTAAACTAAACTGCGTATTATACTTTGGCCAATAGAAATTCGCCCCAATAGAACCTGTCAAGGTCCATTTGGTTCCATGATAAAAAGCCCAATCTTCAAAGTATCCTCTTCCGGTATATCCGATACGCGCATCTACCGAAAAACGTTCATCTTTAAAGAAGTGCTTTGCTTTCAAATCTCCTCCCCAACGAAATTTATTAAAAAAACCGACCGAAGCAGTCAGGAATGTACGCTGTGGTAAACGTACTGTCTGCGACAAAGTCACAAAACCTGGACGGATTTGCTTATACCTTTGTCCATAATCATTATAGATAGGAAAAATTACTTGTCCAGTCAGTTTCATTCCTTTCCACAAAGAAACTTCTATGGCAGGAGAAACATTAACCACTATTTCATAGACCTTAGATAAAATATAGTTTCTAAACAACAACTCCGGATACACCACTATATCTACTTTAAACAAAGAGCTATTTTGCTTCTTAATCCGTCTCGCTTGTTTCCATCCTTCTCCCAAATCATAACTTACACTCCAATCAGCCCGACTGACTTCAGCAATACTATCTCCTTTCATCGGCTGATAATAGAGGGATATCTGAGGAACATTATTGTCTAAAACTATTAACCTACATGGCTTATTTTCGGGTAAACCCATCTTCTGGATCAAATCAACCGCTTTACCTATTCCAACTCCCTCAAGACGATAGGCTGAGTTCTGTATCACAAAAACCCGTTCTTCAGTATCTTCTGTCCACCCTACATTTTCAAATCCCATCTTAACAAGTGCGTCAACAGTGGCCTCTCCTGTTTGACAAATCCCCTTCAAAGGAAGTAAACAGAATAATATGAGTGAAATTCTGCGCAAAGTAGTGCCAATTGTTATGTTTTTCCTCATGTAAGGGCCTTTGTGATTCATTTGTTTGCTTTATAACTTAAGCATCTAAATTTATGGATGCAAAATATGGTGCAAAAATAGACACAATTTTAATAATACCAAAGAGTTTTACATGTTTTTTCGCACATTTGTATCAGTTTTTTTTCATCCAAATACCTGTTTGCTTAAAAATGGACCAGAAAACCCACTTGTAATCTTAAATAATATCCACCTCCTATTTTAGAATCACTAATAGAGAGAGTTATAAGGCTAACAAATTAATAAAATCAAATCGTATTATATAGTAAGATCAAATTTTCAATAGTATATCTACTATATTACAAATTTACTAAATTCCGGTAAAATCAGGCAGTAGCTAATCTAACCAAATATATATTTATTAACCACCCAAATAAAAAATAGATAAAAAACATCAATACATATAATAATGTATTTCTTATATATAATAACACAAAGATTGAAATTATTGCATTAACAATGTTAATCATCCAAAGAGATAATCATATTTCTCGATTTACGAAGTTAACTTGATACATCTACGAAGTTAATATCCTGCATTTACAAAGTTAACTTTAACACAGGTTTAAAGTTAACTTTGTAAATGCAGGATATTAATATATAGAATATTCATTTTCAACACATTACAAAACAAAAATTCTTTTGTAGCATTTTCTTAGCCTCTTGTATCTTTTTGAGATTCGTTTTTTAGCAACTATCTAACCTTGCTATACATCATCCTCTCAAGTTATATCCGGAATTAAATCGATAGCCTTCTCTTTACTTTCATCCACTATCTTGGCATAAATCTGAGTTGTTTGAATATTGGTATGTCCCAAGAGTTTAGATACCGTATAAAGATCGGCACCAAGAGTAATCATCATTGTGGCATGGGTATGTCGTGCCGAATGAAAAGTAATATGCTTTTGAATACCGGCTTTAGCAGCCCATTTGGGTAATATTTCATTGGTTCTTCCTAAACTGATAAGCCCTTTGAACACTTTCTCTGTATCAGGTACTTTTCCGCGGACAGGAAGTTGTTTCAAAGCCTCCTTGCTCAGAGGAAGAGAGAGGATTTCCTGAGTTTTCTGTTGCGTCATATGCAGCTCCATTTTACCGACTTTTCCCTTTTTCAGATTTCCCCATGTAAGTGCCACTATATCACTATGTCTCAGTCCACAAAAACAACTGAATAGAAAAGCCTTTTTTAAAGTCGCATTATGAAAATCTGTTTGTGACAATATTTTCAATTCATCAATAGTCAGAAATGCCCGTTCAGTCCTTCTCCGCTTAGGCTTTTCCTCATTTTTTATCTTATCCATTGGATTTGAAGTTATAATTTCATCAATTACAGCACTATTCAGGCAATGATGAAAAACCTTATAATAATGAACTTGAGTATTGGCACTTATATTCTTCACACTTTTACAGTGTTTCTGAGTTGCCGTCTTCAAGTATTCAACAAAGCCAAGTATATACTTTTTATCTACCTGTCTGAGCCTGATACCCATCTTATCATAATGCTGAAGATGGTATATCAGTGTATACATAGACACTTTCCTTGAAGTTTTTTCTATATCTTTGTCTGCCAAATACTTGATATAATCTATCAGCATTATATCTTTCTTTTCCTGTTGATGGTTAAAGCCGTATACTCCATTCTGCAATTCTATAATCCTTTGTGCCTTCACTGCACTGGCCAGTTTCATGGTACTCTGATTTAAATCTTTATCCGTCCGTGTATGCTCGGGTATTATATATAGCTTTAAAAATTCATATCGTCTTCTTCCATCCATATAAATATCTAAATATATAGACTCACAACCGTTCGACAGACGTTTAGTCCTGATCCTGACCGGTTCTTTAATCCTTACTTCTTTTTTCATATTATTTGTTTGTATGTTTTTAGTTATAAATATAGACATTATTCTGTTATAAGTAACAAACAGGTAACAAAAGTCCATGAAAAAAGATTTCTAATAAAAAGCGATCAGACAAAAACCGGTTTTCAAAATCCACTATAATTCTGATAACCAAAATATTATAAATAAAACAAAGATTCTTTATGAATCTTAATTAAAGTAGCAGCTCAGTAACAGAGATACTTCCATATAGAAGCAACCAGCCAAAGTCCTAATAGAACCGAAAAATCTACTAAAACATCAATCCAATGTATATCAATACATTAGGAAACGAAGTAAGTGATGTGATATTCTACAAATCAAACTACTGATTACCCGAAAGAAAGCCATGCCGTATTATCGTTTTGAATAACAATGTGCCGCAAATATCTCTTTATTATCAGCCATCTTTCAAAGATAGTACAGTAAATATTAGCAGACAAGACTGGGAAGTTAGTTATAATCTGGGAAATAGCTGGAACAAAGTAAAAAGGAATAAAAAAGCAAATAGCTCTTTGTATAAAGTAGATATCACAATATATCCGGAATTATCACTAAAAAACTTGGTAATCACACAGATTTATCAAGTGCTTTTCAATTTATCACCCGCCATAGAAGTCTCTTTCTGGAAAGGGATGAAATTCACGGCTCAAATGGTGATTCCGGTATATAATGACGGATATGCCAGCAGATACGATAAACTACATCCGGGTTTCCTTGAACTATCGCAAACAGTCCGTCTGCCCTATAATTTTTGGGCAACATTGGCTATCGGTAGCTTTAATAATAGCCGATATGGCATCGACTTCAACCTGATCCACCACTTTAAAGATGAACGTTTCAGTATAGAAGGCCGCATCGGGTATACCGGTACAGGATATTGGGAAGGTTTTACTATGCATTATGGAACAAAGATGCGGGCTACATGGTCATTGGGAGGAAGCTTTTATTGGCCACGCTATAATGTAGAATTAAATGCAAGAGTTGAACAATATCTATTAAAGGAGAAAGCAGTTAGAGTAGAAGCAATCCGGCATTTTCGCTATGCTTCCATTGGATTCTATGCAATGAAAGCCAAAGACGTGAAAGCCAATGGAGGATTCCGTTTCCAAATAGCTTTACCCCCTTACCGATATAAACGCAAAGGATATATTCCTCGGATCACTCCTTCCAATAATATGGGAATGTCTTATAATGCGGGAAATGAACAATATTACTATAAGACTTATCGCTCAGCACCTGACGATAACATAATGAAGAACAATAGTTTTAATCCATATTTTATAAAATCTGAATTATTAAATTTTTAATTTTATTGAGATGAAAATGAAAAGTAAACTTTTCGGTAATGGCGCTAAGTTAGCGCTAACCCTGTTGGCAATGTGCGGTATGTTCGCAAGTTGCTACGAAAAAGACGAGATTGATGTTCCCAAAGTGACCGACCCTACAGCTACGACGTACCAAGTAGCAGGTATTGTTACAGATGCTGAAAGCAATGCTGTAATGGACGGTGTCACAGTAACCAATGTCACAAACTCAAAGTCAATGACTACCGCAGCAGACGGTAAGTATGTTCTGGAAGCTAAAGTGGGAGAAACCAACGTAGTAACTTTTGCAAAGAGCGGTTATAAAACAGTGACAAGCTCGGTATTCGTTACTAAACAGGAAAACGGTTCTATCGTAGCCTATACCATCGACGCTAAAATGGAAAAAGGCAAAGAAACAAAACCGACAAAAGATGTAGAATATCAAATTGAAGGTTCTGTATTTGATGCGGAAAGCGGTGAGCCTGTAGCTATCAAAACCGCAACTATGCCAGGCATATTGACAGCAACCATTCAGAATGGTAACGAATTCACTATGTCCAATGTAGGTCTGGGTCAGCACACTATATATATCACTGCTGACGGATACAAACCGGCTACTGCCGACGTTGTGATCAGTGAAGTAGCCGGGCCGGAAGGTGAAGGTATTTTCATTGCAAAAACTTCGGTAACTGTTGCTATGCAGAAAAAAGAAGTAGAGGTTGCCCCTAAATACTATTTGGCAGGAAATATCTACAATCAGGATGGTGGCATGGTTACTAAGGCTGAAGTAACACTGAACATGTCAGGATACGAAGTAACAACTACTGCTTCCAACGGTTTCTACAAATTCGAGATTCCTGCCGACAAAGTAAAAGGTCTGACTAAAGCAACTGTAACAATCCGTCATAACAGCTATAAGATCTATGTATATACTGCATTTATAGCACCGGTAGACAATGGCCAAGTATCTAACACCACAGTCAATGTAACTCTGATACTGAAACCGGATACAGAAAAACCGAATGATGACGATAATGTATTTATCGGTGGCAATGTAGAGATTGAAGTTCCAACAGAGAATGCTGTTGAAGCCGCACCGGAAAAAGCAGAAGGTGAAAAAGTTCCAAGTAAATCTGCTGTAGAAGAATCAATTAACAAGGTTTTGGAAGCTGCTGGATCGGACATCAAGATTACTCCGGCACAAGCAGAACAGGTGGTTAACACTATGGAAAAATATGTAGCCAACGGTACTTTGACAGAAATCGATAAGGTAGCAGTTCTTCCGATTGAGAAAGAAACGACCTTCAAACTGGAATCTAAAGTAATTGATACTAATAATGATAAAGAAGAAACCGTTATTGACGAAATCGTTCTTCCGGCTAACACTATAATCATTTTTACAAGTGGCGTAGCAAGCACCCTGAACATCAGCCGTACTGACGAAGGTAAAGAAGGTGCTTCTGTCCGTGAATACGACGGTACTCCAACCGGAACTATTTTCGTAACTCCGATGGAAGTGAAATTTACTCCTGCTGTTGTCGTAGCTCAAGGAGAAACTCCTGAAGTTGCATTGGCTACTCTTTACTTCAATGAAAAGACTAATACTTGGGAAGCTGAAGAAAACTATGCTACTTACCAGAACGGAGTATTTGTTGGCAATGTTCACCACTTCTCTAAATTCAAATTCGGCTTCGAAGAAGCCGACAGCAAAGCTACGACTGAAGCAGCCTTGGATTCTATGAAATTCGACAAAGCATGCTACACTGAAGGTGAAACTGCCAAAGTAAAAATGGAAATCAACTGGAAGGGTGGTATCAAGTGCGAAGGTGGTGCTTCTGTAGAAGAAATTATCAAGAAAGCACATTCCACACTAACTACAACTACTATCAAGATGGTCAGCGCAGCTTTGGAAGAAGCTATCAAAGACGATAATGCCAATGTTACTCCGGGAGCTGCATTTACAGACAAAAAGTTCACATATGAACTTGAAGTACCAGCTTATACTCAGTTGACAGGATTCGACGTAACAAGAAACGTTATCAAGACTACCTATGTATTGCCGTTTGCTGTTTATAATAAAGCAACGAAAGCAATCGAAAAGAAAACAGCTGAAGTTACAATCAGCAAGATTTCTTCAGTAGTTGTTAGAACGATTGAAGCGATCGGTCATGGACATGGTCATGGTCACGGCGATGACCTGAATGCCGGTGGTGGTATTATCATCTCTGAATAACCGAGAGAATAAAATGTAGTAATTGAAATCATTGAACCGAAAGCGTAGAGAATGTATACAGTAAATTTAAAACGAATCTTCATAGTATCGCTATTTATAGCTATACCCTTTATGCTTTCGGCTCAATTGACCTACGGTACTACAGGATTGCTGCATGCTCCCTCGGCAGAAATGCAGAAGGACAAAACAGTCATGCTGGGTGCAAACTTTATGAATAAGGAGATAACTCCTCCAACGTGGTACTACTACACGTACAATTACTACCTGAATGTAACCATTTTACCTTGGATGGAAGTAGCATATACCTGTACTTTATTTAAGGCGGAAGCTCTTGGATTAAAACCTTATGGTTACTCAGGCTTTACGAATCAGGACCGGTATTTTTCTCTCAGATTACGGGCACTGAAAGAAGGGCAATTCTGGAAATACATGCCCGCTGTTGTAGTAGGCACTTCCGATCCTTTTACCTCGTCCGGCAACGGAGTTGTGGCTCCGACGGAAGGTAACGGATACTTCAGTCGTTTCTACATCGCAGCCACCAGGCATGTCCAATTAGGAAGAGAGACAGTGGGAGTACATCTCTCCTATCTTTATAACAAAAGGATAGAGTACAAACTGAATGGGATCGCGGCAGGTATCAGTTATAACCCGTCTTTCCATCCGCAATTGAGATTAATTGCCGAATATGATTCGAAAGATTTTGCGTTAGGTGCCACCTATTTGCTTTTCAACCATTTGCATGCACAAGTGGAACTCCAAAGAATGAAATATTTCACAGGTGGATTGACTTTCCAGTTCCGCTTGTCCGGAAAAGATGGAATGAAAAAGCAAAAACGAAACAAAGAGTTAAAACAAAAAATGAAATAACATGAAAAGTAAAATAGCAATATTGTCTTTACTGTTGACAGGCGCAGCCGTCTCAGCCTCAGCGCAGACAAAAGAGCATTATTATAGCGAAAAAGCTAAAGATAATATCTTTATCAGCGTGGGTGTAGGAGCACAGGGATGTGTCAACCCCGACAACTTTGATTATGGCTTTGGACATGCCATAACTCCGCTGATACACGCATCAGTCGGTAAACTGTTCGACCCTATTTGGGGAATCCGCGGCCAGGTAGCAGGATGTTGGAGTACATTATACTCCGAATATGGTATGCCGAAAGGCGAATACAATAAGATGAAGAATAAAAAATACTTCACTCTACGTGCCGACGGATTGTTCAACTTGTCAAACGCTATCGGAGGCTATAATCCCGATCGCTTGTTCACTGTATCCGTATTCGCAGGTCCGGGACTTACGTTTGCCAAGGCCTATGGCAATCAAGATAAACTGAATGCGCTGATTAATGGTTCTGTCGGTTTGATGGGACAATTCAACATCAACAAATATTTGGATATCAATGTAGAAGCAAGAGGTGAAGTCTCTCCTTCTATCTTCGGACATTATAGTTCTGCTCGTACCGACGGTGCTGTTTCTCTGACAGCAGGTGTGACTTACACATTCGGTGGCAAGAGATTCGTTTCTTGCGGTGCGCAGGTAGACCAAAACGCTATCAACGAAGAGCTGAATCGTTACAGAAGTGAACTGTCAAAAGCGCAATCGGACTTAGCCGATGCCAAAAACGCGCTGGCTAACGTAAAACCTGTAACGAAAGAAGTGGTGAAAGAAATCGAAGTAGCCGGCCCTCGCGCAGTCTTCTTCCAGATTGGTAAATCCAAGATCGACGACTATGGTATAGTTAACATCCAACTGGCTGCCAAGATCTTGAAAGCCAACCCGGATAAGAAATACAAAATAGCCGGTTATGCAGATAAGGCTACAGGTAGTGCCAAGTGGAACCAGAAACTGTCTGAGGCCCGTGCTCAAGCCGTTTATGACGCTCTTATCAAAGAAGGCGTAAGCAAAGATCAACTGGAACTCGTCGGTTTTGGTGGAACAGCCAACATGTTTGGCAAGAACTTCCTGAACCGTGTTGTAATTTTAGAATAATAGGGTTTCGATTCCCAATAGGGCGGGAAAGTTTTTGGCTCTATACTTTAAAGAGTGCGTCGCTGAGACGCACTCTTTTTTATTCTTCCGCCATCACTGTTATACGTTCTTTCTGAATTTGAAAGAAGAAAATTATCCCCCCAATTTATCCATCATTTGTTTTTTTATATAAAAAGTAGAGATTGTAAATCTATATCCGGTATATAAACCTTAAAGCAATAACATGGACAATCGGACAGAGCAGTATTCACTTCGGGAACTATTAGAAAGCATCACAGAAAATATTAAAACCAAGCGCCTGGCTGACGTTTTTCGTTTCATTTCATTCCATCCCGGTGAGATGTATGGATCACATCAGCATTTACGTATCGAAATAAACTATGTGAAAAAGGGAAGCTGCATTCTCCATCCGGATCATGAGAGTATCACTTTTCGTGAAGGAGAAATTATGATTACCACTTCGGACATCAGTCATCTGTTTGAAGCCGGAGCAGATGGTACGACCTTGATGCAATTGGAATTCCTACCCGAAATCTTTTCCCATTTCAGCTTAAATGCCACAGTCGATTCGAACGGCTCTGCCCTGCTATGGACAAATCGATTTAAGATTAAAATAGAATAAGTCGACATAACAGTAGTTATAGTAGTTATTGATACACTGCACAGACAGGCAAAACCGCAGCAGCCAGATTCGGATTTATAGAAAAGTATATTAAACTCTTAATTCCTAAGGCTGAAAGTCCGGTTGCCACATAAAGCTACCATAACTACTGTTAGCTTGAACTCAACTTAAAACCTGTTTAAATTTTACCCGGAAAGAGACCGGAAAGAAACTCTAAACGGGTCAATAAGCCCATATAAATTTAATCTAGAAAAATTTAAGCAGGGACTTAATAGATCAGTTTTACATTGTCAATGTAGAGCGAATTTCCCGGTGAACCGATATAAGCACCACCATGACTGGATGTAAACTGAAGTATCATATGCGTCGGCACATCATCAGCTTCCCCCCACGCCACTTCATGAATCGGCACACTTTCGCCCTTACTGTTTACCGTAAAATATTCAGAGGCCTGAAGTCGCATCATGTGTGCTTTATACGCCGGATCTTTCGTGATATCACCATACATGATATCATATTTTGAACCATTTTTCCAATCAGTCGAATGGTAGTAATAGTTCACCATTGTCCCGATACGTTTAGCATACACATTGCCTTTGGCATCTTCCCAACGTTTCTGTAGCAATAAAATAACAGCCGGAAAATCCTTACCCGGCACATCCGTTATCTTACTGAATCCCGTTGCACGTATACGGTTTTCACGATCGGACATTTTCACTTTATAGTCGAACTGAATAGCCGACGGACGGTCAGTGAACGGTATTCCCATCTGCAACATCTTATTCGGATTCTTGGTACTCTTAATCGGTTCATGAACCGTTCCCAAAAACATAGATCCGGCAGCAAGTACGGTGATATCTACAATACCAAGTACTTTTACACTCTCCATACGAGTATCCAGACGGGCACAGAAACCGTCTCCTCTGGTTTCGGGAAATACCGAAGTATTGGTTTTGGTAATACCCGACACACGTGCCATTACGTTAGAAGTTCCCCAGGGTGAACCACCTTTATTTGCATAAGGCTTCGCACCCACAATGGTTTCGGTAGGGCCAATGGCATATACTTTTTTGGTATTTCCGCCAATAATGCCCGACTCTTTTATTTCACGCGTCACCCATTGATCCATATTCCCAAAAGGGAGTATCTCTACTTTCTGCTGCGCTACAGCAGAAGCTGAACACAAAGTTAGCAGACTTGCCACCCACAGGCGATATGTCTTCTGAATCATTTTTCCTCCTTTTTTTATAAACTATAATCCCATTGTTTCAGTGCAAAGTCCCAATGATCTTGCACTAACTGCACAGTACGGTCATCGTACTTATATTTGTTCTTTTTATATCCTTTTTTACCTCCCACATATTTCTCTATCGAGCCGCGCGCTTCGGCAAATCCCGGAATATCCAAAGCATGATAAATATTCTCAGTCATTCCCATAGCGTCTGCCTCAAAGTCTTCAAACTTCACCTCCATCAGGTTTCCTTCAGGAATGAATTGCTTATCGGCCTCGTATTTATGATACAATTTGGCATAAATAGAGAGTATATTGTTCTCCAACTCAGCCGGAGTGATATCCTGCAGCTTCAAGGGTTGAATCGTATTAGTAAAGAAACTACGGGTAGACTCAAATACAGTATACGGATTACGCATCAGATAAATAAATTTCGCATTGGGGAACATTTTTACCAATTCCTTCACGCGTCCCGTGTGAGGGGGATTCTTGCTAAGAAACTGAGTACCCTGCGTATTCCACAAAGAGATCTTAATCAATTTGGTAAAAGTCTCCTCAAAAACCTTCAATTCCGCTTCACTGATAGTATCGAAAAGCAAGTATTTATCTGCATATTCCTGCTGATATCTTGGCAAGAACCAGAAATTATAATAGGTATAAGGCATCATGTTGGCAAGGGCAAACTCTTCCTCCTGCGGCAAATCGACAGCCAGCTCCATATTATCCGTCGGCCGCTTATCCGGCATCAGCCAACTCATGTTCTTTTTAAAGAATGGCTGTCCCCACATCATTAAATGCGGAAATACAGTCTGATAAGTGGTGTTATAGCCAAAATGTGAATCGCACGAAAAAACATTGTGTACAAAAGTAGTTCCGCTACGCCAGTGACCAAGGATAAAGACCGGATCGTGTTCCAACGGCTTATTTGCCAGCAGCTTCTCATAACGTTTATCCTGAAGTGGAGCCAAAGTAGACAGTAAGCGACAAACTGCCTTTGTCAGACGATATTTACCTGTATAAGCCGCATCGATCTCCCTTCCTCCGGTAATAGCTTTAAATGTCCGCCAGTCTGCCCCTACTAAAGTATTTATCGGAAGTTTGTTAAATTCAAGTAATCCCATAATAATGTGTTCATTGTTAATGTGCCGACAAACTGCATGCAGCAGGCATATCGGCACACCGAATAATCATTTACTTCTCTATTCTGACTTCGAAACCTTGTTCACTTAATGATTTTACCGCCTTCTCAATAGCTTCATAATGTTCAGGAGCTATGCCCAGTTCAGGCAGATTCAAAACCGGAAAATCATCGGCAATATTCATGTCTTTCTTTTCCACACGATCGATAATCATTCCCACAGCACTGGTATTATTGGTTATCGGATCGATCAGGATAAACGAACCGCACGATTTATTCTTCCGGTACGGATCAAAGAACAGTTCTTTAGCTGTAGTAAACACCACACGTGCAATTTCGTTCAAAGACAAAAAGGGAACAGACGAATGTTCCATCGTATTGACATCCACTTTATATTTTATGCTGTCGATACGCGTGCGGCTGACATTCGTTGTCTGCTTAATAAAGAACGATTTGTTGATATCCATCGGTTCTTCATCCATCCACACCAACATTGCTTCAAAATTACGGTCCACAATAGGCAAATTATCCGGATGAACCAACATTTCCCCTCTTGAGACATCTATCTCGTCTTCAAGTGTCAGTGTGACCGACTGTGGGGGAAAAGCATAATCCAGCTCACCATCAAAAGTAACGATACTCTTCACATGAGATACTTTACCGGAAGGTAAAGCCATTACTTTGTCTCCCTTGCGTATGATGCCGGATGCCACCTTACCACAGAATCCCCTGAAGTCGAGGTTCGGACGAAGTACATACTGTACCGGAAAGCGGAAATCACTAAAGTTATTATCGCTGTCGATATGGACTGTTTCCAGAAAATCGAGCAAGGAAAGTCCTTCATACCACGGAGTTCTTTCCGACTTATCCACCACATTGTCTCCATCGAGTGCGGACAGTGGAATACAAGTCACATCGGGAATCCCCAAGGGAGCTACAAACTTCTTATACTCTGCTACAATCTCATTGAAGCGCTCTTCCGAAAAATCTACCAGGTCCATCTTGTTGACAGCCAACACTACATGCTTGATTCCCAACAGAGATACCAGAAATGTATGACGTCTTGTCTGAGTAATTACTCCCATACGGGCATCTACCAGAATAATAGCCAGATTGGCGGTCGAACCGCCGGTTATCATATTACGGGTATACTGTTCGTGCCCCGGAGTATCAGCAATGATAAATTTACGGTTATTGGTAGAAAAGTAGCGATAAGCCACATCAATCGTAATGCCCTGTTCACGCTCTGCTTTCAAGCCATCCAGCAACAAGGCATAATCAATGTGTTCGCCGGCATTGCCCAACCGCTTGCTATCACGCTCCAATGCATCAAGCTGATCCTCATACAATTTTTTGCTATCGAACAGCAAACGTCCGATCAATGTAGACTTTCCGTCATCTACCGAACCTGCTGTCAACAGACGAAGCAAATCCTTCTGTTCGTCCTTATCCAGAAATGCTTTTATATCTAATTTATCTGCCATAGTTGTAATGTTTAAAAATATCCTTCGCGTTTCTTCTGTTCCATGCTACCTTCCTGGTCGAAGTCGATAACACGGGTCGTACGTTCGCTCTTAGTGGTAGTCATCATCTCTTCAACAATCTTCTCAATGGTGTCGGCCTCGCTTTCGACAGCACCGGTCAACGGCCAACATCCCAATGTACGGAAACGTACCATTTTCATTTCGATCTGATCACGATATTTTTCCGGCAGACGTTCATCATCAGCCATAATCAAGTTACCGTCGATCTGCACCACAGGACGCTCTTTGGCATAATACAACGGTACAATCGGAATATTCTCCAAACGAATGTACTGCCAGATATCCAGTTCGGTCCAGTTACTCAACGGGAATACACGTATACTTTCACCCTTATGTACACGGGCGTTGTAGATATCCCACAATTCGGGACGCTGGTTTTTGGGATCCCATTGATGGAACTTATCACGGAAAGAGAATATACGCTCTTTAGCACGCGATTTCTCTTCATCGCGGCGAGCACCTCCGAAGGCAGCATCAAATTTATATTTATCCAACGCATGCAGCAAAGCCTGTGTTTTCATCAAGTCCGTATGCACCTTACTGCCATGCGTAAAAGGCCCTACCCCTGCATGAAAAGCTTCCATATTGCTTTCCACAATCAGATTCCAGCCATACTTTTTGGCATATTCGTCACGGAACTGAATCATTTCCTTAAATTTCCACTTTGAATCGATATGCATCAAAGGAAACGGTACTTTGCCCGGATAAAAAGCTTTTTCGGCAAGGCGTACCATAACCGAAGAATCCTTCCCGATGCTATACAGCATGACCGGATTCTCAAACTCCGCCACCACTTCGCGGATAATATGGATGGACTCGGCTTCGAGTTCTTTCAAGTGGCTTAACTTATATTCTTCTTTCATTTTTATGATTATTTCTTCATCTATATTTTATTTATGTCTGCTTACCCGAGGCAACACAATTTCCAGCAATCGATTGACAGACTCCTCAAGTGACAATACGGAAGTGTCAAGTGACAAAGCCGGATGTTCGGGAGCTTCGAAAGGGGCGGATATTCCGGTAAAGTTTTTTATTTCTCCCCGACGAGCTTTGGCATACAATCCCTTTACGTCCCGCTTTTCACATTCGGCGAGCGGAGTGCTGACAAATATTTCCAGAAAGTCATCCGGTCCGACAATGCGGGCAGCCATCTCACGGATATCGTTGTTAGGGCTGATGAAAGCAGCAATTGTAATAATGCCTGTATCAATAAAAAGTTTCGAAACCTCGGCTATACGGCGTATGTTTTCTACCCGGTCAGTTTCGGAAAAGCCCAGATTATTGTTGATGCCTGTACGGATGTTATCTCCATCCAAGATACGACACAACAATCCGCGTTTATGCAGTTCGCGTTCCAAAGCGATGGCAATGGTACTCTTACCCGATCCGCTCAACCCGGTAAACCAGATCATCACACCACGCTGTTTCAAGAGTTCTTCTTTATCCTGCCGGGTCAGCATCCGGTCGAATATCGGATATATATTATTACTTTCTTCCATTATAATATGTTAGATGTTGTTTCAATTACTAAAACGGCCAGATTAAAGGGATCAGAAATATGGAAATCAGGAATGTTATAAGATTTAATGGCAATCCGATCCTGACAAAATCCATAAACTTATAGTTGCCGATACCCTGTACTATTAAATTTGTCTGATAACCGATCGGTGTAGAAAAACTGGCAGATGCAGCCATACAAATGACCACAAAGAACGGTGTAGGGTCGACACCCAACTGGACCGAAAGCGACAGAGCCAACGGAAAAGCCAATGCAGCAGCGGCATTGTTTGTTATCAGCTCCGTAAACAAATTGGTGATAATAAATAAAACTGCCAGTAATACATGCGGGCCATAGTCATGGCTCATGCCGATTATAAATCCTGCAACCTTATCGGCCACACCCGAATTTACCATTGCTTTACTGATAGCAAAAGCACAAGCGATCGTAATCAAGATATCCCAGGAAATATATTTAGTGTATTTACGTGCCGGAAAAATTTTAGTCAAGCCATGATAATGGTAGTGACAGAAACAAAGAAGAACATATCCAACTTCATGTCCGGAAACATTTCTTTCACTACCGGAAGCTCACCGATAGTAGCACCGGCAATCATCAGGATCAGCAGAATCAATGCAAACCAACGTTTTCCTTTTCCCGGTATCGGTTCATTATCATTTCCGTTAGCCAACAGCACAAACACGGAAGATTCTCCCCAAGTGGGTATGAACGTGTCATCCGCCATTACCACCAACGTATCTCCTTCACGCAAGATCACTTCTTCAAGGTTGTTGATGAACCGCTGTCCGTTACGTTTCTTTATTTCTTTAACTTCGGCACCATAGTGACGTTTAAAATTAAACTCTCCCAAAGTTTTGTTGATACCCGGAAACGGGCACCAAGTACTGCCTCCACGCGGTGAAGCTTATCGCCTTCTTCTACTTCTTCATCGGGCACAGCTGTATCGGGCGTGCATCCGGAAGCAGTTTCTTAGAAAAACAAACAGATAAATAATACCGGCTATTGCAATAAAGATACCCACTTTGCCTAATTCGAACATGGTAAATCCTTCATGACCGGATTCCAATATCATTCCATGCACAACCAGGTTGGTAGATGTACCGATCAAAGTGCAGATACCTCCCAATATAGTTACGTACGAAAGAGGAATTAGAAATTTAGTGGCAGGTAAATGGACTGTCCGTGCCCATCGTTTAATAATCGGGGCAAAAATGACAACTACCGGAGTATTGTTCAGAAAAGCGGAAATAAAGCGACCGCAGGCAATAAGCGTAATTGTGCCCGGAAGACCGTCGTCCGTTTCTGAGGAAGCAACTTCTTGACAACCTGCCCCAACGCTCCCGACTGCCTGATACCTTCACTGACCAAAAAGCAGGGCCACGGTTATCATCCCTTTATTACTGAATCCTTCGAGCATTTCCTTGGAGTCAAAATACCCGCACAGAGAAACAACACCACTACAGAGAAAAGTATCATGCCGGGACGCATTTTGTCCAAGATCAAAGCAATTACCATCCCTAATAAGGATAACAGCACAAATGCAATTTCAAATGTCATAAACGCAAACAATTAGTGGTTTACCTTCTCTTCTCAACAATAAACCAGGGATTCAGTAAATCTTCTTTATTATACTGCAAAGGAACATCTTTTTATCCGCCTGATAAATTTCCATTCCCGCAGCGCGCAATGGCATGCCGGCAGCAGTATCCCACTCCATCGTAGGAGCAAAACGGGGATAAACATCCGCTTTACCTTCGGCAACCAAACATATTTTAATAGAACTGCCGCTGGAAATCAACTCGACATGTTTGTGTTCTTGCTTCACCGCATCAATGTACGCTTCGGTCTCCGGAGTCAGGTGTGAACGGGAAGCCACTACTACAAATCGATCCCGCTGCAGGTCTTGCGGCAACCGTACGGAAGCAGCTACCAGCTTATCGAGTGTTGCATCGTCTTCTAAAGTCGTAATGCCCGACAGCTTGTAGGCACCGATTTCCTGACCGGCAAAGTAAAGTTCTTTTTGACCGGTAAATAAATCCACTCCGATAATGGGAACTCCGGCTTTCACTAACGCAATATTTACCGTAAACTCACCGTTTCGCTTGATAAACTCTTTCGTACCATCCAATGGATCGACAATCCACATCACATCCCAATTGCGACGGGTATCATACTCTAAATGTTTCCCCTCTTCGCTCAGTACGGGAAAAGGAGTTTCGTTCAGAATGGTGGCAATTGTTACGTGTGCTTTCCGGTCAGCAATAGTCAAAGGAGAGTGATCCGCTTTTCCGCTCTATTTCGAAGTCCGAAGCCGGATCGGTATAAATAGACAATATTTCCTCCCCGCCTTCAGGGCTGCATCAACAGCGACAAATAAGTATTTATGTTCCATTTTATTACGCTTTAACGACCTTGTTTCCTACAAGGCATAATATCCCCATTTAATAGAGGTACAAAAGTAAAACTTTATCTCTTTAAAAAGTTTTTAAACAGCTAATTATAACTTCTTTTAGTAGAAAAGGGCAAAACTCTAAAAACCTTTCATCGCTGATGCCGGTTGAGTACATCACTAATTAACATTGTTAAGTCTTTGCTCCCTATTATTGGTTCTCCATACACAAACAACACCTCTTTACATTCAAACAACAAGTCTTTTGAATGTAAAGAAGCAGATTTAACACAATGTTAAACCTAAGCTTTCAAAGCTTCAAACAAACAATTGTAAATATCTGGTTCCAAGACAAATAGAATATCAAATCATTCTCCGTTCGAGTTTTTCTTCCTCAGGTTCCCAAAGAGACAGTTGTTATTTAAGTAACCATATACTCTTTCAATATTTTTCCAATAGTATAAAATTATCTCAAGTCATGCCGTTTTATATTAATCTTTCAGATTATGCATACAAAGCATTCACATATCCTTGCGAATATATTTTTTCATAACTTTACATCATTCTATCAAAAGGACTATAAAATTCAAAACCATCAATAATAACTAATCATAATCCCTACCACAATGAAGAAAAGTATTATTCTGTTATTCATCAGTTTACTTTTATCCCCGCTATGCATAAAGGCACATCAACCCGAATTCTCCACTGCCGGATTTTTCCGGCTGGCAGACTCGGACGAGACGTCTATTCCATGAATCCTGCGTGGCGTTTTTATAAAGGAAATTGCCCCGGAGCTGAAACCGGAAATTTCGACGACCGGTCATGGACAGTAGTTTCTCTGCCTCATGGTATCGAATACCTGCCTACAGAAGCAAGCGCTGTATCAATTACCAAGGCGAAGTCTGGTATCGCAAACACTTTACACCGGATGCGGATTGAAAGGTAAAAAATTTTTACATTTTGAGGCAATTATGGGCAAAAGCAAAATATACGTAAACGGTAAATTGCTAGCCGAACATTTCGGTGGTTATCTGCCGGTGGTCGTCGATGTAACTGATGCATTGGAATTTGAAAGGAAAACCTGATCGCCGTATGGGCTGACAATAGCAATGACCCCAACTATCCTCCCGGAAAACAACAGGAAGTGCTGGACTTCACTTATTTCGGAGGAATATATCGGGATTGCTGGTTGATAGCACACAATCAGGTATTCATCACCGATCCGAATTATGAGAACGAAGAAGCAGGCGGAGGACTATTTGTCGCTTATAACAATGTATCGGACCACTCTGCCGAAGTATTACTGAAAATACAGATTCGCAACCCGGGAGAAAAGCTTTCAAAGGTGTAGTCGAATACGAACTTCAGCAACCGGACGGACAACAAGTGGCTTCTCTAAACTCCGTCATCCGGATCAAGCCCGGAAAATCAACCTATTCATCAGATAAGCTGACCGTAAAGAGTCCGATGCTATGGAGTCCGGAAAATCCGGCATTATATAACCTGATCGTTCGTATCCGTGACGAAAAGGGCAATCCGATAGATGGTTACCGGCGCCGGATCGGAATACGCAGTATCGAATTCAAAGGAGAAGATGGATTCTGGCTGAACGGTAAACCTTATGAAGCTCCGTTAATCGGAGCCAACCGGCACCAGGATTTCGCAATTGTGGGCAATGCGGTACCTAACAGTATTCACTGGCGGGATGCCAAAAGCTGAGAGATGCCGGAATGAAAGTAATTCGTAATGCTCACTGCCCGCAAGATCCGGCCTTCATGGATGCTTGTGATGAATTGGGATTATTTGTAATCGTCAATACCCCGGGCTGGCAATTCTGGAATGATGCCCCGGTCTTTGCACAGCGGGTATACAGCGATATCCGTAACCTGGTTCGTCGAGACCGCAATCATCCTTGCGTATGGATGTGGGAACCGATCTTGAACGAGACATGGTATCCGGCAAATTTCGCCCGGAACGCACATGACATTGTAGAGGCAGAATATCCATATCCCTATTGTTATAGCGGATGCGATAGCGAAGCCAAAGGGAAAGAACATTTCCAGATACTTTTTACCCATCCGCTCAATGGAGACGGAGGAGCCTATTCGACTAACGATATCAAGAAACAGCTGACTTACTTCACACGCGAATGGGGTGACAATGTAGATGACTGGAACTCGCACAATTCTCCCAGTCGCGTAGCACGCAACTGGGGAGAGCAGGCCATGCTTATACAAGCACAGCACTATGCCCGCCCATCCTACAAATACACCAGCTATGATGCTCTTTACCGCACTCCGCGGCAACATGTAGGAGGCTGCCTCTGGCACTCGTTCGATCATCAGCGGCTATCATCCCGATCCCTTCTACGGAGGTGTCATGGACGTATTCCGCCAACCGAAGTATTCTTATTACATGTTTATGGCACAACGGTCGCCCATAAAAGAAGAGCGCCTTTTCCAAACCGGTCCAATGGTTTATATCGCCCATGAAATGACACCGTTCTCCGGCAAAGATGTCACCGTCTATTCGAACTGTGACGAAGTAAGACTCACTTATCTCAAAGGCGGACAAACGCAAACCTATGTACATAAACAGGAAAAAGAAGGAATGCCCCACCCCGTCATCACATTCGAGAATGTATACGACTTCATGAAAGATAAAGCACTTTCACGCCAAGGTAAACAAGCTGACGTTTACTTATTGGCAGAAGGATTGATTGACGGTAAAGTAGTCGCTACCCACAAAGTGGCTCCGGCACGACGTCCCGAAAAGCTGCTCCTTTGGGTAGACAATGAAGGAACAGACCTGAAAGCCGACGGTTCTGACTTCGTCACAGTCATAGCTGCCGTTGCCGACAAAGATGGAAATATCAAACGCTTAAACAACTATACCATCAAATTTCAAATAGAAGGTGAAGGACGTATTTTAGGCGGAGCAGGCAATTTGGCTAACCCGGCCCCTATCCGTTGGGGAACAGCCCCGATATTAGTTCAGTCTACTTTGAAACCCGGAAAAATAAAAATCACAGCCAGTGTCTTGTTCGAAGGCTCGCAGATGCCAAGCAGTGCCGTGCTGGAATTGGAAAGTAAACCGGGAGACTTCCCCCAGATATACGACCGGGAAGAGTCAGCACTTATTCCGAACTTCACCGGACAAGAGGCAGCAAACGCCCTGGCTCCAAAATCAGAGGCGGCATTGGAAAAAGAAAGACTACAGAAAGCTGAAAATGCTGCCAAGCTAAAAGAAGTAGAGCAACAGCAGGAAGAGTTCGGTGAGAAAAAGTAATCATATTCCTATTTACTAAAGGAGAAATGTGTCAAAACTCACCACAGGAGACACAGAGTAACACAGAGCCGATTTTAAGTTATTGATTATTAATAAAAAGACTCTGTGATACTCTGTGTTACTCCGTGGTGAAAAGAGTTATGACTTTACCTTTGCACCGACAGATATGCTTGATGCCTTATAGGGCGATATCCTTTAGATCAGATTCCCCTGCCCTACTTAGAACAACTGTTTATATAGGCATGAAAAGAATTACAGCCTTATCTTTTTTGCAATAAAAAATGTATAGCCATAATACTCTTTATACTTATGGTACAGTTCTTCTTCAATGGATTGAAGCATACTAAATTCCTCAGCAATTTTATTTCCGGCATATTTAGTTAAAAAAATCTTCTGAGCTGCAACTTTGGGGGTAAAGTAATGATCTGTCCAACAATTTTCAGGCAGAATAAATGTAGCGACAGGAAGATAGCCTGCCTTGTGAATTTTGGCTACTTGATTAGGAATCGTATCGATTTCGGGATATGCATCCATCCAGAAGTCATTGATTTCCGCCGGACGTTCGTCCATAAACCATGAACATTCAGAAACTGCAAGATACCCTCCTTTCTTCAAATACTTACGCCATTCATTCAATCCCCGTTCAAAACCAATATTATAGATAGCCCCTTCCGACCAAATCAAGTCTAACTCTTCATTTCGGAAAGGAAGATCATCCATGGAACCGACAATGCCTGTCACCCTGTTTTGCAAGCCCGACTGTCTTGCATTACGATTGAAAATATCAATAAAGCCGGAAAGAAAATCGAGTCCTGTAACCTGCCCCGTCACATGACCGGCCAATACCATGGTCTGACCTCCGGTTCCACAGCCGATATCGGCGATAAGGGATTTTTCAGTGAGATTATCTATAAAACTCAATGCTTTCAATGTTACCTCAGGACTTCCGGGACCCTGTCGTTCCATATTGGAAAAAAAATCGCAGATTAAATTAAGTTCGAAATCGTGAATTGTTTTATTTTCGTTACTCATTATCTTAATATATTTCGCATACACGAAAAGCATAGTAATACTTTCAGCATTGCATGCAGATTAAACTTGAATTATAATAATAAAGAATTGCTCCCGAAAAGAGTTTTCCGAGAGAAGACGAAAGGACAATCTGTTGCAAAAAAACAGATTGTTTACAAAACCAAATCCGATCTAAGAGTATTTGTCATGCCGCAAAGATACATAATATTTTGAGAACCTGTTTTAATGTTATCAATAAAAAGTGTATCTACCCAAGTGGTGAAGCAAAAAAGAAGGCATCCTTCACAGGATACCTTCTTTACCGGGAGACAACATCCGTCACTCCCGAAATTACCAAAAAGATTTTTTTATTAATAGATTCTATATAACAACCAGGCGCCCTGGAAGTCTTTTCTACTAGGATATTTAGCCTTGAAAGCATCACGTGCCTGCGCAGCAGAAGCCCTATCGGCAAATGTATTTACAATCACACGATACATAGCTGTCTCAGCATTAAAAGCAATAGTTGCATTATAACCTTCTTTGTCCAGAAAATCTTTCAGACCTTCTGCATTTGCTTTCAAACCGAAGCTACCGCATACTACGCTATAATCTTTCAATCCATCAGCACCTGAAACAACTGTTACCTTTTCCTGACGAACGCCTGCAGCATTATCAACAGCCTTTTTAGTTTCTACCGGAGCAGCAACTACCGGAGTAACTTCTACGGGAGCTTCTACCTGAGGCTCAGCCAATTCCTGTTGTTTAGCTTTCTCGTATGCCTTTTTATAAGCGCTTTCGCTGGATTTACATGAAGCAAATGCCAAGGCAACGCATACGCCCATCCCTAATACTACTAATTTTTTCATAATCTATACACATTTAGTTAATAATCTTGTATCCATTCTTTTGAAGGGGACAAAATAATAGAATTTTTATCACCCCACAAAACAATCTTCCTAAAAAACACTTTTTTAGATACCTCAGCAGTCTTTTTTCTTATAAGAAATCGTACCGGTTGCCTGATAAGTGGGCATCACCAGCACTTCTGCTATCTGTATATGTTCGGGAGCAGAGGCAGCATAATAAACTGTTTCAGCTATGTCGTCTCCAGTCAACGGACGAATACCCTTATAAAAAGCATCGGCAGCATCCTTATCTCCACGATAACGGACAACCGTAAAATTAGTTTCCACCATTCCCGGTTTTATGTTTGTCACACGAAGCGGAGTATCTACCAAATCAATACGCAAACCGTCCGAAAGTGCTTTGACAGCGGCTTTAGTGGCGCAATATACGCTTCCGCCGGGATAAGCCGCATCACCAGCTATCGAACCGATATTGATGATATGCCCGTGTCCGCGTTCCACCATTCCGGGAACCACTATACGCGTCATAGCCAACAAGGCTTTTATATTAGTATCAATCACAATATCCCATTCGTCCAAGTTTCCCTCAAATTCTTTATCCACACCAATCACAAGACCGGCATTGTTCACCAATACATCAATACGTTTCCACTCTTCCGGTAAAGAAGCCAGTGCCATGGTCGCTGCATTCCGATCACGTACGTCAAACGGCAACAGGCAGATACGTACTCCGTATTTAGCTTCCAGCTCTACTTTCAACTCTTCAAGTTTTGCCACGTTACGGGCATTCAGAATCAAATCCGAACCTTGCGAAGCAAACTTACGCGCACATCCTTCACCAATGCCACTGCTTGCTCCCGTTATAAAAACGATTTTACCTTTCATTTCTTCTTATACAAATTTAGATTACTTATATAATGAAAGGCAAAAGTACGCTTAAACCTCCGATGATATGCCCTTCACCTTAGTTAAATAAGATTAAAGCATTACAGAAAAAAGGATTTACGTCTTACGATTACCCTATCTTTGTACTATATAACATAACAGAGCCGAGAGGCTCATTCAATTATTGTACATGACATTTGAAAATTTGAATTTGATAGAGCCTATCTTAAAGGCTTTAAGACAAGAGGGTTACACCTCTCCCACCCCAATACAAGAACAGTCAATCCCCATTTTACTTCAAGGAAAAGATTTATTAGGTTGTGCTCAAACAGGTACCGGTAAAACAGCTGCTTTTTCTATCCCTATCTTGCAAAAATTGTATAAAACCGACCATCGTAAAGGTATCAAGGCACTTGTGCTGACGCCAACCCGGGAACTTGCAATTCAGATAGGTGAAAGTTTCGAAGCATACGGACGGTATACCGGTCTGAAACATGCCGTAATCTTTGGAGGAGTAGGACAGAAACCACAGACTGACGCTCTACGGAGCGGTATTCAGATACTGGTTGCCACTCCCGGCAGATTATTGGATTTGATATCACAGGGATTTATCTCCCTGAGTTCACTTGATTTTTTTGTATTGGACGAAGCAGACCGTATGCTGGACATGGGATTTATCCATGACATCAAACGCATCCTGAAACTGCTACCGGCCCGAAGACAAACTTTGTTTTTTTCGGCGACCATGCCACCGGAAATAGAAACGTTGGCAAATTCGATGTTGACTAAACCGGAGAAAGTGGAAGTGACCCCGGCCTCTTCGACTGTGGACATCATCTCACAGCAGGTCTATTTCGTCGAGAAAAAAGAAAAAAAGGACTTGCTGATCCATCTATTGAAAGATACATCAATCGAGTCGGTACTTATCTTTACGCGTACAAAATACGGAGCCGACAAATTGGCACGTGTACTGACTAAAGCCGGTATCGGAGCTGAAGCGATACATGGTAACAAAACTCAAAATGCACGCCAGCGTGCTTTGACCAATTTTAAGAACCATACCCTTCGCGCCTTGATAGCAACCGACATTGCTGCACGCGGCATCGATGTAGACCAATTATCACACGTAATCAATTACGAGTTGCCCAATGTTCCGGAAACTTACGTGCACCGCATCGGTCGTACCGGACGTGCCGGACATGAAGGAGTGGCCATCTCTTTCTGCGAATCAGAAGAACTGCCCTACTTAAAAGATATCCAAAAGTTGATAGGGAAAAACATCCCGGTGGTAAAAGACCACCCGTTTGTCACGACCGAAGGTATCAAGGCCCAGGAAGAAAAGCAGGAAGAAATCAAGGTTAAAGCCAAAGCCAACAAAACATACCGCGGGAGCCGGGCCAATGGCGACTTCTGGAGACGGAAAAAGCAAAAAACAAATCAACCGTCTTCCACCAAACAGGAAAAAAGGAAATAGATACTCTCGGATTCAGACAAAAACAATCCTGCCCGAAGGGTATGCCATCATTCACCACAGAGTAGTACAGATCAAGCTTAATCTATTGATAACTAATAATATTTATCTGCATAGGCCTGTATAATCTGTGGTGAATGAGAGTTTCAGCACATCCTCCCAAACGCCGCCCGGCATTTACATTAAGATTACTTCTGATTTTAAGCTGAGTATTTTTTTTCTAAAAAAATTAAGGCAAACAGAACAAGTTTTCAATAAAAATGTTAGCTTTGTAATATGATCATTTAAAAACAAAAGATTATGAAAGGACTTAATGTATTAGCAGCTTTTCTGGGTGGTGCAGCCGTTGGTGCAGCCTTGGGTATTTTATTCGCTCCTGAAAAAGGAGAAGATACTCGTCACAAAATCGCAGAGATTCTTCGCAAAAAAGGTATCAAGCTGAATCGTAACGAAATGGAAAACCTCGTTGATGAAATTGCAGCTGAAATCAAAGGCGAAGTAATTGACTAAATGAACAAGATCAAAACAGAGCTATCATGTTTACAGACGATAAAAGCATTGAAAATATCCAGCAGCTGTTTGCTGAGTTCAAGAAGTTCCTTGTACTCCAGAAAGAATATACCAAACTGGAATTAACGGAAAAGTTAACTATACTCTTATCCACGTTAATAATGATTTTAGTGCTCACTATCTTAGGTATGGTAGCCCTGTTTTATCTGCTTTTTGCCCTGGCTTATATTCTTGAACCGTTAGTAGGCGGTTTGATGGTAAGTTTCGGCATCATAGCAGGCATCAATGTTTTATTGATTGCCATCATTTATTTTTTCCGCAGGCAACTTATCATTTCGCCGATGGTAAATTTCCTTGCAAACCTATTTCTCAACGACTCCAATAAAAAATGAAGCAATGAACAACAGCACACCTACTCCAAAGAAAATTACGCTGGAAGACATTGCTCAGCGTAAAAAAGAAGTGTTGCAGGAAATCTGTGACCAGAAACAAGCCATGGCGGATACCACCCGCCGAATTTTCGCCCCCCTTGCACCTGCCGCCTCCGGTGGTAATGCGTTAATGCGCTCTTTCAGTACCGGTATGGCCATTTTTGACGGTGTCATGCTGGGTATGAAAATGATCCGTAAAGTTCGCGGACTCTTCCGAAAAAGATATTAAAAAAACACCCGGACATACATCATTGCATATCCGGGCGTCTAATATAAATACGTTGAAGAATGTCCTTACACGTATGTTTCCAATAACTTCACATTCCCTTCTTGAGGCACAATGGTCAATTCCTGAGTAGTGGCAGGAAGCAAAACAGTTTCTCCTGCACCCAGTCGCACTTCGTTGCCTTCATTATCTGTCATCAGGCAAGAGCCTTCTATACAAATAAAGATTACGAATGAATCCAGCTCCGAATAATCACAGCTGATCTGTTCACTCATATCATAAACCGAAGTCGTGAAATAAGGACATGCCACCAACTCAACCGGTTCATCTTTCAAAGGTTCATATTTGGTACGATAGTCATCGAGCACTTCGTAGTTGATCGCATCAAGTGCCTGGCTGGTATGCAATTCACGTGTTTTTCCATTAGCGTCTTTACGATTAAAATCATAAATACGGTAAGTGATATCCGACGTCTGCTGAATTTCGGCAATAAATGCCCCGGCACCAATACTGTGAATACGCCCTGCAGGCAGGAAGAAAACATCTCCCGGATGAATTTCATATTCCTGAAGAACATCTGTAATTGTATTATTATGCACGCGGTCTTTATATTCTTTCGGTGTAATCTGTTCAGAAAATCCCGAACGCAGTTTGGCTCCTTCGTCAGCACCCACTACATACCACATTTCAGTTTTACCTTTTGAGTTGTGGCGTTTTTTAGCCAGTTCATCAGTAGGATGCACCTGTATAGACAAGTCTTGCTTCGCATCAATGAACTTTATCAGCAAAGGAAACTCATTGCCAAAACGGGCATAGTTTGCTTCGCCTACCAGTTCCTCACGGTATTTTTTCACCATATCGGTCAGTGTAAGGCCTTTATCCGGGCCGTTAGCTACGACAGATTCGTTGTTCTCTACGCCGGATATTTCCCAGCTTTCCCCAACTCCCTTCAAATCATCATTCAAATGCTTGAACGGGATAATTTTGTCGCCCCCCCAAAGCGTCTGCTTCAGAATGGGTTCGAATTTTAACGGATACATTTTTGTTTTTCTTGTTATAAACTTAGATTAAAAACTCATGATTTTAACAATCAAGGGACAAACATACGAAAAATATCAAATAATACACAAAATCCGGGCTTTTAATTAAAACTAACATGAATTTTTTATCTTCGCATTACAACTTAGGATGCTTTCACGGAAAACGCTAAACTTTCCTAAATCGCCGAACAGATTTACAAAGAATAATTTGGGAGAACGAAAGAATTTCCCTTTATTTGCAAGAAATTTTAATAATACCAGACATGATTAACACATTCCCAACTGAAGGAAATCGGTCAGGGCTCAGCCGGAAAGATTTTCAAAAGGATATAAACGATAAGAAAACCGATTTGTTTATCCTCAAAAACAAGAAAGGAATGGAAGTTGCCGTAACAAACTACGGATGCGCCATTCTATCTATCATGGTTCCGGATAAAGACGGAAAATATGCCAATGTCGTACTCAGCTATGGTACACTGGATGCACTGATGCACGGACCGGAACCTTTCTTAAGTACCACTATCGGACGTTATGGCAATCGCATCGCCAAAGGAAAATTCACCCTGTATGGCGAAGAACATAGTCTCACGATCAACAACGGTCCCAACTCACTTCATGGTGGCCCCACCGGATTTCACGCCAGAGTATGGGATGCCGAGCAACTTGAAGAAGGGGTGATCCGATTCAACTATACTTCCGCTGACGGAGAAGAGGGCTTCCCCGGTAATCTGGAAGTTGAAATGACTTATCGCCTTGAAGAAGAAGAGAATGCGATTGTCATCGAATACCGTGCCACTACAGACAAAGCAACAGTCGTAAACCTGACCAATCACGGTTTCTTCAACCTGGCAGGAACAGCCAATCCTACTCCGACTGTAGAAAATAACATCGTCACAATCAACGCAGATTTTTATACTCCGATCGATGAAGTATCCATCCCGACAGGAGAAATAGCCAAAGTGGAAGGAACTCCGATGGATTTCCGTACCCCACATACTGTTGGCGAACGAATCAATGACAAATTCCAGCAACTTATATACGGTGCCGGCTATGACCATTGCTATGTATTGAACAAGGCAGAAACAGGTTCTCTCGACCTGGCAGCTACCTGCAAAGAGCCCAACAGCGGACGCACCATGGAGGTATATACCACAGAAGCCGGCGTACAATTATACACAGGCAACTGGCTGGGCGGCTTCGAAGGAACAAACGGAGCTACTTTCCCCGCACGAAGCGCTATCTGCTTCGAAGCTCAATGCTTCCCCGACACACCGAATAAAGCACACTTCCCGTCAGCTACTTTACTGCCGGGCGATGAATACCAGCAGGTAACCATCTATAAATTCGGAGTTGAAAAATAAATAAGGAAATAACTAACCTCATTTTTATAACTAACAACTTTTTAAAAACCATGACACAACAAAAAAAGAATTATGTGTTGCCTATTGCAATGATGTTTGCGCTTTTTGCAATGATTTCATTCGTAACAGGACTTACTAACCCGCTCGGACTTATTGTAAAAGAGCAATTCCAGGCTGCCAACTGGATGACGCAGCTGGGTAATGCAGCCAACTTCATAGCTTATGCCTTTATGGGACTCCCGGCAGGTATGATGCTCAAAAGAATCGGTTACAAAAAGACAGCCCTTACTGCCGTAGCAGTAGGATTTATCGGAGTCGGCATTCAGGTGCTTTCGGGACAGATGGACTACCAGCCCGGTGAACTGACTGTATTTTGGATCTATCTGACAGGTGCTTTTGTTTCAGGTTTCTCTATGTGTATGTTGAATGCAGTAGTAAACCCATTGCTGAATACACTTGCAGGTGGCGGTAAGAAAGGTAATCAATTAATTCAGTTCGGTGGTTCTCTGAACTCTATTTCAGCTACAATCGTTCCGGTATTGGGTGGTTACCTGATCGGTACTATCAGCCAGGACACACGTATCAGTGACGCTAATCCGGCATTGTTCATTGCTATGGGTATCTTTGCTGTCGTATTCATCGTGTTGGCTATCATGGACATCCCCGAACCTCACAAAGAAAGCGCCAGTGATCATAAAGTAAAAGACACTCACAGCCCGCTTTCATTCCGTCACTTCGTTTTGGGAACAGTTGCCATTTTCGTATACGTAGGTGTGGAAGTAGGTATTCCTAACTTTATCAACCTGTTCCTGACTACTTCACCTGATGCAGCCGGTGCCAAAGGTTTCGGTATGGATACAGCTATGGCAGGTTCAATCGTAGGTACTTACTGGTTCCTGATGATGATCGGTCGTCTGTGCGGTGGTGCTTTGGGAGCTAAATTCTCAAGTAAAACTCAGTTGACAGTCGTTTCTTCACTGGCTTTGATCTTCTTGCTGATCGGTATGTTTGCCCCCAGCGCAACAACAGTAGCTATGCCTGTATTTAAAGGAGGTGCCAGCATCGGTTTCGGTATGGAAACAGTACCTGTAGGAATCATGTTCTTCGCACTTTGCGGACTCTGTACATCTATCATGTGGGGTGGTATCTTCAACCTTGCAGTAGAAGGACTGGGTAAATATACGGCAATGGCTTCCGGTATCTTCATGGTAATGGTTTGCGGTGGTGGTATCCTGCCGTTGATTCAGGGTGCAGTAGCCGACGTGACCAGCAGCTACATTGCAAGTTACTGGGTAATCTTCGCTGCCGTAGCATACATGCTGTACTATGCACTTGTAGGTTGCAAGAATGTAAATAAGGATATTCCTGTTGAATAAAACTTAAATAATAACTTTTTAATACCAAAACGATCATGGATATAGAACACGTAAGAAGTCGCTTCATCAAACATTTTGATGGAACTACAGGATTTGTATATGCCTCCAGGCCGTATCAACCTAATTGGTGAGCACACCGACTACAATGGCGGATTTGTTTTCCGGAGCTATCGATAAAGGTATGATCGCCGAAATCAAGCCTAACGGCACAGATAAAGTAAACGCTTACTCTATCGACCTGAAAGATTATGTAACTTTCGGATTGAACGAAGAAGATGCTCCACGCGCCAGCTGGGCAAGATATATATTCGGTGTGCGCGAAATGATCAAACGTGGCGTTGACGTGAAAGGATTCAATACCGCTTTCTCCGGAGATGTGCCATTGGGTGCCGGAATGTCTTCATCGGCTGCTTTGGAAAGTACTTATGCCTTTGCGCTGAATGACCTGTTTGGTGAAAACAAAATAGACAAATTCTGAATTAGCTAAAATCGGTCAGGCTACAGAACACAACTATTGCGGTGTGAACTGTGGTATTATGGACCAGTTCGCTTCTGTATTCGGTAAAGAAGGTAGCCTGATTCGTTTGGATTGCCGCTCTTTGGAATACCAGTACTTCCCGTTCAAACCGGAAGGTTATCGTCTGGTATTGCTGGATTCGGTCGTTAAACACGAATTGGCTTCATCGGCATACAACAAACGTCGTCAGAGCTGCGAGGCTGCTGTGGCTGCCATCCAGAAAAGACATCCACATGTAGAATTCCTGCGTGACTGTACAATGGATATGCTGGCAGAGGCAAAAGCTGATATCAGTGAAGAAGATTACATGCGTGCCGAATACGTAATCGAAGAAATTCAGCGTGTACTCGATGTATGTGATGCCCTGGAAAGAGGAGATTACGAAACGGTAGGTCAGAAAATGTACGAAACTCATCATGGCATGAGCAAACTTTACGAAGTAAGCTGCGAAGAACTCGACTTCCTGAACGACTGCGCTAAAGAGTGTGGCGTAACCGGTTCACGCGTTATGGGCGGCGGCTTCGGCGGTTGTACTATCAACCTGGTGAAAGACGAATTGTATGACAACTTCATCGAGAAAGCTAAAGAATCATTCAAAGCTAAATTCGGCAGAAGCCCGAAAGTATATGATGTAGTTATCAGTGACGGTTCAAGAAGACTGGTATAAAGATTCAAAAACTAATATTCAGAAGACAAGGCACATCCTAAACAGATGTGCCTTTCTTTTTGTTATGTAAAAAAGCTATCTTTTTATGGTAGATAAGTCCCACTAAAAGGTTATCTTTGCGAAAAATCTGAAAAAACTAAATTAATCAATAGATATGAACGATAGTAAACTTATGAATCGTGCGGCTGATAATATCCGCATATTAGCTGCGTCGATGGTGGAAAAAGCCAATTCGGGACACCCCGGAGGCGCCATGGGCGGTGCTGATTTTGTGAACGTACTCTTCTCTGAGTTTTTGGTATACGATCCGCAAAACCCACGCTGGGAAGGTCGCGACCGCTTTTTCCTCGACCCGGGACACATGTCACCGATGCTTTATTCCGTATTGGCTTTCACCGGAAAATATACATTGGACGAATTAAAGCAATTCCGTCAGTGGGGCAGCCCTACTCCGGGACACCCTGAAGTGAATGTAGACCGTGGCGTTGAAAATACTTCCGGCCCGCTGGGACAGGGACACACTTATGCAGTAGGCGCAGCCATTGCAGCCAAATTCCTGAAAGCCCGCTTTGGCGAAGTAATGAACCAGACTATTTACGCATATATATCCGATGGAGGTATCCAGGAAGAAATCTCTCAGGGTGCCGGCCGCATTGCCGGTACACTCGGACTGGACAACCTGATCATGTTCTACGATTCAAACGACGTACAGCTTTCTACCAACACAGAAGATGTAACAACGGAAAACGTAGCCATGAAATATGAAGCATGGGACTGGAAAGTAATCACAATCAACGGTAACGATCCTGACGAGATACGCAAAGCTCTGACTGAAGCCAAAGCTGAAAAGAACCGTCCGACCCTGATCATCGGTAAAACGACCATGGGTAAAGGAGCACGCCGGGCCGATGGAAGCAGCTATGAAGCCGACTGCGCGACACACGGCGCACCATTGGGCGGAGACGCATATGTAAATACAATCAAGAACCTGGGTGGAAATCCGGAGAATCCATTCACCATTTTCCCCGAAGTAGCCGAACTGTATGCCAAACGTGCGGAAGAACTGAAGAAGATTGTTGCTGACAAATATGCAGCAAAAGCAGAATGGGCAAAAGCAAACCCTGAAAAGGCAGCTAAACTGGCCGAATTCTTCTCTGGAAAAGCCCCGAAAGTAAACTGGGATGCCATTGAACAGAAAGCCGGCGGCGCAACCCGTGCCGGATCTGCAACCGTATTAGGAGCATTGGCCACTCAGGTAGAAAATATGATCGTTTCATCAGCCGACCTGTCTAACTCAGACAAGACAGACGGATTCCTGAAAAAGACGCACGCATTCAAAAAAGGAGATTTCAGCGGCGCTTTCCTTCAAGCAGGAGTTTCAGAGTTAAGTATGGCTTGTATTTGTATCGGTATGTCTCTGCACGGAGGTATCATTGCTGCATGCGGCACATTCTTTGTGTTCTCAGACTACATGAAACCGGCCCTGCGTATGGCTGCCCTGATGGAGCAACCGGTAAAATTCATCTGGACTCATGATGCGTTCCGTGTAGGAGAAGACGGACCTACTCACGAACCGGTAGAACAAGAAGCACAAGTACGCCTGCTTGAAAAACTGAAGAACCACAAAGGACACAACTCTATGTTGGTACTTCGCCCGGCGGATGTGGAAGAGACAACCATTGCGTGGAAACTTGCAATGGAAAACATGTCGACTCCTACAGCACTGATCCTTTCACGTCAGAATATCGTTAACCTGCCCGCAGGAACCGATTATTCACAAGCTGCAAAAGGTGCTTATATCATTGCCGACGCCGATGAAAACCCGGATGTGATCCTAGTAGCTTCGGGTTCGGAAGTTTCAACGCTGGTGGCCGGTGCCGAACTTCTGCGCAAAGAAGGTGTGAAAGTACGTATTGTTTCCGCTCCGTCCGAAGGGTTATTCCGTAATCAAAGCAAAGAGTATCAAGAATCCATACTTCCTGCAGGAGCCAAAATCTTTGGTCTGACAGCCGGACTTCCGGTGAATCTTGAAGGTTTGGTAGGTTCCAACGGTAAAGTGTTCGGTCTTGAATCATTTGGTTTCTCGGCACCCTACAAAGTGCTGGATGAGAAACTGGGATTCACCGCAGAAAACGTATACAATCAGGTAAAAGCAATGCTCTGATCAATCATTAAATGTGCTAATGCGCTAATCCGGCAGGATCAGTGCATTAGCACATTCATTATATTAGCACATTAAAAAGGACATGAAGAAAATTGGAATTTGTTGCGACCACGCCGGTTTCGAATTGAAAGAATACGTAAGGGGCTGGCTGGAAGCAAAAGGTTGGGAATACAAAGACTTCGGAACTTACTCGACAGACAGCTGTGACTATCCCGATTTTGCCCATCCATTGGCACTGGCTGTTGAAGCCGGCGAATGCTATCCGGGAATTGCCATCTGTGGTAGCGGTAATGGTATCAGCATGACATTAAACAAACATCAGGGTATTCGTGCCGCACTCTGCTGGACAGCAGAAATCGCACACATGGCACGCCTGCACAACGATGCCAACGTATTGGTTATGCCCGGCCGTTATATCAGCACGGAAGAGGCGGATATGATTATGACGGAATTTTTCTCGACAGAGTTTGAAGGCGGACGCCACCAGAAACGCATTGATAAAATTCCTGTAAAGTGAGAGTCTCCCCTATCGACCTCCATATCACATCGATAGAAGACTGACTTTAATAACAACATGGGAGTGTATCAAGGGTTCACTGCAGATTAGCGAACTTTTGATACACTCCCCTTTTTATAGCCCCCTCGCAAATGCCCGGGAAGGATACAATAGCCTCTATTCATCCTCAGAACAGTACCAGATTGACAAATACCTATTTTATTTCCACCCTCTATTTTTTTCTGTTTTCCTATTTTTCACAGTAGAGATGAACAGGTTAAAAGATAAAAAGCTATCTTTGTGACTCAATAATCCGGAAAATCAAAAGATATGGATCAACTGAAAACCATCAAAGAGCTTATCAATCAAGGAGATATAGAAAATGCGCTTCAAGCACTTGAAGAATTTCTCCAGACTGAACCCGTCGGTAAAGACGAAGCTTACTATCTGATGGGAAATGCTTACCGCAAGTTAGGAGACTGGCAAAAAGCCCTCAATAATTATCAATCCGCCATTGAACTCAATCCCGACAGCCCGGCTCTCCAGGCACGCAAAATGATGATGGATATATTGAACTTCTACAATAAAGATATGTATAATCAATAAACGTAATAAAAATAGATTATGGCAAAAATCAAAGGAGCAATCGTAGTCGACACAGAGCGTTGCAAAGGGTGCAACCTGTGTGTGGTAGCTTGTCCGCTCAACGTAATATCCCTCGCCAAAGAGGTGAATGTGAAAGGGTATAATTATGCCCAGCAGATTCTTGAAGATACCTGTAACGGATGCAGTTCATGCGCAACCGTATGTCCGGACGGATGTATCTCTGTTTATAAAGTAAAAGTAGAATAAAAGAAAAGAATATGGCAGAAGAAGTTGTATTAATGAAAGGAAACGAAGCCATCGCCCATGCGGCCATCCGCTGTGGTGCCGACGGATACTTCGGATATCCTATTACTCCGCAATCGGAGGTGTTGGAAACTCTTGCCGAACTGAGACCTTGGGAAACTACCGGCATGGTAGTCCTCCAGGCGGAAAGTGAAGTGGCAGCTATCAATATGGTTTATGGTGGTGCCGGAAGCGGCAAAATGGTGATGACCTCATCATCAAGTCCCGGTGTCAGCCTGAAACAGGAAGGTATTTCTTATCTGGCAGGTGCCGAGCTTCCATGTCTGATCGTAAACGTGATGCGCGGCGGCCCCGGTTTGGGTACTATCCAACCAAGCCAGGCCGACTATTTCCAGACTGTAAAAGGTGGAGGACACGGTGACTATAAACTCATCGCATTGGCTCCGGCTTCTGTTCAGGAAATGGCAGACTTTGTCGGACTCGCTTTCGAACTTGCGTTCAAATACCGTAATCCGGCCATCATCCTTGCAGACGGTGTTATCGGACAAATGATGGAGAAAGTGGTTCTTCCTCCCGCAAAAGCCCGTCGTACGGATGCGGAAGTCATAGCACAATGTCCATGGGCTTCTACCGGAAAGACAAAAGACCGTAAGCCCAACATCATCACTTCGTTGGAACTGCGTCCGGAAGAGATGGAGAAAAACAACCTCCGCTTCCAGGCAAAGTACAGAGTAATTGAAGAAAACGAAGTACGTTTTGAAGAAATTGACTGCGAAGATGCAGAATATCTGATTGTAGCTTTCGGTTCAATGGCACGTATCGGCCAGAAAGCAATGGAACTGGCCCGTGAAGAGGGGATTAAAGTCGGTATGCTTCGCCCCATCACTCTATGGCCGTTCCCGACGAAAGCGATTGCCGAGTATGCCAATAAGGTAAAAGGTATGCTGGTAACCGAGCTGAATGCCGGACAGATGGTAGAAGACGTTCGTTTAGCAGTGAACGGAAGAGTGAAAGTTGAACATTTCGGCCGCCTGGGAGGAATTGTTCCCGATCCGGACGAAATAGTAACTGCATTGAAAGAACAATTAATCAAATAACTACAGTACGATGAATCCCGATAAAATAAGAAACGTATTGAACATACTGTTTATGATATTGGCTCTGGCAGCTATTATCACCTACTTCGTTGCGAAGGACGACTTTAAGGTGTTTATCTACGTATGCGGCGCGGCAATTTTTGTCAAGCTGATGGAGTTTTTTATACGGTTCACCAACAGATAAGTATCCGGGCCTTGAAGCATTTTAAGTCTGCGTAGTTTAAGACACCCGAACTTAGAACAAGCAAGCCCGGCCACTTAAAGATAAAAAAAAGAAGTTATGACGAAAGAAGAAATAATCAAGCCCGAGAATCTGGTTTATAAGAAACCGACTCTGATGAACGACAATGGCATGCACTATTGTCCGGGTTGCAGCCACGGCGTTGTACATAAACTGATTGCCGAAGTAATCGAGGAGATGGGACTGGAAGACAAAGCAGTCGGTATCTCACCCGTAGGTTGCGCTGTATTTATCTACAATTACCTTGACATTGACTGGCAGGAAGCTGCACACGGACGTGCGCCGGCACTTGCCACTGCCATCAAACGTCTTTGGCCGGATCGCCTGGTGTTCACCTATCAGGGAGATGGCGACCTTGCCTGCATCGGTACGGCAGAGACTATCCACGCATTGAATCGTGGTGAAAATATTACGATTATCTTTATCAACAATGCCATTTACGGTATGACCGGAGGCCAGATGGCTCCTACTACCCTGATGGGAATGAAAACCGCCACTTGTCCTTATGGACGTGATCCGGAACTCCACGGATATCCGTTGAAGATAACTGAGATTGCTGCCCAACTGGAAGGTACAGCTTACGTAACCCGTCAGTCGGTACAATCCGTTCCGGCTATCCGGAAAGCTAAAAAAGCAATCCGTAAAGCTTTTGAAAATTCAATGAACGGAAAAGGCTCCAACCTGGTAGAAATCGTTTCGACCTGTAGTTCCGGCTGGAAAATGACTCCGGAGAAAGCCAACAAATGGATGGAAGAACACATGTTCCCCTTCTATCCTCTTGGCGACTTGAAAGATAAATAATAAGTTAATATCATTAAGATGAAAGAAGAAATAATTATAGCAGGATTCGGTGGACAGGGTGTACTGTCTATGGGAAAGATTTTAGCCTATTCCGGACTGATGGAGGGCAAAGAAGTGACCTGGATGCCGGCTTATGGTCCTGAGCAACGTGGCGGAACAGCCAACGTTACAGTCATTGTAAGTGACGACAAGATCTCTTCACCGATCTTGAGCAAATATGATACAGCTATCATTCTGAATCAGCCTTCACTGGAAAAGTTCGAAAGCCGTGTGAAACCCGGAGGTATCCTGATCTACGACGGATACGGCATTATCAACCCGCCTACCCGCAAGGATATCAAGGTGTACCGCATCGATGCAATGGATGCGGCCAATGAAATGAACAATGCTAAAGCATTCAACATGATCGTGCTGGGAGGATTGCTGAAACTTCGCCCCATTGTCACTTTAGAAAATGTAGTGAAAGGTTTGAAGAAAACTTTGCCCGAACGCCACCATCACCTGATCCCGATGAACGAAGAGGCCATCAAAAAAGGGATGGAACTGATCAGAGAAGCTTAAACTGACTGAGAATTGAGAATCGGAATTTAAAAATTATTAGCTATGCCACAGGCAGAGATAGCGGATAATTTTTAAATTTCAATTCTCAATTCTCATTTTAATAAGTATCTTTGCGGCTAATTATGAGACGAATCCTACTTACATATATACTCCTTGTTGTAGGTTTGCTGACCGCACAGGCACAGTTCAACCCTACACAACAAGTTGATCCCCGTACCGGCAGAGATGCCAACGGCAACCAGATAGACCCGGCCATGCGGGTTCAGGAAGATAGTACAGACGTTGAGATACAGGGACTTCCTCCGACACTTTATATGTGGCACGTCAGCGAAAGCCTGGGGACGATTCAAAGAATCCCGGCTGATACCGCAACCCACATGTTTCAGAACACCAACCTGGTAGAAGGTCTGACAGGACATTATAATTATCTGGGCAATTTAGGTTCTCCCCGTCTGTCCCGCCTCTTCTTTGAACGTCGGGACGCGGAACCTACCATCTTTATGGAACCTTTTTCAAGCTTCTTCATACGTCCCGACGAATTCAACTTCACCAACAGTAACGTGCCCTTCACCAATCTTACCTACTATAAAGCCGGTAATAAGATCAATGGAGAAGAACGGTTTAAGTCTTACTTTTCTGTTAATGTGAATAAACGGCTGGCATTTGGTTTCAACTTCGATTACCTGTACGGACGGGGATATTATAACAACCAGAATACCTCTTACTTTAATGCCGCACTTTTCGGAAGTTACATTGGCGACCGCTATGAAGCCACTTTACTGTACAGCAACAATTATCTGAAGATGAACGAGAATGGCGGTATCACCGACGACCGTTACATCACCCGTCCGGAAGAGATGGCGGAGGGAAAAAGGAATACGAATCGCAGAATATCCCTACCCTGTTGAGCAAAAGCGCCAATCGTAACAAAGACTTTTACATATTCCTCACCCAACGCTATAAACTGGGATTCACGCGTGAAGTGGAGAAAGCCAAAGATGACACAACCAACACTCAAAAGACAGAGTTCGTTCCGGTCACCAGTTTCATCCACACGATGAAAGTGGAACGCAGCGCCACCAGTTTACTTCGGAGGACGAACTGTACAAAATTTATCCGGAGGCTTATATCCAACCCGGAAACAAATTGGTGAATGACTCTACCAGTTATATCGGAGTCAAAACACATTGGGAATCGCACTGCTCGAGGGTTTCAATAAATATGCCAAAGCTGGGCTGACAGCTTTCATCTCGCATAAGTTAAGCAATTACCGGCTTATGGACCGGGACTCTGTAAGCGTGGATAAATACAGCGAACATGAAGTCTTTGTCGGAGGTGAACTGGCCAAACGCCAGGAAAACACTCCACTACCGCGCCATGGGTGAAGTGGGAATCCTGGATAAAGCGATCGGGCAATTCCGTGTCAACGCCGACCTCGACCTGAACTTCCGCTTATGGAAAGACACGGTCAGCTTTATTGCCCGCGGATCCATCAGTAACACTCTTCCCGCATTCTATATGCGTCATTATCACTCAAGTACTTCTATTGGGACAATGACAATATGGAAAAGAATTCCGTACCCGACTGGAAGGTGAGCTGAACATAGAACATTGGCAAACCAACCTGAAAGCCGGAGTGGAAAACATCAAGAACTATACGTATTTCAATCAAAAGCATTGCCCCAACAGAATGGAGGTAATATCCAAGTGCTTTCCGCCACTCTGTCACAAAACTTCCGCCTGGGCATTCTTCATCTGGACAATGAAGTGACCTGGCAAAAGTCGAGCAACAACACCGTGTTACCCCTGCCCGAACTTTCACTATACCATAACCTCTATATCCAGACAACACTGGCTAAGAAAGTGCTTCACGTACAATTGGGAGCCGACGTACGTTATTTCACCAAATATTATGCTCCGGCATATACTCCCGCCATCCAGCAGTTCCACTTGCAACCGGAAGACGACCAGGTAAAGATTGGCGGTTATCCGATCATCAATGTATATGCCAACCTGCAATTGAAACGTACGCGCCTTTTCGCGATGATGTACCACGTCAATCAGGAATGGGTAACTCGAATTATTTCTTGTCACCCCATTACCCCATCAACCCGCGCCTGTTTAAGATTGGTGTTTCCTGGAACTTCTATGACTAACTGCCGCCATGAATCTACTGAGACCTAAGTATCTGAAATACGTTGTATTGGGACTGATATCAGCCCTCGTTGTCACCTGTTGGCCCCGCAAAGAGAAGCCCAAAGGACATCCACGGGATTATGCCGAGATCAAAGCGGCATTCTTCATGCTGCAACAGAATACAACCCATCAGCTTCTATGTGGATGGAGATACGGTTTCGGGATTCCATTACGAACTGATAGAGGCGTTTGCGCGCGACAAAGGTTTACAGGTACAGGTCTCTCCGGTGATGAGCTTCAATCAACGGCTGGAAGGGCTGGCCAACGGAACGTATGATGTAGTGGCTTATGGCATACCGACTACGAGTGAACTGAAAGACTCGCTGCTCCTCACCTCCCTATCATTTTAAGCAAACAAGTCCTGGTGCAACGCAAAGTCGGAGAAAACGATTCACTTGCCATCAGAAGCCAACTCGACCTGGCAGGCAAAACATTGAATGTCGTCAAAGGATCTCCGTCCATCCTGCGTATCCGCAACCTGAGCAATGAAATAGGCGATACGATCTATGTTAACGAAATAGAGAAATATGGTTCCGAGCAACTGATCGCAATGGTTGCTCACGGAGACATCGATTATGCCGTATGTGACGAGGGCATCGCCCGGATGGCTGTGGACTCGCTACCCCAGCTCGATATCAATACCGCCATCAGTTTCACGCAATTCTATTCATGGGAGTCAGCAAGCAATCTCCGCCCTACTCGACAGCCTGAATACATGGCTATCCGACTTCCGAAAAAGGAGAATACCAGTCCGTTTATCGCAAATATTACGGGAAACAATAACCGGCTTTCTTCCCTCCTCCCGTCTCTTTTAAAGATAACAGTTACCAGTTGTACAACTGGTACAGTACGAGTTGAGCAACTGGTCGTGTACGAGTTGTGCAACCGATACCATCGTACTAAGGGACGAACGCGAACGATCTCTATCAGGATAACTGTAAATCATTCTTTGCTTTCGGCAGAATTGAGTATATTTGCGGAACGATAAATAAAAGATATGAGCAATAAGATTATAAAATGGGGATTCATTGGTTGCGGAGGTGACCAAATACAAAGCGGACCTGCTTTTCAGAAAGTAGAAGGCTCCAAAGTAGTGGCAGTCATGAGCCGTGACGGTAAAAAGCCAAAGCCTATGCTAAAGAGCGGAACATACCGAAGTGGTATGACGACGCACAAGAGTTAATAGACGATCCGAGTAAATGCCGTATACATAGCCACTCCGCCCTCTTCACACGCCACTTATGCCATCATGTCCATGAAAGCCGGAAAACCGGTTTATATCGAAAAGCCAATGGCACAGACTTACGAAGAGTGTGCCCGCATCAACCGCATCTCACAAGAGACGGGAGTCCCTTGTTTTGTAGCCTACTACCGGCGTTACCTGCCTTACTTTATGAAAGTGAAGGAACTGGTGGACAAAGGTACGATCGGCAATGTAATCAACGTACAGATCCGTTTTGCACAGCCCCCTCGCGATCTGGACTATAACAGAGAGAATCTGCCCTGGCGTGTACAGGCCGATATTGCCGGAGGAGGATACTTCTATGACCTCGCACCACACCAGATCGACCTTCTGCAGGAGATGTTCGGCTGCATACTCGAAGCCAGTGGCTATAAAAGCAACCGTGGCGGACTCTATCCGGCAGAAGATACACTGAGCGCATGTTTCCAGTTCGACAACGGATTGGTAGGGAGCGGTTCGTGGTGCTTCGTAGCCCATGATTCGGCCCGCGAAGACCGTATCGAAATTATCGGCGATAAAGGCATGATCTGCTTCTCCGTATTTACCTATGACCCGATTGCCCTCCATACTGAAAGAGGACGTGAAGAAATAGTGGTAGAAAACCCTGAACACGTACAGCAGCCCTTGATTCAGGCCGTAGTAGACCATCTTCTTGGAAAATCCACCTGTTCGTGTGATGGCGAAAGTGCCACAACGACTAACTGGGTGATGGATAAAATATTGGGAAAGATCTGATAATGAACGATGAACGATCAACCATAAACGATAGAGATCGTCTTACCTCACACTACATTCCACCTGTCAGGACACTACTTATTGTTGATCGTTCATCATTTTTTTATCTTTTCCATGTCACGTTTTCCTTCCTTCTCCGTCTTGCTTATGTAAATGGAACTAAAACAATTCAAAATAGCCGTTCTTCCACTCCGCGACAAACTGCTTAGTTATGCGCGGAAGTTGACAGATGACCACTCGGATGCCGAAGATGCCGTGCAGGAAGTGATGCTGAAGTTATGGAACCTTCGTCCGAAACTGGACGAATACCATAGCATTGAGGCCCTTGCCATGACTATGACCCATCATACCTGCATGGATATCCTCAGAGGGAAACATCCCGACAACCTATCGCTCGACAGCGTACAGGCTGCCAGTCCGGTCGCCACCCCCGAACGCTTGCTTGAAGAGAAAGACGAATTCAGCCTGATGCGACATATCATCAGTACACTTCCACCTCTGCAACAGACCATCCTCCGGATGAAAGATGTAGAAGAGTACGAAACCGAAGAAATCGCCGAGATAACAGGATGCAGCTCCGAAGCCATCCGCAGCAATTTATCCAGGGCACGGAAAAAAGTAAGAGACATTTACCTGCAAACCATACAACAAAGAAAAAGGAGAAACGAAGCATGAATATAGAAGAATTATTGAACAAGTATTTTGAAGGGGAAACCACCTGCGAAGAAGAACGTGAGCTCCGCTGTTTTTTCACCCGGGGCATCATACCGGAACATCTGCAGATGTACCGCCCGATGTTTGCTTTCCTCAACGAAGAGAACCGGCAGAGCAAGACTGCCGTCCCCGAAGTTCCGAAAACTTCTGTCCCTCTGCGCCGCCGTCTACTTTACATATTCAGCGGAATGGCTGCCGGAATATTGCTTATATTGGGTATTGCCGGTCTCAACCGACATTTCAACACCTCAACCGCTAATTATGTAATCATTGACGGGAAATGCTATACCGATGCCAAACTGGTACGCGAACAAGCCATGATCGCGTTTCGTGATGTCAGTATCAGCGAAGAGGAAGTATTCGCTACGCTGTTCTCCGAATAAAAAAAGAAAATAATAAAAGAAACGAAGTATGAATAAAGTCATTCGCACCACATGGATTATCCTGCTACTTACTGTCGCCTCCGGCATGGCAAGAGCACAACAGGGACTACAAATAGCTTCCGTATTCCAGAAATACGGTAAACAAAAAGGAGTGACTATGGTAGAGCTGTCCAACGAAATGCTGGAAACCTACCAGATGACTCTCTATAAAAGCCTTGTCTTTAAAGACGTTGAAGAAGCACTGCCCACCATTCTCAACTGTCTGGATGCTGACAAAAAGAAGGCAAAGAAAGTGAAGGAAGTGGTGGCAGGCGGACAAATCCAGTCCGGCTATTATCAATTGCCCCAGCTAAAAGAAGATGTCAACCGGTTCATCCTGTTCAAAACCGGTAAAAAAGGCTCGGCTACCCTGATTTACATCGAGGGCGAGTTGGATGCAGACGATCTGGTAACCATGTTATTTATGAAAAAAAACTAAACATTATAAGAATATGAAACACATTTATTTATTACTGTTTATGCTGATCCCGATGGCGGGAATGGCTCAAGAAGGCATTTCGCAAGACACGACTCTTTACGTCAACGGACGCAAAATCCTGATTAAAGAAAACGAAGGGAAAATAAAGGTAAAACTTTACGAACAGTCTTCGCACGGCGATACGATAGAGAACGATCAGATTTTTGAGGGAATCTATACGGACGGACAAACTACCGAACGCCGCACGGCATTCACTGTCCCCTTCGTCAAAAGAAAGAACCATTATCGGTTCGACCCGCATATTGCCGGATTCTATATGGGATACACACGGCTCTCTGACGGCATCAACTTCAATACTCCGGACGGACTGAATATAAACGCCAACAAGTCCTGGGAAATCGGTTTCAATCTGTTTCAAGGCTCCCTGACACTCTCACGTGATCGCCAATGGGGCATAACGACCGGTTTAGGCTGGGGATACCGCTCTTTCCGCCTGGGCAACAACTATGCCTTCAGACAAATAGAGGGAGTCACCGGCATTGTTCCGGGTGTTCCCGACGAGGAAGTGTATACCAAAAGCCGGTTACGCTATTTCTACTTCCGCATTCCGGTAGCCCTGGAATGGCAAAAAAGATTCAGCCACAGCAATGCTCACGGTCCTCTATTCTTTTCAGCCGGACTTGAAGCGGAAATCCGTCATGGGGCTAAGTCGAAAGCAAAGGTCAACGGACATAAAAAGAACCTGGACAGTGACCTGAATGTCCACCCGGTAGGCATTAACCTCCTAGCACAAGCAGGTTACGGTGACATCGGAGTGTATTTGCGCTACTCTACCTACAGCCTCTTCGAACACAAAAAAGGTCCCGAACTTTATCCCTACTCTTTCGGTCTGTGCTGGTATTGGTAACAGGAAGCCCGACGGATGGCAACCATATACCCGCCCGACGGCATCAACAGTCCGACTATTCAAAAAGAATAAGCTGATTTCTCTGCCGGAAGAAACAATCTATCGTTCATATTGTTTATATTTGCAAAAAACGTATAACAATATTAACGATAGATTTTTTATATCACATGACCAAAGAAGAACTAATGAGGAAAGCCATCGAACTTTCCAGAGAAAATGTAGCAAACGGAGGAGGCCCCTTCGGAGCTGTCATTGCAAAAAATGGAGAAATAGTGGCCACAGGCGTCAATCGCGTAACAGCCTCATGCGACCCCACTGCCCATGCAGAAGTAAGCGCTATCCGCGCGGCTGCCTCAAAACTGGGAACTTTTAACCTGAGCGGTTACGAGATTTACACCTCTTGCGAACCCTGTCCCATGTGCCTGGGTGCTATCTATTGGGCCCGATTAGACAAGATGTACTATGGCAATAACAAGACAGATGCCAAAAACATCGGATTCGACGACTCGTTTATCTACGATGAATTGGAACTGAAACCGGAGAACCGCAAGCTGCCATCCGAAGTATTACTCCACGACGAAGCAATCAAAGCTTTTGAGGAGTGGATGGAAAAAGAAGATAAGATAGAATACTGATAAACAAGAATCCCCGTAGAACACTGCATCGTCCTTCGGGGATTTCTATACACACAAAAGTTATAATTTAATTGCTTGGGAATCTAATTAGAAACGGAGACCTAAAGTAAACAGCACTTGGCTACGGGTATTAGTCACTTTGGTTGTTTCCGGTGTCAGCACCGTAGTTGCATTGTTTTCCTCATACTTATTTACGAACGGATAAAAATCTTCATTATAAGTAGAGAACTTATAAGCCAGATCTGCATAAAATACAGAACCGCGATACCCGATACCCAAAGTATAGTTGCTCAGAGCCTTCGTATTTGCCCAGTCAGTATCTGTCTGGATAGAATAATAAGGCAGATCTTTGAAAGCATCTCCATGGAAAATAGCCGAAGTATAATTATATCCGGCACGCAGCGCAAACTGCGGGATCACTTTATATTCAAGACCAAGACGGAGGGTATTCACACCTTTCATCATAGGTCTCGTGCTATTTTCAAACGTAAACTCAGAGCTTGAACCGGTCGGTCCTCGGAATTTCATCGTTGAATAATCCTGATATTCGTATTCGGCGCCTAATGCCAGACTTGTACCAATGGTATAGCCTAAACTTACGTTATAAGTCCACGGAGTCTGTAACCGGAATTCACGCACCATATCTCCATTTCCGGGTAACTTATCACGCGTATCCACCGACCACTGATCTATCTTTCCTGTCTCAACGTTCAACACATCCGATTCTACACGGGCACTGGTCTTATAATCCAGATTATAGAACGTAGGGGTGTGAATGGCCAGACCGATACGGAAGGGCGAATTTTCAAACGGACGGATAATCGTACCCAACTTAAGATCGAAACCCGAACCTCTTACCTTATTCCAACTCCTCAGATTGTAATTCTGCGGTGCATTTGCTCCTGTATACGCTTCGGAATAATAAGTGTACTTGCTATAATCAACCGCATATGCCCCGAGAGTCAGTCCAAGATAGAACCGGTCGTTGAAATTGAAAGCAACATTAAAGTCGTACTGGTCGATTCCGCCACGCTCTTGCGAGTGGAAATTGGCGACACCGTCATCATACATACCATAGTAATTACCCGGTGTCGTATACAGAGGTTTACCATTGGCATCGTATCTTTGATTTCCATCCTTATCCACATATGGAGAATTCGGCTTGCCGGCTGCATTCATTTTATCAGTTGTGATATCACTAATCAACCAACCGTCATATCCCAATATGGAAAGCCATCCTATCTCCGGATCGTCATAAGGATAATCTCCCCATTTGGTTATGCCACTGGCTTGTTGGGCCATCTGATAGGTTTGCGAACTGTTACCGAGTCCTCCCTTCATATTCATATTCTTATAGAAAGACTTGGCTTTATGGTAGTTAAATCCAAAATTCACATAACGCAAAGAAGTTTCATTGCCAATCTTAGATGCAAATACAAACCCCAGATTATCAAAAGAACCTTGTATTTTATCCGACTTAAATTTATCTCCCAAATATTTGCTTTCCGTCCCGTATGAAGAAAAGCCGAAAGAAGTCATAAAATCATTGCTGCGATAGATACCGATACCGGCAGGATTCGTTCCGATTGTAGAGATATCACCTCCTAAAGCTCCCATGGCGCCACCCATGCCGACAAAACGGGCGGTTCCGTTCAAGTCCTTTCCTGTTATCTTGGCAGCATCGTACACAGTCTGTGCACTTATCGGGGCTGCTGCTACCAACAGCCCCAAAGTTGCTAAAGTAATTATTTTTTTCATCGTCAAATGCTTTTTTAAGTTAATACCTCCATTATCATCTTCTGCCCCTTGAAGAGCCGCCACCGCCACCGGAAGAACGGGAAGAACCACCACCGCCACCGGTAGAATAACTACGTGAACTGCTACCTGAAGGTGAAGAATAACTGCGCGTAGACGAACTGCTGCTACGAGAAGGAGTACTGTTGTATGAACGACGAGTGGTACTCTCATTGTAACTACGCGAAGGAGCCGTAGAACTGCCACGAGTATAAGTAGAACTGCTTCTTGTACTTGCCCTTCTGCCTCCTTCCGAGTAAGACGGAGAACCTGTAGTAGTGCTTCCGCCGCGAGTTCCTTCATAAGAAGAACTACTGCGTGTACTACTTGGACGGGTATAGGTACTTCGACGTGAAGAAGAAGCATCTGTGCGCGTAGTAGATCCCGGACGTTCACCGACTACACGCGTTCCTATCACACGTCTGGCAGAGCTCTCTCCTCTATTGTAAGAAGATGTCGCTGACGAACGAACGGAAGAACCGCTATTGGAGCGTACCGCACCTGAACTGTAACGGCGAACGGTCGAAGAGTTGCCATAACTGCTTCTCACAGCAGACGAACCACGACGGGTATAGGTATTATATCTTCCTGCCCAGCTGCCACCGCCACCCCATCCGGGATGATAGTGATGATGGTGTCCCCAGTAGCCGCCGCCATACCAGCCGCCCCAGTAACCACCCCAATAGCCACCCCAATAACCGGGATAATAGCCTCCCCAAGCATAATAAGGTGAAGACCAGCCCCATCCCCAGCCCCATCCGGAACCATAAGAGTTGTAACGCCAATCCCACCATAAGCGGTTGGTAAATGTCGGGAATGCATAAGCATAGAAACCGTCTGTATAAACATTCCAATCCCAGGAATTGGTTCCATAAACAATGTCCCAGTAAAGCGGGCTGCTAATGCTTACCGCAAAACGGGGATTACGGAAACGAATGATGCGTTCAGCGTACTCGTAGTCATCCTGTGAGCCATTGAACCCGTTCACCCATTCACCATCCGGATCGGAGACAGCTTTTTCTTTTACGTATAATGTATCGTCCTCCATTGCGAACTCGTTATCTTTGGCATCGTAACGGCGGTTATACTCATCCACATCACGCATATCGCGTTTGTTTCCTTTACGGTCCTGAACTACTACCGTAGTACCCGGAGACGTATAAATGTTCGTGGTGACAACTTTTTTTTCCGGTTCCTTCTTCACAGGAGTCTTTTTGGCTTCCTGCTTTTTTTCCTTAGAAGGTACGAAATAAAGGTCGTCATTATTGCTTTGCGCCATCACAAGCAGTGGGAGGCACAGGGCAAACAGCGATAATAACACAATCTTTTTCATATTTCCGTGGTTTATTGGTTTCTTAATCTTTTTATTCACGTTACAAAGATAAGCAAGGTATTCACGCTGCCTGATAGATTTTCCCCAAACAATAATAGGGATTTCCCTATTTTGCCGTTCTTTAACTTAACAAATCTCAACCCGATAAAAACAATGTTTACTTTGTTTCTATCCCTTTAAATCGTACTTTTGCAAATAAAAACACCTATGAAGTACTTTGAGTTCACTTTTGATACACATCCTTGCACCGAAACGGTGAATGATGTGCTTGCTGCCGTGTTGGGCGAAGCCGGATTCGAGAGTTTTGTCGAACGGGAAGGCGGACTGACCGCTTATATTCAGCAATCACTTTACAACGAAGAGACATTGAAAACAGAGCTGGCAAATTTTCCTGTGCCGGATACGGAAATTTCTTATACGTTTGCCGAGGCCGAAGACAAGGACTGGAACGAAGAATGGGAAAAAAATTTCTTCCAACCGATTGTGATCGGAGACCGTTGTGTGATTCATAGCACATTTCATCAGGATGTGCCTAAGGCAGAATATGATATCCTGATCAATCCGCAGATGGCATTCGGAACAGGACACCATGAAACGACAAGCCTGATTATCGGAGAATTGTTGGATAGCGAACTGACCGGCAAGTCGCTGCTGGATATGGGCTGCGGAACTTCAATACTGGCTATTCTCGCACGGATGCGGGGAGCTAAGCCTTGCACAGCCATCGATATCGACGAATGGTGTGTACGCAACTCGATAGAGAACATCGAACTGAACGGAGTGACAGATATTGTCGTCTCGCAGGGGGATGCTTCGGCATTGCAAGGGAAAGGGCCATTCGATGTAGTAATAGCCAATATCAACCGCAATATCTTACTGAACGACATGAAGCAGTATGTAGCATGCATGCATCCGGGATCGGAGTTATTTATGAGCGGATTCTATATCGATGATATTCCGGCTATCCGCCGGGAAGCAGAAAAGCACGGACTCACCTTCGTACACCATCAAGAGAAAAACCGATGGGCAGCAGTAAAGTTCGTACTTTAACACACACAGGCCTACCATAGAGTAACACACGAACGACATAACAGTCAGTCCTGTGCTACTCTGCGGTATGACCGGATCAAACTTCAAATTCCTTTTTCACCTGCCTACACCAGTCTTTTATTCGCTTATCAGTCATTTCCGACTGATTTTCGATGTCAATGACCAATCCACACCATTTATCACCTTTCAGAGCCCGGGAACGCTCGAAACTATATCCGTCTATAGAAGTAAAACCGACAAGCGTAGCTCCATCATTCTCAAAGACTTCGGCAAGCAGTCCGACACCATCGGCAAAGTTTTCGGGATACTTCACCTGATCGCCAAGCCCGAAGATAGCCACTTTCTTCCCTTTCAACTGCAAGGTGCGGAGTTCGGGCAGAAGCTCGTCCCAATAAGTAGGCAGTTCGCCATCGAACCAGGTGGAAGCACCGACTATGAAATTATCATAGGCTTCAAAATCATTCTGCCAGGCATTTTCGATAGCTACAGACTCGGCAGAAGCACCAAATTCTTTTTGAATCTTTTCAGCCACCCAAGAGGTTTTATCGGCTTTGGCAGCATAGAATATTCCTATCTTTTTCATGATTGATCGTTTTTTTAATTAGAACTCCAGCAACTCTTTGGCTGCTTTATATATCTTTTCATCATTCGGCAGGATAGCCCGTTCCAATATCGGATTGAAACCTACCGGAGTAAAGGTGGAGCCCACACGTTGTACCGGGGCATCCAGGTAACGGAACATTTCCCCGGCAATCTGCGCTGCAATTTCGGCACCGAATCCGGAGAAGACTTTGTCTTCATGCACCACCATCACTTTACCGGTTTTCCGTACGGAAGCAAAAATCGCTTCTTTATCCAACGGAATCAGCGAACGGAGATCGATAACTTCGACACTCCCCACCCCTTCCCGGGCAAGACGTTCGGCAACATCCAGACAAAAATGGGTAGTATTGCCATAAGTAATTATAGTCAGATCGGTTCCTTCGCGGCGGATACGGGCCTTACCAAAGGGAACTTCAAACTCTTCGGGCACAACGGCAGCAGCCTCTACTGAGTTGTAAAGCGCTTTGGGCTCCAGATAAAGAGTGAATCCCTTGGAACGCATACTGGTGCGGAGCAGCCCGGCAGCATCGTCGGCAAACGACGGACAAACAATACGGGCACCGGGTAAAGTCGTAAGAGCCCCTTCAAGGTTCTGCGAATGATACAATCCACCGCCAATGTATCCACCCGAAGCAAGGCGAAGTGTAATATTGGGAGTAAACTTACCGTTGCTACGCCAATACTCGTGTGTACACTCAACGTACTGTTCGACAGCAGGCCAGAAGTAATCGGCAAACTCAGCGCCTTCAATAACCACATGTATTTTAGGATCGAAACGGCACATTCCGTTAGCCGTTCCCACAATATAATCTTCGGCTATCGGAGCACTGAACACACGGGCATCACCGAACTCCTGTTGCATCCCCTTGGTGACATTGAATACGCCTCCTTTATCTTTATTGGCCACGTCTTGTCCCCAGATAAAGGTATCAGGATTGCGGCGAAACTCCTCTTTGAGCGTTTCATTAATAGCGTTCACCATGAAACTCTTCTCACCTTCGACAGGCCCCGGAAGTCCGTCTTTATACTTTTGAGGAATATACGGTTCGGGAAGGACAAAGTCATAAATGCTCTCTGGAATCGGATCGGGTGCAGCCAACGCTTTACGATTGGCGGCAGCCAGTTCTTTCTTGGCAGCTTCTATCTGTTGGAGGTCCTCTTCGGTCAGGCGCTTGTAGCGCAACAGCATCCGGCGGAACTTCATCAGCGGATCGGCTTCCTTCACGTATGCCAACTCATTCTCGTCGCGATAGAGAGTATGCTTATCAGAGTTGGAGTGCGAACCGATACGTACGCAATTGGCATGTACTATAACCGGAGTACGGTTGGCTATAGCAAATTCACGGGCTTCGGTCATGGCATTCATCGAGTCAAATACATCCTTTCCATTGCAATGAATGATGCGGAGGTTCTTAAAACCGGAGAAGTTATCGGCCACTTTACGATTGGCAGTCTGATCCTTTTAGGGACGGAAATGCCATAACCGTTGTCCTGGAATACAAAATAACCGGAAGACGTTCGTTGCTGGCCCCGTTGATAGCTTCATAGACAAATCCCTCGGATGTGGCAGACTCACCATGTGAAGTAATGGCAACCCCTTATGCCCATAATAAACCATGGCACGCCCTACGCCTGCCGCATGAAGATCGTGCGTACCCGTAGCAGAAGAGATATTCTCGATGTGCCATTCCGGTTTGGCAAAGTGATTGACATGTGACGTCCGGCACTACCGGGTCTGTAGCTTTGAGATACCGTTCAGAATCAGTTCCTCCGGAGTCATTCCAGCAGAAAGCACAGTGAGCATATCCCGGTAATAAGGAAAAAGATAGTCCTCACCAAGAGTAAAACCTGCCCGATAGCAAGCTGGATGCCGTCATGCCCGGCATAAGGAGCATGATAGGACCAGCCAAGAGATTGCAGCAAATAGGCGGGTGCCTTCTCGTCGAGCGCACGCCCCAAAGTCATTAAATGATACCACTTGCGGAGAGTCTGTTCGTCAGTGGTTTTATATCGTATTTCTTCATATTTAAAGTGGGTTTAGGATTTTCACCACAAATCACACAGATGATCACAGTTTAAGGATAAAGATCCCAAACAAGTTCCGCAACGATCCGGGAGATCTGTGGTGAGACTGATTTATTATTCTGTAAATCTCCGATATGGCAACTATTCTTTCCAGTTCTCCAGATAGTCGGCAATGAAGTGCAGGAAGTTACCTCCCAGCGAACCATCCACCACACGGTGATCATAAGAGAGTGACAAGTACATCTTATGGCGAATGGCTATCACATCTCCTTCGGGAGTCTCCACCACAGCCGGCTTTTTCTCAATGACACCCACTCCGAGAATAGCCACCTGTGGCTGATTGATGATCGGAGTGCCGAACAACATCTTAAACGTACCGAAATTGGTGATTGTGAATGTTCCTCCGTCGATATCATCAGGCATCAGCTTATTAACCCGTGCCTTTTCGCCAACGAATCGATAGCTACGGCAAGTCCGTTAAGATTCAAACGATCGGCATCATGCACTACGGGAACAATCAAGTTTCCATCATCTTGCGAAACAGCAATGCCCACATTGATATGTTTCTTATACAGGATGTTGTATCCGTCCACCGAGACATTTACCTGAGGATAGGCAGCCAACGCCTGGGCAGTGGCCTCAGCAATGGCAGGCATATAAGTCAGCTTCACACCTTCACGACGGAAGAAAGCGTCTTTGGTCTTTTCGCGCCAACGCACCAGCCGGGTGACATCTACTTCGACCACATTAGTCACATGCGGAGAAACCTTTTTCGACATCACCATATGGTCGGCAATGATGCGACGTACTCGATCCATCTCTTTGACTTCTACCGATGCATCTGAAGAAACGGCAGAAGCAGATTGTCCATACTGAGCCTGAGGGCAGCGAGCAGCCTTCTTTGTACTTCTGCAGAAGGAACAGGAGAAAAGCCCGAATTATTTGCCGAAACCGTCGAAACCACCGTAGTAGAGACGTCGGCTGCCGGAGCACCTTTCTTCATCTCGATGTAAGTGCGGATATCTTTTGCTCAGCCGACCTTCATAACCTGTCCGGGAATCGAATCTAGTTCTTCCTGAAATCTTCGCCTCCCGTGCCAATTGAAGTACTGCCGGCGAATACCAACGTTCCACTTTGGGAGCGGTTACTTCCGCCTGAACTTTCGGAACAGACGCAGTGCCCGACACCTCGGCAGCCTTTGGAGCAGACGCCGTTTCTACAGAGCCTGCGGTTTCCGATGCCTCTCCGGAACCTTCTCCATCCATATCTACAATGGCAACTACCGTACCTACCGGTACCGTATCGCCTTCTTTAAACAATATTTCCACCACTTTTCCGGCAACGGGAGAAGGGATCTCCGCACTGACCTTAGCAGTATTCACCTCAAAAGTACGTCGTCCTCATTGACCACGTCACCTACCTGCACCGACCATGATAAAATGGTTCCTTCGGTAATACTTTCGCCCAACTTGGGCATTTTATTTCGAATCTTGCCATATACACAATTATTTATTCTTTCACTTGTACAAGTAGAACAAGATTGTGAAAAGAAAGTTTTAAGTTAATGTTTTTAAGTAATCGCCTGGATAAGAAAGCCGTTTAGTGGCTAAAAACATAAATCAATCTCGCGCATCCTTTAAATATCCGTTCTCACGCATTAGCAAGAAAGCAAGCAGATTCCATAGCAAGCATAACGCATTATCAATAATTACTTTACTTCTTTCTAAAGTATCTTTATCTCAACCCGGGTATGCGGAACGAAATAAGAACCTAACCATTTTCACTAAAGATACTAAGAAAAACAAACTGCTTTAAATGGTATGAACAGATAGGGAAACAGATACATCTATCTGTATATCAAACACAAACGATGAATCGAGCTTGCCCAATCGAGGGTGGAAGATGGAAGTACACTTTTCGTATGAGAAGGCTGAATTTTGAAAGGAAAATAGTTCTCCTCCACCGGATACTGAATAATCAGACTGCTTGGTGATATTCACGTCAGTTACAGATAGTGTTGTATTTATTTTCCCGTAACCCCTCGATAATAGCCAGTTCCTCCTTACTGAACGCTTCGGCAACCGAAGGACCTGCAAAATAACGAAAAACCCACTCCGGAATTTATCTGTAGATAGAGCCGGATGCATATACTCTTTCAGATTCGTCACTTCGCTACGTACCGAACGGACAGCAGGATGTACGGCAACCTTTTCCTCAAGTCCTTCTACCTCAAGCAACTTATTCAACAACACCAGATTTGTATCATACAGCAGTGTGCAATGATACATTGCACGATTGCGATGTACGCATTGCGCACTGCCCGAGACTTTTCGCCCGTCGACATAAATACCCAATCGTTCGTCGCCTCTCACTGCAACTCCGGCGGCAGTCAACATTTCAACCGTTCGCTCCAGATAAGTTTCGAAACGCGCCAGACAGGTAGTTTCAATGAACGTAAGATTGATGTTGCCCAAATCGTGATATACGGCACCGCCACCGGAAAACCGCCGGAATACAGGAATCTTGTTTTGTTCCGCCATCATCCGGTTCACTTCCGTTTCCACCCGCTGATGCTTGCCTATAATTACGGACGGAGCACTTTGCCAAAGCATGAATACATCTTCTGTACCCTGCTTCAACAAATACTCTTCAGCCAGATTGAAACCGGCATCCGTAAAAGAGCTATTTATAAACCGCATCAGGCAAACAGTGTCTCGTGATAAATTTCACCGACTGTCGGGTGCGGGAAAACACTCTTTCTGAATTCATCGACCGTATATCCTCTCTGGATAGCAATGCCTGCCACAACAATAATTTCCGAAGCCGGATTGCCCAACATGTGGCAGCCGACAATCCGATCATTATGATCGATAATCAGTTTACACAGTCCGTTCCCCAACTCGTTTTCGGCAACAAAACGCCCCGAATAAACCATCGGTAGTTTTGTATCCGGTAATAAATACCCTTAGCTATCAGCTCCTCCTCCGTTTTACCCACACCGGCCAGTTCGGGATTGGTATAGACTACGCCCGGAACACAATCATAATCCATCCGGTCATCTATTCCCAAAATATGATTAATGGCAACTTCTGCTTCACGAATAGCCGTATGTGCCAATAAAGAAAAGCCGGTAATATCACCGCAAGCATATACACGTGGATGAGAGGTCAACATGTGTTCATCTACAACGACCCCATTCCGGTGCAACTCAATATTCAGTTTATCCAATCCTACTTGGGTGATATTCGCTTTACGGCCTACGCTCACTAAAATCCGGTCGGCATCGATAAACGAACTCTTTCCATCCTTTTCCACTGTTACTCCTTTATCACTCACCTCGGTTACTTTCGTGTTCAGATAGAAATTAACCCCTTTCTTTGTATAGTCAGCACGCAACATCGCACTGGTTTCTTTATCCATTGCTCCAAGAATCTCCGGCATCATCTCGATCACTTTCACCCTAACGCCCATGCTGTTAAAGAATGAAGCAAACTCCATTCCGATCACTCCGCCTCCAATAATGGCGAGCGATGATGGAAGAACAGTGCTATCCAGCGCCTCTCGTGAGGTCCAGTAATCCACGTCCGAAAGCCCTTTATCGGAGGGATCACGGTATCCGATCCGGTACAAACCAACAGATAGGTTGCCTCGTATACCTCTCCATCACAGCGGATATGGAATCCTTCTTCACCTTCGCCCTCTATCACCGCTTCCTTATCTACAATAGTCACTCCGTAAGAGTTTACCGTCATTCTCACTCCGCCCGTCAACTTCTGCACCGTTTTGTTTTTCCGGCCGATGATTTTTTCCATATCAAATGCAGGAGCCCCTCTACCGAGACACCGTATTTCGGCGCACTCTTAATACCGTCCAGCACCTTGGCGGAATAAAGCAGGGCTTTGGTAGGAATACATCCTTCATTAAGACACACACCGCCCATTGCTTTTTCTCAAACAAAACAGCACGCAAACCGTTAGCTCCTGCTCTCTCGGCAGCAGTATACCCGGCAGGTCCACCACCGATAATAGCTATATCATATCTCATAATCGTATATTTTTTAGTTATTCATATGATTAACAACAAAAAGATAGAGCTTAGTTTTAAAAGACCGTTTTTTACAATGGCCCTCATAAGGTAAAACAGTTACTTTTGCTACACAAAGTATAAATCATAATAAAACTGTTCACTAATAAAGAAATACCTACCGCTACAGGGAAAGAGCAAAGAGCCGGTTACGAAGATCGATGACATTCCAAACAAAAAGATTATCTACAGGCAAATTCTATTATAGAATGAATAAGCAGTCACACCTCATTCATCTTTATCAATATGATCGTTTCCTTTTACTCTGTCCCCTTTACCCGTATAGAAAACAGGGCTTATTAATCAATTTTAGATAAGGGAAGATATTTTTCTGATAAATTATTTGTCTATTAAGCGACAAGCCTGCATATTTGCGCACTTTGAAACCTACTATCTGTATTTACGGAAAGTCGGATACAAAGCTTTCAGGATATCATCCGTCTGATATGAACGGATAATATCAAGATAGAGCTAACTATAAAAATAAAACAGTATAAAGAATCCATTTTAGTAATATGAAGAAATTGCTTTGTCCCCAGTGTAAAATAGCCGGTATGTATGTAAAACGATCAGGGTGAACGTCTGTTAGTATATATTGCCCAAGATGGAACAGTCGTACCCAAATATCCGGAAATCCCAATCGAAGGATTCGATTTTACGGAAGTATATTGTCTGGCTGTTCCTGGCATGGATCGCCCAAACAACTGACAAGATTCTAAGCGATACGCCACCATCCTGTGCTAATAAGCCAAAACTTCACCACAGATTAACAGATTACACAGAGAAACACTATTATCACTTATCTCTTGCTATATAGTTGTGTAATCTCTCAATCTGTAATGAAGCAGGCTTTAGGCATGGATAAAACCTCATATAGCCGTAGAGTTAAGGGTGCAGGTCAATTGTCCCACTGCCTGAAATCAATCCACACCATCTTCGACATTTTGAGATCCGTCCTAGCCGAATCGTGCCCATAGCGAATGCCGCAGTTATAGTGTACATACGTCTTTGTAAATCGATGGCGTCTGTGATAGCCACAGAACGACTCCGGGCTGTGCGTCCGACTCTAGAGAGTAAATGCACTGCTGTTGATGCAACTTCATACTGTTGTTGATGTGATTTAAATAATTCTGGCGAAGGGTCCAGCCTCCCATGTCACATAATTGGGTGTCATCGCTTGTGCAGCGTCTATCCAACGCAATCCTGACTCGTTTCGTAAACAAAGGCTTCCGCCCTGTCGTAGAACTCTCCGGGAATAAACTGCCAAAGTTTGCTGTACAGCCCGTTACCAAACTGCCCTTGCAGGAATAGTCCATCGATTTAGTCTTGTAAGACACTTCGGTAGACGATTCTTTACCAAACGACACTTTGAACGCCTCCCAAGGTTTGTCTTCCAGTTTGGTGGGCGATACGGAAACAGACACTTTCCAGAAAGAGTTCTCGGTATAGCTGGCACCGTGATTCACCGTCTGCGCTGATAACTGATCTCCCTGAAAATTCCTCCGTCCGAATGAACGGTTATCTCACTGGAAGCCTCCCGCATCAAATTCCAGATGTAAGCATAGACATTGGCACCTTTGGGAGTGGTATAGTCTTTGATATTGGCAGTGAAGCCATTTCCGGCATTATTCGTGATACTCAATATACAGTTGTTGTTCTTACTGTATATCTGGAAGTTATAGGCATCTATCGCCCAGGAGTTATCTATAATCACATCGGGTGCGGCACCCGGTTTCATCTTATAAGGGACCGCCTGCATGGAGTAGTTCATGTCTCCCTGAGCATAGCCATAGATACGGTTGTAAATCCTCAATCCTCTTCAAAGCCTCCTTATCCGCCATTTGTGCATTATATCCGGGATCCGGATCGTTACCTTCGGGTAAGGTATCGGCAGAGCGGGTCAACAGTTTTGATTGAAGGAAGCCTCCCTTACCAATCATATTATCTTTGGCATACGGATCGGCAGAAGGAAAATACGGTAATGCTGTACGTTATCATAGTTGATCGCGTAATAACCTGCTTCCATATAGACTCCTATCAGTGAAAGCATCTCCTCCTTCTGTTCCGGAGTGGACTGAGTGGCAATCACATAAAAATCCCTTTATAGAACTTCAACATACGGAACAGAGATATCGGATATTTACCGGAGATAACATCATCGATATTCAAAATGACCGTCATATAAATCTTCGGATTCTTGATGTCGGCATTAAGTTCCGTCTCAGGATCTTTCATCTTGTCATAGTCCACAATGGTCTTCTTCCTATTTCCCAGGAAGAAGGAATGTTGTTGAACAAGCGGGATGTAATATCTTTCACTTCCGCATCGTTAGTTCCATACGTATCAGGACCACGTCCTTCTTATCTGCCGCGATAGTCCTCATCCGTCCCCGGAACATCATCAATGACATCCCTAACGCATCCCCGAAAAGAATACTTGAGAACAGAAGTATCATATATATCATTTTTTTTCATCATAATCTTTTAATGGTTCGTTTTACCAGTTATTATAGTCTATCCACACTGTAGTGGTTTTGTGTACATCCACAGTGGTATTGTAAGCTGTTCCGGCACTGCTCGGCAAAGAATGAATCACCGCTCCCCAACTCGTAAACCAAGCTCCTCCACGCTGTAAGACCATTCCATCGGTTATCTCGATGGCTACAACACCGGCCGACGCACCGGTTGTCCGGCAGTAATGGCGCATTGCTGCTCGTAATTGAGCAGATTCTGGTTAAACTGCAAGTCGTTGTCATAGTCACAGAAAGGATTATCCGTACCCGGAGTTCCCGCCACATGATCATAGAGAATATCATACCATGCAGGCGAAATCATAGTAACAGCATCGATCATCCCTCTGCATTCATAGCCTTGCTACCCCGGAAAAGCGTTTCAGGATACCACTTCCAGCAATAACTCATCTCGGCATCGGTAATGGTACGAGTCACCTCACGGGTCATTTCCGCCAACTGATATGTAATGGACTTGCCCCAACGATACTCACCCTTTAAAACCGGGTCGCTCCCAAATCAAATCCTACGCTCTTTTCGTATGCATGCTCAATGGTACTCTCTGTCTCCGGCAAACCCGGCGCAAAGTCAATCAGTTTGAGATTCAACTGTGAACTTTGGTCGTCACGGATATTAATCTTTGTATAAGCATTGTTTCGCAATCCCCATATCAACGCCCAAAGTTCATACATCGGTGCATTATTCAAAGATACCAATGAATGGTCGAGCCTGTTGGAAAAACCATTTCCGCCCGAACTATAAACAGCAAGCATATTATCTCCATTGGTCGGTGCGTAAATACGCAGATTATAAGCATCAATGGTCCATTCGCGATCAACCATCCCATCATACCTTTTATCATCCCGCGGGAGATACTCCCTGATATCAGCCGTATAGGGTAATAGCGTCTCATATCCGGTCATGTGATATTTATAATCACTGGTATATACATAATACCGATTGCTGATATAGATCTTCTTCATAGCATGCAAAGCCCGTTCGGTAACTTCCGGAGCCGAAGGATCATCCGTCGGTCCGGGAGAGCCCAACATGCTACGGGTGTGAGGATTGAGACCACCCGTTCCGCAAAGCTTCTTCAAAGCATCCGGATCGTTTGCGTCATAATAGGCATAGCGCTGTTCACGCGGAAAGCTGACTTTATAATATCCCTTATCTACATAAAGCCCGAAAAGTTTAAGCATTTGCGCCTTCAAATCTTCTCCCTTACCGTCTTTGGCAATTAAGATGACTCCCTGACGATTGTGACGGATGTCCTGTATCATCTCAGGACTGTAAGTACCTGCTATGAAATCGGCAACACTGCCTACAATTGTCAGATCGTTCAAAGAATCTTTTGCCATGGTTTCCAAGGTTTCCACCTTGTCTGTCCCTGGTAAATCATTAAAAGCCACCATCTTGTCATAGTGGTTCACGGTTTGCAGTTGATCTGCAACTTTCTTTGTTTCCGCACTCATTCCATTAAGCCAGATCAGATAGCTGCCCGACCTGGAAGCTACATCGACCTCATCCGTATTAGTACCGGTTGCAGCCGATAAGTCTTCTGCGCTGATCGGTTCATCCGTATCGCAGGAGTAAAATGCAAGCAAAACAAATAGAAAATGAATAAAGTTTTCATATTCATATATGTTTAAAAGTGAGACAATATGCCACATTTACCGGCTGAAATGTGACGGGTTTAGTTACTTCGTCTATAAAGAGAACGTATAGCAAAAGAATAGGTTCAACCCGATATCATTCGAGCTTAAAATACAGTCTATCAAATGGAAGCAATCTATGCCTAGAATCCTATAAACACTGCAATGTAGAAAGTTATTAGAACTTTCTAATTATTTCATTTTAATAATCCTGACCGGACGGAAGATTTCTGTTGATTAACGATACGAAATAAAACGCCCAATACATTGATAGAAATCATCAGACAGAAAGTCATCCCATATTGAGTAAAGTTTTTAGGAAGAGACCGGAATAAATCTCTCACTTAACGAAGTTTATCAGTCCTGCAGCTAAACTAATAATCCCTCAGACGGGTTATACCAACAGTATTCACCTATTAATAATGTATCATGGACAATAGTATTTTAATCAATAACGTTCAAATTTTCGATGGAAGCAGCGAACAGACCGGCCGGGGAAATGTGCTGGTGGTAAACAGCCGGATTAAAACCGTTTCAGAAAGTCCGATCCCTACAGACGGAATTCCCAATGTTACCATTCTTGACGGAAAGGGAAAATTCCTGATGCCCGGACTGATCGACGCACACTGGCATGCTTATATGTCATGCAATACGATGATGGATCTGCTTACTGCAGACACCGCCTATACGCAGTTCAAAGCCGGACAAGAAGCTCGAGCTACCCTACTCCCGGCTTCACAACCATCCGGGATGCAGGTGGTCCGGTCTTCGGGCTTAAACGGGCCATCGACGAAGGAATCCTTCCGGACCACGCATTTATCCCAGTGGCTCTCTTATCTCCCAGACAGGAGGGCATGGAGATTTCCGGGCGGTATATGACGAACCCCGTCCCTTTGACTGTTGCGGACTGACGCATACCGAAAGATGGGAGCTGCCATTATCGCCGACGGAATAGACGCCGTGACCGTCGCCACGCAATAATCTCCGCCTGGGAGCCAGCCAGATTAAATTGATGACAGGCGGGGGTAGCTTCCTTGTATGATCGGTTGGAAGATACACAGTTCTTCGAGGAAGAGATTCATGCTGCCGTTAAAGCGCGGAAGATGCAGGAACATACGTAATGGTGCATGTCTATGTGCCCAGAGCTATTCAACGAGCTATCCATGCAGGTGTAAAGCATCGAGCACGGCCATCTGATTGACGAACCCACCATGCAGCTGATCGCAGAGAAAGAGATATGGCTCAGTATGCAACCCTTCACTTTAGGAGATAATCAATTCCGACAAAGAACAACAGGAGAAGCATGCCTTGGTAGTTCAAGGTACGGACCAAACCTATCAACTGGCAAAGAAATACAACGTCAAGCTGGCATGGGGAACAGATTTACTGTTCAATCCTGCCAACACGAAGAATCAGAATCAGGGAATCCTTAAATTAAGACAATGGTTCAGTAACTTTGGAAATTCTCAAGATGGTAACACATGATAATGCGGAATTGCTGGCTCTGTCCGGTGCACGAAATCCCTATCCCGGAAATTGGGTGTTATAGAAGAAGATGCCTGGGCAGACTTAATTCTGGTAGATGGAGACGTACTGAAAGACATTACCCTATTGGGAGATCCGGAAAGAATTTCATAATGATCATGAAAGGAGGAGAAATATACAAGAATAGAGTCTGACAACCCTGCTCTTCGCAAATGTCACTTTATAGAGACAGTTGATACATCATACGATAAGGGCCCTGAAAGATCATACTTCCAGAGCCCTTGCGGTTTCTACTCTTACTACTCAACCACCATGATACGGTCGTTCAGCCCCACTTTCGTATTCTCCTCCACAAAAATCTCTTTTACCACCCCATCGGCCACCAGAACGAATTTCGTTTTCCATCTTCATGGCAACCAGTACGCACAGCGGATCACCCTTCTTCACTTCATCTCCCTTCCTGACGTAAGTTTTCAGGATAACGCCCGGCATGGGAGCTACAACTACCTGACGCCCTACGGCATCTGCTCCGCTACGGGCATTATGTATCTTCTCGAGTTCTCCTTTCAGCTCGATCTGATAAAGTTCCCCTTATTCATAATGGTATAAGAGGAATGGGAAGTCGGAGATATCTGTACTCCGTGCGAATGATGATTGATGATAATGGAATAGATAGAGTCACCTACGTTGTAGTCCACATCATACACTTTCCCGTTAACAGCCACTTTCTTCACCGGCCCGTCTTCCAGAATCTCCACTTTATACTCGCTGTCGGGCACATCCTGTATTTTGGCATAATAAGTTGCTAATATTGTTGTCATAAGCATTCTGAGTTTAATAGTTATTGGCAGTCATTTGCAACTTGCCGTAATATTTCCAAAGCGAATCTCCTACTACCGGAAGCGTAGTGGCGTGAAGCAGCCTCTTTCTCTTCTTCGTAATGTTTCAGCGCAGCAGCAATCACCGCTACTGTCGGATCGGTATTCTGCCTGCGTTTCAGGTCTTCCTTATCGAAGCGCGTATCGATAAAGGTAGTATCGTACCTCCTTTCAGGAAAGCCGCATTCTTCAACACACGCTGATGGAAAGGAATCGTAGTCTTGATACCCAGAATCTTATATTCGCGCAACGCACGGGCCATGTTCGAAATAGCCGAATCACGATTACGTCCCCAACAACAGAGCTTTGCAATCATCGGATCATAATGCAGCGAAACCTCAAATCCCGCATAAGCCGACTGTCCAAACGGACATTACGTCCTTCGGGAGCTTCACGAACGGTTATCACCCCGGGCGAAGGCATGAAGTTATTCTCGGGATCTTCGGCATAAATGCGACATTCAATGGCAGCTCCCGGAACTCGACATCTTCTTGCCTGTAAGGCAGACGGTTGCCGGCAGCTACCAGTATCATGTCGCGTACCAGATCGACCCCGGTACACTCTTCCGTCACCGGATGTTCTACCTGCAGGCGGGTATTCATTTCCAGAAAATAAAATTCTGGTCTTTATCCATCATGAACTCCAGCGTTCCGGCACTGTAATAATTAATCCGCTTACAGGCCTCCACTGCAACCTTCAGCATCTTGGCACGTGTTTCGGGCTTCACAAAGGAGAAGGCGATTCTTCAATTACTTTCTGATTGCGTCGCTGAATGGAACATTCCGTTCATAAAGATGAATTACATTTCCATATTTATCTCCCAATATCTGCACTTCAATGTGATGGGGATTCTCGATATATTTTTCAATATAAACAGCATCGTTGCCAAACGACGTTCCGGCTTCAGACTGTGAAAGGCGCAATGCCGTCTCCATTTCTTCTTCACTGCGTACCAGACGCATACCTTTCCACCACCCCAGCCAGTGCTTTCAGCATGATGGGATAGCCTACTTCGGCAGCCACCTTTTGGCTTCGGCAATGCCTTTCACCGGATCTTCCGTGCCCGGTACGATCGGTAAACCGGCTTCACGCATAATCCGGCGGGCCTCAGTCTTGATACCCATTCGGGCAATAATATCGGCACTCGGACCAATAAAGATTACCCCTTCTTCCTCACAACGACGGGCGAAGTCCGCATTCTCAGACAGAAAGCCATATCCCGGATGGATGGCAGCTCCTGTCTTTTTGGCTATTTGCAGAATCTTTTCCGGTTTCAGATAAGACGTATCTTCCGGAGAATCGGAAATACAATAAGCCTCTTCGGCATAACGCACATGCAAGGCACCCCGATCTACCCGGGTGTAGATAGCCACTGTGGCAATATTCATTACCCGGCAGGTACGGAAAATACGCATGGCTATTTCGCCACGATTCGCAACTAATATCTTTTTTATCATACGATGTTCTCCTCTGCTTTAAAGTGGAAGATTTGAATGTTTCTTAGGCGGATTAGACTGCCGCTTGTTGGCAAGCATCTCAAAACTGCGTATCAGGCGCATACGGGTTATGGCCGGATCGATCACCTCGTCCACGTAGCCCAACTCAGCAGCCCGGTAAGGGTTGGCAAACTTGCTGCGATAGTCATCCTGCAACTCTTTACGCCTGGCTTCGGTGTCGGCAGCTTTGTCAATCTCTTTACGGAAAAGAATGTTCACCGCTCCATCAGGGCCCATCACGGCTATTTCGGCAGTGGGATAAGCCAGATTCACATCTCCCCTGATGTGCTTGGAACTCATTACATCATAAGCTCCGCCATAAGCTTTACGGGCAATCACCGTAACCTTCGGCACCGTAGCTTCACAATAGGCATAAAGCAACTTGGCACCGTTGCGGATGATGCCGCCATACTCCTGATCTACCCCCGGAAGGAATCCCGGTACATCTACCAGTGTGAGCAATGGAATATTGAACGCATCGCAGAAACGGACAAAACGGGCTGCCTTAACAGAGGCATTGATATCGAGCGTTCCGGCCAATGCCAACGGCTGATTGGCCACCACCCCTATCGTCTTCCCGTTCAGGCGAATATAACCGATAACGATGTTACGGGCAAACTCTTCCTGCAATTCAAAGAAACTGTTATCGTCCGCCACTGCACGGATCATCTCTTTCATATCATACGGCTGATTAGGATTGGTAGGCACCAGATCCGACAGTTCGGGCGTAAGCCTCGTCGGAGAATCGGTAGTAGCAACAAACGGAGGCTCTTCCATATTATTTCCGGGCAGATAAGAAATCAGTTCACGAATGTAATTGATGCATTCAATATCATTTTCGGCAGAGAGGTGTGCCACCCCCGACTTCATGGTATGGACATCCGCCCCTCCCAGATCTTCTTTGCTGACTTCTTCTTGTGTCACGCTCTTCACCACATCGGGACCGGTGATAAACATATAACCGGAATTTTTCACCATCAGGATAAAATCGGTCAATGCAGGCGAATAGACCGCCCCACCCGCACACGGACCCATGATGGCACTGATCTGAGGGATGACACCGGAAGCCAAAGAATTACGCAGGAATATCTCCGCATAACCGGCCAGCGAACGGACTCCCTCCTGAATACGGGCTCCTCCCGAATCGTTCAGCCCGATGATGGGTGCTCCCATCTGCATAGCCATATCCATCACTTTACAAATCTTCCTGGCATACGTTTCGGACAATGCACCGCCAAAAACGGTGAAGTCCTGAGCAAAAACATACACAAGCCGTTTGCCGATCATACCATATCCGGTTACAACTCCATCACCGGATATTTTCTGTTTCTCCATACCGAAATCCGTACAACGATGGGTCACCAGTTTATCGAGTTCAATAAACGATCCTTTCTCCAGAAGCAGGTCGATACGTTCACGTGCCGTCAATTTTCCGACAGAATGTTGTTTCTCGATACGGGCGTCTCCACCACCTTTTTCGGCTTGCCTGTTCAACTCTTCCAGGCGATTGATAAGCTCTTTCATAGGCTATTATTTTAAAGTATATGTAAAATTAGCATGTAAAAAAGAGAATAGATGTAATCCAAGTTACAATTGCTTGTTTATTTTCACCCTCTTTCCCGGAGAAAATGAAAAGTTTGGAATCCTGACTTTATTAAGATAACAATTATTTGCTTAAAAATGTTAGCGTGCATGTCCTATAACATTATTTTGAGTATGAGTCAACAAAGTCCCCCTCTCAGACGTTTAATCTCGCAAATAGTTTATGTAAAAACCTAGACCAAAATGAAAATGAGAACAATCAAACATTTTTTAGCAGCATGCTTCCTGCTTGTATTTGCCACAAGCATACATGCACAAGAGCAGGGAACAAAAACTTATCTTCCCAAGTTCGCCATCAAAACCAATGCCCTCTACTGGGCCACCAGTACTCCGAACCTGGGATTTGAAGTAGCCTTGGCGAAAAAACTCACTCTTGATGTATCGGGCAACTACAATCCCTGGAAATTTTCCAAAGACAGACAGATCAAGCACTGGCTGGTACAACCTGAACTCCGCTACTGGCTTTGCGAACGTTTCAACGGTAGTTTTTTCGGTCTCCATGGCCATTATGCCGATGTTAACATGAGCAATCTCGACATCTTCGGGTTGGGCAACTACCGCTATGACGGCAAGATCTATGGTGCAGGTATCTCTTACGGCTACCATTGGATACTGAAAAACCGCTGGAGTATGGAAGCCACTATCGGTGCAGGATATGCCCGCCTGGACTATGACAAATACGCATGTGGCAAGTGTGGTGAAAAGCTGGGGCACAACAACAAGAATTATTTCGGACCGACCAAAGTCGGACTCAGCATCATTTATACCATCAAGTAAACGTCCCGCATTCACCGGAACCAATTATAAAAAACTAAACCAACAGTAACAATGAAAAGAAAAATCATATACTTCCTCTTGGCCCTCGCAGTAGTAATGCCGGCCAGTGCCCAGAAATTTTTTAAAGATGCCATCAGTCTATCCGATGTTTCATTATGGCAACAGGGCAATTCGCTTTATGTAGACATGAAGATCGATATGAAAAATCTGACAGTCAGTCCCGAACGTATGCTCACACTTACTCCGCTCCTGACAGACGGACAGCACAACGTAGCGCTGGAAGAGATCATCATCAACGGCAAACGCCGTCAGAAGGCTTATTTGCGCGGATTAGCCATCAGCCGCGAACTACCTGCAGGAATCGTAATTCCTTATAATAAAAGAGAAGTGCTCAACTATGCCCAGGTGATCCCTTACGAACCCTGGATGGCAAATGCTTCATTGAATCTGGTAGAAAATCTATGCGGCTGCGGCAACAACGAAGAGATGCTTGCTCAGGAGCTGATAACAAACGACGTTTCTACCGAAGCGAAACGCCTGAGTGCCATGATACCGGTGGTTGCTTATATTCAGCCGACTGTGGAGGTGGTGAAAAACCGTAGCGAACAGTATGAAGCTCACCTCGACTTTCCTGTCAGCAAAGCTGTGATCCAGCCGGAATTCATGAATAACCACAAAGAGCTGATGAACATTCATGCTATGTTCGACAAGATTCAGAATGACAAGAACCTGACAGTAACAGGAATCAGTATCGAAGGATTCGCTTCACCGGAGGGTCCGTTGAAATTCAACGAACAACTGTCGCAGAAACGTGCCGAAGCTCTGAAGAATTATCTGACTACCAACGAAAAAGTTCCCGGCAAACTTTACAAAGTAACTTTTGGTGGTGAAAATTGGGACGGATTGGTACAAGCATTGGAAAAATCGTCTATGAAGGATAAAGATAAATTTATCGGTATCATCAAGAATACGACTGACGATGCGCGCCGCAAACAGGAAATCATGCGCGTGGACGGCGGTGCTCCTTATCGCACAATGCTGAAAGAGATTTATCCGGGACTCCGCAAAGTGAACTGCAAGATAGACTACACCGTAGCCAACTTCGATGTAGAACAAGGACGGGTGGTGATAAAAGTCAACCCGAAATATCTGAGTCTGAACGAGATGTATCAGGTAGCCAACAGTTATCCGAAAGGAAGCAACGATTTTGTGAATGTATTCGACATTGCCGTACGCATGTATCCGAACGATGAAGTAGCCAACCTGAATGCCGCAGCCGTATCACTGACCAAAAAAGATCTGGAAAACGCAATCAAATATATGGATAAAGCCAACCATCAAACAGCAGAATTCATCAACAACGTAGGTGTATACAACTTCCTCAATGGAGATGTACAACGCGCCATCGCTGCCTTCAACCAAGCTGCCCAGATGGGTAACGAGGCCGCTAAAGCCAACCTACAGCAACTGCAACAGATCTTGAATATGAAGAAAAAATAAATCCCCGGTATTGGGGTGTAGCCATCCGATAAAAAGGGTGTAGCTATCCGGACCAAAGGGTGTAGCCTTTCCATGCGGAGGGCTACACCTTTTTTTATTTAACGCTATACAGCAAAAAAATAATTATTTCATCCGTCAAAACAGGTTCCGGTTTTGTTATATCAATATCTTAACTTAAACATCAACTATTAAAAACAGACAATTATGACACTGATCCTTGCCATCGTTCCGGTATTGCTCTTGATTGTATTAATGGCATTTTTTAAAATGCCGGGTGACAAAAGTAGCGTCATCTCCCTGATAGTAACTATACTGATAGCTCTTTTCGGATTCCATTATGCGGTAGATAACTTGGTATTTTCATTCGTATACGGTGCACTGAAAGCGGTTTCTCCCATCCTGATTATCATCCTGATGGCTATCTTCAGCTACAATGTATTGCTGAAAACAGAGAAGATGGAGATTATCAAACAACAATTCTCTTCCATCTCTACCGATAAAAGTATCCAGGTACTGCTCCTTACCTGGGGTTTCGGAGGGTTACTTGAAGCCATGGCAGGTTTTGGTACAGCTGTTGCCATCCCCGCCGCTATCCTGATCAGCCTGGGATTCAAACCCATCTTTTCAGCCACCGTCAGCTTGATAGCCAATAGTGTGGCTACGGCTTTCGGTGCCATAGGTACACCGGTACTGGTACTTGCCAAAGAAACCAATCTGGATGTACAGGTGCTGAGTACGAACGTCGTACTGCAACTTTCCGTACTAATGTTCCTGATACCGTTGGTACTACTCTTCCTGACCGACCCAAAAATAAAATCATTACCCAAAAACCTATTTCTGGCACTGCTGGTAGGCGCTGTATCTTTAGGTAGCCAGTACGTTGCGGCCCGATATATGGGAGCCGAATCACCGGCTATCATCGGCAGTATCTTGTCTATCGTCGTTATCGTCATTTATGGCAAACTGACTGCCCCCAAAAAAGAGAAAGCGCAGCAGAACGCACTGAAAGGGAAAGATATCCTGAATGCCTGGAGCATCTATCTGCTGATTTTGTTACTGATCATACTGACCAGTCCGCTTTTTCCGGGCCTCCGAAGTACGCTCGAAAACAATTGGGTGACACGCATCAGCCTCCCCATCAATGACTCCACCGTGAATTATACCATCGCCTGGCTGACACATGCCGGAGTTCTGCTTTTTGTAGGCACATTTGTAGGCGGTCTGATACAGGGAGCTAAAGTGAAAGAACTGTTTGTCGTTTTATGGAACACGGTGAAACAATTAAAGAAAACGTTCGTCACCGTTATCTGCCTGGTGGGTTTATCTACCATTATGGATACGGCAGGCATGATTTCCGTGATTGCCACTGCACTCGCCACAGCTACCGGAAGCCTCTACCCTCTCTTTGCTCCGGTTATCGGTTGTTTGGGTACCTTCATCACCGGAAGTGATACCTCCTCGAACATCCTTTTCGGAAAGCTGCAAGCCAGCGTAGCAGGGCATATCAATGTCAGTCCCGACTGGCTATCGGCCGCCAATACGGTAGGTGCGACAGGAGGCAAAATCATCTCTCCTCAAAGTATTGCTATCGCCACATCAGCAGGCAACCAGCAAGGTAAGGAGGGAGAGATCCTGAAAGCAGCCATTCCTTATGCACTGGCTTATGTAGTCATAACGGGAATCATTGTGTATATATTCAGTTAACCATTAACGATATTGATAAAAAAGGTGTGTCGCAACTCTTATTCACCGTAGAGTTATGACACACCTTTCGTCTATTATATTAACTATCTGATTTTTCAGAAACAGTTCATATAAAATCAGTTGACTATGATTTCTTATTTCAGATTCGGATTCGCATTCGTTTCTTTTTCAGGAATAGAATACAAATAATATATGCTATTGGGCACAAACTTCGTTCCATCGGGGAAGCTGGTGAACCAATGACCTTCCGGATGATATTTTTTATAAGTACCGTTCTGTTGCCAGCAATCATATTCTTTGGCAGCTTCATCTTCGGTCAAAGCGACACGTACCACAGGACGTTGTGTACGGAGAACATCAGTAATGCCAAATCCTTCACCCCAAAGTTCACGGCGACGTTCCATCAGAATTTCATCAATCACCTGCTCCTGATTTTTTCCGGTAAGATCATAATCGGCCAGTCCGCGGGCGTTTCTCAAAGTATTGAGCGGTTTTACGGCTTCGCCCAATTGACCTTTACGCGCCAAAGCTTCGGCAGCTATCAAATACATTTCGGCAGAACGCATGATGACAATATCGCCCGTCTGGTCGGAACGGATGCGGAACTTGCGGTATCCCAGATAACCTTCACGCATCCACTGGAACAATTCCAGACGGATATCACCTTCGGTAAAGGTGTCCTTGAAATGCGGATCGGCCATAAAACTATTGTATGAATCGGGTTCTACCACATCCAGATAATAGAAGTTATAGCTGGCATCGGACTGGCTGACAGATTGCGGATGTCCCCAGATCCACTCGGTATTCGATATATCGTTGAAGCCCATATAGTTTTTGGCATCCGTCATCAGAGTGTAACCTTTGGCAGCTTCCAATGCGGCTTTGGCGGCTTCGTCCCACTGTCCGGTAAGCAGATAAGTACGAGCCAGAAGTCCGTTTACCACATCGGTGTTAGGTTTGTATTTCGACTTGTCATTCGGACGTACATAACCGTCAAGAAGTCCTTTGGCACGGTTGAGGTCATTGATGATCTGTGTATAGATCTCTTCGAGCGTTGCCTTTCCTTTAGGTTTGGTATTCGGATTGGTCGGTTCGGTATACAACGGTACACAAAGAGCATTCTTATCTTTCAGATAGGTGAACTGATAATGCTGTGCCAAATGAAGATAACAGAAAGCACGTACGGCAAGTGCCTGTCCCTGGGCATGCCGGAACTCAGGTGTATCATCATCTCCGGTAGCTTGAATAGAAATGGCCGTATTACAGTTGTCAATGGTCTTATACATCAGATACCAGGCGAAAGTGGTACGTCCGTCGGAAGGCATCACCACGTCATTGAACTGATAAGAAGAATTAAACCCATACATAGGGCGCGAAACCACGTCGTCGGCCATCATGTCGTCCAGGCACATCAAAGCACGATAGCCGATGTTGGCATAAGTGGTACCATATTCGAATAGATTGTACCACGCACCATTAAAGATGCGTTCGGCATTCGAAGGTACAGGTACGAGGCCGGAATCTACGGCATCTGTCGGCTTATTGTCGAGGAAGTCGCTGCTGCAACTCCCCAGGAACAAAAGGAAGAAGAGAAGGAGAAAGGAAACTTACCTTTAGGGATCTTATCTCCGGAGGTATCACTCACGGAAACCTCTCCCACCCTCTGTCCGAGGAAGAGGAGAAGAAGAGATATGTCTGTTATTGTTAAATCGTATTGTTCTCATATCATCTGTTATTTTATACTTTACTATATCTGTTATATGTGATTTATGCATGATTAAACCGGGCGGAGCATACGATTGCAACAGCCCTTTCCGGGGATTAAAGCCTTAGAACGAAACATTGATTCCTCCGAAATGGAACGCATGGCCGGATAACGGTAATACGTCAGTCCACTGATATCCTGTTCGGGGTCGAGTCCCTGATTCTTCGAAACGGTAAGCAGATTATCGGCCTGCACAAACAATTGCAGACTGTTCAGGCTGATTTTCTTTATCATCGGTTGCGGGAAGTTATACGATAATGTGATATTCTTCATCCGCAGGAACGAGTTATTGAACAGGTTACGGGTGGAATTTGCATTCCAACTGTTCGATACGGTTTTCAGAGCCGGCACATCAGTATATCGATTCTCCGGTGTCCAACGGTTCAGAATCTCTGTCGACCAGGCACGTCCGGTAGAACTTCCGTTATGCCACAGCATAGTTACGTCACGGTCCACAATATAATTACCGATACTATAGGCAAAATGGTGGACAGTTCAAAGCCTTTATACGAGAAAGCGGTATTAAATCCTCCGTACACTTTGGGTAAGGATGATTTGCCGGTATAGTAATAATCTGCTTGGGCATAGTCATTGGTAGTCGTACGTCCGGTGATCTTGTCATTGGCATCTTTCACATTTTGTACCACAACGGATCGCCGTTCTCCGGATCAACACCCGCCCATTGCTTCATGTAAAAATCATAGACAGAACGTCCCACAGCCAGTTTATGAACTCCGCTTACAGGCATATCTTTTAATGGAAGGTCGGTCACGACATTCTTATAATGTGTCAGGTTAAGCCCCAATCGCCACATAAAGTCCGGGTATGGATTAAGGTACCTTTCAGATCGATTTCAACACCGGTATTCTTCAGTTCGCCTACATTCTCGTCCACTGAATTATAACCGAGCGAGGGAGCCAGCGGACGGGAATAGAGCAAATCTTTCGAACGCCGCTGGAAGAAATCGAATGAACCGGAGAATCGGTTGTTGAACAACGAGAAGTCTATGCCGGCATTGAAGTTCAGGTTGGTTTCCCATTTCAGTTTTGGTGTAGCCAGACGATCGGATACCAACGCATTCTCCCCATTATTGCTTACCACCGAATAAAGTCCGCTGCTGGCATAATACGTTCCCAGGTTATCGTTACCCTGCGCACCATAACTGACCTTCAAAGTCAGGGCAGAAAGCCAGTCGCTCGCAGCTACCATGAAATCTTCACGGTCGATACGCCAGGAAGCACCGACGGACCAGAAATTACCCCAACGGGTTTCGGGAGCAAAACGGGAAGACCCGTCCCGCCGATACGAACCCGAGAAGAAATATTTGCTTTGATAGTCATATTGGGCATTTAGGAAATATCCCACCAACGAGTAATCTACGCGGTATCCTGTCCCTCCGGTTACCAACGAACCGACAGCCAGTTCGGGAAAATCAGGCAATGCCATGTTCGAACGGGATGCTCGCAGCACATCGTAACGGTAGGAATAGGCTTCTTGTCCGGCCAGCAGATTGAAATGATGCTCTCCGAGGGTTTTGTCATAAGTCAGGATATTATTCCAGGTCCACGAGAAAGTACGGTCGTTTTCACGGCTCGATGAACCTCCGGTGTTAACAGCCGGCCCTATTTTAGGATTGGTATAGTCGAGTGAATTATAGTTGATCAGGTCAAAGTTGAAGCTGGTCTTAAACTTCAGCCCTTCGATAAAGGTAACTTCAAGGAAAGTACGTCCTGAAAATTCATCTTTCATACGTTCCGACTTATCATTGGGCAATGTGGCCGGAAGGTTCCAGTTAGCCATCGAACCGGACGGACGGTAAGAACCGAAATCATACATCCGCTGTCCCTCGGAATCCAGTTTATAGGTTCCATCTTCGTTCATCTGATAGATGGGATAGAATCCGTTCATCAAACGGCCGGCATTGATGACATTACTTGTTTTCGTATCCGATGATACGGGATAATTCTGCAAAGAGTGGGCAAAACTCATGTTCACTCCTCCCCGAAGCCACTTGGTCATCTGGCTTGTCACGTTCGAACGGAGATTAAAGCGTTCATAACCGGACTCCAACGCAATACCTTTATCATTCAGGTATCCGGCAGAGAAGTAGTATTGATTGGTTTTGCCGCCTCCTGAAACATTCAGTCCCAGTTCCGTACGAAGTGCCTGCTGCTCCATGGCATCCTGCCAGTCGAAGTTCCAGAGCGGAACGGCTCCATCCGCCAATTTTCCATCCGTACCTACCGGCTGAGGGTATTTAGAGCCATAAGGATTGGGGCCGGCCCCCATCAGTTTTCCTACCAAGTCTTTAGAAGCTTTGATAGCTGCTGTCTGAGGAGTATAGTTCTTTGTATCCAGTGCATATTGGTTACGCAAAGCCTCCCAATAAAGTTCGAAATACTGATCGGTGCCGATCCGGTCGTAATCACGTACCGCACGATTGGAACCACCGAAGCTGGCTTTCACGTTCACTGTAGTCTTCGAATCGCTTTGTCCCTGCTTGGTGGTGATAATAATCACACCGTTGGCTCCACGCGAACCGTACAAAGCAGCTGAGGCCGCATCTTTCAGAACGGTCATCGATGCGATATCTTCGGGGTTGATAGAGTTCACACTACCGTCATAGGGCACACCGTCCACTACATAGAGAGGTGCACTGGATGCATTGATGGATCCGATACCGCGAATACGGATTGTGGCATCGGTACCCGGCTGACCGCTTGCGGCACTTGCCTGCAGACCGGCTACGGTTCCTTCAAGGGCACGTGATACGCTCGAGGTTTGTAACTTCGCTATCTCGTCACCTTTAACGGTAGAGGCGGCACCGGTGAAACTATATTTCTTGGCAGTGGCATAGGCTACTACCATTACTTCTTCCAATTGCTTACTGTCGGGCACCAGCTCGACATTGATCACTGAGCGTCCTCCCACTTTATGTTCCACAGATTTCAGTCCGATAAAACTGAATACCAGCGTACCATCGGACGGAACATTGATGGAATACTTGCCGTCAATACCGGTAATAGTACCGACGCCGGTTCCTTTCACTAATACCGACACACCGGGCAACGGGTCTCCTTCGGACACAACAGTGCCCGAAACACGTATGTCATTCATTGTTCCGGCACGTAATGCAACAACCGAAACGACAAAGAGCAACGTAAATAATAGACGTAAATTGGTCTTCATACCTTAAGTTTAGTTATGTTTAAATTAGAATCTTTTGTTTAACACACAATCCGGCAGATTGTTGTTAAAAGCCTTGAAATTGTTATCTTATTCTTGAAGGTGTGTCAAAAGCCACCTACATTTTTTAATTAATTTTCACGGATCATTTCCTGCTGCAAAAGTAGAGTATGGGGATTGTTCTTGAAATCCCCTTTATAAGGGATTCTTATACCGTCTTTGTGGTAGAGGAGAGGTCCCTGCTTACAAACCGATGCTATCCCTTGGTCATTCCGTAGATTCTTTGTAGCTTTGCCGCCGTCCGATGACCCGATATCACCATACGGCTTATGAAAAAAGAAAGGTACATATCACATTCGTTTATCCGCTTCCGCCAGTGGAGCCGGAAGGCTTATGCCATATTTGCCACCCTGGGTTTGTGTGTCACCATCGGACAGTTGAGAAAGAACATCACCGAATGTGCGTTGTGCAAGCAGCAAACTCCACATACAACCGGACTTGATCCGCAACGGGAAACAGAAGATTCCGTTCCGGAAGAAGATTGGGAGAACCTCACGTTATCTCCCGAACCATTGCTCTTGCTTCTTACTCAACTCCAATCATCCAAATATTCTTATGCCGGTGCCGCACAGTCAACTGTTGTGACATCCGCCTCACACTATTACCTAAAGAGGTTGCCTCCCATCCCAATGGGACCGGCAACCTTTTTTAATATCACCCTATGACTATCGAAGAAATAAAAAACCAAGTATTACAAGGAACGGCTATCAGCCGAGAGCAGGCCGAATGGCTGGCGCTCTATCCCCGTAAAGAAGAGTTGTATGATGCCGCGCACGACATCACCACCGCCTGCGCTTCGCAGGAGTTCGACATGTGTTCCATCATCAATGCCCGCTCGGGACGGTGTCCGGAAAATTGTAAATGGTGCGCCCAGTCGTCTCACTACAAGACCAAGGCCGATGTATACGATCTGGTGAGCGCGGAAGAGTGCCTGCGACAAGCAAAATACAACGAAGCACAAGGGGTCAACCGCTTTTCATTGGTGACCAGTGGACGCAAACCTTCTCCCAAAACATGAAAGAGCTCTGTGTAGCGGATGCGTCGCCATTCGTCTATCCGGTTGTGCGCTTCGCCTCGGACTGTTGGACGAAGAAGAGTTGCAGGCATTGTATGATGCCGGGTGACCCGGTACCACTGTAACCTCGAAACGGCTCCTTCCCACTTCGACTCGCTCTGTACCACGCATACACAGGAACAAAAGCTGAAAACCTTGCATGCCGACGACGAGTAGGGATGGACCTCTGCTGCGGAGGCATCATCGGCATGGGTGAAACTGTGGAACAACGGATCGAATTTGCCTTCACACTCCGCGATCTCAACATCCAATCCATCCCGATCAACTTGCTGCAACCCATACCCGGCACTCCGCTCGAGCATCAGTCTCCTCTCAGTGAAGAAGAGATACTGACCACTGTGGCTCTTTCCGGTTCATTAACCCTGCTTACCTGCGCTTTGCCGGAGGCGCTCGCAACTGACACCAGAGGCCGTCCGGAAATCCCTCTATATCGGCATCAACTCCGCCATCGTAGGCGATCTGCTGACAACACTCGGCTCCAAGGTATCGGATGATAAAGAGATGATTCTCTCGGAAGGATATCACTTTGCCGACTCACAATTTGACTGCGAACATTTGTGGCATCCGTATACTTCAACTTCGAATCCGCTCCCGGTATATAAGGTGAAACGGGCTGACGGTGCCACCATCACCCTGGAAAGCGGACAGACACTGATCGAAGGAATGTCATCGTGGTGGTGTGCGGTGCACGGATACAATCACCCGATATTAAACCAGGCTGTACAAGATCAACTCAGCCGGATGTCGCATGTCATGTTCGGCGGACTGACGCACGATCCGGCTATCGAACTAGGCAAACTGTTGCTTCCTCTGGTCCCGCCCTCTATGCAAAGATATTCTATGCCGATTCCGGCTCCGTAGCTGTCGAAGTTGCACTGAAGATGGCCGTACAATACTGGTATGCAGCCGGAAAACCGGAGAAAATAATTTCGTCACCATCCGTAACGGTTACCACGGAGATACCTGGAATGCCATGTCGGTATGCGATCCTGTAACGGGGATGCACAGTATCTTTGGTTCGGCACTTCCATCCGCCACTTCCTCCCTGCTCCCTCCTCCCGGTTCGGAGATGAATGGAACCGGAAGACATCCGTCCGTTGGAGCATCTGCTGGAGAAACATACCGATGAACTGGCAGCTTTCATCCTCGAGCCCATTGTACAAGGTGCGGGAGGCATGCGTTTCTACCATCCGGAATATTTAAGAGAAGCTGCGCGCCTCTGCCACCGGTATGGGGTACTGTTGATCTTCGATGAAATAGCAACCGGATTCGGACGTACCGGAAAACTCTTCGCCTGGGAACATGCCGGAGTAGAGCCGGACATCATGTGCATCGGCAAAGCATTGACAGGTGGATACATGACTTTATCGGCAGTACTGACCACCAATGAAGTGGCAGACTGCATCTCCAACCATGCACCGGGAGCATTCATGCACGGGCCTACGTTTATGGAAACCCGTTGGCGTGCCGTAGCCTGCGCATCGGTACGGTTACTTCTAACTTCCGGCTGGCAAGAAAACGTAAAACGAATAGAAGCTCAACTGAACCGTGAATTAGCTCCGGCACGTGAGCTCCCTCAGGTAGCAGACGTCCGTGTACTGGGTGCCATCGGGTGATCGAGATGAAAGAACCGGTGAATATGGCATACCTGCAACGCCGTTTTGTGGAGGAAGGCATCTGGCTCCGTCCGTTTGGCAAACTGATCTATGTAATGCCTCCGTTTATCATTACGCCCGAACAGTTGACCAAACTCACGGAAGGGATGATAAGGATCATAAGTAACGGCCTTCCCGGTTCCCAAACGAAATAGAGGCGAATCAAACTTCACCACAGAGTAACAAGAGTCTCACAGAGTTTCAATCTCTTGTTTATAAGATATTAAGAGAAAATAATCTCTGTGAAACTCTGTGCTACTCTGTGGTGAATCAAACTCAAAAACATTACAAATATGAATAAAACCAAGAAACGGAAAGAGGTGAACTCACCCGTTTCCTTGACGAGCTGCAACTCCTTAAAAGAAAGATAACTTCCGCACCCTTCCTACCCTGGTACATCAGGGCAAAGAGGTAATCATCGGGGACAACGGATGCTAAACCTTTCGTCAAATGATTATCTGGGGTTGGCTAACGACAGTGGACTGTTAAAAGCTTTCTGGCAGACAGTGAAGCCGGAAGAAATTAAGTTCTCTTCCTCTTCTTCCCGCCTGCTTACCGGCAATTTTGCCGCATACGATGAACTGGAAGCTACCTTGTCTTCCTTATTTGGAACAGAAGCGGCACTGGTATTCAATTGCGGATATCATGCCAATACCGGAATCCTACCTGCCGTATGCGACACAAAAACACTGATTCTGGCCGACAAGTTGATACATGCCAGCCTGATAGACGGCATTCGGCTATCAGATGCCAAATGTATCCGCTACCGGCACAACGAATACAGCCAGTTGGAAAGACTAGTAGAGACTTACCACAAAGAATATGAACAGGTTATTATCGTTACCGAAAGTATTTTCAGTATGGATGGTGACGAAGCAGACTTACCCCGGTTGGTCAAACTGAAACGCAAGTATCCGAACGTATTGCTTTACTTAGACGAAGCCCATGCTGTCGGTGTCCGGGGAACCGGCGGACTGGGATGTGCCGAAGCATACGGATGCATATCGGATATCGACTTTTGGTGGGCACTTTCGGAAAGGCACTGGCTTCCTCTGGGGCATATATCGTGTGCAGGCAGGTGATACGGGACTATCTGATAAATAAAATGCGTCCCTTTATCTTCACCACTGCACTCCCGCCTGTCACCCTGCAATGGACCTCATTTGTACTGCGCCATCTGGCGGAATATCAGGAGAAGAGGGAACACCTGGCAGCCATCAGCAGCAACTTGCGGACCGGCCTCCAGAAGAAAGGATACTTTTCTGCCTCGGCCAGCCAAATCGTACCCATGATCGCGGGTGAAAGTTCTTCCGCCGTCCGTATGGCAGAAGAGCTGCAACGCAAAGGGTTTTATGCGTTGCCTGTCCGTCCGCCTACGGTACCGGAAGGAACTTCCCGTATCCGTTTTCATTAACGGCAGACGTAACGGAAGAGGAAGTGAAAAGAGTGATAGCAACAATACGGCCTGTATCATCAAAGTAATAAACTTATGAAACTGAAAAGACTATATCCACCCCAAAATCTGTAAACTCCCTTCACTCTGAGACAGGAACCGGATGTGAAGTCGCCGGATGCCCTCCCTCCGAAAAGAGGCTCTCCTCTTCTTTGCCGGATGGGAATGGATGAAACTCCCTTCATGCACAATCTCCCCCCAAATAAAGATCTGATAATCTGCTATGATTACCGTTCTCTCGATTTTGACAGCACATTGCTCTCCACGTATGACGGGATCTATGTTGTTGCCTGGTCCATGGGGGTATGGGCAGCTTCCCAAGTGTTACCGGACAGCAACCTCCCCCTCAAGCAAAGCATTGCCATCAACGGGACACCTTTCCCTATCGATGATATGCGGGGAATTCCTCCCGCCATATTTGAAGGTACACTCAATAATCTCAATGAAGCGACCCTACAGAAGTTCCGCCGGCGAATGTGCGGATCGGGAAGTGCCTTTCAAGCTTTCCTGGAAATAGCTCCCCAACGACCGGTAGAAGAATTGAAAGAAGAACTGGCGGCCATCGGCAGACAATACAGCGAACTGCCCCTATCCACCTTTGTCTGGAATAAAGCAATCATCGGAGAATCCGATCATATCTTCCCACCGAAGAACCAGGAACAGGTCTGGCAAAAATATTGCAATGAAATTCAGCGATATGACGGAGCACATTATGACGAAAAGATATTGAAAGAAAATCTCGCTCCTGCCGCAGCTTCCTCCAAACTACTGATCGCCCAACGCTTCACGAAAGCAATCGGCACCTATCCGCACGAAGCCCGGGTGCAACAACAAATCGCCCGGAAAATGTGCAGTTTGTTGCAGCAACACCTCCCTGCGCACTCCCTCCGCCGTGTTGTAGAGTTCGGCTGCGACGGGTACTTATTCGCGTCTGCTACTCCGTTCGTTCCGCCCGGAACACTTGCTGCTGAACGACCTTTGCGAAGAGATGCGCCATAGCTGCAGAGATATCCTGAACGAGCGGGTCTCCTTCTTGCCCGGAGATGCCGAAGCACTTGACTTCCACACGGAACGGAACTGATCACTTCCTGTTCCGTCCTGCAATGGTTCGAACATCCCGATGCTTTTTTCCAGAAATGTGAAAACATCCTGAATGCGCAGGGATACATTGCCTTCAGTACTTTCGGAAAAGAAAACATGAAGGAGATTCGCCAACTGACCGGACAGGGACTCGCCTACCGTTCGAGAGAAGAGCTGACTGCCTCGCTCTCGGCACTATACGACATTGTGCACACGGAGGAAGAAGTCATCTCACTGAATTTCAACAATCCGATGGAGGTGCTTTATCATCTGAAGCAGACCGGAGTAACAGGTACTTGTAACCAAAGCTGGACCCGGAGCAAACTGAACCTCTTCTGTCAGGAATACGAACGTCTGTTCAGTCCCGGCAAAGGTTCTGTTTCACTGACCTACCACCCCATCTATATAATAGCAAAAAAGAGATAAGAAAAACGACCTGCGGGTCTCAAACAAAGAAGTATAAAAAGAATGTGTATTTTATCAGCGGCATCGATACGGATGCAGGCAAGAGTTATGCCACAGGATTCCTGGCACGCGAACTGAACCGGAAAGGGCAACGCACCATTACTCAGAAATTTATCCAGACAGGCAATACAGGCCACTCGGAAGACATCGACCTGCACCGCCGCATCATGGGCATCGCCCCACTGATGACGACCGGGAAGGACTGACCATGCCAGAAATCTTCTCTTACCCTGTTCTCCACACCTCGCTTCACGCATAGACGGACGTCCCATCGACTTTGACAAAATAGAACGTGCTACAGAAGAGTTGAGCCGCCGTTACGACGTTGTCCTGCTCGAGGGAGCCGGAGGCCTGATGGTGCCGCTTACCGACGATTGCTCACGATTGACTATATTGCGCAGAAGGAATACCCGCTGTTGTTTGTCACTTCCGGCAAACTGGGCAGTATCAACCACACATTGCTCAGCCTGGAAGCCATTAAAAACGGGGATCAAACTGGATACCGTTCTCTACAACCTCTACCCGACGGTAGAGGACCGGACGATACAGGAGGATACACAACTCTTCATCCAACGGTATCTGAAGAAAGATTTTCCGGAGACTAAATTCTGCATGGTACCGGAATTATAAAAAGTCTACAGGGAACATCAGAAACCACTATAGATGATACAGATTAGCGCAGATTAAGTGCCCTGTTTAAATTTTCCTTGAATAAATTTACAGGAATTTTATTGACCTGTTTTGAGTTTTTCTCGGTCTATTTCCCCTTTTACCCGTCACATAGCCCGCTATGCTCCTTGCAAAACCGGAAAACATCCCTGAAAACATATCTCAAACAAAATTAAAACAGGCTCTAAAGAGTGAACGACCGATTGTCAGCACAAACTACCTGCGGTAATCTGTGTAATCTATGGTGAAAAGCCTCTTGAAACATCTTCTGAAACCGTTCTTTAGCTGAACTTTTACCTATGACAAGCGTTTATAACCATGACATTAGGTTTTAGACACATCAGGTTAAATAGAAGTTTTCAGTATGAGTTTCAACATTGTAAAAACGACAAGAAGCGTGTCATCATCGTAGGTGGTGGCTTCGGCGGTCTTAAATTGGCCAACAAGCTAAAAAGTCTGGTTTCCAGGTTGTTTTAGTCGATAAGAACAATTATCACCAGTTTCCTCCCCTTATTTATCAAGTCGCTTCAGCCGGACTTGAACCCAGTTCCATCTCTTTCCCGTTCCGGAAAATTTTCAGAAACGAAAGGACTTTTACTTCCGTATGGCAGAAGTACGGGCCATCTTCCTGAGAAAAGATGATTCAGACTTCCATCGGTAAAGCAGAATACGACTACCTGGTACTGGCAGCCGGCACCACCTCCAACTTCTTCGGCAACGAGCACATTGAAGAAGAGGCCATGCCTATGAAAACCGTTTCGGAAGCCATGGGACTGAGAAATGCCCTACTGGCAAACTTTGAACGGTCGATCACTTGCAGTACGGAACGTGAACGGCAGGAGTTGCTCAATGTCGTTGTTGTAGGCGGAGGGCCACCGGAGTGGAAATAGCCGGAGTGCTTTCGGAAATGAAGAAGTTCGTACTGCCCAACGATTATCGGATATGCCCAGCAGCCTGATGCACATCTACCTGATTGAAGCGGGCGACCGTCTCCTGGCGGGAATGTCCGAAGATTCATCCCGCCATGCCGAACAGTTTCTGCGTGAAATGGGAGTCAACATCCTGCTGAACAAGCGGGTGACAGATTACAAAGATCATAAAGTGATGTTGGAAGACGGTACAGAGATAGCGACACGTACGTTTATCTGGGCGGCGTGGCAGCCATCACTTTCGGCAATATAGACGGAGAATTACTGGGACGCGGAAGAAGAATCAAAGTAGACGAATTCAACCGTGTACAGGGAACAGACACTATTTTTGCCATCGGGGACCAATGTATTCAGACTACGGACAAGAACTATCCTAACGGACACCCGCAACTGGCACAAGTGGCCATTCAACAAGGCGAACTGCTTGCCAAGAACCTGCAAAGACTACAGAAAGGAAAGCCGATGCAGCCGTTCCATTACCGGAACCTGGGATCGATGGCAACCGTAGGGCGCAATCGCGCCGTGGCAGAGTTCAGTAGTTTCAAAACCGCCGGATGGCTGGCTTGGGTGATGTGGCTAGTCGTCCATTTACGTTCGATCTTGGGAGTACGCAACAAAGCAAATGTCCTACTGAACTGGGTATGGAATTACTTTACTTACGACCAGTCCCTGCGCATGATTGTCTATGCAAAGAAGGCGAAAGAGGTGCGTGACCGGGAAGAACTGGAAGCGAAAACGCATTGGGGAGAAGAAACCCAGACGCAACAACCCAAGGCTAAAGTTCACCACAAAGGCACTGAGGGTGTCATTGTTCACCACTGATTACACGGATTTACAAGATAGATTTTTAATCTACTGATAACCAATAATATTTATCTGTATAATCTGTGGTGAACTATGACACCCTCATGCACTCTGTGCCGAATGCGACTTATTTTATTCCGGAATCTTACTCATACCGCAATGACCGTGCCGGTTTGCCTACGATAATCTTCACCGTCTGGCAGGCTACCGTCACAAACGAAATCAACAGCATCAACACTACCGGAACTGCAAAGAACCATATCTTCAGATCGGTACGGAAAGCATAATGACTCAACCAGGCATTCATACTGAACCAGGCAACGGGCAACGCAATGATTACCGCTATCAGGATCAATTGGAAAAGCCTTTACCCAGCTGATAGAACAGATTCCAACGGGTAGCTCCCAATACTTTCCGGATACCCATCTCCTTGGTACGGGTAGTGCAGGAGAACATCACCAATACCCACAATCCCAGACATGGATGAAGATGGCCAGTCCGGTGAAACAACCGATCATGACACCAAACACCTCGTCCTGACGATACTGATGATCGAAGAATTGATCGAGAAAGAAGAAGTCATAGCTGGAATCCTCGAAATAGCGATGCCAGATCTCCTCCACCTGCGAAACCAATTCCTTCGGGTCGCCGGACTTCATCACAATGGAGATGTAGCGTTGCGGTAGCCAACCGATCTTATCTTTGTGGATCAGCATAATCGGGGTATAATTCTTGTTGAGTGCCTGCTGATGGTAGTCCTTCACCACTCCGATAATCTGCATCGGGGCATCGGTACATTCCACCTCTATCTCCTCGCCGAGAGCCTCTTCGTTAGAGGCGATTCCCAGGTTACGGACAGCAGACTCGTTGACCACCAACTTATTCACATCGTCTCCATAATCTTCGGAGAATCCGCGCCCTGCCACCAGTTGCAGTCCATAAGCATCAATATAATCCGGGTCGCATACCAACATTTCATAAAGGCGATTCTGCTTCAAAGCATCACTCTTTCGCCTGTTAGACAAGAAGGTAGCCACCTCTTCGCCCGGCACGGCACCCGAGAAGGTAACTTTATCTACCAAAGGCAGGCGGGCAATGGCCTTCTTCATGGCTTCGAGTTTCGTGTTCATGCCTTCGGTCCGTCCGGGAAATTTGACAACCAGAGTCTGGTCCGTCTTCACTCCCAGCGACTGATTGCGCATGAAGTTCAACTGCGCAAACACAATCAATGCCGCAGAGCAGAATCATAGATGCCGTGTACTGAACGACTACCAATACTTTGCGAGTGCCTTCGCCCGACTTGCTGTTCAGGAACTTTCCCTTCAGCAACGTAATCGGTTTCCGGTTGAGAAGCGCCAATGCAGGATAGTAACCGGAGGAAAATTCCCCTACAAATACGATCAAAGCAAAGCCACCAGTATCCCGTCAGCCAAACGGAGAAAGTTACCGTACGGCTTACCAACTGATTGAAGTATGGCAAGATCAACTCGATCAGTCCACTGCCAGTACCAATGCAACCAGGTTCATGACCAAGGCCTCAAACAAGAATTGAGATACAAGCTGCTTGCGGAAGCTCCTATTACCCGGCGCACTCCTACCTCCTTGGCACGTTCCATCGAGCGGGCCACAGTCAGGTTGATATAATTGATCCAGGCAATAGCCAAAATGGCAATTGCAGCAAAGATCAGGGCGATCATGGCCGTACGGTTTCCCTTGATTTCGGCCTCGTAACCAACTTGCGGTTTAAGATGAATATCGGCAAGCGGTGTCAGTGACACACCCATATTTTATTTTCAGCGCCTCGTCCGTCTTATACTTCTCCGACATTGCCGGAAACGCCTTTTCTATCTCTTCCTTCCTTTCGGGCGAATCGAGCAGCACATAAGTATAAACCTCGTGCTTGTACCAATAGTCATGCAGATATTGCCCGAGTGACTTATAGGAAATCAGGAAATTATAATGGATATGCGAATTGGAAGGCATCTCTTTCATCACCCTGTCACTTCGCAAACCACCTTGTCATACGGTCCCGTAAAGATAAGTATCTTTCCGATGGGGTCTTCGTCCTGAAAATACTTCCGGGCAATACGTTCGGTGATGACCACCTGGCGGGGCATGGAAAGGCAAGTGGCCTTATCTCCTTTCACCAGCTCGAAATCGAACAGGCGGAAGAAACCGGGATCGGCATAAGCTATCTGGTTTTCGCGCAAAGTCAGTTCACCGTACTTCACTATCTGCTCGGGCTGATACAAAGAGACCACCGGGTATAATCTTCAATGCCGGCCAGATTCTCCTTCATGGCCGAACCATAACCGAACGAACTGCTGGCCCAATAGTCGGTCTGCACTTCTCCCTCGTAGAAAGTACTTTCCACACGGAAGATGCGCTCGTACTTCTGGTGCATCTTGTCGAAACTGAACTCAAAGGTGACGTAAGTCAAGATCAGCAGAGCCGATGCCATGCCGACTGCCAACCCGAAAACATTGATGAAACTGAATCCTTTCCGCTTCATCAGGTTGCGGTAGGCACTATTCCAATAATTCCCTATCATACGCTCTCTGTGTTAGGCCCGGAGGTTTCGGTCAGCGGGCGGTTGATGTCTTCGGCCACTATTTTTCCGTCTAGCAACCGGATAATCCGGTGGGCATAAGTGGCATCACGTTGTGAGTGGGTGACGATGATAATGGTAGTCCCCTGCCGGTTCAATTCTCGTAACAACTCCATTACCTCCACACCGTTCACCGAGTCCAGGTTTCCGGTAGGTTCATCGGCAAGCAACAACTTGCAGTCCGTCACCACGGCGCGAGCTATGGCAACACGTTGCTGCTGTCCTCCGGAAAGCTGCTGCGGAAAATGACTGGCACGATGCAACAGGTTTACTTTCTCGAGCACCCGTTTCACTTTCTCTTTCCGCACTGCGGGCTTTATCCCCAGATACACCAGGGGGAGTTCCACATTTTCGTATACGGTCAGTTCATCGATCAGGTTAAAGCTCTGGAAGATGAATCCCAGATTTCCTTTGCGAAGGGCGGTCAGTTGATTCTCACTCATCTTGTCCACCTGTTTTCCCTCAAAAAAATAAGAGCCGGAAGTAGGCGAATCGAGAGTGCCCAGAATATTCAGCAAAGTGGACTTGCCACAACCGGAAGGTCCCATGATCGCTACAAATTCTCCCTGTTCTACTTGCATGGTCACTTCGTTCAGGGCTTTGGTCTGCACCTCTTCAGTGGTGAAGAGCATAGATAGTTTTTCTGTCTTAATCATAATTATTTTGTTAAAAGGAAGCCTTTTCCTCCCTTCTCTGCAGGAGAACGGAGAAAAGGCCTTTTCTATTTCAAATTCAACCTCTCGTTATCCCCAAACAATTCATACCCGGAAATAATCACCCGGTCGCCCGGTTTCAATCCTTCGGTCACTTCGTAGTACTGCGGATTCTGCCGCCCGATACGGATAGGCCGGCGCGTGGCAAATTTACCACTTTCGTCAAGAACATACATCCAGCGGCCTCCTGTTATTTGGAAGAATCCTCCACGAGGTACAAGAATGGCCTGGGCAGGATCTCCCAACTGAAGATTGATGTGATACGTCTGCCCGGCACGGATGTTTTCGGGACGTCCGGCAGTAAACTGAAGGTCGGTACGGAATTGTCCCTCTTTTACTTCCGGATAGGGTTTGGTCACTTCAAGTTTATAGTTGCCTCCGTCACGGGTGAAATCCGCCGGAAGTCCGGGAACTACCCTCTCCACGTAGTATTCGTCGATCAGAGCCTGTACTTTGAGGTCGGGGGTGATGATCTGCCCGATATGTTCGCCGGCAGCAATGGACTGGCCGATCTGGGCATCGAGATTGCCCACCTGTCCATCGATGGGAGCTTTTACCTTCAGGTTTTCCACCCGCTCGCGTACCAGGGCGAGGCTGCGCTTCATGTTACGGATATTCTCGTCGAGGCTGCTGATCTGGCTTTCCCTGAAAAAATTGTCCTGCCGGATGCGTTCGTCAATGACTTCCAGTTGTGCCCTTGCCGCTTCGTACTCTTCGGCAGCCAGGCGAAACTCCTCTTGCGCTATCAGCTGCTCTTTGATAAGGCGGCTGTATTGCTCGTAACGCCGTTGTTTCACAGCCAGTTCCTTATTCAGGCCGATGCGTTCCTGTTTCAGCCGCAGATGTTCCTGCTCCATGCTGATGCGGGTATTGCGCAACTCGTTCTCCTGATAGGCCAGATCGGCTTCGCTCTGCATGATTCCGATGTTCAGGAGCGGATTACTGAGACGAAGAATCACATCGCCTGCCTTGACGATGGCTCCTTCCTCTTTCAGGCGCTCTTCCACACGGCCTCCTTCTATCGCATCCATATAAATGATGCGGTTGGGCATCACTTGTCCGATAACCCGGATGTAATCACTGAACTCTCCCCGGGTAACTGTAGCAATGGTCAGCCGGTCTTTTTCCACATTCATAGAAGAGGAAGTGTCTCTGAAAATAAAGTAAAAAACAAGTCCCACCAATACCACGGCTCCGGCGACGGCATAATAATGCTTCCGCTTCATTCCGGGTTTGCGTTCGATCATTGTATCCATAGATAATTATTGCTTTATATATAATTCACGTTTGTTTATAAGGTCATATCATCGGGCCGTAGAGAAACGGTGTACGAGTTGTACAACTGGTACATGACGAGTTGAGCAACTGGTATACGACGAGTTGTACAACTCGTCCATCACTCTTCACCGGGCAACGTACAGAAGCTCCCCGTGCGATAATAGGTTTCCATCTTCAAAGTCATATCTACCTGCAAGCGTACCCGCGCCAACTCGGCTTTGGAGGAGATGAAGCGATTGCGGGCCTCCATCAACTGAAAGACGGAGATAAGCCCCTCTTCCCATTTCCGTTCGGATTCTTTCAGTACCAGCTCTTCGGCTCTGAACTGCTGCAACACTTGCCGGAATTCATCATAACCGGAACGGAGAGAAAGAACCGTTTGCTCCACCTCCGTATAGAGTTGTTGCTTTTGCAGTTCTTCCTCGTTCCGGAGGCGGAATATATTCAACTTGTGTTTGCGCAGGGTAGTCAGTCGTTCCAGCCCGCTCAGCAGAGGGATGGAAATACCGATACCGATATACTTGCCTAAATTGTCGTTCAACTGTTTGGTAGAAAAACCATCGAGGTAACGGGAAGCCATTGAAAAGCGGGCAAAGACGGTTGGCGAAAATTTACCTCCTGCCATGGCATACTCCTTACGGGCTGCACGTTGCCTGAGTTCCATCATCCGCATCGAAGGCATCGCCACCAGAGACTGCGTATAGAGTTCTTCCGTTTGTGGCAGCGGATAGGCCGAAAGAAGTTCGTAGTTGATAGTATCTTGTACGGCCAGCGTATCTTCGGCATGCAGATTCAATAGCTGCTTCAAGCGGAGCAATGCCAGACGACAACCATTCTGACGGGCCTGATAGCGGTAAATATCACCTTCGCGACGGGCTTTGACTTCCTGCAAATCAGAAACCGACTTCAATCCCAACTCGACGAAAGCCTCGGTCTGTTTGAGATAACGCTCGCTAAGGCGCTCTGCTCTAAAGCCAGATCGAGCATCCGCTCTTCAAGCAGAAGTTTATAATAGGCATCCGTCACCTGACAGGCCAGTTCGTTACGGCGTTCTTTCAAAGCCCACTCACTCCGGTTGCGGTTCATCTTCTCAAAACGTACCCGGTTGATACGGGTGAAACCCTCAAAGAGCGAAAGGGTCATGTCCAGCCCGACAGTTCCTTCATCAAAGGTATCGTTGGTATATCCGTTGGTATTCGGGTCGATGGAACGCCCGAAGTTACGTCCGGCTTCGGCCGATACACTGACACGGGCAGGAAACTCGCCACAGAAGAGATGTAATCCATCCGGGCTTCTTTGATATCTATCCCGCTATTCCGTAAAGACGGATTCTGTTTCCATGCAATACGGATACATTCGTCGAGCGACCTCTCTGCTTTGCAAACAAGAGAGTTGAAAAAAGAAGAAAGGTACAAAATGATATAAAATGTTTCATGTTAATCTAATATGCAAACGCTGTGCCAAAAGAAACAATCAACTTATAATCAGATAGATACAATTCAACCATATACAATAGTGTCCAATATCTGGACGCCACCGTGTACAGATATTGGACACTTGACGATTGTTTCCCACTGGAATACTTTCTGATACTTCTCCGGCATAAATTCTCAATCCGAAAACGTCTAAATATTGGACACTCTCTTGCAGGGAGTTACAAAAACAAATATCTTTACCACGAACTTAAAAGGAAGCGAATCAAAAGGAGATGCTATGAACACAGGAACCATTCTGATTGTAGACGATAACAAAGGAGTATTGGCCTCACTCGAACTTCTGCTCGAAAACTACTTCAGCAAGATACTGACAGCTTCGAATCCAAATCAGATCACCGCCCTGCTGACAACGCGCCGCATCGATGTAGTCATCCTGGACATGAACTTCTCGGCGGGTATCAACAATGGCAACGAGGGACTTTACTGGTTGGGGCACATCCGGCAGATGGCTCCCACCCTACCCGTAGTGATGCTGACCGCTTACGGAGATGTGGAACTTGCCGTTAAAGCACTTTAAAAACGGTGCAGCCGACTTCCTGCTGAAACCATGGGACAACCAGACCCTGATCGACAAGGTGACGGAAGCCTACCGTAGCCGCAAAGCTCCGGAACGTACTGCAAAAGTTGACAGGGCTGAGGGATTCGAAATGCTGGTGGGGCGTTCGCCTGCCATGTTGCAACTGATGAAAGTGGTATCGAAAGTGGCACGCACGGACGCCAACATCCTGATAACGGGAGAAAACGGAACGGGCAAAGAAATACTGGCACGGGAGATACACCGCCTCTCACCTCGTGGCGCACGTCCGATGCTGAACGTAGATATGGGGCCATCAGCGAGTCGCTGTTCGAAAGTGAACTGTTCGGACACGAACGGGGAGCTTTCACCGATGCCCACGAAAGCCGTCCCGGAAAGTTTGAAGCGGCCAACGGCAGTTCACTGTTCATGGACGAACTGGGCAACCTCTCTCCCACTCCAAACCAAGCTCCTCACCGTATTGCAAAGCCGGAATGTGACTCGTCTGGCAGTAACAAAGTGATTCCGGTTGATATCCGCCTGATTTCGGCAACGAACAAAGATATACCGGAAATGGTGAAGCAGGGCATGTTTCGCGAAGACCTGTTCTACCGCATCAACACCATTCATCTGAACTGCCTCCCCTACGTGAACGGGGAGATGATATCCTACTCTTTATCGACTGCTTCTACGTAAATTCACCTCTAAATATCAACGGCAGGAAATACGGATACACGAGCAGACTGTCGAAAAATTACGCAGTTATCATTGGCCGGGCAATATAAGGGAGTTGCAGCACACCATCGAAAAGCGGTCATCTTGTGTGAAGGCAGCGTAATCCGCCCCAAAGATATCTTGGTGAAACAGACCTGGCAACCGCAGGCAACCGCCACTGTCCCCAATCTGAAGAGGTGGAGCGGAGGGCCATCGAAACTGCCATCCTGCAAAACAACGGTAACCTGACTGCCGCGAGCCGAACAATTGGGAGTGAGCCGGCAAACATTATACAATAAACTCAAACGATTCAAACTCTGACCCCAATGATATTCAGTCAACGCATCTATTTCATCATACTGTTTCACGTATTGCTGATACTGGTCACAGCAGGCACCGGACTATGGTTGGTCGTGTCGCATACGGGATACATCATCGGCGGTATACTGCTGCTCTGTTCGCTGTTCCAGATCGGTGCATTGACCCGGCAGTTGAATACGTTTAACCGGAAAATCAGACTGTTCTTCTGACGCCGTGCAGGATAAGGATAATATGCTCTACTTTCCGGAGGCAAATGTCGGCAAAGAGCAGGCACAGTTGAACCGCCCTCAACCGGCTTAACGACCTCCTTGCCCGCACCAAAGGCGAAAGTCACAAACAAGAACATTTCTATCAATCACTGCTCGAGGAGGTGCCCAGCGGCGTGCTTGCCTGGGACGACTCGGGTAGAATCATTATTGCCAACAGTGCCGCTCGCTGCTGAAATGCAAACCGTCTCTATACCGAAACCCAATTGGCACAACTGCTGAATGTAACCGGCATCCGCAAGAGTCTCAGCATATCGGAGAAAAAGATGATTCTGGACGGCGAAACCATCACCATCTTGTCCATCAAAGACATCGGCGACGAATTGAGCGATAAGGAGAACGAATCATGGAGCAAACTGACACATGTGCTGACGCATGAAATCATGAATACCATCGCACCGATCCTTTCACTCTCACAAACCTTGTCCGAGCGTCCGGATATCAACGAAAATCGGCACGCGGACTACGGATTATACAGGCTCAGAGCGAACGGCTGATGGAGTTTACGGAGTCATTCCGGCATCTGTCCTATCTCCCCATCCGGAAAAGGCGCTTCGCATTGACCGAGATGCTCCGCAATCTTGAAGAATTGCTGCAAAGCGACTTTCGGGAACGCGGCATCCGGTTCATGCTGCAAATGCGCCGGACCCGATAGAAACAGATGGTGATCCCAATCAACTGTCACAAGTCTTCTTAATCTGCTGAAAAATGCGATGCAGGCACTCGAGGGACAGGCGGATGGAAGAATCATTCTCCGCGTACGGCGGGCAGACCGTCTGCAGGTCGAGATAGAAGATAATGGCCCCGGCATACCGGAAGAGATACGGGAACAGATCTTCATTCCGTTCTTCACAACGAAACGGAAGGAAGCGGAATCGGCTCTAGTCTTTGCAAACAGATCATCCGGCAACATGACGGACACTTATCCATCCGGGAAAGCCGTCCGGGACAAACTATTTTCAGTCTCGATCTGCCTTAGGAGCGAAACATTTTAATTGTGTAATGTTATAAATAGAGAGGAATCTCTATTCTCCTTTTTATTTATTATGAAAGAAAAATATTGGAAATATTCTCTGATTATTATCATTATCGGACTGGGCATTATCTTGTTCCGGCAAATCACTCCCTTCCTTGGCGGATTACTGGGGGCACTCACTATCTACATCCTTGTACGCAAACAGATGATCTATCTCGGTGCACGAATGAAACGAAGCTTCGCAGCACTGCTGATCACAGGAGAAGCCATTCTGTGCTTCCTGGTTCCCATCTCGCTGATTGTATGGATGCTGGTCAATAAATTGCAGGATATCAACCTGGATCCCCAGGCCATCATTACCCCTGTCGAAGAGTTAGCGGGAATCATTAAAGCAAAAACAGGATATGATGTGCTGGGCAGCGACACACTTTCATTCATCGTCTCCCTGCTTCCCAAGATAGGGCAGGCAGTGATGGGAGGCATCAGCAGTCTTTGCCGTCAACCTGTTTGTATTGGTCTTCGTACTGTACTTCATGTTGATAGGAGGAACTAAAATGGAAGCCTACATCGACGACATCCTGCCTTTCAACGAAAAGAATACCCGGGAGGTAACCCATGAAATCAATATGATTGTCCGTTCCAATGCCATTGGCATTCCCTTGCTTGCAGTCATTCAGGGAGGGTAGCCCTGATCGGTTATTTCATCTTCGGAGCACCGAATGCCCATTGATAGGAGTGCTGACCTGCTTCGCCACAATCATCCCGATGGTGGGGACAGCCTTGGTATGGTTTCCGGTAGCCTATCTTGCACTGACCGGCGAGTGGGCAAACGCCATCGGACTGGCGGCTTACGGTGGAATTGTCGTCTCGCAATGTGATAACCTGATACGGTTTATCCTCCAGAAGAAATGGCAGACACCCATCCGCTAATAACCATCTTCGGCGTAGTCATCGGATTATCCTTGTTCGGATTCATGGGAGTCATCTTCGGACCGCTTGTGCTGTCGCTGTTCTTTGTTGTTTGTCGATATGTTTAAAAAGAATATCTGGACAATAAGAAATAAGAGGGATACAAATCGACGAATCTCTGAAAAATTATGTACTTTTGTGACATAAAAATCTTGTAAGAGTAAATGGAAGCATCACATTCAATACAACTGAACTGATACTACTGTCGGCTACAGGTGTTCTTTTAATCATTCAACTTATCTACTATCTCGGACTGTACAACCGTATACACACCCACAACCTCTCTGTCGGAAAAGACGAAGTACACTTCGGACGGGAACTGCCTCTATCTGTGGTGATCTGTGCACGAAACGAATCGGAAAACCTACGCCGCAACCTGCCCACGATCTTGAAACAGGATTATCCGGACTTTGAAGTAATCGTCATTAATGATGGCTCCACAGACGAAAGCGAAGACTTGCTATCGGCATTGGAGGAAGAATATCCCAACCTGTATCACAGTTTTACTCCGGACAGTGCCCGGTACATCAGCCGGAAAAAACTGGCATTGACACTGGGAATCAAAGCCAGCAAACACGACTGGCTGGTATTCACAGAAGCCGATTGTGCTCCGGTCAGCAACCAATGGCTCCGGCGAATGGCGCGTAATTTTACATCGAGTACAGACATCGTACTGGGATATAGCGGCTACGAACGAGGAAAAGGCTGGCTGCACAAGCGGGCATCTTTCGACTCGCTTTTCACCTCGCTCCGCTATCTGGGATTTGCCCTGGCAGGTAAACCGTATATGGGTATCGGACGCAATCTGGCCTACCGGAAGGAGTTGTTCTTCAAAGTCAAGGGATTCTACCCATCTGAATATGCAGCGCGGAGAAGACGATCTGTTCATCAACCAGGTTGCCAATGAAAACAACACCCGGTAGAGACCTCACCGGATGCCGTGATACGGATGCAACCCGTGGAACGCTATAAGGACTGGAAAGAAGAAAAGGTGAGCTACATGGCAACTTCCCGATTCTATAAAGGCTCGCAACGCTGGCTCCTGGGATTGGAAACCGGTACGCGACTGCTGTTTTATGCCGCTTGCCTGGCGGGATTGTATTCGGTATCCCTCAGCTTCCACTGGTTGGTTGTCGGGTTATCCCTGTTACTGTGGTTCGTCCGCTATTCGGTACAAGCCTACGTCATCAACAAAACAGCCGGTGAGATGGGTGACAACCGTTCTTACTACTTTACGCTGCCGGTTTTGACATAATCCGTCCGTTACAGACCTTGAAGTTGAAGCTTTACCGCCTCTATCGCGGAAAGGGTGATTTCATGCGCAGATAACCCCATTACTCGTATCGCATGGAGTCGGCCGGATTAATTTTGGTTATCAGGTAAGAAGGTCCGACCAACATCAGTACAGAAGTCAATAAAGTGCCGGCATTGATCAGGAGGAAAAGCCAGATATTCATAGAGACCGGCACCATACTTACATAGTAGGTTTCGGGGTCGAGCTTGAACAGTCCGAACTGTGACTGCAAAATACAGAAAACGATACCGATTGCATTGCCCCACAACATCCCCTTGCCAATCAGGAAGACAGAAAACCACAGGAATACTTTTACGGATAGTGAAATCATTTGCTCCCAATGCCTTCAATATGCCGATCATCTGTGTACGTTCAAGGATGATGATCAGTAACCGGAAATCATGGTGAAACCGGCTACGCCGACCATCAGAATCAGAATCACCCATACATTCAGGTCGAGCAGATCGAGCCAGGCAAATATCTGGGATTCATCTGCTCTATGCTTTGAACATAATAAGTACCTCCGTAGATATCTTGCTTATTATCCGTATCGGTAGCAATCCGATAGGTGATATCTTCCAGCTTATCATAATCACGCACCTGCAATTCCGCCCGCTCACCTGACCGGGAGCCCAGTTATTCAAACGGTTCACCAGATACAGATCGGTCAGCAGAAAGAGATTATCATATTCGGAAAAGTTTGTCTGATAGATGCCTTTCACCGTCAGCCGGCGGGCACGCATCGTTTCTGAATGAAGTAGGTATAGATTTTATCTCCCAACTTCAATTTCAGCCTGTCGGCTATTGCTTTCGATATCACTACCTGGTTGGTAGAGGCCGTATCACTGAAAGCCGGGTCTCCTTCTATCAGATGATCACGGAAAAGGTGGGATCAAACTCCGGGCCGACTCCCTTGAGCACCATCCCCTGAAAGCATCGTCTGTCTTAATCATTCCCGGCTTCGTGGAGTACCGCTGCACATGCTTTACCTCGGGAAGGGCAGAAAGTGCGACCATCATACTGTCATTCACCACAACCGGGTGGGTCTCGTAAGAACCTACCGCATCGAAATTACTGATCTGGATATGCGAACCGAATCCGATTACTTTATTGCGTACTTCACTCTTGAATCCAATCACAACGGATACGGCAATGATCATCACCGCCAGACCGATGGCAATACCAATCATGGCAATCACAACGGCAGGACGGAAACTTGTTTTCCACCATCCGTATCACGATAAATCCGACGGGCAAGAAAATAAAAGCCTCAATTTCCCTTCGCTCCGGAGAGGAAACTGAATTGCTTTGATTATGTGGATGAGTGAACGACATGTACAAAGTATTATTCTGTTCTTCCCGGATAAGCCTCCAATGCCTTTTGCAAAACAAAGGTGCACGGGTCAAGTCCTCTTTCTTGAGCACATAGGCAATGCGGACTTCATTTTTCCGGAACCCGGAGTAGTATAAAACCGGAAGCAGGAGCCATAAACACAGTCTGCCCTTCGTACTCGAACTCAGACAGACACCACGCACAAAACTTATCCGAATCATCGACCGGTAGTTTGGCTACTGTATAGAAAGCACCCATAGGAATAGAGAATACACACCCGGTATACGGTTCAGTCCGTCAATCAGGCATTTACGGCGCTCTACGTATTCATCATAGGTTTCACGCGGTATTCTTCGGAGCATCTAACGAGGCCTCAGCAGCAATCTGCCCGATCAAGGGGACTCAGACGTGCCTGACAGAACTTCATTACAGCATCACGCACCTCTTTGTTCTTCGTGATCAGGGCACCGATACGGATACCACATTCGGAATAACGCGGATACGGAGTCAATCAGCACTACATTATTTTCAATTCCTTCCAGATGGCAGGCCGAAATATAAGGTGAACCGGTATAGATAAACTCACGGTAGACTTCGTCGGAGAAAAGGAAAGATCGTATTTCTTCACCAGATCACGAATCTGGTTCATCTCACGGCGGGTATACAGGTAACCGGTCGGATTGTTCGGATTACAAATCAAGATCCCCTTGGTACGCTCGTTAATCAGTTCTTCGAACTTCTCTACTTTCCGGAAGTGAAAACCCTTCTTCGATTGTCGTGGCAATGGTACGTATCTTAGCTCCCGCCGAAATGGCAAAAGCCATATAGTTGGCGTATGCCGGCTCGGGAACTATGATTTCATCTCCCGGATTGAGGCATGAATGAGAAAAGCACCGCTTCGGAGCCACCGGTAGTAATGATAATATCATCTGCCGTCAGGTTGATATTGAACTTCTCGTAATATCCTACTAATTTCGCGATAGCTACGATAACCGGCACTGGGGCTGTACTCGAGCACCTTGCGGTCGATGTTGCGTATCGCGTCAATCGCCCTGAGGGTGGGCAGGTCTGGCTGTCCGATATTCAGGTGAAATACATGGATTCCCGCTGTTTGGCAGCATCTGCCAGGGGAGCCAGCTTTCTGATAGGAGATGCAGGCATCTCTGTTCCGCGAATCGATATGGTTGGCATAATCTTTAATTATATAATGGTCAATTAATAAATATGAGCGGCAAATGTACATAATAAATCGGACACAAAGACATAAAACTTTAAAACCTTATCAAGGTTAAAAACGTTATGATAATCTCAACGGAAAACGATACATTTGTATAACTACAAACCTAAAACGATAACATAATGACCATAAACCTAATCACATTTGCATCGATTCTGCATAAGCAGGTAACTATACGTAGTTCGAAGCCGTACTTAGTGAACTGGAAAAATATTTCACCGTGAAGTTTGTCGATTACCGGGACATCCACCAGTTGACAAAAGATGATTTCAGCATCATCTTCATAGCTACCGGAGGGTAGAAAGATTGGTCATGCAATGCTTTGAATCGCTCCCCGCCCTGCCATTATTCTGGCCGACGGAATGCAAAACTCCTTGGCGGCGGCAAATCTCTTCCTGGTTGGCGGCCGGGGCATGAAGAGTGAGATCCTCCACGGGGACTTTATGAGTATCGTCCAGAGAATACAGGTACTATATACCAATTTCAAGGCGCAGCGTTCGTTGGTAGGACTCCGCATCGGGGTGATCGGCACTCCCTCTTCCTGGTTGATTGCAAGCAATGTGGACTACCTGCTCGCAAAACGACGTTGGGGAATCGAGTATCTGGACATCCCGTTGGAACGGATTTATGATGTATATGACCGGATTAAGGATAACGAAGTCGGCGCTTCGTGTGCTGTGGCTTCACAGGCACTGCGCGAAGGCACTCCGAAGATATGATTAAAGCCATGCGTCTCTATCGGGCCATTAAGCGAATCTGTAAAGAAGAAAAACTAAGTGCAGTGACAGTGAGCTGCTTCAAACTGATAGAGCGTACAGGCACTACAGGCTGTCTTGCCCTTGCCATGTTGAACGACGAAGGGATCATTGCCGGATGTGAAGGCGACTTACAATCCGTATTTACATTATTAGTGGCTAAAGCACTGACCGGGAAAGTGGGTTTCATGGCAAATCCTTCGATGATAAACGCCCGTAACAACGAAATTATATTGGCCCATTGCACAATCGGAATGAAACAGACCGAACGTTACATCATTCGTAATCACTTTGAAACAGCGGCATCGGTATTCAAGGACTGCTACCGGAAGGAGATGTCACCATTGTGAAATGTGGTGGCGAATGCCTGGACGAATATTACCTGTCTACCGGAACTCTGACCGAAAACACCAATTACATCAATATGTGCCGTACACAAGTACGTGTAAAGATGAATACACCGGCCGACTATTTCCTGAAAACCCACTGGGTAATCACCATATCCTGTTACAAGGCAATTATGAAGCTCCCTGAATGAATTCCTAATGGCAAACTCTTGTAAACGTACAGAATAGCCACACAGAGACTGAACGGGTCAGAAACTTTTCTGATTCGTTCGGCCCTATTAATATATACAATGAAAACACACTCGATATATGAAAAGAATCTCCCTGTTCGTGCTATTTATCTGCACGATCTTTTCCTGCCTTCTGCACAAACCGGCAAAGAGAATGAACGTATCAAGCAGAACTACATCCGGTCTATAATCGGGATGGATGAAGAGAAACAACCCTATTTACAATTATTGTCGAAGATTCCTCCCGAAAAGAGGTTTCCGACCAGAACGTTATCGAACTACAACAACTTTATCCCATCCGACAGGAGGAGACATCGCTTGATCAGCACGATCCGGGGAGACGGTTCATGGCCGGATATTAATTACGCTGACACAAAACGCTCGGGATGGGAACCGAAACAACATACCGAACGAATACTGAAACTGATCAAATACTATGCCCGTGAACAAGAGAACGTATCTGCACAGGAGATTTCGCAGTAGTCAGCATCATCCATCAAGCTATGAAGTACTGGTTTGTCCAAAGCCGGTCTGCAAAAACTGGTGGTACAATCAGATAGGTATTCCCGCACCTTGTCCGGCCTTCCTCCTTTCGAAACCGAAATGACGGAGAAAAAAAACAAGAGGCCATCCGGGTGATGGAACAATCACAGTTGGCATGACCGGACAAAATAAGGTATGGCTGGCAGGCAACGTACTGATCCGGGGATTACTTCTGAACGATGCCGAACTGATAAAGGAAGCACGGGAAAATATATGCTCGGAAATCGTACTGGGACAGAAAGAGGGATTCAACCGGACTGGAGTTTTCATCAGCACGGTCCCCAGCAACAGTTCGGCAATTACGGACTCTCTCTCTGTAATATGAGTTTTACTCGAACTATTTGCCGGTACGCGCTGGCATTCGACCGTCGGCAACAGGATATTCTCGTATCTCTGCTCCTGAAAGGGTACCAATGGATTGTATGGAGGGTTACTGGGATGTGAACGGACTGAACCGACAACTCTTCCATAGTGCTGACATTCATAAATCATTCAATTTACTTTTCGCAGCCTGTTCTTTGATGAAAGGAAGCAATGATCAACAAGCGCGGAGATAAAGAGTTGATTGCACGCAACTTCCTCCATCCGGATACGAACAATGAGTTTACCGGAGACAAGTTCTTCGGAGATTCGGACCTCACCATCCACCGCACCCCCATTGGATGGCATCCGTACGCATGGCATCCGACAGGGTGATCGGACGGAGCTGGTAAATGAAGATAACCTGAAAGGCTATTATATGGCAGACGGAGCTATCTATACATACATTCGTGGTGATGAATACCACAATATTTTTCCTTCTGGGACTGGCGGGGATACCCGGTATTACAACCTATGAGTGACGCTCCTATTCCAACAGAAAGCGGAGCGGATTCACGCAATCAAACCAATCTCGTAGGCGGAACAACGGATGGGAAACATGGAATCACAGCCATGCACCTGAACCGTAACGGACTGTCTGCAAACAAAGTATGGATATTTACCGATGAATTTATCCTGTGCCTGGGCAGCAATATCCACACAGACAGCACAGCCACACTGATCACCTCCATCGACCAGCGTTTTAAGAAAGGAGAAGTATGGTCGGAAGGAAACCGCCGGTATTTTCATGATAACACCGGATATATCCTCCTGCAAGACGAACTTTGTCCGGTACAAACAGAAAAGAAGAAAGGACAATGGCATGACTTTATGGGAATGTATGCTCCCAAAATGCTGGAAAGTAATATCTCTCTATTTACATAAAACATTCGCCCGGAGCCCTGCCAGCTATCGGTACCTACTTCTTCCGGGCTCTACTCAGGAGAAGACAGCCACATTCGATACTTCGAGGATACAGATCTTGCGAAATGATGAAGAGGCACAGGTGGCTTTTACCGGTGGAATGTATTACATTGCCAGCCTGGCAGACTGCAACCATCAGACTGTCCGGCAATAAAGAGATATGTATAAAACACCGGGAACCTATCTGTATCGTGCAGACGGAGCCCCGGTGTCCCAAGCTGTTTTCCCGAAAAAGGCATACAATAAAGCCTTCTTACAGTCTATTTTTATTTTCCGGTAATTCGTAATAACGCACCCAGTCTACCTCCATCTGTACGGGAAGTTCTGTGTCGTCTATCTCGCCTGCCCATCCTCCGAGTATCTGGTTGAGCAAGAGGAAGAACGGAACGTCAAAAGGCCATTGCACAGAACCTTCTTCTTGAATACGGGGATAACTGAAGGTCAGGGAATCGTTGATAAACATATCTATTTTGTCCGGTGTCCATTCCATGCCGAACACATTAAATTCATGCGGATTATAGGACGCAGTGGTGTAATAATCCGGATCTGTTTTATGCCCTAATACCTTAATATATTCCGTATGCATGGTGTGGTAGACAAATGTATCCTTATTCAGCTGCTCCATAATATCGATCTCTCCACATTTAGGCCATGCCCCGTATGTGGTCGAATCGGTTGGTTTTAACCAGATGGCAGGCCAGGAACCTTTAGCACTGCCCAATTTGGCACATACTTCAAAGCGCCCGTACAAAATCTTTTTGCCCAAAGTCTCCACACAGCCGGCCATATAGCGGATCGTGTCATTCGGATCGTTATTGGGCAAAGCACGCAAGACGAGCTTGCCGTCTTTACAAAGGTGACAAAGTTATTATCCCGACAGAAAGGGTGCCAGGGAGAGAATACCCATTTTTGATCGGGTGCACCGTCTTTATCGAACTCGTCCTGCCAGGTAAGTTTCCAGTCTATATCACTTTTATAAAGTTTACGGACAGGAGTGTCTTTACAAGAGGACAATGATATGCCGGCAAATACAAAGAAAGCAAACGGCAAAGCTAACAATAAGTTTTTGTGTTTCATGATATATTGGTTTAAAGTGGCATCTCTATCCATTTCCCCCCGTGCCATTCGGTCACTGTTTCAAAGCCTGCTTTCTGCAACGCGGCCAATGCCTCGGGACGTCCGCTATTGATCCGTTCGGGATAATGCGAATCACTGTTCACCTGTACACGAACTCCCAACTCCTTCAGCAACGGGAAATACCGTTCGTTCGGGAAGAAAGTATTCAAATGATGCAAAGCTTTTGTATTGATCTCTACAATATATCCTTTGGCTGCAACAGCGGAGAAATAGTCGTGTATCAATGCATCGTACCAAGACTCGTCCAACAGACCGGGGCGGTAACAGGCTGCATTGTGATGCATCTTATCGGCGTGTCCCAGAATATCAAAGCCTCCCAGTTCGACCATTCGTAGCAGACGGTCATAATACAGATGAATCACACGGTCGAGGTCACCGCCGAAATGCTGATCGACGATATCCCGGAACACCTCTGCACATACATCGATATCCACTACTTCATCCCGGTCATTGTAAAGCAGATGTACCGAACCGATACGGTAGTCGAGCGGCAACTCTTGGAAACGCCGGACGGAAGGATTACTGTCTTCGTTCAGGTAATCTATTTCCAGCCCGACAGCCAGTTCGATTTCCGAAGCATATTTCTCTTTCATCCGGGTAAATTCATCCAGATAGTCGTCCATACGATCCCATTCCATCGTCCAATGAGTCGGAAACGGCAGAGGGGCATGCGAAGAAATACCATAGGACGTAAATCCCCGGCTGATGGCAAAACGGATAAAATCCTCCATGCCGGCACGGCCGTCACAATAGAGGGTATGACTATGATAATTGGTCAGGTTCATGATTCTATTTCGCTAAGTTCAAGCCAACGCATGGTTTTCTCGTCTATCAGATCGTTTACCTCGGGCAATCGCTTCGATTTTTCCGTCAGTTCGTCTACCGAAAGCGTACCACTGCAGAGCAGTTCTTCTATCTGTAGTTTCTCTGTTTCCAGCTCGGCTATTTCCTTTTCCAGTTGTTCGAATTCCCGTTTCTCTTTGAAACTCATCTTGCGCTTCTCGTTCAGGCGGACACGGGCTGTTTTTTCTTCCTGTGGTTTCTCCGCCTCCTTCTCCTTTTGGGATTTGGCTTCTTTCCAGTCACGATAATCGCTGTAATTACCGGGAAAGTCACGAATATCTCCCTGTCCGTTGAATACCAACAGGTGGTCGACCACTTTATCCATAAAGTAGCGGTCGTGCGAAACGACAATGACACATCCCTTGAAGTTCTGCAAATATTCCTCCAACACATTCAAGGTAATAATATCGAGATCATTCGTCGGCTCGTCAAGTACCAGGAAGTTCGGGTTACGCATCAGCACGGTACAGAGATAAAGTCGACGGCGTTCTCCCCCACTCAATTTGTATACATAACTATGTTGAGTTTCGGGAGTAAATAAGAAGTGTTGCAGAAACTGGGAAGCCGTTAGCTTCTTGCCGTTACCCAACTCAATGACCTCGGCGATATCCTGCACAACGTCAATGACTTTCATCTGCTCGTCAAACTGTAATCCGTCCTGCGAATAGTATCCGAAACGTACGGTCTCTCCAATATCCAGTGTACCACTGTCAGGCTGCACCTGTCCCATCAATATTTTTATAAAAGTAGACTTCCCCGTACCGTTATTCCCCACAATTCCCATCTTTTCATAACGGGCGAAGATGTAAGAGAAATCTTCCAATATCTTCAGGTCACCAAAGCTCTTATAGAGATGATCAGCCTCGAATATCTTGCTGCCAATATAAGAAGCTTTCACTTCCAGCTTCACATTGTCATTGTTAAATCGTTGTTTGGCAACTTTCTCCAGTTCATAAAAAGCATCTTCGCGATACCGGGCTTTGTGTCCGCGTGCCTGAGGCATACGACGCATCCAGTCCAACTCGGTACGATATAAATTGTTCGCACGCTCTATCTCGACCGATTTCGCTTCGATGCGTTCCTGGCGTTTCTCCAGATAATAACTGTAATTTCCTTTGTATTGATAAACCTGACGGTTGTCTATCTCGATGATTTCGGAACAGACACGGTCGAGAAAGTAACGGTCATGCGTCACCATCAGCAGACTGAGGTTCGTACGGCGAAGATACTCTTCCAGCCATTCGGTCATGTCGAGATCCAGATGGTTGGTAGGCTCGTCCAAAATCAGCAAATCCGGTTCGGTAATCAAAGCATTGGCCAAAGCTACCCTCTTAAGCTGTCCTCCGGAGAGATGCTTCACCTGTTGGTCAAAGTTCCGTATCTTGAGTTGCGAAAGTATCTGTTTAGCCTTCTGTTCATACTCCCAGGCCTTTTCATGGTCCATACGTACCAGCAGGTCATCCAGTCCCGGATGTCCTTCGGTTTCCATGCACCGTTCGTACTCCTTTATCAACTCCACGGTACTGTTACCATGGTGAAAGCAGGCTTCCAACACGGTCAATTCTTCAGGATATTGCGGATCTTGTTCCAAATAATCAACCCGGAGGTCACGGCGGAACACAATATTGCCGCTATCATATCCCTCCTTTCCGGAGAGTATATTTAATAAGGTGGTTTTACCCGTACCGTTTTTAGCGATCAAGCCGATACGCTGGCCTTCGGCAATACCGAAGGAAATATTTTCGAAAAGAACCAAATCGCCAAAAGATTTGGTAAGATTATCTACTTGTAAATAAGGGGTCATAATAATCGAATGTGATAATAGGTGGTTAGTGTATCAGCGCCTGCTTATATGCCTCTGCCACTTCGCAAGCTTCTCCGGCTTTCACCCGGCTCCACAGCAATTTCATCGGATCAATCAACTGTTCCGAACCTTCATACCGCAACACCGGCACTTCACGGTTACCGTCAACCAGCGTCATCCATTCCATACCCTCCACTTCATTAGCCAGAATCGTACAGATGGCGATACCGAACGCCAGCCAGGGTTCTTTTTTCTTAGGAGAGAGAACGCCACTGTCAATCACATCCTGTATCTTTTGCAGGTCTTCTTCCAGTCCCTGAAAGTCTTTTTTCAATTGCGTTTTCACCGTATCTGTCACCCACTCGTAGGCTTCGTTCACCTGATAAATCTCAGAAAGGCGAATAGGAATGATTTCCGCAGGATACTTTTGCCCGTCTTTACGGATCTCAAGGCTGGATATAATCTTTTCCGCCTCATCCACATGTTCTCCTTTCGGTACGGTAAACGAACATTCGAAAGCAACATTGTCAATGCCTGTCACCCAGAGATGGCTGGTGTAATAGGTACCTTCTTCCTCAAACATCTCCTTGCTGTAGGCACATTCCAGATGTCCCACCTTCACCAGGGAGGCCGAAGGGTTTTCTTTCAGTTCCTGACGGACGGAATCCTTTCCATAATTCATACCGCCAGGTGCGGCAGCATCTTCTTTATAGGCTGATATACGGAAATTACCCGTCCAATGTTCGGGATTATAAAAAAGGAAGGAGCCTTCGCCGTCTTCAAATTCGCTCCAGTCTGACGGATATATCATTGAGAACCATGTCCCCGGGGAGATAAATTTCTTGCCTTGTATCATATTGCTTTCTGAATGTTGATAACCTTACAAAAGTAACAATCCCATCGCTGATATGCAAAAAATAGCATAAAAAAACAGCCGATTCTCACGAACCGGCTGTTCCAATCATCATCTATGAATGAAGACAGCTTTTTAGCGTCCTCAATATTTTCTGAATTCCAACCGGGCATAGTCCGACTGAAGAACCAATTTGTTACTGTTCAGCTTCTCTACGGCAAAGTCCTGTACCCGGCCATCCATGCCGAAAACTTTCATCTGTTCCGCCGTAGCGTCGAGTACTTGTATGTGCATGGAGTCGTTCTCGTAGACATATTTTCCATAGAACTCACTATTACCCAACTTCCTCAAGTGGATGATATCCATCTGAAAACTGAAATAAGTGTCCAGTGGAGTATCGATATTACCATCTTTATATTCTATACGTTGCATCTGCCACATTCCATCCAGATAGCGATGCCCGAATTTCTTTCCACACGACGTGAAACCCATCAGGACGACAAACAACAATAGGATTCCTTTTTTCATTTCTTCTTACCAATTAAACCTGTTTTACGAATGGTGAGCATACCTCCCCAACTTTCTCCTAACATATTGCCACCGTCTACCGCACCGGCCAGCGTGAAACTCCATCCCCGAATCTGTTCGGGTTTATAAGTCACTTCTAACAACCCGTTCTGGTTTCTTCTGATATTCCGGTACGGACTACCGTAAGTTCCCCAATGCTTAGCAACACTTACCAGAATGCGGTAATCTATCTCTGAGGTAGGACTGCCATTCAAACCGATATGGAATCCTTTCACACGGTTACTCTCAAAAGCCAGGTTTCCATCCTTATTATATATAGGTGAGGTAACCAACGGATTACCAATACCCTGTCCCCAATGTTCCCAACCGGCATACTGCGAATTATTATAATAATTATCAGCTCCGGTAAACGAATGATCAATGGCCGGAGTAGCAAAGTAATGGAAAGCTCCCGATTGGTGTTTCGTATACAAAAACTCTCCGACAATCGTTTTCACAAAGGATTCTCCGGCAACGTCACCTCTAATCCGGCCAGACAATCTCTCCACATACCATAAGTCAGTGTCATTCCCGAGCGGTCTTCAAAAGTGCTCCCAGTAAGCCTTTATTTTCCAGGTCGGAAAATGATATCCCACAGCACTGTAACTTCCGACGTGATTTCCCAGAATATTTATCTGGTCGCTCTCCGAAGCTCCACTGTCTCCGTTGCTTGGAAAGAAAATACGGAAAAGTCTTTCCAACTGTCCGGTGTACGCAATACCGTCCCGTCGGATAATAGCAATCGCCTCCAAACTGAGCTGCCATCTCGATACCCAATTCCACCGAAACAGGTGACTTCTGCAGATTCTCCACCTTCAGGAAGCTGCTTTCGAATGAAACAGAGTCTCTTTCGTATATTTAGAACGCCCGGCAGTGAAACGCTCCTGGAACTTTTCATCCGTAAACATCCCATAAGCCACGTGTCCCTTGATATGCAACCAGTTTTAGTCCACGGAAAGGAATATACTCGGGTATAGAAACCCGAACTTGCGGAATAGGACGGGCATTGGTAGAAAAGTCATACTACCGGAGCTCAACTGATCATTTTCATTTCGTTGCCACGCTCCTTACTGCCGACACTTATTTCCATCCCCGATAACGCAAATCCACATAAGCCTGTTGGATGAAGAATTTAGAAGTGAAGCGACTTGCACCCACCATTTCCAACCCAAAGGCATAAGAGAACTTTTATCCTTCTCCAAATCCCGAAAGATACCCGCATCCAAATAAGCATTGTTTTTCGAATAGACGAAAGCCCGTGCTTATTTGCCACGAGAAAAAGGCGTGTTGTGCCCACCACTTACGGTTGCACTGGTTTCAATCTTATAGTTTAGGCCTTTGTCAAATTGCGCCTGCACAGCCAGGAGCCATCAGCATCAAACAGCTGAATATGAAATAGTTTCTTCGTTTCATTCTAACGTGTGTTTGGAATACATCCAAATATTGAACGGCAAAGTACAACAAAGACATGAAACTAATCTATATATTAGAGTTTTATTAGGATTATTTAGCTACGAGCCGTACAAATCGGTTTTAAGTAAGTCCCCACCTTCGTTTTACTTTGGCGTCTCCAGATCACTTTCCTATCGGCTGTATCTTCCGGCGTACATCTTTCGAAATCTCCAGGAACATATAGTTCAGCTTGCCGGAATGAATGCCTTTCTCGTTTTCCTTATATCTTATTGGCATATTGTTTCGACTTCTCAAAGGTGAGCAGGGACATTTGATTCTGTGACTTGCCTACCATAGTGGAGTCCAGTTGTTCATCAGGGAAGAAGTCGTCCAGATCGACATCACCTATCATCGTTGTTTCCAGAAAATTCATATCCTTATGTGAATTGTCGGTGTAGTATCCACAAACATGTGACCGGGGTACGTACCAGAATCGGTTCGATATTGATGGCACGGAGCAAGGAAGCAAACAGGACACTGCCATCCACACAGTTGATCTGTGATGACTCAATGCGTCATCAAACGTACGTACACGCTGAGAATAAACCACATTGCTGGACAGACTGGTGTTGGACACCGAACTGTAACGGAATTTACGTTTCTGCAAAACATTCCATAATGCATATACCTGTTTATCCACAGCTCCGGGGCCGGATTCTGATAGCCCAGGAAGCGATTGACTATCCGTGTGTTCAATGCTTCGCGAAGCAACTGGTCGATCATCGGATTCTCTTCGTTGACATATCGCGGCAAAAATCCCCGTATCGTGAAATTTTGTGCCATTAGTCACATACCCCAACAGACACTCGTTGACACTCCGTACAGAAAAAGTGCGTACACGCTGTCCCAGATCTTCCCATTCATCTCTACCGTAACGGCCACACTGATGGGTTCCGCCTGATTATTGTTTTCAACGCTTCGTAGTTCCAAATGATATCGGGATAAATGGTATATTCCGTACGAGGCTTATTGAGCACGAACTCCGACACCGAACGTGAAAGAATGGTGTTTCCGCAACATCGATCCGCACACGGCTATAAGCCGAACGTGATTTTACTTTTATGGCAATGCACGACTTGGGGTTACCCAGATATATGGAGTCGGCCGGTTGAATGACCTGGGCATCGGTCGTAGCCACCGAGAGAATGGCAGAAGGAAAATATTTCCTCCCAGCTCGTCAGTTATCTCAAAGCCGGAAGTTGCGGAAGAGAACTTGAACACAGACACTCCTATAGCTATAAAGAACAAAGCGACAACCGTCCAAAGCACCTCACGTTTGCGTTGCTTGAAATCTATCTTAATCATTTTGATATTTCAATTTATTGACATAACAAAGATACAACATTTTTGTTGATAAAGTGTCTCCCGAACCTCGGGATTGTTGGTTTGAAAGCAAAGCCCGTTGGTTTTAAACCCAAAGGACATTGGTTTAAAAGGTAGGTCCGGTCGGTTTAGAACCAACGGAATCATGCCTACAGAGGGTTGCAGACGGGATGGAAATGTAATCGAATCGTAATACGTGTTTCATCCCCTCGTAACAAAAGCCTCCATCTTTGCAAAAGAAAAGAAATAAAGTTTAACTTTGTAGTATTACATTAACAAAGAATACAATGAACGATTACCGTATTTTAGTGGTCGACGATGAAGAAGACCTCTGTGAGATTCTGAAGTTCAATCTTGAGAACGAAGGGTACGAAGTAGATACTGCCAACTCTGCGGAAGAGGCCCTGAAAATGAATATCAGCAGCTATCACCTGCTATTATTGGATGTCATGATGGGGGAAATTTCCGGATTCAAAATGGCCAATCTGCTGAAAAAGGATAAAAAGACAGCGCAGGTTCCCATTATATTCATCACTGCCAAAGATACGGAAAATGACACCGTCACCGGATTCAACCTGGGAGCGGACGACTATATTTCAAAGCCCTTCTCCTTGCGTGAGGTCATTGCCCGTGTAAAGGCCGTGCTCCGGCGTACTGCTACCTCGGATACGGAAAAAGCACCCGAACAACTTTGCTACCAGTCTCTGGTGATCGATATTACCAAAAAGAAAGTAAGCATCGACGGCGAAGAAGTACCCCTGACCAAAAAAGAGTTCGAAATCCTCTTCCTGCTGTTACAAAACAAGGGACGCGTCTTCTCGCGCGAAGATATTCTGAGCCGGATCTGGAGCGACGAAGTCTATGTACTGGACCGCACTATAGACGTCAACATCACCCGGTTACGGAAAAAGATCGGTACCTACGGTAAACGTATCGTCACCCGCCTGGGATACGGTTATTGCTTCGAAACGGAATAGAGGCGAATCGGACCTCACCACAGAGTAGCACAGAGTTCCACTAAGATTATTTTCTCTTAATATCCTATAAACAAGAGATTAAAACCCTGTGAGACTCCTGTTACTCTGTGGTGAATCAAAACTCAAAAATATTACATATATGAACCTACCTGTCACCCAAAAGCACTTTCTCTCTTTCAGCCGGAAGTTATTCCTTTCGGTCATTTCCCTGTTCCTGGTGTTTGCCGCCTGCTTCATGGCCTATCAGTATCAGAGGGAGAAAGAGTATAAAGTAGAGTTACTGAATATACAGTTACAGGATTGCAATAATCTGCTGTACGAGAAGTTGTACGATCACCCACAGGATATGACTGAGGTGATCTCCGATTACCTGCAACATAACGTATTGAAAGATTTGCGCATCACTGTAGTAAACCTCGATGGGAAAGTGCTTTTCGACAGTCAGGAACAGAATGTGGAGCAGTTGGGCAATCATCTCGACCGGGAAGAGGTACAAAAGGCCTTGTACAATGGGGTCGGCTTCGATGTACGCCGCACCTCCGAAACAACCGGAGTCCCCTACTTCTACTCCGCAACCTTATATAAGGACTACATCATCCGCTCGGCTCTGCCCTACAGTGTCAGCCTGATCAATAACCTGAAAGCGGACCCGCATTACATCTGGTTCACCGTTATCGTCACTCTGTTGCTGATGATCATCTTCTATAAGTTTACCAACAAGCTGGGCACTTCCATCAGCCAGCTCCGCGAATTCGCTATGCGTGCCGACCGCAATGAACCTATCGAAATGGCGATGCAGTCGGCCTTCCCCCACAATGAACTGGGTGAGATTTCGCAACACATCATTCAGATATACAAACGTCTCCACGAAACGAAAGAGGCACTCTACATCGAGAGGGAGAAGCTGATCACACACCTGCAGATTTCGCATGAAGGGCTGGGAGTATTCAATAAAGACAAAAAAGAGATCCTGGTCAACAACTTGTTTACCCAATACAGCAATCTGATATCGGACTCAAACCTGGAAACGGCAGAAGAGGTATTCAATATCAGCGAGCTCAAAGAGATAACGGACTTCATCAACAAAGCTCCCAAACGTCCCGTCGGCAAGGAGGAGAAACGAATGTCCATCACTATCAATAAAAACGGGAAAACTTTTATCGTAGAGTGCATCATCTTCCAGGATATGAGCTTTGAGATCAGCATCAACGACGTCACTCAGGAAGAAGAGCAGATCCGCCTGAAACGGCAACTGACACAAAACATCGCGCATGAATTGAAAACTCCGGTCAGCAGTATCCAAGGTTATCTGGAGACCATTGTCAACAACGAAAACCTTCCGAAGGAAAAGATGAATGTGTTCCTTGAACGCTGTTATGCACAGAGTAACCGCCTGAGCCGATTATTGCGTGACATCTCCGTACTGACGCGTATGGACGAGGCCGCCAACATGATCGACATGGAAAAGATGGACATCAGTGTCCTGGTGACCAACATCGTGAACGAGGTATCCCTGGAACTGGAAGAGAAACACATCACGGTGGTCAATTCACTGAAGAAAGAGATTCAGATACGGGGCAACTACTCGCTGCTCTACTCCATCTTCCGCAACCTGATGGACAATGCCATCGCTTACGCCGGAAACAATATCCAAATCCACATCAACTGTTTCCGCGAAGACGAGAAGTTCTACTACTTCAGCTTTGCCGACACAGGCGTCGGAGTGTCACCCGAGCACCTGAACCGTCTTTTCGAGCGCTTTTACCGAGTGGACAAAGGGCGCTCTCGCAAACTGGGAGGCACGGGGTTAGGACTGGCCATTGTCAAGAATGCCGTTATCCTCCACGGCGGAAACATATCGGCCAAAAACAGCCAGGGAGGCGGTCTGGAATTTGTATTCACCCTGGCTAAGGAGAGGTAGAGCCATCACCAGACCTTCTTTTTAAACCACCTGGTATCCAGATTCCCCAGTCCGGAATTTCCGGTAAGGTTGTCAAGAGCCACCTGTACGGCCTCCTTTTCAGCAGTATGACGTCCGGACAGGGTGTCACTGCTTAGCCAGAAAGCCTTGAGGAAGCGGAGCCGCGCATCTACCTCTTTCTTCCGGGCTTTTCCGGCAAACGGGGCAAGCGGATAGGCACGCACCCAATCTTTATTCCGGTTGTCCATCACCAGGCTTTCCAACTGTGCTATCGTATACTTTCCCACAAGAGCATCCGTATACTTCCGGAAACGGCTATATACACCGGAAGATTCCGTAACAGCCTTGGAAGCCGCGAAAACTTTTTCGTAACGTTCGCGTCCCAGTGCATTGTAGGCTTTCCAAAACCATGCCGTATCCACCACTCCCACCGAGATCTCCAAAGGCGACAAGAGTGTATAAGGCGTGATTCTTGCCTCATCCACATCATCATAACACTCCCTTGTGTAAGCATAAAACAAATTTGCCGCACAAGTCAGGCCTTTCCATCCGATAGCCTCTTCTACCATCTCCAGCCAACGGGGAGAATACACGGCCATCTCCACCAGGCGCTTCGGAGTGATACCCGCCCGTTCGACGAGCATCTTCAACCAGTCCGGCGTATCTGTCGGCGAGGGAGCGCAATGCAACATCAGATGACAGAACATACCTGTACGGCTTTCGCCGGTATCGTAGTACCATTTATCGAGCCGTATGAATTTCTCCTTACCCATCAGACTCAACAAGCGGATCATCAGTTCGGCTCCGGTCACCCCGTCCAGTTTCCGAGCCAACGAAGTGACATCGGTACAGGCTTCTCCCCTTTCCAGCTCGATGTCGAGGATACGTTCCGTTACTTTTTCCAATACTTTCTTGAAACGGCTGAAATCATAATCCCGGCAATCAGTATACAGCCGTTTCTCCTTTTGGTCTTTCTTATAGAAAAAGTCCACAGCCTCTTCTATCAACACAGGCGACAGGGGACGATCCATCAGTTCGACCATCAGCGTATCTTCGGACAGAAGCCCCATCTGACAGGCTCTCCCGAAGTCGACAGCACGAATAGGGAACTCAAGCGGATAGGGCTCTTCCTTATAGGATAAGAAATTACACAAACGATAGAGTTCGTAACGTATCTTGAAATCGGCCGTAAATTCATCATCGGTCAGTAAACGTTTCGGGTGCTTCAGCCAGCAGTCTATCCAATAACAATGAACAAGCACGACACGATGATCACTGGTGGAACCAAACCACTCGCGCACGCTATACAGAAAGGTGATATTCCGGGGAGTAAGCAAGGGCAAAAGATGGAGCAGGATGTAATGTGAAAACTTCAGATACACCTCCTGGTCCCGATAGTCCCACTCCAAAGCCCAGAGAATTTCACTCAGGGCATAGGGGTGTTCCAGATGTTCCAATGCCTGTTCGTACTCCACCAAAGGTATTTTTCCGTATAATTTATCGAGTAACGTCCCGAAACCTTTACGCCAGACACTAGTCCGTGAATGGGATGCCATCAGGCACATTTCCAGTAGAAGCGAATAATCCTTCACTTCCATCTCGTAAAATTGTATCCATACATCGGCAAACGGATAGCGCCCTATCGCAGTTGGTGAATCCGAGTCGCGTTTCGCACTTTCAAATTGATCCCTGAACCGGTGTACTTCCCCCCAAGGATCACTATAAGTCAGATCACCATGAATGGCGATCTGATATTGTAGTTTGTCAAAAAGCTCTAATACTTTTCCTGACTGTATTCCCCTAAAGATTGCCTCTGTAATAGGTTGTCCTTTTTTATTCTCCATGTTCAATTTGCTTGTTGTGTGTCTGACGTTTTCATGACTAAGTACAAATATAGAATAAAAATACTATCTTTGTCCCATATCAAAACAAAAGATTATGATGAACAATGTAAAATACCTTTCATTTGCCTTGATACTGGCATTCAGTGCCTGTAAAAGCGGTTCCGCCTCTAGTCAGGAGCCTTCCGAAAAGCAAGATACGGTTAAAATTTTCAATTTACCCCAGATACCTGTAGTACTGAATACCGTAGAACAACGTACGGACTATATGGTAAAACACTATTGGGATCGTTTCGACTTCTCGGACACCACCTACATCAATCAGGCCGAAGTGCCCGAACAGGCTTGGGTAGACTATTGTGACCTGCTGGAACATGTGCCCTTGCCTGTGGCACAAACTGCCATGAAAGAAACTTTCAACCGGGCGGAGAAGAACCGGAAGATGCTTCATTTCTTTGAGGAGTTGGCCGATAAATATCTGTACGATCCCAACTCGCCTATGCGCAACGAAGAATTCTATATCCCGGTACTGGAAGCCCTGATTGCCTCTCCCGCACTGGACGAAACGGCGAAGATACGTCCGCAGGCACGGTTGGAGCTGGCGCAGAAGAACCGGTTAGGCACTAAGGCACTCAACTTCACCTACACATTGGATTCGGGCGCCAAGGGTACGCTTTATCAGTTCCCTGCGGAATACACACTGCTGTTTATCAACAATCCGGGTTGCCATGCGTGCGCGGAGATGATAGAGGGGTTAAAGGCTTCTCCGGTCATCAACGGATTCACAGCCGCCAAGAAACTGAAAGTCCTGTCCATCTATCCGGATGAAGAATTGGATGAATGGAAAAAGCACCGTAACGACTTTGCGAAAGAATGGACCAACGGATATGATAAAGAACTGGTCATCAAAAACAAAAACCTGTATGACCTGAGAGCCATTCCCACTCTTTATTTACTGGATAAGAACAAAACCGTATTGCTGAAAGACGCCACCCTGCAAAAGGTAGAGCAGTATCTGGCAGAGCGCGGCTGAACAAGCATACCGAAGCGGGGCATTTCACTCCAAAGACATACGGAAGGTCGGGTTATCATTTTGACAGAATGATAATCCGACCTCTCTATTTTCCGTTCTTTCGGGCCGATACACGGCAAGGTTCTGAAAAACGCTCCCTATTCGATTGCCCGTTCATCCATTCGACAGTAATTACCTCCTTTTATCCACCGGAAGAAAGCTACCTGGAAATGTTCCGTCCATAAAGCAGTTTTTTAGAGACAAACCCGCTCTTTCCGACACTCCCCGAACGATCATATCCGGTAAGCAACCGGAACAAAACCCGGAGCTATAAGTCCCGGTTTTCATGACAATATATGTAATGGAGCATAACATATAGAGATATTTGAAAAAGAAGTAAACCTTTTTGGAAAATGCTTACTTCTTTCGGAGCAAATGTACCCGTCTTTTGGAGTGAATGCCTGCTTCTTTTCTGCAAAAGCCCGGCTCTTCACCACTCAAAACCCGGCTTTCGGGGCAGAAAAGCCCGGCTTTCCTCCGTTTTTTCTTCCGGTTCACCGGTTTTAGAGAAAGAGTGTGTCAGCCCAAAGAGCGATTATCCGTCATTCTGACATCATTATCGCCCGGGGTCAAGACAAATGACACCGACTGTTTACGTTATTCCGATCACCTGCCCGATGCGGTTCCGTCCGCTCTGCGATGCACAAAGAATAATCACAAATTAGTATGCTATTTCTAATATTCTTTTTATCTTTGCAGTGCATTGGTTTGTATTCTCCGTGTTCTGGGGATGCAATTAAAAGGGAATCAGGTGCAAATCCTGAACAGTCCCGCTGCTGTAAGTTTCACATCAGATTGTTGTAAGCAACCACCACTTGCCACTGGGAAACGTTTCCTGGGAAGGCGCTTATCAACAGAAACGAGTCAGAAGACCTGCCTGTGCATCTTTTTCATTGCTTTCGAGGAAAAAGCGTTGAGTCTAATGAGCCGGAACTATTCCATCCGTCATTTTATTCATCACTCTGATTCAGAGAAAGTAAGTTATGATAATAAACTCTGCCAAGTTTATTTAGTGTGTCCGGCCGAAGTGAGTTCGTCCGGACATTTTAACAACAAAAAACAAAGATGAATATACTCAGATTACCTAAACTATTATACTCCTGTGTTGCTTTCTGTTGCTGCCAGGCTCTTACCGTTTCGCTTTCCGCCCAGCAGCAGAAAGCAGATACCGCCCGTACTTATTCAATCCCCGAAGTAACCGTTGCCGAAGCATACCACACCCGCGAAGTGAGAGCCATGGCTCCCACTCAGGTGTTCTCTAAAGAAGAACTCAAAAGCCTCAACGTATTGCAAGTGTCGGATGCCGTGAAACACTTTGCCGGAGTTACGGTGAAAGACTACGGCGGCATCGGCGGACTGAAAACCGTTTCATTGCGGAGTCTCGGAGCCGAGCATACCGCCGTGGGATATGACGGAATAACGATCAGCGACTGCCAGACGGGACAAATAGACATCGGACGTTTCTCACTGGACAATGTAGACCGCCTGTCACTCAGCAACGGACAAAGCGACAACATCTTTCAGCCCGCAAGGTTTTTCGCTTCCGCCGGGATACTGAACATACAGACACTGACACCGCAATTCAAAGACAACCGGCGTACCAACCTGAGTGCCTCGTTCAAAACGGGTTCGTGGGGACTGGTCAATCCGTCTCTCCTGCTCGAACAGCAACTGAGCCGTAAATGGGTGCTCTCCGCCAACGGCGAATGGATGTCGGCCGATGGTCATTATCCTTTCACATTGCATTATGGCGAGGACAATGACCTGACCTCCCGTGAGAAACGGAAAAACACGGAAGTGAAAACCTCCGTGCCGAAGCGGGATTGTTCGGCAACTTCTCGGATACGGAACAATGGCGGCTCAAGGCCTATTACTATCAGTCGTCCCGCGGACTGCCCAATGCCACGACTTACTATTACGACTACTCTTCACAGCATCTCTGGGATAAGAATGTCTTCGTGCAAAGCCAATACAAAAGAATTCAGCCAATGGGTCTTCCAGACTTCGGCCAAATGGAACTGGAGCTACCAACGTTATCTCGACCCCGACTATAAAGGTTCGGAAGGCAAAACGGAGAACAGTTATTACCAGCAAGAGTATTACCTCTCGGCTTCGGCGCTCTACCGGGTGCTCAGCAACCTCTCTTTTCGCTTTCGACAGACGCGAGCATCAACCGGCTGAACGCGAACCTGAAAGATTTCGCATATCCTACCCGTTATTCGTGGCTGACGGCTTTTGCCGGAAAATACGTTAACGACTGGTTGACGGCATCCGCCTCGGTACTGGCAACGGTCATCAACGAAGAGGTGCGCCAAGGCAGCATGCGCCAACCGGCGGAAACTCTCTCCGTACGTCAGCGCGTCGTTCAAGCCCTTTGCCAGCGAAGAGTTCCGCATCCGCCTGTTCTATAAAGACATCTTCCGGTTGCCCAGCTTCAACGACCTGTACTACGGGCAGGTGGGCAACACGAACCTGAAACCGGAAAGCACCACACAATACAACCTGGGACTGACGTACAGCCGGTCGATCAATGAACTGATCCCCTACGTATCCGTCACGGCAGATGCTTATTATAATAAGGTGAAAGACAAAATCATCGCCATCCCCACCAAGAACCTCTTTATATGGAGCATGGTGAACCTCGGCAAAGTGGACATCAAGGGAATAGACATTGCCGGAAACATCAGCCTGCAACCCTGGGAGAAACTACGGGTGAACCTTTCGGGGAACTACACTTATCAGCGTGCACTGGATATGACCGAACCGGGAGGGAAAACCTACAAGCAACAAATCGCCTATACTCCCCGTGTATCCGGATCGGGACAAGCCGGCATCGAGACTCCGTGGGTGAACCTCTCCTACTCGTTCCTCTTTTCGGGCAAGCGCTATATGCTGGGACAGAACCTTCGCGAAAACCGGCTGGACAGTTACAGCGACCACAGTATCCGTCAGTCCGCGATCTGCGCATCCGTAACGTAAACACATCCCTGACAGTGGAAGTGCTGAACTTGCTGGACAAAATTACGAGATAGTGAAGAACTTCCCATGCCGGGACGCTCGGTGAGTGACGATGAAAGTAAGATACTAAAGATACTCCAGACATTGAATCAGTAATTATCAAAAGAATCAGCAATATGAAAACAACTTCATTCAATAACGGCAGAAGCAATTCCTCTTCCCTCTTTCGGAGAGGTATCGGAGGCGTGTCCTTCTTTTTCCTCCTCTTCCTGCTTCTCTTCGCCTCGTGCGATGACCTGGAAGACACGGATACCCCTTCGGGTGGCGACGGCGGTATGCCCGTCGAAACCGGAACAGCCGAACTCTACATCCTCAGCGAAGGACTCTTCAACCTGAACAACAGCTCGCTGGCTTTGTATTCCTTCAAGAACAATCAGCTGAACACCGACTACTTCCGCAGCATCAACCGACGCGGCCTGGGAGATACCGCCAATGACATGGGCATTTATGGAAGCAAACTCTATATCGTGGTCAATGTATCGAGCCAGATAGAAGTGGTCGACCTGCAAAGCGGCAAGTCTGTCAAGCAGATACCCATGCTGTCAGAAAACGGAAGTTCCCGGCAACCCCGCAACATCGCTTTCGACGGAGGCAAGGCATACGTGTGTTCCTTCGACGGAACAGTGGCGCGAATAGATACTGCCTCTCTCTCCATCGACGCACTGACCCGGGCGGGCAGAAACCCTGACGGCATCTGCGTGCAGAACGGAAAGCTGTATGTTTCCAATTCCGGAGGACTGGACTGGGAAGGCATCGGGGTAGACCGCACGGTCTCTGTGATCGACATCCCTTCTTTCACCGAAATCAAGAAGATAGAAGTAGGTCCCAATCCGGGAGATATACAGGCCGGGCCGGATGGCAGCGTCTATGTAGCCACGCACGGCGAAAACATAGAGGCGGGTGACTATCACTTCGTACAAATAGACGGTCATACCGATCAAGTGGTACGGACTTTCGACGAAAAGGTGTTGAGCTTCACCATTCACGACAACATGGCCTATCTGTATAACTACGACTACCGCACCCAAGATTCTCAAATCAAAGTCTTCAATCTGAAAGCCGGAAAGACAGAGCGGGAAAACTTCATCACAGACGGCACCACGATACGCACTCCTTACAGCATCAGTGTCAACCCTTACAGTGGAAACGTCTACATCACCGACGCTTACGACTATAAGGTGAAAGGAGATGTGTTATGCTTTAGTCCGCAGGGACAACTTATATTTAAGCTGCCCAATGTGGGAATCAACTCCAATACCGTCCTGTTCCGGAACAAAGCCTCCCAAGGCAATCCTGACGAAAATCCCGCAGACGCGGAAGCAGGCGCTTTCGCCAATAAAGTATTGGAGTATAATCCGGCGCCATCACAATATATGAATACCTCTTATACTGCTTACGAAGAGGGATTCACCGGTATTCAAGTGTTGGCACGCGCCACCGAACTGCTGCAGGACCGCACCACCTGTCTCTTCACGCTCGGAGGATTCGGAGGTAACATTACCGTAGGATTCGACCATACCATCCTTAACGTCCCCGGTGAATATGACTTCAAGATATACGGCAACGCCTACTATGATATGTATGGTACTCTGCTGGATAAACCCGGAGGAAACTCCGAACCGGGAATCGTGCTTGTATCCAAAGACACGAATGGCAACGGATTGCCAGATGATGAGTGGTACGAATTGGCAGGAAGCGAATATAACTCGCCTGCCACCATCCGCAACTACGAAATCACTTACTACCGTCCCACTCCGGCAGACGGGGATGTGAAGTGGAAAGACAATCAAGGCAAAGAGGGATACATCTACCGGAACACGTATCACACCCAGGGTTCTTATTATCCGGCATGGATGCCGGCTGAAATCACATTCCGCGGAAGCCGCCTGGCGGACAACTCCATCAACGAGCCGCGTCCGGGCATGCCCGAGCATTGGGTAGGCTACTGTTATGCCTGGGGATATGCCGACAACCATCCGAACAATACGGAATATTCTCAATTCAAGATAGACTGGGCGGTAGATAAAGACGGAAAACCGGTTCATCTGGACGGCATCGACTTCGTGAAGATTTATACAGCGGTCAATCAGAACTGCGGTTGGCTGGGTGAAGCCTCTACGGAGATACAGGCGGTGGAAGATTTACACTACAAGAAATAATTATCTCACTTATTTATATATTTAATTTTTGTAACATGAAAAAAATAAATGCTTTAATTACTAAAATGTGCTTTATTGCACTTTGTGCTTTACCAATAATCATCTCTTCATGTAATGACGATGATGATAAATATTATTATCCTACGAATTTCGAAAATCTGAGTCTTCCCAATGACACTATCATTGCTAAAGGTGAAGATTTAACTTTAAAGCCTACCCTAAACCTAATTAACCCTAAAATCTATTCTTGGAAAATAGATGGCAAAGAGGTATCCAATGAGGTTAACTACACTTTCAGCACTTCGGTTGGAGGAAAACACGAGATCATTTTCGAAGCACAAGACTCTAAAGGGAACACGGATAAAGCCCAAATAACAGTAGATGTTTTCGCTTATTACGGTGGTTTCTATGTGATTAACGAAGGATCTATGGGGCATTCAGCTTCTGTCAATTATTATAAAGATGGAAAATGGAACTTTAACATTGTTGAATCACTTGGCCAAACAGGAACTGTTGGAGTCATTCAAGATTCATACATGTATATCGTAGCTAAAGATGCTCCATATCTAACCCAAATCGAGTTGGCTAACTTCAACATCACCAAACAATTAAGTACAGAAATAGAAGAACAATTAGACTACGGACAAGCAAACAGTTTCTGTACAATTAATGAAACTACAGGTATATTGACCGCAAGCAGAGGTGCCTATAAAATTAATTTAAATCCATTATCTATCGGCAATATGCTCCCACAACTCAATAGCGAGTCAGCCAACGGAAATGGCTGTAAAGACATCTTAAAGTCAGGCGATTATGTATTCGTAAATAATATGGATACAATAAAGATCTACAAATCTTCCGACCTCTCTTTCGTAAAAAAACTAACCGCTTTAATGAAAACGGGATTCGCGCAGACAAAAGATGGAAATATCTGGGCCGCCAACGGCCAATCGTTAATAAAAATCGATCCTAAAACGTTAGACGAAACCACTGTTGAGCTACCTGATAATATAAATGTGTTTTATAATCAATGGGCATATACTCCTACAGGATTATGTGCATCTACAACTGAAAATGCATTGTATATAGTTAATACTACTGTCGTGCCAGGTGCTTATGGCGATAGTTACTATGGAAAAAACATCTACAAATACAACACGGAAAGCAAAATTGCTCAAGAATTTTTCAAAGCCCCTTCCAAAATACAATCAATATATGGTGCAGGCATACAAGTGAATCCTCAAAATGGAGATGTCTATCTTATTTACACTGAGGATGGCTATGGTGCGCATTATTTAAATACTAATATTTATGTGGCTGATGGTCAATCCGGAACACAAAAGCAAATAATTGACTATACAGGTAAATATTGGTTCCCTTCAAGCATAGTTTTCAAATAATTAATACAAATATGGGGTTGTATCAACGTTTTGACACAACCCCTTTTATTTTTTAATACTGCACCGGTGGTGTACTCCAGCTACCGGACAGCGTCAGGTTATCGGTTCCAAGCAAAGGAAGATTCACCGGAACGGTAACCGTTATATTGCCAATCAATAATTTAACGGTTCCATTCAACACAGGACCGAGTAAGGGGATTCCTCCCAATATACCATCCAGGTTAGCAATATTCTTCAACTGTACAGAGAGTGTCAGCGAATGGTTTCCGTCGCTCTGCTGTGCATACGATTTCAGCCCCAGGCTGACAAACGAATAGTTCGAACGATATCGGTAATTCGTATTGACTGTTGCCTGTATCGGATCTGTGATATTCACAAACACTCCGTTCAGTAACAACGGACCGTCAATCACGTCATCCACCAATAGTCCGGAGATCAGTCCGGGTTTGGCAACATGAATCTCCCGCACATCATATAGTCCATGAAAACCTCTGATCAGAATATCTTTCTCACTATTTGTCGTACCGGGTGTAGGTGTGAATCCATACCGGAAACGATGATTGCCCGTATAGAAATCCTTTACATTCAGGTCTAAGTCCATAGTCTTCGGGAAGTTGTTTATAGTCACTAAAGCATAAGCAGCATCACTGCCCCGCCAGGGATTCAGTAAATCGCCCAACGCTCCCAATGCACCGTTCTGCGTGGCATTACCGGAAAGAGTCAGCCCTATCTGATTGACCAGCCCTTGCAAAAGTTGTGCATACAGTGCATCCACGACCGGTTCTACCAATGCTGCCACCACCAGATTGACTGCGGCATCGAGTCCGCCAACAACGTCATAGACAAGATTACCAACCGGCCCCAAGTTCATTGCCGTTTTCAGTAACCCGGGCAAAATGCCTTGTACCGTCGTCCGGATTATATTCTTATACCCTACTTGCGTCACAATATTATTGGTCAGAGAATTCAAAGCGGTTTGTGCATCCACAAACATTCAAATAATTCAATACAGCAGAAGTTGTCGGTCCGAGGATCGCATTGTCCGGTAGTTCGTCATCCGCATATCCTCATCGGCTACAGGAAGGGGCATCCGTAGTATTCAGCACCACCTTTTCTTTCACAAACTCACCTGTCGACTTATAAATGACGTAACGCAGGTGGCGAACCCGTGAATCAGTCCCGGTGACGGGTGTACGGGTATCTCCTCCTCCGTATCCGGCTGAGAAGGTTACTTCAAAATATCCGTCGGGCAAGTCCGAAGGCTTACCTTCCGGAGGAAGTTGCCCGGGAACTTCACCGGGTACTTCGACCAGTTCTTTCTCACATCCCGTCAGGAAGAGAGAAATAAAAAGGCTCATCATTATTATCACTTTCGTTTTCATCTCCGGTTCTTTTTGCTTTCAGTTTCTATTGAAGGCCATCCCAGGCATTGTCATCCAGATTGATGTTTCCTGCCAAAGTGAAACCTATATTGATATTCGCATAACTTCCGGTCACTTTCACCCAATGATTAGGAGTAAAGATAATCCGGTTTCCCGAAACCACACCCGGAGTATCCGGCAGTTTCACCGTATAACGTTCGGTGAAGATTCCATAGGACACATCCAGATAGAACAGAGTCTTTCTACTATCCGGAATAGCCAGTAGAAACTGGTTGAAGCTGACTTTTCCCGAAACCGGTGCCTGAGTAGCCAACGTCTTCGTACCGCCGTCACCGGCTGTTTGCCATGTCAGTGCCGTCCCATCCGTTGCACGGGTAGCCGTCACAAGTTGCTCGGCTATCAATGTCATAGAGTTGACATACGCAGGAACATTGGTCACTTCAAGTGTAAAACCGCTAACCAGCCTTTTCAGCGTACCCGTCACATAGTTGATCTGTGAAGGTTTAAAAATGGGACCAACCAACGTTGTACCCCGGTAACCGTTTCCGAAACACGAGAAGAACTCCGGAACTACCGTCGGATTGACCGGTTGCAAATACAAATTAGCCAATGTAGCCGGAGTATCTGTCGAACCGATATTAAACCGTTTCGTCGCACCCCGCCACCGGTAAAATCATAATCACTCCGATTATATCCGATCACCAACAACTGATAGGTAGAGGCTGCCGAAGAGTAAGCATCGTGACTACTGCCGGAAACGAGTTGACGTCCAATTGTCGGGCTGCACTATATTCCGGAATGAAATTAGCTGCATCGTTGGACGATGCCTCATCCGTTTTCCGAAAGGCAGAATCAATATCCTGTTGACAGAAAGAGCTGCATCTCCCGGCGCACGACTCATGATCCCATCCCGCTTTATTTCAAAACGAACCGGAACCCTTCTTCCAGGAGTTCGGCAACATCATCTGTTGAGCAGCTACCCAACAAGAGCGTTGCCAGAAATCCCGTCAGAAGGATAGTTATATAGCCTGTCTTTCTCATAGCCATACCATGATTCTGTTTTGAGTTACTTTTACTGGATCACCAGGTTATGAATCAGTTCCCATGCCGGACTGATAGTGATCACAATATTCTGATCGGTCAGCAAATCTACCGGAGCATCATCGTCACCCGGGTTACCGGTGTTCCGCCATCCACACTGCCCGTAGCACCTTTCACACCCAATGAATAAAATGATTGGCCATCAGATTGAACTGTGTTGCTCCCGAACTGTTAGTATCACTCACAGTCCACTCCTTGATAGCTACACCACTTGCGTCATAAAGTCCCAAAGTCATGCTCACGCCACTAACCGGTATATAGAAAGAACCTCCCAATTGCGAATTAGGTACTTTTACCACTCCCTGACCGGAAAGATCGTTACCTACATACACACCGTTGGAAACAGCCTGCCCGGAAAGATCCATGTCTATTATATTATAAGGAGTAGGCGCTGTATTGATCCCCACACCATTAGTCAGGTTCACCTGTTGGTTGGAGTTGCTGACCTTCAGACGCAGATACTTCACGGTACTTCCGTTTAGCACTTGAGGAACATTCTTGAAGTATCCCAGCACACCGGCCACCTTACGGGTCATCTCAATGCTGACACGAGTTCCTCCCTGGGCCATCACTTCCGCATCGAACCCGCAAAGATTTCCGATTCATCGCCCGAGTTCACAATAGAAGCAAAGCATATCCGTATAATTGGTATTGCCGGAAGTGGGTGTAGTCACAGAGAAGCGGTCACTTGCATCACGTCCTACGGCCAGAAACTTATATACGCCGACAGGAAGTTTATCCGCATCGGGAACAGCGAAACGTTTAAAGGTAGTACCATCGGTCCAGCCGGTGATATCATAAGTCTTTTGATGCAGATAGGTCGAGCCGTTCTGCACAAAGCATAAACACTGACACGAGTGACATGCTGTGTGGCCTCCTGGCTATACACCGGCATCCGGTTCCAATTCCGTCTGTCAGACCATTAACCGCAGACAGCTCAAATGTAATTGCAGCATTTTCAGGATTCACTTCGGGTGAAGAATCATCTTCGCTGGAACAAGCAGCAAACACAAATAAGCTTGCTGCCACCAGAAACATTAATTTTTCATAATAGCAAAGTTTAGTTTAATAAATAGATAAGAGAAAAGTGATCAGAAAATATCCAGGCGATGTATCGTGATCCATTCTCCACGGATGAACATCTTGATTTCCCAGATTCCTTCTGATGTATTGTAGTCTATAGAAACAGCAGTTATTTCATTACGCCGCATATCCATCTCCATCACCGGCAATTTCAGATATGGAGTTTCTGATGCACGTGTACCACCGGTATAGAAAGTCAAAGTTAATTTGGAATGTCCCTCTGCCGAAGTAGGAGCAAGCAATGTCTCAGGACACTGGTGAACGGCACATTTTGTCAACTTGAGTGCTTCCGGAATAGTTGAGGCCGGCATCCGTCGACTGATAAACATGACTTACATTCTGTTCAATGCGTGTTATCTCAGACGGGAAATTTGAACAGAGCAGTAACAACTTTCCCTTCGTGCGTTCCAGTGTCAATTCTTCTGTCTGATAATCGGAGAGAAATGCAAGTCCCGCTTGTCACATAAATATCCGTATGTTCCTTCCCATCCTGATGCAAGATACCGGCGGGATAGTCCGTGGTCAGATTTCCATACGGCCAATTTGTAGTCACCGTCGGGTACGCCCGGAAAAGTAAGGGTGTATTCCTTTTCTTCACCTTCCGTAGAGACGACCGCCGACTCTCTGATCAATGCTCCGGTAGATGCATCGTACAGGGCGTAATAGAGAGTTCCCGCATAAGTCCGGAAAGGCAGATTTTCGTCTACCTGGCTCAACTGTGGAAACTGCGATATATTCAAATAGTTCTTGTCCTTAACAGATACCTAACCGAGTAAGGTTGTTCTACCGGACATTCGTCTCCGCAAGAGGAAGCAAGTACCATGCCAACTACCATGCAAAGATCTGTATTACTCTTCTATTCATAATCTCTAAAGTTTAAATATAAAACAATTCGTTCAATCACTCAGAAATCAGTATCCTAAAACCGAGATACTTTCCTATGGTAGTTTTAAGCGAGGCACCGTTGCTCCGCATAAGTCAAATATCAACAGAAAGATTATACATTTGTTTTGCCATGAATCATTATTATCTGTTAAAGTTATATCCCGTCATCCAATTGTTTAAATGATTCATAAATAAACAAGAGGAGGAAACAAAGTTTATCCTCTAAATGTTGTAGAATAAAACAAGATTTAAAAGTAAGAAGATTATGACTGAAAATTATGAACTGATAGATAATGAAGAAAAACATCAATATGAATTTCATGTTGAAGGTTATGTTCCCCGGATAGAATACATAAAATCCTTAAATGGAGAGATCTATCTGACACATACCGAAGTACCGCTTGGGAGGACACGGAATAGGTTCACAACTTGCAGAGAAAGTTCTCACTGACATTGAACGGCAGGGATTGCGCCTGGTTCCTCTCTGTCCGTTCGTTGCGGGATATATACATAAGCATCCGGAATGGAAGCGTATTGTACTTCGTGGTATTCACATTCAATAATATAAAACAGTTATGGGAAAACAAATAGAATACAGCAATGGCGAACTGACCATTGTATGGCAACCGGAACTCTGCCGGCATGCCGGAATCTGCGTAAAGACACTGCCTAACGTATATCACCCGAAAGAACGTCCGTGGATAAAGATGGAGAATGCTACCACGGAAGAACTGATTGCCCAAATCAAAATGTGTCCGTCGGGAGCGTTGAGTTATAAACTAAAGAAATAAGATAAATCGCCGGAAACATCTTCAAACGATATTCCCGGCGACTTTTATATTCCTCTCCGTCCACAAACTGCGGTTATAAGATTTAGTCTGCTCTCCTGATCACTCTAAACTCACATTGATCAGTCCCTAAAGTCCTGTTCCATCTACTCCCTCTGCCACTCCAATAAAACCGGTATTAATGTCGGAGCAATAAAAGAAACGGTAGCCTCACCTTTTGCGTCAGTCACTACGGACGGAGCCCATAGCAATGTATTGCGGGCATCAGGTACAGGCAACTGCATATCTATTTCATCCGGTTGGTAAAACTCACGCTTACCGTAATACCCTTTCACTCGCCACATATTATTCATACGGAGCAGTTCCTCTTCGGTAAATTCAGCAGCATGATAAACCACGGAATGTGCATCGACCACACTAAAATAGACTCCCCACCTTTGCGTCCCCATAATATTTATACTTGGCTATCCTATAAGTTTCTCCGTCAACCGGTTGTTTCCTTCCCTTAGCCGGACATCCACCTTCTCCCACCAGTGCATGATGTCCCTGATAATCCGGATTATAATTCAATAAAAGCCCACACGAAGTACAAACATAGACACTATTCAGATTCATTTGAGCCAAACTATCCAGACGTCCCATAAGCTTATCTCTGAACGGCTTACGAGCCTTGCGGGCAATGACCACTTCATCCAGCAGAATGGTACTGTCACCACTCACGACCGGTACATCGTAAATCTCCTCTTTGGGTCTCTGTGTACAATTTATCAGCGAACAGTCAAAAGACTTCATTCTCCGTATGCTATCGATGGCAGGAAGTAATCCTGAATCTCCAATTCAGGTTTAAACTCTTCGACAACATGGGTTTCAGATACACATACCCGCCACGAAGTGTCTTCATTAAATCAGTATCGACCGTAAAACGTCCCAAGGAATCCGTCATCAGATAGGTGGAATTTCCTTCGGCGCCCGAAACCTGAATAAGTTGTTTAGCACCTCCCGTTCCTTTACTTTTCTTCTTACTGCCCAAGGTCTGAATTCCCGTTACATCATCCCTCAAAACATATCGCCATGACGGACCGCTCCGTTAAGTTCCCAGACGTATCGCCTCCACCCTGAGTCAGCAACAACAGATCCATTGCCTGCATACGATCAACATTCTTCTCGTCAAAGTAATAAGCCGGCCGGCAGACAGCACCACGTATCTGTGATGACAAATAACAATAAGCCAGCATGTTCACCCGGTCATCCGGATTGCTGTATGCTTTGTCAAACACACTGATACCCAAATCGGCTTTCACGGGCTGTCCATTATCATCTGTCACTTTTTTCAATGTAGCTTTTCCCGAAGAACATAGCTCTCTTTCTCCGTTACAATATCAATATGGAAGCTTCTTTTCCGGATGCACATATACCAACCTTTCCGCCACAGGCTGCGCCGCATTGAACAAGGTAAACTCCGCTATGCCCTGATAAGGAAACTCCGAAAGAGGTATCTTCATTTTCAAACGATCTTTCAGCAACCCTTTTGCCACACAGCAGACGGTTCCTCGTATCTGTCCCACCAGATATACCTCCTGATCGGACAATCTTCCGTTTGGGAAATAAGGAATTTGTTTCCGTCCCGCCCGGATAACCGGAGCCCCATCCCTGCCGATAGATTTCAGGTAAAGCATAACTATACCCGTTCGCCAGCTCTATCCGATATTCTTTGCCGGAGAAAAAGGTATGACTCCCATCCCATCGTGGCTACTTTTAAAAGACAAAACAGGAATTTCATCCTGATACAATGTTCCTTCCACATCGACCGGACATCCTCCGCTGCCCGTCGCTTTAAACGCCAAACGGAACGGTAAACCTGAAACCAGATTTCCTCCTTCGGGAAAAGATTGAACCGGAACTCCCCGGCTTCTCGATGCTCCGGCAAAGAATCAAGAGCGATATTCCTGACTATCCTGATTTTACGTTCCGGAGATATTCCGGTCGTATCATTATAATATGAGTGGCGGGTATAGGTTCCCAACCGATAATTGCCCCCGATAATTTTGTATCTATATATACATGGCCCTCAGCAACCCTTCTCTATGGGATACTTTTCGGCCCAAACCACACTATCCTTATCATTAAGCATCTGCAAGTAGAGCGTTCGCTTTGTTCCGACAACGCGAACGATTTGGCATCCAATTGATAGGCCTTAAACCATAAATCTTCTCCCGTTTCATATATATCTTTGCCGGTCTGCAAATAGATGAGTTCAGAGGGATGACCGGACAAACGTTGACTGACAGACACAAACAAAGTATCTATGCTGTTTTGAGCAACGGTTGTCATACCACCCCAATAACGATCGCCAATAATAGGATACGCTTTATCATTGCATTTTCTTCATAATATCACATTCATTCACGGAATACGCAGATGTCACTTGCCACGTCATCACAAAGTCCGGATGCAGCAAATAGCGGATCATGAACTTCTTCTTATGTTCCGTACGGTACTCTTCCGCCGGAAACTCCCGTGTTCACATACCTGGAACGGCATGATGCGAAGATGCTCCCTAAAATCGACCTCTGAAGTATCCATACACTTAAACATCACTTCTTTGCTGACCAATGTAAAAGTAAAGACCAGGTATCTTCTCCCTGATATTCAGAAATCAACTCGTCCGGACGCATATATTTATGAGCGACCTTGTGCACCCGCTGCCCGTATTGCTCGATATCGATTCCCACTTCGGACACGGGACTCAGTATAACTGCGACATAGCCGCGAGTGTGAGAAATGCTGATGAAATAAGAAGAATCCGCCAAATGGGGTTTGCCACTGGGAGCATATTCAATTGTCTTTTCCTCCCCAGCAACTGATATAGCAATACACGTACGGAAAGCCATTCCAATTTACGATGAGGTGAAGAAAGCGCGTCAACTGTTGCTCATATCTTTCCGGATCGGGCAACAGTGCCAAAGTTCTTCCGGGGACTCTTCTGTTTTCCAGATTCCCCACTGATAAGCAATTTCTTTATATTCCCGTAACAAAGCCATGGCAAAGCTGATATCAGGAAGCTTCTTCCTCTGTGGAAGGCTCGTTAACGGTAAACTTCACTTTCAGGATTCTCCGGCTATCCATAGCCAGCACTTCAAATTCGTATCGATGATAGAGAACCTTCTCATGGAGTGCCGGAAATTCTCCCTTTATCTCGAGCAACAGTCCGGCCAGTGTATCGGCATCTCCATCTACTTTGTCAAAATCATCTTCGTCGACCTTCGTAATCTTATAAAATCGGTCAACTGCGTTTTAGCCTCAAACACCCAGGTATGATCGTTAATCACCGTATAGGTACGCTCTTCATCATCATATTCATCATGAATCTCCCCAACGATCTCTTCAATGATATCCTCCATTGTCACAATTCCCGATGTACCCCCGAATTCATCCACAACAATGGCAATATGAATCTTATTTGCCTGGAAATCACGTAAAAGATCATCGATCATTTTAGTTTCCGGCACAAAATATGCCGGACGGATCAGTGACTGCCAACGGAAATTGTCACCCTTATTAAGGTGGGGCAACAAATCCTTGATATAAAGTACCCCCTTGATATTATCACGTGTGCCCGAATAGATGGGGATACGGGAATATGCATTGTCGATAATACATTGAATTACATCTTTAAAAGGAGTACGTATATCAAGATCGACCACGTCGAGGCGGGAAGTCATAACCTCCTTGGCTGTTTCGCCACCAAAACGAATGATGCCTTCCAGTATATTATTTTCTTCCGTAAGTTCGGCCTTGTCGGTCAGTTCAAGGGCATGAGAAAGTTCGTCAACCGATATATTGTGATTCTTTTTGGCAAAATGTTTATTCAAGAAAGCCGTAGAATGTACTAACACAGCAGAGATAGGAGCAAATACTTTACGCAACATATAGATGACCGGAGCGGAGAAACGGCAGAAAGCCAATGTCTTCTGGGCCGAATAGATCTTAGGCATAATCTCTCCGAAAAGCAACAAGAGGAAAGTCAGGATAACAGTCAGTATCAAAAACTCTGCAAGAGGCGAATGAAAGACAAAGACATTCATGAAGAAGAAGTTACAGAGCATGATAATGGTAACATTCACAAAGTTGTTTGTGATAAGAATGGTTGCCAACAAACGTTCGGAGTCTGCGAGCAGATTGCTGATTTTCCCATCAGAAGGATGATTGCCTTCTTCTATATCATTCAGATCGGAAGGCGAAAGTGAGAAGAAAGCGATTTCGGATGCCGAAGCAAAGCCCGAGGCGAGCAGGAGCAAACCTGCCAGAATAATGGCTATTATTGCCGATAATGAAGGTGTGTTTACGGATATTCCGTTAAAAATTTCTGCCAATTGGCATAAATAAGCGTCTGGGTCCAAAATATTGGTTTTAAGTTAATAATAAGTAGCTACATGCAAATCATGTGCCACAAGTTGTCAGCTAAAAGTTATCACTACAAGTTAAGGTTAGATGCCGGATGGCAATTCTAACTCTTAACTTGTAGCCATTAACCATTAAAACGGCAGGTCATCCGCCGAATTATCTTGCGAAGACACCGGTTGCTGCGGTTGTTGCGATTGAGATCTCACGGGAGCAGCAGCCTGCTGCTGTGCCGGAGCATACGATCCCGAACCGGTACCTTTCGGAGTGAGCATTTCCATATTATCCACAAAAATCTCGGTAACATAGCGTTTAGCCCCATTCTGGTCATCATAAGAACGGGTTCTTATTTTCCCCTCCACATAGAGCTTATCACCTTTATGTACATACTTTTCGGCAGTTTCTGCCAGTCCGCGCCAAAGGACAAGATTGTGCCATTCGGTCCGTTCAGGTACTTGTGTACCATTCGACAAAGTATATGCGCGGTCGGTCGTAGCCAAAGGAAAACTGGCTACAGCAATACCTGTATCCAAATATCTCACTTCAGGGTCTTTTCCGACATTTCCTATCAATATCACTTTATTTACTGACATATTCTCAGAATTTTATGTTTCTAAATACCGAATTTCGTTGCCAAAATTAAATAGAATAACAATAGAATGCAAGAATTGTTACAACTTTTATAAAGCTCTATAAGTTTTATTGCGCACTTTTCTCAAAATGGTTTGCAATTCAAAAAGCTTGGCTGGATTCTTCTCTGCAAGATTCTCCTGTTCATAATCTTTAGTCATGTCATACAATTGCGGAATGCTCAGATTACCCGTTTCTATTTTAGGTCCCCAGGTTATCATGTGAGGGCCGTCGTTAGGTTCAATGTATTTCCAGTCCTTGGTACGTACTGACAGTGTGTGGTTAGAGGCTTGCTCAATCACCCAAGGACGGTCGGTAGAATCCGTTCCCAGCCAGTTGCCCAGACGGTCAAAACTATCGCTCCTTTGGGAACCCTTGCATCAACCAGGGAAGCTAAAGAGGCCAGCCAGTCGATTTGTGAAACCAATACATCCGACACCTGCGGCTGAGTAATTTTCTTAGGCCAGCGCACAATGGCGGGAATACGGGTTCCACCTTCGAAAGCACTATATTTGTTGCCACGCAGCGGACCTGCCGGACTGTGCCCGTTGAGCAGCTCCTCTGCACGATCCTGATAACCATCATCCACAACAGGACCGTTATCACTGGAAAGAATAATCAATGTGTTTCAGAAAGTCCCAGCTTTCAAGTGTTTCCAGGATTTGCCCTACACTCCAGTCGAACTGTACAATGGCATCTCCGCGCACCCCATCGGATTCTACCACGGAAACGCTCGTGGAAAGCGTGGAACGTGCACATCATTCGTTGCAAAATACATAAAGAACGGTTCATCCTTATGTTCGCGAATAAAGTTGATGCATGTGTAGTGATCGAGTCGGCAATATTTTCATCTTTCCATAAAGCTTGCCTCCCCTTTCATATAACCGATGCGGCCGATTCCGTTTACGATAGCCATATCATGTCCATGACTGTGTTTCTGGTTATACAACAGCTCCGGATGATCTTTCCCTAAAGGTTCTCCTTCAAAAGGTTTGCGGTAGCTGACTTCGATAGGGGCACTCGGGTCATAGTTTGCCACTTTCCGTTTTCAATAAATACACAGGGCACGGTCGGCAGTAGCAGCCATAATGTATGAATAGTCAAATCCCAAATCCCCAATGCAGCGGGAAGTGGAGCATTCCAGTCTTGCTCTCCGCTTTTATCTCCCAGTCCCAAATGCCATTTACCGAGAGCAGCAGTCACATAACCGGAATTTTAAACATATCGGCCATCGTGTAATCTTCCGGACGGATAATCATTCCGGCATTTCCGGCTGCTACATCCGTTCCCGGACGACGCCAGGCATATTCTCCCGTAAGCATGGGTAACGTGAAGGGTACTGGTAGCCCAGTAGCATGCGCATTAGTAAAGCGAATACCTTCGGATGCCAAACGGTTAACATTAGGAGTTTGTACATTTTAGCTCCATAACATTCCAGATCGCCATATCCCAAATCATCTGCATAGATAAACACCACATTCGGCAGTTGTCGGTCATTCACCTTCTGTTTGTTTTTCCTCCTTTTGTCCACTTGCGGCCATCAGGCAAGCTACGGGAGAAAGACAGGCTAATAGTAAGTAAGGTCGTTTCATAATTTTAGATATTTATAATTCAACAAAATATATTCAGTTTCTATTTCAATCGATGTATTTCTCTATAAAGGCATGCACCAGTTTTGAGACGGCATATTGTTCCAGCTCTTCAGCCTTTATTTTTTGATAAGCAGCAAACGAATGACTATCTTCCGGAAGATCTACTATATAAAAATTGGCATAAATCACCCGGTGGGAAAGCACGTGTTTCACGTCCCGGCAAACCGAACGGACTACCGGAAGTTCCTTGGGGGCAAACAATGCCTTGAACTCGGGCAGTGCCAAAAATTCCTCCTCCGAAACAGCAACCGGAGTTTCAATCAACGGAAGCTCGAACAGATTTCTCCAGATATCATTTCCCGTCCTTTTATTTATGAAAGTATGCACGCCCATGCGTACATATATATAATTGAAATAACGATTGGTCGTTTTTATTTTGTGCTGCTTGACCGGAAGCTCCACCACTGTCCCCTTTGCCAGCGCCGCACAACTGTCAGCCAATGGACAAAACATGCAGTTGGGAGTTTGAGGAGAACATTGGATCGCTCCGAAGTCCATAATAGCCTGATTGTATAATGCGGGGTTCTTTCTATCCAGCAATTCATCCGCCACAGCCGCAAACAATTTTTTCCCTTCCGTAGAATCAATCGGAGTATCGATGCCCAGATAACGCGACAGTACTCGATATACATTTCCATCGACCACCGCATAAGGCATGTTATACGCAAAAGAACAAATGGCAGCGGCTGTATACTCCCCTACCCCTTTGAGGGCGCGCACCTCAGGATAAGTTTTCGGAAACACCCCATTCATGCTCTTGGCGGCGGCATGCAAATTACGGGCACGCGAATAATAGCCCAGTCCCTGCCAATACTTCATCACTTCGTCTTCATCCGCCTCGGCCAAAGTGGCGACATCGGGAAAACGTTTCATAAAGCGGACGAAATAATCGTACCCCTGCACCACACGCGTTTGCTGAAGAATGATTTCCGATATCCATATTACATACGGATCTGCCGAATCCCTCCAGGGAAGTTCACGTTTATATTCCTTGTACCAATTCTCTATTGCATTGCTGAAATTCCGGTTCATGCTTTTTGGACGGATTCTTCTTTTTGTTAACTTTATCCTTGCACAAAAGTAGTCATTTTCGTTTAATTACGAACTAAGAAAGCTTAATGAAGCGACTTTTTTAGAAAATTGTTCGGGATATATTTTTTTGGGAGACTAAAAAGCTATATATTTGCAGTCCAAAAAATTAGAAAGAACATAGTAATAATATTTTTTTTAAGGAAAAATGACTAAAGCAGATATTGTAAACGAAATTGCAAAGAACACCGGTGTTGACAAAGTAACAGTACTTACAACAGTTGAGGCATTTATGGATGCAGTGAAAGATTCTTTGTCTAAGGACGAGAATGTTTACCTCCGTGGATTTGGTAGCTTCGTCGTAAAGAAAAGAGCTCAAAAAACCGCTCGTAATATTTCTAAGAATACGACTATCATCATTCCGGAACACAACATTCCGGCGTTCAAACCAGCTAAGACATTCACCCTTTCGGTAAAGAAATAATAAACAAGAGTATTAACCCATAAAATTTTGAAGCTATGCCAAGCGGAAAGAAGAAAAAAAGACATAAAATGTCTACGCACAAGCGTAAAAAAAGACTAAGAAAGAACAGACATAAAAGCAAAAAGTAATTTTTAGTCTGAATCTGGACAGAAATAAAGAACAAACTTGTGAAGCTATGTCTTTCGAGTTTGTTCTTTGTTTAAATGCCCGATTGAATGAACAAACCCATTGAGTTATTCGTTCATTTTTTACAAAATTAAATAATATAGGAAATAGAGGTGACAAGCGAACTAGTAGTAGACGTACAGCCCAAAGAAGTATCCATCGCCCTACTTGAGGACAAGAGTCTGGTGGAACTTCAAAGCGAAGGAAGAAATATTTCTTTTTCGGTGGGCAATATGTATTTAGGCCGTGTCAAGAAATTGATGCCCGGACTGAATGCTTGCTTCGTGGATGTCGGTTATGAGAAAGATGCTTTCCTTCATTATTTAGACCTGGGTCCTCAATTTAACTCACTCGAAAAGTACGTAAAGCAGACTTTAAGCGACAAAAAAAAGCTTAATCCCATTTCGAAAGCAACCCTGCTTCCCGACCTTGACAAGGATGGCACTGTAGCCAATACATTAAAGGTAGGACAAGAAGTAGTGGTGCAAATCGTAAAGGAACCTATCTCTACCAAGGGACCACGCCTGACTTCCGAAATCTCGTTTGCAGGAAGATATCTGGTACTGATTCCTTTTAATGATAAGGTTTCCGTTTCTCAAAAAATTAAATCGAGCGAAGAACGTGCGCGCCTGAAACAGTTACTGATGAGCATCAAACCGAAAAACTTCGGAGTGATCGTACGCACAGTGGCAGAAGGCAAACGTGTTGCCGAACTCGACGGAGAGCTTAAAGTATTGCTGAAGCACTGGGAAGAAAGTATCACCAAGGTACAAAAGGCTACAAAGTTTCCTACACTGATTTATGAGGAAACCAGCCGTGCCGTAGCCTTGTTACGCGACCTTTTCAATCCCTCGTTCGAAAATATCTACGTCAACAACGAAGCGGTATTCAACGAAATCAGGGATTATGTGACACTGATTGCCCCCGAACGGGCAGGCATTGTCAAATTATACAAAGGTCAGCTTCCCATTTATGACAATTTTGGTATCACCAAACAGATTAAATCGTCTTTTGGTAAAACAGTATCCTACAAGAGTGGTGCCTACCTGATTATTGAGCACACTGAGGCGCTTCACGTAGTAGACGTGAACAGCGGTAACCGCACCAAGAATGCCAACGGACAGGAAGGTAATGCACTCGAAGTTAACCTGGGAGCTGCCGATGAGTTGGCACGCCAGTTAAGACTAAGGGATATGGGTGGTATCATTGTGGTGGATTTCATCGACATGAATGAAGCCGAAAATCGTCAGAAGCTTTACGAACGTATGTGTGCCAATATGCAAAAAGACAGGGCGCGTCACAACATTCTGCCCTTAAGCAAATTCGGACTGATGCAAATTACACGCCAACGGGTTCGCCCGGCCATGGACGTGAACACTACAGAAACCTGTCCGACTTGCTTTGGTAAAGGCACCATCAAATCGTCCATCCTCTTTACGGACACACTGGAGAGTAAAATTGATTATCTGGTCAATAAACTGAAGATAAAGAAATTCTCACTGCACATCCACCCGTATGTGGCTGCTTATTTGAATCAGGGACTTATGTCGCTGAAACGCAAATGGCAGATGAAATACGGATTTGGTATTAAAATTATTCCGAGTCAGAAACTCGCTTTTCTTGAATACGTATTCTACGATTCACATGGAGAAGAGATCGATATGAAGGAAGAATTTGAGATTAAATAAAAAGAAAGGCGGCTTGCAATCAAGTCGCCTTTCTTTTTATTTCCTACCACCGACTAACTCAAAACTGGTGCAGATGAAAGAATCTCTTCATGAACAACAGATATAATATACTCAACAGCAATATGCTTCCTGCCAAATATACATATCCGTACTCCCGCAATACCAGGTATCCCGCCACAACTACGCCCTGCACCACCATATAGGTCAATGACACCGCGACATGAGGTATCTTCAGTTCGTTAGCCATTATCTGATACAAATGTTTCCGGTGGGGCAGACCAATATTTTCATGCAACATCAATCGATGGACAATAGTCAGCACACTGTCTGCTCCATATACTGCCAGAAGCACAATCCAACTAAAATCTTCCGTATCGATTATCAGCTTACCGATTAAAAACAGAATAATAAAAGCAATACTGACCGACCCCACATCACCGGCAAAGCATTTTGCCCTCTTACGGAAATTAAAGAAATTAAAAACCAGCACCGCACACAGCATGGTATAAATCAAACCCGGTTCAACGAACGAAACAACCCAATGATTGATAAACGCCAAAGATCCAAGTACAACCAGCGAATATCCCCCCGTGATTCCATTAATTCCATCCATAAAATTATAGGCATTGATAATCCCTGTACATGCGATCAAAGCCACAACTACAGTCCACCAGGGAAGAGTAAACAACTCCCACTGATAGAACATCAAGCCCATCGCCGTAAAATGAAAAACAAGACGAAGTCCTTGTGATATGGAGCGGATATCATCTACAAAGCTAATCACCGTCACCAGAGTGAGAGCCAACATAAACCAAGGGTACTCAAACTGACTTGTCAGAAAATAAACCAATGCACCCAAATAGAAGATGATTCCTCCACCCCGCAGTGTAATCCTGGTATGCGAACTTCGTTCATTCGGTTTGTCAATAATATTATATTTATCGGCAATATGAAAATAAAAAAGTTCTGCCAGAAATAGCAGAACTAAGATTATAAAATAGTACATATATTATTCGTTCTTTTTAATACAATAAAACCAAACCTGAACAGCAACAAAGCACAATGCTGCCATTGCCAATAAACCTAATAGAATATAAGCAAGGAAAATCATTCAATCTTGAAATTATCAAGCACGTTTAAAGGTTTCCATCCAAGTTCCCTCACAGCTTTTTCGTTACTAAAAGTCAATGATTCAGCTATTTTTCGCAATTTAAGGCTATTTATAGGAGCCTTCTCACCTATCATATCTCCCATTTTTGCCATCCCATTAGCTAACCAATAAGGAATAGATAAAGGTATTTTTTTATTTAATTGGTTACATATTATAGTCTCTAACTCCCTAAATGTCGGATGATAAGTATCACATACGTTATAAACTCCTCCTTTTTCCACCAATAGTGGAACCAGATTCGCGATATCTTGCACCATCAGCACACTTTTCTTTGCCTTTCCCTCTGCAATACTCAGATACTTTCCTGTTTTTATCCCTTTAATCATGATCCCCAAATTTCCAGGTGGATTTGGACCAGCTATTAAAGAAGGACGAAGAATACTTAACTTTACATCATGCACAGCACACCAATCTTGCAGATATCTTTCTGCTTGTATCTTACTTAAAGCATAAGAAGTATAGCCATTCAAAGGATGTTTTTCTGTTATGTTTTCTCCAAAATCACAACCATACACAGCTACTGTACTGATAAAAATGAAAGCTTTTGGAATACCACTATTCTCCAAAGCAGTACATATTTTTTTTGTACCTTGAAGATTTACATCAAAAAATAGTTGCTTCTCTTCTTCTGTTTTAGGCACCGAATGTGCTTTACCTGCGACATGGAGTACGATATCGTATTTATCAGAAAATATTGGAACATCCTGCGCTATATTTACTTGATAATTATCCTGCGGAGTAAGTCCCACGGTATCTACTTCATATTTTGCTTTTAATAATGGATATATGTTATTTCCAAGAAAACCGGAAGCACCAGTAAAAAGAAGATTCATATTTTTATTTAAAATATTGTTTTAACTTAGGAAGTAAACGATATAAAGGATATAATCCACTAACTTTTATACCATTCTTTTTAAAAGCTTTTATGCACTCAAGATTTCCTTTTTTTATGTTACTCAAACTTTTACTCGTAGTTCCTCCTAACCGCATTCTAACTAAAGCTTCGGGAAAGTAATGCAGTTTAATATGCTCTTTTTCAATCAAACGAAGCATTAATTCAAAGTCTGCTGCAAACTTAAATTCTAAATCGAACAATCCATATTGCTGATATATATATCTCTTTACATAGAAAGTTGGATGAGCAGGATGCCACCCTTTTGTAAAGGAACGCTGTTTCCTAGACTTCCAATGCCTAACTATCTTAGATGTGTCATTTTGTGCGACATAATATAAATCAGCATAAACTGCATCAATAGAACCATCATCCTCAAAGCATTTCACGACTTTTTCTATAGCAGCAGGATCGGCTATTAAATCATCAGAATTTATGATCCCAACAATTTCCCCAGTAGCCATTCTGAACCCTTTATTCATAGCGTCATAAAGTCCATAGTCTTTTTCACTAATCCACTTCATACGACCACAAAAAAGTGACTCATACTCCTTTATTATTTCCACAGTTCCATCACTTGAAAGCCCATCTACAATAATATATTCAAGGTCCTGATATGTTTGTGATAAAACAGAATTTATAGTATCACGAAAGGTTCGAGCGCTATTAAATGTTACAGTTACTAAAGAAAATTTCATTTATTCCAATATTTTCTTTTCAATAGATAAAAAAGCATATATAATCGGTACTTAATTTTGTACGAGAATGAATATTCACTCCTATCCCCACCAAAACTAGCGTTTGCACCATGCCTCCGATATAACATTAAAGGACGAGTTAGAAAAAGAGAGAATCCATGTAGCTCTACAGACAAACCTATCCATATATCATGCATAGCAATATTTTTAGGAAAAGGTAAAACATAAGATAATACATCTTTTTTAAAAGCCATACAACATCCTAAATAAGTATTCTTTATTAGATTCTTCCAAAAACCGCTTCCCGATAAGCGACATGAATAAAAAAGAGTCAGAGATAACATTCAAATCTGCATCTACTACTTTACAATCTGATACAACTAAATCACATTGTTTTTAAATAGGCAACATACTCTTCACTTTGTCGGAAGCCAAATATCATCTTGATCGCACAAAAGATATAATCACCTGTAGCATATTTCAATGCATTTTCAAAATTTCGAACTGGAGAGGAATTTATTATCTACCAAAAAGTTTTATACGGGAATCATTGAAAGATCGAACTATTTCTACGTAGTAGCATCACTTGAACTATCATCGGAAATTATTACTTCATCATTTTCCCCCAATTGAATAAGTACAGAATTCAATTGTTGGACGAATATATTTCTCGCCATTATTATACGTAGCTATGCAAACAGTTAGCATTTTAACAATATTTTATTACACACATATATTAACCATACCAACATCGTGTTAAAAGCATTAAAGGAACATCTCGCAGCATTCAAGAAGCAATAGTTTTTTTACCTTGTCGGGTAGCTAAACATCATCCTGATCAGATAGAAAGATATATTGACCTCAATGTTTTACTGTATTCTCAAAGTTGAATATTGGCGAATGAAAAACTTAATTAGAAAAAATTATAACACAATTATCGTTTAAAGGATTCTACTATATTTATAGCATAATCCGTAGAAGAATCATCTGAAACTATCACTTCATCATTAGTATAACTGGCATAAAGTAGGACTCCAATTACGAATATATATATGTCCATTATAAGTCGCAATACAGACACTTATTATCACGACAGCAACAATTAATATATATTTTAACATAAATGTTTTTATTAATTACAATTCAAAATTCATACATATGATTTCTTGCTTTATAACTGAAAATTGTTTTATAAGGAACATATAAATCATAATAACTTCCGAAAAGAGTAATGTAAAATCTAAATAATAAAAATACTGAAATAATACATACAAGACATATCTATTATTTGAAGAAACATTTTAAGTAGCAATGGCAACATAGAATTACTTGAACAATATCATACGGAAAGGAAAACGAACAAAAAACAATAGAAATAGATGCCAGAGAAATACAAAATAGCTCCAAACCAATAGAGATTTAAATATCCACGAAAAATTAAGTTTTCTTTCATCTCCTTTGGATGAAAAAATATCAATAAAACAAATATAAACAATTTATTAGCAATTCCCCTTATCAACACTTCACCCAGAGAGATTGAGTCATGGTCCCCCATCTTCCCTAGAGCCAGATATGTTTCCATATAATTTATGCTGTATAATCCACCTACAAGGAGGCAGTATACTATTGAAAATAGACACCAAAAAATCGAAAAGAGAAAAGACATCAACAAAAAAGAACATCTGTTTTATTGTGATTCTTAGTCTGAATAAAAAAATAGGCAAAGAACAAATACAAACGAGGTTGAGTGAAACAAAGTAGCGATATATAAATACAGATAAAAACAACCACGTCTTTTATTAACAAGAAATGTTGTTGAATAAAACAATAAAGCAATAGCGACAGTTTGTCGTATATAGAAAACATTTGAAAAGAAATGGACCACAAAAACAGACTAAACAATGGTAAAGGTGAATATTTAAGTATAACTTTAGTCTGGAAAAAAGATAATGCAAGAAAATACGAATAACAGAATCGTATAATTCCAAATGTTAACTTTATAATCTCATTTATCGCGCAAAACCAAATTCAAAATCTGAATCCTGAAAATAATAAAAAATATGATTGAAATATTCATAATAACCATCCCAGTCGGTTCCAGTTTCCCATCTGACAAAAGAGAAAAAAGAAAAAGTAGATATAGCAAAAAAGAAAAAAAGAATGTTCTTTTGGAGATTATTAATCACCTCTAGTAATGAAAAAGACAAACAGACAAAACCAAATAAGAAAATAAAAGAGCATTTCTTTTTCACAAAATCTTCAAAGAAATGCTTCTGGAGATATTTTTGTTTTATATCCAAGAAATTAAAAAGTCATTCTCTCTCTTTAAACCACTTTTATAAAAAAAAATATTATCAACATTATCAAACAAATATCCAAATTTACCATATTTATCAAAAAAGATAAGTAAATACTCATTCTTTATAGAAATAATCGGAATCTCTTGCATAATGGCATCGTATATAGCTACTAGCAGTCAAACGATATGAATCTACTGGATAGAAAAAATAGAATATAATCTAGTTCACTAACATGTTTATCAAATGATTCTCTAGAACACATACCTTCTCCCACACATGGAAAAATTACATTAACAGCATTTAATTTATCATAAACATCACCTCTGCTTGCTGCAATAACATAAAATTGTAAATTTTGTAATTTTTCAGCTTTCACCATTTGTAATAGCTTATGTACTTGTCGGCACCTTTATTGACACTCATTGTTCCTACTGTACCTAATTTTAAACACAGATGAAAAGGTAGGAATATTTATAAAAGAAGTAGTCTGTATATAGGGATGATCTAATACAATGAAAATCTTCTTTTCAAATAAAATTCCAGATTTCTCTTTATGCTATCCCCATTAAAAGCATCTTTAGCGAATATTTGTCACCTCTAAAATAGTGAATAATTAAAACTGTAATATTTTTGACAATACACCATACTTTCTACTTTCCTGATTTGTGGATAACAGTTCAAGTTCACCATGCAAACAGAGTAAAACGTTACGCTTTAGTAACATATTAATTCGATTCAATATAGATGTAGAAAATGAATTATTAAAAACATAAATCAATACCGAATCGCGTTTAGAAATAAATAATATAACAATATTTAAAATAGCACTCCATATGTATGAAGCAATAAAAATAATCTTTTCTTTCCCAAAGCAATAGATACCTATGTTTATGTATACCTTGAATCCTGAATATTAGCCAACTCACAATAATTGGCAAGAGTCTTTTATCTGAAATAGCAACAACTTCATCACTACACAATGTACAAAGTTTAAGTATAGAAGCATTTTATAAATTTCATGATGATTCCTTTGAGAATGTATTAATATACTCATATTTTCATCGGTCAACAAATTAGATTTTTTATACTTCCAATCATACATGATATATATGTTTCATACCTCGAATAGGCACGAAACAGACGAATAAGTAATAGAAAGCGATTCATCCCTAACACCTTTTAGAATGAGCATTATGATATTCACCCCAAACAATTTTCTGGATATATTAGGCACATTATACCTAGATATCTTGTCAACCATAACAGAAGACTTATCTAATAAATTATGCTTTAATTGTCGATAGAAAGAAGTTTCCCCTATATCAAACGGATTGCCAAGAGTCTCTATCTTTATTCAAACATGCTGAAAAATCTCTACGATAAAAAGAGATAAGAGGAGCCCCATTACTAAAATAATTATAAGTATAATCCAATCCATATAGTGCTCAAACAACTCTATTTTCCAACAAGAATTCTTTATATTTCGAAAACAAATAATCTATATCAACATAGTTAATATCATCTTTTATATTATTTTGGACAATATTACCTTTGAGGATTTCTCTATAATTATAGCCTGAATAATGCACAAACACAATGGTACTTCATTCTCAATACTACTATTTCGCTGGATGACGTATGCATTTCCATTATCATAGACTTTTATGGCTCTCTCAAAGAAATTCCAAGGCCACATTACATCCTAAATCTCTATAAATCAGCAACTTCTTCCGAGGTAAAAAAACACGGTAAAAAATCTATCCATTTTGATCTGTAAAATAGGAATCAGTTGTTCATTAAAACAATAGTTAGTAAGTCTCAAAGACCACCAATCCAGAAAAGAATAAACTTCAGGCTCTCCCTTTCAGAGGAGCAAAATCCTAAATTATATACCCAGTAGTAAGAAAGCTATTTTCTGACAACTCTCCATTGTATACCTTATGCAACAAAGATACATGTGGCGTCAATAATATAGAGTATTTATCTAATTTTTGCAGAATATCAGAAAAAAGTAGAGAACACAAGTATATCCGGATCAAATAAATTACTTTATCATATTTTTTTCTTTCTCTTCAAATAAATATGAAAAATGAAAGGTTTTATAGAGGTACAGAATGTCAGGCTTATACTTAAAGGCACCATCTCATACCCATTGCTCTTCAGGCACATTTTTCAATATTTTTTGCCTCATACATTATCTGGCAGACTATTCTCACTAACATCGAACTCAAAGTTCGTCATCAAGCAACAAATATCTTAAAAATCAACATCCTGATTATATAACAAAAGGATTTTTCCAGTATTTGCTGCCAAACCAATATAATTACTTTTAGCAACAATAAAACACAGCTACTCATACACGCTAATTTTACTTAATCTAAAAAAGTTCTATTTTTTATGCCAATTATCTAAATAAATATCAGACTGTTCATCCCCATATACGAATAACTTGGGATGTTATACTACAGGGATGCTCACAACCAAGTCACCCACCAACTAAACAACAAAATATTAGGAATTATTAAGTTAGAGCACTTAGACATTAAACATATCTTTCCAAGACTCTTCGATTCCAATCAACAAAAAAACAGCATTTTTCCCAGCAATATTTTCCACTCCATATCGTTTGAAAAGACATAATAACAAATATCCTCAACTACCCTCAATATAATCAATAGCTTTTTGATAATATTGCTCATTACATACTTACTATGCCAAATAACTCATAATTTCATCCCTGTTAGATAATCTCCCTCCTCGAATATGCAGAAAACGCTATTAGGCTCTCGCACGCTTCTCTATACAAATATTACGCTCATCCAATAAAAGATCTTTAAAAGTAAACCTTTTATCTGAGAAGATATCTCAGAATAATATTGAGGATGATACCCACCTACCCAAAAGCTAAACAATAGGTGAACACTAAGAAAGGATGGATGGAAACTATAATCTAGATTTTAGCAGTTATCAATTTAATTTTGATTTTGAGAACAGAAGATTAACTTTTCTTATCAAAAACCAGTCCTATTACTCATTAATCAGACGAAGGATAAAAGCAAAAGATTTTCTTACATCCCATCTGGCATTCTACACCAAAACCTTATCTAAATTTCTATGCCATTATGGTCATTACTAAGGCATATATATAGAGGTATGTATACCGTTTTTCTTTTACTCAAGATAAAAAGATATTGAGACATTTGGTTTCCCAAACCATTATGTAGAAGAATAATATCCATAAGTTTTCAATTAACCCATTTTTCTTACTTTGATAAAAGTAGCAGGATTTCCTCCCCAAACCTGATTATCCGGAATATTTTGGCTGACAACCGATCCAGCTGCAATTATCACATTATTACCTATAATGAACCCTTCAATATAATAATAACATTCATACCAATAAATTACATTATTCCAATTACTTCACATCTTTTGACAACATATTCAATTCATCATTAGGAGTATGCCAATCGTTGGGATTCATTGAATGGAAAATCTGAGTCTACAATTGTAGTTCCACCACCAATCAAAACATTGCTACCGACTAATACTCGCTTTGTTGCTACTATAGTAGTATTTGCTCCATACCCACATTGTCACCAATACATATCAATGCATTTGGATACACAAGAAATTTACATCGGGTGTTTCTTCCTAATGTTGAAGAAGATGAATTATTAACCAAAACCAAATTTTTCCAGCAATAAATTTACCAGCCACATCAATCCAAAATAGGAAAACCTATCACTCTTAGTCCCTCTGATTCGACTCAATGTTTTAAAAAATAATATACGAGAACAATATGTATATAAATATAATGTTATAATCGAATACAATTCTTCATACATAAATCATTTTAAACACAACCAATTTTCCGATATTGAAAATATTAATTATAGCCCCTGGAAGAGTTAGCAATGCATAAAGCTAGAGCAACCCCAGACAACTCCCATCACTTCAAGCAACAGGATAGACAATGGAATAAAACAATTCCGGCTATAACCAACGTATATAATTGAATGTTCAATCTATTCATTCCATTTAAAAATTTGAATAAAGAGAACTTTATAGTCAACAAAAAGATAACATAGGTAGCCAACAAAACAGTCAAACGGGACAAATCACTGATGTCCCCAACCATAAACGATAAACTATATCAGAGAAAAGAATCATAAAAAGCACATACAGCCAACACCATTAAAACTCTATTTAATGTCTTCATAGTCCTTTTATCCCTAATCATATTCTCTATTATAGGCTTCATTAACAGCATCCACATGGGTGACACTATAATTGTAAAACCATAAATATAATATTAAAATACCGAAAAGAGATGCTATAAGGAGTTACTTCTTCCGAGAGCTTGTTAGATATTATTAAATTGGAGGTAGTATATATCACTAAAGAAGATAACTGTATCAAAAGAATTTAAATCCTATATCCATCAAACCGCCCATTCGATTCATATTAATAGCTTTATGGCCAATTCCTTATATTTAACAGAAAGTTATTGGATAAAAAGAAGCAAAACAACAGTCGTAGATGCAGAATAGCTATAAGCGACCCATTCCAATCTGGCATCAACATTAGATTTGGCTAGCAAAAAGACAAAAACAATGACAACAACTGAGATAATAAATAAATGAATCCATTAACTACAGGCAATTGTTTCACAAAATAGACATACGTTACGATTTTCAAGACAAAAAGAAACTGTTACGCAAAGAAAAACGAATGAGCAAATTTGCGACTCGAATTGCTATGGCATGAGGAATATTTAAAATACTTCCCAATCAATCCATTGATTTACTAAGACAAAAAGACCAAACAAACAGGTAGCTATTACCAATAACACGAAAAAGTAGTACTTGACATATTCTTTGCCAGTTCCATATCCTTAGCCACCAATGCTTCCGACAACTTATTTCTCAATCCATTACCCAACCTATATCGAAATAGTCTATCCAAAGCAATATGGAACTGATTGTTAGCCATAAACCATATTCATAAGTATCCAAAATGTAAGGTTAAAGGAACCAATACCAAAGATACCAGTATAGAAATCCCTTTAATAATAAAAGACATTATTACATTTTAACAATGCAATAGTACTTGATCATCTTTTTTCTTATGCTTTTTTATATAAGAAATCATTTAGTTCATATCAAAATACATCATTTCATAATACTTTCATACTCTCCACTCGTAATTGCATCCATCCATTTTGATTTTCTAAATACCACTGTAACTGTCTTTTCGATACCTTCTTCAAACTGCAAACTTGGCTCCAACCAAGTTCATTCTTTAACTTCGAAGAATCAATAGCATAACGCAAATCGTGTCCAGCACGGTCGGTAACATAAGAAATCAAGTGATCACTAGTACCTTCGGGATTTCCTAATAAACGATCAACCGTCTTAATGATTACTTTTGATCAAATCTATATTCTTCCATTCATTGAAACCACCAATATTATATGTATCAGCAACTTTTCCTTTGTGAAAAATCAAATCTATAGCACGAGCATGATCTACTACGTACAACCAATCTCTCACATTTTGTCCTTTACCATACACAGGTAGCGACTTTCCATGACGTATATTATTTATAAAAAGCGGTATTAATTTTCTGGAAATTGATAAGGACCATAATTATTCGAGCAATTCGTCACAACAGTTGGTAGTCCATATGTATCGTGATAAGCCCGGACAAATGATCGCTACTCGCTTTGCTCGCAGAATAGGGACTATGTGGATCGTATTTAGTAGACTCTGTAAAGAATGTCCCATCAAACTGCAATGTGCCGTACACCTCATCTGTTGAAATATGATAAAAGCGTTTTCCTTCATATTTATCAGGAAGAACTTCCCAAGTCAATTTAGCTACCTGCAACAAAGAAAGAGTTCCCATTACATTAGTCTGGGCAAAAGTAAACGGATCTTTATAGAACGGTCTACATGACTTTCAGCCGCAAATGGATAACTCCGTCTATTTGGTATTCAGAAAAGATTTCTACCATTTTATCAAAATCACAAATATCAGCTTTGATGAAAGTATAATTGGGAGCACTTTCTATATCATGCAAATTTGCAAGATTACCAGCATAAGTTAGTTTATCTAAATTAACAATATGATACTCTGGATACTTATTTACAAATAGACGAACCACATGAGAGCCTATAAATCCGGCACCACCAGTAATAAGAATATTTCTTTGATACGACATATTAATAAAACTTTTCTTGATAATTAAATATACAATCAGCATCTCTTAGAACTGAATGGCGAGAATCTTTCTCCGAAAGAATTGCTTTTTCCGTGGGTATTTTCCAGTCGATATTCAAATCCGGATCATTCCAGGCAATCGCCCTTTCAGCTTCCGGATGATAGAAATTATCACACTTGTATTGAAAGATGACCTCTTCGCTCAGCACACTAAAACCATGTGCGAAGCCACGCGGAATAAAAAACTGACGGTGATTGTCTTCTGTCAATTCAACCGAAACATGTTTTCCAAATGTGGGAGAACCTTTCCGGATATCGACAGCCACATCAAGAACTACACCCTTGATTACCCGTACCAGTTTGCTTTGGGCAAAAGGAGATTTCTGAAAATGGAGCCCGCGAATGACACCGTAGCTCGATTTGGATTCATTGTCCTGGACAAAAGTCGTTTGACATACATTTGATTCGAACTCCCTCTGATTGAAGGATTCGAAAAAGTAGCCACGGTCATCCTGAAACAGACGGGGCTCAAGGATAACAAGACCTTCGATTGATGTTTTTATTATATTCATTGGAATAAAAATTTTACTTTATGGATAATTCATCGACAACTTTCAATAGATATTGCCCATATTGATTCTTCAGCATCGGACCTGCTAATGCTTTCATCTCTTCAGGAGAAATCCAGCCTTGTCTCAAGGCTATGCCTTCCAAGCAGGCCACTTTCAATCCCTGACGTTTTTCAATAACCTCAATAAATGTACTTTGCTTCGGACAAAGAATCATGAGTACCTGTATCCAACCAGGCGAAACCACGCCCTAAAAGCTGGACTTTCAGTTCCCGATTGGACAGAAACCGTTGATTGACCGTCGTGATTTCCAATTCTCCACGAGGGAAGGTTGAATGTTCTTAGCAACTTCCACCACTTTGTTAGGATAGAAATAAAGACCCACAACGGCATAATTGGACTTAGGAACAGCAGGTTTCTCTCGATACTGAGAACATTCCCAGTCTTGTCAAACTCAGCTACACCATAACGTTCGGGATCGTTTACCCAATAGCCAAAACAGTTGCTTTGTTCTCTGATTCGGCTGTATGAGCTGCTTCACGCAACATACGGGTAAAACCCTGCCCATAAAAATATTATCACCCAAGACTAAACATACAGAATCATCACCTATAAATTCCTCTCCTATAATAAACGCCTGTGCCAAGCCGTCAGGAGAAGGTTGCTCGGCGTACTCAAAACGTACTCCAAAGTCAGAACCGTCACCCAGCAGACGTTGAAAGCTGGGTAAATCGTATGGAGTGGAGATAATCAATATTTCACGAATCCCTGCCAACATGAGTACAGAGATAGGATAATAGATCATCGGTTTATCAAATATCGGAAGTAACTGCTTACTGACACCTTTGGTGATCGGATATAAGCGAGTGCCTGAACCACCGGCCAAGACAATACCTTTCATCAATATACTTATTAAAATTAAATTACTAGATCGAAATCACTCCACCTCACCCAAGGATACGGATTCTCTTGCACATCCTTCAGGCGTTCCATCACCTCACGCTCCTCTTCCGACAACTCCCTGTCCTGCCACGTATCGATGATAGCCTGAGCTTCCCGGGCCAATTCCTCATCGAAACCTCTCCGTAACAATAAACCAGCAGTTGGACTTTCAACAGAGAGGCAGGCAGATGTTCCAGTACATCCCAGCAACGATCCAGAATATGTTGGATACGCCCTCCTTGTCACCGTTATTATAGAGAGTCGCATTATATCCCATCAGGAGCGACAGACACAACCGGGCCTCTTCTTCATCACTATCACCATGCTTGTCGTACAAAGCATTAGCCTGAGAAAAAACATCACGATTCAGACGGGTGAATTGATCACTGTAGATCGGCCGACCGTCCATGCCCAGATAGCAAAGTTCATGAGCAGAAGCATAAAGAGCGGAGATTTCTGATTCTAAATAATTCATATCTTGTTATGTTATTTTTCGGTGACAGGTTCGACCAATGAAGGATGGACAAAGGTAGTAGCAACAGCCATAACTCCTTCGATGGTGACTACAACACGACGGTCATTGCGGACACGGACAAACTCGCCCTCCACCCCCTCGAAAAGCCCCCCGGTGATACGCACACGGGTACCCTTGCGGATGTTCAACTCAGAAGGTTCGAAATAAAGCAGGGATTCATCATAATTCGCAGAGACAGCCATGAAATTACGCATTTGGGAATCAGGAATGATGATGGGACGATGATATTCACGATCCATAATGTAACGGATAGGAAGCGTGGCACTCCTGCTCTCTTTGATGGCATCGATACAACTACGCGAGGAACGGACAAAAACCAGATTATGAACTGCGGGAACAAGCTTACGAACCCGACGCTCGTTTTTAATGGTATATTCGTAGTGCATGGGGATGAAATTCTCGATCCCCTCCGAATTGAGGTACTCCTGCAAAGCCAATTCACGCCCGTAAGTGATACGCAAGGCATACCAGTTCAAAGCGGAAGAAGATAGGATAGATTGAGAGCGCTCCATCGAAGACTCGATAGATGCGGATGTTGTCATGTCGTTCACGTCAGGATGTTCTTTGGGGACACCGGAGTAGCGAAGCATACCTCCCGGTCAAGTTATGTAATGCGGATTTTAATGAAAAATTCAGTGCATCCATGTTATTTAATGACCCTCCACTATCACAGAAGGAGAGGCAGAAAATAGTTATTTATTATAATAGCCTTTAAACGAGGGCATTGAAAACAAAAAGTGTTTCAATAGACGTTCGTTTAAAAACACATGTTTTTTGTATATAAATCAGAAGAGAACAGAAAACAAAATCAGACAGATAATAAACTGTTTTTTATTAATTCATAAACACCTATGGTTTAATATATTAAAACAATATCCAAAGGCAAAAAAACATTTTTTTTATTAAACATTTTGTAGTTCTAAAAATACCCTCTATCTTTGCGTTCAATTAAACGAACGTTTATTGAAACACTCACTTTTTTCATTAATACAACATTATATATCAGATAATTAGCCTATCAAGAGCGTTCATTCCCTCTTAAATTCCACTTTTATTTGCCTACCGATAAATTCCTTTCTACCTTTGCAACATATTAACAACATTTAATTATTGATTAAATAAAAAAATCATGAATAAAGAAAATGAATTATTACAGGCTGTGAACAAAAGTGTAAAAAAACGCCAACACTAAAGCACAACCTCCTATCACAGAATCTATTAAAGAAACAAGAGGCAGAAAAACAGGAGCGCAGATACCGGGAATTATCTCCAACAATGAAGGAGTTATAAAAGCGCTGATAGAATCCTACATATTGGACGCGAAAGAACAAAATATCAAGACATGCAAAGATTCGTTGGCACGCTACATAGAGGAAAAAGAACTTTTTGGAAAAATGAGAAATGGAGTATTCAAACCATTAGTTTTCAGCACAATCAGGAATTACGTCAACGAAATCTGGAATAAGATGGAAAGAAAGAAAAAGAACCAAGAAGAAAAGCGCTGAAATACGTACAATGAATTTTATCAAACCGGAATACATTCGATCCGACTTACCTTTGGGGCGATAATTTATCTATTAACCCTTTAAATCATATACGTATGAAACAGAAGAAAAGACCGGCATCACAAACTGAAGCCATGAAACTAAGATGGAAAAAACGGATTGTCTTTGAGAAAGGATACACTGAAATGTGTGCCGAATGGATGGCGGAGCGCCTGGAAGCGTTGACCGACCATCTGCAATACGGGCACGCAGCCATCGCTTATCAGAAGCAGAACGGAGACTTCAGGTTGGTGAAAGCGACACTGATCTACTATGAAGCGGAATTCCACAAGAAGTATGATCCCACAAAAATAGAAGGCGCAGTAGTCTACTGGAATGTGGACGAACAGCGATGGACGACATTCCAGGTGGAGAACTTCATGGAGTGGAGACCGATCGTATAGGGCGCCACCACAGATTACACGGATTTTCACCGATGAATGATTTCTATTTTGAGGAATCAAGTGAAAACGTCTTTGGGAATCCGGGGTAATTTGTGGTAAATGTATTATTGAAAGTACAAACAACTAATCTAAAAAAACAAATATGGCAACAATATATGACGGAATCAACTATTTCCCAGTGGGCGTGAACTTCATGGAAGAGAACGCAATGGAAGTGATAGAAGCTAAATACGGAATAAAGGGCTCGGCAATTGTACTGAAACTGCTGTGTAAGATATACAAGGAGGGATACTTCATCCATTGGGATGAAGAGCAGTGCCTGATCTTTGCCAACAAGGCGGGAAGGGAAGTGCAGGCCGCTGAGGTGCAGGGCATCATTGAGATCCTCTTCATCAAAGGGATAATGGACAAAAACAGCTATCTGGAAAACGGAATACTGACCTCGGAAAACATACAGAAGGTATGGATGGAGGCGACAAAGCGGAGAAAGAGAGAGTTGTCGGAACTCCCCTACCTGATGGTGAAAACGGAAAAGGAAAACGATAAACCCGAAAAGGAAAGCGGCAAACCGGACAATGCATCCACACAACAGGAAATTGAACAACCCAAGCCGCTTAAAGAAGGAAAAGCAGCTGTCGGCACAGGAGATGTAGCCGTTAGCCCGGGAAATGTAGTACACGATGTAGCCGTTAACGCAAAAAATGCATGCAATTCCGGACAAAGTAAAGTAAAGAAAAGTAGAGCAAAGGAAAATAAAGAATTACCCCCCTAAGCTCCCCCCGAGGGGAAGGAGGAAGAAAGGAAGGAGGATTCTGTTTCTCTCCCGATACCGGGATACGCTTTCAATACAATGACACACAATTATCCGGGACTGACGGATACGTTCCAAAGATTGGGGATCAACGAGGTAAGCGAGGTAAATGCCATTCTCAGGCTATCGGACTATGGAAGAAAGGGAACGACGGTGTGGCGGCTGATTGCCAACACTTGCTGGAGTGACATAGGGGCAAAAGGAAGGTATCTGATAGCGGCACTGAACAGGGCAAAAAGGAAATAAACGGATAGTGCAAATCCCCTGTGTATAGTTGACAAAAAAGCAAGTATATCGGTTCCAGCCTGCGGAGACCTTCAGTGAGGCAAAGAAGTAAAAATCAAACTTAATAAGCTGAAATACAAACCATTCAAAGTTCAAAACATCTGTCAGTAAAAGCTTTGTTTTAACACAGAGTTAAAGTTTATTCTTTGGATGCAAATAACAAGTCTTTTAAATGCAAAAGGCTTGTTATTTGCACACAAGAATAAAAATGGCTGAGAAAGGGAGTTAACAATGTTAATTGTTACGATATTATTCTCACCTAAGGATATACCCTTGTTGCAAAAACATTTTCCACACCTCCAACAAATACCTACAATTAGGTATTTTTTATCTTGCCCAACATTTTCTGTAAGGTTAAGAACTTAAATTAAGTTGCATTATAATATATTTGCGGCAAATACATTAGATCATTTATAACCTAACCTAAACATTATGAAGTATTTTGTATCACTCTTTCTCAGTCTATTTTTTTTAGTTTTTATATCCTGTGGCAATGAAGACAATGCTTGGGATAATAATATCCCTATTATTACTTCTAATGAACAATCTGATTCCTCAGGACTATTAAAGAGCCAAATAACTGACATCATTAATTATTCCAAAATCAATTTTGATGAAAACTTTAATAATACAGAACTTTATAAGAACTTGATTTTAAGCCCTAAATGGGAAAATGTTTCTATGGTTCTTCAGAAACAAGACACACTCCATTTATGTGTTCCTCTGCTAGCACAGGCCAACCCTGAACACAATTCCTATTATATATTTCAAATATCAAATCAGCAAATATTATAAGATTTACCATCATTGGGCTACCGGAAAATTTTTGGAATATTATAAATGCTCCTATTACCAGAGCCGGTATTATAGATGCCGGGTGGATTCCCGAAGTTACAATTCTTGGAGATTTATGTCGACAAATGAGTCATATCTGTTCAGATCCATATGATGAAGCTTTTCTTGAGTTCCTACACAGCAAATGGCTCAAAGAACATGGCAATGAAAGTTCCTCAGATAGTTCTTCATCTGGTGGCGATTATAGTCGGCTGACTGAAGCAGAAAAGCGCTTCCTTATGCAACATCCACAAGTAATTAAAAAATTTCATGATAACGCAAGAAAAGATAGTGAAGCAGCTAAAAAATTTCCAGGACAGCACAATGGAGAGGGCGATGCGGTAAGACATGTTTATTGGAGTGCTCTCAACACGCTTTCAGAAAATGCAAATCTGGCAAAAGAGTTCGGTGATGCACATGAACAAAATCCGGGACAAGATATTGCAGAGAAGAATATGGATCTATTTAATAACTCCATTGGTTATCAACTGGGAGATCTAGCAAAACAAAATAAATGGTCAGAAGAACGTTTATTTAAGGAAATAATAAAATATAAAAATGATGGAAAATTACAAACAAAATTACATCCATAAGCCATATCTGTTTTTAGCAATCTTATTTTCTTTGCTTAGTTGCCAAAAAGAGGTGGTATCAAAGGTAACTTTCGAAAGAAAGTTATCAGGAATAAAACCAGAAACCGAATTTAGACTCGATTCTCTGAGAAATGATAAATGGCAAAAATGCTATATTATTCCACCGTATCAACAGTACAATTCTGCATTAAATAGGATAAAGTTGAGAAAGCATGATTTAAATAAAATAAAGGAAAATGCAATCTCTGATGGAATAAATACATTTGTGTTTATAAATAACGATGGATCAATATCAATAGAAACAGTTTCAAGATCTATCATTGATATTCAAGACACATTGTTAGACTCCATATTTCTTTTTTATCCCACAACAATAATGAAAATGGATAGTAAAAGAAAAATTATAGACATAAAATAATTTTTTAAGGGTAGTTTTACAAAAGGACTAGCTATTTTTCACACTTAGAGCCTGTCTGAATTTTCCATTTTGAAATAAAAAGAGTGTTTCCCTTTTCGTCGAAAAATGATTATTTTTAGTTAGCAGTTTAAAATAATTATGTACTCAACGGAGCCACATAAATCCAGCCTTTTCATTTACATGTATCATAACCCTCTATTTAAAAGACCAACATTGCAGTGGGAGGAATATTCAATACCCGACAAAGCAAACGGGCTATTTTCAAAGTAGGTTCTGGACGTCCTGCAATATAATCATTCACCCGTGAAGGACTTATTCCAATCTCAATGGCAAGTTGTTTTTGACTCTTTCCTTTTTCTTCAAGATAAAGTTTTATTAATTCTGCAACAGTTGTTTTTTCTATCGGATAATATTCTTTTTCGTATGCAATAACGATGTCGGACATAACAGAGAGTTCCACTGCATTCTTATCATTCGCAGGGATATTATCATCAACCAATGGCAGAAGTTCTTTCACTCTCGCCAAAGCAAATTCATATTTTAGGCATAAGTGATACTGGATGTAAATCGTAACCACCAGACGTTTTGCGCCTAAAATCATCGCATTTTTTGCGACATTACACTATTTTGCTTGGTAATACGACAATAAATGATTAATTTCATCGCAAATATTGCGGCGTTATTCATGGCTTAATGACGCATCAACCATATTCTAAGTATGTATATACACAAAAGAGACAATTGGACAGTATTCCATTGGAATGCTTCTGAACTGACAGTACTTCTTGAAGGCAAGCAGCATTCTTCCCAACCGGTTTCAGCGAGGGCTCACAGATTGAAGTTGGTAGGTTTCGTACAAACGAGAGTGATTAGATACATTCATAATCCTTAATGATAGAAATTTCTCAGAAATTCAGCTTTTCATCATTACTCTATCTCCGATTTCCTATCTTCATCAGCACCAGCCCGATAACAATCCAGACCATCTCCCGCACCCGCGTAATCAGAGCGGCAAATACCCCATATGCTCCGGATAAAGACAAACCGGCTACCGCCAGGGCAAAACCTCCTTCCCTGCCCCCTAATTGCATGGGAAGAAAGAAAAGCAGATTGGCCAGTAGGGAAGAGAAAGCGACGATCAGAATGCAACCGACAAAACTGACATCCGTAGTCAATACATTCAGAATCAACCAGACTTCAAGACACCCCACAATGCGAGCGGTATACTCTAACCCCAATGCCGAATAAAAGGTACTTTTGCGCTGTTGATGAAGCAGTGCTATCTGACTGTCTATGGTTTCCAGTTTTTCTTTGTGAAGTTCCGCGAAGCGGACTGCATGCTTCTTCAAGAAAGGGATATGACTGCCCAGACGTATGCATGCCACAGCCATACCGTTCCGGTAGCCTTTGATAAAAAGAGTGACAAGTAAAAGGCAGAAGAGCGTGATCAACCCCAAGACAATGCCCATCCCCCAACCGACCGGATAAAAAAAGACATAAATCAACACCGAGCTGAGCCAGAAACAGAAATGCGAAAAGATATGCATCATCACATACAGGATGACCGAAGATGTGGCACGCTCCACTCCGACATAAGGAGTAAGCTCCATAATCCGGTAAGGTTCCCCTCCCATCAGTCCTACGGGAGTGACATAATTCAACGCAAAACCGGAAACCGTGAATTTATAGAGCCGGGCGAACGACAATGAATTCACCGGACCGCTACTACGAAGAATGATATACCACGAAAGGGTATTAATCAGATAAATAAAAAGCCAAAGGACCAGAACCAGCGGCAGATAAAATCCGGCACGCCGCAGGTTGTCCAGCAGCTCATCATAGGACACATCGAAAGTGAACAGCATGATGATGACGGCCAGGATGCCAAAGGCCAAAAACAAATTACGAAATTTATTCTTCAAAACAATATACAATTTAACGCATCAAAGATAACGTTAATAATGTATACAATGATACAAGAATAGATCGTTTAACAAAACACTTTCTTGCACAGGCTGTTTTTAATGAGAAATTAAACCTAAACAAATTAACTATGGATTGGATTGTACATCAACTTAGGGTACACCCCGAGCTGGCTATCTTCCTGACCCTTTTTGTGGGCTTTTGGATTGGAAAAATCAAAATCGGAAAGTTCAGCCTGGGAGTTGTAACAAGCGTATTGCTGGTAGGAGTCCTTGTCGGACAACTCGACATCACCGTCGACGGACCTATCAAATCTGTTTTCTTTCTGCTTTTTCTTTTCGCCATCGGCTATAAGGTCGGTCCTCAGTTTTTCCGCGGACTGAAAAAGGACGGACTCCCTCAAATGGGGTTTGCCGCCATCATGTGTGTATTCTGCCTGATCATCCCTTGGATACTGGCTAAGATTATGGGGTATAATGTAGGTGAGGCTGCCGGATTACTGGCCGGATCGCAAACCATCTCTGCCGTAATCGGCGTGGCCGGAGACACGATTAACGAACTGAACATCTCTCCGGAAACCAAAGAAGCATATAATAACATTATCCCGGTGTCCTATGCCGTAACTTACATCTTCGGTACGGCCGGCTCTGCATGGGTATTGGGTTCACTCGGCCCGCGACTGCTGGGGGGACTCGATAAAGTGAAAGCTGCCTGCAAAGAACTGGAAGCCAAAATGGGAAATAACGAAGCGGATCAACCCGGATTCATGGCAGCCGCAAGCCGCCCGCCCCGTTACTTTCCGTGCTTATAAAATAGCCAACGAGTGGTTTGGTGACGGCAAACGGGTGTCAGATCTTGAAAGTTATTTTCAGGAAAACGATAAACGCCTGTTTGTGGAACGAGTGCGCCAGGCGGGAGTCATCGTAAAAGAGGTTAGTCCGACTTTTGTACTGAAGAAAGGCGACGAAGTGGTGCTGAGCGGCCGGCGCGAGTATGTGATCGGTGAAGAGGACTGGATCGGTCCTGAAGTATTGGACCCGCAGTTGCTGGACTTCCCTGCCGAGGTATTACCCGTTATGGTCACCCGCAAAACGGTTGCCGGAGAAAAAGTCAGCACCATCCGGGCCCTGAAATTTATGCACGGTGTCAGCATTCGCCGCATCAAACGGGCAGGTATCGACATACCGGTATTGGCCCAGACCGTGGTCGACGCCGGTGATATGGTAGAACTGGTGGGTACCAAACATGAAGTGGATGCGGCAGCCAAGCAGTTGGGATATGCCGACCGGCCGACCAACCAGACAGACATGATCTTTGTCGGACTGGGTATTTTGATAGGAGGACTGATCGGCGCACTCAGCATTCACATGGGAGGAGTCCCCATCAGCCTCAGCACTAGCGGAGGAGCCTTGATCGGCGGATTATTCTTCGGATGGCTACGCAGCAAACACCCTACTTTCGGACGTATTCCCGAACCCGCTCTCTGGATACTGGACAACGTGGGACTGAACATGTTTATTGCCGTTGTGGGCATTGCTGCAGGTCCCAGCTTCGTGCAAGGGTTCAAGGAAGTGGGTTTAAGCCTGTTCATCGTAGGCGCACTGGCCACTTCCATTCCTCTGATAGCAGGCATACTGATGGCAAAATATATCTTTAAATTCCATCCGGCACTGGTATTGGGATGCACAGCCGGCGCACGTACCACTACGGCTGCATTAGGAGCCATCCAGGAAGCCGTTGAAAGCGAAACTCCTGCTTTGGGATATACTGTGACGTATGCTGTCGGGAATACTCTTCTGATTATCTGGGGAGTAGTGATCGTATTACTTATGTAGAAACAGATTTTTAATATTAACTAAACATAACTCTTGATATAATGATGAAAAGTAATGAAAACAACGGAGCAGTAACTAAAAGTTTTGCTAAAAAGATGGAGAGCATCAGTCCTTTCGAATTGAAGAACAAACTGATTGAAATGGCTGACGAGAGCATCAAGAAGATAGCCCACACCATGCTGAATGCCGGACGTGGAAATCCGAACTGGATTGCTACCACTCCGCGCGAAGCGTTCTTCCTTTTAGGTAAATTCGGATTGGAAGAGTGTAGGCGTGTGATGTACCTGCCGGAAGGAATAGCCGGTATTCCGCAAAAAGACGGAATTGCCGCCCGCTTTGAGACTTTCCTCAAGACCAACCACAGCCAGCCGGGGGCAGAGCTGTTGAAAGGGACGTATCAATACATGTTGCTGGAACATGCCGCCGACCCGGATACCCTTGTCCACGAATGGGCGGAAGGAGTGGTAGGCGATCAGTATCCGGTGCCGGACCGCATTCTGCAATTTACCGAAATGATTGTGCAAGACTATCTGGCACAGGAGATGTGCGACCGTCGTCCGCCGAAAGGCAAATACGATTTGTTTGCCACCGAAGGCGGAACAGCAGCCATGTGCTACGTTTTCGACTCTCTGCAAGAAAACTTCCTGCTCAATAAAGGGGATGGAATCGCCTTGATGGTACCTGTCTTCACTCCTTATATTGAAATTCCTCAATTGAGACGCTATGAATTTAACGTTACGGAAATATCTGCGGATCAGATGACGACAGACGGATTGCACACCTGGCAATACAAAGACGAAGATATAGACCGCCTGAGGAACCCGCAGATCAAGGCACTCTTCATTACCAATCCCAGTAACCCGCCCAGTTATACACTGAGTCCCGAGACTGCCGCACGGATTGTAGATATCGTGAAAAAAGACAATCCGAACCTGATGATTATTACAGATGACGTATACGGAACATTCAGTCCGCATTTCCGCTCACTGATGGCCGAATTACCACAAAACACTTTGTGTGTCTACTCTTTCTCCAAATATTTCGGAGCCACGGGATGGAGGGATGCCGTGATCGCTCTGCACGAAGAGAATATCTTCGACCGGATGATAGCCCACCTGCCGGAAGAGCAGAAGACAATTCTCAATAAGCGTTACTCCAGTCTGACTCTTACACCCGAGAAACTGAAATTCATCGACCGCATGGTGGCTGACAGCCGCCAGGTAGCTCTGAACCACACCGCCGGATTATCACTGCCACAACAGATGCAAATGAGCCTGTTTGCTTCTTTCGCCATTCTGGATAAGGAAAACCGGTATAAAAACAAAATGCAGGAGATTATCCGGCGTCGCTTGAAAGCCCTGTGGGATAACACCGGATTCTCACTCGTAGACGATCCGCTGCGTGTAGGTTACTACAGCGAAATAGATATGCTGGTATGGGCCAAGATATTCTATGGAGAAGAATTTGTCAGTTATCTGAAGAAAACTTACAGCCCGCTGGATGTTGTTTTCCGCCTGGCCAACGAAACCTCACTGGTATTGCTTAACGGAGGAGGTTTTGCCGGACCGGAATGGAGCGTACGTGTATCACTGGCTAACCTGAATGAAAAGGATTATGTGAAAATAGGTCAGGGAATCAAACGGATACTGGATGAATATGCCGTGAAATGGCAAGAATCACGGAAATAGAATCCTGAATCTTGTCAGTCCGTCGGCGTATGTACGCAATGAAAACGTGCAGCCATGACGGCTCAGAACTTCGCGAATAAAAATCAAACCGATACCTTGTCCGTTGGGTTTGGTAGAAAAGAAGGGACTGAAGAGTTTTGCTTCAGTCTCTTTTGATATACCGGGTCCGTTATCCACCACTTCGATAGCTGTAGGCAATGAAGTACGAATGATGATCTGCCCGTCCTGTCCGATACTCTCGGCTGCATTCTTAATAATATTTACCAATACTTGTTCAAACAGGGACGCATCCAGCTTCACATCGTCCAGAGATTCGTCACATATCAGTTGCAACCGGATGTTCCGGTCATTGCACATCCCTTCCATAAAACGCTTGCAGGTAAATGCAAGGTCATTCAGGTTGGTCGGAGTAAAACGGGGTTCGGGAATCTTCACCACATCGGCAAAGCGGGTAATGAAATGGCTCATAGAAAAACAACGCTCGGTACATACGCGCATCACATCGCAAATATCCTCCATACCTTCCGACTCGGACAATGCCTGCTCTACCGTATCCAATGTGGAAGTGATGCCCGCTGTTGTATTATTCACCTCATGCGCAATCATACGGATCACTTTCTCGTATGCCTTCTTTTCAGCTTTCATCACTTCATCGGTCAATCCTTCCATCAGATAGAAAGGATGCTGGAAGCCGCGGTCCACAAATGAAGAGTGGGTGCATTTATAGATACTCGAGTCGTTCAGCCGGACGGTGCTGGTTTCTCCATTCGGAATGGCGGCCAATTCCAAGGCAAGCGGAGAATCGATTTCCGACAATTTCCTGCCCTCGGCTTCTTCCGGACGGACTCCCATCATCTTCATCGCCATGGGGTTGAGTTGAGATACCTCTTCGTCCAGCGTCATGATAATAACGCCCATGGGGGAAGCATTAATCATCAGGTCGAGAAAATGATTCTGTTCTCGCAAGCGCAGCCGTTCGTTTTTCAGTTGTTCCATCATGCGATTGAAAACATTTACCACACGGTCGGCCTCCTGCTGCCCCACATGGCTTAACCGGCTACTGAAGTCCTGTTCTCTGAGAAGTTCCATACCACTGCCGATGGTATTCATCGGTTTCACGATTTTCCGGTAAAACAAAATAAGATACAGCATCAGGAGCAGCATCAATGCTTCGGCAATATAGAGATACTTCACGACAACGGTTTCGGATATATAAATCAGAAAACCCATGATAGCGACCAAGAAGAAAACAAGTATGAAGAAGAATCCCTTTACTGACATGTGATTGATGATTAACGATTAACGGACCATGATAAGCAACGGGTTACTTATCACCGATATCATATTTCTCCAAACGGCGATACAATGCTGCACGACTGATTCCCAATGCGGTAGCCACCTGGCTGAGATTCCCTTTATAGCGTTCCAGTGCCTGAAGAATCGTTTGCTTTTCAATTTCATCCAAGGTCATTCCCGCAAATGAAGAAGAAGTTGCCACACTTTCGTCATGACGTTGGTATTGGTTCTCGAAATCGATTGCATCCAACACTTCCTTCCCGCTGACCAGAATCGTACGTTCTACCAGATTCTTCAATTCACGGATATTGCCCGGAAAAGGTAAACGGCTCAGGAAGTTCAACGCATCCGACGAGAATTCTGTACGGGGCAGATTGTTAATCTCCGCCTGACGGTCGGCAAAGTGTCTGGCAAGCAATGGTATATCTCTCTCTGCGTTCTCTCAGTGCAGGCAGTTTTACGGTTATCAGATTGATACGATAGAACAGGTCTTCACGAAAAGTGTGTTCGCTCACCATCTTACTCAGGTCGGCATTCGTAGCCGAAACCACCCGGATATCCGTCTTACGCGGGCGACTGTCTCCCAACACCTCAAAGGTCTGGTCCTGCAATACCCGCAGCAGCTTTACCTGGCACGACGGATCGAGATCCCCGATTTCATCCAAAAATAGTTCCTTTGTTCGCCATTTCAAAACGCCCCATACGGTCGGCAGTGGCATCTGTAAACGCACCTTTTTTATGACCGAACATTTCACTTTCGAAAAGGCTCTGCGAAATTCCTCCCAGATTGACTTTTACAAAAGGCTGGCGGACACGTTGGCTATTGATATGGATGGCTTCGGCTATCAGTTCTTTACCCGTTCCGCTTTCACCCGTGATCAATACGGGAGCATTGGTAGGAGCAATACGTGCTACCGTATTCAATACCTCCATCAACCCACGGCTTTGCCTATGATATGGCTCCGGTTGAGTGTTCCGCTTTGCTCTTGCGGAGTGTCTTTGGGAGTGGCAGTCAGTTCGAGTGCCGTCTCGATGCGCTGCAACAGAGCAGCGTTATTCCAGGGTTTCGTGATAAAGTCGAATGCACCGGCCTGCATCCCTTGTACAGCCAACTGTATACTGCCCCAGGCAGTCATCAGAATGACCGGACATCGGGACGAAAACCTTTACTTGTTTTAAAAGCGTCAATCCTTCTTCACCGGAAGTGGAAAGTGTAAAATTCATATCCATCAGGATCAGAGAAGGAGCTTCCGAACGAACTACTTCCATCGCCTCACGCGGGCCGGTCACTGCAATTACCTGATAACCGGCGCGTTTCAGCATAAAACTCAGGGAAGAGCGGACCCGCTATCATCATCTATAATTAAAAGCATAGGCATCAATTTTGAGTTGCAAAACTACTCTTTTGGTTTAAAACCAAAGGTACGTTGGTTTAAAAGGTAAGACCTCTTGGTTTAAAACCAAAGAGGCGTTGGTCTGAAACCAACAGCCCTCCTGTTTAAAAAGAACAAACACACAATTATTTTTACAATATCTTCAAAATCAGCTTCCAGGGAGTATTGTTTTGGAAATCCCACAACGTCAGGCTACGGAGTTGATAATAGTAATACCAATACCAGTACAGTTCGTTGATATGTTTTGGCGGGCATCGTCTTCGAGTTCTGGGCGTCGTTCAGATCGAGTGTATTGATCTTACCGATCAGGAATGTTTCGACACTCGTCTTATAGCGCTGTTGCGCAATCTTATCGGCCTCATTGGCTATGGAAAGCTGCTGTGCCTGATTGTTGAAATGCTCGACTAGCAGGAAGATGTCCTGATCGAAATCCATCTGTTCCTTCTTTATCTTGGACAGGGTAACGTCCCGGTTACTCTTGGCTACCCTCACTTTTCCACGGCGTTTGCCCCAGTCGAGGATTGGAATTTTAACACCGACCTCAACCACCTGATTGTCTAGCAAATTGTGATAGGCAGGAGATAAGTCTTTATTCAGTCCCGTATAACCTACATTGGCAAAGATCGACGCTCCTGAGATTTCCCGGGCTGTTGCAACTTCATATTCGGCCTCTAACTGACGACGACGAATATTGTGGGCAAACGAATTGCGTTCCAGTGCTTTGTTCAGCACTTGGTTGTATTCCATCTTTAGGTTGGGAGCCGATTCCGGTACCACAGGTTCCAGTATCAGGTCGTTTCCTATGGCCAGGAAAGAGCGCAAACGGAACATATGGGCATTGAGGTTGCTTTCTGCATCCGTCACGGCAGCCGGGCTTTCAGGGCAAGCTTCAGTTGCAGAAGTTCATTTTCTGAGATTTGACCCATTTTCGTTTAGCCCCGGCCACCTCGTACAAACGGTCGGCATTCACCTGATTTTGTCGGCAGTGCCCAGTGTCTCCTTGCCGACAGCAAATTGAAAAGTAAGTGATCGCATTCATGGTCACCGTCTCCGTCGCAGTAATAAAGCAGCTTTCGCCTCTTCGTAACGCACCGGTTCGATACGGCGGTTCCACTTCAGGTTGTTTACTCCGAAAATGGGCTGGAGTCAGTTGAAGGGCGATAGGGACAGACATGAACTGCCGGCTTCCTTCGGAACCTAACTGTTTCATAAAGTCGAGTGAAGAGGACAATGAAACTTTACCTCCCGTAAACCAGATGTTCTGGTCGATAGACAAAGCACCATTCAATCCTAACTTATTACTGCGGACAAACGAGTAAGAGCCATCTTCATTCTGATAACTGTTATACTGCTTGCTGTAACTGGGCAATGTACCGCTGAAGTTTACTTCCGGAAGAAGATCGGCGCGAAACGTGCGGTACTCCCAATAAGCTGTCTTCAGCTCATTCAGAGCTACTGCTGCATCTACAGACTGTGTTCGTGCCAATGCAATGGCTTCATTCAAGGTGATTTCCTGCGTTTCCTGCGCACTCAGCGCCAACGAGCAAAATGCAAAAGCAGAAAGTAGAAAGTATCGTTTCATATAATATTCGTTTATTTACCGGCTGAAAAGCAAACCCCGTGCCAAAGTGAATACCGGGAAAACGGGAACACGAAACAAGGAGCAATGAGTAAGGGAGGTTGAGGGAGTAAAGGGAAAATAAACGGGAAAAGAGAAAGGTATAGGAAAAGGGTATAGGGAAAGAAACGATGGATGCAAAATAGGAAAAACGATAATGGAGCAGCCTCTTTCGGACGGGTAACCACGCTGTAAATGAACAGAAAGAGAGGGATACACCCTCCGGTGAAAGGTAGCGGCTACTGATCTTTTAGTATCAGGAACATCCACCGTCCGTTCCCTCCGTTCACCGCTCTTCATTCATCGTTCATCGCTTATCGTTCACCACTCATCATTCACTGTTTATCGTTCACCGCTTATCGTCCATCGTTCTTTCTGCTGTCCGAAAATGAACAGTTTGTTCGGAGACGGACGTCCTCCGGTATCATTATTCGCAAATATCCGGAAGGCGGACAGTGAAACGGGTTCCGTGCCCTTCTTCTGAAGCAACGGTAATCATCCCGTTCAGACGTCCTACGATAGTCTGGCAAATACTCAGTCCGAGCCCCGCACCCTGGGTAAAGCTATCTACCTTATAGAAACGTTCAAAGATATGCCTCAATCCATCTTCCGAAATACCTTTTCCGGTGTCTTCGACAAAAGAGAAGTGTAGCCGGGTTCTTCTTCGGTATATCCGAATGTAATCGAACCTTGAGTCGTAAACTTAACGGCATTGTTGATCAAGTTGTTTACCACTTGTTGGAGGCGGACATTATCCGTCACCAGATACTTTTTGCTATTCTCCGGCAACTTCAGCACCAACTGCACTCCCGGAGGCATATTCAAACGCTGTGAATCGTATACATTCTTCATCAATAACGGAAGATTGTGACCGGCAAACTGAAAATCCATTGTGCCGGATTCTATACGGGACAAATCGAGAATATCATTGATAAGTGCCAGCAACAGTCCGCAATTCTTATTGATAGTCTCTATAAATAGCTTAACCTCTTCTTCGGTAAACCCGCTGGTATCGCTCAACAAATCAGAGAAACCTACAATCGCATTCAGCGGCGTACGTATCTCATGACTCATATTGGCAAGGAAAGCCGATTTCAATTTATCCGCCTGAAGTGCTTTATCACGCGCTGCGGTTAATTCCTCTTCGGTTGTCTTATAGCGTTGTATACTCTGGCATACTCCCAAAATACTGTAGGGCGTATCTGTTGTCAATCCTGCAAGCACCGACGTCCGATATTCCCACCACTCATAATTACCGTCACCACTAAGCTGACGGAAACTCATACGCGTACTCTGACTGAGGCCCGCCAGTGCCCGGTTGAAAATCTCGTATGCCGATTCCTGATCGTCCGGATGAATCATCCGGTCCATCTCGCCACGTGAAATGGTAGTCTTATTTTCCGCAAAACCAAAACGTGTCAGAAAGCCCGCAGGGAAAGTAAACAGGCCGGTGCGGATATTATATTGCCAAGGGTAGATAGAACTCTCGTCTACCGCCATACTGAAAAAACGCTTCTGCATCTCTTCATCCGATATATTACGGGCAGAGAGAGCCATTCCCGTAATTTTTCCATGTGCACGGATAGGAACAACCTCTCCTGAAACCGGAAAATAACTCCCACTGTGCACCTCTTGCATAAATGAATTTTCCGGAATGACTACGCTGCTTTCTTCAGTCACCACCTGCTTGAGCATAGGACGGAGAATCTCTTTACCATTATTGTAGATCTTAAAAATACTGCCTGCCGGCAAGCCTTCGTAAGGTCGAGCGGCTTCATCTTTGGGCAAATGCAGCATCTTCAATAAAGAACGATTGGTAAAATGAATACGGAAATCGGTGTCGTAAGTGATCACACCATCACGGATGGAATGAAACACATTATCAAATTCATCACGTTGGGCCACCAACCGGTTTTGTATCAGCAGGCGGGTCTGGGCATGGATGCGACGGCGGGATTCACGACGGTTTATACGATACAGCCACACTATCAGGAACACCAGTAAAGCCAATATCGAACTATACAACAAGATGTACAGCATACGGTATTTCTCCATGTATGGCTCGTTAATAATGGTTCCGCCGATAGCACTCGCCTGCTTGGGATCTACCTTAAAAAACACAAGCTGCTTGAAATCGTACATAAACTTCAAAGGAGATTCAATGATTCCCACTTCCGAGGGAGATTTGCCACGCAGCACATCGGCGGCCGTCCGCCCTACTTCATGCGCCGAAGCATACGAATCGGCATCATACGCGCCAAAGGCACCATTAGTCAACGCAAGGTTCTCGCACGAAAAAAGGCGCTTTTGAGTTACGACCGATAAAGGACATAAAAGACGACCACTTAGGGCGATGATCAATGTCTTATGTGTATTGCGGGGATAGCAGGTAGAAGCAATAATTTTATTGGTTGTATCGGTCTGCGAATTATAAAGGTCACCGTATATTCCGGATGCTCCTCCACAAAGCCTTCCCATTCGTTCATAAAATCATCTTTCCCTTTCGAACTCAGCAGGCTATTGTCGGAGATACAGACCACCTCCGTCCGGGTAGGAAAAGGCGACTCGCCTGCCTCAGTAATTCTCGAAATCGGGATTCGCCGTATATCCACACACATTGGGTAACGAATCGATCAGGCTGCCTTCCGGATATTTTATATTAAAAGACAACGGGCAACTGCAAGGACTAACGAGTCTCCGCATGTCAGCAAAGTATGAAAAGCCTCGTCACTGACGGTAACAATCAAGTCTGTTCCCCTTTCACGGGCCCGTTCGCAAAACGACGCATAATCAGCTTTTCGGATTGATAAGTCCAGAAATTGGCATCCAGAAATTCGGTTGTAATATTCACTTTCAATCCCGATTCACCGAAACCGTCTTTCAACCCCCGAACCAAGTCATTATGCCAAGGTGTCTCCGGAGCATACGACTGAACGAAGAGAACATTATAAATACGTTCCGCAGCAGTGGAAAATCCCGGAGTAATAAGAAGACAGATATAAGAAATATAGTATATAATCGTTTGTTCATAGCAAAATCTGCGTTGTATCAGGATTGTGAACGCAAATATACGTTATAATCTTGAAAACAACGCAGATAGATGATAAAATATTGCGATAAGCTTTTATTCTTCGTGCAATGCCTCCGCCGGCTGGATTTTCATAGACTGACGGGCCGGGAACCAGATACCTGCCAAGATCATCAGTGCCATCAACAGTAACGTGATGCCTTCGCACAACATAAAGCGACCGACAGAAAAGTAGAAAAGTACCACGAAGGTGTCAGTTCACTCTTTGCGATATAGAAATCGACACCAATAGCCAACGGGTAACCAGAAGAAGCATCAGCCAACCTTCGCTCAGCAAACGAAAGAATACGCTTTGCTTACTCCCTCCTACTGCCATCATCAGCGCCATCTCACCTTTACGCTGCTGGGTGCGGAACCAGAATGTTCCCAATAGCCCCAGAAAAATATTGAGCAGCAAAAGCCCATACCTACCAGATAGTTACGTAAAGTATTCACATCGTCCAACTGGAACGTATGCCGTATGTCCCGGAATGAACTTACCTTAGTCAGAAAAGATTGCCCACCCGATACTGGGAGGGGCATCCTTCATCAATTGTTCGGCAAAGGCGGCAGATTCGTTTTGTTCGTACGCAAACAGATTTCATTGCCCGAAGCCAACCGATTCTCCGGTAACAAGATGACTGCGGACCGGCTATAAGCACCGGAGGAAAAATCATCATAACGGACCACTTGGAGCGCTGCCACCAATTTGGATAAATGGGCAGTGTCCTGATCCAGACAAAACTCTTTGCCTACATAGTCTTTCAAATCGATCTTATAACGTGACTCGAACACATTACGCGATACCATAAAAGTACCTTCCTTCAACAGAGCAGCTAATTGTTCCGGAGTTTCTCCGTTGGCTCCCTGATAACGGAAAACACGGAAGAAGTCGGGCGTCACCCAACGACGGATGTTGTACTTGCTCTCCATGGTATCCAGGCGTACGTCCATCCCACTGTTACTTCCGTTGTACGGGAAAGAATTTTGCGACATACTCACCGCCTCGACTCCGGGACGACGACGAAGGCGATCCAATAACTCACGCATATCTGCATGTGCTTCCTCATCCGTACGGTTGGCTATGTAGTAGGGACTTTTCTCTGTCAGGTAATCGAACTCCACCCGGTAGGTATTCTCAATATCGAACCCGCGAGGTTCAAAATAGGTATAAAGGGTGACAAACATATAATCGACTACATACCAAAGCACAATGCTTACCAGCAGCAGTTCTATGAACAGCCAGGAGTTAGAGCGCCGTTCGTTTACTATTTGTTTCAACAGTTTCTTATTCATCGTTTGTGTAGTGTTTAGTTAAGCTTTCCGCTAAGAGCATTTATAATAGACATCCGCGATGCCCTCCAGGCCGGCCATCCACTACTCAGCAGATTCAGTGCCAAACAGAAAAGTAATGCATAAATAAAAGTAGAAAATTTAAAAAGCATTTTCCACTCGATAACCGGAGCCGTGTTAAGGTACATCAATCTGCTATCGGCAAAAAGCGTACCTCCCCAACAATAAGATATGATCAGACAGAACAACAGTCCGACCACTCCGGCCATCAAAGTCAGTACCAGATTCTCGGCAACAATTTGCCCCATCACTCCCCCACGGGTAGCTCCGAACGAACGCCGTACACCAATCTCGGCAACGCGTTGTCTCAAACGGCTATGGGTCATCGAGCTCAGATTGATGGCAGGTACCAGTAACAGAATCAAAAATATAATGACTTGCTGACGAAAATAGGCTGTCATATCCGGCTGCACATTTGCCCACTTATGCTGCGACATCGTCAGTTGGTCATCCGGCTGCCCACGGTAGAAAACAAAATAATCACCCAACCCGGCGTTATAAGCCAAGCGGCGACGTTCGCACTCTGCACGGATAGCTTCGAAATCGGAAGAACTGCGGGCCAGGATCACCACTCGCATCACTCCCATAATCCCGTCACACCAGGTATTGTCTCCTCCCGTAATATGGGTCGATGAATATGGAACCCAAATCTGTGCATAGGCTGTCGAAGCCATTGAAGACACATCTTTCACCACTCCGCTTATCCGGTAGACCGCATCATTCACCAAGATCTCCTTACCGGACACCTGATGGGACGTACCGAAAAGAAGACGTGCGACACTCTCTGTTATAACAGCTACCGGAAGCCCGGATTTTACTTCCGCATCCGAATAAGGCTTACCGTCTATAAACGAAAAGTCGAATATCCTCCAGAAAGCTCCATCGGTCTCGAGGGCATCGATCCCCGTACGTACACCACGGGGCAAAGCCACCTGCATAGTTTCGGGTATCGTATAGATACTGACTTCCTCGGCCGTCGTTAATCCTTCAAAACATCCTTTTGCTGTCTGCAGCCCCATCGGACCGTTACTCGATCCGTCATCACTCCAGTTTTTGTTGCTCGTGCTCATCTGTTTGACATGCAATAGCCGGTTACGGTTACTCTCCGGAGCAAAAGGGGTGGTTTTTATTTGCTGTTGCATGACCACTACCATAATCAGGCAAATGGTCAAAGCAGTGCCCAACACACTGATCGTAGTCAGCAAGGGCTGCTGTCTGAGTTGTGCAAGGGCCTGCTTGAAATATTGTTTAATCATTTTGTGCTTGTTACTATTTTCCTATTTTCAGTCCACCGGTATTGACACCGCCAACCCCGTTTCTTGATATTTTGCGGTACCGGCTTTACCATTCAGGGTCATGCTTCCCACTCCATTGGCTTGGGCTTCCAATGCGTCACAATCAACCTTGACATTTACACAGCCCACTCCATCCAGTTTCACCGTGAAATCCTTACACTTCAAATTGTCGATATTAACATCTCCCACTCCTGAAAGGATCAGGTCGAAGCGCCTTGACCGAAGTGGTTCCCGGCAATTAAAGCTACCCACGCCTTGCAACTTCACATTGTCCAGATTGGGAGCCGTAATATACAATTTTATGTGTTTGGAATTATTGTTGTTTTGATATCCGATCACTAAAACACCATTTTTCACAACTGTAGTAGTTTGGGATACGTATTCTTGCCCCTCTATCCGGACGGAACAACGGTCGGACTGAGTGAAAAATATCTCCGACAGCCTCCAGCCGGATCATGGAGAAATCGGCAACTTTACGGTTACCGACAGCCAAGGTTTTATCTTCGGTAGTTTTACCACATTGGCAATCGGCACTGCATTGGGCTTGCACCGTATAACCGATGGCTCCCAGGAAAAGAGCCAAAGCTACGAGTATAATTTTGCTTTCATTGTACTTTGTATTATTTATTGCACTTGACGTCCGTCGAAGAAGCGGATGGTGCGAGAGGTTTGTTTGGCCTGTTCTTCATTGTGAGTAACCATTACGATGGTACGTCCGTCTTCCTTATTCAGGCGATGAAGCAGTTCCATTACTTCGGCACCCATCTTAGAATCCAGGTTACCGGTAGGTTCGTCGGCAAGGATAATCTCGGATTACCGATGATGGCACGGGCAATGGCAACACGCTGGCACTGACCACCGGAAAGCTGTGTCGGGAAATGACGCATACGATGGCTCAACCCCACCTTCTCGAGAACCTCCTGCGCCAACTTTCTACGCTCGGACGAACTGACACGACGGTAGAGTAACGGAAGCTCCACATTATCCAGTACGTTGAGTGAGTTGATCAAGTGGAAAGACTGGAAAACGAAACCCAGTGTCTTATTACGGAAAGCAGCCAATTCTTTATCTTTCATGCCTTCTGTATGTGTACCGTTTATTTCGATCGTACCCGTCGTAGGAGCATCCAGCAATCCCATGATGTTCAACAAAGTAGATTTACCACAACCCGAAGGGCCCATGATACTCAGAAACTCACCACGGTCGACTGTCAGATTCACGTTTTCGAGCGCTACTGTTTCAATCTCGTTTGTACGATAGATTTTAGAAAGAGAAGTTAATGTAATCATCACTTATAGTTTTAAATATTTTTTTATTAGATTCTTGTTCAAATGATATGCCAAAAATTAATTCCTTTAAATACAACCGCTTATGTTCCAAACAAGGTGTCCGATAATGAACACTCTGCCCGTAAATGAACTCGGAAGTGTCCCTCAACAGACATGCTTATTCTTCGTGCAGTGCTTCTGCAGGCTGAATGCGCATGACCTGACGGGCAGGTATACAAATCCCGATGACGATCATGACAACTATCGACACAAACGTCATAGCCTGCACAATCAGGAAACGGGTGACGGTAACAACCGGCATCGTATCGGTCAGCAAATCCATAAAGGCAAGATTCAGACTTATGACAGCAGCCGGCACCGTGGCCAGTATTAATAATAAAACCCTTCACCGATCAGCAAACTTCTGAGGTTCGCACGGGTAGATCCCAAAGCCAGCCGAAGTCCCATCTCCGAACGCCGTTGCTGTGTCCGTATCCAAAATGTACCGATCACTCCCATCAGAATGTTCAGCAAGAAGAAGCCTAAAGCGGCAATCCGGGTTTTCACATCATTTATCTTCCCGTTGCTGCGGTAATAGTTCTCACGAAGATCGTCAAAGAGGTAATATCCAGAAGATAAAAATTACCGACCCGAAGCTGTACCTTCATATCTTTACGGAAACGGGACGGAAAGTCCACACCATCCGCATCCGGACGGACGCACACAAAACTCCACATTATTCCCCTCCACCCTAACAAAGCAGCCTCCGAATGACATTCGATATAAGTAGGGTAAAGCGGATAAAATCATCAAAGCGGATGGTATTGCATATACCGCGAATGGTATGTGTCGGTTCTGTCTCGCCCCAATTCTTCACTCCTTTACCCAGTGCATCGGTTCCCTTAGCGGAAAACTCACGTTCGGTTTCGGCAGAAATGATCCATGTGTTTTCCTGAGTAGCCCCTGTACAAGTGACTCGGTTTTCCCTGCTTGTCAGTGATGCGGAATACCGGAAATAATCGGGTGATACATTATATACATATCCGTGTACCCAAGTGGTATCTATCCCTCTTGAACCGCTGGAACTGTTTTGATTGTAAGGATGCGAACCAATACTCAGCGATACGGCCTCTACTCCCGGATAAGCCCTGAGGCGCGAAAGGATGGAGAACCATTGTTCTATCTTCAAGCTATCAGTATCACCGGGTTTATATTCCTTTCCTCCGGGAGGTATCGAAGCTAGTTTTACCCGATAAACGTGTTCGGTATCAAAACCGAGCGGAGTGGCATACAATCTTCCGGTTACGTACAGATAGTCCATTACATAGAACAGGCAGACTGAGACAATCATCAGTTCAAACCACAACCAGGCGTTGACAGAGCGCTGGGCCCATATCTGTTTCAATAAATGTTTTATCATGATTTCTTCTATTTAATGGCATTGACAATGTTGGTGCGCGATACACGAATGGCTGGAATTCCCGCACTCAGCAGATTCATCAACAAGCAGAACAATAACGCACAAACAAATACAAACGGTTGAATGACCATACCTGCGGATACCTGAGTGTCCACTCCATAATACCCGACATAGAAGTATTGAGTAACCAGTCACGCATACACAGCACGGCTATGTACGACAAGATCAGTCCCAATACACCTCCCATCAATGTAACAACCAGATTCTCGGCGAGCACCTGCCGGAAGTTCTCCACGAGTGGCACCGAAAGCACGTCGCACACCGATCTCTTCCATCCGCCGGCGCATACGCGAAAGTGTGATACCGCTCAGGTTAATGGCAGGCACCAACAACAGGATGGTAATCACTACGATATAAATCAGAACCAACCGCGATGTATCCGGATCATCAAACGGATTATCACGGGCCAAAGACATCAGGCGGGTGTCGGGCGCACCTCAAGCAACAATTTCAGTTCTTTCTGATTGACGTTCATACGGTCTACATTCTGTTGTGCCTCGGCTCGAACTACATCGGATCGCCCCTGGGTACCAGGATATAACATGAATATCCTCCTTGCAGACCCTCGCTGACACTACGTTCATAATCCGGCAATGCCGTATAAGGGCCCAAGCCTCGGCATAAGCAGCCTCGGCCAGTACCGACACATCGGCCACTACTCCACAGACGGTATAATCGACAAATCCTAATGAAATGATACGTCCCACCGCATTGTCGATGCCAAACAGACGACGAGCCAACGAGCGGGTCACTACCAGTTTCTTCTCGCCGGACACAAATTCCTGCCCGTAAGGTTTACCATGCAGAAAGCGGAAACCAAATACACGCCAAAATTATCATCCGTATAACTGACCGCACACTTCACTTCCCGGTTCCATCGGGGTAGTAGAAAGACGTCATGCTGTAGTGCACGGCGCTCACCGCTTCCGCCGTAGTCATTGGATAGAAACATTCTTTAATGGTACGCAGTGATAACTGATTCCCCATATTCCATCCTTTATCATCAATTTTCTGAGCAATCGTCATCTCGATCGATAAGGTACGGTCGCGATTTATCTCCGGTTCATAGTTGGCTGTTCTTGCCTGATAGATAAGTACAATGCATTATCATGGCAATGGCCAGTGCCGTACCAATAATGGCAATAACACTCAGCAACTTATTCTGCTGAAGAAGAACAAGTGACTGCTTAAAGTATTGCTTAATCATAAGCTCTTTTATTAGATTGTATTTTGCATTCCTTTATTGCTTACTGTACCTGACGTCCGTCGAAAACCGGACGGTACGTGAAGTCTGTCCGGCCTGTTCCTCATTGTGAGTTACCATTACGATGGTGCGTCCGTCTTCTTTATTCAGGCGATGAAGCAATTCCATCACCTCGGCACCCATCTTAGAGTCCAGGTTACCGGTAGGTTCGTCGGCAAGGATGATCTCAGGATTACCGATAATGGCACGGGCAATGGCAACGCGCTGGCACTGACCGCCGGAAAGCTGTGTCGGAAAATGACGCATGCGATGACTCAAACCGACCTTCTCAAGAACCTCTTGTGCCAGTTTACGACGTTCGGAAGAAGCTATATGGCGATACAACAAGGGAAGTTCCACATTATCCATTACGTTAAGTGAATTTATCAGATGGAAGGACTGGAATACAAAACCAAGCGTTTTATTACGGAAAGCGGCCAGCTCTTTATCTTTCATACCCTCTGTATGTGTACCGTTTATCTCTATTGTCCCTGCGGTAGGGGCATCAAGCAAACCCATAATGTTCAGTAAAGTCGATTTGCCACAACCGGAAGGTCCCATAATGCTAAGGAATTCACCACGATCAACTTTCAGGTTGACATTCTCAAGGGCTACTGTTTCAATCTCGTTTGTACGATAGATTTTAGAAAGAGAGGTTAATGTAATCATAACTTTAGTTTATTTAGATGTTTCATTTTGTTCTATATCGATTCCACACAGACGAGATAGAATCAAATGGTATGCCAAACAGATAACTTCCTCATAAATCGTATATTAAGCGGAGAGTTGGGTGTCCGAAAATGAACATACTGCCCATTGGTGAACTAAAAGTTCTATTAATCTCGGGTACATTGGCAGGAAAAACGCCGACGATACAACCCTAATTACGGATATTTTTACCCCTATTCCTGTTTTAATCTCCTCACCCATACTACATATAATGAAAATTCTTACATTTGTCACAGAATAAACAACCAGATGTCCTATGGAAGAAGTAATCAAGCTCAACTCGGTAGACCAGTATAATAAAATGTATGGTCTCGAGACATTGCACCCTTTGGTAACGGTAGTCGACTTGTCGAAAGCCACAGTGTTTCCCACACATTTCACTCTCAATTATGGATTATACGCTCTGTTCCTGAAACAGACAAAGTGTGGCGATCTGCGTTACGGACGGCAAATGTATGACTATCAGGAAGGCACAGTGACAAGTTTCGCACCGGGACAAGTAGTCGAAGTAAAGCTAAACGATGGTGTACGCCCGATGTCACACGGGATACTTTTCCATCCCGACCTTATCCGCGGCACGTCTTTGGGACAGGAAATCAAGCACTACTCATTCTTTTCATACGCATCGAATGAAGCCCTGCATCTTTCGGACGACGAGAAAAAGATTTTTCAGGATTGCCTTGACAAGGTACAACAGGAGTTGTCCCGTCCGATAGACAAGCATAGCAAACGCCTGATCGCAAGAAATATCGAATTGTTATTGGATTATTGCATGCGTTTCTACGAACGTCAGTTCGTGACACGTTCGAAAGTGAACAAAGATGTATTGATGAAGTTCGAAGACCTACTCGATGTCTATTTCCAAAGCGAACAATCGCCAAACGAAAAATTGCCCACAGTTAAATATTTCGCAGACAAGGTAAACCTGTCATCCAACTATTTCGGCGATCTGATTAAAAAGGAAACCGGAAAGACCGCTCAGGAATACATTCAGGGAAAAATAATCAATATAGCCAAAGAAAGGATATTGGCTTCGGAAAAAACTGTCAGTGAAATCGCTTATGAACTGGGATTCCAATATCCGCAACATTTCACACGGATATTTAAAAAGGTGGTCGGCTGTACACCGACAGAATATAGGGTCATTCAGGTATGACAACTCCACCGGGCTATGAAACGTATTTCTAAGTAAATATACCGAAAACGTGGTGAATTTTAAGTTTGATTACTCGTCCCGCAAAGCATCCGCAGGATTCATCCGGGCAGCTTTCGACACCGGGATGTAAGTAGCCACAAACGAAACAGCCAGGATCAAAATATATGAAATGGCTGATACAATAAGGAAGTGTAACACCGGACGATTCTGTATATAATCCGGATTCGGATCATCCGGCGGAAATGCAAAACCATTGAGATATACAACTTGGAATTGCGCCAAGGCTCCTATTACAAATGCAATAGTAACCATCCACCAGGCCTCCAGAAGAAATTGCCGGATCAACCGATGGCGAGTAGACCCCATCGTCATGTAAATTCCCATTTCCTCCCACCGTGAGTTGCAACGTAACCAAAAAGTGCCGCCCATCCCCAAGAACACACAGAGTAGAAAAAATGCAGCAAGGATGATCTGCAAACGGATAGTGCCCGTAGTTCCCATATAATACTCAAAGTGTTTACTCACCGTTTTAAAATCCGTGAGTGACACCAGATAATAGTTTCCGATCTGCATCCGCGGACGCATCTCACGCTTAAAAGTCTCGGTGAAAGCTGGTGATGCCAGTCCGTCACGTACGCGGAAGCAGATGCGGGCCGCTCCCGGAAGATGGATTAATTCAGAAGTAGCTTTGAATACCAACGGACCGGGCTGACTGATACTCCTGATTTGCAAGGGATCGATTACAGCAGTCAACGGAGATTTACGGGTACTGTCTCCCCAATGTATCCATTTGTTCTGCGGATACTTTTCACCGAACAGTTTTTCGGCAACGTCAGGAGTCAGATAGATTCCCTGTTCTCCTTCCGCAAGCACCGGAGGTATTTCTCCCGTCCGGGCATCATGTATCCGGAAGACTCCAAAATAGTCGGTGCCGGACAGAAATGTCATCTGCTGTATATTTGCAAAGATCGTATCATTGAAAAGCTGTCCTCCATTCCAGGTACCGCTTTGCGGATATGAATTGAAAAAGCTGACAGTCACATCAGAGACTCCCGGATAGCGGCGTACCTGATCTACAATACGCATAAAATCAACCTGTTTCAATGAGTCCGAATCCAACTCCGGATTATATCTGGTATGATTGGCAGAGTATGCACCTATGCTCAGCAAGTAAGTATCAGTGAGGTCGTAATTGTCGGGCAATGCCTTGTCGGACAATAATACGTACACAGGGTCGACTACTCCCCATAAGAAATAAGTCACAACCACCAGTTCGCCCAGAATCCATCCGTTGGCAGCACGCTGGTTCCACAGTTGGCGGAGTATCATCATCAGGTTCATAGCTATTTATCTTTTATCGTTAAGCGAATATACAATATCTTTCTTCAAAGCATGCAGGGCCGGAATCAAAGCCGACAGCACATTCAGTATCAAGCTGACCAGAAATGTAATGCCTATCACCACAGGATTCAGCAACATACCGGGAGTTAAGAAACTGTCAACTCCCTCGGGTATCACATCCGAATATGCACTTAGCAGGTCGGGTAACCAATTACGCCCGCAATAGACAATCAGATACGAAAGTAATAAGCCCAACACCCCTCCAAGCCCCGTAAGAAACAGATTCTCCCAAAAGACCTGCATCAGGAGCGAAGCTTTGGAGGCCCCGAAAGCCTTACGTATACCCATTTCAGAAAGCTGACGTTTCATCCGCGAAGCGATCATTCCTGCCAGATTCAGTGCAGGAACAAAAAGCAAAGCCAGCAGGATAGTCCCATACGTCCGTATCAGTTTTGGGTGCTGATATAAATCGACCTTGTATTTTTTCTGAGAGAAATTGTATTTACGGAACGCATCCCGCACTTCCCCGGCAACCTTATCTTTCGAACCGACAGAGGGTGCCAACATATAAACACTCAGATTTCCAATCAACTCATAACTGCCCTCTTGCTCCTCTACGACCTCAGCATCTACCGTCAGCGGCAACCAGATGTCGGCATACGTAGCAGGAGTAATGAAGGACACATCTTTAACCACGCCACACACTTGATATTCGTCCGAGTCGAGAACAAAGGTACGGCCCACCGGAGCATTATCTCCGTAAAGCCGGCGAGCCAACGTTACGGAAATAACGGCTTTGCGCAATCCGGAATCAAAATCAGCCCGGGTGAACGGCTTACCGTCTACAAAAGCGAAGCTGAAAACTTTCCAGAATCCGGCATCTACCAGTTTCACCTGTACCTCTTTCAGATCTTTACTCTCCGGCAGTTCAAGCAGCGATGTAGTATGCCCGTCCAAAGAACACCCCACAGCCTCGGCACTCTTCAGCGGATAATAGAAGCGTTTCACCGTCTGAAAAGATACATTCGAACTGAACCAGTTATTTTCATTGCCTTGCTCTATCGCAGTCATCCCTTTACTCACCAGGATTCGGTTCCGGTTCTCTTCGGGGTAGACCGGTGCCATCTTGATGTAATAAATGATCACCAAGCTCATGGTCATGGCAATGCCTAATCCTGTACCAAGCACGTACACACTGCTGAACAAAGGATTTTGTTTCAGCAGTTGCCAGGCTTGTTTGAAATAAAGTTTAATCATACTGTCTATGGGTTTAACGAGTGATCATTCGTCACGCAGCGCATCTACCGGACTGATACGGCTAAGTTTATGTGCCGGCATCCAGATTCCGATGGAAACTACAATCAGCAGCAAGAGATATACGATCAGAGTAACTGCCGTAAAATGCAGGCCGAAGTGGTTGATCCAGTAAGCAGGCATTGCCTCTTCCGCACTGTTACAGGTAGTATAAAGTCCGTCCCTCAATGCGTATTGCAAATAGAGTAAGCAGCCGGTCAACGTACCCAATGTGGTCAGTATCCAACCCTCGTATAACAGCAGGCGGGTGATGTGTGAAGGAGTACCGCCGAAAGAAAGCATAATGCCCACCTCTTCACGGCGTGAACGGGTCTGCATCCAGAAAGTTCCTGCTACTCCCAGGCAAAGGTTCACTAAAAAGAAGATACCCAAAGCCAGGTTCAGACGATACTGATTGGTGATACCCTCGGAAAATTCATGCTGCTCCTGAATGTCGCTAAACGACTGCACTGACTTCACATAATAGTTACCGACTGTCAACTCCTTATTCATCCACTCACGGAAGTGATGCAAGAAAACCTTCTCCGACAAATGATCGTCTATACGCAAAGCTATCAGCGGAATATAATAGTACATATAATCAGGAAACTCTTCATACACATATAACTCTATGGGCATGGGCTGCATATAACTCCGGTAGCGAACAGGAGCTATCACTCCCCCCACCCGGTAGTCTTCCTCGTCCCCGTTTCCAAGGCGGCGTCCGTAAAGCGGTTTTCCGTCTTTCAGCCGTTGTGAGATATCCGCTGTCAGCACCGATTCGGTCCACAGGAAATCACGGTTATCCAATTGTTCGGCCGTCATACCCTCGGCTCCCTCCATCCCCATGGTCCGGAAATAATCGGTATGAGGTATAAAGGCAAGACGGAGAGTGCGGACCGGAATGGTATCGAACATCGTGTTGCCGTTGCTTATGGAAAGTGCCGAAGGATACTGTTCGTTCAAGATGAAAGTAGTATACTTGACTCCCTCGTAGTGTTTGAGTTTATTGAGCAACCGTTCGAAATTGGCTTTACGCGCCAATGTATCATTCTCTTCGGCACGGAATTGCTCCGACCCGGCAGGGTATGAAGCCAACTGAAGCAGGAAAAGGTGATCGGGACGATAGCCTTCCGGCAAATTCCGGTCATGTGTCAGCACCACCAACGGATCAACAATCACCCATGTGACAATCGATACCAATATTAATTCGGCCAGCAACCATCCGTTCTTCCGGCGGCGGGCCCAGAGGTTTTTCATTATTAGTCGTATCATGTTTTATTTCTTTTCGTTTAGTGAATCAATAATATCTTTGTGCAACGAACGCCATGTGGGCCACCATGCGGAAAGCAGGTTCAGTATCAAACAAAAAGCAAACGTTACGCAAAACATCAAAGGACTGAACAGCATTTGCGGATTGATAGCCACATCGACTCCGTCGGATATGACTGTCGGATATTTGTCAAACAGACTAAACACCCAATTGCGCCCCAGCACAAGCAGTCCCCACGAAACAATAAGTCCCATCAATCCACCGATACAGGTAAGAAGCAGATTCTCCCATAACACCTGGTTCAACAATTGTTTCCGGTTGGCTCCAAACGCTTTTCGTATCCCCATTTCCGCCAGGCGATCGTCCATACGGCTGGATATCATGCCACTCAGGTTGATGGCAGGCACCAGCAACAACGCCAAAAGCGCCCCTCCATACAGTTTAATGACCGATGCCCAGTCAATCTCGTTCGTATTGCCCTCTCTGAACCATGTCTGCCAATACGGATCCGGTTGATGAAAGATATCTACTGTATACTCTTTCTGGGAAGTATTGTATTTACGCACCAGTTCGTTGACTTCCGCATAAAGTTTCGGCATATCTTCTTTCTGACGAACCTTGAAGTAAACGACATAAGTACCGACCTTATGACTTCCATCATTGTTTTTGTCGTATCCCGGCAAACAAGAATACGGCATATAGATTTGTCCGTAAGATGCCGGCAACAGATAACTACCCTCACGTACCACACCGACCACTTTGGATTCCTTAAAGTCTTGCTTAAACGTCTGCCCTACCACATCGGTCCTGCCGAAAATGCGGCGGGCCATCCGGTCAGAAAGTACTACATTACGAATCCCACTGGCTAAATCGGCCTCCGAGAAAGGCTTCCCATCCAGAAATTCAAACTCGAACAACCGAAAAAAATTAGGATCGGTATACTTTACCAGAGCCGGTATTTGCTCGCCTCCCCCGGCCGGTTGTATATAAGATCCCTTCCGGGTCAGAAAGTGTTCGTTTACAGCGGTAACCAGCTCCGCCGATTGCAATGGATAGAACCAGTCTTTCAGCATTTCATAAGAACAGGAATATGAATTTCCCCCTCCTTTGACATGCATGGCACTTACCCCTTTCATCCGCATCGTCAGCGAACGGTTCACTTCCGGATAGATAGGAGCTATTTTAATATAATACACGATGGCAATGATCATTGTCATGGCAATGGCAAGCCCCGTGCCCAGCACATAGAGGCTACTGAACAGTTTGTTCTGCCGGATCAGCATCCACGATTGTTTTAAATAAAGTTTTATCATAATATGTAATTTTAACAATTATTCATAATGCAACGCTTCGGCCGGCTGCAACTTCATGGCCCGGCGGGCAGGCAACCAGGTGCCCAGTGCAATGATCAGTCCCATAAGCAGCAGCACCCCACCAAAACTGACCGCAAAGCGCCACCAAGTGAAAGAGAGATTGTATAAATCGGGAATCTCCATGTGTACCATATTGAATATGACAACCAATACCAACGGAACCACCGTGGTGAGCAATAGCCACCCTCGGCAGTAAAGAACCACCCTACCCGCCGGCGCGTACTGCCGAGTGCCATCCGCAGGCCGGTCTCGCAGCGCCGTTGCTCGATGCGCAGCCAGAATGTTCCCGTTATACCGAAAAGTACATTGAGCAGGATGAAGACAGACAGCAGGAGGTTGATACTGATCTTTCGCCATTCGTATTGCAGACGATCACTGCGCTGTTGCTTCATATCTTCCATGCCGGTTATGTAGAGATTGTTTTCCGTCAACTGATTCTTCATACGGTTGAGAAAATGTCCCATCTGTTCCGATGTCAGTTCTTCTTTCATTCGGACAGTAACCTCCATATTAGATGCTCCGGTAGCATTTACCTGGCGTTCCAGTTCCTTGGGCCACATCGTAAAGAAAAGTTCGGGTTCCGGCTTTACAAATTCTGTAATACGCACCGGAGCTGTTACCGCCGCAATATGAATCTCCGCGTACTGCCCGGATAACGCACCTTCTGTCCTACTGCCGATTGTGAGCCGAAAAATCTTTCTCCAACGCAGGAGTTATAAAATACGACAACTGTTTCTGAGTCAGCAGTTCGCTAAGCGGTTTCCCCTCACGGCTCTTGATGCGGAATACATCATAGAATTCGGCAGAAACGATATATTGATGATAAGATTGCTCTTTGAACTTGCTGCTGTCGGCTGTACAGGGCATGATCTGTGTCCAGGAGTTGCCACCGGAATAGGGTGAAGAGTAGAAAGCAACGCAAGCATTATCCACCTCCGGTGCACGACGCAGGCGTTCAAGGATTTTGGCCAACGCCTCCCCTTCGGTTTGAGTCTGGGTGGTGTCATTGACATACTCGTCGGCATCCTCGGGATACACATCGAACGAAAGTTTCCAGCAGTTCGTGATATCATATCCCATCGGACGGGTATAAGAATACAACTGTACCACAAACATATCTACCAGGTACCACAGTGCCACGAATACGACCAGAAGTTCCATCCATATCCAACCGTTCAAGCGACGTTGGTTCCATATCATTTTAAATATTTGCTTTATCATCATGGGTCTTTGCTTTTAAAAATTATTCCATATCATGCAACGCTTCCGTAATAGGCATCCGCGAAGCTCGCCAGGCAGGAATCGCAGCACTCAGCAGATTCAATATCAACGTAAAAAAGAAAGCTGCCACAAAAGTGAGAGGCTGTATCAGCATGTCGTGCGTCAGCGAAACATCTCCCGAAAAGAAAAGCGATTTGCAGAGTGACAGCAAGCCGAATGACAGCAGCAACCCGATCAGGCCACCCATGCAAGAGGTCAGTAAATTTTCGATCACCACTTGTTCTACCAACGAGAACGAACATGCGCCAAACGCTTTACGAACTCCAATCTCGCTACGGCGTTTGCGAAACTGTGTCAGGGTTATACCTATTATATTAAGGGCTGGCAACAACAAAAGAAAAAGGATCACCGCACCGGTCGATTTCAACCATTCGCCCACGGTTCCCTCACTGAAGCCATTCGTGCCCAATACAGCCTGCCATTGAGTGAAAGGAGAATGCATATAATCCAGCTTCGTACCGGTGAGCGAAGCATTGAAAGTTGACTGTAACTTCAACATCTCACGGCGGATGGCCTCAAAGTCGGACCGGGAACGCGATAGAATGCAAGCCTGAAACTCTCCGGTAGTACCTTCACAATAAGAGATATTGTCTTTCAATAAAGAAGCGTTGGCGGTATAGGGTATCCACACATCACCATAGGAACTTTCGGCAGCCCGACTGACCTCTTTCACCACACCACATATCCGGTAATCGGCATAATTCATACGCAAAGTTTGTCCCACTGCCTCAACAGTACCGAACAGTCTGCGCGCCAGCTTGTCAGAAATGACTGCCTTGCGTATGCCCGACTCCCAATCGGTATGTGTAAAAGGACCGCCGGCCAAGAAAGTAAAATCGAAAACCTTCCAAAAACCGTCATCGGTAAACTTGATAGCATATTTATCGTAAAACTGCTGTCCGTGTACGTTGACCGGAAGATCTCCGGAAGTAAAAGCAGTCACTGCCTCGGGAGTCTGCAAAGGATAAAGGCATTCGCGCACAACCTTATGGCTCATACCACCGTTGTTGATGGGATGACCGTCACTCCCACATGCCTGCAGACTGCTCACAAACAGAATCCGATATCGGTTAGACTCGGGTGCATACGCAGAAAAATTTACTTGGTAGACAAGATAAATAAGCATCACGGCCGCCACCGACAAAGCTGTACCCGCAATAGAGATACCATTTACGAAACGGTTCTCCTTCAGCAAGTTATAGGATTGTTTGAGATAAATTGTTATCATAATTTTGCATATTAAAAGGCACACGGCTTACCTTTTAAACCAAGACCTCGTTGGTTTAAAACCAACAGGCCTTTAGTTTAAAATCTAAGGGGGCTTCATTCAAAAGATATTTCAGGAGTATTATTTCACTTTCAGTTTATTCTTATTTTTGTAGTTCGTCATGTCGCTGACTACTACCTTGTCGCCCGGGTTCAATCCGCTCACCACTTCTACAAATTCAAAGTTGGAGTCGCCCAACTGGATTTTACGTTTTACGATTTCATCATCCGAAGTCATCACAAACAGATCGTACTCGCCCCGGCCTACGTAATAAGAAGCATTGGCTATGCGCAGCACATCTTCCTTCACAGCGTTCATCACGTATACATCGGTCTTAAGTCCCGAACGCAACCGCTTGTTGTTGTCCTCTTTCAATTGCACGGAGAATGAAATAACCCCATTCTTCGAAAGTGGGGTGACACTGCTCACGATTCCCTCGAGTTTCTCGCTGCCTATCTTTACAATGGCTTTGCCACCGGCTGCCACACGGTCACCATAAGTATCGGCTATTTCACCATCCACTTTGAAATGGCTCAGGTCGGAAATAATGGCTACCTGTCCGCCTTGCGGAATCTGGGCTCCGATCTGGTTGTTGATGTAAGTAAGGATGGCTTTGCGCGGCGAACGAATCTGGGCATCGTCCAGGGTACGCTTCATTTCGGCAAGTCCTTTACGGAACATATTGAGATCGAGTTCAAGAACCTTCAGGTCAGCGGCTGCTATTTGCTTTTCGTTGGTGTATTGCTGTTTAAGCTGTTCCAGTTCAAGGCGGGAAGTATTGTAGCTCAGTTCGGCCTGGCGCACCTTGTCGGTCGTACCGGCTCCAAGGCTGTCCAGATACTGTTCATTGCGAAGTTCCACTTTCATCCGGGCAAGTTTCATTTCCGACACTTTGATCTGCATCGCCATATCGCTCAGTTTGGTCTGGCTGTTCACTTTTGCCTGATCGAGCTTATAACGTTTCATTTCTTCTTCGTCCAGCAGCTTTTTATAGTCGGTTTCCGTACTCTGCAAGTCGAGTTTCAAGATGGGCGTACCTACATCTACACTATCACCGCCTTTTCTATACACCTCCACGATGCGGGTATTGATCGGTGAATTGATGATCTCTTCAAAAGCAGGCACCACTTTGCCCGAAGCACTGACACTGACTTCAATCGTACCCTTATCGACGGTAGAAAACACAAGGTCCTTTTTCTGCACGCCTGTACGCAACAACGAAATCAGCACGCTGATACCTATTATCCCGACGATACCGATAGCCGAAAAACGGATAATCTTTTTATTACGCTCTTTATTGCGCACCTCTTTAGGAATTTCTCTGTCCATATATAGTTAATTATAAATTTGCACTGTTCTTTATGCCTCTATATTCAAACCTTGTGCCAAAAAAGGAAAGCATTGAGTTTCAAGGGAAAAAAAAGAAAGAGGGTGTCCGATAATGAACACCCTGTACAGTTTCGTAACAAAGCAGTACTCCCTTTTTCCGATAACCGATTGTAAGTCCGGCAAGAAAAGACCATGATCCGGGTGTAGCCATCCGACGGAAAGGGTGTAGCCCCAACGGCAAAAGGGTGTAACCATCCGTGAGGGAAGGCTACACCCTTTTATTGTCAACGCATTTCCGATATGCTCCGCAGCCGGAAGTGAAGCCTATCTCAGCCTCAGCCTGTCTCCCACTTCAGGAATATAATCTCCGTCCTTGCGGTTCATCTTGTACAGGTTCTTCAGCCGGATGGCAAATTTCTGCGAAATGGTATGCATGGAGTCTCCGTCTTTTACGATATAGACCGTATAAGGTTTGGATGCCCGCTTTTTCTTCTCTTTCAGATAGATAATGTCACCGCTCATCAAAGTATAGTCACGCTGCAGATCGTTGTACTTCACCAGCTTCTTCCAGCGGATATCGAACTCTTTGGCCAGCGACTTAAAGGTATCCCCGTCACGGGCTACGATATAAGCGATGCCGTTTGCTATGTAAACCTGATGCGGATTGAGCACCGTCGGTTCACTCTTCGACGAACTCCATCCCCCCTTACGGTCATATTTATAGAGGTCGTAATCTTCAATGATCGTTATCAGACGGTTGGCATACGAAGGATCGGTGGCATATCCGGCCTTTTTCAAACCACGCGCCCACCCCTTATAATCGGTTATCTTCAGTTTAAAAAGGAATGCATAGCGGGCTCCGCGCTTCAGGAATGCAGAATGGTCCTCGTACGAGTCGCGGGGATTGCGGTACGCACGAAAACACTCGTTACGGGCATCGTCGTCATGACGAACGGTACGCCCATTCCAATTGCTGCCACACTTGATGCCGAAGTGATTATTACTTTTACGAGCCAACGTACTCATGCCCGCACCACTCTCAAGCAATCCCTGAGCCAGTGTGATACTGGCAGGTATCTTATGCTCTTTCATTTGCTGCACGGCCAGGGCACTATACTTATTTATATAATCTACGTAACGGGAATTCCTGCGCTGCGCCTGGGCACCTGCAGCAAAAGCAAGGACTGTAACTATGGCAATCAGCCTGAGGAGTTTACTATTCATCTATTATTTGTGTATCTTAAGTTATGCGGCACAAAAATCATAAAAATAATTGGGATTATCAATCTCTTTTCTAACTTTGTAACATGATTTGTAGAACTATAAACCACCTACGCACATGAAAGACCTGACTATTACCTCTGTAATCAAAGTATATGAATATGATGAACTCAATGATACAGACCGTGCCTTATTGGATGACGCCATCGAGGCAACCCGGCGCAGCTACGCACCTTACTCGCACTTTTCGGTAGGAGCGGCAGCACTGCTGGCCAACGGTGTGGTAGTGACAGGAACCAATCAGGAGAATGCGGCCTATCCGTCCGGACTCTGTGCCGAACGCACCACGCTATTTTATGCCAACTCGCAGTATCCCGACCAAGCTGTGATGACACTTGCCATCGCTGCACGTACCGAGAAGGACTTTATCGACACTCCTATCCCGCCCTGCGGTGCTTGTCGCCAAGTGATTCTGGAAACAGAGAAACGATATAAACAGCCCATCCGTATATTGCTTTATGGCAAGAAGTGTATCTACGAAGTACAAAGCATCGGACATTTATTACCCCTGTCATTTGACGCATCAGCCATGGAGGATTGATTATGATAAGAACTTACCAGACCAAACTGAAAGGTATGCTGGCACTGACTACCAGCTATCACACCGAAAAGAGCCTGCAGAAAGAAAAGAGTTTATATAAATTCATCTGGGTACGCAAAGGAAGCATCACCCTCGAGATAGACCATCAGGAAGTGATACTGGCCGAGAACGAGGTCATCTCCCTTTCCAACCTCCAGCACCTGGAATTTCTTTCGATCGACGGAGAGTACCTGACGGTTCTGTTCAACAGTAACTTCTATTGCATTTACGGCAATGACCACGAAGTGTCATGCAGCGGATTCCTGTTCAACGGTTCTTCGCATGTCGTTCGTTTCATGCTCAACGAATCGGAACGGAGGTCGATGGAAGACGTAGTGGGATTGCTGGACCGTGAATTCACCGTATCGGACAACCTTCAGGAAGAAATGCTCCGCATCCTGCTCAAACGTTTCATTATCCAAAGCACGCGTATTGCCCGCCAACGACTGAACATTACCCAGGAAAGAATACAGCTTCGAAATCATCCGCCAGTATTATAACCTGGTGGACGAACACTTCCGGACCAAGAAGCAGGTACAGGACTATGCCGACTTGTTGCACAAATCGCCCAAAACCCTTTCAAACATCTTTTCTTCCTGCAAATTGCCGTCACCTCTGCGAGTCATCCACGAACGGGTGGAAGCGGAAGCCAAGCGACTCCTTTATATAGTAATAAGAGTTCGAAGGAGATTGCCGACATCCTGGGATTCGAAGACCAATCTTCCTTCAGCCGTTTCTTTAAAAATATGACCGGAGAAAGCCCCGTACAATACCGAAATTCGGTAGAAGGGAAGAATTGACAATTCATACGGCGATATTGCTATTTCGCACCGATGGGAAAACCCTGATCTTTGCATCAGAAAGTTAAACCCATAAAAAGAAATAGCATGAAAGAGAAATTTATCACTCTGCTCACAGTAGCATCCGGTCTGAAAGGTTTCGGACTAAAGTTTATCCGCGTAGCCATCCTCGTTGTTTTCGTATGGATCGGCGGTTTGAAGTATTTTCATTACGAAGCCGACGGCATTGTTCCGTTCGTAGCCAACAGTCCGTTTATGAGTTTCTTCTATGCCAAAGACGCACCCGAGTATAAAGAGCACAAAACCCCGAAGGCGCCTATGTCCCCGCCAACCGTGAATGGCACGAAGCGAACAGGACCTACACGTTCTCTTACGGACTGGGAGCTCTGATTATGTCCATCGGAATTTGGTTTTCTTAGGCATCTTCTTCCCCAAAGTGGCACTTGTAGGCGACACACTGGCCATCATCATGACGCTTTGGCACTCTCTCCTTCCTGGTGACTACTCCCGAAGTCTGGTTCCGAACCTGGAAGCGGAGAATACGGCTTCCTTGCTGTCCGGTGCCGGACGTCTGGTTATTAAAGATATCGTAATTCTGGCGAGCGCCGTTACCCTACTCTCCGACTCCTCACAGCGTGTACTGAATTCATTGAAGAAAGCCGACTGGGAAAAGCGAAACAAATAAGGGTTGCGGAATGTTATAAACTTACATAAAGATACATCCTAAAAGTAATAAGAATTATGAAACAATATGATGCCATTATTATCGGTTTCGGCAAAGGAGGCAAAACGCTGACTGCCGAATTAGCCAAACGCGGCTGGAAGGTCGCACTGATTGAACGTTCCGCCATGATGTATGGAGGTACCTGTCCCAATATAGCTTGCGTACCCACCAAGCGCTTATCCACGAAGCCGAAAAGGTGAGTTGGCTCTATCCTACCGATTACGAGAAGCAGGCTGAGGCTTACAAAGCTGCCATAGCACGCAAGAACGAGATGACAGCAGCTTCAGGGCCAATATGTTCAATAAACTGAGCAGCCTTCCCAACGTGACCATCTATACCGGAATGGCATCGTTCGTTTCAAAGGATGTAGTGAAAGTACCTCCCCGACGAAGTGATCGAACTTCAGGGAAAGAAGATTTTCATTAATACCGGCTCTACCAGCATTATACCGGCCATTGACGGGCTGAAAGACAGCAAGCGGGTATATACCAGCACCTCACTGATGGAACTGGACGTATTGCCACGCCATCTGATCATTGTGGGCGCGGCTACATCGGCCTGGAGTTTGCCTCGATGTACGCAAGCTTCGGCAGTAAAGTGACCGTACTCGAAGGAGGCAATAAGTTTATTGCCCGCGAAGACCGTGATATAGCAGATGCCGTTAAGGAGACACCTCGAAAAGGGATAGAAATCCGCCTCAATGCCCGTGCCCAATCCATACAAGACACAGACGGCGTGACACTGACTTACACGGATACAGCCGACGGAAAGCCTGTCACTATAGAAGGCGACGCCATCCTGGTAGCCACAGGACGCAAACCGATGACCGAAGGTCTGAATCTTCAGGCGGCCGGAGTCGAAGTAGACAGTCACGGAGCTATCGTCGTAAACGGTTATCTGCATACCACTGCCCCGGAACATCTGGGCAATGGGTGATGTAAAGGCGGATTGCAGTTTACTTATATTTCGCTGGATGATTACCGGATTATCCGGGATGACCTTTCGGCAACAAAGAACGCACGGCCGACGACCGCAATCCGGTGGCATACTCGGTATTTATAGACCCCCTCTCTCACGTCGGACTGACTGAGGAAGAAGCCATCAAACGAGGATATTCCTTCAAGGTGTCACGCCTTCCGGCCTCCGCACTGCGCACGCACGCTGCAACAGACTGACGGCATACTGAAAGCCATCGTCGACAGCCATTCGGGACGTATTATGGGTTGTACACTGTTCTGTGCCGAATCTTCCGAAGTCATCAATGTGGTAAACATGGCAATGAAGACAGGACAGCATTATTACTCCTTCGCGATTTCATCTTTACCCATCCGAGTATGGGCGAGGGACTGAACGATTTGTTTTCAATAGATTAGTTTAAAACCTCTGTTTTAACGATTCAGGACAACCTTTTCATTTGAGAGGGGAGAAATATCCGATTTCTTCCCTCTCTTTTTTCAGTTGGAATATCCTCTATCTTTGCGACCTAATTTCATACTTATACCCATGAGAATATCTAAGTAAGACAACACTTCCGGTAAACATCACTTTTCTCAATATGCTTCTTTTCATTCACTGTTAAGCATCACGAATCCGTGTTGTTCAGCCTCTATTGTGTTTGTCTGTCCCCTCCCTGCTTCCCACAAAATCAACAGCAAGTATTTACTTTCAAAACAATAGACCGCCATGTGTATTCAAGTACAACAAATCACCTATATCCATCCAGACAAAGAAGTTCTCTTCCGGAATCTCAGTTTCACCGTCGGCAGAGGCCGGCAATTGGCCCTGATCGGCAACAATGGGTCGCGAAATCGACATTGCTGCAAATCATGGCCGGAAAATTACAACCGTCTTCGGGAACGTGCTCCGCCCGACGACCTCCTATTATGTGCCTCAACACTTCGGGCAATATGATGAAATGAGCATTGCCCAAGCCCCTCGGAATAGACCGGAAGCAAAGCACTTCAATGAAATTTTGAACGGAAATGCCTCCATCGATCATTTCAACATCCTCGATGACGACTGGAACATCGAAGAAAAGCCTTAGGCCCTCAACGGCTGGGGACTCGGAAACAGATCCCTTTCCGAATCCATGCACACACTGAGCGGTGGAGAAAAGACGCGGGTCTTCCTGGCTGGCCTGGAACTGCAAGAGCCTTCCGCCGTATTGATGGACGAACCGACCAATCACCTTGACAACCAAGGACGCAACCGACTGTACGAATGGGTAAAGAAATGCCGTTCCACCCTGATCGTTGTCAGTCACGACCGCACTCTGCTCAACAGGCTTCCCGAAACCTGTGAACTGAGCCGGAACGCACTTGTGTGTTACGGAGGCAATTACGAATTCTACAAGCAGCAGAAAGAACTGCAACAGAACGCCCTGCAACAACAACTGGACGAGAAAGAAAGAACTCCGCCAAATACGGAAACTGGCACGCGAAGTAGCCGAACGAAAAGAAAAGCAGAATATACGGAGCGAAAAGCAGTGCCTAAAAGGCATCTCCCGCATGGCGGTTCACACCCTGAAGGACCGGGCAGAAAAGTACCACCAAACTGGCGGATATCCATCAGAATAAGTCAGAGAAACTGACCAGCGAACGTAGCCTGATACGCAACAGGCTGGCCGAAAATACTTTACTTAAAACCGACTTCCATGCTTCCGCCTTACATACGGGAAAACATTGCTGACTGCCCATAAAATAAACTTTTCTTATGGAAATTCGCCTTTATGGGAGGTTCCACTCTGCTTTCAACTGAAGAGTGGCGACCGGATACGAATCGAAGGAGACAATGGAAGCGGCAAAACGACTTTATTGAAATTGGTTACGGGTGACCTATTGCCAACATCGGGTACACTGGAACGCGCCGGGTTCAGTTATGTCTATCTGAATCAGGAATATTCCATCATCTGCAACCAGCTGACGGTGCTTCAACAAGCAGAATCATTCAATGTACGTGCCCTGCCGGAGCACGAAATAAAAATCAGGTTGAATCGATTTCTCTTCCCGGCAACGAGCTGGGATCAACCTTGCATCCAACTCAGTGGAGGCGAAAATGCGACTCGCTTTCTGCTGCCTGATGATTAGTAACAACACGCCCGACCTCTTTATCCTGGACGAGCCTACCAACAATCTGGATATACAAAGTATCGAAATCATCACAGCTACCGTTCGGAACTATACGGGCAGTGTACTGCTTGTATCACATGATGAATATTTTGTAAAGGAAACCGGCATCAGAAAGAGTATCTTTTATAATTTTGCACCAATTAAAAGAATAATCCCAAAATGATAAATACAGAAACCAACTACCGGTGGTTCATCTTTTACCAAGATCAGTTACTGTTGGAAAAGAACGCCAATGCTTTTCCATCCCCACGGGCAAGAATGCCCTGTCACCACTCCGGAAGGAATAACCGTACACACCATCACCACGACAACGGGCATGGTATGCAAAGCTTCTACACAGACTCTCCGATAGCCGAAACTCCGGAATACGTGCAGATAGGATTGCGCGCTTCTTATGATTACTTGTCGCCGGAACACTATCAGGCCGCAGGCAAGGTTCACGAAATTCTCTACTGGGACCGCAGCAACCGTTTCTGCCCCACTTGTGGAACTCCGCTGGTACAGAAAGAACCCATTATGAAGAAATGCCCGAATTGTGGCAGAGAAATCTATCCGGTCATCTCAACAGCCATCTTGGTATTGGTGCGCAAAGAGGACTCCCTGTTATTGGTACATGCCCGCAACTTTAAAGGTACTTTCAATAGCCTGGTAGCCGGATTCCTCGAAACAGGCGAGACATTGGAAGAGTGTGTGGCAAGAAGTAAAGAAGAAACCGGGCTCGATGTGAAAACATCCGTTATTTCGGCAGTCAGCCCTGGCCTTATCCGAGCGGACTGATGGTGGGATTTATCGCCGACTACGCCGGTGGTGACATCCACCTGCAAGATGACGAGCTCAGCTCCGGGAACTTCTATACCAGGGATCACTTGCCGGAACTTCCCGCAAACTCAGCCTGGCACGTAAGATGATCGACTGGTGGATCGCACAACAGTAAAACAGAACAAGCTACGGAAGGTACACCTACCACAAACGAACAACCAGGGACGAATCGAAAGAAACCCGTCCTCAGGATCATAAACCTGTGTACCTGTCCGTAGCTTGTATTTGATTACAAAACTTCTATTCGAAGATCGTCAACTCTTCCAGCCCCAGCTTCTCTTCCCAGTCACTGATAGTCATCTGGCAAAGATCGGCCGGTTTCATATCGGCAGGAATAGCATTTGCGCCATATAAACGGCAGGAGTGCACGACAGGGCACAACCTACCTGACCGGGTTCTACAAATGTATATTTATAACCGATGTAAATACGGTCGTAGATCACATCCTGATCTTCACCGCAAAGGGCAATACTGTTGGTCGCTTTGCGAAGTATACCCAGAAAACCGATGGCTTCACCTTCTGTTGTCGAATCGTCTCCATAAGTACCTGCATCCTTTACAAACAGGCAAGCTCCTTTACTACGGTCTTTCAGAATGGCCAGGCCGATTACAGACCATACCCATACAGGACCGCATGCCACAACTTTTCTGCTACCTCCCGGTACGTAAGCTCCCGGAAGCACAGAAACGGCGCTCCTTGGCACGGCCGAACAGACGTTCGGTTGCCTCCAGCAACGGACGGATATTATAAACAGGGATGTCCGCTCCTTCGGGTTGCGCCTGCATGTAGATAGGCATCTCTTTCCTTTTGGCAATGTCATCGTGCATCGCCAGGTCAAATCCCCAGATGGCTCCATTCTGTCCGCAAAAGACGAGGCTTTCATCAGGTTGACTTGCCCGAGATACGCATCGTTCTTCTCACAACGATCCTTCGCTACAATCCTTTCGGTTATTGCATCGAGGTCTTTCCGTCGACTGTGCCGACTGACAATTTCATAGTCGAAATATATCCTTCACCACCCACAACGCCGGGATTTAAATATCCCATGCAAAATTCTTTACTTGGCCCTATAGCCTGACTAATCACATTAGAGGCATCATACCGGATGCCGGACACAAGATCTTTCATACGTTTTAAGTTTAGATGTTGCAGTAAGAACAATATATCCTCAAGAATGATTGACCCTACTCCTAAAGAAAGCAAAGAAGACGAAGAAGATAAAATGTTAAAGAGGTGAGGTTACCAATTGGGCAAGTGCAAACAGATATCCCATTAACCTGTCTATTATTCAAAGAGTACGTTCCGCACGCAATGATCAGCTTAAAACCGATAGTTTGTCCTATAGATAATATCACATTAAGATTAAAGCTGATTAAAAAGCAAACAAATCGGAACCATCCGGTTCAAATCGTTCTTTATCATTATGGATCAGGGAAAGATAAAAGAGAAAATGCGCAGTTGTATTCTCAACCGACACGGAATTAAAAAGTTTCTGTGAAAGAACTTTAGCGCAACTGCTTTCTCCTGCAACGATTTATTTCCGTATTGGACATTCAGCCCTGTTTAGGAAATAAATCGAAAGCAATGGAAAGACAGAATTAAATTTGGGCATAAGTGCCTGTTAAATATTTAATGAACCAGGATAATTTCAATCTGTTTTACCGAAAATATAGACCTTACATTGATATGGGGCCAGTTTTACTATCAGTTCCTTTGAATCACTACCACTCTTTGTCAAATGGCTGTCCAAACAGTATATCTGCTCGAATGACAAATCGGCAATCGTATTTTCATTCAATATCACAGTTGCGGAGAGCTTGCCGGTTAAAGCAAGCCACAGCTTTACGTCCATCTGCCAACGGCTTTACCCAAATATCATAATGATCCGAACGATGCGCGTTCTGCCTGCCTACCTAACACATCCTGATTAATGGCTATTAAATCAGGATCCAACAAGATTTTTAATGTACTATCATTCATATTCCGTACATCGTTTCCGGAAAGTAAAGGAGAAGCCATCATACACCACAGGCTAAAATGGGATTTATATTGTTCCTGAGTACATCCTTCCGACTCATAACCAATACTCATACTCTTTCCATCTATTCCGACCACTAACATATCCGGATCATTCCAACCGGATGGACCGGCATATTCACTCAGAGGAGCATTGATTTCAAGGATATTCAATATACCATGTAATCCACCAACACGATTTCCATCCCGATACCAAATGTCACCGATATCTCCTGATACTCTCCATAAATGTCCACCCACTTGCTTCGCCCATTTCCAAGGTTCACGCTGTCCCCACTCACACACTGAATAGACAATCGAACGATTGGTAGCCCGTAGTGCCCTTCCATTTTCGCATATCGCTCCATGGCTTCTACCCTATCTACAGGAGCATTGCAATAGTCATATTTCAACAAGTCAACTCCCAAGAGGCAAAATCTTTGCATCTGTTTCTTCATATCCGTAGCTACCGCAAACGCCGCACAAGTTTTTCGGCATCCGAATAAATTCCCAATTTAAACCCACGCTCGTGCAGATAATCAGCTACATATTTTATCCCACGTGGAAACTTAGTTTTATCAATCTGCAGATGTCCGTCAGCCCCGTTCCGGCAACTGCCAAAAGTCATCTATATTGATATAGGAATATCCTAAATCACGCATTCCGTTCGTTATCATCGCATCCGCCGTTTGCAAGACCAATTCTTCTGTCAGATGCTGTCCGAAAGTATTCCAACTGTTCCAGCCCATTGGAGGAGTTAATAATAATTCATCACCAATGCGGATGACCAATTGTTTCCACTTACACCTAATGCATTCTCAGCCTTCAGGGTTACAGTATAATCTCCTTTGGAAGTCACGACTCCACTAATAATGCCAGTCTTGGAATCCAGTTCCAGTCCTTCGGGGAGTTTTTCCGCACTCCACTGCATCGGTCGCTGACCGGAAGTCGGAATATAAAAGATAAATGGAGTTGAAGGATAATTACCTATGATATGAGGAGAATTGATACGTGGTTTCCTTCAAATACTTTTAAAACAACATCTCCGGCAAAACAGAAGGAATGACTGTCCATAAAGCTAAAGAGAGTAAAATGCAATGAAATAGGGTTTGTTCATAGTTCTTCTTTATTAATTTCACTAAATAATATAATAACAGATGAAGGAAAATATTCTCAAATATCTTCCTTCATCATTTCAATCAGTAATCCGAATAACCTCAATCGTTATTCTTATTTCACAAAATCCGTAATCTTTATTGTCCACTCTCTTTTCGTACCGTCGGCAGCAGTCACCTGATATTTAAACTCCTTAGCTGAAAAGTCACCCGGATTACCCAACTTAGGCGCTCCGTTTAAGGGCGTAATTCTGGCAGCAGTAGAAAGATCCATATAAGCAATCAGATTACTTAATGATACATTTTGCCTGACAGCATCTGTAAAACTCCCACCGGCCCTGGAACCGTCAGCTTACAGGTAATCAGATTGTCGTCTTGCGAAATTTGTTTTCAATGTTGAGTGTTTTAACAGCCATCTGATCCTTAGCCTCATCCACCAACGGTATTCAAAGTTCAAATTAGTAATTTCAGCCTCATTATAGGCCTCCAAATCATCAATCCTGATTTCAGGCACGATGAAACGATACCTATCAGAAATAGTAACAAAACAGTATTTATAAGTTTCTTCATATTCGTAATACTTTAATAATTAAACGTCCAGCATTTCTCTACTACCATCCCTCGTTCTGATCCAGATTTGGATTCAAATCACGTTGTCCCTTGCGCAGGGAATAAATAATGTTTCTTGGTAAAAGTACGCTCATTATCACTTTGGTAAATGGGTAACGGAAGTATCTCAAAAGATTTTCCATCAGGAGCTATTTTCATGAACTTCTGTTCAACTATCAGTTCCGGAACAACCTCCAGACCGTCAGCCTTACCCCAACGAAGTACACTCCAGTATCGGTCGCCTTCACTGACCAGTTCTATACGGCGTTCACGTTTATACTCTTTCCAGGTATCTTCCAGTGATAAGGATTTTTGCAATTCCGGCAAACCGCCATGAGTTACCCTCGTCCTATTGATATAGTCAATAGCCGTTTCCTTATCACCTTGGCGCAACTTTATTTCCGCATAATTCAGATAAGAGCGTCCCAAACGTAACAAAGTATAATGATAATCCGTTTTTCCGAGTTCAGCAAACGTTTGGCTTCATAAACGCATTTCCGATAAACATATCCTGATACCGGCATTCCCCAGAATTCTGTCGTTTTAGAAGTATAATAAAGATTACCTCCCTCACGAAGCCACACCCTATTAGCGAAATAAGAACATCCGTCGTAAACGATAGAAGCTTTGAATCGTTTATCACGATTCTTGTAAATAGCATCTTCAACCGTCCCTCCGTCAACTAGGAATTTCTTATAATAAGAAGTCTGGTCCCACTCTTTGGCTTTTCCATCCTCATCAACTACAAGATAATCATTTACCAAATCAACAGAAGGAAATCTTTGCCAACCTGCCATCTCCTCTACCAAGGGATACTTTGCCTGCACATCGGCAATCAATTTAGAGGGATCAATATTAGGTACCAATCTCTGCATCCACGTATCTGAAAAGTTCGTATTTTCAGCACTTCTCCATTGTGCCAGGATTATCTCGCTCGAAGCCAATGAATGATCGTAATCATTGAACATACCGGCGTAGTTACCATCCAGTGAGTATTTGTCCAGTGCAAACAGATCTTCACAGGCCTTTGCCGCTATCCGGTAATACTCCTCCTGTCCATTCTCAATATATGCAGCCCCATGCAAAGCTGCTTCTCCCAACAATGCGTAGGCAACACCGCGTGACAATGCACCGGACGGAGCATCTACAGGCAGATCAGGAGCAGCCTCCCTGAGGTCGTTCAGTATGAAATCATAAGTTTCTTTCACTGTAGCCGTACGAGGGAATTTCATATCCGCTTCCGGATCAATAAGTTCTTTTACTAACATTAGTTTACCGAACAAGCGGGCACGCGTAAAATAAATCATAGCACGTATCGTCTTAGCCTGTGCTATAAAATTAGCCTTTTCCGCATTCGTAAAGGGTGCTTCCGGAACACGTGCCAACACCATATTGCAACGACGGATATCTTCATACTTATTCCATCCGGCATCATAATAACGGTCTATCAATTCTGCATTCACATCCCGCCCATCTTCCATGATAGCTTCATTATCCGTCCAATTGTCTTTCCAAACCATCATATTCGTAGCATTTGCCAACGCAGTATAAATGAATGCTTGTGTCAGGTCAGTACTTTTCCATACGTCATTTTCCGAATATTTGTCAAGCGGTCCCTTGTCCAATATATCACTGCAGGAAAAGGCGACCAAGGCAAATAGTATAATTACAAATAAATTCTTTATCTTATTCATATGTATTCCTCCCTATTAAAAACCTATTGTTACACCAATTGAATAAACTCTTTGTACAGGATAGCCGTCGCCGCTGGTACTTGATGTTTCCGGATCGAAAAATTTGCTAACACCTGAAATAGTGAAAAGATTACTACCACTCAGATTCACACGACACGTCTGCAACCAGTCACATCTTTTCAGGTATTTATATTTAAAGTCATAGCTCAACTGCAAATCCTTCAGACGAAGATATGATGCATTCCGCATCCAGAAAGTCGATCCTGCCTTATTATTATTTCCGTTTACACCGGAACTGATCGAAATTCTAGGAAAATCCGCACCTGTATTGTCCGGTCTCCAATAATTCAACTGGTTTTCATAATACAGGTATTTTCCTTCACCTGACTGATAACGATTACCAAAAGTCATGTAGCGTTCACCTGTCCCATACAGTAAACCGGACAAAGTGAATCCTTCATAACCCAAAGAAAAATCAAAGGCATAAGTAAAGTGAGGCATTGTCGGCTTTCCGATACGTACCTGGTCTTCACCGTCTATTTTACCATCACCGTTCACATCCGTATAACCAATGTCTCCGAGCTTAGTTTGGGTAGATCCCAATCTTCGGGGAGAGTTCAGGATATCCTCTTTGTTTTGATAAAGTCCTGTATCTATGTATCCCAACCCATAGTAATCGGTCTGATGTGTTTGACGTTTGTAAGGATTCATCAAGTCAGATAATGCTTCATCCGCTTTCACTTTCCACAGGCTATTAAAGTAGGTCATATTGAACCCTACTTCATAAGTGAATTTACGCGGAGTCGTATCTGACCAGCGCATTGTCAACTCCACACCTTCGCGACGTTGTTCGCTATTCGATTTTATTTGTGGTAAAGGTTTACCCAAAGGAGTTGTATAACGGTCTCCCGGACTCATCAAACCACCTTTGGTTACGTAATAGAAATAATCAAAGGTACCTTTCAAGCGATTGTTGAAGAAAGCCATATCCAATCCCAGGTTAAAGGAATTCACCTGATACCAGCTCAGCAGTTCCGGAGACACCAAAGCCCCTTCACTAAATCCTGATTGCAGTTTTCCCCCGATCACTATTTTTTTCTCATCCAGACTATAGGTAGAAAGATAGCCGAAACGATTTACTCCATTTTCCGTACCGGTCTGTCCATAAGAAGCTCGTAGCTTGAGCAAATCGAATACATGTTGATCCCACTCTTTGAAGAAAGGTTCTTCACTGATGGCCCACGCCACCGCTCCGGAGGGGAAGAATCCCCAACGATGTCCTGGAGTGAAGTTATCCGATCCATCGTAACGGAAACTACCTTCCACGATATACCGATTCATAAAGTCATATTTCAAACGGCCTACCAATCCCATACGTCCTCCTTCATCCGAATTGCCGCCATTCTGCTGCGTATCTGCTGCACCGGCAAATAGCTGGTCCACAACCGTAGATAAGTATTCCCCACGATATGCATTAAAATTCCATCCAGTATTTTCTGCAACATTATAAACGAATTTAGCATCAATCGTATGCTTTTCGGCAAAAGTTTTCACATAAGCGGCACTTACTTCGAAATTGTAGGACTCTCCCCAATAGCCTTCTTCATTCAATGTCGGTTTACCTATTGGATATACAGCTCCATCTGCGTAATACTGAGGAGCCTTAGTACTGAATTTCTTCACATGTGAGTCGTTCAAACGATAGTTGAACATAGCACCCAAGGTTAACTCCTTTAACCAAGGCAATGTCCAGTCTGCAGCCACTTGGGTATTTATGAATTTGCCATAGTTCCTATTATATCCCGAACGCTTGTCCATTTCCGCCAACGGATGGTCGGTAACTGCGGCATAAGTACCATCCTTATTGTAAGCCGGATTCAGCGGAGACTGGTTATAAAGATCTTCCCAGATTTTTGCCGCTGAGAAAGAGGGGTATTCCTTTTTTTCATAAGCTCCGTTCAGATTCAGGCTGACCTTCAGACCAATCTTATCAAAAGTCGTGTTAACATTACTGCGAACTGTATAGCGGTCATAGTTCAATGCATTCGAAGTATAGATACTACCTTGATTGAGCATACCCAGAGAAATATAGTAATTCACCTTATTGCCGCTTCCACTCAATGATACCGTATGCTTGTATTGAGGAGCAACAGTTTTCAATCCTTCTCCCAGCCAATCTGTATCGGCGTGTCCGGATGTATAAGGATCTGACTGATTTTTAATGATATCCAATACTTCCTGATTAAAAGGTAAATCTGCCTCGTCCAAACCATCATTGATACCGGCAAGCATTTGGTTGTAAGCATAGTCATAACCACGAGTCTTTTTCAGTAATTTGGTAGGTTGGCTGAATTCAGCATTAAACGTATAATTCACCGCTGTCTTTCCCTTACCTCCCTGTTTGGTTTTCACCATCACGATACCATTGGCAGCCCGTGAACCGTAAACAGCCAGAGATGCTGCATCCTTTAGAATTGAAAGGCTTTCGATATCATTCGGATTCAACGTATTGAAATCCCAAGCATCGGAAATAACACCATCTATGACATAGACAGGTGCGCCACCGCCACGAATCGAGATAGAAGGGGCAGATCCCGGTTCACCACCTGATGACTGTACAATAACACCTGTTGCACGTCCGGCCAGTGAAGCTGCTACACTATTAAATGGCAAGTCCTGTAGTTTCTCACCTTTCACGGCTGTAACAGCAGACGCCATCTTGCGTGTAGAAGTAGTACCATAACCAATTACAACGACTTCGTCCAACATTTTATTATCCTCAGACAACACCACATGGATCTGTTTTTGCCCAGCTATGGGAACTTTCGTATCCAAATAGCCTATGTAACTGATAGCAAGCACATCCTTTGGAGCAACCTCCAAGATAAAATTACCATCGAGATCAGTAATAGTTCCTTTATCTGTACCTTGTATTTTGACATTCGCTCCAATAATAGCCTCTCCTGTCTTATCGACAACTTTTCCGGTTATCTTTTAGTTTGCTGTTGCTGAACGGCGGACGAGCTATTGTGAACTTCTTCTACTTTTTTTTCTAATATAATATGAGCCTTCCAATTTATATTCAATGCCAGTGTTCTGTAATATTTGATCCAATACCTTTGAAACCGTCTGCTTATTTGCCTTAATAGTAACTAGCTTATTTACATTTATCTGACTATTATAAATAAAAGATAATCCGTCTGACTCTCTATCTCCTCTAGGACCTTATTGAGTCCTACATTATCCATGGCAAAACTAACTCTTGTATTTTGAGAATAGAATTTCCGGCATATAAAGAAAAACACATGCCATCAATAGGAACAATGTAATTCTCATAATTCTAAAAAATGTTTTATTTGGGGATTTTTAGGGTAATATGACCCGACAAAGTGTTATTTTCATACCTTTGTATAGATTTTAAATTGATACATTTTAATAAAATTGTGTTGATTTCTTATGCCGGTAGGGGAACACCTATCGGCATTCTCAATAGGTTAACTTAGATCATTTTCATAGGCATTTCGCTTTTTAAGAATTAATACTTTATTTTATATAGATAATTTGTTTTTCATTATCTTTCTCATATTGGAAATCTATATTTTTCTGTAAGATACGAAGCGCATAATCTATTCCGTCGGTTTGTCTGAATTTCCCGTAAAATTAATCTGCAATACATTTTATTCTCTATCACTATTTTCACTCCGTAATACTTTTCAAAGTCTTTCATAATATTAGGAAAAGATTCGTCAGAGAAACAGATAAGCCCTTCTTTCCATCGATAAGGATTATAATCTTCCACTTTAGTCATTACAAACCGTCCTTTTCTAATGACAATTTATGATCAGGCTTTAATATTACTGTTTGCGATGAATCTGCTTTCAAAGTGACCTTAACACTGCCATGCATCAATGTAGTTTCAAATTTTTCTGTTTCCGGATATGCATCCACATTAAACTTCGTACCTAATACTTCGATGCTATAAGCGTCTGTGTGCACTATAAACGGTCTGCTTTTATTCTTTTCACATCAAAATAAGCTTCTCCTTTTAGTATAACGAAACGCTCCGGCTGTTAAAAGAAGTCGGATATTGTATCGTTGTACATGCATTTAACCAAACATTACTACCATCGGGTAATGTGACATTGGTTCTTTGTCCTTCAGGAACAGAAATCGTACTCATTGCCACTGAATCCAGACCGGCTTTATACTCCTGATAGAAATAACTAAGCAGAAATGTCAATATTACAGTCATGGCAATTTTCAGCCACTCTATTTTTTATAATGTGTAAAATTGAAAAGAGGTTTTCTTTACCGGAAGCGGATTATTAAGCATCAAGACATCAAAATTTTACGTTCCCTATAGAAGGCGCGCTCGTTTTCGTCTGATGCTTCTACCCAAGCCTTGACCCTTTGTCCTTCTTCTATGGAAACCTTTCCTTTATAAAAATTATATAGTAAATCTTTGTCCATGACAATGTATTAATGTCCCTTTATGTATAAGGCACTTCATGGGAAAGGTATCCTAGTGAAATTTCATCAAAAAATAAAGAAATAATGGAAAATAATCTTTTAGGTTAATCTGTAATGCCTTTAAAGCTTTACAAATATGAAAGTCTACACCTTTGGTTGTCATATTCATTAGAGCAGCAATCTCCTTATACGATTTGTTTTCATAACGGCTTAAAATAAATATTTTGCGTGTACGTTCCGGCAGTTTATCCAAAGTTTGCTGAATCAACTCTTGCATCTCTTTGACTAAAGTTCATAAGGTTCGCAAGCATCTAAAGAAACGATACGTGCATTGAGTTCCCACTCAATATATTTTCTAATATTTTCAGAATGTTCTTCCCGTATCTGCAAATGACGAAGATAATTAAGACTTTTGTTTTATGATGGTAAGTATATATGCAGGAATATTGGATACTTCAGATAAAGTATTTCTGTTTTCCCAATAATAAATTAACGCCTCTGTTGTTATATCTTCCGCTACATCCCAATCTCTGACATAGGTATTAGCAAAATTCAAAACGTGTCTGATAATCATTATATAGCTGATTAAAAGACATTTTATCTTTCGGATTAGTCTTAATATGCATTACATAGGATTAAAAGGTTCTAAAAATATTTTCATAAACATCGCACAAGACTCCTTCATTTCGTTGTGTATCTTTGACGTGCGAAGGTCACAAATTAATTATTAAACAAAGAACATTTAAAAAGATTTTAATATATAATATTATATATTATGATAGTAAAATGGCTAATTATCATTTATAATTTGCAAAAACTTTACTTATACACTATCAACACATTAACCACTTTTTAGGATGGAGGATACATACTCGTGAAAAACAGATTTATACTCACTGACGGAGAAGGCCATACTTCTATTAGTTATATTCTAATAGATCTTCTGAACCTAGACTGATTCAGCATCAAGGATAAAGTGCAAATAAGAGTTCATATTCTAAAGTAATGTTATGAATATATCAGCACCTCAAGTCGCAAAGTTATATAAGTGTCTCAGGCAATATCTCTAAGTTAAAGACCTTTGACTACGACTAAAAGTACCATAAAAATATAGAAATAGAACTTCAGCCGAATAAATAAAATACAAAGAAGAAAGTATAATTAAAACAATTCACAGCACATCCCTCTATGACAGTACCCAAGTAATTGACTGTCAGTTTGCATTCGATGGAAAAATAAGTTCTCGCCAGGTCCTGAGAACTATTTATCCAGGAAAACGACAGTGATCGTTTCCCTGTCACTCTCCCTATCATTGTAGAAACGGGAAAATCAGCATCGCGGATAGGAGACATTGTCCGAGTGGAAGGCACTGCACAAGTCCTCGGCTTTTAGAGAATAGTCCCAAAGAAATGCCCCATCCAATGAAGGACAAGGCATTCCAATATATTATGGATACATTTATACGATGCTAAGTATCCGTCAAAAGAGTATTTAAAATAGCTCCTTTAAATACCCAGTGACTTCTTCACTGCTTCTACTTTTCAGTAGCTTCTGCATCGGCAGTAGCAAAACAGTTGCGGCATCCCATCTCACCTTTCACTTCGATATAGAATTTGATCTTCGGCTCCGTTCCTGACGGACGAACAGATACTTTTCCACCGTCTTCTGTGAAATATTGCAGTACATTCGATGGTTCCGGCATATCGATGTCAGTCACATGGCCCGCTGCGTCGGTTTGTTTCAGAGTCTTGTAATCTTCGACAGAACCACTTTCGAACCACCCAACTCTTTCGGAGGGTTAGCACGGAAATTCTCCATCATGGCTTTAATCTCTTCCGCACCGCTCTTACCCGGTTTCACAACGTTTACAGTAAATTCCTTAGAGAATCCATATTCAACGTAGATGTCCATCAGCAACTGATACAGAGTCTTTCCGTTATCCTTGGCCCAAGCAGCCACTTCGGCAATCAGGCAGCAAGCAGAAACAGCGTCTTTATCACGAACAAAGTCCTCAGCCAGGAAGCCATAGCTTTCTTCACCACCGCCGATGTATTTCTTCTTGCCTTCACGCAAACGAATTTCACGGGCAATCCATTTGAAACCGGTGTAGCAATCGAGCATCTCAATGTGATTCTTATCGGCAATCTTCTTGATCAGTTCGGTAGTAACGATAGTTTTCACACAAAATTCATTACCGGTCATTTTGCCCAGTTTGTTATATTGAGTGATGATGTAATAAAGATACATCAGACAAGTCTGGTTACCGTTAATCAATACCCATTCGCCTTTATCGTTCTTACAAGCGATACCTACGCGGTCGGCATCCGGGTCGGAAGCCATTACAAGGTCGGCATCAATTTCTTTAGCCAGATTAAGAGCCATCGTCAAAGCTTCCGCATTCTCCGGATTCGGAGAGACAACTGTCGGGAAGTTACCGTCCTTAATCATCTGCTCGGGCACGGTATATACGTTCTCGAATCCCCACATCTTCAGTGCACGCGGAATCAGCATCATGCCTGTACCGTGGATCGGAGTGTATACAATCTTCATATCTTTATGGCGGGCGATCGCTTCAGGATCGATAGAAACAGTCTTCACCATATCCAGATATATCTTATCGACATCTCTCCGATGATCTGAATCAGATCCGGATTACCCTGGAACTTGATATCGGCAGCAGAAGCAATCTTATTTACTTCATCGATAATGCCCTTATCGTGCGGAGCCAGTACTTGCGCACCGTCGTCCCAATAAGCCTTATAACCGTTGTATTCTTTCGGGTTGTGTGAAGCAGTCAGGATAATGCCGCCTGGCAACCGAGATGACGGATGGCAAAAGACATCTCCGGAGTGGGACGCATCTCTTCGAACAAATATACCTTAATGCCATTGGCCGAGAAAATATCCGCAGAGATCTTGGCAAACAGAGAACTGTTGTTACGGCAATCGTATCCGACTACAACCGAAATCTGTTTCATATCTTTAAAGTTTGCGTTCAGATAGTTAGAGAGTCCCTGGGTAGCAGCTCCGACAGTATAGATGTTCATACGATTGGTACCTACGCCCATGATCCCACGGAGTCCGCCCGTACCAAACTCGAGATCTTTGTAAAAGGCCTCGATCAATTCTGTCTTATCTTCGTTCTCCAGCATGCGTTTCACTTCAGCCTGAGTTTCGGCATCATACGCCGGGGTCAGCCACTTTTCGGCTTTCTCAGTCACCTGTTTGATTAGTTCTTCATTCCCCATGGTTCTATCTATATTTTAGAGATTAATAATTAGTTTAATTAAAATACAAATGTAAAGAATAAGTTTGAAATTCCTATCTTTTAATCAGAAAACTCTTTGGAAGCGATTATTCGGTTACCTTATAGCGTTCTCCTGTTTGCTTCACATACTCTTCGAGGAATTCCTTTGAATAGCCGGACGTACCACGCCTGCAGGTTGACCAATGGCATTACGCTCGAACTTGCCGTCCTTCATCTTACGGATGACACCATCATTGTACTTCACAATGATAAATTCGCCCAAACGTTTCCAAGTATCGAAAGTGCTTTGCGCTGTCATGTCGGTATAGTTGGTCAGAAACTCACAGCCGTTTCCGGATTCTTCTCGTACAACTTAACAGCAGCTGCTTCAATACCTTCCTGTGCCTCGTTGAAGGTGGTTTCAAGTTCGTTCTGCGTAGCACGTACATCGCCGATCATCAAATCGTAGCGGGATATACCATGTTGGCCACCCAGTTGAAAATCCAAAAGCGGAGTTCCAAGAGAAGGTGATGTAATCGGCACCGTCTACACGCGTATAGCATACCGGAGCTTTGGTAGTACAACAATATACGGGAGTGAAAACAGTCATGTTGGCATCATCCGTACCAAACCAAAGCACACCGCCTACAGCATCGGGAAGATTGGCACGCATCTGAGCCACAAAAACGAAACCGCTCTGTTGTGTAGAGATGGGACGCTCATTGAAATACTCCTGGTCGCCTACCTTGAAAGTCAGCGGAGAGAGACGGTAAGGTGTTTTATAAGGCCCGGCACCAAAATCATTGCTGATGTCGAGGGCGGTTCCTTCATAATGGTCGCGCATGGCATTCTTTACATCCTGAACGGAGAGTTTGCGTTTCGGCTTTACGAACAGAGGCATAGGGTCATTGGTCTTTCCTTGGATATAAGGCAGATAGGCTTCACCTTGGTCGGTAAACATATTGAAGTAGCTCCACACACGGGCTTCACAGAAACGGCGGGCACCGAAATCGAGCGGTGCATAAGCATCGGCAAAGCTGAAGTCTTTGTTCACACCGCTGAAATATCCTTTTTCGCGGGCAAAAGAAATAACATCATTAGAATACATGCAGTTGGCCTTGTCAGCCATATCGAACTGATGGATGCGCGACTGGTTGGCATGTGCCGAAATGCAGTCGTCCGGCACTCGGACAGCTACCCATACGGCTCCCCGGATGCCGGGACCTTTACCTATCATCTCCATAATCCATATTTCATTGGGATCGGCAATGGTGAACGACTCGCCACTGCTGTAATATCCGTATTCCTGCACCAGTTCAGTCATCACCTTGATGGCTTCACGGGCAGTACGCGAACGTTGCAAACCCACGTAAATCAGGCTTCCGTAGTCGATAATTCCCAGCGTATCCACCAATTCGGGACGGCCTCCAAAAGTCGTCTCACCGATGGTTACCTGAAACTCGTTCATATTACCGATTACATTATAAGTCTGGCGTGCCTGTTCGATCTGTCCCAGATACTTGCCGGTATCCCATTCGTGAATATCCATCATGGTGCCTTTGGGATATGTGGCTGCCGGATAGTGATACAGCTCGCCAAAGAGTCCGTACGAGTCGGCCGAATAGGAAACGATGGTTGAACCGTCAGTAGACGCATTCTTGCCGACAATTAAGTTAGTACAGGCGAAGGTTTCCGCCACTGCCGCAGTCAGAAGAGCGGCAAAGAGAAAGATTCTTTTCATATAACAAATTATTAATACATTATCTTTATTCTGTCTTTATCCGGAAAGCTACCAGACAAAGGTGTCTCGAACCGTTGTTTCGTTTCCGCAATCGTCTGTCGCAGTCATTACTACAGTGTGACGTACCCCCTTCTTGACATGCTTAGGATCGAGCTTACACTCCCAATGGGATTTGGTCAAGTTGGGACGTCCGAACAAGGCAAATTTTCCATCGATAGTTCCACGATAGGCACGGATGCCGGTTTCTTTGTCCTTCAACCTGTAAACGACCTTCCCATTACGGCCCCAGGTATTCTTACCTACCGGGGTAATTTCGGGGGGCACTGTGTCTACAGCAACCGTATAAGTTCCCAATTCACGGATTCGGGTCTTCATAAATCCATCCTCGTAAGTACCTCCGGCACTGTACATACTTCCTTTGGGAGTGACACGTGCCACATAATACTTGGTGCTGTCGGCAATCGGCTGACGCCGGAGACCGATACGCAACTCACATCCCCCATGCAACGGCACTTTCTCGTCATTCAGCTGATAAGTATAGGCTATCGCCCCACTATCGGAATGCACTTCGTAGTTGAGAGGCACATTATCGTATAACATTCCCGGGGAACGGTAAGGGTCAATCCGGGTTCTTGCAGAAAGTTCGTCTTATCCCAGGCAAAGATATTTCTCCCGATGCCCAAGCGGCTGAATCGGCTGTCTCTTTCCACGCACCGTAAAACGGTAGCGGGAAGTATTGCCGAAAGCATCCTTCAATTCGTATTCGAACTTATAGTCCCGCTCTTCATCAATGGTGACCAGTCCCCGGTTGTCGTTCGAAGCCCGAAGCATGCGGAGCGTATTGCCCGGATCAATAAACGACTTCATATATTGTCCGCAGGTCCAAGAGTTTATCATCCGGTTTTCATCCTGTGAAAACGGTCGACCACACTGCGGAACACTTCCGTACCGTCCACTCTAAGCACAACGGTATGCACTCCATAACGGTTGTGCACACCATCCATATAATCGTAGGCCTTGATGCCCGACCCGATCACTCCCCATGCCTCGATGGGACGCGCTGTGTTTATCGGGAAGCTCTGCCGTTCCGGGCTGCCTCCCACTACCCCACTTCCGGCTGTGGAAACAGCATGATTCCTTCTGCCCGGGAGCAGTGTTATCTTTATTTTCGACTTGAAAAAGGGCATCGGATCAATCGATTCACCGGTAGCGGTCTCCATCACATCCAGATGCAGATGCGGACCGAATGAATAACCGGTATTACCGCTCCAGGCTATTTGCTGCCCGGCCTTCACCGGATATTCACCCGGCTCGGGAATAATCTCGACTTCCCAATCTTCTTTTTCATATTGCAGTTTCTCCACTCTCCGGGCAATATCGGGCATGAAACCGCTCAAGTGCCGGTTGATTGTCGTATAACCGTTGTTATACACCACATCGAGTACATGTCCCGACCCATTGGTGACGCGAATACGGGAAATATATCCGTCGGCGAGCGCACGTACCGGTTTGCCAATGACACCCTGAGTCTTGAAATCAAGCCCTCCATGAAAATGGTTAGCCCGGATTTCTCCGAAGTTGCCGCTCAGAGTCAGTGTAAAGTCAAATGGAGGAACAAAAGTAGCCTGCTTCACATCTTGTGAATGTCCCTGAATGCTGCAGGCAAGCATCAAGGCAACTATATACTGTTTCATGTAGTTTGCTTAAAAATGGAATCTTTGCAAAATACATCATTCCTGCCATATTAGAAAACAGAAGGGTGGATTTTATTCCTATCCGCCACCCTACTATCATTCTGCTGTAAAACATCCCTACATGGATAACAACGTAAGCAGAATTTTCCTACATTGTGCCATGTTTAACCCTTAATAAAGTAACGTTATGATTATCGGAGTACCTAAGGAGATTAAGAACAACGAGAACCGTGTGGGCATGACGCCCTCGGAGTTGCCGAGTTAGTGAAACGCGGGCATACTGTATACATACAGCACACCGCAGGAGAGAACAGTGGTTTTCAGGACGAGGCATATACAGCCGTAGGAGCACAAATACTGCCCACTATGGAAGAGACATACGCTATGGCCCAGATGATAGTAAAAGTAAAAGAACCTATCGCACCGGAGTACAGACTGATCCGCAAAGGACAGTTGTTGTTCACTTATTTCCATTTCGCTTCCGATAGAGAGTTGACTCTTGCCATGATAGAGAACGGCTCGGTCTGCCTGGCTTACGAAACAGTGGAAAAGCCGACCATTCTCTCCCGCTGCTGATACCTATGAGTGAAGTAGCAGGACGCATGGCCATACAGGAAGGTGCCCGTTTTCTGGAAAAGCCACAAGGTGGAAAAGGCATTTTGCCGGGTGGTGTACCGGGGTAAAGCCGGCAAAAGTGTTAATCCTGGGTGGAGGGATCGTAGGTAGTAATGGCCCAGATGGCAGCCGGATTGGGAGCCGATGTCACAATTGCAGACATCAACCTGAGCCGTCTTCGCTACCTGAGCGAGACCTTACCGAAAAATGTAAAACACTATACGCCTCGGAAGTGAGGCTGAAAAAGAGTTGCCGGACGTGGATCTTGTAGTAGGTTCGGTACTGATTCCGGGAGACAAGGCTCCGCACCTGATCACCCGTGATATGCTGAAAATGATGCAACCGGTACGGTATTGGTAGATGTAGCCATCGACCAGGGAGGATGTTTCGAGACTTCGCATCCCACAACTCATAGTGAACCGACGTATGTAGTCGATGGAATCGTACATTATGCTGTAGCCAATATTCCGGGGGCAGTGCCTTACACCTCTACATTGGCATTGACCAACGCCACTCTGCCCTATGTCATAGCATTGGCAAACAAAGGATGGAGAAAGGCATGCAAGAAAGATCCGGCGCTGGCTTTAGGTCTGAATGTGGTAGAAGGGAAAGTGGTATATCGAGCGATAGCCGATGTATTCGGCCTGAAATACGAGCAATTGAACTTAGAATAAAAGAGTTTCACCACGGAGTAACAGAGGGTTAAGCGTCATTATTCTACCCTGTGATTACCCCGTGGTGAAATCCGCAGTGCTTCTCCCGGCACTGTTTATAACCCGGCAGAACGTATCTTGTCCGAAGCCCTCCGGTATCCTTCTAAAAGTTCTTTCATCACTTCGTCCACACTTTGTCTACGGCGGAACAGGGCAGCAACCTGTCCTATCTCGAGTTCTCCTTCCTCCAGGTCTCCTTCAAAGATTCCTTTCTTGGCACGACCTCTCCCCAACAGTTCACGAAGTTCCTCGGCAGAAGCCCCCCGTCCTTCAGCGGCCTCTACCCTATCACGAAACGAATTGGTCACAAGCCGGGTCGGTGCGAGTTTTTTGAGCAATAATTTGGTATCGCCTTCGTTCAGCCGCAAGCAATACTCTTTAAAAATGTCGCTTGCCGAACTTTCATCCGTCAAAGCAAAACGGGTGCCCATCTGAACTCCTTCGGCTCCCAACGCCATCAGGGCAAAAATCACCTCTCCCGTACCAATGCCTCCGGCCGCAATCAAAGGTAAGGTGGTGGCTTCACGCACTGCCGGAATCAGGCAAAGCGTTGTAGTCTCTTCCCGCCCGTTATGTCCGCCGGCTTCAAATCCTTCAGCCACTATGGCATCGACTCCCGCCTCTTCACATTTCATGGCAAATTTGGAGGAAGAAACGACATGTGCCACTGTGATGCCGCGCTCTTTCAACCATCCGGTCCACGTTTTCGGATTTCCGGCGGAGGTAAATACGATTTTGACTCCTTCCTCCACCACGATGTTCATGATTTCCTCTATCTGTGGGTACATCAACGGAATATTTACCCCGAAAGGTTTGTCGGTAGCCGCCCGGCATTTACGAATATGTTCACGCAAAACGTCGGGATACATCGAACCGGAGCCTATCAGTCCCAGACCACCGGCATTACTGACAGCCGAAGCAAGCTTCCAGCCGCTACACCACACCATACCTCCCTGAATAATGGGATACTGAATACCGAAAAGAGAAGAAATTCTGTTCATAGTTATATCGTTTTTTAAAAAAGGAACAAGGATGCCTTTGTTTATCTTTTAACAAATTCAGTGCACAATCGGTTCAGGAAGCAGCACTGTTGTTGAATCGCCATAAGCCTTCAGCACCTCCAACGTGCGCGATCTCCGGTTGCGTCCCTTCTTGTCCCAGAAGTCCTTTGTAAAAATGGTCATTAAATCAAGTCCGCCAATCGTACCTCCATTCACGGTCACGCCGCTTTTTCCAAGTTTCATGGCAGAGGTATGTACCATGCTCTGCGTAGGCACCATCATTCCATTGGCACGTTCGCCAAACAGATTATGCCTCAATCCACTGGAACGTATCTCTTCGTATGAACTGCGTATACCTTTATCATATACATTCTTAGCCCAGTTGGAAGGAACCGTCTGATACAACTCGACAAACGGATCTCCCCTCCATGTATCGGCATCTACCCGAATCTTCTTTTGATAAATAGGATCCCAATTATATTTGGTATTGGCCGTATAGGGACGGAGGGTCAGCACCACCTTCTTCTTTTCAAGTACCTGCGGAAGCGTTTCATCCAATCTCAGACCGGGCCGTTCCTTCGACATTTTAGGAACAGTCGGCGAACTGTTGAAATCAATCTGTTTCACAGCATCCATATTCAGCTTAATATCCTCTTTGCCATTCAGGATGCGCTGCAGATTCACCGAATCTTTCGCGGTCCATTGGGCATGAAGGGTCACTGCCATCCCTAAAGACAGCATCAGAAAGACAATACGTTTCATCTGATTTAATTTTTTACCACCAACGGTATCCGCTTCCGCAAAGGGGCTCGTCAAAGCATGCGTCGATGGTCCATGCCGTACGAGGATACTGCCTGTTTTCCCACCAGCGACGGTATCGGGCAGCAGCATCGAGCAACTCTTCATCAGTCAGGAAATAGATACCTTCATAGTTCTCGGCATTGGCTCTCACCATTTTGCAGCCAAACGAAGCATAATGACCTAACCGGATGGTTTCCACAACCCACAACATACATTCACCCAAGCGGACCTTACCACTATAATAAGCAGACACCGGCGGCAGCGGAAAAGAAGTGATCAAAGTCAGATCTTCGGCATAATTGAGCAATGTCGGAATATCCTTCTCCGTAAATTTAGGTACTTCTATAAAGCCCTTCGGACTCTTGGTATTGTAATTTCCCGCTTTGAGTTGCCTTACGAAAAGGTCTACATCGGGGTTGTTGTAATCTAATGTCTCTTCGCTGCAACTTACGCAAGTAAGCAATGACAGAACAAGTGTGAGCAGCATTAAAAATGTTTTTTTCATAACATCCGTACTAAATGGTTAATAGGTCATACGCAGACCGCAAATCAGGTTAAAATTCGTAGGCCTCGCCGAACGTACTGTTTCCAGTTTGGAGTCTGTCTTGAAATGGTGCGTTACTCCCGGTTCGGCAAATAAAGCCAGTTTATCATTAATCTTATAATTCATTCCTACGCCCGCAGTCAGAGCCAGCTGCACAGGTTCATTCTTAAAACTGTTATCCGGCGCTCCCGCTATGCACTTATCTGCAACTCCGCCTACCGAAGCATATAGATCAAATTTGGGAGTTTCCGCCAGCGTCACATTCAGTTTTACGGGAATTCCCAGATAATGCAGATTCTGTTCGGCACGCAGGTTTGAATACAATAAACCGGTTTCAACGGCTAAATGTTTATTTATTTTTTTCTCTACCGTCAGTCCGGCAGTTACGGGCATCTTGTACTTACCGTTAGCGGCAGGCAAAGCGGTACCCACAGCAGCTTTCACAGCCCATGTCCTCGATTTGTCCGCCACAACTGTGTGATCGTCCGGCTGGGGTCCATCAGCAGAACTTGCCAAAACCCCACCTTCTCCACCAGCTTGCCAATAACTTTTGTCCGGATGATTATTTTGTCTCCTGCGTGTAGTCGTAGAAGAGAAACTGAATGACATGGAGACTGTAACCGATACCGAATCATCTTCCTCTCCCGATGATTGTGCCAAAACACCGGAACGCTTGGGAGCCGGTTTACCCAAAACCAGTTCGGAGCGCATAGGGGTAAAATCCTGTTTCACCACGTCTCCATCCAGATGTGTTGTATTTCCGCTGACAACCGCCACTTGGGTAAAAGCTTCTTCTATCTCCGCTTTCGGAGAGAAGAACCAGAAAGCAGCCGACGAAGCAGCCAATACCAGCAGTACGGAAGCTGCTGCCGCTACACGAAAGAAAACTACTTTCCGGTGATGGCTGCGCACCATCATCTCGGAATTCAGTTCTTCCCAGAAACCGTCCCGCACGGTCATTTCGGCATTTCCCAGACGGGAACGGAACAGATCGGTTATTTCATCATTTTCTTTCTTCATGGTTTCTATATTCTTTAATCCTTTTTGCTAATAAAAACTTGGCCCGGTGCAACTGCGAAGTGGATGAATGCTCTTTGATACCCAGCATATCGGCTATCTCTTTGTGCGACTTCTCTTCAAACACATAAAGGTTGAAAACCGTCCGGCACCCATCGGGCAGATCTGCGACAAACTTCATCAACTGTTCTTCGGAAATTCGCCCTGCCTCCCCTCCTTCCGGAAGGTCGGGGATGTCAGGTAACTGTTCCTCGTGTACCTCCAACTGACTAACCCGCTTTTGCCTTCGCAGGTAATCCAGTGCCTGAGTCACCATCACCCGGGTCACCCACGTTCCGAGAGAAGCCTCGCCACGAAACGAAAAGTTGGTGAATATTTTGATGAAACCGTCATGCAGTACATCGTGCGCCGCTTCCATATCGCCCGTATAGCGGAAACATACCGCCAGCATTTGCCTCGAGTATAGGGTATAAAGTTCCTTCCGAGCCGAATCCTTTCCTGCCCGACAGCCCTTTATCAGTTCTATCTCGTTTTCCAATGTCAATTGCCTTTTTAAAATCGAACGTATGTCTGCGTCGTTTGTCTATTAGACGCAAGGATGCAGCGAATGCTGCAAACGAAAATGAAAAAAGAAGTTAAAATAATCGTTTTAACGATCAAGGTCCTCAAACGATCAACCGTGAACGATGAATGTGATCTGCGATGAAGTGTTTTTTTCAAAGAATAAACGATGAACAACTTGCAGCCTCAACGCACAAATTGTCCACCGTTCATCATTACTTGTTAAAGATCATTCATCGTTTGGAAATCAGCATGCCTTGAAACTCATATCGAGTCCTTTCACCGAATGGGTAAGGGCACCAACTGAAATAAAGTCTACACCACACTCGGCATAGTCGCGAAGCGTATCGAACGTGATGCCGCCCGACGATTCGGTTTCATACTTTCCGCCGATCATCTCAACAGCCTTCTTTGTATTTTCGGGAGTAAAGTTATCGAGCATGATGCGGTCTACTCCGCCGATGCTCAATACTTGCCGGAGTTCATCGAAGTTGCGCACCTCGATTTCGATCTTGAGATCTTTTCCTTTCTCCTTGCAATACTCCTTGGCACGGTTGATAGCTTTATCAATGCCACCGGCAAAGTCCACATGATTGTCTTTCAGGAGAATCATATCGAAAAGTCCGATACGGTGATTCACGCCGCCGCCAATCTTTACCATGCTTTTCAAGCATACGGAGTCCGGGAGTAGTCTTGCGGGTATCCAGCACACGTGTTTTCGTGCCTTCCAACTGCTTCACGTATTTGCGTGTCATAGTGGCAATACCGCTCATGCGCTGCATCACGTTCAGCATCAGACGTTCTGTCTGGAGCAGAGACTGAATCTTACCTTCCACAATCATTGCCACATCACCCGGTTTCACTTCGGCACCATCGTTAATAAATACCTCGACTTTCATCGTCGGGTCGAAACGGTGGAATATTTCTTTGGCAATTTCGATGCCGGCCAACACGCCTGCTTCTTTGATTAAAAGTTTCGATTTTCCCATTGCAGTGGCGGGAATACAGGAAAGTGTTGTGTGGTCGCCATCACCTATGTCTTCGGCAAAGGCCAGATCGATCAGTCTGTCTATTAACTCATTCATTGGTTTTATCTATTCTTATTTGATTTATTAAATATTTGTTCTGTACTCTGCGGAAGAAGCAGTTTATCCGGAAATTGCCGTTGGCAGTGGTCAGGGTACCGATAATAAAACTCGATTCATCCCGCTTACCTTCATGGTTTACATTAAAACCACTAACCTTATTGCTACTGAAAAGCGGCAAGTGTTCCTTCAGCTGCCTGCCTGTCTACACTCTCCGAGCGATTCTGAATCACCAGATTCACTTTCTCTCCCAAATACCTGTTCAGCTCTTGGGAGTTTCCTTTCTTAAACGCAACGACCACGCCCACCGGTATGTCCTGTGCGAAGAGCGAAGTTACAGCGAATACGAGTCCGGCCATCCATAAAAGTACCCGTTTTTCATAATCACAAGTATTATCGATACGCAAGGTAAGTATTTAATGCTAAAACAATATTTTTTCTTATTTTGTGCAATAAACAAGAGTTTGCACTTGAATGAAAACAACCCTTATCGTCGTAGGACGGACTGTAGAGCAGCATTATATCACTGCAATCAACGATTACATAGAGCGTACCAAACACTTCATTTCTTTCGATATGGAGGTAATTCCAGAATTGAAAATACGAAAAGCCTGACACCGAGCAACAGAAGGAAGGCGAACTGATAGCCAAAGCCCTTCAGCCGGGAGACGTGGTTGTGTTGCTGGACGAACACGGAAAAGAGATGCGGTCGGTGGAGTTTGCCCGCTGGATGGAGAAGAAGTTGGTAAACGTCAACAAACGCCTGGTATTTATTATAGGAGGACCTTATGGCTTTTCACAAAGGTATATGACGCGCACGAAAGATATCCATGTCGAAAATGACTTTTCGCACCAGATGATCCGCCTGATCTTTGTAGAACAGATATACAGGGCCATGACCATACTGAACGGCGGACCCTATCACCATGAATAGGGTCATCCCTATTCATGATTCATCAACCGGTGGGTTGCCATCTCTTCGTATTTCGTCCCCGGACGACCGTAATTGGCATACGGATAAATCGAAATGCCGCCACGAGGTGAAGATGCCGGTCACTTCAATGTATTTAGGATCCATCAGGCGGATCAGATCTTTCATGATTATGTTTACGCAGTCTTCGTGAAAGGCACCGTGATTGCGGAAACTGAACAGATAAAGTTTGAGGCTCTTACTCTCCACCATCTTCACATCGGGCAGGTAGCTGATACGTATTTCCGCAAAATCCGGCTGTCCGGTTATGGGGCATAGGCTGGTAAATTCCGGACAGTTGAAACGTACCCAGTAATCATTCTCAGGATGTTTGTTATCGAAGGCTTCCAATACCTCGGGAGCATAATCCTGCTTATATTCGGTCTTTCTTCCCAACAAAGAAAGCTGCTCTTTCAATTCGGTCATAATCTATTAATAATTAACGGTTTCTTTACTTAAATACTCTTCCAGTCCCTGTTGCGTAAACATGCCGGACAATGTCCGCATCCGTCGGCGGGAATCCCGTTGTAACAGGTCAGTGTCTCGTTCCGCACAAGATCGAACACACCGAGTTCGTCCGCCAGCGCCCAGGTTTCGGCTTTATCGATCCACATCAACGGAGTGTGAATGACGAACTGTTCATCCATCGCCAGGTTCAAGGTGACATTCAGCGACTTGATGAACGAATCCCGGCAATCGGGATAACCGCTATAATCGGTCTGTGAAACTCCCGTAACCAGATGGAAAGCTCCCTGCTCACGGGCAAAGACAGCGGCAATGCTCAGGAAAAACAGGTTGCGTCCGGCACAAAAGTATTCGGAAATGAATCTTTGGGCTTGTCTTCGTCCATCGAGATACTGGTATCTGTCAATGAATTGCTGCCAAGGCTTCCGATAAAAGAGGTATCCATTACATGAAATTCCACTCCTGCCCTTTCGGCTATTCCCGGGCCAACTCCACTTCGTGCATGCTTCTGCCCGTACAGGAAACTGAGCGCATATACTTTCTTAAAGTGTTTCTTCGCCCAGAAGAGACACGTTGTCGAATCCTGTCCACCACTGAACAGGACTACTGCTGAATCATTTTTCATCATTTATATTCTTGAAAATGTTGTTTTAAATTCTCCTATCAGATATCCTTTACCTTCAGTACATTGTAGGAGATGTCCGTATCGTAGACATCGCTTCCGTCAATTCGCTTAACGGCTTTCACGACACGGATGGTAATCGGAAGAATAATCACTTCGTAGAGAGACTTCCAGTACGATTTGAGTACCCATCATCACCAGCAGTTCCGGCCAGGCAATCAGCCCTCCGAATGCTATGGGAAGAAAATCAGTGAGTCGGCAGTTTCTCCACCACCGTCGACCAAATGGCACGGGCGGAAAAGTTACGTCCGCCACTGGCCACTTTCATTTTACTCATGACGTGGCATTGAGGAACGAACCGACCAGAAAAGCCAGCAGACTGGCTACTACGATACGGGGCCATGCCGAATACAAAATCAAAATGCTGTTCGCCTTCCCAGAAAGGCCGGCAATGCCACGGCGATCAGTCCGAGGGCTACTACAAAGAAGTTCATGGCAAAGCCACTCCAGATAATCAAACGGGCTTTTTGAACCCCATACTTCGGCTATACAGTCGTTGATAATGTAAGAGATGGGAAATACCAATAATCCGGCAGTAACAGTGATACTGCCTACCTGAATAACTTTGGTTTCAAGAAGATTGGCTGCAATCAGGCAAACATTGAACAGAATGCCGAGCAACATGAAGGGTACGGATACTTTTTCTTCATAATTCCTGTTTTACGTGGTGTTCTAGAATACGACCGTTATTCACGGCATCATACGTTTTCGGGGCAAAGGTAACAATTCTTTTTTAATCGACAAAATAACAATATATGTAACGGGGTATTACATATATTGTTATCGGAATAACATATAATGTAATGCCCCGTCAGAATAGGACATCATACAATGATCACTTAACGTGCCTAAACCGTTATCCTTTACGAGAAATCTTTCAAATCCTGCTGCAATCTTTTACGGATCAGGAACAGACGGCTCTTGATAGTCCCTACCGGTAAATCCATCTTCTCGGCTATCTCACGATACTTGAACCCGGCCACGAACATCATAAAAGGCTTCTTCAGGTCTTCGGGAACGGCATTGATCACTTTGTAGAGCTCCTTCAGGTCGTAGATCGTCTCAAACCGGTTCCCCTCCTCGCCTTCCGTCATGGTTTGCGCATAGAGATTATAAGTAGAGTCGGTCATGTCTACTTCGCGCAATGACTTACGGTAATTATTGATAAAGATATTGCGCATGATGGTGTACATCCATCCCTTGAAATTCTGGGTATGCACAAATTTCTCTTTGTTGTCCAATGCCTTCAACAGACAATCCTGTACCAGATCATTGGCCGACTCCTGTCGGCAGTCAATTTATACGCAAAATGCTCAAGTTCGGGCTATAGCCACTATCTTATGGGTAATATTCATCTTTCCATTGCTCTTTTCCTTTCTAATTATCGAATATGCAAAGATTCGCATTTTAAACGGTCTATGCTATAGCAATTCTTCCGCATAATTTGGCGATTTTTCCCTCGCCCCTCAACCATTCCCATTTAAGTTGTTCAATAGGGCAATTCACCTAAAACTTAACTTATAATGAAAACATTTTTAGATCTGTAGCTATGCTACTCGGACTGGGACTCTTGCCTGTAGCGGCACATGCCCAGAAAAGTAATCATCGAAGATGAAGAACCGAACTCCGTGATGTTTGTATCGACAAACAAAGCCGGAGACGAGATTATCGGATAATGAACGAACACGCCTCCCGCGTTTCCACGAACCGAAGGCTCCACGCTTTGTACTGACCGACCGACAAGGAAAATTCGCACTGGGTATTGGTGGATATGTCCGGGCAACTGCCGAATATGACTTCGGAGGTATTGTGAAGGATGTGGATTTCTATCCGGCACTGATCCCCAACAAAGGTTCTGCCGACCGTGCCCGCAACCAGTTCCAAATGGATATCAGCACTTCCACCCTCTTCCTGAAGCTGGTGGGACATACCAAACGTTTAGGGGATTTCGTTGTTTACACCGCTGCAAACTTCCGTGGAGACGGAAAACCTTCGAACTGCAAAATGCTTATGCCACCTTCCTCGGCTTCACTCTGGGATACAGTTATGGTAACTTTATGGACCTGGCCGCCTACCGCCCCCATCGACTTCGCCGGCCCTAACGGCTCAGCTTTCTATCGTACCACCCAATTGAGCTACATGTGTGACAAACTGAAAATTGGAAATTCGGCGTCGGTGTCGAAATGCCTTCGGTAGACGGTACCACGAACCAGTATCTTACCATCAACACCCAGCGTATGCCGGACTTTACCGCTTCAGCACAGTATAACTGGAATGCCAACAGCCACTTGAAACTGGCTGCTATCGTACGCAGCATGACTTACTCGAGTTCTGTGGACAACAAGGCATTCAAAAGCCGGATACGGCCTTCAGGCTTCGACTTCCTTCAACGTAACTCGAAATGGCAGGTATACGGACAGGTGAATTACGGAAAAGGAATCGGACAATATCTGAATGATTTGAGTAACCTGAATGTGGATATCGTTCCCAATCCGGAGAAAGAAGGGCGTATGCAGACGCTCCCCATGTTGGGATGGTTCGCCGGGCTGCAATATAACATCAGCAAAACGTCTTTGTATCGGGCACTTACAGTCTGTCACGTCTTTATTCGGAACATACCTATCCGAGCGACGAGGCCCGATATGTACCGGAAAGGCCAATACCTGGTAGCCAACCTGTTCTGGAATGTAACCAGCAACTTGCAGGTAGGTGCCGAATATCTAGGGCTGGCGCACAGACTTCAGCAGCAATACCCGCCATGCCAACCGTATGAATGCATTGGTACAATATTCGTTCTAACTTTTATAAATCTCTCCGAACTCTAACGTAAAAGTCTAAGGACGAACCCTGCCCCGTCTCTGTTGTTACCCTACGGAGATGGGGCTAAAAATAAAATTTCACCACACAGGGATTATCATCTTCCACCCTTTTACTCAGCACCCGATATTCTTCCTCGGGAAGGATACTTTATAATTCTCCAGCTCTTCTGTCGGAACGATGCAAAGCATAAAATCCTCGGTTAACACTTCCGGATCGATTCGGATACCCTCGTGTCTTCTCAAAATAGAAGACAGCTCCATCCTTTTGCGATAAAAGATTTGTGTATTTCCATTTGGGTTTGGATGCCAAGCTGAGCAATTGAGCATAATAGTACTTTCCGTTTTGGTACTGATTGGTGAAATTAAAGGCTATTTTACCGGTTTCACGATATTCATTCAGCCCCTGTCCTCCTCCCTGCGTGTGTCCGGATTCGAATTGAAATGATATTGTGCTATATTTATATTCTGTTCTCCCATATCCCAGCGATAGGCTACACGGAAGCTATCGCTCGTAAGTTCGTAGACCTCTTCATAAAAGCGGGAGCAAAGTAAGCTTTGCCCTGATAGGAATAGAACATATCCCTACAAGCCCAGTTCAACCAGAAATCATCGGACCAGAACTCATTGATCAACTTCGCCGAATCGGCATCCAACCGCATGATACAAGCCCGTCATCCTTGTTCTGCACCGACCACGTCAGCAGATCGCCATCCGGAGTCAGTCCAATCTCCTGGAAGTTCATTTTCTGCGGCAATATCTTTCTGTCTATAAACGAACCATCCAAACGATAGGTATACATCGATCCGAAAGGAGATAACATATATACCCGGTTCCGCTGCTCACTGATAACGGCATCATAAACCTGTGAATATTCACGGGACCCTGTCCTACTCGCCCGATAGAACGAAGGTAATTCCCCTTCTTGTCAAAAGCCATCAACGTGATATGCCTGAAGGTGGGATAATCCTGAGTCAATATATAAGTAGTATCCCCGGAAACCCGTACTCTCAAGATTCTGGCCAGCAGACAACTGTCCGAAGTTTCCAACGGAATCACTTCAACTTTAGAAAAGAAATCGGAAACAGAAACAGGAGTTTCCTTCAACTCTACTTTCAGAACATCGGGCTCTTCCACAGAGGGAGTCCGATTACAAGAGCTGCAAACAAAGCTCAGAGCAACGAGGAAAAGAATAAATGTGTTTTTCATATCTTGCGGGATTAGAAAAACAAAGATAAATTCAATTAAGCAGTATATCAAAAAAAGGGACCGGATAATTTAGTCTATCCGATCCCTTTTTAAGGTTTATATAAATAAAGATTAGCCTATAAGGGTTGCATCAGAACTTATAGTCGAGACCGATACCGAACACTTTGTTGGTACGGGTGAAGACATCTTTTCCGGCGATTCCGGTACCCCCATAGTTAGGAGTCTCTTTTGTATATTTATCGTAATTGGTCCAGAAATAAGCGACATTCAATTTCAGGTTCTTCGCAATATCGAATCCGGCACCGAAACCGTATGAATAAGAGCTGACTGCAAAACTCATATCACTCTGATAATTATCACCCACACCATATTTGGTACGTTGCATACCAGCACTTACCTGAGCCCATTTACACACATCCCATTCGATACCTCCCAGATACTCGTTGGTACCCTGTTTGATGAAATGCTGTTTGCCCATAGTCTGACCGGTCACAGGATCTTTAGCATCGGCCATACGTGCATTGGTATCGAAGAAATGATGATAGCCAACTGAAGCACGAAGTACAGGAAGAATTTCATAAGAAACACCTACTGTCAGCAGAGCCGGAATGTCATGCGGAGTATTTACCCCATTCGCAAACAGTCCTGTATTATCTATACGGGTCTTGTTCTCTACATTCAATTTGGTGTTAAACTCGTATTTCACACCGATGTTCCATTTATTCATCTTAAAGTCCAGACCCAGAATAGGAGTTACTCCCCAACCGGTTTGGTCACAATCCAGTTCTTTATCGGCCGTCAGTCCGGCAACCTTGGTTGCTTCTTTTGCAATGGCATCATATTTTGCATAATTAGCCAGATCATTTGCAGCCAGATAAGCATCTGCGGCTGTTCTGGCCTGCTTGGCATAATCACTGAAATACTTATTCACGTTTACCATTTCTCCACCACCGATGTTAGCCTCAATGTTACGAATGTGTCCTTCGTAACCATTGCTTACGTAGTTCATACGCACACCGGCAAATGCAGACAAGTAATCTGTGATTCTATATGTGGCACCCAGCTGAAGGCCAAAAATCATTTGCTTACCACGCATGTAGCTGTCAACAGAGTATTTATTGGTTCCATTAAAAATGTTAATCGGCAGAACACCTTTATCCACCATTTCATTGCCCGCAGCTACCAACATGCCGGGTACTACAGATACCAATGACTCAAATGAACCCAGCCCTTCATTAAAAGTAGCCTTACCGCCACCACCGGTTACCGCAAAATTCCCCGAAAATGCCCACTTATCCTTCTTATATACTGCAAATACACTGGGAATGAACGGAGCCGAAGCTTCTCCTTTATATACTTTGGTAGCGTTTCCTCCAAACCCTGCAAACGGAGCGAAAGTAGAAGTGATAGTTCTTGTCTGGAACGCACTCTGTCCGTTGAGTGACAAGTGGAAGCCGTTTTCCATGAAAGCCACACCCGCCGGATTGGAATATACTGCGTCAATTTGTGTAGAAGCATCACGAGCCAACATTCTCAAAAACAATACGTGCTGATTGGTATTCGTCAGGAGACCTCCCGCAAAAGTTGAAGTTGAAACGATTAGCAACCCGATGCTAATCAAGAATAATTTTCTCATCTAAATCTTTTTTAAGTTATTTCGGGCGCAAAGGTACAATAATATTGCACATGACGAATATTTTTGTGCACCTAATTTCCATTTCACAAACAAATTAATTGAAGACACAAACTGTTTCTACTGAAACGAATAAGAATCCGGAGAAAGAAATGCCCCCCCCGGACACAAACATTACTCCCCCCATAAACGTTCTATTATTATAGAATGTAAATAAGAAAATTATGGCATATACAATCGCATTTTTTGGTACCAAACCTTATGATGAAGCTTCCTTCAACGAGAAAAACAAGGAATTCGGATTCGAACTCCGATTTTTCAAAGGTCATCTGAACCGACACAACGTATTGCTGACTCAGGGAGTGGATGCCGTCTGCATCTTTGTCAACGATACCGCAGATGCCGAAGTAATCAGAACAATGGCTGCCAACGGAGTAAAACTACTCGCCCTTCGTTGTGCTGGTTATAATAATGTAGACTTGAAAGCTGCAGCCGAAAACGGTGTAACCGTTGTTCGTGTTCCTGCCTATTCTCCATACGCAGTAGCCGAATATACAGTGGCACTGATGCTCTCGCTCAACCGGAAAATTCCACGGGCATCATGGCGCACCCGGGATGGAAACTTTTCACTGCACGGACTGTTAGGCTTCGATATGCATGGAAAGACAGCCGGTATCATCGGTACGGGAAAGATAGCCAAAATACTGATACATATATTAAAAGGGTTCGGCATGAACATACTGGCGTATGACCTTTATCCGGATTACAACTTTGCCAGAGAGAATCAAATAGTATACAGCACACTCGACGAGCTGTATCACAGCTCGGACATCATCTCACTACACTGCCCCCTCACGGAGCAGACCAAGTATCTGATCAACGACTACTCCATCAGTAAGATGAAAGACGGCGTGATGATCATCAACACCGGCCGTGGACAACTGATCCACACCAATGCACTGATCGAGGGACTGAAAAATAAAAAGATCGGTTCGGCCGGACTGGATGTATATGAAGAGGAGAGCGAGTACTTCTATGAAGACAAATCGGACCGTATCATTGACGACGATGTACTGGCACGCTTGCTGTCGTTCAATAATGTAATCGTAACCTCCCATCAGGCTTTCTTTACCCGTGAAGCGCTGGCCAACATCGCAGCAACGACTCTGGAGAATATACGGGATTTCAAAAATCAGAAGCCTTTGGTGAACGAAGTCAAGTTGAGCAATGCCTAAAGGCATCAAAAAGAAGCTTCGGTTGCAATAGTGCCACCGCTTCCTGCGAAAGAAGCGGCAGACCTTATCAGGTTTGCCCGGACTTTAACGTATAATGTCCGGGATGGCTGTTCATCAATCATTCCTTTTCTTAGACGAAAAATATAATTGACTCATAACTATTTCTTTTTAAATCAAGTTCCTACTCTATTATGAATTTTCGGTTCCTCTGTTCAGAGTCAACACTCTATAATACTCTCTAATATGGGTTCTCCTCTCAGCGGAGCATAAATAGTGACTTTGGCAAAACCATACTTGGGTTCGCGGATTAGTAATTCAGTCATACAGATGAAGCGGTAGTTATATCCGCTTGCCAATTGCTTGGCAACCAGAAGCGGAGTATAGTCCACACCCTTCAATGTCATGCAAGTACGGAATATCTCTTTCTCCTGATCCGTCAACGGTTTGAATTCTCCCCAGCCCCCTATTATCGGGTTCGCTTTCTCCGAAGTAACCACCCCATAAGAGAATATATCTTCGTAAAGCACTTCTTCAGAGTCACGGTAATAGGCAAACTGAATCTCTACCTGCCCCTGCTGTAAAAACCGGAAGATAAAAGACTGTACAGACGTTCCTCCCGGAGTATCGGCATCTTCTGACAATTCCTCTACAAGGGCAACTCCGCCGGTCAGGCGTACTAAAGCGTAACGATAACCAGTACCTGCTTGTGAGGTACGTTTGATGGTGATTGTATCACCCACTTTGAATACTTTTTCAATCATAACAATACGTGTTTTTTGAAAGATTAATTCATTAAGAAAGGTTTTCTAATGGTCTGATATGCCGATCAGCCTTATCGAGAATAATCTGCCGAGAGAGACCTCCCGGCAGATTGGGTACTGTACATCACCTAAACCAGTTTCGTTGATGTGGTTCAAAGGTAGAAGGAAGGATTTTCAAATCAAAACATTTCGAGTAGGTTATTCTCTCATTTTTTCACTTTGAGTCTCTCATTTTTTCACTTATCCTCAGTAATATTCTTATTATTAATATGTTGTACCCCCACCTGAAAATCTGTCGGAGTCACTCCATACTTTCCCGAAAAGAGGCGATAAAGAGATTGAGTCGACATGCCACACTCCTGGGCTATCGTATCTACTGTATAATCGGGGTGGTTCTTTAACATCTTAGCCGCATACTCCAAACGAAGATTATTAATATACTTCGAAAAGCTCATTCCCGCATACTGCTTGAAAAGAGGAGCAAATTTATTTTTGGGAATATAGATTGTCTTGATCAGTTCCTCCCTCGAAAAGTCCGGCTGAAGATAGAGCTGACGGCTAATGATCTCATGTTCCAACTTGTCGAACAATATCCTATCGTGTATGTCATTTCCATCTCCGGCTTCAGGTGCCGGAACAACAGTTGTTTCCGCTTTCCCGTCCTTATCGGTTGATAGCGATCCCCCACCTGCGGACATCCTTAAATTCTGCTCCCTCTCCAATTGCTCTTTTAGAATAAGATTCTCCTCCTTTTTCCGATACAATTCTTCTTTATGTATCAGCAAATCTTCTATAGTGTCTACCATCGCCTTATTTTTGCGACGTATAATCCGGTTATGCCGTATTGTCCGCCACAAAAGCACACCTAACAGAAAAACGATACAGAGGATAAATGCCAATAAGAGGTTCCTCTTTTGCATATCAGCCGCCTGTTGCTGGATGAACAAATCCTTTTCATTCGTTTCATAAACAGCTGCCAATTCCAATGCCGCACTTTTTTGTTCACGATTCTTAATGCTGTCGCGCAACACAGCCAACTGCTCAAAATATCTTGCAGCAGTACGGTAATCGCCCTTATCACGATAAGCCCATCCAAGAGATCTCTTTATCGTAGTCATGTAATAGTTCACCGTATCCCCCCGCATGATATACATCTTCTCACGGGCGGCATTCATCCGGATCACTTGGTCATACATCTTCCTGTCGAACAAATAAGGCATAATCAGGTAATCGTCACGGTCATATTCCTCACTTTCCGCTAGGAATTTCCGGTAGTAACGTTCGGCCTCTTCCGCCTGCCCCAACCGAAAAAGAACGACAGCATAATGGGCATACATTGCTTTTTTCTCCTTTGCACTCAACCCCTCCATCGGAGTTTCACTGCCGGTCTCTTCGGTCACCACCTTTTCCAACGCAGCCAGTGTCCTGAGAGCCTCCTCATTACGCCTGTCCGACTTCTGGAATATCAGTAAAGTGTTGTAATCATAACGCAGATTATCGTATTTATGCCGATAATCCGTCTTTGACATCATTTCAATCGCCTGTTCCAGATATTCATATCCCTTCTCCTTATTACCCTGATAATACAGCATTTTACCCATATTGAACAAAGCAACGGACTGCATGGCTTTATCCCCGCACTGCTCTGCCCTTTTTAAAAGTAAATAGACATACAGCGATTTTTTATTTTCATTATGCAAACAGTCGTAACAAGAGATCATGCGATGCACCTGTTCCATATAATTCTTATCATTATTGCGCACCGAGTCACTGTCCAAAGCACGCTTATAGAACTTCAACGCCTTATAATATTGGCCGACATTGAAATATAAATCACCTTCCACCACATCCATCCGGAACATGGAAAGAGATTTCCGCTTTCTCAATTGTTCCATAACCTGCTGTGCCTTATCAAAATCGGAGAAAGTATATTTATATACGTTATCATCCGTTATCAAGCTGTCCGGCAAAGAGAGTATTTCGGCACAAACAGCCCCCGGAAACATCAATAAACGGAAAAGTAGTAACAGAATAACATACAATAACTTTCTCATATCTCTTATCTATTGGCTAATTTTAGAAGCACAAAAATAAGACAATGATATTGACAACAAAATTTTTCCTATCTCTTATTTACCGAACGTATTCAACTCTTTTCTGTTTGCCGGCTTTCAGAGAGTTGTCCATTTCTTTTCTATTTCCTTATTATAGCTTCTGATTCCTATAAAAAGTGAACGTCTCAAACCATTTACATCCCCCGATTGTTTGGTTTATAAAATCTATTTATAAAAGAAAGGATATACATCATGAAAAAAGTAGTTCACCGCTCAGATACCCGCGGACGATCCGTATATGACTGGCTCGACAGCCATCACAGTTTCAGCTTTGACGAATATTACAATCCCGAACGGGTTCATTTCGGTGCTCTGAGGGTACTGAACGATGACCGGGTAGCCCCGGGTGAAGGTTTTCAGACCCATCCCCATAAAAATATGGAAATCGTCTCCATACCTTTAAAGGGTCTTCTGGCACATGGCGACAGTAAAAAGAACAGTCGTACCATTACTGTAGGCGATATTCAGGTGATGAGTGCCGGTACAGGCATTTATCATAGCGAGATGAACGGCAGCAAATCGGAACCGGTGGAATTTCTGCAAATATGGATCATACCGAAAGAACGGAACACTCATCCCCTCTATCAGGATTATGACATCCGGGGATTACTGAAAAAAGACGAACTGGCCTTCATACTATCACCTGACGGAAGTACACCTGCCAAACTATTGCAGGACACTTGGTTCTCGATGGGTGAGATAGGAGCCGGAAAGACAGTTGAATATACACTGCATGGGACGGATATGGGAGTCTACGTTTTCCTGATCGAAGGAGAAGTAAAGATAGATGATGTGATCCTGACTCGCCGCGACGGATTGGGAATATCCGAAATCGAGAATTTTGAGATAGAAACTCTGAAAGACTCTAAAATACTACTGATAGAAGTACCGATGTAAATTTAAAGTAATCGCTTATGTCAACCGATCATGTATCCACACATCCCGACTCCCCTCTTCACGGAAACGGGATCGGGAGTGAGGCTATCAACCTCGCTGCCATCCGGCAGGAGTACACCAAAGGCGGGCTGAAGGAAGGAGATCTTCCCGACAACCCGCTTTCTCTTTTCAACCGATGGCTCCACGAAGCTATCGATGCACAGGTAGACGAACCTACTGCCATGCTGGTAGGCACCGTATCTCCCGAAGGGCAACCATCGACCCGTACCGTACTGCTAAAGGATTTGCATGATGGAAAGTTTATCTTTTATACCAATTACGAAAGCCGGAAAGGTACCCATCTGGCAAAGAATCCGTATATTTCCCTCTCTTTCGTTTGGCACGCGCTGGAAAGGCAGGTACACATTGAAGGCATTGCCTCAAAAGTTCCTGCCGGAGAGTCTGATACCTATTTCCGCCAACGTCCCTACAAAAGCCGTATAGGAGCACGCATCTCTCCTCAAAGCCGTCCGTTGAAAAGCCGGATGCAACTGATTCGCAATTTCGTTGCAGAAGCAGCCCGATGGGTAGGCAGAGAAGTAGAGCGCCCCGCACACTGGGGAGGATATGCCGTCACTCCCCATCGGATCGAGTTCTGGCAAGGTAGGGCAAACCGGCTTCACGATCGCTTTCTATATTCCCTTCAACCGGACGGAAGCTGGCAGAAAGAGAGGCTTGCTCCCTGATATTTCCGGTTATTGTACTTGCGCAACCAACAAATAATACGTAATATTGCATCCATAAAATACATCCGCCTATGATTCTGGATTATATATACCACAGCGGGTTCGCCATCGAAGCAGAAGGTGTAACCCTTATCATTGATTATTACAAAGACTCTTCAGAAACGGAACTGAATAAAGGAATCGTGCACGACCGTCTGCTCCAACGTCCCGGAAAACTGTATGTGCTTGCCTCACATTTCCATCCCGACCACTTCAACCGGGAAGTACTGACATGGAAAGAGCAACGTCCGGATATCATCTATATCTTCTCAAAAGACATTCTGAAACACCATCGAGCACAGAAAGAAGATGCGATCTATATTAATAAAGGTGAGGAATACGAAGATGATATGCTACGTATTCAGGCATTCGGTTCTACGGATGTGGGCATCTCCTTTCTGATCCATCTGCAAGGCAAGAGCATTTTTCATGCCGGTGACCTGAACAACTGGCATTGGAGCGAAGAATCTACCGAACAAGAGATACGCAAAGCAGAAGGAGACTTCCTGGCAGAAATAAAATATCTTCAGGCAGCAGTTCCGACCATCGACCTGGTAATGTTTCCGTAGACCGCCGAATGGGAAAAGATTACATGAAAGGAGCCCAACAATTCATCGAACGAATAAAACTACTATATTTGTACCCATGCACTTTAGCGAAGACTACGAAGGAGGCAATGCCTTCCGATCTATAGCCGAAGCCGGCGGATGCCGTTTCATAACCATCACCCACCGGGGCGAAAGCTTTGATATATAACTAAATAAAACATACAATTATGAACAAACTGACACAAATTTTCCTCGTGTTATTTATGATTTGCCTGCCCGTGACACTTTGGGCAGACAATGACAAAGATGATGATGACAGCAGATACCTTGCAGGCGCGCCCGAAGTTGACGGACGGTAGTTTTCAGCCGAATTCAGTATCCCCGGTATGTCGCAAGACGAAATCTATGAACGGATGCTCAAGTGGCTTGACGGACGCATGGCCCAGAACAAAACAATAGCCGGGTGGTATATAAAGAAAAGGAGTCATCGCCGCAGCCGGTGAAGAGTGGTTGGTATTCAGTTCTACCGCCCTTTCTCTGGACCGCACCTGGCTGACATACCAAGTCACCGTAAACTGCCAGCCCCAAAAGTGTACAATGGAGGTAGAGAAATCCGGTACACCTATCGTGAAAAGAAAAATATGCCCGAAGAATGGATCACCGATAAATACGCTCTAAACAAAGCGAAAACGAAAATGGTACGTGGCCTAGCCAAATGGCGCAGAAAGACAGTCAACTTTGCCGACAACCTCTTTGAAGAAGCTGCAAAGGCACTGGAGTCAGAAACCTATGGAAGCAAAAGCAGAAGCCACTCCGAAAAGCCTGCCGTGGTAACCGCTCCGAAAGTCGTGGTTATCGGTGATAATCAAGAGACTGGAAAAGTAGAAAAAGCAGCAGAACTTACCCTGCAATTCCGTTACCTCTCCAAGCACGATGCCGGGTTATAAAGAAGTAGCCCCGACCAGGTTCCTGCCAATGCCATTCAGATGGGTGCAGGCCGACTGGTGATTGCTATCGGTTCCGATCCTTTCAATATGACCATGATGACAGCCAACGCCGGAGGATCCATAGGAAAAATTTCGGAAGTCCTGTTGTATTCAGTATCCTTTCTCCCGACCAGCCTTACGAACAGTTGGAGAAAGCAGAAACATACAGCATACGCTTCTATCCTACCGGACAAAAGAACCGTCCGTCATACTGGAATGTCAGAAACTACCGGCCCCGACACCTATGGAAGGACAGCCCAGAACTTATGCAGGTAAAATAACCAAAGCATTTATGAAATAAATCAGTCACCACAGGTTACACAGATTGAGTTTTGACCGGATCATTGCCATAAATCATCCGTGTAACCTGTGGTGTAAACTTTATAAGCTCTATTTTAATCTAAAAACAAACTTAGAAACAATGGAAATAAAAGTAGATTTGACCACTTCAATATCAATGTGACTGATCTGGAACGTAGCATTGCTTTCTACGAAAAGCATTGGGATTGAAAGAACATCACCGGAAAGAGGCAGCCGACGGCTCTTTATCCTGGTATATCTCACAGATAACACCACCGGTTTTTATTGAACTCACCTGGCTGCGAGACCATACCGAAGCCTATGAACTGGGAGAGAACGAAAGCCATCTTTGCTTCCGTGTAGCGGGAGATTATGATGCCGTACGCCAATATCACAAAGAAATGGACTGTGTATGCTTTGAGAATACTTCCATGGGGCTCTATTTCATCAATGATCCGGATGACTACTGGATTGAAATATTACCGGAACGACTTTAAAACGAATAACGATGAACGATAAACTCACTGCGATATCGACGCACAGCCTGTTTATCGTTCATCGTTATTCGTTATTTACCGTTTATGTCTGTTCGCCCTCTTTCCGGATCTCAGCTTTCATCTTGGCAGCTCCGGAACCGTGAGTTCCCTTTATATAGGTTGTTTTCTTCGCTTTTGTTTTCACTTTATTTTCATCTTTCTTCGGGCCTTCTTTCTTTCCTTTAAAGACAATTCCACCCATAATCGCATCTTCTAAGCTCATAATCTTTCCTTTCTTATTCTATATTTTCCGTGGACAAAGATACTCTTTTCTGTGAATTCCCTATCTTTGCCCGCTGTAACAACTAAAACCAATCAATGAATACATCCCTGCTCCCGGCAGAAAAGACCCGATGGGTGCTGCCATAGCCGATTTTATCATCGCCAAAAGCAGACAGATTACGCGTATTTTCTTCTCAGTTCGATGAAGACGAAATACCCATCAAGCAACTTTCCGCAAAGCCGGACAAATGCCTCTACTCGAACGCACAGCCCTCGCAATGGCTACCGGAACAATACTCGACGTAGGTGCCGGAAGCGGTTGCCACGCTTTGCCCTTCAAAGAGCAGTAAAGAAGTTTCCGCCATCGACATCTCCCCTTTATCCGTCGAAGTGATGAAACTGCGGGGAGTGAAAGATGCCCGCCAAGTCAATCTGTTCGACGAACGCTTTGCCGCGACTTTCGATACCATCCTTATGTTGATGAACGGTTCCGGCATTATCGGACGTTTGGAGAATATGCCTCTCTTCTTCCGCAAGATGAAACAATTACTCCGCCCGGATGGTTGCATCCTGATGGATTCGAGTGACCTCCGCTATCTGTTCGAAGATGAAGACGGCAGCTTCCTGATCGACCTGGCAGGAGATTATTATGGAGAAATCGACTTCCGCATGCAATATAAAGATATTCAAGGCGATCCTTTCGACTGGCTGTATATCGACTTCCAGACCCTCAGCGCCTATGCTGCCGACAATGGCTTCAAGGCCGAAATGATAAAAGAGGGTAAGCACTATGACTATCTGGCCCGGCTGACTGTTGCCTTATAAACAGGAGGGAATGTTTCCAACAAACCGTCCCTCCTAAAAGACTAAAACGGAAACAGTAGCGGCAATACGAACACCCATTACCACGCCCATAATGATCTGGAAGCAGACCTACTTTTACGTAATCCATAAACGTATAGCGTCCTGCCGGCATCACCAACGCATTAGGCGCGGGAGAAAGGTGAAGCAAAACACATACTTGCCGCCACTGTCACGGCAAACAGGAACGGATAAGGGCTCAGCCCCAACTGTACGGCCGAGTGAAGAGCGATAGGAGCAAGCAACACAGCAGTGGCCGTATTGCTGATAAACATTGTCATCAGCGAAGTTGTGAAGTAAATACCTGCCAACAAAGCAAAGGGCCATAAGCTCCCAGTCCATTCACCAACGATTGCGATACCACCTCCGAAGCTCCGGTTTTCTCCAATGCCAATGACATGGGCAGCATACCTGCTATCAGCACAATACTCTCCCAGTTGATTGTTTTATAAGCTTCTTCCACATTGCGGAAACATCCGGTCAGTACCATCAGCAGTGCCGCTACAATTACGGCCGTCACAGGAGCCACCGGAATAAAGTCAAACATCATGGTTACAATCATACCCAACATGATCAGTGCCGCTACCGGTGCTTTATGATTCAGGGTTACTTTGGCCGCTTCAGCCAACGGCTGCCCCAGAACGACCCACTGCGACTGATCCTCACCAAGCCTGGCTATGTTTGCCCAACTTCCCTGCACCAGCAAGATGTCTCCCGAATGCATCTTTTCATCCTTCAGATTCTTCAGCAGATAGTCACGTTTACGCTGAATACCCAATATATTGATGCTATAATTCTCCCTGAATCCGGAAGCTTTCACCGGTTTGTTTATCAGATTGGCGGTAGGCAGTAACAGAATTTCAGCAATGCCTATCTCCTGAAAATCGAATCCCTCGTCCGTATCATGCAGACTCCCCTCGGTCTTATGTGTATCCAATAAAGACAGACGGTTCTCACCTGCAAAGCGTTTCACATTTTCAAATTCTCCTAATACATAAAGAATATCTTCCGCCTCAATCAGGGTTCCGGCTTCTGCCATCTCCTGCTTTTTTGTCTTGAAGAAGTGCCGGGACGAAACCGAACGGCGGCGAACCTCCAAAATCGTCACATGATACCTCTGCGGAATCCCTAGCTCCTGTATGGTCTTACCTACAAAACCGGAAGACTCTTCAACCTCCACCCGATAAAGGTTCTGTGATAACTGGTATTCACCCGCCAACTCCTGAAGCGACTTATTCTTGCGCTTTCCCCGTGCCTCTTTATCACTTTTCTTCGTCAGGAAGATCTTACTCAGCGGAATCAGCACAATCAGCCCGACAGTGACACACACCAAGCCTACAGGAGTAAAAGTGAAGAAAGAGAGACGTTCATAGCCGGCTTCAATCAAGGCATTTTGTATCACAAGGTTGGGCGGTGTACCAATCAATGTCATCATCCCACCCATACTACTGGCAAAAGCAAGAGGCATCAGCAAACGGCTTACATTGATATTGGCACTCATGGCCATACTGACCACAATAGGCAGCATCAACGCCACCGTTCCCGTATTGCTGACAAAAGCGCCGATGGCAGCCGTCACCAATATAATCAGGATAAAAAGTTTCAGTTCGCTTGTTCCGGCAAATTTCAGGATACGGCTGCTGATCATCTTTGCCAGCCCCGTCTGAAAGATGGCACCACCTACAACAAACAGGCCGACCATCATAATAACAACAGAATTAGAAAATCCTGAAAGCGCCTCCTCCGGAGTGAGGATATTGAAAAGGATTAATAATACCAGCGCACACAACGCCACTAAGTCGGAACGTACCTTTCCACTCATAAAAAAGACAGCCGACAGTACGAGAATGATAATCGTTATAGCCATAAAATAAAAAGATGGAGTGATCTATGTTAAAAACAGAAAATCACCCCTGCTTGTTCAACTTATTTTTTCAGCATTTCATCTATTTGATCCACCAGTGAGGCAAACTCCTCTTCGTTATATAAACGAGTCAGCTTCACAATCTCACCCTCCCGGTCTATCAGGACATTCCGGGTGATGCCCGATTCACGTAATGCATACTTCGCAAAGATATCCGCTCCCGGATCCAATCCCAACGGATACGTCACCCCTACCGACTTTCCAAATGCGATCACCTTATCGAGAGGTTCGTCACGGTCAATGCCTATCAAAGCAAACTCAGGATTGTTTTTATGCTTCAGCCAGATATCTTTCTCTATAAAAGGCATCTCTTTACGGCATACTCCGCACCAACTGGCTGTGAATTGCAACATCACCACTTTGCCGCGAAGTTCGGAGAGTTTCATCTGCTTTCCGTCGGTCAGAGTAATGGTAAAATCGGGAGCTGGCTCTCCCACTTTCACAATATATCCTGTGCTGTCTGCCGCAACACTATCCGTTTTCACCACTACACTATCCGCAACAACAGCTGCTTTATCCGCTTTTCCTTGTCCGGAACATGCTGCCATACCCCAAAGAAGCAATGACAGACCACCTGCATAAAAAAAGTTTTTCTTCATACTTTTCTATAATTAATTGATTTGCAAAAGTAAACAAAGAATCCGACTTATCAAACACTATTTTTATGAAGCATTTTTTTTCAAAGTATTTGCAAGTTTAAAAGTTTTTCCTACCTTTGCACCCGCAAAACAGAAATGACGCCTCTTTAGCTCAGTTGGCCAGAGCACGTGATTTGTAATCTCGGGGTCGTTGGTTCGAATCCGACAAGAGGCTCAATAAAAAAGAAAGGATCGGCAATTGCCGATCCTTTCTTTTTTATTGAATTAACTTCTCTTCGGAACTTCCGTCTACTCCTTATTCTTTCTCACATAATAGGGTACGAAAACAAAAAGAAGAACTTCCCCCAGTTTCCTTAAAAACATACCTAACGAATGATGCTCCAAAATGTCAGAAATATAATTTTAAAATATTCCTTCACCGAACGATTACAGATATATTTCATATTATACCGTATCTTATCGGGCATAATCTGTTCTATATATGCTCTGTCAGGATCCGAAGCCTCTCCAAGAATCATATTTTCATCTACATACTCAATAGAAGCATAATCCGTAATCCCCGGACGTACACTCAATACTTTCTTTTGTTCATCGGTATATAAATCCACATACTTACGAACCTCAGGACGAGGCCCTACCAGACTCATATCTCCTTTCAGTACGTTAAACAACTGAGGCAATTCATCCAATTTATACTTCCGGATCAGGTATCCGGTACGAGTTATTCTCGGATCTCTCCCTCCTACCGTTATCAACCCCTTTTTATCAGCCCCTACACGCATCGAACGAAATTTATAAACATAAAAATCCCCTCCGTACCTTCCCACACGGAGCTGTTTATAGAAACCACCTCCTTTACTTTCGAGACAAATGACTATATAAAGAAGAAGAAAAACGGGAGAAAGCAGAAGAATTCCCAAAAGGGAAAAAACGATATCAAAAAAACGGATCAAGAAACTTATCTATTTAGTGTTTGTAAATATACTATCGGTTTTCTGCAATTACGGTCGCATAGGCCGCCTTTACAGTTTCAATAATGAAATTCAATTTTTCACTATCCAATTGGGGATATATCGGCAATGATATCTCGCTCTTAAAGTTCTGATAAGCTTGTGGATAATCCTTTATATCATATCCCATCGATTTGAAGAACGACAACATCGGCATCGGTATAAAGTGCACATTGACAGCCACTTCACTTTTAGCGATTTCATCAATCATCCGGTCGCGTTGTTCTTCGGTAAAGTCCTTAATACGCAAAGCATAAATGTGATAAGAGCTTTCCTTTTCCCCATCCACAGAAGGCGGAACGATGGCCCAGTCACAAGCCGAAAAAGCATCGCTATAAGCATTAAACACCCGCTTTCGTTCTTTCAGCAATTCCGGATATTCTCGTATCTGTGCCAGTCCTATGGCGGCATTTACATCGGCCATATTGATTTTCATCCCGAAACCGACAATATCATAACGCCATCCTCCGGCTTTAGATTTCGAAAAAGCATCCTTGGTCTGGCAGTTCAAGCTTGTCATCCGTAGCTCTTTATACAACTCCGTATTATCGAACGGCTTAGGCAGATTCAGGCAAATAGCCCCACCTTCGGCAGTAGTCACATTTTTCACGGCATGAAGTGAAAAGATAGCCACATCAGTTTCACAACCGGTACGCTGACGGCTACTGTAACGTGCTCCCAAAGAGTGGGCAGCATCATTCATCACCAAGATGCGTCCCAATTTTTCTTGCACAGGAGATTCCGAACGGAACAGTTTTACCATTTCTGGTTCCTGCACCAGTGCCATGATTCTTTCATAATCGCAGGGAAAACCAGCAATATCTACGGGTATAATCGCCTTTGTTTTAGGAGTAATAGCTTTACGAACAGCCTCCACCGAAATATTAAAATCAGTTCCGGAATCCACCATTACCGGTTTGGCTCCGGCATGGAGCACTGCCAATGCCGTTGCACTATAAGTATAGGCAGGAACAATCACTTCATCGCCCTCCTTCACTCCCAGCCAACGCAACATCATAATAGCTCCTGATGTCCAGGAATTGACACAAAGCACTTCTTTTGCTCCTGAGAAAGATTTAATTTCTTCCTCCAAAGCCTTCACTTTCGGACCGGATGTGATCCAACCGGAACGTAACGAATCAACGACTTCGTTGATGACCGCCTCGTCAATATAAGGTGGTGAAAAAGGTATTTTCATGAGTTTATGTTTTATAAGAAAAGTAAAATCAACGTACTGTTTTATAGATTATGTCAAGAATAGATTTAGGCATTAATTTGGCCATAGCATATAGCAATGCATAACAATCTTCCTTCCATCCGAACCCTAACATTCTATTAACACGATGACGTAAAGTATAAATAGATTTTGCATGTTTCCACCCCCGCCTTCTTTCAAAGAAGTTTGAATCCAATCTAAACTTAAACAGATATTCGGGTACATTGGCAAATTTACATCCACTTTTAAAACCTTTAGCCCACATCATAGTATCTTCTCCAAAGTAGGTGTCTTCGGGATATAAACCAGCTTTCTCAAAATATGAACGTCGAAACATCACAGTAGGATGAATCATACAATCCCGCTTTTTAAACAGTTCCAAACATTCTTCATGAGTTATCGGCATTTTTTTTCGAAAATATTCTTTTCCGTCATCATCAATTTCTATTGCCCAAGTACCAAGGCAATCAATATCCGGATGTGAATTCATAAATGCGATCTGCTTCACAAAACGTTCCGGCATGGAAATATCATCAGCATCCATACGAGCAATATATTCGTATTCTTTTGTAAGAACGATATTCAATAATTCATTTAGTGCATGAGCCAATCCTCTATTTTGTTCTTGCTTGAATATATAAAGTGAGTTTTGATCAAATGAGTCTAAGAAATGCACAATATCAATCGAAACAGGACCATCACAATATAAATAAATATCACAAGTAACATTTTCTTGATTCAACAAACTTTGTAAGGATTGCTTTATTTTAGAAAGCGAATCATTTTTGTAGATAGAAGAAATGACAGCCAATTTCATTTATGTAAAAGATTTAAATATATTCTTTCGAGATATTCACTCTCTAAATGTATATCATATCCTGATTCACATATTTCTTTAGACGTATCTTTCCTGATAAAAGTTTTATCTTCAAACAACTTCCAAACAACTTCAGCCCAAGTTGAAGGATCTCGATTGAGATTAAGATAACTTATATTATTCGTTATCTTTGTTTCCAAAGTAATAATGATCCGAACTAATATCTTAAACCAGAAGTTTGGCTTCAATAGAGTCACTAGAATCTTTTCAAAAAGAAGGAAAAATTAAAAAATCCATAGCTTGTAATAATTCTGATATATCAGTTCTCCGACCTAAAAAGCACACATACTTCTGCAATCTTTTTAATTTTACTTTTTCCTCTATTTCACTTCTAAGTTGGCCATCCCCTACTAACAGCAACTTAACATTGTCATTAATATTCAATAATTCTTCCAATATATCTATTAAAAAACCATGATTCTTTTCTTTCGTAAAGTTACCGATATGCCCCAACAGTAAACAGTCATTCTCTATTTTCAACTCAACTCTAACTCTCTCTCTAACAGTTGCATTATAAATAAATTTTTTAGAAAAAATTGCATTATGAATAATATAAACTTTTTCAAGTCTCTTTTTTCCAAAAAGGAATTCAGCAGCTTTGTATCCACATGCAAAATAAGTGTTTGCTAAATATATTGTAGGAAATTGCAAAAAATAATTTCTAATGGACCTTATTTTTTTACTAGAATATTTTGTACTGTGACTATGTAAAATCCTTATCCGTATTCCATATATCTTTGCAAATAAAAGGTCTAATACTCCTGTATTAGCACTATGTACATGAATTATATCATATTTTTTTGCATTCCATTTCTCTTATAAAAACAGAAAATCACCTTTAAATATAAAAATAAATATTTCAAATGATATGAAGGGAATACAACAATATCGCTACCTAATTTTCTCACATAATTATCAAAATCTCCAATATTACTATCGGCAGAAAACACATATGTAAAATGGAATTTATTTAAATCAATAGAAGTGTTTATATTTTTCAATAAAGCACCAATTCCTCCAACAGGTCTAGTCCCTACAATATGCAGTATTTCAATGGGCTTTCCATCCCTCATGACATCATAAATTTATTACATATATTAATTAATCGATCTCTATATTCTACAAAATCAATTTTATTCTTAAAAGAAGAATCTCGTTTAAATAGTCCATCAAAAAAATTGGAAGTAACATTTTCCCCCTTCACAGTTACCACATTAAATAGAGATTCAAGTCCCCCTAATCGACAAGTGCTCTTCTTGCTTTCTGATAGATTTCTAATATAAACCACAGGGGTCTCAAAGCCTAAGCAAGGAAGAGCACAGTGGATTCTAGAAGTTATCACATATTGAGCTGAGGCCATTTTAGTTAATAATTCATCAGCCCGAGCAAATCTTTCTGATTCAGAAGAATATTCATTAGACATATTAAATTGTGTTATAAATATTGCATTGTATAATACGTCAGGAACTACTAGCTTTCTCAAAAGCAAATAAGACTTGGTTATTAACAATAAACGTCCTATTCCTACTTTGGATATATTAATAGTAAATCTATTATTCTTTTTATAATTTCTAAGAATCTTTAGCACAGGCTTCAGATATAAAAAACAGTTTGTACAACAGCTTTCATTATTTCAAAAAAATTATTCCCATTAGGCATGTATGAAAGTGGATCAACAATGTATATCCCCTCACGTTTTCCATTATATTTATAAGTTTTACCCAAAGTAGTAGTAAGACATCCCGAAAAATAAGCATTAACACCTTTTCCTTTTAAAATATTCATTGTATGATAATCGCGGCACCCTATGGGTTCATACTTTTTTAAATACTTAATACTATCATGTGACAAAAAGCGACTTTCTGCAGAAGAATTGATATGTAATGCAACAAATAATGGATAAACCTGAGATGAAGGAGGCCAATTATATGGTTTATAAGTCATCCAAGCATTCATTATGACTTTTGCAGGTTCCCCTTTATACAACTTTAATTCATCACGATTGAAAAATATATAATTATCATCATCAAAAAATTGTTTAGCGGCGATACTCTGAATATAATCACCAATATTTATGGTTTTAATATCTCCATATGTTAATAATATCTTCCTCATATATATAATATTAAAATTTGATTTTGGCATTAAACAAACAAGTTAAGAAACAAAATATAGACATGAAAATAATAGAATTAATGGTCCCCCCATCTAGTAATACCTGGGAAAAAGTTCCAATATAAAGTAACAAATTTAAGGTAGATTGTTTTCGTAAAAAATAATCAAACAATAACTCTGCAACGAAAAAAACAAATATCATATTAATTATAGCCCCATATATTCCCCAATTAGCGTACCCTTCTGCCACCAAACCAGGTTGAGCATAATCTGCACCAATCATATTTGCTGAAATTAATGGAAGGCTTACATAATCAAAACCTAATATAGGTGCAAAGCTCTTTACATATGTAATTCCCCATAAATATCCTTTCTGGTCAATATAATCTATTATATTCCCCCCCAAATGTGACCAAATATCAAAAATACGATATGTTTGCCTAGATAACCAATTTTGCAATAATTGCGGCTCACTTAATACTTCAAACATATCATTGAAAGTATAGTTTCCATCAAAATTTGCATTTAACTTCATCATCTCTGAAATGATACCATACAAAATCGCTAAAGAACAAAACAATAGAAAAAAGCCAATAACTTTATAACTTATTTTTTCTTTTCTTGAAAATAGCAATCCATTATTCAAAAACCAAATTAAAATAAAAGGGAACACATATTGAACGAATATAAACCGAGAAAATAATTGCGAAATAAGGATCAATACCGATGCAATAAAACCAATAATAAATACTACTATTTTCCTTGTAAAAGGATATTTCCAAATAGAAATGATAAAATAACTTGTAAAAGGAACTAGAATTGTAGCATAGGACCTATTCCCTAATATCCATATAGGCAACAAGATTATAAAAAATGCCATCATTATTTTTCGAGCTTCTTGTCTTGTAGGCATGTATACCCATACTTTCTGCTCAATAGAAATTTTATCAATACATAAAAGATAAATATAAATAACAGTTGAAACAAAAATAAAAATAAGAAAGTATAAAGTGTAATGATCATTTGGTACACAAATATTAGGAAACCTCTGTATCAAATTCTGTATGTGAGAATTGTAAATAATTGCATATGGACCTACATTTTGAGCTAAAAAAGCCAAAAAGAAATAGACCAAATAACCTAGTGTTACTATTTTTACTTTTCTTTGATATACATTTGTTACTAATAAAAAGACAAAAAACGAAATTATAAATAACAATACTCGAGAAAGATTACTCCAATCAGAACTCGCTAAATTATAAACAAATACTATAAAAGATATAGCCTTAATAATAAAGAAAGAAGTACTAGTCATTTAATTAATAGGTAGCTCCATTTTTTTTACGAAAGCAATCATAAAAGCCACGAAAAACAGATATTAAGTGTTTCATCTTATTATCATATAAAAAAATAGATAAATAAATCTGATGAACAAATTGATAAATATATTTAATATATAAAAACCTATTTTTCTTATCCAATAATAAATTAAGTGACTCATATACTAAATGAAAATTCCGACATGCATAATAAGTATACATTGGGCTAACGCTACGATCCGATGATCTTCTAGCACGAACCATGATAGCATCAGATACTAAAATTACGTTGGTATAAAAACTAGCTGCAAACCCATATATTGTATCATCTTCCGCTATAAAAAAACGCTTATCAGGAAATCCTATTTTATTAACAATGCTTTTCGAAACAAACATCCCTTCAAAACAGCCTACATTAATAGCACAAAACTTTTTACCATTATTAAATGATTTTTCTTGCCAATAACCAAATTTACTATAAGTAATTGGATCCAACCATTGTTCAAAATTTACTTCTACATCATCCGAATAATACCTACGTGGTTGGATACATTGAGAAATACTCGTCCACCCTAAGAGTTTTTCCAAACAATCTATATTAGGAAAAACATCATCATCCATCATCCAAATCCAATCTGCCTCATTCTCATATGCATATTTTACCCCCGTTTCGAATCCACCAGCCCCACCAGAATTAGATTGATTTATTAATGTTATATTTTTCTCCTGTTCTAACCATTCTTTTGTTCCATCAGTAGAGCCATTATTTACTATAACTATACTATCTAATTGACGTGTCTGTCTTTTAAGTAAATCTATGACCTTTTTTAGTAATGCTAAACGATTATAGGTCACAACTACAGCAAATATCTTCATAAGTCACTATTTATAACTTTTTCCACAATCACATTCATATCATAATACTTATACTCAGCTAATCTCCCTCCAAACAAAACATTCTTCTCTCTATCGACCAATTTCTTATACTCCAAATACAAAGAATTATTCCTCTCATCATTAACAGGATAAAAGGGTTCACTACCATCTTTCCATTCCGAAGAATATTCTTTGGAAATTACGGTTTTGGGCTGTGTTCCAAATTCAAAATGTTTATGCTCTATAATACGAGTATAAGGCACTTCCCTTTCAGTATAATTCACAACTGCATTCCCTTGATAATTCTCACAATCAAGCACTTGTGTTTCAAATTCAACAGTACGATATTCCAATCTCCCAAATTGATAATTATAATATTCATCAATTTTGCCAGTAAATAGAATTTTATCCGCAAGACCTTTAAAATATTCTTTATTTTGAAAAAAGTCTGTATTTGTTCTAACTTCAATACCATCTAATAAACCATTTATCAATTTATTATAGCCACCAACAGGAATCCCCTGATATTTATCATTAAAGTAATTATTATCAAAAGTAAATCTGACAGGTAAACGCTTGATTATAAAAGCAGGAAGTTCAGTTGCTTTCCGCCCCCACTGTTTCTCAGTATATCCTTTTATCAATATTTCATAAATATCCTTTCCTACTAAAGAGATAGCCTGTTCTTCTAGATTCTTCGGCGTAAGAATCCCCGCTTCTCTCCTTTGCTCTTCTATCTTCATTTTTGCTTCCTCTGGAGTTTTTGTCCCCCATAAAGCATAAAAAGTATTCATATTAAAAGGTAAATTATATAATTTGCCTTTATAATTGGCAATAGGGGAATTAGTATAGCGGTTAAATTCCACTATGGCATTTACAAAGTCCCAAACCTCTTTATTAGAAGTATGAAAAATATGTGCACCATATTTGTGTACATTTATACCCTCAATATTTTCGCAATAAATATTTCCTCCATTGTGTGGACGTTTGTCAATAAGCAAACATTTTTTCCCATTCCGTTGCGCTTTATATGCAAAAACAGAACCATAAAGTCCGGCTCCGACAATTAGATAGTCATATTTTTTTTTCATTGTTTAAATATTGAAAGTAATAATTTCTTTAGTTGTAATGCGAGGGTATCTTTTATCATTAATAAATATGCGTAATAAACAATAACAGATAACAGTATACCTATCAATAAATAATTTACTTCATGTAAAGGGAAGACAAACAAAAAAGCTAATAGAATAGATATCACTATAGAACCTATTAGATAGTGTAAATTCTGCTTGGAGAGAATATTTATAGGTAAATATTTTCTTCCCAGCAAAATCATTATAACCGTTACCATAAATTCTGCGATAACAGTCCCAAGCGCCGCTCCATACTGCCCATATTGGGGTATTAGTAAATAGTTTATAAGGAGATTTATACATGCTCCTACCATAGTAGATATAATTACGTACTTTTCTCTCCCTTGCGGATACAATATTTGCATTCCAATAATTCCAGATAATCCAATAAATAAAACAATAGGTGCAACTAATTTTAATGTCAAAATAGAAGGTTCAAAACCATTTCCACAAAAAATATGTATAATAGGTGCTGCCATAAAAATAAGTCCCACACTCATAGGAAGACTTAAAGCAATTGTAAAACTAGCAGCTTTATTTGCCAATAATTGGAATTCTTCTTTTTGACCATTAGTTATCATATTACTAAAACGAGGTAATAAAACAGCTCCTAATGAAGAAACTATACCCAAAATAGCTTTTGTAAGTCGAGTAGCAGCAGCATAATAACCAACTGATTCTTCATTTTTAAGAAATCCAAGCATCACAGAATCAAGATTCACATAAATACTTATAACCAAATTTAATATAAAAATTTTAAGTGCAGGTATTAAATGCCTCAACAGATTCAAACGCTTAAATTCGCCTTTACTAAGTTTTATATATTTACGTAATCGAAAAAAATTAAATATATTATTACCAACAGTACCAATAACTAATATTCCAGCATAATAAAACAGATCTTGTTTGGTCTTAACAAAGATAAATAAGGCCACTAAAGATAGTATCCTTACAAATAAGGAACGTAAAGTTATGTATTTAAAATCTTCAATTGCCTGATAAAACCATGCAACTCCTATCGTGTTAAAAAATAAAGTTGTACTTAACAAAAAGAAAAGAGAAGCATCTATTTCTATTTTGGCAACGGTCTTAGCAAGTATAAAAACAACTATATATCCGACTAAAGTCAAAATAGCATGAAGCAATAGTATTTCGATTGTTGTTCTACTTCTTAATTCCTTATTATCCCTTATTCTTGCAATTTCTCTAACGGCATACAAAGGGATTCCCAAAGCAGTACAAAGAGAGACATAGTCAATTATGGATTGGAAAAATTGTACTTGCCCTATACCATCTGCCATTAATATACGTGAAGCATAGGGAAAAGTTATTAGTGGAAATAATAGCCCAGTAATTGTAGTACTTAGATTCAGTAGGAAGTTATTCTTTATTGATTGTCCCATTATTATCTAAGTTCATATTCATAAAACCTTTAAAAGAAGGTAGAAAATTCATCCTAAAAAAGACTCTTCAATCTTCTACCTCGCTACACGGATACCGATTATCTTCCATTGTCTGCAATGTCTCCATCACTTCCAATTCTTCTTCTGAAAGTGCCCTATTTTTCCAGCTATCCATTATTTGATGTGCTTCTTGTGCTAAATCCTCCTCGAATACCTCGCCATAGCAATAAGTCAGCAATTGGCATTTCAATAGAGAAGCGGGAAGATGGTCCAATACGGCAAAAGAGCGATCTAAAATGCTTTGTATCTTAGATTCTTTGTCGCCATCATTGTAAATGGTAGCATTATAGCCCATTAACAGGGACAGACAAATCGCTGCTTCTTCCTCGGATGTGACACCTTTCATAGAGAAAAGGGCTTCGGACAAGCGAAAAACTTCGGTGTTCAGTTGACGGAAATGATCGGTATAGATGGGAGAACCATCCATACCCAAATAAAGCAACTCACGGGCAATGTGTTGCAGATTTTGGACTTGATTCATATAATTTTGAAATTACGAATTACGCTGAAAGAATACGAAGGTAACTTTTAGGTACTTTGACGCTGGCAGAAAGAACTCCGTGGATACGAATCACTACGTAAGTACGGTTGGCAAGGCTGGACAATTCGCCCTCAATGCCACAAAACTCTCCTTTGACGACCTGCACTTTTGTACCAACGGTAAGGGGAAGATCATCAAAAGTTACATTTTCCGGAGCTAAATCCATCACAAACTTGAAATCTTCCATCTGTTTATTGGGAACGATCAACAAAGTATGGGTATAGAGATCCTTCATATAATAAAGAGGAACATGATCATCCTTCGTGATAGACCAGGCACGGTCTTTCGTGGTCCGGACAAAAATAAGATTCTTGATAACAGGAACTTCTACCCTACGACGACGATATTTCAGTTGACGGATGACAAATTGTGTTGGAAGAAAGTATTCTATTCCAAGCTTTTCTAAAGCATTGCGAACAGAAAACTCCTGATCCTTCTTTGTCCGAGCGGCAAACCAATACTCCTGTTGTTCAGACATTTATTAGTGGATATTAAAAGTCGAGAGGTTACTTTCGGGTGCGCTACGCGGTTTGGACGAGACATATTTTCCCATTCAAACCGTAAGAATTTCCGAAACTATTTTTAGTGGTAAAACGAATGAAATTGTTTCAAAAAACGTTCGTCTTTTGGAACACCTTTTTTCGACCTTTTCTAAAAATCATGTTCTTATAGAAAAAACACATATATAAAGATTCTATTTCATGTATATAATACTCTTATAATCAGTGTGCTAAAATAGATAAAGAAAGAAAAACTCAATTTATTTATAAAAATATTTTGTTGTTATAAAAATGTGCCTTACCTTTGTGTTTATAAACGAACGTTTTTTGAAACACCCCTCCCCTTTTCTTCCATCTACTTTATATTACGTATCTGTTTGTAGTCCAATAGGTAAGTACCCTAGTCTCCTATCATTTACACAAAAAAATTTCTCCTTACGCGCGAGACGACACCTACTTTAGAAAACAGGTTCTTCGTCAAGTTTGGTGGTAAGTTTTCTTTTACTCATGGAATCTAATTCAGTTTTCGGAAGTGCAAGCCCTCGTTTATAGTTGACAAAAAAGCAAGTATCCCGGCTTTCGCCCGAAGTGTCCATTCGTGAGGTGAAGAAGCGAATCTTAGACTAAACTATCTGAAAATCAACATCTTTAAAAAGTAAGATTTCTGTCTTCAAAAGCTTTGTTTTAACACAGAGTTAAAGCTTGTTCTTTGGATATAAATAAGAAGTTCTTTAAATGCAAAAGACTTGTTATTTGCGCACAAGAACCTGACAACCTGTAAAAGGCGTTAACAATGTTAATTGAAGAAAAGTATAAGGATGAAGATACCGGTTCAGACGGCGTAAATTCACTTCCTAAACTTGAGTTATCTTATTCAGCCGGTGTCTGTTTTTTCTTATCAAAGCAAGCAAAAAGGACAATTATCAACTTGGAGATAAAGAATTTACCACCAAATTTGATTTAAATAGGCTATAAATAGTAATATGGAAAAAGTGAAAATCGGAGAAAACTCCAGAAAAGTATGACGAATACTTATACATGCAAGAAAAGTCTCTGTGAAAGAACTTTGCAGCTTGACCTGCCTGAATATAGACGATGTAATGCTTGCTGTCGGATGGTTGGCAAAAGAGAACAGTTCTTTTTATCGAAAAGAAAGCAGATTCTTTTTATGTCAGCGACGGTTCTGAGTATTACTTCTGTTTCGGATAGGACATGCAGATGAAAGAACGAGGGTGTGTCGAAACTCGTATTCACCACAGATTGCTCTGTGGTGAGTCATGACACACTCTCGCCGTTCTTTATTCTCCTTTTGCCTTCATCAGTTTCCCGGCTTTGAGGTCAATGTAGTAAAGCATTCCCCGGGCTATCTCCATGCGCCCGATCTCCTTACCCGGAAACTCGGCCAGCACTCCGAGCAGGTCTCCTGTCTCCGGATCATAACGCTGTATTTTCCCACTCTTCTGTACCGACATCAGTAATTCGCCTCCGTAGGCAAGCAGTCCGAGCGGTTGAATATCATCGTACTTAAACACGGCATCGGAAGTGATATGTGTCTCTTCACCGAACACGATCTCCATTTTCGACGGAGTGAACACTTGCACACTCTTGTTGTACCAGTCGGTCAGATACATACGCCCGTCATACTCTGCCATACCATGGATACGGGCCTGATAGTCATATCCGACTCCTTCGGGCACTTTCACCTTTCCGATCCAGGGAACCCGGAACGCAGGTTCGGTAACGGCTTCGTAAATCCAATAGCCGCGAATGGTATTTTTATCACGCACCATCAGTCTCTCGCCACACTCACGAAGTCCGTAGCAATGGGTCATGCTATAAATATCGTCTCCCCACTTTCCGTCTGAACGCCCGATGGCATTGACAAACTGAAGGGTGCGACGGTCAAAAATATTAATACGGGAGTTGTACATACCCACAAAGATATAACGGTCAGAAACAGCCATGTCGCCTATCTCGGCATTAAAGGTCTCTTTGACACCTTTCCGTACCCATGAATCGATACGTCCGATCAGTTCGCCTGTCGTCAGGTTCAGCAACAGCACGGAACGGTCGGCGGCATTGGTATTGGCAACAAACAAAGTGTCCCCCTTGACCCGTACGGACCGGGGAGTGAAATTGGCCGGAAGCACTCCGGGAACAACCACCTCGCCGGCATCTGTAAAGGTGGTGTAAACCGGCTCTTGGGGAGGAGTACTGCCCTTATCTGAAGATTCTTCGTCCTTGGAACAGGATACACACAGGGCAGATATCAATAATAACAGATATAAAAATTTCAAATTCATGCTTGATTGTTTTCTCACCACAGACGACACAGAAAGTTTTCTTCTCTTAAACCGTCATCCGGATATAGAGGAGTGTACAAACCTGCATAATCTGCAGCGAATCGTAATTATTCATTTTTTTAGTCCAGCTCGGATATTTCAACAAACATAACTTTCCCCTGTATCAGCCGGGGAGCATTGGCATTGCGTCCTGCAAGATAGAATGTATCATTATGGAACAAGAGGCGTCCGGGAGTTCCCAGCCCCACTCCTCCGGCAAAGGATGAATAAGAGCCGAGCTCTTTCCCGGTACGGAGGTCTACTCTCACGATGCAGTTATTTGCGCAGACAACATACATTTCGTTCTGAAAGAATCCCATACTGAGCGGTTTGTTCGGCATGCGATAAGAGCGCAGAAAGCGTACCGGCTCTCCCTTGACCGCCACGGTGGCGGGATCGATCACCAGGATGCGTGAGGTTTCGTAGTCGGACACATAGATCAAGCCTTCATGCGCGCGACGGACTCAAGATTAAAACCGTTATTAGAAGACGTACTGTCCGTATTCTGAGCAAAGACAGGAACCTTAAAACGATTTTCAGGCGTACAATCTGAAATCTGCACCACTTTAATCTTCTGTTTGTCACGGATGAACAATTTATCACCGGCCACTTCGGCCCTTCGCATTGCAACAGAGAACTCGACTGCCATCCGGTACGCCCGATAGTGGTCACATACGAATAATCGTTCCGTCGGAACAGGTCGATCCGGGACGAACGGTTCACCACAAAGATGTAATCGCTGCTGACCGCCACATCCATCACCTGATTGTCGAACTTCTCGTTTTCCCGTTGTAGGTCCAGCCGGTCAGCGAATAAAGCAACTCCCCGGTCGAAGCGCGTACCACCCACACACCGTCAGAACCTTCGGCACGGTTGGCAATGAAAGAGTATCGCCCGAACGCCGCATTCCCACCGGATTGTAATTTTGGGTCCCCACTCCGACAAAGGCGGCATCCAGCTCTTTATCGAAAGTCAATGTAAGGATGGAGTCGGTCGTGAAACTGAATCCGGGGCACTATTTTATCGCATCGCGGCAAGGTGAGCAGCAGGACTGCCAGTACCGTCAGTATGTTATGTCTCTTCATCATAGCTCTATGTCGGGATTGTCGGCATCATTGATGCCGGGATTATAATCATTGTAACTCTTAAAGGGATTGATGATATAAGGCAGCATGCGGTGCTTCATCATGTAGCGATACACTTTCGGTACTATTTCATCGGGCACCGACCCGTAACACAGGCTGCTGGAATGACCATAGCCCAGACAGTGCCCTAGCTCGTGAATCCAGACATGAAGCACCCAGTTGCAATCGATTGCCACCCGGTTCTGGTAGAAGAATCCGGCCAGATATTCTTCACGCAATCCCAAAGCATTTCCTCCACCGAGCCCGGCGATACCGGAACCGGTAACCACTCCGAACACAAGACTTTGTTTATTGAGAATCGAATTCAGTAGCCCTTCACGGTCGATCTCCTTTCCTGCATCATTGTGAATGCTACCTTTGTAGTTCATCAATGAATCACGAAAAATTTCGGAACTGAACATGACAGCCATATTCACCGCCGATGTGGCATAGTAGCGGGCTGCATTTGCTGTCATGACTCCCCAGTTTCCACTGCCGTACTTTCCCATCTGGATACGGGTTTTCATCTTGATGGTCTTCAGCATATCGAATACAGAGTCGTTGCACGAAAGCAGCAATTCATACTGGTCGGGCGACAGCAGTGCCAGATTATTCACACGGACAGGCTTTCCACTCTTCGAAGCGTAGACGGCCTCCCATTTTCAATGGAGAATCAAGTTTGATGTTATAAAACCGGGGACTTCCTCAAATTGCATCAATTGGATGGTGTCACGCAAATGGGGCATCGTCAGCCAAAGGGAGACTTCCTTGAAATCGTGCGCCATGCCGTTGAACAGCCGGAGCTTTCCATCCGCCATCGAAACATTAAAGGGTTATTCACATAGAAGGCACGATCGGCGGAAACAATCTCGTCCACGCTTTCGCCATCTTCAAACATCTGTTCTCCTGATCGAGAAACTCTTGTGCCGTCATCTTCGTCAAAGCAGGCGGAGTGCCAAAAGCATCGAGAATATCGGCTGTATCATCATCCTGACAGGCACACAGCGAGAATGCCAGAAGCGAGATACACAGAATTAGCTTTCTGTTCATAGTGTAGGGTTTATTCATTTTGAGGGCGCAAAGATAATATAAAAATATTTTCCCACAAAAGATTCTTCCGGATAATCGGGCGAAACATCGCTAATCGCATACCCGATTACCACACAGGCTTTTGGGCAGAAACGGTTTATAATAAAAACGGCCGATCTGCCAAATCCATAAATGATTCTTTGTAAATTTGCACATAGTTATTAGATAAACATTATGAAGAAACTCTTTTATGGGCACTGTCAGCTTTGTTAACCCTTCCGGCGGCTCAAGACTTCGTCCCCGAAGCCTCGTTTTACGGCGAAAACTACTGGACACCCGACACACTGGGTAACCATCGCGCCATTGTTTCCGTGAACACTCCGCCTCCGTAGCGGAAGCTTATATCCCTGGCGCAGACGTGACGCCAATCGAACAAAGGGATTATTGTGATCAATGTATCTACCGGCAAAGCGGTAGACAATGTACTTCCGGTGGAAATCAACCGTGAATACGGACGCATCCGATTTGACGCAAGCGGAAATGCCGGAGATTATTATGTGTACTACCTCCCCTACCACACCTCAGGAGGGCCTATCCGAAAGTAAACTATCCTCAGCAACCGGATAAGGCGGATCCGCAATGGAAAGCAACCTGTAAAGCCACTCCGGCCGGAAAGGCGGTACAAGCCAAGCTGGTACGTTTCGAATCGCTGGGCAGTTTCAACAGCTTCTATCCGATGGAAATCATCGCCACAGCACAGGAGAAGCAGGCATTGATCGATGCTAACAGCAACAAGCCCTTCCTGCTGTTGCCCGAAGACCGTAAATATCCCATCCGCATGTTCGATGATCTGTCATACCGCCAGGTGACGCAAGGAGCCACAGGCGAGTTTTCGGTGAAGCGGATCTGAACGAATACTATGTGCTGCAACTGGGACTGTGGGCATTCAAGAATCCGGTGAACGGAGTCAAAGTAACCTTTACCGACCTGAAGGAAAGAACGGAAGTATACCTGCATCGGCTCTTACGTGTTTCAACACGGAAGGAACCGACTGGCTGGGACGCCCGATACATCCGGAGGTAAACGTCGGTAAAGGCCGTGTACAACCTTTATGGATCGGCATCCAGATGCCGGAACATGCCGGCAGAGGGATCTACCGGGGCACGGTCACCGTGAGCGACCTGAGCGGTGCTTCACAGGAAGTGAACATAGCCATTAACCTGTCGGACAACGTACTGGTGGACAAAGGAGACGGAGACTTGTGGCGTTTGTCACGTTTGCGCTGGCTGAATTCACAGTATGCAGTCAATAACCGGCCGGTGAAGCCATTCATTCCGATAAAGGTGGCAGACCGTACAATCAGCGTGCTGGGACGCAGCGTCACTGCCGGCGAACTGGGACTGCCGGCTTCCATCCGGAGTTACTTCACCGAAGAGATGACTTCCATAGGCAAAGAACCCAAAGACATTCTGTCACAACCGATGGAATTTGTCATTCGCCAGAATGGAAAGCCACTGCCCGTCACCATCACTTCACCGCTAAAGTTCGGCAAGAAGGAAGACGGAACGGTAAGCTGGACCGCTACCGGAAAAGCAGGGGCACTGGAGATAACAGTACTTGCAAGTATGGAATTCGATGGTTTCATGAATTATCAGATCAAAGTAAAGGCTGCCGAAAATACATCGGTAGACGATATAGCCCTGTTAACTTCCATGCCGGCAACAACGGCCAAATATCGTTTGGGAATGGGTTATGAAGGCTCATTGCGCCCGAAAAGCGACCAATGGAAATGGCATGTGGAACGGAATCAGGAAGGTTTCTGGTTTGGCGATGTAAACGCCGGCATGCAATGCCTGTTCCGTGCAGAGAACTATCGCCGTCCGCTAAACACAAACTTCTACAAAATGCAACCGTTGAACATGCCTCCATCCTGGTTTAACGACGGTAAAGGCGGCATCAGCTATAAAGAGAAAGGAAACCAGGTAGACATCAAGACATACAGTGGCAGCCGTACCCTCCAAAAGGGCGAAGAGCTGAACTTCGACTTCTTGGTACTGGTAACTCCCTTCAAGCCCATCGACACGATGAAGCAATGGACCGACCGCTACTACCACGGATACCAGCCTGCCGAGAAACTGAAAGAGGGCGACGCACACGCCTACCAGGCTGTAGACGTTGTGGGAGAAACAGGAGCAAACGTTATCAACCTGCACCACGGCAATGCGGTGAATCCGCATATCAACTATCCTTTCTTCCGCCCTGCCTTCATGAAGCAGTACGTAGACGAATCGCATGCCAAAGGATATAAAGTGAAAATATACTATACGGTACGCGAACTGACGAACCATGCACCGGAGCTGTTTGCCCTGAAGAGCCTTGGACACGAAATCTTCTCACCGGGCAAGGGAGGAGGCTATGCCTGGCTACAGGAACATCTGGACGGCGACTACATCGGAGCCTGGTTTGTAGATGCTTACAAGGATGCGGCAATCGTGAACACCGGCATTTCGCGCTGGCACAACTTCTATGTGGAAGGACTGAACTGGCTGACAAAAAATGTCGGCATCGACGGAGTCTATATCGACGACCTGGCTTTCGATCGTAACACGATGAAACGCATCCGCCGGGTACTGGAAAGTAACCGTCCCGATCCGCGCATCGATGTCCATTCAGCCAATCAGTTCAATCCGGCCGACGGTTACATCAACAGCATATTCCTTTACATGGAACACATGCCTTACCTGGACCGCCTTTGGTTTGGAGAATACTTTAAATACGAAAAGTCACCGGAATACTGGTTGACAGATGTATCGGGTATCCCCTTCGGCATGATGAGCGAAATGTTGCAGGATGGCGGCAATCCTTATCGGGGCATGCTGTACGGGATGACCGCACGCGAACCAATGGAATCCGTCCCCTCACAACTCTGGAAGGTGTGGGATGCATTCGGCATAAAAGACAGCCGCATGATGGGCTATTGGGTATCCTACAATCCAGTGAAGACAGGACGCAATGACGTTCTGGCAACCTCGTTTGTGAAAGATGGCAAAGTAATGATTGCCATTGCCAGTTGGGCAAAAAAAGACAGTGATATAAAACTGCAGATAGATTGGGAGAAACTGGGCATTGATGCTGATAAAGCCAGGCTGACGGCTCCTGACATCAAAGGTTTCCAGGAAGGATTCAGCCTGTCGCCAAAAGATAAAATAAAAGTTCCCAAAGACAAAGGGTTCATCTTTATTCTGGAATAAAAGTAGATACATGAATGGGGGCGTGCCGAAAATGCTGACCAGGCGGGAAAATACATCCCGGCACACCTCCATTTTTAAACTGACTCAGTCTAATTTTCGAAGCTAATATATAAAAAAACAGACATATTAGAAGAATCCACAAGATTGACAAAATTCACTTGCAGCCAATGCTACGGCCTCAGGTTCAATTGTAAAAAACAAAATTTTCCGGTATCGGATTTTCTTTCTTTTCCTCGTCATCCTCACGCTGAGAAGCAGTTAACAGTAATACTCCATAGTCCGTGTCATTATCAGTCTATTGTTGTTGATATTATATAAAAAATGTTTTTGATTCTGAGCATAAGTCCACACTGCAAGTCCTGCTCTTTATCATACTTAGATAGATGCCTTAGTAATTCTCAATAATAACATTCCCGAATATATCTTTTTTAATAATTTGCTTTTTCCCATGATTATCTTCGATTATTTTATTACCGAATATATCTGTCTTAATGGTCTTTTTATAACCTTTATTATTTTCAATGACAGTATTTCCAAAGATATCTTTTTTGATGCTTTTCCTATTACCGCGATTGTCCTCAATGACAGTATCTCCAAAGATGTCTTTCTTAATGGTTTTCCTATTACCGCAATTGTTCTCAATGACAGTATCTCCAAAGATGTCTTTCTTGATAGTTTTCCTATTACCGCGATTGTCCTCAATGACAGTATCTCCAAAAATGTCTTTCTTGATAGTTTTCCTATTACCGCGATTGTCCTCAATGACAGTATCTCCAAAGATATCTTTCTTAATGGTTTTCCTATTACCGTGATTGTCCTCAATGACAGTATCTCCAAAGATGTCTTTCTTGATGGTTTTCTTTCCTTGATTAGTTACCGAATGTCCATGATTATTTCCGATAGAATTTGCACCATAACTTCCTGTTATCCGAGGGATCAGAATAAACTGAACTGTAAATAGAATAAATAAAATCTTTTTCATGATGTTTTTTTTAGGTTTGCAACAAAAGTAAAGCAGGAAAATCATACCTGATCTGTGAATTCTATAATTACTTATAGGGAAAAACCTAAATTTATATGGATTTAAACGGTAAGAACTTATAAAGTACCCCAATTCGCACATCAAAAATCAAGCATCTATACCACTAAAATCAGTACATATCGGGACATCCACTCCAGAGTGAATACTAAAACAATCTGCAAGTAACGTTTGGCAATAAGAAAACAATTAGCACATGCAAATAGCATAAGCATAAATAGAGTTTTTTTTCTTGGAAAAGCTGAAATAAGAACTGGTACCTATATAGATAAAGTGGATGGTAAAAAAAATATTATTTTTTTCGGCTCTGCATAAACGATATAATGTGTAGAGTCTTCTTCATCAGGTAACAAGACCGCATTGGTACTATCCGTCACCCATTATAGCACACAGATAAGCATTCGGATATTCTTTTTGCTCAGAAAACAAATCGTTATACAGTCGAAATATCTTTTGTTTATCCTTCTTATCTTCATAAGTAGGTTGTGAATAGAGTAAGCAGAGGTAATTGTAAAGTGAATTGTAGCTATGACTCATGCATAATAAAATAATCCCTCAAAATTTAGGGACGATCCCGAATTCAGATATGATCCTTTACTCCCTTTTCTTTAAGAGGTTCCTGGCGTTTTTTTTAAAATTTCCCTAATATCATTGATTATCAAGGAAATTAGCAAATACAGTTCTTACATTCGACTAAATTAGTCTTGATTTAAATTATATATCTATTTCTTTAATGCGTTCCAACTGCCTATTTAGAAAGTAGTCAGAATACTTAATGTAATCCCCCGTTTCATAAAATCGAATCAACCCTTTCCTGTAATTCAAAATATCAGCATCTTTTGCTGAATATACAGGAATAATATCAGCATTCATCATGACAACACTTTCTATCATGCGAGAAGTTCTTTTATTCCCATCTATAAAAGGTTGCAGCCGTGCAATATTACAATGTAAGAAAACTGCCTTTTCCAATGGATTAGTATAAACGTCTTGCTCATATAATATCTCTCCCAATTTACTTTTTATTTCTTGCAAATCTTTTGGAGGAGCATAATCAGTACCGCTGATCCTAACTGCACGTGTCCTTAAAAAGCCTGATTCCTCATTAGAAACCAAACCTGTGGAAATAGATTGATGAAGTCTGAAAAGAGTACATTCATCTATAATCTCCTTATTTTTCTCTTGATGAATATATTCCAGTTCGGAAATGAATGTATTATATAGATTTTTCAGCATTTTAGCATCTTCATATTTCTTTTCGGAAGTGATGCCGTCCTTAAGTAATGCTTCTGTTTCAACATAGGTATAGGTATTACCCTCTATTCTCCCCGAATAATAGCACCATACAACAGCCAAGTCTTTTATCTCGCTTGAGTAAAGTTCCGACAATTTAGCCAAAGGGCTTTCAAGAATGAATGTTGCTTTTTGGCATTGTTCCTTATTGAAGATATGTTTCATATATCCTATCTATTGCTTAAAAGAGAGATTTTATTTCTCGATTTCATTATTATGCAAAACTACTAAAAAGTACTTAGATACAGCACACTTCCATTATAAAAGTTCTATTCTTAACACCCACCTCTAAGTTTTTGGCACACGCCACATCCTTGTCTATATAATCAGTAAAAATCTTTCCCCATCTTAACGCATAATAACACACGGCCTTTATATCCGGGAATTGCTTGAACAGGATTCCAGCCCTCCGTTTTTGGCTGTCCGTCCACTTGCCCGGTGCCTTGAACAGTAGATACCGGCTTCTAGCCAACAATTGCCTAAGAGTATCCTCAAGGAAGAGGATGAAGCAAGTTGCTCAGGAGACATGATTGACTAAATCAAAGTAAGCGAGTATGCCTGAAGGGAGGAACATAGTCAAGATTTTTACGGTGAGCCCCTTCTAATCCTAAAAAGAAAAAACTCTTGTAACATATACTGAAATTCAGTTAGTTACAAGAGTTTTTTTTAAGAGGTTCCTGGCGGATTCGAACCGCCGTACACGGTTTTGCAGACCGCTGACTAAGCCACTCATCCAAGGAACCTTGTTTCTCGTTTGCGGTTGCAAAGGTAGTACAAATTTTGAAACTACCAAACTATCTGCAACAATTTTTCTTTGTATTCTTTTTCTTGGACGAGCACTCCTTCTGCTTCTTTTCCATCATATCCTTTAATTCACAGCCACTTGCACAACTCGCACAAGGGTTATCATTTTCCTTCACACGACGAAAAAAAAGATAAATACCATAAAGAATACGGGCTACGCACAATACAATCAGTAGCCCGACTACCCATTCCTGCCAATTCATAAAAACATTCCTCCTATCTGATAGACGGCAAATGAAACAAGCCATGCCAACGCCGTGGTATATCCTGCCGTGAAGATAGCCCACTTCCAACTACCGGATTCCTGCTTGATGGCTACCAACGTGGCAATGCACGGGAAGTAGATTAACACAAACAGCATATAGCTAAATGCCGCAAGCGGTGTAATCGGAATTCGTTCGGCCAAACTGACTACATCGGCATCGGCATCATTTGTATAGAGTACGCCAAGTGTACTTACCACCAATTCTTTGGCACCGACACCGGAGAGCAAACCGATACTCAGCTTCCAGTCGAAGCCCAACGGTTTGAGCACAGGCTCCACTGCCTGACCGATTTGACCAATATAAGAATTTTCCTGCTGTTCTGCCTGGGTAGGGTAAGCATCGTGATCGGGATAATACCCCAAGAACCAGATAATGATAGAAGCAATCATGATGATTCCTCCCATCTTTTTGAGGTATTGCGCACCTTTCTCCCATGTATGGCGGAAGATGGATTTCATGGTCGGCATGCGATAAGGAGGGAGCTCCATCACAAACGGAGTATCATCCCCTTTGACCAGAAAACGACTGAACAGACGCGCCATGATAACTGCCAATACAATGCCGATAGCATAAATAGCCAATAGGACCAAGCTACCATTCTTTGGGAAAAAAGCACCGACCAATAACAAATAGATAGGCAAACGGGCACTACATGACATCAATGGATTAACAAGCATGGTAATCAAACGGCTCTTTCGGTTTTCAATAGTACGCGAAGCCATAATAGCAGGTACATTACAACCGAAACCCATAATCAAAGGAATGAACGACTTGCCATGCAACCCCATCTTGTGCATGATCTTATCCATAATAAAAGCTGCACGAGCCATATAGCCCGAATCCTCCATCAAAGAAATACAAAAATATAATATCAGGATATTAGGCAAAAAGACGATAACTCCTCCTACTCCACCAATAATACCATCAATCATCAGATCCTTCAGCGGACCTTCAGACATATTATCCCTGATTAGATTCCCCAGTGCCTCAACGAGCCATTCGATACCCATCATCGGATATTCACCGATCACAAAGGTACCTTCGAACATCAGATACATAAAAAGAAAGAAGATGGGATATCCCCAAATGCGATGGGTTACAATAGAGTCGAGCACCTTGGTTGTCTGTTCCTGCTCCAGGTGGTTATCGGTAAAAGTCTCTTTCAGAGCACCACTGATAAAACCATATTTGGCATCAGTCAAAGCCGACTCACTATCTTCATTCATCGTCTCCTGAATGCGACGGGCTGCTTTATCCCGCTTCTTTTCTACTTCCACAGCATTGGGCAGAGTATGAATAAAACGTTCTATTTCCGGATCATTCTCCAATAACTTGATAGCAAGATAACGAGTAGAATACTTGTGACGGATAAACTCGTTCTTCGAAATCTCCTCTTTCACTGCATCAATGGCTTTCTCCAAATCGGGGCCATGATTGATATGAATATGGCGGAACACTTTACCCACCGGTTCTTTGCCATGGGTATAATCAGCCGGATGTTCACCATGGTCTTTAAAATTGGGTAAGGACTGGTGCCAATCCATAATTTCCTTTGCCACCTCCGGATGTATATGCCCTTTTTTATCAATAAAGTCGGCACCTTCATAAAGGTTGATGACTACATGAAAAAGACGGTCCACACCGATATTCCTTTTACAGACAGTAGGCACCATCGGAACTCCGAACAACTTTCCTAACAGGAGATAGTCAAGCGTATTACCACTGGCTTCCAGTTCATCATACATGTTAAGAGCCACTACCATACGTACATTCATATCAATAAGCTGGGTAGTGAGATAGAGGTTACGCTCCAGATTTGAAGAATCAACCACATTGATAATCACATCAGGTGTCTCGTCGATAATATGACGGCGCACATAAATTTCTTCGGGAGTATAGGCAGACAAAGAATAAGTACCCGGCAAATCAACTATTTTGAAGTGATAACCCTGGAAATCAAAATACCCTTCTTTAGCATCTACCGTCACACCACTATAATTACCCACATGTTCGTGAGCACCCGAAGCCAGATTGAAGAGAGACGTTTTACCGCAATTCGGGTTACCGACCAACGCCACATTAATCGTGCGTCGCTTTCCAAGAGCAACCCGTTTCAAGTCTTCCTCCTTCACATCGATATCTTCAGTAAGCCCCTGATGATAAGCAGCCTCCTGTGTTTGTGACTTTGCCTCCTGCTCGCTGATAATCTCAATCATATCAGCCTCCTGTCGTCGCAGAGAGATTTCATAACCCATTATTTTGTATTTGATCGGGTCTTTCAATGGAGCATTAAGCAATACTTCTACGGTTTTACCTTTGATAAAGCCCATCTCCACAATTCGTTTACGGAAGCCACCGTGTCCCAAAACTTTTACAATGACTCCTTTCTCACCTGTTTTTAATTCGGACAATCGCATAGTGTGTGTACCTCAAAATTTTCCGCAAAGATAATTCATAACTTTGGGGCATGCAAATTATTTAGATTGTTTTTAAATAAGGAAGATTTCTTATCATTATTAGCAAAACTATTATCTTTGCAATATGATACAAAATAGAGTAGCACAATACATCGAAAAAGAGAAGCTGTTTTGTCTGAATGACAAGGTATTGGTGACATTAAGCGGAGGGCCGACTCTGTGGCATTGCTACGTCTCCTGCTATCAATGGGGTATACCTGCGAAGCTGCTCACTGCAATTTCCATTTGCGGGATAAAGAATCGGACAGAGACGAAGCTTTTGTGCGCCGATTATGCCATGAATCAGGGTTCTTTACACATAGAACATTTCGATACAACCCAATACGCCACAAAAACATATTTCTATTGAAATGGCTGCCCGGGAATTACGTTATGAATGGTTCCAAACGCTTAGGAAACAACGTGAAGCCAGTGTTATCGCAACAGCACATCATAAAGATGACAGTGTAGAAACCGTATTGTTGAACCTGATTCGCGGTACGGGTATCAACGGATTACTCGGAATTCGTCCACGAAACGGTAACATTGTTCGCCCTTTACTTTGCCTGAGTCGCGAAGAAATAATAGCCTATCTGCAATATATCGACCAAGATTACGTAACGGACAGCACCAATCTTTTGGATGAATATACCCGGAATAAGATTCGTTTAAACTTATTGCCCCTGATGAAAGAGATCAATCCGTCGGTGAAAGAGAGTATCATCCGCACTACCAACTATCTGAATGACGCAGCAACTTTATACAATCAAAGTATAGGGAGGCGCGTAAACGTATATTGACCCCCGAAGGCATCCGGATAGAAGCCTTGCTGCAAGAACCGGTACCCGAAGCCATTTTATTCGAAATATTACACCCGCTAGGATTCAACACGACCCAAATAGATAATATAAGGCAAACGCTCGACGGACAACCAGGAAAAGTCTTCCTTGGTAAAGGATGGAGAGTCATAAAAGACCGTGACCTGTTATTAATCGAAGAAGATACAACTACAGAAGAGTCCCAGCCACCTTTCCGGTTAGTTATGGAAGAGTACGATTATACTTCTGAATTTATAATTCCAAAAGATAAAAACACGGCTTGTTTCGATGCTGACAAAATAAATAAAACATGGGAGATACGCAAGTGGAAACCAGGAGATGTTTTATACCTTTCGGAATGACCGGTAAAAACATGTCAGTGACTACCTGACGGATAAAAATTCTCTTTGAGTGAAAAGAAAAGCAATGGGTATTATGCTTTGGAGAACAAATAGCCTGGCTGATAGGAGAACGTACGGATAACCGATTTAAGGTAAACGAGAACACAAAGCGGGTAATAATAGTCCGAATTGTTTCCGAACATTCAGATTTTATTGAGGAATAACCTAAAGATACGAAGCATAAATTTGAGGGTGCAAATAGTAAACTCTTTATAGGATAAATTGTATCTTTGTGAATATAAACCTTGAAAATATATGATTGATCTGGCCTGTAAACTCGATAGAGATACAGATGTAATAATATCTGCGATTTGACTGACAGATGGAAGATGGTTAAAGCCTGGAGTGAAATTCAGTACAGAGTAAAGAAATATAAATCATTGGTTGACAAAATAATAATAAACTAAACGCTTATTTGCTATGAAAGGAAAAAAGAATCTTTTAATTCTATTCTCCTGTGTTCTTACAGTAATTATCGCAGGACTGTTCGCTTGCACACGCAGCGCAAAGAAATTATTCCGTCATCGGAATATGCTCCTTATGTCAATGCTTATACAGGTGGAGTCATTTCTCAATCTTCTCCCATACGAATCGAACTGACTCAAGATCAACCAATGGTAGACCTTAACAATGAACTGAAAGACTGTCCGTTCAGTTTTACTCCATCGTTAAAAGGCAAAGCTTATTGGGTGAGTAATAACACCATCGAATTTCTTCCGGAAGAAGGAGAACTAAAGCCGGGCAAGTTATATCAAGGCTCGTTCCAACTAGGCGATTTTGTCGAAGTGGATAGCAAATTGAAAGTTTCGATTTCTCTTTCCGGGTACAAGAAAGTAATTTCACACTGCATACCGCTCCATTGGAAATAGCCTCTTCTTCACCCGATAAGGTAACCGTAAAGGAGAAATCCGTTTTAGTGATAAAATGACTAAAGAACAAGTTGAAAAATACTTTCCACTAACGGTACCTCTACAATCACCATAGGATCCACATCTAATCCATTAGAATATAGTTTCATTATCAGTAATATCCAAAGAAAAGAACAGGATTACGATCTTAAAATTACAGCAGACGGGGAACCTGTCGGAATGGACAGGAAACAAAGTGAGTCCATTACGATTCCTGCCAAAGACAGCTTCCGTTTCCTTTCCGCCGAACGTATCAGTCAGCCTGAGAACGGGATACAAATCGTCTTCTCTGATCCGGTTTCTGATACTCAGGATTTAAAAGGTCTAATCGAAATACCGAGATTCCATCCTATATTTTCCAGATTACGGATAATAAGGTAAATGTTTATTTTGAAGCCGGTCAACTCAGTAAACTGACCCTGAAAATACATGAAGGAGTGAAAACAATCAAGGCAAAGCATTGGGCGGTTCCCATTCTATCTCTTTCGGCGAACTGAACCTGAAACCTCAAGTCGAAATATCTTCTGCAGGTGCCATCATTCCCGATTCAAAAATCTTGTAATTCCTTTCCGGGCTGTCAGTCTGTATGCTGTAGACCTACGGGTTATCCGCATTTTGAGAACAATGTGCTAATGTTTATGCAAAATAACTCACTGTCCTCGGCCAACGAACTAAGACGATCGGGAAGACTGGTTTATAAAAGACACTGTTTTGGGTAAAGATCCTTCAAAAGATATCCATAAATGGGAAAACTATTCCATCGACCTGGCAGGCCTGATTCATCAGGAACCGGGTGCTATTTATCGTGTTATCCTATCCTTCAAGCAGGAATATTCGGCTTATCCCTGCGGCAGTGGTGAGAATCCGAAAATGCAATTTTCCGAAGAAACCGAATCTCTGACCAAGGTCAAATCTGATATCCTTTCGGAAGAAGATGAAGCCGTCTGGGACAAACCGGAAACATATTATTACTTCAGCGGGAATGAAAATGCCGACTGGAGCCAATATCGATGGGATGAACGGGATAATCCCTGCCATCCGTCCTATTATATGACGTCCGACCGGATAGCAGCTTGTAACGTACTGGCTTCCAACATCGGTATGATCGTAAAACGTAATTCGATGAACAAGCTTTGATAGCCGTAAGCAATATTCTGGACACCAAACCGGTAGAAAAGCTAAAGTCATTGTCTACAACTTCCAGTTACAGCCTATCGGAGAAGCATTGACAGATGCGGAAGGTTTTGCAATAATAGAAACGAAAGGAACACCTTTTATTGTAGTGGCAGAATCGGAAAACAGAAAGCTTATGTAAAAGTAGCCGATGGAGAAGAGCAGTCTACCAGTCGTTTTGATGTAAAGACATCAAAAAGGCTTGAAAGGATTTGTATACGGTGAAAGAGGTGTATGGCGACCAGGAGACACCTTGCATATCTCGTTTGTTCTGGAGGACCGTAACAAACGTATTCCGGATAAACATCCCGTAACTTTGGAGCTTTACAATCCAAGAGGACAATTTTACAGTAAACAAATTTCAACCAATGGGCTGAATGGTTTCTATGCATTCAAGGTCCCGACACAACCGGAAGATCCCACCGGATTATGGAACGCTTATGTAAAAGTAGGAGGTACCGCTTTCCACAAATCACTCCGTGTAGAGACCATAAAGCCGAACCGTCTGAAAATAAACCTGAAACTGCCCGAGATTCTGAAAGCTGCGGATAAAGAAGTACAAGCACATCTTTCATCAGCTTGGCTGACCGAGCAACGGCATCGCGTCTGAAAGCAAAAGTCGAAATGTCTCTGTCGAAAGTCAACACACAATTCAAGAACTACGAGACATACATCTTTAATAATCCGGCAACAGAATTCACATCAATAAGAACCGATATTTTCAACGGTACCCTGGATGAAAATGGTAATACCGGATTCATGCTGAAACTTCCGACCTCTGAGAATGCTCGGGAATGCTTCGTGCCAATATCACGACTCAGGTATTCGAACCGGGCGGAGATGCCAGTATCCAGACTCTGTCAGTTCCCTACTCTCCTTTCCCGTCATACGTGGGTATCAATCTGAACCAGCCACAAGGCAGATATATCGAAACAGACAAAGAGCATATTTTTGATATCGTAACGGTCAACTCCGACGGAAAGCCGGTAAATCGTTCCGGTCTGGAATACAAAATATACCGCATCAGTTGGAGTTGGTGGTGGGAAAACGACAACGAATCATTCGAAACATACATCAACAGCAGTTCCATCACCCCCGTAGCTACGGGAAGACTCAACACAACAGGCGAAAGGACAATTCAGTTTCAAAGTGAATTATCCAGATTGGGGACGCTATTTGGTTTACGTCAAAGACCGTGAAAGCGGACATGCTACAGGAGGTACCATCTACGTGGACTGGCCTGACTGGCGAGGGCGTTCTAATAAGAGTGACCCGAGTGGCATCAAAATGTTATCTTTTCCATTGACAAAGACTCTTACGAACCGGGAGAAACCGTAACAGCCATATTACCGGCATCTGCCGGTGGAAGGGACCCTGGTTACGCTCGAAAACGGTTCGTCTGTAATCAACGGGAATGGATCGAGGTATCAGGGGAAGACACTAAATATCAATTTAAGGTAACCCCTGAAATGGCTCCGAATGTTTATCTCCATATCAGCTTGCTACAGCCCCATGCACAGACGGTGAACGATCTTCCTATCCGGATGTACGGCATTATGCCGGTATTCGTGACCGACAAGCAAACCGTTCTTGAACCGCAAATCAAGATACCGGAAGTACTTCGTCCCGAACAGGCATTCAACCTGACCATAAACGAGAAACATGGCAGGCCGATGACATATACACTTGCCATTGTAGATGACGGTCTATTAGACTTGACCAATTTCAAGACACCGGATCCCTGGAATAATTTTATGCCCGCGAAGCATTGGGAATCCGTACGTGGGATATGTACGACGATGTATTAGGAGCCACGGCAGGAAGCTATGGATCAATGTTCAGCACAGGTGGTGACGAGACGCTGAAGCCATCGGACCCAAAAGCGAACCGCTTCAAACCTGTTGTGAAATTTATCGGTCCTTTCAGTATCGGTAAGGGGAAAAGCCGTACGCACCAAATCACTTTACCCATGTATGTAGGTTCTGTCCGTGCTATGATAGTAGCAGGTCAGGACGGAGCATACGGAAATGCCGAAAAGACAGTTCCGGTACGTACCCTTTGATGATTCTTTCAACATTGCCACGAGTTTTGAGCACCAATGAAGAAATTGAAGTACCAGTCAACGTATTTGCATTGGAAAACAATGTAAAGAACGTCAACGTATCCATACAAGCTTCCGGTGCAGGAATACAAGTGACAGGTAACAAGCAACAAACGCTTACCTTCACTCAAACGGGTGACCGCCTGATCTTTTCAAGTTAAAGACAGGTACGAAACCGGAAAAGCCACCATTCATCTTACTACCAACGGAAACGGACAAAACACCAAAGAGACCATTGAGATAGAGGTTCGTAATCCGATCCGGTGGTCACCCTGCGTGAAAGCCAATGGGTGGAAACCGGAAAGAGCGAAGAACTCAATTATCAGTTAAGCAGTGGCTCGGAAAAACAGTATACAGCTCGAAGTCTCACGTATTCCGTCTGTCGACATCAGCCGTTTTGACTTTCTCTACAATTATCAGCACAACTGTACGGAACAATTAACCTCTAAAGCTCTTCCTTTGCTATTTATCAGCCAGTTCAAAACAGTAGACAACGAAGAATCGGAAAAGATAAAGTCAATGTACAGGAAGCTATCCGTCAGCTATACGGACGCCAGCTACCGAACGGAGGTTTCGTTTATTGGCCCGGAAATGCCTCGGCAGACGAGTGGATCACCTCCTATGCCGGTATGTTCCTGATACTGGCACAAGAAAAGGGTTATGCAGTAAACAGTAATGTACTGAACAAATGGAAACGTTTCCAACGGGCAGCAGCCCAAAACTGGCAACCCGTTGCCCAAGAACAGAGCTGGTGGTATTGGCAGGCAGATTTCCAGCAGGCCTTCCGCCTCTATACATTGGCCATGGCCGGAGCACCAGAACATGGAGCAATGAACCGCATGAAAGAACTGCCTACACTTTCGCAACAAGCCAAATGGCGTTTGGCAGCCTTATGCACTCAACGGTAAAGAAAAAGCAGCCGGCGAACTGGTATTCAGTGCAAAAACGACTGTAGAACCCTATTCATCGAATAATTATGTATATGGTTCATCCGACCGGGACGAAGCAATGATACTTGAAACGCTATTGCTAATGAATCGTCAGCGCGAAGCCATGGAACAAGCTAAAATCGTTTCACATAATCTGACAAGAGAGACGTGGTTCAGTACACAGTCCACTGCTTTCTCACTGATGGCAATGGGACGTCTGGCAGAAAAGTTGTCCGGCACATTGGATTTCAGTTGGACACTGAACGGAAAGCAGCAACCGGCAGTAAAATCAGCAAAAGCAGTATACGAGACACCTATTTCCACTTCATCACGTGAAGGAAAGGTAATTCTGAAAAACAATGGAAAAGGAGCTTTGAATGCAGACCTGATCACACGGACCCAATTACTGAACGACACACTGCCTCCGATAGCCAATAACCTGCGGATAAGTGTAAAGTACGTTGATAATAACGGTTCACCGATAGATACGCATTCTCTGCATCAAGGAACAGATTTTATGGCAGTGGTAACTGTTGCCAATATCAGCGGTACAACCGATTATACAAATCTGGCATTAACACATATCATCCCTGCCGGATGGGAGATTTTCAATGAACGAATGGCAGGACAGATTACCACTTCTGCTCCTTATAGCTATCAGGATATCCGCGATGACCGGATACTGACTTACTTTAATTTGCAACAGGGACAAGCCAAAACATTTACCGTCCGGTTGCAGGCAACGTATTCCGGTGACTTTGTCATGCCGGCCATCCAGTGTGAAGCGATGTATGATGCCAATGTACAGGCAAGGACACAGGCAGGCAGAACTAAAGTTGTCAGACAAAGCATCGAATAAGAAAACTGATGAATCAGATTCTTAAGCCACACAATCTTCCCCCCTCCTTTCAAGGGAGGGGGTGGAAGATAAGTATCAAAAGTTGGTGGAAACCTGCCCTTTTCCTCCTTCTTGTCCTGTATATATTTTGCCTTCCCAGCCAATTATTCACCTCCCCTTACTCTACCGTCGTAACAGACCGGAACGGTGAACTTCTCGGTGCCCGTATCGCCACGGATGGACAATGGCGTTTTCCCCCGCGCGACAATATTCCCGAGAAAGTTGCCACTTGCCTGATTGAATTCGAGGATCGCCAGTTCTACCATCATTGGGGAGTCAATCCTTTAGCAATAGGCAGAGCCGTAGTTCAAAACCTCAAGCACAAACGTATCGTCAGCGGAGGAAGTACCCTTACCATGCAGACCATTCGGTTGGCTCGGAACAAGCCGCGTACATTCAAGGAAAAGCTGATTGAAATGGTGTGGGCCACCCGTTTGGAATTTCGTAAATCTAAGAAAGAGATACTGTCACTTTACATTTCACATGCCCCCTTCGGAGGAAACGTAGTAGGACTGGATGCGGCCGCCTGGCGATACTTCGGACACTCGGCTGAAGAACTATCATGGGCAGAATCGGCCATGTTGGCTGTACTCCCCAACTCACCCGCCATGATCCATCTTTCGAAAAGTCGGCAAGCACTCCTCGATAAACGGAACCGACTATTGACACACCTGCATAAAAAAGGAATTCTGGATACTTCGACATATGAACTGGCCATCAGTGAACCACTTCCGCAGGAACCTTTACCTCTTCCACACATAGCGCCTCACCTGACAGACTATTTTTATCAAACCCGAAATGGAAAATACTCCGTATCGACCATCGACAGAGGTATACAGACTCAAATTGAAAGTTTGGTAGAACGATGGAACAGTGAATTCAAACGGAGTGACATCCGTAATCTGGCGATTCTTGTGATTGACATCCGGACGAATCAGGCGATAGCCTATTGTGGCAATGTACATTTCGACAAAGAGCAGAGCGGCAACCAAGTAGATGTCATCCGGTCGCCACGGAGTACCGGCAGTATTCTCAAGCCTTTTCTTTATTATGCCATGCTACAAGAAGGAGAAATTCTCCCAAATACTTTGTTGCCGGACATTCCCGTCAACATCAATGGGTTCACTCCACAAAATTTTAATCTGCAATTTGAAGGAGCTGTACCGGCCTCGGAAGCCATTGCACGCTCTCTTAACATACCTTCGGTAACAATGCTGCAACGTTACGGGGTACCTAAGTTCCACAGTTTCCTGAAACAAATCGGACTGACTACCCTGAACCGTCCCTCAAGCCATTACGGACTTTCTCTGATTCTGGGAGGTGCAGAAGCCACGTTATGGGATATCACTTCGGCCTATGCCAACATGGGACGCAGCCTCAACCAGTTACCTCAATTCCCGTGTACACTCCTCCTGTCGGATTCCATCTCCGTTCATCGTCCATCGTTCCAATCCGGAGCCGTCTGGCAGACTTTTGATGCAATAAAAGAAGTGAACCGACCGGAAGAAATAGACTGGCGTACCATTCCTTCCATGCAAACCATTGCCTGGAAAACCGGTACCAGTTATGGTTTCCGGGATGCCTGGGCAGTGGGTGTAACTCCTAAATATGCAGTGGGTGTATGGGTCGGGAATGCTACGGGTGAGGGAAAACCCGGGTTGGTTGGTGCCCGTACGGCAGGCCCTGTCCTGTTCGATGTATTCAACCTACTCCCTTCTTCTCCCTGGTTCGAACGTCCTCAGGGCGAACTGGTTGAAGCAGAAATTTGTCGGCTGTCCGGCCATCTGAAAGGACGATTCTGTGAAGAAACAGATACTTTACTGATCCTTCCGGCAGGTCTCAAAACAGAAGCTTGCCCTTATCATCACCCGGTCACCCTATCGGCAAATGAACGGTTCCGAATATACGAGAATTGTGCCAATAGCGAACCGGTTGTCCGCCGTAACTGGTTTACCCTTCCTCCCGTATGGGAATGGTATTATAAGCAACATCACCCGGAATATCGTCCTCTCCCTCCCTTTAAATCAGGATGTGGAGAAGACCGATTCCAACCGATGCAATTTATTTATCCGCCAATGGGAGCCCGTATCCATCTGCCCAAACAGATGGATGGCAGCAAAGGGCAGTTGACTGTCGAACTGGTTCACAGTCATCCGAATACAACCATCTACTGGCATCTGGACGAGACATACCTGACGCAAACGCAGGACTTCCACAAACTTTCTCTCCGTCCGTCCCCCGGCAAACACTCCCTGACGGCAGTGGATGACGAGGGAAATACAATTTCGACAACGTTCTTTGTGGAATAGCCTCTAAAATGATAACTTTGTGCCATGAAACAGATTTTGAAAGAAAACGGTGGACTACCGGCTTCGATTCTTTGGACACTTGCTATTGTTGCAGGTATATCGGTAGCCAATCTGTACTATAACCAGCCTTTACTGAATATGATCCGCCATGAATTGGGTGTTTCGGAGTTCGAAACAAACCTGATTGCCATGGTAACGCAGATCGGATATGCCCTCGGACTATTGTTTATCGTCCCCTTAGGCGATTTATATCAGCGAAAGCGGATCATTCTCACCAGCTTCTCCATATTAATCGTTTCGTTGCTGGTGATCGCGATGGCCCCCAACATCCACGTCATCCTGTGTGCCTCGCTCCTCACCGGCATCTGTTCGGTGATGCCACAGATATTCATCCCGATAGCTTCCCAATTCTCACGTCCGGAAAACAAAGGGAGAAATGTAGGAATCGTCGTATCGGGACTACTGACCGGCATTTTGGCCTCACGTGTAGTCAGCGGGTTTATAGGAGAACTGTTTGGTTGGCGTGAGATGTATTACATCGCTGCCGGCATGATGTTGATATGTGGTATGGTAGTCATGCGGGTATTACCGGACATACGCCCGAACTTTCAGGGCAAATACAGCGACTTAATGAAGTCTTTGCTTTCACTGCTGAAGCAGTATCCCGAGCTCCGCATCTTTTCAGTCCGCGCCGCACTTGCTTTCGGTTCATTTCTGGCCATGTGGTCATGTCTGGCATTTAAAATGGGAAGTGCCCCCTTCTACGCTGACAGCCACATCATCGGTATGTTAGGATTGTGCGGCATTGCCGGCGCCTTATCAGCCTCTCTTGTAGGTAAGTATGTACGGAAAGTGGGAGTCAGACGATTCAATTTCATCGGATGCGGACTGATCTTATCAGCTTGGTTGCTTCTCTTTATCGGAGAGAACTCCTATTGGGGAATCGTTGCCGGTATCATCATCATCGATATCGGCATGCAATGTATCCAATTGAGCAATCAGACCCGTATCTTCGAACTCTGTCCGAGTGCTTCGAACCGCATTAATACTATTTTTATGACAACTTACTTCATAGGAGCCTCCACCGGGACATTTCTGGCAGGAACTTTCTGGCAGGCATTCGGTTGGCATGGAGTCATAGGCACAGGAGTGGCCTTGACTACCGGCTCACTGCTGATTACTTTTTTTTCAAAACGATAATCCGAATAGTAACAAAAGTTGTTATATAAATCATGAAGTACGGAGTAAACAGACAAGTGTTATTAATCACAGCCGGCATCGTCTGGATAGTGGCGGGAGCCAATATTCTCCGGATTGGTATTGTCACCTGGCTTAATGACTCACAATATTGGCTTTTTAAGGTAGGCGAAGCCACAGTTGTTTTCCTGCTCTTTTTTGTCCTTGTCTTCCGAAAGCTCTACTACAAACACACTCGCCGGATTGAGCAAAAGAAAAAAGAGAAAAATTGCCCCTTTTCTTTCTTCGATGCAAAGGGATGGATCGTCATGTGTTTCATGGTAGCAATGGGAATCACCATCCGGACATTACACCTGTTGCCCGACACTTTCATTTCGGTATTTTACACCGGACTCTCACTGGCACTTATGTTCACAGGCACATTATTTATACGCTACTGGTGGCGCAGAAGACCACATACTTAGTACCCATGCAAGAGCTCTCTCCGCTCGTTTTTCACAGAGGTCGCCCCCAGAACAGCAGGGAAAGCCGAAGGGAATAAAAGACCTAATGCCCCATAGACTACCCTCCCTATAGAGAAAGCTCAAATATCAGTTAGTATTTCCGGACAGTTATTAAACTCCATACCGCCAATTACCACGTATTTCTGAACGGCTGAAATCAACAGGCTCTCAGAAAAAAGGAGCATTGCCTATTCTTAATGTGGCTAAAGAACTTTTAAATATCCCGACTCAACTTCATGAAATAAATGACATTTGCGCCATTTATTGTATCTTTGCAAAATTAAAAGTGATGAAGATGGACTTGAAGAAAGAAGTGAAGGAAGAGTTTATCCGTTTCCAACGAAATGAGAAAACCGAAAGTATCGTATACGAACGACTGGCCTCTATTGAAAAAGACGAATCGAACCGCAAAGTATTACGTCTGATCTCAGCAGAAGAAAAAGCGCACTATGCCACACTGAAGAAATATACGGAAACCGACGTTGCACCAGACAAGTTGCGTATAGCCAAATATTACTGGCTGGCAAGAATCCTGGGTATTACATTTGCCATTAAACTGATGGAGTCAAGTGAAGAGAATGCACATCATGATTATGCCAAATATACAGATTATCCGGACCTCCGGCAATTGGCCAATGAAGAAGAAGTTCATGAACAGAAATTAATCGGTCTGATCAATGAAGAACGACTTGAATATATGGGTTCGGTAGTGCTTGGTCTGAATGATGCCTTGGTGGAATTTACCGGGGCATTGGCGGGATTCACTCTGGCCTTGAGTGACTCCAGGCTGATAGCCCTGACGGGAAGCATCACGGGGATTGCCGCAGCTTTATCAATGGCTTCTTCCGAATATCTCTCGACCAAATCGGAAGGAGGAGAAACGAAACATCCCATAAAGGCCGCCATCTATACGGGTATTGCTTATATCATCACGGTAGTGGCGCTGGTTGCTCCCTTCATATTGATCGAAAATGTACTGATAGCTTTGGGAGTAATGCTGGCCATGGCTTTGGTAATCATTGCATTATTTAATTATTACTATTCGGTAGCACGCGGAGAAAGTTTCCGCAAAAGATTCACCGAGATGGCAGTACTTAGTTTCAGCGTAGCCGGCATTAGCTTTCTGATAGGCTATGCACTGAAAACATTTACAGGAATAGACGCTTAAACATAAAAAAGGAAAAGAAGAATCATGAAAAAAGCCCCCTCACCTCTTGTCTCTCTGATCCCTCTGGTCGTATTGGTTATCATGCTGTTTGCCACCATACGTACCTTTGGCAGCGATGCACTCAGCGGAGGTAGCCAAGTGTCCCTGCTGACTACAACAGCCGTTTGCATACTGATCGGTATGGGATTCTACAAAATAGGCTGGAAAGACTTTGAACTGGCTATCACAAACAACATTACAGGCGTATCTACCGCCCTAATCATTCTGCTGATTATCGGCGCATTGAGCGGTGCATGGATGATAAGCGGTGTGGTCCCCACATTGATTTATTACGGAGTGCAAATCATACATCCCAGTTTTTTCCTGACCTCTACCTGCATTATCTGTGCCTTGGTATCGGTTATGACCGGAAGCTCCTGGACTACGATTGCTACCATCGGAATCGCTTTAATGGGCATTGGCAAAGCACAGGGATTCGAAGAAGGCTGGATAGCCGGGGCCATTATTTCGGGCGCATACTTCGGAGATAAAATCTCTCCATTATCGGATACGACAATATTAGCAGCCTCAGTTACCGATACTCCCCTCTTCAGACATATCCGCTATATGTTGATAACTACCGTACCTTCACTAATCATTACCTTGGTTATCTTTACAGTAGCCGGATTGTCACACAATGCCGGAAGCACAGAACATATAGCCGAATTCTCGGCCGCACTGGCAGGAAAGTTCCACATTACACCATGGCTGCTGATTGTACCGGTAGTTACAGGTGTACTGATTGCTCGGCGGGTACCTTCCGTCATCACCTTATTTCTGTCGGCGGCACTGGCAGGGGCATTCGCCGTATTCTTCCAACCCGACCTGTTACAGGAAATATCCGGTTTGCAAAATTCCGAAGGCACACAGTCCATCTTCAAAGGACTGATGATGACTCTTTATGGAGGGACCAGTCTACAGACAAGCAATGAAGCACTCACCGAACTGGTGGCTACCCGGGGTATGGCAGGCATGATGAATACAGTATGGCTTATTATCTGTGCGATGTGTTTCGGCGGGGCTATGACTGCCGGCGGCATGTTAGGAAGTATCACTTCCGTATTTGTCCGCTTCATGAAAAATACAGTCAGCATGGTGGCCTCTACGGTTTGCTCTGGTATTTTCCTGAACCTCGCCACAGCCGATCAGTATATTAGCATTATCCTGACCGGAAACATGTTCCGGGATATTTATGAAAAGAAAGGTTATGAAAGCTGTTTGCTCAGTCGAACCACGGAAGATTCTGTTACAGTGACCTCTGTATTAATACCATGGAACACCTGCGGAATGACGCAAGCCACGATACTGAGTGTTCCTACACTGGTTTATCTTCCCTATTGCTTCTTCAACATTATCAGTCCGTTAATGAGCATTACGATTGCTGCCATCGGATATAAAATTGTGAGACGCAAGTGAACAATCTGAAAAGGGAGTTGTTCTTGGAATAAACGAACAACAGTTTTAAACCTAAACAAAAAAAAGTTATGAAAAAGTTTATTGCATTAGTAGCATTAGTATTAGTAAGTGCATCGACTTTAATGTATGCACAAGAGTCACAGAGAGACATACGCCGCGCTGACCGTAAAGCACAAAGAGACGCAGAAAGAGCCAGACTGAAAGCTGAGGAACAAGCTGCCGACCAAGTGGCCTATCAGCAAGCCGTACAGGCTATCAAAGACAAACAGTTTGTACTGGAAGCCGATCAGGTAATCTTCAAACGCGGCCAGACAGCTTTCGTATCGTCCAACACTAACTTTGTAATGTTGAACGGACAGAGAGCAACCGTACAGGTAGCGTTCAATACTCCGTATCCCGGCCCTAACGGAATTGGCGGTGTAACAGTGGACGGAACCACTTCGGATGTAAAAGTGACTACCGACAAACGAGGCAATGTGAACTGCAACTTCAGCGTACAAGGTATCGGTATCTCGGCACAAGTCTTTATCACATTGACAAATGGAGGCAACAACGCCACTGTGACCATTAATCCGAACTTCAACTCCAATACATTAACGTTGAGCGGCAACCTTGTTCCGCTGAACCAGTCGGATGTATTTAAAGGCCGTTCATGGTAATAAGAGTGACGAGACTCTATTTAAGCTCGTAACTAATTCACATAACTCCGCTGCAAATCGCACAAAAAGTGTACATTTGCAACGGAGTTTTTTTATGGATAGATTATGAGAGAATATATCATCGCAGATAATCAGGACATCACGAAAGCAGGAATGATGTTTCTGTTAAGCAAGCAAAAAGAGGTAAGCTTGTTGCTGGAAGCCGACAATAAGATGGAGTTGGTCCAGTTGTTGCGCATTCATCCGCAAGCGGTGGTTATTTTAGACTATACACTATTTGATTTTTCCGGTGCAGATGAATTGATCATCCTTCAGGAACGATTCAAAGAATCAGACTGGTTATTGTTTTCGGATGAATTGAGCATCGGATTTCTGAGGCAGGTATTGTTCAGCAGCAATGCTTTCGGAGTCGTGCTGAAAGACAACTCCAAAGAAGAGATAATGTCGGCCCTGCAATGCGCATCACGAAAAGAGCGCTTTATCTGCAATCATGTAAGCAATCTGTTATTATCGGGAAGTGGAAATGTAAACACTGCTTCAGCCGTGCACACTTTCGTACCGCAGGAAGACCGTCTGCTCACACCGACGGAAAAAATAATCTTAAAAGAAATAGCTTCCGGCAAAACGACCAAAGAGATAGCGGCAGAGAAGCATCTGAGTTTTCATACCATCAACAGTCACCGAAAAAATATATTCCGCAAACTGGGAGTGAACAATGTGCACGAGGCTACCAAATATGCCATGCGGGCAGGCATTGTGGATCTGGCGGAATATTATATCTAAAGCAGAAGAGCGTACCGAAAATCAACCCAAATACACCGATTCATACAGACCTCGAGCAGCGACCGATTATTAAGCCGCATCTCTGTACAAACCGGTGTCATCTGAAGGAGCTTTCGTTATATTCTTATCCTATTTCTCCACTCCCGAAACAAACCCGGGATTCGGCGTCATAAATCACGCCAAACTGTCCCGGTGCAATTCCCTGTAATTTTTCGGAAGAAATAATCCGGTATCCCTCTTCGTCATGTAGCAAACGGCCTTTGATAAACTCAGGTGTATGCCGGATCTTAAATGTTACTTCCTCCTCGCCTGTCGAGCCTTCCCACGGGTTATCTGTAATAAAATTGAAGTCTTTCATCCTGAATTCATAACCATACTGCTGCTCGGCATCATAACCGTGGGAGACGTAAATAATGTTATCCTGAATATCCTTCTTCACAACGAACCAGGGTCCTCCTCCCAATCCCAATCCTTTTCGCTGGCCAATGGTATGAAACCAATAGCCGCTGATGAGTACCCAATCTTCTTACCTGTTTCAAATTCGATCACCGCCCCTCTTTTCTCCCAGAAAGCGACGGACAAAATCGTTATAATTTATCTTGCCCAAAAGCAAATTCCTGACTGTCCTTCCGACGGGCACTGGGCAATCCGGCCTGCAACGCTATCTCACGCACTTCATGCTTCATCAGCCCACCTATCGGAAACAACAATTTCGAAACCTGCAAATAGTCAATCTGGGCCGGAAATCAGTCTGATCTTTTATCGGGTCCTTGGCTGTACCCAGCCAGGTTTTCCCGCCCAGTTGCAAGGTCGTAGCATAATGTCCGGTTGCCGTAAGATCGAAATCTTTTCCGACCCGCTGCTCGAAACAGCCAAACTTAATCAGCTTGTTACACATCACATCCGGATTCGGAGTCTGCCCTTCCGTATCTTTTCTATGGCATAAGCAGCCACATTATCCCAGTATTCCCGATGTAAATCGACAACCTCCAGTGCCAAACCGTAGCGCCGGGCTATGGCAGTAGACAGTTCTATATCCTCTTCGGCAGAACAGTCCATGTATTCCACCCCATCCATACCTATTTTGATGTAAAACAGTGTAGGCTTGTAGCCCTGCTCACAAAGCAGATGTACAACAACCGAACTGTCCACTCCTCCCGATAATAATGCTGCTATATCCATTTTTAAATTTTCTCTAATGCCTGACGTAAGTCATCAATAATGTCCCTCAATATGCTCCGTACCTATCGAAGTCTGACCGTTCCGGGTTTAATCCCTGTTCCTCCAGCTCCTGCGCATTCAGCTGCGAGTGTGTGGTAGTGGCCGGATGAATCACCAGCGACTTCACATCGGCCACATTGGCCAGCAAAGAGAATATCTGCAGACTGTCGATAAACTTCGCTTCCTCCGTTCCTCCCTTTACCTCGAAAGTGAAGATAGAACCTGCCCGCCAGGAAAATAACGTTGATAGATGGCATGATCCGGATGACCGGGCAATGATGGATGATTAACAGCCGCTACCTTCGGATGGTTCACCAGAAAATCAATAACCTTCAAAGCATTGGCCACATGCCGTTCTACACGCAAAGACAAAGTCTCCAACCCTTGCAGCAAGATAAAAGCATTGAACGGGCTGATGGCAGCACCCGTATCGCGCAGCAACACGGCACGTATACGGACAATGTAGGCAGCAGCCCGGCAGCATCGACAAACCGTACCCCATGATAACTTGCATCCGGCTCGGTCAGTTGCGGGAATTTACCGGAAGCAACCCAGTCAAATTTACCGGAATCGACAATAACTCCTCCCAACGAACTGCCGTGTCCGCCAATGAATTTTGTGGCAGAATGTACCACAATGTCTCCCGTGCTCAATGGGACGGATAAGGTAAGGCGTACCGAAAGTATTATCCACAATCAGCGGAATCCGATATTTATGGGCAATGGCAGCTACGGCATCCATATCGATAATATTGGAATTGGGGTTTCCAGAGTTTCAATGAATATCGCCTTTGTATTTTCACGAATCGCCCGTTCGAAATTAAAAGATCGGACGGATCTACAAAAGTGGTCGTTACTCCATAAGCAGGCAGAGTATGCGCCAGCAAGTTATATGTGCCCCATAAATGGTCTTGGCAGCCACAATATGATCACCGGAACGGGTGATATTCTCAATAGCATAGGTCACGGCAGCAGCTCCGGAAGCCACGGCCACCTACTCCCCTTCAAGTGCTGCGATGCGTTCCTCCAATACTCCCTGAGTGGAATTGGTCAGTCGTCCATAAATATTCCCAGGGTCTTGCAATCCAAATCGTGCGGCGGCATGGGCCGAATCCCGGAACACATAGGAAGTTGTCTGATAAATAGGTACGGCACGCGCATCGGTTGCCGGGTCGGGAGTCTCCTGTCCAACATGGAGTTGTAAAGTCTCAAAATGTAATTTTTCGTTTCCATTTGCTATCTATATTTAGAGTTCATTGTCAGTGTCCAATCTTTATATGTGGCAAAGATAGAGGAATCCGGTATGGAAAGAAATCGCACATTGAAGGCATTTTTATACCACAATCGTGGTAGATAGAGCAGGTTATTAACTACATTTGCAGGCAAATAAAACATTATTGATATGAATAAACTTCTATACTGTTTCTTTTTATCATTTTCTGTCATAGCTACCTCGGCATGTACCGATGATAAGGAAGAACGGGAATTTCCTCCGGCCCCCGATTTCAGCCTGATGATCCTGAAAGAGAATCTGCACAGTGACGGAGGCGACGTATTACGCACCGATACTTATGTATACGATAACAATAAACTAACGACCCATACCACATTACAGGAGTTCTACGGGCAGAGCCTGACCCACGAAACGACTCTCTCCTACTCCGGTAACGAAGTGACATTGGCAGATGAAAACGGAAATACCGCCATTTATATCTTAGGAAGTGCGGGATATGCCACCGAATGTACTTACAAATTGTCCGACCAAGTCAGAGTACACCTTCACCTATTCCGGTGAATATCTTACCCGGATCGATGAAGAAATAAACAGTACGCCTTATTCTTCCGTAGAGTTGGCATACGACGACAACGGGAATTTAAGCCATATCATTGCCAATGGCTTGCAAACCAATTATCAGGCGGGAAATACGGAGAACCTGTATCAGCTCCCTTGCCTGCAAGTTTGCGAAACTTACCCCTGTCTTTCCACAACGACGCTATTTATGCCGGACTGTTGGGCCGTCAGTCCAAACACCTGATTATCGGCAACACTCGAAAGAAAACAAAGAGGAGTATACAAAATACACTTATGAACTGGATGAAAACGAAAAGCCAACCGGAATCATCGCTAAGACCACTTCTACAGGTACTGTGATCGACATAAACGGTAATGCATACGATGAAACAAAAACAGACACGAGAACCATCGGCATCACCATCGAATAAGGGGAACGACTTCAATCCTGCCTCCACGTAGTAATGTAATGCCCCATAACAATATATGTTATTTCGATTACATATATTGTTATGGGGCATTACATATATTGGCATTTTCCTTACAAACAATTCCTCCCCGGACTCACCGGCACCCTCGGATTCCATACGCCGAGGGAGGAACGGGACGTATAATCCCATGATGCCCCTTATCACTCGCTCTTTACTCTCCGGCAAAGAACTTGCTGAAGAAAAGAATCTGATAATCAATGGAATTATTCCAGTATTTTCCATTGTGTTCACCGGGACGGTAATAAAATCATGATCTATCTTGCGGCCCAACAACCGATCGTGAAAGTCTTTGTTCACATTCAGAAAAAATCATCCTCACCGCAATCTATAATTAAAGCAAGATCACCATTCTGAATCTTGTCGAGTTGATTGACTACCGTATGTTCATCCCATATTCTTTTATTTGAGGCCAGTTCACCCAACTGCTTGTTCATGCTCCAGTTTTTGGGAAAGGACGGATATCGACACCTCCGCTGGTGCTTCCTGCCGCTCCAAACACGTCTTTATGGCGAATACCTAACCACATTGCCCCATGTCCTCCCATGCTGAGACCGGTAATGGCACGTCCCTTCCGATCAGCAATCGTTTTATAATTACGGTCAATGTAGTTCACTAACTCTGAAGAAACAAACGTTTCATATCGGTACGCCGGATTCTTGGGGCTGTCCCAGTACCAACTGTCTTTGCCATCGGGACACACAAAAATGATCCCTTTTCATCTGCTATTTCCGGCAAGTTCGGTTTTATCTGAATCCAGGTCTTAGCATGACCGCCATACCCATGCAACAAGTAAAGTACCGGACAAGCTGCATTTTTCCCAAAGCAACATCAGGGTCACTACCAACACCTGCACCTCCTTATTCATAGAGGGACTCTTCACCATCAGCGTATCTACCCTTGGCACTAAGCGGCAATACAAATAAAAGCAGACAAGCCAAAATAAATTTCTTCTTTTCATTTTTAATCTATGTTTTTAGAGTTTGTCTTTTCAATCTTTCTCTTCCAAAGCAGAAGGGTTGAATTCCGTAACCGGCTTTTCGAAAGCTTTCCCACAATGGTCGCAGATATATTCCCAATGATTGCCTCCGGGCGGGACAGTAGCCAGCATAGAAACAATGGCAGCGCTGACAGCCCTCACACGATGCTCCTTTTAAGAACAAACTTAATCCGGTCCGAACCGCAGAAAGGACAAAACTTCTGTTCTTCGGGTATCATCTGATTCTGCCTCAGCAACTGCATGGCTGCTTCATAATCGCAATCCGCCACCAAGACATCCACTCCTGAGATGTCATGGACAAAACCCCGCAACAAGGTCGACATATTTTCATTATGTAATAGAGAATCAATACCTTCATTAGCAAGTGCTCCCTGTATAATATGAGCTTGAAAGGCATCATCGCAAGTAATCAGTTTTACGGTTTTCATCTTTTCTATTTAAAACTTTCCCACAAAAATAGCAGATAAAAACGAGAGACGAAACCATTTTATATAACTTTGCACAGAATTCACAAAGTATATCGAACCGGGCCAATGAAGAAAAATGTTTTGTTCCTGTTGTTACTCGGCCTGCTCACCACAGTCAGTGCGCAACCGACACACCGAATAAAGGGAACTGTGATTGACAAAGCCAGTCGTCAACCGCTGGAATTTATCAATGTACTGGTCTTAGGGCTGGGACGCGGAGGAGTGACAGATGCCGAAGGGCACTTCAACATCGGAGAAGTCCCTCCGGGCATTTATCGTCTGCAGGCATCTGCTGTAGGATACAAAACCATACTCACCCCCGAATATATCGTCTCTACTAAAGATCTCACCATCCAAATAGAAACAGAAGAAAACCTGACCGAATTAGAAGGAGTCACGGTTACTGCTTCTCCTTCCGAAGAGCCCCGGAGAGTCCTGTAGGGCTACGTATCATCGGATTGCAGGAAATCGAGAAAAGCCCCGGAGCCAACCGGGATATCTCACGTATTGTCCAATCTTATCCGGGCGTTGCCTTCTCCCCTGCCGGATATCGAAACGACCTGATCGTACGCGGAGGATCTCCTTCCGAAAACCGTTTCTATCTGGATGGAGTAGAAATTCCCAATATTAATCATTTCAGCACTCAAGGGGCCTCGGGAGGACCGGTGGGCATCATCAACGCAGACTTGATTCGTGAAGTCAATTTCTATACGGGAGCTTTTCCGACCGACAGGGGGAATGCCATGAGTTCGGTACTCGACTTTAAGCTTCGGGACGGAGATATGGAACGCAATTCATTAAAAGCAACTTTAGGAGCCTCGGAAGTCTCGTTAGCATCGAACGGACATATAGGAAAGAAGACATCTTATCTGGTTTCGGTGCGTCAGTCATACCTCCAGTTTTTATTTGACATGTTGGGGTTACCTTTCCTGCCAACTTTCACCGACGCACAATTTAAACTGAAAACTCGCTTCAATGCCAACAATGAGTTGACAATACTCGGGCTCGGAGGAATCGATAACATGAAACTGAATACCAAGCTGGATGGAGAAAAAGCGGAATACATATTGAGTTACCTGCCCAAGATACAGCAGGAGACTTTACACTGGGAGCCGTATACCGTCACTATGCAGGCATACATGTACAATCTGTAGTCGTCAGCCACAGTTACCTGAACAACCGCAATACCAAATATCTGAATAATGACGAAAGCAGTGCGGACAACTTATCCCTGAAGTTGCGCTCAGTGGAACAGGAGACCAAATTCGGATAGAGAACACCTCGACTTTCGGTAATTGGAAAATTAATTTCGGAGCCAATCTGGATTATTCCCAATACACCAACACCACCTTTCAACGAGTGTATATTGATGAAGGCAGGACGTTTGATTATCACACATATCTGGGTATGTGGCGTTGGGGCATATTCGGAACCATCAACTATGCAACTACCGATGAACGATTCACTGCCTCACTCGGCTTACGAACCGATGCCAACAACTTTTCTTCCGGCATGAAAGGGATGGGCGACCAACTCTCACCCCGCCTGTCACTATCATACCGGCTGACAGACGGATTATATTTAAGTGGAAATGCAGGACTATATTATCAGCTCCCGCCTTATACCGGATTGGGATTTAAAGATAACAATGGAGCATGGGTCAACAAATACCTCCGTTACATGAGCGTCAGTCAAGAAAGTCTCGGCCTGAGTTGGCATCCGGGAAATACATTCGAACTGTCTGCCGAAGGTTTTTACAAACAATATGATAAAATACCGTTCTCCATCGCAGACGGCATCCCCTGGCTTGCAAAGGCAATGACTACGGAGTCATCGGAAACGAAGCCTTGTCCTCTACCGCCCAAGGACGTGCATACGGCATAGAAATATTAATGAAATGGCTGATAGCTAAAAACTGAATCTGGCATCCTCGTTCACCCTGTTCAAAAGCGAATACCGCAACAACAAACAATCGGAGTACATCGCTTCCGCTTGGGACAACCGGTACATTTTCAATATGAGTGGAACTTATAACTTTCCACACAACTGGAGCCTGGGCATGAAAATCAGCTGTATAGGAGGAGCACCCTATACCCCTTATGATGTGGAAAAATCATCTCTTGTTACGGCATGGAATGCACAGGGACGTCCATACTATGACTACACAAAGTACAATACCGGACGCTTGCCCGCCTTCGGCCAACTGGATGTACGAGTGGACAAAACATTTTATCTGAAACGCTGTATGTTGGGATTCTACATCGATTTGCAGAATGTGACAAACAGCAAATTCAAGCAACCGGATATCCTGATGAGTACAGGCGTTATCGAAAATCCATCCGCCCCCATGGCAGAACAGCGCTACAAAATGAAATACATAACCCAGAAAAGCGGAACATTAATGCCAACCTTGGGTATCACATTTGAATATTAAATCTCGAAACAACTATATTATTAACTATAAAACTCACAAAATGAAAAAAGAATTGTTTTATTGCGGACTTTTATGCGGAATGTGCTTCACGACAGCATCCGCACAGTTCAAAATCGGTGGAAAGAAAATCAATGTAGGCAAAGTGGTACAAGCCGGTAGCGACGCAGCGAAAGCCATCACCTTGTCCGACTCGGACATCGCAGCCATGAGCAAAGAATACATGCAATGGATGGACACCCACAATCCGCTGACCGCAGCCGACAGCGAATACGGCAAACGCCTGGAGAAACTGACCGGACATATCAAAGAAGTAGACGGACTGAAAGTGAATTTCGGAGTATATGAGGTTGTCGACGTGAATGCTTTTGCCTGTGGTGACGGCAGTGTCCGCATCTGTGCCGGATTGATGGATATTATGACGGACGATGAAGTGATGGCAGTTGTCGGACATGAGATCGGTCACGTGATTCATACAGACTCTAAAGATGCCATGAAGAGTGCATATCTTCGTTCGGCAGTAAAGAATGCTGCAGGAGCAGCCAGCTCTACCGTTTCCAAACTGACTGATTCGGAACTGGGAGCTATGGCAGAAGCATTAGCCGGTGCCCAATATTCTCAGAAGCAAGAGAGCGAAGCCGATGATTATGGTTTCGAATTCAGCATCAAACATAACATTGATCCGTATGCAATGTACAATGCTCTGAACAAACTACTGGAACTCTCAGCCGAGGCCCCCAAAGAGTCTAAATTCCAGAAAATGTTCTCTTCACACCCCGATACAGCCAAACGTGTAGCACGCGCCAAAGAAAAAGCAGACAACTATACTAAGAACAAGTAAGTTCGAGAACCACAAAACTGAGTTTAACCGAGGCCGGATCCCAATATATGAGGTCCGGCCTCGGTATTTTTAAAAATTCATTAATAATTCCGATAGTTTTGCGTGAGTCCGTACTTTGGTGTAATTTGCGGTCATGAAACTATTCAAACTTATATGGAATTCTTAGTAATTATTCTTTTACTCGTACTGAATGGCATTTTGCCATGTACGAGATTGCCTTAGTATCCTCAAGTAAAGCACGTCTGGAAACCCTGGTCAGCAAAGGGAACAAATCTGCCCGGGGAGTATTGAAACAATTGGAAGAACCCGAAAAATTTCTTTCTACCATTCAGATTGGTATCACGCTGATCGGTATCGTATCGGGTGCTTTCGGTGGAGTAGCCATTGCCGATGATGTGACTCCGCTCTTTGCCATGATACCGGGAGCCGAAGTCTATGCAAAGGACCTGGCCATGATCACAACCGTAATCGTCATTACCTACCTGTCACTGATTATCGGTGAGCTTGTACCCAAATCCATCGCTCTCAGCAATCCCGAGCGCTATGCAACCTTGCTGAGTCCCGTCATGATTCTGCTGACCAAGATTTCATTCCCTTTTGTCTGGTTGCTCAGCATTTCCACCCGCCTGCTCAACAAACTGATCGGTCTGAAAAGCGAAGAACGCCTGATGACTCAGGAAGAACTGAAAATGATTCTTCACCAAAGCTCGGAGCAGGGTGTGATTGACAAAGAAGAAACCGAAATGCTACGTGATGTCTTTCGCTTTCGGATAAACGTGCCAACGAACTGATGACTCACCGACGTGATCTGGTGGTGCTACATACGACTGACAGCAAAGAGAAAGTGCTTCAGATCATCGACAACGAGCATTTCAGTAAATACCTCCTGATTGATGACGACACCGACGAAATAGCAGGTGTGGTTTCTGTGAAAGATATCATACTGATGATAGGTAGCGAACAGGAATTCAACCTTAGAGAAATCGCACGTCCCGCCTTGTTTATACCCGAAAGTTTATACGCTAAAAAGTTTTAGAGCTATTTAAGAAGAACAAAAATAAGTTCGAGTTGTTGTAAACGAGTATGGCAGCACAGAGGGAATCATTACCCTGCATGACTTGACCGAAAGTATCTTTGGAGACATTCTGGAAGAGGACGATACGGAAGAAGAGGAAATCGTTCGCCGACAGGACGGCTCCTTGTTGGTAGAGGCTTCAATGAATATCGGAGATTTTATGGAAGAGATGGGAATACTCTCTTATGATGATATCGAATCGGAAGACTTTACAACTTTAGGCGGATTGGCTATGTTCCTGATAGGACGTATTCCCAAAGCCGGAGATATATTCACTTACAAAACCTTCAGTTCGAAGTAGTGGATATGGACCGTGGAAGAGTCGATAAGCTGTTGGTTATTAAGAGAGAAGAGGAGGAATAGCAACTCACTTTTATATTAATTTAAAGCACTTAACAATGAAAAAGTAATTATGTTAGCAGCCGTCGTTGCTGCATTGGTATCCTGCCAATCAAAAGGAACGAAAGCTGAAGAAGCAGTCGCAGACAGTCTGGCAGTAGCTATGGAACCCACAATGGAAGAAACCCAGGTATATGAAGGTGTGCTTCCTGCTGCTGACGGTCCGCATCCGTTACGTGTTAACTTTGAACACACTGGCGAACGCAACCGATACAACGTATACACTGGACGTCACTTATCTGGATGCTGAAGGTAAAGGCAAAGACAAGACTTTTACTTCTAAAGGAAAGCCGGTAAAAGTGGGAAAACCGTCAAAGATAAAAAAAACGGCCATCAAACTGAATCCGAGTGACGGAAGTGAACCTGTTTATTTCGTAATTGCCAATGATACTACCCTGACACTGGCTGATGACAGCCTGGAAGTATCGGAAAGCGATCTGAATTACAACATTATCCGTGTAAAGTAACGCCGAATTAGCTTAAACTTACAAAAACAAAGCCACGCTGTACATATTGACAGTGTGGCTTTTCTTGTTTTATCGGCCCAGAAATTATTTCGTCAGTTTCTCAAAATATGGCAAACGTTCAAGGGAACATCTATTGTCATTGTCCGCCCTTTAAACACCTTGCCCCGATCATCTTTCCATCTACCCTTTGGCAACATTACGGTACGGCTTGTTCCGGATGTCAGCATCGGAGCTACCAGATATTTATCCCCAGCATAAACTGGTCTTTGCAATCGATGAATCCCTGGTGAGGGATACTGATATTCCATGTGGCGAACAATGGGTTCACCGGTCTTTGACGCATGTTTTGCCAACTCCAAAATATAATCTCCCATTTGCTGGTGAAGATGGGCATACTTCGCACAAATAGCCACATTCTCTTTACTGAGAATACGCCAAGGAGCTACCGAGAATTGCATCATTGGCATCAGGGCATGCACCTGGCACGAACGTACAATAAGTTCTTCATCAAATTTCTTCACATTCAGAAAAGCTCCGAATTGTCCTCCGCCTACCATATCGGGACAAGTATAATAATGCCCCAACAATCCGGCAGCAGTCATATCGGGAATCAATAACTGAGTCGCACGCCAAGAATAATCTTTATCACCCAGCGCTGTACCAATGCCTGGCCACCCAACTTCAAGATGCACGCAATTCATTGTAAGGAAAACTCAAACCTATCTCAGCCCATTTTTCCATAAAAGTATTCACATTGGCATTCTTATCATGAAAAGTATACTCTCCTGTCATATAAGCTACGTCTCCACCATCAAACTTAAATCCGTCGATACCATATTTTTCTTGATTGGCTTTTAACTGTTCCTTCAGATAATTCATAGCCTCCGGATTTGTGGTATCATAACAGGCACTGTAACCATTCCACCAATGAATAATGGCCGTGCGCCCGTTTTATCTTTCAACAAATATCCTTTTGCTTCCAATTCACGGAATTCGGGACTATCGGGCGAAACATAGGGAGCCACCCACAACATCACCTTGAATCCCATCCGGTGCAACTCGTCAGTCATCCTTTCGGATCCGAAACCTCTCGGTTTTGAAGTCAAAGTTACCATAATATCTCTGCCAGTTATCATCTACCATAAACACCCCTGAGGAATCCGTTCTCCACAGCTTTATGGGCATAATTCATAATGTCTTCCTGATTTTGATCATACATCAGCTCAATCCAGGTATTATATTGCGGAAGAGAAAAAAAGTAGGTTCCGGAATCTTTCCCGAAGGTGGAAAATGTTTAGCCGATGCAGCCAGCAAAGCCTCTTTCAGCGTAGTTCCGCCCTTCACCGGCTCTATCTTTCCGAGTCTGAATAAATAATCAGCTGCCCATCCTTTACTTCAAAACAAAACGGATTTTCGGCCCAGATATACCTGCCCTCCGAAGAAAGCATGAACGGCACTACTTGGTTGTTCATATTATTGCGTGACATGTCTTGCATCCGCAAGTGATCATTGAATGGCATTTGATTTCCTAAAGCCACGAATCCACCCACCATCTTTCATTTTGCAGGGTTCGATCACTGTTTTCAATTTTTCCTGTGCGACTGCACCGAGCAGCAGCACGAATGTCACGAGAAATAGTAAAGTCACTTTTCGTTTCATGATAGTTAGATTAATAATTAAAATTCTCAAGGGGAAAATAGATAAAAAGAAAGAACAGATCATCTATCGGCAAAGAATTATTATTTCCGGACCGTAGCTTCCCGCATAAAACAGAATCTAAATTTTCCGATTCCAAATTCTTGTCCGAATTTTGCATTACAAGCACCTGTTCAAATCTCCCTTGCCTATTTTTCATCGACCGCAGCCACGGTGGTTTAGAGAAGCTTTATCTTTTCACCGGAACTTTCGGAATCCAACAGGCCCTAAATAATTATTTTCGCAGTCACAATTCAGAAAAGAATAGAAAAAGATTCTTTCATTATATTTTTCTATCTTTATCAGACAGTTACACATACAATCTAAAAAGATGGAACAAACATTTAAAGCGAAATCCCAATTAGGAGTTTGGTTGTTCGCCATAGGTATAATAGCATGCATTGCGATCAGTTTCATAACTATACAAGCAATCTGGATAGGTACCGCATGTATAGGTCCCAGTGCAACCATCTATTTTTCACAAACATCCTGCAAATACATTGTCAAGAAAAACGGAGATTTACAAATAGTAAATGACTTCTTCCGCCAAAACGAACATTCAGTCATATCACTGATGTTACGTATACTCGCCATGCCTTGGGCATGCAGAAAATAAAGATCAGACACGCCACCGGGTTTGTCATGATAGATCCCAATCACCCGGGAACTGATAAAAGCCCTGCAAAGACGAATCCTGATGTAAGAGTAAAGAACTTTATTTAAGACAGGACTCACAACGGAAAAACCAATCTCCCATCTAACCCAAGATACGAAATGAAACACCTAAAATATTAAAGGTACATTTGCTATTATACCTGTTTTGCCTGAGTGTATCTGCACAAACCACGGACAGTATTGTCCAAAACTAAGCCAATACGCCTACCTGATCGATAATTTTTCCAAATATATCCCTCAAGAGAAGGTTTACATGCAATTTGACAATACCAGTTATTACCAAGGTGATAATATCTGGTTTAAATGTTTCCTGGTCACTTCCGACCTGCATCCGGCCACTGACCTGAGCAAGACTTTATATGTCGAATTATTAAATCCCGGTGGTGAAGTTATCGACAAACGGACATTAAAAAATAGAAAACGGACAATGCCACGGAGATTTCACACTAAACCAAATCCGTTTTATTCAGGATTTTATGAAGTTCGTGCCTACACAAAATATATGCTGAATTTTGGAGATATCATTTTCTCAAGACTGTTGCCGGTTTTCGACAAACCTAAGGCAGAAGGCGACTTTACGGAAAAAGAGATGCGGAAATATGCGACGGAAACTACCCGCTGGAGCGTCCCAACCGACAAAGGTAAAAAGTAAATTTAAAGTTCTTCCCCGAAGGTGGAAATCTGGTTCGGGGATAGAATCCGAAGTGGCTTTTGAGCGACAGATACCTATGGAAACCCCATTACCCTCACCGGTATTGTTATTAACGAAGAAAACAAGAAACAGCCCGTTTCAATGTAACACATGATGGACGGGGAATTTTCAATTACACGCCCACGGAGAGAAACAAAAGCAATAGTCGAATTTAATGGCAAAAACACCAGTTCAATATGCCGGAAGCCTTACCGGAAGGATATATATTACATGCCGACAATTTATCATACACAGACAGCATTGAAATAGCAGTGCAAAGAATTCCAATACCCTCCGACGTATTGGGACTGGCAGTCATCAGCGGAGGCAAACTATACAAATTCTGCCTGATCGATGTCGAAGGTAATGAAACGATTCGCTTCCAAAATAGATAAAAGTAAATTAGTACCCGGAGTTTCCCGAATCGCGTTATTCAACAGTAACGGAGAGGTCCTATCGGATCGTTTGATATTTACCTATCCCCAAGAGCAATTATCCGTTCAGGTACAGGCAGACAAAGAGACATACGACCCTTACGAATTGGTAAACCTTGAATTCACCCTGACCGGAAAAGAAAAGATTCCGGTACAAACCCCATTTGCCCTATCTGTGAGAGAGCATGAATGAAGTAGAATCAGGGCACAATATGTTGACCGATCTTTTATTAATGTCCGAAATAAAAGGATATGTCAACAATCCCCAATATTATTTCGAATCCCGGGACGATACACACCGCAAGGCAATCGATCTCTTATTAAGAGTGCAGGGATGGCGCCGCTACTCTTGGAAACAAATGACAGGAATTGAGTCTCTTGACCTTAAATACGGACCGGAGCAAGGTATCGAAACGCGAGGGCAGGTTGTCTCTTTCGTCCGGCAACTTCCCAAGCCTAACGTAGAAGTGTCCTGCTTCCTGAAGAAACGCGGGGAGAATGAGGAAAACAGCAGTTTCATCGAAGCCATCACTACAGATAGTTTAGGACACTTCTCACTAATATCCGATATATACGGAAAATGGGACTTGATATTGGCAGTTACAGTCAATAGAAAAAAGAAAGATTACCGTATTTTATTGGATAGGCTATTCAGTCCTGCCCCCCGAAAATATCATTATGCGGATATGCAGGTAAGCATTGCCAATGCAGAAAAAGAGAAAGAACTTATGCCCGAAGTGGAAACCACTCCCCTACCTGAAGAGGATATCGAAGCCTTCTTTGCCGCTTACGCAGATTCGCTGGAAAAGGCAGGTAACCATGAAAAGAACTACCGTTTAAAAGAGGTAACCATCAAGGCCAAAAAGAGAACCAAAGAAAAAGAGATATATGAAAGCCGTTCGAAATCGATTGCTTATTATGATGTACATTCCGAACTGGACGACATAAAAGACAGTGGAAAATTTATTGGTGACGACATACACGAACTTATGATGAACATGAATAAAAATTTCAGTCCTGTTTCAGGACGAAATTACCTGTATTATAAAAGTAAAATGCCGCTTTTTGTAATCAACTATGAACGCACCCGGCATACAGAAATGGATTATAATAAGTACAAATATATAAGACTCGAAGCCATTAAATCGATTTATATCACTGAAAATCTATCTACGATTTGCCAGTATGCAGATCCGCGATTGACTCCGTTCGATGTATCCGACTTATATAGTTGTGCCGTACTGATCGAAACATATCCGGAAGGTAAGATACCGACAGAAGCAGGGAAAGGTGTCCGAAAAACATGGCTCGACGGTTACAGCCAAGTTAAAGAATTCTATCACCCCAATTATTCTGTGCTCCCTCCTGTCCCCGACTATCGTCGTACATTATACTGGAATCCGTCTGTCACTCCGGATAAGGAGGGAAAAGCACATATCCGGTTCTATAATAACAGTAGATGCCGGAAACTGAAAATAAGTGCAGAAACTATCACAACGAATGGATTAATCGGTACCTACGGGAATTGATAAAAAACGGGAATCTCCCGAAAGAATACAGAGAAAATACAGTTTTCATTTTTCCTTTCGCCTGTTTTTACTTTTCCCAATATGGATAGTTGCCATCATCCGTGGGGAGGACATTCAGAAGTTTACTAAAAAAGGTGGCATACGGAATAACCGCGAAGCCACCTTTCTTTTACTTTCCAGCCTATCTAGCCACTATCAACTGGACACCAATAGCAAATATAAAATAAGCTACATAGCAGAGTATGGAAACGCCCAGGGAAACAAGCAGTTGTTTTATAAAAGATTTTTCCTGCCGCATATGATTATAATTGAACGTAGCACCCATGATGCCGAACAAGGCTCCAATCAACCCACCTAGAAAGACAAGTAACACAGGCAGACCGCCCACTATGTATTCGCGGATAGATAGCCGTTCCTCCAGATCGATTTTCTGTCCGCGGAACACAGCGACATGGACAAAATCAAAACCATAGACAACCTTTATTTCTTCTTTTTCCCCATTGGTGTTAATCACATAATATTTCGGATTGAATCGTCCTTGTTTTTTGATCTCTCTTCCGTCTTGGTATAAACGTTGATTAAAAGGACCGTATTTCAACTTTAAATCACCTTGTACACCTTCCAATGTAAAATTCAACTCTTTTGCCATACTATTTATTTTAGAATTAAGTCTATTTACAAAGATAGACAAAAGCTTTGATTTTGATCACTCATAAATTATTTAATTTAACGTGAATACGATATAATTCATCAATCTGTTATCTTAAAAAAATAGGAATACAGCAATAAAATCATTTAAGTTAGAATATTTAATCATAAGATTTAACAACTTACCACTATAATCACCGAAGATAAAGTTAGTATTCATTTCATAGCCAACACGCTATCAGCCATTACCGTTTATTGTCTCTTTAAAAAACAACCAGTCATTGGTGTAAATTTCACAAATGACGGCAACTGAAAATCTTTTAAATAATGTCGACCTCAGGTCAATTACTGATATATAGAAAAAAGTAAAAAAGAATGTAGTATAATGAATTAGAGGATAGCAAAACACTGAAATAAAGGAATAGCCCGACTATATATCTTACAAAAGGAATACAAAAAATAGAACCTTGCTTTGATTGATAAACTTTGATAATGTGTGTCGCTCCTTAAAAGTAACGTTCAAGCCAACGGTCTATATAAGAGGCCTCAAATATTGCATTTACAACTAGACACCGGCGGTGTGGTAATGACATCTGCTCAAGTAGCGGAACAAATAAAATCGATTTTCCCACTATTCTACATACAAGGTAGGTCCTCAAGGGTTATCATTGATCTACGTTGCTCCTCGTTCTTTATTATGCAGACTGATATGTTATATACTAAAAAAAGAAAGTCCTTGAATTATTGAAATTCAAGGACTTATAACTTTGTTTTTTTGTTTTCAGCGGAGAGACAGGCTCTCGAACTTATACTTTCACAGAATATCATAAAACTGCAAACGACTGATAATCAAGTGTAAATTACAATATAGAGTAAAAGTAAATGTTTCTAAATGTCTTTTGCTATCTCAATAATTGGGTGTATATTTGGGTGTAGAATTTCAAACGCACCCAATTATGAATATCAAGCGCAACATCATTTTTGCATTGAAGAGCCGGAAAAAGAACGGTGTGCCAATCGTAGAGAACGTACCCATCCGTATGCGTGTCATCTTTGCCAGCCAACGCATCGAGTTTACAACGGGCTACCGGATTGACGTAGCCAAATGGGATGCAGATAAGCAGCGGGTAAAGAACGGATGTACCAACAAGCTAAAGCAAAGTGCAGCCGAAATCAATACGGACTTGCTGAAATACTATGCCGAAATCCAGAATATTTTCAAGGAATTTGAGGTGCAGGAGGTCATGCCAACGACCCAACAGTTGAAGGAAGCTTTCAACATGAGAATGAAAGACACCAGCGAAGAACAGCCGGAAGAAGCCCTGTCAGCTTTTGGGAGGTGTTCGATGAGTTTGTAAAGAGTGCGGTAACCAGAATAACTGGACGGCATCCACCTATGAAAATTTGCAGCAGTGAGGAACCACCTCAAAGAGTTCAAGGAGGATGCAACGTTCAACTATTTCAACGAGTTTGGATTGAACGAATACGTCAACTTCCTGCGTGACACCAAGGATATGAGAAACAGCACCATCGGCAAGCAAATGGGATTCCTCAAATGGTTCCTGCGCTGGAGCTTCAAGAAAGGACATCATCAGAACATTGCATACGATACGTTCAAACCGAAACTGAAAACCACCTCGAAAAAAGTAATCTTCCTGACTTGGGATGAACTGAACAAGCTGAAAGACTACCAGATACCCAAGGATAAGCAATACCTGGAACGTGTGCGTGATGTTTTCCTGTTCTGCTGCTTTACGAGTTTGCGGTATTCGGATGTTCGCAATCTGAAAAGAAGCGATGTGAAGTCCGACCACATCGAAATAACCACAGTCAAGACTGCCGACAGCCTGACGATTGAACTGAACAAATACAGCAAAGCCATACTGGACAAATACAAGGACATCCATTTCGAGAATTACATGGCTCTGCCCGTCATCAGCAACCAGAAGATGAACGATTACCTGAAAGAGCTGGGCGAACTGGCAGAAATCAACGAGCCTGTACGGGAAACCTACAAGGGAAATGAACGTATTGATGAAGTCACACCCAAATACGCTTTGCTCAGTACCCATGCAGGAAGAAGGACATTCATCTGCAATGCGCTGGCTCTCGGAATCCAGCACAGGTGGTCATGAAATGGACGGGACACAGCGACTACAAAGCTATGAAACCCTACATTGACATAGCGGATGATATTAAGGCAAATGCCATGAACAAGTTTAATCAACTATAAAAGTATCAAACAGTTTCATAGATAGTTACCAATGACTATATTTGTAGAAATTATCATCACAATATGAGCAACAAGGAATCCAACATAGAAAACGAATTTTGATGCATTCATACAAGCGGTCGGTTCGGAAATAGAACAGGCACAAGTAAGGCTGATTGTTGCAGCCAATGCACAAATGCTGTTCCATTACTGGAAGATAGGCAATTACATCCTTTATCACCAGCAGCTGCACGGATGGGGAAGCAAAATCATCAAGCAGTTGGCAAAGGCTATCCGACTGCATTACCCTGAAAAGAAAGGCTATTCGGAACGTAACCTTACCTATATGTGCCAGTTTGCAAAAGCATATCCTTTAAGAGCGTTGCAAAGTTTCATAGAAACAGATGCAAGCCTGTCTGTCCCAACCATACAGAGTGTGACCAATGAAGTATTAAAACTGAATGACAAGCAATTTACGCAGGAACTTACTGCGCAAATACAATCGATTGATTGTCAATCATTAGCAATTACGCAGGAAGTTCCTGCGCAATTTGAAGATGTGGGAAAAACCGTGTCTGCCATTTACAGGATGGGAATCAGGGAAATAGAAGAAGTTTTCTTGACCTCTCCTATAGCCAAAATAAACTGGACAAGCCAAATGACTATACTTGACAGTTCGCTACCTTTAGGTCTAAGCTACTGGTACATGAAGCAGTCTGTGGAAATGGGATGGAGCAGCAATGTATTGAAAATGCAAATTGACAGTGATTTGTATAGCCGACAAATCAGCAACAACAAGGTAAACAATTTCACGACCACACTTCCGGCTCCACAAAGCGACCTTGCCAATTACCTACTCAAAGACCCGTACATCTTTGATTTGGCAGGAGCCAAAGAAAAAGCAGACGAAAGGGATATTGAAGAACAGCTGGTGAAACACGTTACCCGCTACCTGTTGGAAATGGGCAACGGTTTTGCCTTCGTTGCCCGGCAGAAGCACTTCCAAGTCGGAAACAGCGATTTCTTTGCCGACCTGATTCTATATTCCATTCCGTTGCACGCATATATCGTGGTAGAATTAAAGGCTACCCCATTCAAACCGGAGTATGCAGGACAACTGAACTTCTACATCAATGTGGTGGATGATAAACTGAGGGGAGAGAATGACAACAAGACTATCGGGTTGTTGCTATGCAAGGGAAAAGACGAAGTTGTGGCACAATACGCATTGACAGGCTATGACCAGCCCATCGGCATCAGCGATTACCAATTGAGCAAAGCGATTCCCGAAACTGAAATCAGCGTTGCCCAGCGTGGAAGAAGTGGAAGAAGAACTGGCCTCTTTCCTTGACAAAGACAATAACACTCAAAAATAGTTGCGTCCATGAAAGATGTAATTACAACGCTGATTCCCCGATACGGAGAATTGAACAGAATATATAAAGACTGGTTTGATAATAAAGGTTTCTCTTTTGAAAAGCAGAAATTCATTACCAAGTTCTATCTGGACTACAATGATGTAACGGTTCTTGAAACAGCCATTCTTGAACTGGTGTTTCATCTTCCACAGGAGCAATACACACTGATTCTGAATAGCCTGAAAAAGGAAGTATGCGAAAACATAAGTTATTACAAGAAAGGATGTATGCCGGATGAACAGACCGTTTACAATATCTGCTTCCGAGTTTCAGAAATCTATAAAGAAGCCATAGAAGAACAGCAATACAAGACGACCAAGCTCCATGCTCCGCTAAACGAAGCATACCACCGATACGATTCCATAGGTTATCGGGAACACACTGCAGAGGATGAAAAGCGTGCGGAAATGGAATATGAACGGTGCAAAGATGAATACGAGGAGAAAAAAAACAAGCTGACCGAACTCTACGATCTGCAAAAACAGACCAGAGAGAAAGCCCTGCAATATGCAAAAAGCCGTTTCAATGAAATCTATCGGCTGGGCTGCCACCTCAAAGAGACATTGGCGAAATATGTATTTGATGAAACAAACGAGCCGGAAGAGCCAGCCGAACAAGAACCAAATGCCCCCAACATACAGGAAGAAGTGCTGGGAACGAAACAGACTGAGTATTTCAATATGGAACTGCTTTCGCTCATTCATGTAACCTGCGTGGGAGAACAGTTCGAGAATATTTCCGAACATGATTTCTATACCTGCATGAACCTGCTACCAAGCGACACCAAACCCCAAATCAGACCGAGAGAAAAAATACGTACCTGCTATCTGATATTCCTGATGAGCGAAAACTGCCCAAACAGGACAGGGAGAATTGGAAGAGGAATATCCTGAAAATATTGGATATTGAGGAAAGCTACTACAAGTCAAAGTACAAAGAGCCTGTTTCCGATTTCCCCAGTGACAGCAACCGGAAATTTGCCAAAGAAATGGATGGTATATTCCGATAATCTGTGATATGCCCTGACATTTTACGAAACAACCACTTTTACCACTCAAATTAAATTTTTGAGTGGTATTTTTATTATCTGATATTCAGATAAATAACAAGATATTCCATTTATATCAACCACATCCTTACCACTTACAACCCTACCTAATTTTGCATCGTTCGAGAACAGAGATAACAGCCAGTGCGCAGGGCTGATTGTTAAACGACTAAATAGATTGAACGATGAAAATCTTCAAGAATTATTATCAAAACCCGTCTGGCAGATGACAGGTGAAGAGTTCATATTCCTAAGTAAGCACGCTTCCCGTCAAACGGAAACGCAGCCACAGCCCATTACAGACACAGAAAGAAAATATGTGTACGGAATACTGGGCATAGCCAAACTGTTCGGGTGCAGCCTACCCACCGCCAACCGTATCAAGAAAAGCGGAAAGATTGACAAGGCAATCACTCAGATAGGACGTAAGATTATCGTGGATGTTGAGCTTGCCCTTGAACTGGCTGGAAAGAAAACAGGAGGACGGAAATAACGGGAGGCATGGCTATGGACTATATGAAAGAGACTAAGGAAATATCGGCTGAAGAAGCCATAATCCTTTGGCAAGCCTCACGTTTGAGCCTGTCGAAAAGTTATGAGAAAGCACCTGAAATCCTTAAAGTACATGATTCTGTCATTGGGACATTGGGTAATTTCAGCGCATCCATCGGCAAAGCCAAAAGTAAAAAAACGTTCAATGTATCGGCTATCGTAGCCGCTGCATTGAAGAACGGCACAGTGCTGCGGTATGTGGCTGAACTGCCTGAAGATAAGCGGAAAGTGCTTTATGTTGATACAGAGCAAAGCCCTTACCATTGTCTGAAAGTCATGACGCGCATTTTGCGAATGGCTGGTTTGCCAGATGATAGGGACAATGAGAATCTTGAATTTCTTGCCTTAAGAAAATACACGCCTGAGCAGCGTATCAGGATTGTGGAACAGGCTATTTACAATACACCCGAAATCGGTCTTGTAATTATAGACGGCATACGGGATATGGTGTATGACATCAACAGCCCCAGTGAATCAACACGCATCATATCAAGCTGATGCAGTGGACGGACGACAGGCAGATACATATCCATACGATACTGCATCAGAACAAAGGGGATGAGAACGCAAGAGGGCACATTGGTACGGAGTTGAACAACAAGGCGGAAACCGTATTGCAGGTAGAAAAGGACAAGGGCAACGGTGACATCAGCCATGTTTCAGCCATTCACATCCGGGCAATGGACTTTGAGCCTTTCGCATTCCGTATCAACGACAAAGCCCTTCCCGAACTCATTGAGGGATACAAACCTGAAACAAAGAAGCCGGGAAGACCCGAAGAAGAGAAGTTCGACCCTTACAGGCATATCACCGAGCAGCAGCACCGTATCGCATTGGAAGCCGTTTTCGGGCTGAAAGAGGAATACGGCTACAAGGAACTGGAAGATGCCTTAATCAAGACCTATATGTCAGTGGGTGTAAAGCTGAACCATAAAAAGGCGGTATCGCTCATCACCATGCTCCGCAACAAACGGATGATAGTGCAGGAGACAGGCAGAAAATACACATTCATGCCTGACTTCCACTATTAGCCCATTTCCCTGCAATCACTTCACTTTATTCTCGGGGTGTATATATTAGGAATATAGTGAAGTGCTTGGGGAATGGGACTAAATCACTTCACTTTATTACCGTATCCTATATATACGAGAATTTAGTGAAGTGATTATAGACCGTACTTCCTAAAAAGGTACGGGCAAAAAGAAAAATAAACCAATTCACCAACTACTAAAACAATCATTTTATGGATATACAGACAGCCAAGCAAATCAGAATAGCGGATTATCTGCATAGTTTAGGATATTCTCCCGTCAAGCAACAAGGTGTCAATCTGTGGTATAAATCACCGTTAAGGGAAGAAGCCGAAGCCTCGTTCAAGGTAAATACCGAACGTGAACAATGGTATGACTTCGGTTTGGGTAAAGGTGGTGGTATCATAGAACTGGCTGCACACCTGTACGCTACCGACCATGTACCTTACATCTTGAAACGGATAGCAGAGCAGACACCGCACGTGCGCCCGGTATCTTTCTCTTTTGGAAAGCAAAACTCTTCCGAGCCGAGCTTCCAACAGTTGGAGATTGTTCCGCTGTCATCTACTGCCCTGCTTGCCTACTTACAAGGTAGAGGAATTAACATAAAACTGGCGAAAAGAGAATGTAGTGAAGCACGTTTCACTCACAACGGCAAGCGGTACTTTGCCATCGCCTTTCCCAATGGTTCGTGTGGATATGAAATCCGCAACCGCTATTTCAAGGGCTGCATCGCCCCAAAGGAAATCTCCCACATCAGGCAGTCGGGAAAAGCGAGGAATACCTGTTATGTGTTCGAGGGATTTATGGACTACCTCTCCTTTTTGACATTGAGACAAGAGAGCTGCCCAAATTATCCGGAATTGGACGGGCAGGACTACATTGTATTGAACTCCGTATCGAATGTAAACAAGGCTCTCTATCCGTTGGGCAATTACGAACGCATCCACTGCTTTTTCGACAACGACCATGCAGGACTGGAAGCACTCCGGCAAATCCGCATGGAATACGGCAGAGAGCGGTACATCCGGGACGCTTCGCAGATTTACAGAGGATGCAAGGACTTGAACGAATACTTACAGAAACAGATTGAAAGAAAAAGGCAGCTCCAGTCCGCCAAAGGGGTGCGCAGCCAATCACCGGAAAAGAAGAACGGCTTCCAGTTATAGCCCACTATAACTACACGCTTTCGTAGTTGTGGGCTCTCCGAGGGATTAGGGCTTTGCCCTAATGACCCACTCAGGGCGTTTCACCCTGAGAACCCGAGCAAAGAGTGACCCTCTCTTTGCAATCTCCGCTTATGGGTTACCCCTAAGAACCCCTCTGCGAAAGCGAGCAAAGCAAATCAATTGTAAACAAAGGAAAGAAGCTATGGCAACAAAATCAAGCATACATATCAAGCCTTGCAACATCGCATCGAGCAGGGCACACAACCGAAGGACTGCCGAGTATATGCGTAACATCGGGGAGTCCAGAATCTATGTCGTTCCCGAACTTTCCACCGATAACGAACAGTGGATAAATCCCGACTTCGGCACTCCCGAACTGCGAACTCATTATGACAATATCAAGCAAATGGTCAAGGAAAAGACCGGACGTGCCATGCAGGAAAAGGAAAGGGAACGCAAGGGAAAGAATGGAAAGATTATCAAGGTGGCGGGATGCTCACCCATCCGTGAAGGAGTATTGCTTATCAGACCGGACACCACACTGGCTGATGTACGCAAATTCGGTGAAGAGTGCCAAAGACGCTGGGGCATCACTCCGCTACAGATTTTCCTGCATAAAGACGAAGGGCATTGGCTGAACGGTCAGCCGGAAGCAGAAGACAAGGAGAGCTTCAAGTCGGTAACAGATGGTTCAAACCAAATTATCATGCTCATGTCGTATTCGACTGGATGAACCATGAAACTGGAAAGAGCCGAAAGCTCAATGACGAGGATATGGCAACCATGCAGACCCTTGCTTCCGATATTCTCCTGATGGAACGTGGACAGGCAAAAGCTGTCACAGGTAAAGAGCATCTGGAACGAAATGATTTCATCATTGAGAAGCAGAAAGCCGAACTGCAACGTATAGAGGAAACCAAGCGACACAAGGAACAACAAGTAAGCCTTGCCGAACAGGAACTCAAACAGGTAAAAGCAGAGATACGCACGGACAAACTAAAGAAAACAGCCACCAATGCTGCTACCGCCATAGCAAGCGGTGTAGGTTCTCTTTTCGGAAGCGGTAAGCTGAAAGAACTGGAACATCACATCGAGCAGCTACATCAGGAAATTACCAAACGGGACAAAGCTACTGATGAATTAAAATTCAGATACAACAAATACAGGAACAGCATAGCAGACAAATTCGTAATCTTCAAAGAATACATAATCAAGAACTTGAAGCCAAAGACAAGGAAATATCACGATTGAGCACCTTGCTTGAAAAAGCCCACAAATGGTTTCCCATGTTCAAAGAGATGTTGAGAATGGAAAAATTATGCGCTGTTATCGGGTTTACCAAAGACATGATAGAAAACCTCTTGACAAAGAAAGAATCCATACAATGTAGTGGCAAAATTTATTCCGAAGAACACAGGTGGAAATTTGACATCAAGAATGATATTTTTAGGGTTGAGAAACATCCGATGGATAGTGGTAAGCTTATGCTGACCATAAACCGACAACCCATAGTACAATGGTTTAAGGAACAATGGGAAAAGTTACAGCAGAATCTACGTAACTCGGTGCAGAGATAGAGCAAAAATCCAGAGGATTTAGAATATAGAATAGCCTATTATTAATAAAATCAAGTATCTATGCATCCAAACAGATTGTTTTTATTACAGAATCAAAATCCTAAGAATTTATAAAAAATGAAGCCTAAAGAAGTTTTGGAAAAATGGATAGATTGCTTTAACAAAGCAGATGCTTATCATATAGCAGAGCTGTATGCTACTAATGCAGTAAATCATCAAGTCGCAAACGAACCAATAATAGGTAAAGAATCAATCTACAAAATGTTTGTGAATGAATTTGCCACTGCTAAAATGGTTTGTATGGTGGAAAATATTTTTGAAGATGGCGAATGGGCTATCATGGAATGGAAAGACTCTCTTGGACTTCGTGGATGCGGATTTTTTCATGTAAAAGATAACAAAATCGTCTTTCAAAGAGGGTATTGGGATAAACTTTCATTCTTGAAGCAACACAATCTTCCAATTGAATAAGTACTATCAGAATACGGACTGGGAAATTGAAATACCCAGTCCGAGTTATATAATGAATTTTACTTGTTAAACTATTTAAAGTCAGTTGGATAACAAACCATACCTTTCACATTCTCAGTAGCTCCAGGTATTAATTCAGCCACCATGCAATATTCATGAGAGACTTCGAAAGGAAATTCAATTCCTAAATCGATAGCCTTGCGATAGCCAAATCGAGGATAATACTCTTTATGCCCCAATACGACTGCTGTGCCGTAACCCAAAAGTGCTGCCCTCTGATGGGCTTACTGAATCAACATCCCCCCCAATTCCCTTACGCTGGAATTCCGGCAAGACTGCCAATGGAGCTACACTCAGGGATGTGACAGACTGGGTGTCACTGTCTATCTTTACTTCTGTAAGTAAGATATACCAGACAATTTGTTTTTCTGTCATTTTCTTGTTCTTATCTAATTGTTAGGCTCATTGTTGTTATACATTGTTTAATTATAGATAAATCGTGAATATCCTTCTCTCTTAAATCGTAGCCCGAATGGAATACTTGTTGCCCTTTTGCAGAAATGCAAGGGATGCTTCTGCCTTCAAAGACTGCTGTTCCAAAATAGTCTGGTTGAAATTCATACCAGCCTCCATCCAAGTCGGCTTGTTTGGAAGTGCCGTCCGCATTCAAGACAAAAGGATGGATATCAATATAGCCTAATTCTTTGCTATACAGTTCCATACGGGTGGGCAACCAATTTGTTTCAATTTGATATCCTCTCTCCTGCAAAGATCAAGGAGTTGGTCTGTATAATTGGCATCAAAATCAATGTCAATATCTCTATGCAAGCGGGTTTGCTGTCCGTACAAGACATCCACTCCCCAGCCTCCATCCAACCAAAACTGCATGTCCAGGCTTTCCAACAAGTCCAAAACTTGAAATAACTCTGTAATCGTAGTGTGTTCTTTCTTTGTCATATAATAATTCTTTAATAAATAATACTATGCGTAATTATCCAACTGCTTGATTGAAGAAATAAAATTTGCACCCACTCCAATCAGAAAGATAACCCATCCGCTGATCATAAAGACGGATGTGATACCCCATGCTTCCACCCAATATCCTGAAGCTACGATACCCAGCATTGATGGAAAGGTACTCAAACTAAAGATGAGAGAAAAAGTCCGTCCAAGCATGTCCGAAGCCAAGTTCTGCTGAATAATAGCGATGAAAAGCGCATGGTAAATGGAATAGGCTATGCCTCCTGTAAATGTTAGGCAAACAAAACCTATAAATGCGCTTGATGGTAAATAACTGGCGCTAATCAGATACAATCCCAATATCACATAAGCCGTATGCATCACTAATGTTTGCTTGCTTTTCAAAGCCTTACAGGCAAGTACTAAACCGCCCAACAATGCCCCTGAGCCCCAACCCATTTCCACAACTCCCATTTGCAAAATGTTTCCGTTGAAATGCAGAAGCGTCATAAAAGGAAATAACGTAAAAACAGGCATAAGGACAAAAGTCACCAGCGTAAAGCATACGAATAAAGGCAAAATGCCCATTGTACGCCGCAAGGTATGCCAACATTCCGTCAGTTCTTTTTTGAAATCTGGAAGAACTTTCGTTTTTTGAAGAGAAGGAATCTGGACACAAAGTAAGGTCAGACAAGCAGCAACAGCTCCGATCACATCTATGAGCAGAATATACTGTATGGGAAGCCAAACAACGAGGCTTGCCCCTACAACGGGAGCTATCACCTCACTGAAGGATTGAATGGAATGGTACAAACCTGATACCCTGACAAGATGGTGCTTGGGAACCAGTAGAGGGATGCTTGCCTGTAAAGCAGGTGCATGAAACGTACTGCCTATTGAACGACAAGCAGTCAATAGATAAAAAAAAGAAAGGTCTTTATAACCCTTGGTTATCACAATAAAAAGACATAGGGTACAGAACGCGATGAACAAGTCCGAATAAAACATCGTTTTCTTTCGATTCCATCTGTCAACATAGACCCGGCAAACAAGCCTAATACAAATTGTGGTAAAAATCCAGCTAAAATAGCCAGAGATAAAGCTGTCGGGGATTTAAATTCGTTGCTAATACAAAAAAAATAATGGAGAAGCCAACAATCGTACTTGTTAAAATAGATATGAGTTGGCCTATTCCTATCACGGCCAAAGTTGATTTCCAATGATTCATTGTGCTAATATTTCATGCGTTTATAGATAAGTACTTTCGTACATTAAGCAAAACGAAATTCTATCCACACAAAAAACTTGTATTATAATCCACTCCTGACGTTGGAATACAATAACAAATACTTTCAGGACGATGTAAAGTCCTGAAAAATCAAACTGAATGGATAGATAAATATTAGTCTTTTCTCATCGGATTCTTTTAATATCGCTACTCTTTTATTATGTAGTGGTTGTATTATCTTAAATAAAACAAAAACACCGACTTTACATTCTTGGGTGTAAAACTGGGTGTTTGTTTTGCAATCTGCTGATTTTCAGCGTTTGTTGCGGAGAGACAGGGATTCGAACCCCGGGTACCTCGCAGTACAACGGTTTTCAAGACCGCCGCAATCGACCACTCTGCCACCTCTCCAGAACTACGGTTAAGTAGTGCTTTTCTCTTAAAGCGCTGCAAAGGTACGAATCATTTTTTAACTTGCAAATTATTCCGCAAAAAAATATTAGAAAAGTATATTTGGAAGTAATAACCGCCCTCTGGCTTCTCCCCATAAATAGGTATTTTTATGCTATTCAACATAAAATAGGACCCTTTTATATACCTAAACCGAAAAAAGGTTGTAAATTTGCGCGCTCTAAAGGATAACTAACCACTAACTGATTAATTTTATGGAACTGAATAAGACCTTTAAAGATGGACTTTGGAGCAAAGAAATCAATGTAAGGGATTTCGTTAGTAACAACATCACTCCTTATGAAGGGGATGCTTCTTTCCTGCAAGGACCTACCGAACGCACCAAAGCTGTCTGGAATCACTGTCTCAAAGCTCTCGAAGAAGAGAGAAACAATAATGGTATTCGTGCACTCGACTACACAACTGTATCTACTATAACCTCTCACCCTGCCGGCTACATCGATAAAGAGAACGAACTGATCGTCGGACTACAGACCGATCAGGTGTTAAAACGTGCCATCAAACCGTTTGGCGGAATCAATGTGGTTATGAAAGCTTGCCGTGAAAACGGAGTGGAAGTAGATGACAGAGTTAAGGATATCTTCACTCACTATCGCAAGACTCACAATGATGGGGTATTCGATGTGTATACCGAAGAAATTCGTTCGTTCCGTTCCTTGGGATTCCTTACCGGACTTCCCGACAACTATGCACGCGGACGTATCATCGGTGATTATCGCCGCCTGGCTCTCTATGGTCTTGACCGTCTGATAGAAGCTAAAAAAGAAGATCTGCATAATCTGACAGGTCCTATGACTGAAGCCCGCATTCGTCTTCGCGAAGAAGTAGCCGAGCAAATCAAGGCCCTGAAAGAGATTAAAGTATTGGGCGAATATTATGGTTTGGATCTGAGCCGACCGGCATATACCGCACAGGAAGCTGTACAATGGGTGTATATGGCTTATCTGGCTGCCGTAAAAGAGCAGGATGGTGCTGCCATGTCACTGGGTAATGTATCTTCATTCCTCGACATCTATCTTGAATATGAATTAAGCCAGGGTACGATAACCGAAACATTCGCTCAGGAACTGATCGACCAATTCGTTATCAAACTCCGTATGGTACGCCACTTGCGTATGCAGTCGTACAACGATATTTTTGCGGGTGATCCCACATGGGTGACCGAATCTATCGGTGGACGTTTCAATGATGGACGTACCAAAGTTACTAAAACTTCTTTCCGCTTCTTGCAGACACTTTATAACTTAGGCCCGTCACCGGAACCTAACATGACTGTACTATGGAGCCCTGAGTTACCCGAAGGTTTCAAAGCATTCTGTGCACAAGTATCTATCGACACTTCTTCCGTACAATACGAAAACGACGACCTGATGCGTGAAGTCCGTCAATCGGATGACTACGGAATCGCTTGTTGTGTTTCATATCAGGAAATCGGAAAGCAGATTCAGTTCTTCGGTGCACGTGCCAACCTTGCCAAAGCCCTGCTACTGGCTATCAACGGAGGACGTTGCGAAAATACAGGTACAGTTATGGTAAAAGACATCCCTGTATTGACCGGTGAAACACTGAAGTTCGAAGAAGTAATGGCCAACTATAAGAAAGTATTGATACAAATTGCACGTGTATACAACGAAGCAATGAATATCATACATTACATGCACGATAAGTATTACTACGAAAAGGCGCAGATGGCTTTCGTGGATACTGATCCCCGCATTAACCTCGCTTATGGTGTAGCCGGACTTTCAATCGCCATCGATTCACTGTCCGCCATCAAATATGCACATGTGAAAGCCCGTCGCAACGACATCGGACTGACGGAGGGATTCGATATCGAAGGTGCTTTCCCTTGTTTCGGTAATGACGATGACCGTGTAGACCACCTGGGTGTGGACCTGGTATATTTCTTTAGCGAAGAATTAAAGAAACTCCCCGTATATAAGAATGCCCGTCCTACCCTTTCGCTGCTGACTATCACTTCGAACGTAATGTATGGCAAGAAGACCGGTGCCACTCCTGACGGACGCGCCAAAGGCATTGCCTTTGCTCCCGGTGCCAACCCCATGCACGGACGTGATAAAAATGGTGCAATCGCCTCACTGAGTTCTGTAGCCAAGTTGCGTTATCGCGACTCACAGGATGGTATCAGCAATACATTCTCAATCGTTCCCAAATCATTGGGAGCAACACAAGAAGACCGTATCGACAATCTGGTGACCATGATGGACGGATATTTTACAAAAGGCGCACACCACCTGAACGTAAACGTGCTGAACCGGGAAATGTTGCAGGATGCGATGGAACATCCCGAAAAGTATCCGCAACTGACTATCCGTGTCTCAGGATATGCCGTTAATTTCGTGAAATTGAGCCGCGAACATCAGTTGGAAGTAATCAGCCGCAGTTTCCACGAAAGAATGTAATTGAATGATAAACGTACACTCATACGAGTCAATGGGAACATTCGACGGGCCGGGTCTCCGGCTCGTCGTTTTCCTTCAAGGGTGTAACTTCCGTTGCCTCTATTGTGCCAATCCGGACACAATTGAAGCCAAAGGAGGGACAGCAACCGACCCTGAGGAAATAGTTCGCATGGCCGTCAGTCAGAAAGCTTTCTTCGGTAAAAAGGGAGGTATCACCTTTTCCGGCGGAGAGCCTACTTTTCAAGCAAAATCGCTTATCCCACTTTTTAAAAGACTAAAGGAAGCAGGAATCCATATTTGCCTTGATACCAATGGCGGGCTATGGAACAATGATGTAGAGGAACTATTGGAATTGACTGATCTGGTTTTATTAGATATCAAAGAATTTAATCCGGAACATCATCAGTCTTTAACCGGAAGAAGCAACGAGCAGACCCTGAAAACCGCAGCCTGGCTTGAAACCAATCATAAACCATTCTGGTTGCGATACGTATTAGTGCCCGGCTACAGTGACTTCGAAGACGATATCCGGCAGCTGGGAGAGCATCTTGGAACGTACCAGATGATTCAGCGTGTAGAAATATTGCCTTACCACACCTTGGGTGTTCACAAATATGAAGCAATGAACAAAGAATATATGCTGAAAGGAGTGAAAGAGAATACTCCGGAGCAGATAGAAAAGGCTGAGAAACTATTCAGGCAATATTTCCGGACCGTACAAGTGAATTGACTTATATAAGTGTCGAAACTCGTATTCGCCACAGATTACACGAATTTACACAGATAAAGATTCATTGGCCATCAATAGATTAAGTTCACTCTGCGGTGAATTATGACGATTGCGCTTATTTATAATTTTGTAAGTCACGACATAAAATCTCCCTGTTCTTGCCTCAATTCATTACAATACAAGGCAAGAACAGGGAAATAATGTAACCGGCATATTTTTGCCACCCTACTTTAATAAGTGAATCGCAATCCTGCCTGCAAGTTAAAGTTACAAGGCCTTTCTTTTCGGATGGTTTGTACTTTGGAGCCATCATCAAAGAAATACGAAACTCCGGTTCCACATATAGGCCGACATGATCTGTCGCATTGAATTGCTCCCACGGCACCGGCTACAGAAATTGCAAAGGCTTCACATTCACCTTATCATCCGCCAACTTTCCATAAACACACTTTTCAACCATTCCTCCGGCAGATACATAGAGTGTAAAATATTTCTTTTCCAGAAAATTCCAGTTTCCACGTACAGGAATACCTATATAATGCAATTTCTGACTCTGCATCTTGGTATCCCCTGCCGTTTGATGTCAGAAGACAACAACGTATAAGTCAATCCCGTCTCTACAGAGAAACCTTTGGGAAGAGACTTACGTACAGACAGTCCGAAGCTAACCGGCTGATGATGTTCATAATCCACCACGGCAGTTGTATTGGACTTCAGGTAAGGGACCCTTCTTCAAATATAACTTCCTGATCGGCAGGAATACTCACAGCTCCATTCATGATCGTCATCAAGTCGACCCTGTTAGTCATCGGACGGGGCGCAAAATTTTCGGAACCATTTGTCGGAAGTCCACCTCCATTACCGATACCCACTCCCATCGACCATCTACCACCACGTTTAGCAGAAGAGTCTCCGATAGGCAACTGATACTTGTCTTTACCGGACGGTCGCGCGCTTCTTTCCTCTTTGGAGGCTGCGCTGTCGCACTTTCTTTTTCTCGATTGCAGCAGTTGCTTCCTGTTGCGGCTCAGCTCTCTTTTCCTCCGTCACTGCCTCCGGTCGCTTCTCTGCCAGGAGGATACCTCCGGAACAATCACCGGATCAGTATTCTTTGCCAAATAGCCCGAAACAGGGTTGATACTCGTCGTTCCTACCGGCTTAACGGGTTCGGATACAGCTACCTGTACATCCGGCAAGGCAGGTTTCGGCAATACATCCGGGTTGACAGCCAGTGAAGGAGCCGTTGCATAACGGATTTCATCAGCTACCGGACTATTCAGAAAATACAAACTGACAGCAGTCGTTACCACCAATACCACAGCTCGCGCAACCGCCCACCGGCGATACGGATATATTCGTTTTCGGTTACAGGCATCAGTTCCCTTTCCAGTCGTTCCCAACCGGAAGCAGGCATCGGCTCCGAATAATCTTCGAGCTTATCCTTGAATGCTTTAATCCATTTTTCGTCTTCTTTCATCATTCTATTTCATTTTGAAATCCAAGGTTCACCTCAGTATCTGTAAATACATGTCAACCATTGGTCACCAACCATTCTTTCACTTTCTTTGCCAATACACTTTTGCGCGAAAAGCTGTGAGGCAGAAGATTTTCATTAATCCCCAACATCTGTGCGATTTCCTTGTGCGACTTATCTTCAAAGGTGTATAAATTGAATACGGTACGATATCCGGCGGGGAGTTCATTAATAAATTGCATCAGCACTTTCTGTGGTATTGCTTCAACAGCCGAAGCATCCGGTTCTTCATACGTTTCGGGAACTTCATCCAGTGCCGTGGTCTGGTTCATCACGTCGTTCTTTCTTAAGAACTGTAAAGCCGTATTCACCATTACACGCTCCATCCATGCTCTCAGAGAGCCTTCACCCGCCAGGTAAACTTGTCGAAGGAGTCGAAAATCTTCAGGAAACCGTCGTGTACCAAGTCTTGTGCCATGTCCCTGTCTCCGGCATAACGAAGACAGACACCAAGCATGCGCCCTGCGTACTGCTCATAAAGTTCTTTGCGGGCACGATTATCTCCCTGCCTGCAACGTTCCGACAGCTCTAATTCATTCATTCTCCTAAACACGTGTTTACCTTATAAATGCAGCAAAGATAGAAATACTGCACAGAGAGAACAACTCTTTATCACTTTTGTTTCTTTAACATTTTAGGATGCAATATTTCATCACTTCCTGCATTTTCTCAATACAATAAAGAATAAATCTCAATGGATAAATAGGATAAAACCAACAAGAAACTTATGAAGAAATTTAATTTAATAACTTTTGCCGTCATCCTGATGTTATTGCCCATTTTACAGTCATGTCTGGACGATGCCAACAACGACGAGTGGGTCACTTGTCCTCCGGGTGGAATATTAGCCATCGGCACAATGAAGATTCCCAATGCGGACACTCCAAGGGACTTTTCATTGCGTTGGACAATGGAGACAATGTACTTCCGGCAGATACGGCCGATATACGCAACAGGAAATACACTGTTGCAGAAGGTCAAAGAGTCTTCGTTGGCTATCTGCAGATGGGAAGAGAAGCCCGGATATGAGAACGGTAAAATATTCACGATAGAAGATATATTGACGAAAGAGATCATCCCACTGACGGAAGCTACAGCAGACAGCATTGGAGACGACCGTATCAACGTCACAGCGCATGCACTTACGAAGATTATCTGACCATCGAATATCAATATCTGGGCAGCATGAATGAAAATAAAAACACATGCTGAACTTGGTACAAAACGAAATAACAGGTCCCATAAAGATGACGGATATATCTATCTGGAGTTCCGGCATAATGCCTTTAATGACTCCCCAATCAATTGGGTTCGAGCCTTGTTTCTTTCAAGCTGGATAGTATAGCCGAGCAATTGGCGACAGCCAAAGGAATAAAACTCCGTGTGAACACCATTTATGACAATATACAGTATGTCACAATAGATATCAACGAAGACAAAAACTTAAAAATAAAATCATTTCATTCTCAATAAAACAACAAGAAACACCTACACAATCAGGCAAAACGAGTAATAATTCTGATACATAAAGAAATAAGGCGGCGATGTTTGTGAAAATATCGCCGTCGTTTTTATATTATACCAGACACTGAACGGCCTGCAGGGTAAGCATCTCCTTGGGAACCGCGCCTGAATCTCCTCTTTCAAAACCTGCAGCAGACTGGTGCGGATGAAGTCTTTCCGGGTCACCAGGACAATCTGACGGGTAGGCACGCGGGATAGCAAACGGACGGACCAGTTCTTTCTGCTCTTCGCTCAATTGCATCACTGCCAGTTCGGGAATAAACGTAATCCCCTTACCACTCTCCACCATATGCATAAAGGTTTCCATACTACCCAGCCGATACGCCATTTGGCTGATCTTAACCGCTTCCATCTGACAAAAACGAACCAACTGATCGCGGAAGCAATGCCCTTCGTCAAGAAGCCAAAGCCGTTCCCCTGTCACATCGGACGTACGAATCACATCGTGCTTGAACAACGGTTCCTTCTTTGAGACATAGCCCAGGAATTGCTCGTAGAATAAGGTCTCTTCCGTTAATGCGGCATCATCCAGCATGCTGGCAATGATAGCAGCATCCGCTTCACCGGTCAGCAGAGCCTTGCGAATGTCGGGCGTCTTCATCTCCATCACCCGTATATCAAGATCCGGGTATTTCTCCATCAGTTGCGGAAAGAAACGGGGCAGAAGATAAGGTGCAATCGTCGGTAACACTGCCAATCGGAATGTACCCGACAGGGAGTGCTGTTCTTCGCTGATGATCTCCTTGACACAGATAACTTCCGAAAGAATCTTACGGGCCTGTTCCAGCACTTTCTTACCAATGGCAGTAGGGCAAACCGGTGTCATGCTACGGTCGAACAGTTTCACCCCCAATTCGTCTTCCAGCTTCTGGATCATTGCACTCAAAGTAGGTTGCGTCACCCGGCAATACTCGGCAGCTTTAGCAAAATGCCGGAACTGGTCCACAGCCAGAATATATTCCAATTGTTGTATAGTCATCGTTCTCTGATTTATTAAAGATATAGAATCTATCAATGCAAAGATAGAAATTTTCAGTTTGACACGAATCATTTTGTGCCGTATCTTTGTTCCAGATAAAGAAGAAATATAGTATTAACTCAAAAACAATATCATTATGAAGACTTTAAATTATACATTTGGAAGAAAAGGAGCTAACACCATCGTACTGTCATTACAGCAACTGCTTGCCGATTTTCAGATTCATTATGCAAACCTGAGAGGATTTCACTGGAACATCAAAGGACACGGTTTCTTCGTACTGCACAGCAAGTTTGAAGATTTATATAATGGAGCGCCGAAAAGGTGGACGAAATAGCCGAACGTATACTGATGCTGGAGGAACTCCCGCCAATAAATACAGTGACTATCTGAAGATGGCGCAGATCAAGGAAGTGGACGGAGTGAATAAGGCCGACGACGCCCTGAATCATATTCTCGAAACTTACGGGCATCTGATTGCGGAAGAACGTAAAATCCTGTCTCGCCTCTTCACACAACGACGAAGTAACAGTGGCCATGATGAGCGACTACCTGAAAGAACAGGAAAAGATGGTTTGGATGCTGACTGCATACAACGGATAACAGCCGAAAGGGTGTAGCCATCTGACCGAAAAGGTGTAGCCATACAAACAAAGGGTGTAGCCATCCCGGCGGGATAGCTACACCCTTCCTGTTTTATTCGATTCAGATGATACTTGTACGTTTGGTAAATTCAATAATCTCCGGAATGTATCCGAATGCGAGCCCGGTCACTGTATCCGCACACCCATAATAGATGGCAATCCGTCCGGTCTCCGAATCATGAAGCCGCGCATGGAAACAGACATTAGGCACATCACCCATACATTCGTAATCCTTCTGAGGTGAAATCAGATAAGGCCCCGAACGGAATTTTACTTTCCAGGGCTGATCGATGTCAAGCAGTGCCGAACCAAAACTATACACAAAACCGTTGCAGGAAGCCAATACACCATGATAGATCAGTAACCAGCCTTCCGAGGTTTCAATCGGGATAGGCCCTGCACCGATCTTGGTACACTGCCAGGCACTGTCTTCGAACGGAGCCGGCGACATAACATGACGATGACGTCCCCAAAACTCCATATCGGGAGACTCGCTATAGAAAATATCTCCAAAAGGAGTATGCCCATTATCACTCGGGCGCTCAACATCGCAAAACGACCGTTTATCTTACGAGGGAACAAGACTCCATTCCGATTGAAAGGAATAAAGGCATTCTCCAACTGGTGAAAAGTAACAAAATCATAGGTGTAGGCCACACCGATAGTAGGACCATGATAGCCATTACACCAGGTCACATAGTAGCGGTCTTCGATAAAGCAAACCCGTGGGTCATATCCATAGACCCAGGTTCCAACCTCAGCATCATCACATTGAAACTTTAACGGTTCTTCGTTGATATCCCAATGAACAGCATCCTTGCTGAATCCCACATGCAAACGCATGCGACGATTAGTATCATCACAACGGAACACCCCTGCATAGCCATCCTTAAACGGAACTACGGCACTGTTGAATATACTGTTTGAAGTAGGGAGCAAGTCGCGCGGAATAATCGGATTGGCCGAACAACGCCACACTACATCTTTACATCCTGCCGGACGTTCTTCCCAAGGCATAGCCGGCAAAGCAGCACCTGCAATTTTAATTTCTTCCATGATTCGATTAAATTAATATTATGTATATATCTTGTTTATATTGAAAATCTCTTTTATTTCTTCTTTCCGTCCGGATATGTGAAGGTACCAGCCAAGTCACGATAAAAGCCGGTATGGTAGCGATAAGTACCCAGATAAAGAAATCGCGATAACCCAGCCAATCGCTCAGGTATCCGCTCATCATTCCAGGGAAGCATCACCCCAGATTCATAATACCGGTAGCAAAGCATAATGTGCCATCTGATGTTTGCCGGGAGCCACTTGCTGCATCATAAAGAGCATCAATCCGACAAAACCAAACCCGTAACCCAAGTATTCAGACACAATGGCCATACCAATAATCCATAGATCGGAAGGCTGGTAAAGGGCTAACAGGAAATATACCAAGAACGGAATATTAAAAGCGCAACATAAAGAAAACAAAGTCTTCCGAAGTCCGAAAGCCGAAATGTAATAACCGGCCAAAAGCGACCGAGAATAAAAGCTCCCGCTCCGAACGTTACCATATACCAGTCCGATATCCTGAGTGCTGGTCCCAATCCACCATCCGCAACCGACGCTTTCAGGAACAACGGTACAATCTTGATGGCATATCCTTCGGCAAACCGGTACAAAATGATAAAACAATGTAGAAAGCAATATGTTTTTGGAAAAGGCGGATGACTTTAAACCGCTCATCGTATTCACTTCACCGGAAGCTCCTCCTCCCGAAGGCAAAATCCGGATGTGGTAAAGACCGATCAGAATCATAATACCCGCACATCAACATGACAATCATCCAGGCATGTACCCTCCAAATTCATCCTTCAGCATACCTGCCAGCCAAACCAAGCCTCCGTTGGCAAGTATCTTGCCAGATTATAAAAGCTCCCTGCCAACCGATATACTTGGCTTTGGGTAGCAGTCAGTTCAGTCAGGTATACTCCGTCACCCGCAATGTCATGAGTCGCACCACTGAGAGCAATGATCCCCATCAGAGCGATGGCATAACGAAAAGTCGGGCAGCGAAAGTGCTACCAATGCAAATGCCAGTCCGGTAATGATTTCCGTAGCGACAACAAAGTATTTTTCGTTTTAAATTTCCAGAAACGGACTCCATAAAGGCTTCAATGTCCAGGGGCATAATGAGAGATCCAGAAAGCAATCTGTGCATTCGACACTTCCATATCGGAAAACATAAGGACAGAAACCATCGAAGGGCCACAAACGAATCCCATACAATGCAAAACAGTAGGCCCAACATACAGGGCTTATCGGCTTTTTATTCATCAGTTAGTTTTATAATAATTCCATCGGTTAACAATTCCAGTAAGCAAAGATGGGGATATTAAAACATAACCCAAGATTACGACAAAAGTTGCTTTCATTATTTAATAATACAACTCACCCGGGAAAACTACTAACCTCTATCACCCTTTTTATTAAACTTTATCAATACAATACACGCAAAGAAGCACCGAAGACTTTCATCCCCGATGCCTCTCGCCCCTTATCTACAATCTAAACACCTCTATTGCTTCACATATAAATTTATCTCAGCAAACCCGGTATAATTATCCGAGTCAGACAGTTTATTCTGAATTCCTTTACATTCGGGATGGTGGTTCGATGGCACGCATATTGCGGATCAGCCCCTTTAAAATTTCTGAAAGTCAAGACTCTCGGGTAAGTAACCCACTCGGTTTCACCCTCTTTCCGAACCTTAATCTCAGCACTTCTCAGGTTATAACCCGATCCGTAGGCACTCTGTTTAGTGACCGAAAATCCGTTAAGGTAACAGGCCGGTCCAGTAGCGTATTCCACCAACACTCCGGCATTAGCCACTCCCCATGTAAACCAAGTAGTATTATCTCACCGTCAATAGCCAGATATGCACCATATTTGGCATCATCATCGGCATAAACATTACTGCAACTTATCCACTTCGATCTACAGCGGACCAATTCCGGGTTTCGTATATAACTGGTATAAAGCACGCTGGTATAAATCCGGATATAAACCGTCTTCATAGATGTACTGACAGCCTGTTCGTCCATGCCCGTAACTCCTTTAAGCGTCACGGGAAGCACATATCCGTCAGGATTAGTCAACTTTTCTATATTCTTCAAAACGACCTGAAAGATGAATCGGCCTGTCTGTCCCTTTTAAGACAACTTCACTTGTTTCAATGGTATAATTATCTTGGGGCAACAACACATTTCGTCTTATTGGCAGAATTGTAAGTATCCACTTTCAGCGTATCTACTCCCAAAGCCATCCCGCGTAACCGGCTGTACGGCGCACACAATTGTATTTCAAAATCAGAACGGTCGGCAGTAGAGGAATTGCTCACACAATCCACCACTACCGCAGCACCCATTTCGGCCCCCGTGCAACTCCCGTTCTGATATATATCTTTGATATTTGTCCATTTCATCATCATCGTTGCTGCACAGAAGCCAACGATACAAAGTGTTATCAGGCAGATTAAGGTCACAAAATTCAAATGTCTATTCATATCTTATCTTCTTTTTACATAGTTATTGCTTATCAAAACGAACATGCTCTTTCCAGACAAGAGTTCCTCCTGCCACCAAATCGTATCCGTGTCCGGTACAGTCGGCAAAGGCATTTCCTTTACCTTCATCCATTTTCCAATAGCCTATCAGGTTCGGATCGGCGGGTTTCACGGCAAAATACATGTTGGACTGAATTTGCGTCTGGCTGATTGCGCTCTTCCAAAGACGCACCTGGGCCATCTGACAATTGTTGCGGAAGTAGCTACCGCTCGAAACCATGTTCATCTTGTCGAATCTTACCGGGCCACCCTTTGTCTGCAGAGTCACGTCGAGCACTCCGTTGATATAAATCGACAATAACCCGGAAGAATTATAAACGAAGGCCAGATGATACCACTTATTCTTCTCAAACAAAGTCACCGTATTGACCTGACTTCCAAGTGTCTTCACCTGTAATGAATTATAAGGGATCATAGCGTCACCGAAACGGATATAAACCTCGTGGTCGCTGCTGCCCGAATTAAATATAGCCTGATTATTAATATCGAATCCGTCCATCTGTACCCAAGCCTCGAGTGACCATTCATTGGTTGTCACTCCCCACAATTCGTCCTTGGCGGGCTTCACGGCATTGGTCGTATTCATAAACGGTACAGACTGTATCAGCGGCTTATCCAGCAAAATGATAAACTTCGACGAAAGCCCGATTGTGGACACCGGTCCCTGAATTTCTGTGAGAGATACCGGAATAGCATACAATTCTCCGTTTTCGTTTGAATAAGGTTTCACTCTAAACTCACTGGGGATTGCGCTAACATCGCCTGCCGCTATCTTTATCTCTTTGTCATAAGTAAAATACTGCTCGGGAAGGACTTCGTACGAAGTTTCATTAGCTTCATTGTACTCTTTAAGAATAGAAGGATCTACCGTCAGGACAGCAGTCACATTTTCGGTTACAGGCTGTCCCACACGTACGGTCAGAGTAGTTGTTGTTACATTTTCAGGATCAACGGTAACCTTTGCCGAACCATTCTCGGATGCTTCATTCAAATAAATCGCATTGTCGATAACCTGGTAATCGGCATCGTTGCATCCTGCCAGGATCATCGGCAGAACGAAACAGGCAAGCAAACATTGTTTTATTGTTATTCTTTTCATAATCAAATTCTTTAAAGTCATTTTACAGCAGGATTCATTATTCTGATTGCTTCACGCAGGTACTTATATTCGATGTCGCCCGGATAGTCATATTCCATGTGATAGGTGCCTACTCCCCCCTTCCGTACCTGTTTTCCGTCAATAGTCGGAGTCCAGCGTGCCATGCCGGCAAGTGCTCTCATTTTGTTTCCGTAACGATCTACATAATCACCTCCTCCTGTCGGAGCATAAGATTCGAAATTCTCCGTAACGATGTACATATTAGCCACTTTCTCCGGAGGAAGTATTCCTTTAAAGTTGGCAATCGTACCAGCCAGACGTCTGTCAAGATTAGCATCGGAATTACCCGCAAGGTTAGAGTATGCCTGCACAATGAAATAGTCAAAGTAAGGCCCGGTTTCCGGATGAATACTTTGAGGCTCGCCATCAATCACAAGTAACCGTCCCGTACCCGATTTAGGTCCGATTCTTTCTCCCAGTGCTTTCACGAAAGTGAGCATATTCTCGGGATAACTCGCCAAGTTTCCGGGAGAACCATAATTAGGTTCATAATCGATGAAAGCCAGAGACAAAATATTATCCATACTTATCAATGGAGTCACAGTAGCATTCCGCATGGCTGCGGTAACGTCGACTGATCGCCATCTTCATTTCCAATTACTCGCCATAATTTCTCTTTATGCTCTTCCGGAGTCAACTGATCGCCTACATTAGCCACGATAAAACACATTAAGGCGCGTGTACCCTTCTGTTCTTTCACCTTCTTTTTGTCCAACATCCGGGCCTCATCAAGATTTTTCCAGTTACCCCAAATCGAAACGAAGTCCACACTATCGGGAAGCCCCATCAGACTGCTACAAATCGAAATGACACCCGTCTGCCTCCGGCCTCAAACCAACCAGATGCAATTTATAATCCGGAATATGTCCGGGACTGGTTCAGTCAACCCAAAGCATGCTGACGAACAATTAAAAGGTTGATGTTAAATATCTCTTTTGAACTTGGGATTAACAATGAACGTTATATAACGGAATGGGTACCGGGATGAATGGAAACAAATGGATGGCAATTTCCCTGGGACGGCGGTAAACGGAATTGCGATTGAAGCATCAATATTATAGGTACGACAGATGGAAACACTTCCGGATAACCTGTGCGCCGATAGTCGGCCCAACCCTCAAAGCCCAGAGGGAAGTTAGCAATCCATTTCTGAGTAATGATCCGCTCCAGTTTCTCTTCCGTCGAAGCACCTTCGTTCCAGGCAATCGTGATCTTGGTTTTCGGTGTATAATTGCATTTAGCCGGGTTTACCGGATCGACAAAAGGTTCAGGCACAGCCACTGCATTGGCCAGATATTCGTCTGCCCCGCTTACTTTCCGTTGGTCGAATGATAGCTTAACGCCTTGCTCGTAGAAGTCACGGGCACTACCTCCCATATCCCAACCACGCAGGGCGCCTTCAGCACGCAAAAAGGCGGTTTCAGCCGCACAAAACATCAACATGTCGTCTTTCTGTTCGTAGTTGGGCATGGAATATCCCGAATAAGTTGCCGGCTTCACTCCTTCCAACCCTGACCGCATACCCATATACGGGCTATCGCCTCCCAACTTGGAGGTGGTGAAATAGACTGCACTGCGAGGATCGGAATATCCTTTCATATAACTGGCTATAGTGGCATTGATACGAATCTCTCCCCAACTGGAGGCCACCAGCCAAAGAGGATTAGGCTCGGCACCTACACCGACATACGCGTTATTATCGTTCGTATCTATCAGTCCGCGGGTGCTCTTTACCGCTTCTTCGGCTTTCGTACGGGCAAGTTCGGGGGACACATTACTGATGCGGACAGCCAAACGCAGTTTAAGTGAATTAGCAAAACGCATCCATTTATTATAATCACCATTATAGACCGGATCATAACCCTCTAACGGTTTCAGTCCCCCCACTTCATCTACAAATTCACCCAACATCTGTATTGCATAATCCAGATCTTCAAACATATGTTTATACACATCTTCCTGGCTATCGTAGGCAACAGCCGTTTTACCATTGGCCACCTGGCTGTAGGGAATGGGACCGTAACAATCGGTTACACGCAACATTGTATTCACACGAAGGAGTTTTGCCATCGCCCAATAGTGGCCTTTTCCACCTGTCGCAGTCTCCAACTTGAAGTAATTGGAATAGAATTTTTCAAAGGGTGTGTTGAAAGGAATCTGATTCCAGGATTCCGTCTGATTAAAAGTATTGAAGTTGGACCCACCCCATGAGTTGGCCATCGTAAGATAACCACTGAAAGGTCCGGCTACCATTTGATCGATCATCTGATTGTCATTCTGCTGTACATTGATTCCGGTAGTAATCATGGTTGCAAACAGCATGGGCGGATTGAGTGAATGGGGTTCATAGGGATTGGTATTATACTCCTCAAAATTATCGGTACAGCAGCACAGGAAAGGTGTGACAGCTGCGGCCAAAACTATATTTAATATTTTCTTTTTCATGATCGACTGGTTTTAAAATTGAAATTTGACATTGAAGCCAATATTACGTGTACTCGGTTGCATAAAGTAATCTACTCCCTGATAGAAGTTACTGGTAGTGGAAGGTGTCATTTCGGGATCGAACGGTGCTTTACAATAAATCATCCAAAGATTCTTCCCTACGATACCTGCCGTTATGCCTACTTTATTATTAAACCATTTACGAGGTAACGTGTAGCTTAGGTTCAGTTCGGACAATCGTATGTTCGTTGCACTATAAGTATAGTACTGTCCCAACCCTCCGGTAGAACCACCGATGGTCTGATAATAAGATTTGGCATCTACAAATCCGTTATTGATCCATACTCCTCCGGCATCGCGAGCGTCGGCTGTAGCTTTGGACACACCATAATAATCAAGTATACCCTGAGTGTTCGAGACGCACAATCCACCGACACGAGCAGTCAGAACCACTCCCAGATTGATGCCCTTATAAGAGAATGTATTGCTGAATCCCATGTTGAAATCAGGATTCATCGTACCAATTTTCTTCGGTTCGGCATAATCCTGCACTCCAACTTTGCCTGTCTGAGAATCTACCCAGATATTACCGTTACCGTCTGTACGCAACCCTTTATCCACATAGAGGTCTCCCATTGTTCCGCCCTCTCTCAATATAACTCTGGGGCCATATCCGTCGGCACCCAGCACAGCCATACGCAGTTCGGGCATATCGATAATTTCACCGGTTATCGGATTCGTAGCACCGCTGGCAAGACGTTTCACTTTATTACGATTCATCGTATAAGTCAGACTACTGTTCCAGCTAAAGTCTCCCCATGTATTATTGTATCCTAACGCCAACTCCAAACCGTAATTCTGAATATTACCCGTTTGTACAATGGCCGAAGAATAACCACTCGACGATGCCAAAGTGATATTAAAGGTCTGGTTATAGGTATTCGAATGATAGTAAGTGGCATCTATACTGAAATGATTCCACAGTCTGGCATTCAAACCGATCTCCCACGAACGGGTATCTTCCGGCTTCAAGTTGGTGGCAGGCAGAGTGGTTGAAGATCCCCACTGATGGGATTGTTCATTGAACTCAAAACCCGGATTCGATAAATAACGTTCAAAAGATGAAGCCACAGAACTGTATGAGCCACGTAGCTTTGCATAAGAAATAAACTCGGGCAACCGGAACATCTCGGATAAAACGACAGAACCTCCGATGGAAGGATAAAAGAATGAAGAATGCTTGGTAAATGCCAGTTGGGACTCCCAGTCATTTCGTCCGGTCAGGGTCAGATATGCCATGCTCCGCCATCCCAATTCTATATTGGCAAATACACCCTGAGATTGGTCATGATATCCGAACTGTTTAGGTTTATAATTGCTTTCATAATTGATGTTTCTCACTGTAAAGAAGTTAGGTATCCCTGCCAAATCACCTTCATTCCCCATTTGTTCGTAAACCAAATCCTTGATAGACGCACCGATATTGGCATTCAGCGAGAAGTCCCCTATTCTCTTATCAATGTTTACCATCATATCGGCATACGTATTGCGGTCCGTACGATTTTGATCGGAATAGAAACCATTGGCACCGGCAAAGGTAGTCAGAGTCGATGCATAACGTTCCTGAGTCATGCGAATATCGGAATTATCCACCTTGACACGTCCGGCTACATTGAGCCAATCCGTGAGTTTATAAGTTAAGCTTGCATTAATCATGTAGCGCTTCTTTTCTGTCTTGCGGTTCATGCGTTTCATAATCCAATATGGATTTTGCAAACTTAATCCCTGATGTCCGTAAGGCCAGAACTGTACGTTCACTCCACGGCTTTCGCTATATCGTTCGAACATACGGATCTCCTCAAAATTGTCGTTACGGGGAAAGAGGTAGAGTGCCGGCAGCGGGTTGAAGTATTGTCCCTGTGCCGTTATGTTCTTGTCATTCTGAATGATATAGCTGGCACCTACATCCAGAGTCAGCCTATCTTTCAGGAAAGTGGCCGTATTCCGGATAGAGAAATTGTAGCGGCTATAACTGTTATTAGGCAAAATACCTGTCGCATTGGTTGTTGAAGCCGACGCATAGGTCTGGTTTTTCTTTGTTCCGGTCGAAAAAGAAATAGCGTTAATTACATTCACTCCGGTATTAAAGAAACGGGAAGGATCATAGCTTTGCTTGGTTTTATTGCCCCAGCTTGCAAATTCTCCCGGATTGTTTCCATACCGGTTTTGCATCTCCGGCATCATGTATGCGTCAGAGAACATCGTATTATTGCTGACAGTCAGAGTTGTCTTTTCGGCAGATCCTTTCTTGGTATTGATCAATACGACTCCATTGGCAGCCGCATTACCATACAAAGCTGCCGCAGAAGGACCGGTCAGCATATTGATACTTTCAATATCATCCGGGTTAAGATCCGCTACTCCGTCCGAACCGCTTTGGGTGGCAAAAGAACCTTCACTCTTACCAAAGCTTACATTGAACATTGGAATACCGTCAATTACATAAAGAGCATTATTATCTTTCGTAATGGACTTGGTACCGCGCATCACAACTCTCGAAGCAGAACCAACTCCACCGGCTGAGTTATTGATTGTTACTCCGGCAACTTTACCTTGCAAAGAGTTGATAAAATTGGCATCCTTCACTGTATTGATAGCATCGCCACCTACTTGCTGTACGTTGTAACTCAACGCCTTTTGCGCCCGCTTGATACCTAAGGCAGTCACTACCACTTCGTCAAGCACTTCTGCGTCTTCTTTCATAACAATCTTCAAAGGCTTGGAGTCTGTCACCGTAATGGCCTGCGGAGCATAACCGATATAGGAGATCTCAATAACATCTCCTTTCGCAACCGGCAAGGAGAAGTGCCCGTTCATATCGGTAATGGTCCCGTTCGATGTTCCTTTCACCAGAATACTCACTCCGATCAGTGGTTCGCCTTTGGCATCCGAAATATTTCCTGTAACCGTAACTTTCTCCTGTTGAATCGAATGGTTCTTATCAGTGGTCGAAAGAATAAGATGTTTGTTCATAATAGAATAGGAAAGTCCCGTCCCACGAAGCAGACGGTTCATGACCGTCGTGATATTTTCGTTAGAAGCCTTGATAGAAACAGGTTGAGTGGGGTTAACATCCCCGGTGTTATACACAATAGATAATGAGGTTTGACGTCCTATTTCATTCAGGACACTGCCCAAAGAGGCTTTGGTAAAGTCGATATTCACCCGTATATCTTGCGCTGAAGCAAAGATAAAAGCAGGCATCGACAATAGAAAAAATAGCAAGTACTGAAACTTGTGTTTCACTGATTTCTTCATCTTGTTCTTTTTTTAATTAGAAAATGTTTTTAGGTAAAATTGAAAGGTTTAGCATAAAGGATCGCTAATACATGTTAAGGTTGGTTTTAAATTAAGGGTCATTATTCATCACTACAGATTTTTAGGTTAACTATATCTCTTTTCTGTTAATAGTACATTTCAACTTATAAACATACTAAATCAAGAAGCGGATTTTTTCGAAAAAAGAATAAAAAAAGAATAAGAATACAGATCAGAAGATAAAAAAAGGGAACTATTTCTTTACAGAAACAGCCCCCTCTTCGTGATTTAGGTTATAAAATATTTTTGTTATCTATTCGTCTTAGGAGTCAATATTATATTGTTATCCTCACATTTATAATCGAAACGTTTGGTAAGAGCGAGTATAGAAAGAATTTGTCTTATATCATCGTCCGTACTAAAAGTACAGGTAAAACGGTCTTTTTGCAGTTGTGCATCCGAAATAATGAAATGAACATCAAAATGTTTTTCAAGACACTGCACTATTTCCTGAAGTGTGGCCTGTTCGAATTTCAGTTTTCCGTTAATCCATAGCAATACATCTCCCGGACGGTTGGCTTCTGTAAGCATGGGTTGCATCGTACGGGTATCCAACACTCAGCATCTGTCCCGGCTTCAACAAAATACCTTCCTCTTCAGACTGCCCCGGCAATTGGACTTTTACTGATCCCTTCAATAAAGTGGTCACCACCTTTTCTTCGGACGGACGTGCCCGGACATTGAATTTTGTACCGAGCACGCAAGTCCTGACATCATTACTATTAACAACAAAGGGTTTTGTCTTATTACGTGATACCTCAAAATAAGCCTCACCACTCAAGTCGACCTGTCTTTCCCGCTTCCAGAAAGAAGGCTTATAGACGATCTGTGTTGAAGCATTCAACCATACTTTCGTTCCATCCGGTAAAACTGCCTGTGCCCGCTGCCCTGATTCGGTAGCAAAAATATATCCTGCCGACTTTCCGGAGGAAATCCAGTATAGGGCACCGACAGACACCAACAGACCGCACAGGAAAGCTGCCAAAGGCATCGCGTAACGTTTCCATTTTGATACATGTATTCTATGCACTGATTTTTTCTCTGACTCTTTGTGCTTTATCCGGTCCTTCAAAACGCTTAGTGAATTTTCGGTGTCCACACCATCCATTGCCACCTTACGTTCACCGACAAAAAGCATATAATAAAGTTGGTCCAGTTGTTTTTTGTGTTCTGCAGAAGCATGATACCATGCCTCCACTTCCAGACACTCTTCGGCATCTGATTCTCCTTTCAGATAGTTCAGTAGTTTTGTTTCATCCATTGTTTTAACCAAATCTTTAATACCTATATCATACACTGTTACGTATAATACAGTTCAGAAAACAAAGTTACTAAATAAAACACAAACTTTTTTTTCTTCAGAAAATCATTTTGTAGGTAGCAAAAATTTAGCTACGTTTGTTCGCTAATAACAATGAGAGAAGAATGGCACAGACTCTGACTAACCTAAACATAAATGATAATAATGCCGTTATATCAGCCCTGCGAGAAGGGATGAAGAGGTGTTTGATCATATCTACCGTTACTATTTTCGTGGATTATGCGCCTTTTGCTCTCAATATGTCACTCTGAGCGAATCGGAAGAAATCGTGCAGGATACTATGATGTGGCTATGGGAAAACAGAAAAACCCTTATACCGGAACTTACTTTAAAGACTCTTCTCTTTACTATCGTCAAGAACAAAGCGCTTAATAAAATCTCTCATTTTGAAATAAAACGCAAGGTGCATCAGGAAATTGCGGAAAAATATGAAACGGAGTTCTCTTCACCTGACTTTTACCTGGAAAACGAACTATTCAGATTGTACGAAGAGGCTTTAAGAAAACTACCGGCCGAATTTCGCCAGGCATACGAAATGAATCGAAGTCTTCAAATGACTCATAAAGAAATTGCGGAGAAACTGAACGTCTCTCCGCAAACAATCAATTATCGTATAGGGCAAGCCCTGAAAATATTACGGTCCGAACTAAAGGATTATCTCCCGCTGATCATGTTGTTTTTATTTCTGCAAGGGCATAAATGAAATAGCTTGTCCGCCACCGGCTGCCATACGGATATTCAACGTATCGTCTGCAGTCACCTCCTGTTCCGTAATCTGATACTCTGTCGGATTGGTTTTCCAATCAGCTTTCTCACCATCAGCATAGATGATTGCTTTATAGGTCTTCCCCTTCTCTAAAAATCAAGACTGACAGGCAAGACCCGCGGTTCTTCATTCGTAGAGGCACCCAGGAAATAATTCTGTTTAGCCTTCCGTACCACTGCTACAAACTCTCCCGGCTCACCGGCCAATGCCCTCGATTCGTCACAATCAGGATCGAAATCACGGAAGAACCGGAAGGCAGGATGCCCTTTATAGTGCTCGATCATATCAGATGCCATTTGTAACGGAGAATATAAAATCACCCAATTAGCCAACTGCTTGGCCAATGTTGTATTGACGCGACTATTGCCCTTATCCTGATCATTCCACTTCTGACGTTTAGGAGAATCTTTCGTCTGTGTAAACAAAATATCAAAAGTACCCGGAGTATAGTCCATCGGACCACCCAATAAGCGGGTAAACGGCAACATTTCATGATGTGAAGGAGGATTACCTTCGCTCCAGGCATTCCACTCCATACCGCGGGCGCCTTCACGTGTCATCATATTGGGCCAGGTACGTCGTATACCGGTATCTTTGATAGGTTCGTGCGCATCAAGAGTCATACGATAACGGGCAGCCGTCTCAACCACTTTTGATAATGGTTCACTCCATATTGTCCATGATGTGAATGTCCGTCAGGAAAAGCACCGGCATAACCTGTTTTCAGAATATGAATGCCCTTATCGGTATACCACTTGATTGCCTTCTCCATCTGGCGCTCGTAGTTGGGAATGTTTCCACCGGTTTCATGATGTCCGATGATCTGAACATTCTTTTCACGTGCATAACGAGTTATTTCATCCATATCAAAGTCGGCATAAGGTTTAGTAAAGTCAAAACTCTGCATACCTCCCCAACTTTCCCATCCTTCGTTCCACCCCTCAAACAACACACCTTCGATGTTATTGGCATGAGCAAAATCAATGTATTTCTTGGCATTGGCGGTTGTAGCGCCATGCCGATCGTCCATCTTCCAGGTTTCCACTCCCAGATGCATCCCCCACCAGACACCGACATATTTCATCGGCTTGATCCAGTCGGTGGTATCCAATTTACAAGGTTCATTCAGGTTAAGGATCAACGACGAATTAATCAGTCCGACAGCTTGCGGAGCGATCTGAATGGTACGCCATGCAGTGGTAAAACGATTCTCTTTACGAGCTTTAATTCCATCAGGCCATGAGGCAAGTTCGGATTTCAGAGTATTTTCACCATCCTTCTTCAAAGTCATTTCCGGAAAATCATAAAGAGCAGCTTCATGAATGCTGCCATACACCCCTCCAGATGTTTTGAAAGTGAAAGGAGTATTGGCATTCTCCACTTCACTGATCTTCTGTTTCGAGTACAGCAATTCATAAGTCTCGAAACTGGCAGGAATAGACCAAGAGGTCCCGTCTTCATGAAAGCGGAAAGCAGTCAGTTCATCGGTGATCAACAAAGAGTCGACACCGGGCACCTCATACTCGTAACGAAAGGCTACACCATCATCAAATGCACGAAAACGAAGAGTCAATTCCACATTAGCGGCATTTTTCAGAAGAACCGCCATTTCATTATAATGATTCCGGTTCGTTTTATTCTCTCCCCAAGGCTGCGTCCAGATCTCGTCTTTATCGGTAAAGACAGTGTTCACCACACGAAATCCCCGATTAAGATCGATTCCGTCTTTCGCTTCGAAACCGAGCGGAGAGTTATCCAATAAAAGGGTATCGTTGACAGTCACCCGATACATCATCTTTCCATCGGTATCCGCAGTAAAAGCCACTTTGATATGTCCGTCCGGAGAGGCTAATTCCGTCTTCGGAACACAACTATAAAAGCCCATCAGCATCAAGGCGATGAGTAATATATGCAAAATCTGTTTCATGGTTACAATTCGTTTATACGGTTTAGAATTCCAAATCAGCCAGATGTGCATTATGATCGGACAAATAGGTGGAATCTGTAATCGCAGAAGAAATAATCTCTGCATCTGCCACCTTGATTTGCGGAGTTACGAAAATGAAATCGATCTTTTCCCGTTCGCCCACAGGTACTCTTCCGAAATCATGGAAAGTATAGTTCTCACCGGACTGTTTCCCGGCTATCTTCCATGCATCTTTCAAGACAAACTCATTGGATGTGATCGTTTTGTAAGCTTCCCACTCTTCAGAAACATTAAAGTCTCCGGTCATCATAGCAGGATGTGTACCGGCTATTTCTTTTATCTTATCAATAATAAGCAGGGCACTGTTACGACGAGCTTCCGTACCAACGTGGTCAAAATGGGTGTTTAACATCAGAAACTCTTTTCCGGTAGTTTTATCCTTTAATTTAGCCCAAGTAGCCACGCGGGTACACGCGGCATCCCAACCAAGTTTGCCGATACTATCCGGATGTTCGGAAAGCCAGAATGTATTACTGTCTAACAAATCATATTTATCTTTCCGATAGAATACAGGAGCATATTCCCCCTGAGTCTTTCCATCCTCGCGTCCCACACCTACATAGGCATAATCAGGCAGGCCGGACAACAGGTCTTTCAACTGATGATTCAGTACTTCCTGCATTCCCAGCACATCGGGATGTTTCTCACGGATAAATTCACAGACCTTCTCTTTACGATACTTCCAGGAATTCAAACTGTCGCCCGGATTATCATAGCGGATATTAAAGGTCGCCACACGAACATGGGTAATCGGATTAGAACTGCAACCCGCCAAAAGCAGGGTAATAAAAACTCCGATAAAAAAGCAAATCTTATTCATTAGTTTATATGTGTTGGTTATTAAATTTAAAGCTATTTCGTATATGATACAACTAAAGAAGAAAAAACACTTAGCAATCTGTCCGATAAGTGAGGGCAAGTTGCCGGCAAGCGGCACGATTGATCTTTCCCGTTTCCGTCAAGGGTATAGCCCCGACTGACAAAATCATCTTGGGTAACTGATATTTGGACAGAAGCTCCTTCATCTTTGTTTCCGGTAACTCTGCATCTGCCCCCTTCTCTACCAAAAGCACAACCGCCTCCTAATCTGGCATCGGGTACAGAAGTGATTGCAAAGGAACTCTCATCCAGGGACGAAGTATCTCTTCTATCTGCTCTGCCTGTACTTTGATACCTCCGGTATTGATGGTATTATCCTTCCTGCCCAAAATAGAGAAGCTGCCATCGGAATAGATCTCCGCAACATCATTTGTCACCAAAGTGGTATCACAAACCAATGGAGCATCGATCACCAATGTATGTTCGGACGAAGAAAGCACCGAAGGAAAAGGCCGGTACAACATACTCGCATCCGGTCCGTTCAACTGTCTTAAAGCAATATGTGAAGGGTTTCTGTCATGCCATACGTAGAATAAACCTTAACCGGTAATTGCCGTATCTCAGCTTCCAACCCTGCATCTATTGCCCTCCGCCTATAATAAGAATATCGGTCCGGCAGAGCCTCTTTTCTGCCGATACCTGCAGTGTGTTGTAAACCTGCAACGGCACCATAGCGGCAAAGCGAAGCGGTATGTCCACGTCCGCCATCGGATGCCCGGAAGGAGTCGGATAACCAGATTCAACCCTGCCACCAATGCCCGGACCACCACCATCTTCCCGGCAATATATTGCAAAGGCATACACAACAATACGCTATCTCCTTGTCGAAGTCCCAAAACTCACAAGTCAGCCGGGCACTTTGCATCATCTGCTCCTTACGGACCTTCAGCAGTTTGGGAGTCCCAGTAGAACCGGAAGTTTTCACTGTCAGATAAGGAGAATCACTGAACCACTCTTCCAGAAACCGGTAAAGTTCGTACAAAATCCCGATGCCTCCTCCGTGTGACAAGCCACCAGCCTTTTCACGTCCTCCTTGGAAAGCACACTGCCTTCCAACATTAGGTGTTGTTCTTCTCTATTAAATATCATGTGCCGACTCCTCTTATTTGCAAAACCATAAACAATCTTTTCGAATCTCGAGGGGCATCTCGACATTGTCCGTAAACAGTAGCCCGGTACCTAATCCTTGTGGCAACGGATTCCGGAAAGTCGCACACCATTGGGCTATGGCATTCAGACCGATATTCGACTCCAGCGCAGATGTGATCCACCATCCGATATGTTGCTTTTCCGCTTCTGCAATCCATTCGTTGCCACCACTGATCCCGCCATGCAGAGATGGTTTCAGTATGATATACCGGGGGTGGATAGCGCCAGCAATTCCCGTTTTCTTTCAAGGGCATTGCAACCTATCAGTTCTTCGTCCAAAGCAATAGGAAGCGGGGACTCAGCCGCCAGACGGGCCATTTCCTCCACTGCCCGGCCCGGATAGGCTGTTCTATGGAATGTAGGTCCAATTCGGCCAACCGATTCAGTTTATCCATAGCATCGGCAGGTGAAGCTCCATTGGCATCCACTCTCAACTCTATTTCTCTGGCGGAATAGTGAGCACGGATATGTCTCAACAGGGCTAATTCTTCTTCAAAGTTTATCGCACCGATTTTTAGTTTGATACAGCGATATCCCGCCTGCATCTTGACTTCGATCTGTTGCAGCATTCTGTCAAAACTTCCCATCCAGATAAGTCCGTTAATAGGTATACCGACTTCTCCGCGCGAAAAAGGTATCCCATAATGCCCAGCTCTGTGTTTCGTAATGGCGCAGTGCTGTCTCGAGTCGAACAGAATAGAAGGATACCCACGTAAAGATTCTATATCCAGTTCTCCCGTTTGTTCCAGTCGCTGACAGGCACTCCGAAGCACCTGTTCATAATCCGGCAAGTCATCACAACTCAGTTTGGGTAACGGAGCACACTCTCCTACTCCGACACGTCCCGGACACTCTATGGAAGAAGATGGATATACCAGACATTCCGGGTAGTATAAGAACCACGCGAAGTTCCCGCAGGTTGCTTGAAATGAAGAACGCGTGGAATAATGTTGATTGTATACATAAAATGATATAAAGAAAAGGCCTCCCATCAAGAAGGCCTCTGTCTGCTTATGGAAATTTAGGATATTGTTTAAAGTCCGGTTTACGCTTCTCCAGAAAAGCATTCTTGCCTTCCTGTGCTTCATCGGTAAGGTAATAAAGCAGAGTGGCATCACCTGCCAGTTCCTGAATACCGGCTTGACCGTCGAGTTCGGCATTCAGACCGGCTTTAATCATGCGGAGTGCCAACGGACTAAGCTGCATCATCTCCTCCGCCCACTGAACATACTCGTCTTCCAGTTTATCCAGCGGTACCACTTTATTGACCAGCCCCATATCCAGAGCCTCCTGCGCATTATACTTGCGACAAAGGAACCAGATCTCACGGGCCTTCTTCTGTCCCACAACGCGGGCAAGATAAGATGATCCGAAGCCGGCATCGAAACTACCTACACGAGGACCTGTCTGTCCGAAGATCGCATTTTCGGAAGCAATAGAGAGATCGCATACGACATGCAACACGTGTCCGCCTCCGATGGCAAATCCGTTAACGGCAGCAATAACCGGTTTCGGAATCGAACGGATTTGTTTTTGCACATCCAGTACACTCAGGCGGGGCACTCCGTCTTTACCGATGTATCCGCCACGGCCCTTTACGTTCTGGTCGCCTCCCGAACAGAAGGCCTTATCGCCTGCACCGGTCAATACCACAACATTGATATCGGGCTCTTCACGACAGATGCGCAGCGCATCGCTCATTTCGCCTGTTGTAGTAGGGGTGAAAGCATTCCGGTAACGTTCGCGATTGATCGTAATACGGGCAATGCCGTTATAGTAATCAAACAGAATATCTTCGTATTCTTTAATAGGAGTCCATTCTCTTTTAGTTTCCATTTCTATTTATTTTGATGATTATTATTTCAGTAATTCCTGTACTTTTTTTTGCAGTTCAGGTGTATGTACATTGGGCGTGTTCAATAAAGCAACTGCAAAATTATCCGCCAGCACCTCTTCCGGATCTATGACATATCCGGTGTTCCGCCCTACTTTATCAAAGAAGTCGGTCGCTTTCTGTAATGGATAAATCACTGTCTTCCCACTCTCCCGGAGAGGCTTGAACGACTCGTCCAACGGAATCAGCCCCACATTGATATACTGATAGAACTTACCCGTGGTATAGGGTCTGTTGGTATAGATAATCATAGTGCAGTTCTGTGGCTTACCGTCAATGGTAAAAGTCGCATAACTATCGCAACGACTGACATCGGGATTGGAGATACGGCTTTTCCGTATATCTTCGGGGAACTCAATCTCTTTGGGCAGGATGTTGAAGTCGATAGCTCTGTACAGTTTCTTTTTGAATCCGGGATTGAGACGTGTCAGGATGTGGAAAGTTTCATGCACCAGCAGGCGTGTGTGAGAAGCTTCGGTCCCCCGCTGAAAAGTAGCGTCCGTCAATGCGATCCAGTTACTGCGTGTGTATCCTCCCGCCCCTCCTTCGTCTTTCATTGTTGTCTTTACCAGCACAATCTCTTTCGGAAATGGAATCCGATAGCCGTATTTACGAATCGTATCATTCAGGTTCTTCCTGATCCGCTCGATCTGCTGCGCTTCTTCCGCTGTCCATTCACGCACTTCACGAACGGCCAGGCTGACGAGGTCTTCTCTTTTGCCTTCAGGATTTTCAAGTCGGGCAGCGATGTCAAATGGACTCCAATTAGCCGTATAAGAATCTTTGGCCGCTATCAGGCGTTTTGCTTCTCCGGCAGAAGCCAACCGAAAATTGATTGTATCTGCCCTGGCTGCCGATTCCTCCGATACGTATCTCTCGGGAAACATGGCTTGAGCTTTCTCCACAAACAGGGAAGCTGACAAAAGTAGCATCCCACAAAATAGGTTCATCTTGTGCTTAGTCATCATATTAGTTTTTTAGTTGGTGATAGTAGTCTTTCAATATCCGTGCATCTTTATTTTTATTGGTGAAAACCTCCATAATGACAGGTTGAGTCAGTAACTCGGGTTGAGTGAAAGTTTTCATGGCTTCGTCCAACTGTTTTTCATCCTGCACTTCCTGATAGAGGAATCCCCGTTCTTCGGCCCATCCCTTGGCAGACGTCTTATGCACGGCAGTCACAAAGCGATGGGAAGTACCGGACATTTCAAGTCCCGGCAAAGTATGAAAAATCTCCCCTCCCCCATTATTCAAAAGCAGAATACGGAGGTTACTTCCAAAATGATTGTTCCACAGGGCATTCATATCATAGAAAAAGCTCAGATCACCAATGACCACAAAGTTCAACTTCTTCGAAGCGGCAGCATAACCGATCGCTGTGGAAAGGGAACCTTCAATGCCGCTCGTACCCCGGTTGCAACAAACCTCTACCGTATCGGGAAGCGAATAAAGCTGGGCATAACGCACGGCGGAACTATTGGCCAGATGCAAAGCACACGAAGCAGGCAACGCCTGAATGAGTGATCCGATAGCAGACATTTCGGAATAAGGCAACTCCGGTCGGGGAAGCTCCTTGCAAAAGTTCTCCCATTGCCGGGGATATTCCGGTGTACGGTTATCCAGCAGAAAAGCTATCTTCTCCATAAATTCAAATGGGTCCATCTCGATAATCGTAGTCAATGCCCCTTGGAACAGATCGATCACTTCACCATCCGGCGACACATGCCAATGCTCTTTGGGCGGATGCTGGCGAAGATACTTTTTCATTCGTTTAGAGACGATATGCCCCCCGTAAGTGATCACCAATTCGGGAATCATCTTCTCTTGCATCTCGGGTGACATGGCATAGAGGGCTGCATCGAAGTTCCGGATCGGGATGCCCGGAACGGTCTGATTGCCTAAATGCTCCGTGAACCAGGCAAACTGCTTGTAGAGCATCTTTGAATATTTCTTTTCGAACAGATAAATCAGGTTCATCTGGCCGACGATCATCATACGGCGGTTGTACTTATTGAGGCGGTCGATCAAGCCGTCATAGTCGCGATCATAAACATTCAGTCCTTGATAACGTGTGATGACACGTACTTCGGGAAGTGACTCTGCCGTAAACTGGAACAAGGGTTCGGAAACCGGCACGTTGATGTGCACAGGGCCTTTACCATGATGATTCAGTTCAAGCAATGCTTCGTTCAGCAAGCGGTTGCAGTACCATTCATCCTCGTCCGTATGTATTTCGGGCAGATCGACAGACTTCTTCACCAATGACCGGAAAACACCCGGCTGAGGTAAAGTCTGTCCGTCCATCTGGTTGATCCAGGCGGCAGGACGATCGGCGGAAATAACTACTAAAGATACTTTCTGGTAGTAGGCCTCTGCTATGGCAGGATGCAAATTCAACAAAGCCGTGCCCGATGTGCAACAAACAGCGGCAGGAGTTCCGCCCTGTAAAGCAAGCCCGATAGCAAAAAAGCCGGCACTCCGCTCGTCTGTTACCGAGTAACAAGTGAAGTCGGGATGTCCGGCAAGTGTATGTACAATCGGTGCATTCCGGCTTCCGGGACATAAAACGACTTTCGTCACCCCATGTGCACGGAGCAACGCTACCAACTGCAATATGTTTTTCTTATCTGAATACATCGCTTTATATATTATTTTATTTAGGAGTTCAAGTTCTGCATGGTCTGCATCTTCTTTTCCGTCTCCTGAAACTCATCATCCAATTCGGAAGAGGCCAGCAGGCCGCCTCCGGCATACAATGTCAACGAATCTTCTTTCACATTCATACAGCGTAAGTTGACATACAGGTCCGTTCTCCCTTCCGGCCTCAACCAGCCTATAAATCCGGAATAATAGCTGCGGTCATAGCCTTCATTGTCAAGGATAAACCGGTAAGCTTCTTCTTTTGGCAATCCGCATACGGCGGGAGTGGGATGCAACAGCTTCAATAAATCTCCCAACCTCTGACTGTCGTTCAGCGAGAAGTGGAAATCCGTTTTCAGGTGAGACAATGCCCCGGCAAAGCCGGATAAGGTCCTTTCTCCGTCGGAGAAATCCCCAACGAGCGGAGTTGTTTACGAATATATGCCGCCACATACTCCTGCTCCTCCCGGTTCTTTTCATCCCATTGTTGCGGAAGCTCACCATTCTGTAAAGACTGGGTTCCTGCCAACGCTACCGTATTCCATTCTCCTTTCTCACCCGATAAAATGATTTCCGGAGTACTGCCCATCCACACCCCGGTTTGCGGAGTATAGCAAAGATAGACATACGAATAGATGTAACGCCTGCAAGCCCGGTAGAAAGCCGCTGCGGGAGAGAATCCCGCTCTCCTCACCGTCATTCTGCGGGATAGTACCAACTTATCAAAAGTACGTTCCCTCAAAGCCCTGATAAAGACATCGAAACAAGCTTCATAGGCTTTCTTCGCCCCGAGTGACCAGTCGCTTCGAGCTGTTGCCCGTACGATGCCGCATCGTCCCCTGTGCAGGGTATGCAAGTTTCCGGCGCAGGAAGGAATCTCGTGACAATCCGGCCGGATCAATATGATAGGACATTGCGGAGTGACCCGGAAAGGGGCGATGACAAAGCCTGTCCGACCATTCAAATCTTCCATTTTCCGGATAAGGTGTACTTCTCCGCAAGTCTGCATCAGAAAGTGAGGTTCCTCTTCGCCCGGATTACGATACATTGCGAAGCTCCTTCCCTGACGGATCAATTCATCTATAATCTCACAATTATTTGTTTCTTCTAACGTCATCTCTTCTTTAATATACTATTCACTACCCGTATGGAAGACACCAACTTGTCCGTCGACGTAAATACGTCTACATTCCAGACATGTGATGAACGTCCTTTGTGGATAATGGTACCGACGGCACGTACGGTATCTCCCTCGTGGGCAGATGACATGTGGTTACCGCTGACCTGCATACCAACCACAATCTCGTCGGGCTGGCAGAGAATCATCGAACCCAGTCCGGCAACAGTCTCGGCCAGTGCCAACGTGGCACCTCCGTGCAGAATGCCGAAAGGCTGACGGGTCCGCTCGTCTACCGGCATAGTAGCCTCTACCCGGTCTTCGGAAGCATAGGTATATTGAATGCCCAGATTTCCCATCAAGGCATGACGTGCACGCTCGTTCAATTGATCGAGAGGAATCTCTGCCGGACGAATCTCAGAAAGAATCGCTTTTCTACGGCAAGAGCAACTCCGTCTTCTTCATTCGAAGCCGTCACCACATCGGCACATACCTTTACCGAATCCTGAGCATTGCCCATGGCGATACCCAATCCGGCAAACTGGATCATGGAAACATCGCAAACGCCATCACCGATAACAATGATTTCTTCCGGAGTGATATCCAAATGGGAAAGCAAGGCTCCCAACGAAGTTGATTTGTCAATGCCACATGGCAGGACTTCCAGGAAATAGGGTTCCGACCGGAATACATCGAGCGCTCCGTTCAAACGTTTTTCCAATGTTCTTCCAATCCGATAAGCGCCTCTTCGTCATCACTGACCAACATACATTTGGAAGGAGCAAAATCAACGGCAACCGAAAATTCGGGTTCTTCAATCAACTCCATCCGATTGAGGAATGCTTCCTGAAGAATGTGTTCATTATCTGCCTGATCAGCAATCATTCGGTCTTCGGTGTAAGTAAAGATTGCAAATCCGTTTTACGGGCTTTTTCTCAGATAAGGCAACATTTCGGGTTAATACGCCGTTCGAGCAATACTTCCCCATTTTGGCATTAATGACCTGTGCGCCGTTATAGGACAGGATGTATCCGCCAGTTAATTAAATCCGGAGGCCAAAACAATATGTACTCCCATCTGCTGTACTTTTAACAAAGTGGCAAGGGTACGAGGAGTAATCTCCTTCTCATCATTGAGCAATGTCCCGTCTACATCAAGGACTAACAGTTTATACTTCATGACCTCGAGTTTTTTGTTTAGATTACAAAGGTAAAATATTTAAGGCAACATCCCTGTTTCTTTAGGGAAAATTATACCATAAGGTACAGAAAGAAACCTGCGTCCGGACTCACAGAAGATGCGGGAATCATCGTTTCACCCGACAACCGGACAGAATGAAAGCACCACGCTTCAGGTCTGTAAACAAACGTACCGGGCTGTTACTCTTAAGGATAAAAGTCCGGTCAGTACATCCAGCCTTTCGCAACGACTGCCAAGCCGAAATTTTCATTAAGAAGGTGTTTTTGTATGGACAGAAAGATCGATGCCCTCTCTTACCTACCAACCGGAACTAAGCCTTAAAGAAAGGATATCCGACATGGGGGTGTCGACACATCCGACATGGTGTCAGCATGCCCGACATGGGGTGTCGGACAACGTTGGTTTAAAGGATAAAAGGGTTAGGTGGAATGTATCGGGGAAAGCTCGCCGACCCAATGCCATATACGACAAACGGTGGACAAATAGCACTACACTGCAACTCGTCCACCGTCTTGATCCGGTCTTTTATGAAGCGAATCAGAATTCGCTTGTAAAGTGGAACCGGATATTTTTGAAATCCATCTGTGCCATCTGAAGCACATAGTTCGAATCGGCCAGGAAAACATCGCGTCCTTCACGATCCTTGGCCATATACTGATATTTACGTTTCTTGAATGCTTCCAACTCTTCCAGGTCATCGCTTTCAATCCAGCATGCTTTGTACAAACTCAACGGCTCCCAACGGCAAGAAGCATTGTATTCGTTCAGCAAACGATATTGAATAACCTCAAACTGCAACTGACCTACCGTACCGATAATCTTGCGACCGTTGAACTGATTGACAAACAACTGGGCCACACCTTCGTCCATCAACTGGTCGATGCCCTTGGCAAGCTGTTTCTTCATCGGATCGGCATTCTCTATGTACTTGAACATCTCCGGTGAGAAGCTCGGCAAACCACGGAAATGAAGTTGTTCTCCTTCGGTAAGCGTATCGCCAATCTTAAATGTTCCGTTATCCGGCAAACCGATAATATCTCCGGCCCAAGCCTCGTCAATAGTCGTCTTACGTTGTGCCATAAACTGGGTGGGTGAGGAGAAACGCATAGTCTTACCATGACGTACATGCAGATAAGGGCGTTTCGTACAAACTTACCTGAACAGATTTTGCAGAAGGCTACGCACGAACGGTGATTGGGGTCGATGTTAGCCGTAATCTTGAAAATAAAACCGGTAAATTTAGGCTCCTCGGGAATCACCTCACGTTCTTCTGCATGTACGGGACGGGGGGGGGGCAATCTCAACAAAACAGTTGAGCAGTTCCTGCACACCAAAATTATTTAAAGCCGAACCGAAAAGACCGGTGCACACTCTCCTGCAGATATGTTTCTACATCAAATTCGGGATATACACCTTCTATCAATTCCAAATCACCGCGTAACTTATCTGCCAGCGTATCGCCGATCTGCCGATCCAACTCGTCAGAATGAATATCTATTTCCACTTTCTCCGTCACCACTTGTTTGGAAGGTTGATAGAGGTCCAGTTTCTGTTCGTAGATATTATAAACTCCCTTGAAACGGGGCCTTGTTCGATAGGCCAAGACAGAGGACGTACCTGAATCATCAGTTCTTCTTCCAATTCATCCAGCAAGTCAAACGGATCTTTACCTTCACGGTCCATTTTGTTCACAAAGATGATTACCGGGGTATTCCGCATCCGGCAGACTTCCATTAGCTTGCGGGTCTGGGTTTCCACCCTTCGCTCCATCTACCACGATGATGACACTGTCTACCGCCGTCAAGGTACGATAGGTATCTTCGGCAAAGTCCTGGTGCCCCGGAGTATCCAGAATATTAATCTTATAGTCCCGATAGTCAAACTCCATCACCGAAGTTGTCACCGAGATACCACGTTGTTTCTCGATCTCCATCCAGTCGGAAGTTGCCGTCTTTTGATCTTGTTACTTTTTACTGCTCCTGCCACCTGAATCTGTCCGCCGAACAACAGTAACTTCTCAGTCAACGAAGTTTTACCGGCATCCGGGTGTGCAATAATGGCGAAAGTGCGCCGTCTTAGTATTTCTGTATTATCTGCCATATTTCGAGAATTGAGGATGAAGAATCAAAGTGTCTCCATTCTTAATTGATTAATGCAACGTTTCAGGCTCTCCTCCCAATGCGGGATCTCAATGCCAAATGTATCTTTTATCTTTGTTTTATCGAGTACGGAATAGTGTGGACGGGGTGCCTTTGCCGGATAATCGGCGGTATGCAACGGTTTTACCTTACACGAAGCAATGCCCGCCAGGCGATGGATGGCTATGGTAAAGTCATACCAGGAACAAACTCCTTCGTCACTGAAATGGTAAATGCCGCGGACAACGCCTTTATTGATCGCTGCAAAATAGCCTGGGCCAAATCATTAGCATAAGTCGGTGTACCGATCTGATCGAAAATGACTCCCAAAGAATCACGCTCCTGCCCGAGACGAATCATTGTCTTTACAAAATTATTGCCATAGATGGAGTACAACCATGCCGTACGAATTACCATAGCTTTCTCGCAATGATCCATCACGTTCTGTTCGCCCGCCAGCTTGGTAGAGCCATAAACCGAAGCCGGACAAGTAGGTTCCTCTTCCGTATAAGGAATATGCGCTGTACCGTCAAACACATAATCGGTAGAAACTTGAATCATTGCAGCGCCATTAGCCTGAGCCCGTGCCAGATATCCCGGTGCTATATTATTCAGTTTGTCGCAAAGTTCGACATTATCCTCAGCCTTGTCTACCGCTGTATAAGCAGCGCAGTTCACGATGATGTCAATCTTATGTTCACTCACATAGGCATAAACAGCCTGTTCATCACAAATGTCCAACTCCTGTACATCCGTAAAAATACGTATGCTGCAGGTTTTCTCTGGCAAGTACCTGCATTTCATTGCCAAGTTGCCCGTTGGCTCCGGTGACCAATATATTCATTTCGGTATTTTTAGTTGATTCACCACAGAGTAACACGGAGTCTCACAGAGTTTTAATCTCTTGTTTATAGGATATTAAGAGAAAACCATCTCTATGGAACCCTGTATACTCTATGGTGAGTCTGATTCGTTTTATTCCAGTTTTAACTCTCCTTTCTATCCTTATCATAATAGTTGGCCAACATAGACAAAAGCTACTGATAGCTTCCATTGCCTTCGTAGTCTCCGGACTGACCGGCTTCTTTGCAAGCGCAACAGCATCATGCCATACAAAGCTTCGAAACAGGTTTCCAGCTCCGGTTCTTCCTTCTGCCCGTTTTTATTTCGTAATTCTACAATAAAGGGTAATGCTTTGAAATAAGCCGAACTATAGAAAGGAAATTTAGGTGATGCCAACAGGGCAGCGTGCAATTCGGTCAGGTTGATGATTACGTTCCGGTTAATCTGGAGATGTCCTTTCTCACGAACTCCCTCTTCCCGCATCATCGAAGCCAGATTGGCATACCATTCTGTCAGTTCACGACGCTCTTCATCGCTCACTTGATAACGGGAAACGATATTCTCCTCAATCCGGTCGACATCACAATCATTGGCACGGATCAAATCCTCTATCTGCCACATATAAATAAGGTATTCGGCAATGTTCTTCTCCTTGAGTTGTTGCGCTATTTTCATCTTCTGTCTTTTCTCCTATCAATAAATAGATTCTCCCAGCAAAGTGAATATGAGTCCGAACACGGATACTGCCATCACGATACTGCCAATCACCCGGTTCAAAATCCAGATACCCCGCAAATTGAATCGCGTCCGCACTTTATTAACAAAGAAAGTTATTCCAAACCACCACGCCAGCGCTCCGAGGGCAATGGCCAGATAACCCGTAATCTCTTCAAAGACCAATACTCCGGGTTGCACAAAAGCAAAACGGGCAAACAGACCGATGAAAAGAAAAATAATAAGCGGATTGGAAAGTGTAACTGCAAAGGCGGTAATGAAGTTGTGGAAATAAGAACCTTTATTGGCCGATACAGGCCGAATGGATTGCACAGGATTGCTGCGGAATGTATAAATACCAAAAGCCAATAGCATGATACTTCCGAGGAGTTGCAGATAAAAAATATTTTTATTGATATAATCGAATACGAAGCTCATGCCATATCCCGTCAAAAGAGCATAAGCAATATCACTCAACGAAGCCCCCAGTCCGGTGACAAATCCATACCAACGCCCTTTGTTCAAAGTACGCTGAATACAAAGGACACCTACAGGCCCCAGCGGCGCAGAAACCACAATGCCGATAACGAATCCTTTAACCAGTATATCAAGTATAGTCTCTATCTGAATCATTCCGCAAATATCGCATTTTTTTATGATATGCCAGTATCTTGTTAACGTTTTCTATCACAATTTTGTCCTATTAACCGGTACACATCTTCATTCTCACCTACCACCCACACTACATCTCCTTCTTCAAAAGGAACATTCACGTCAGGCGTCATCAAAGCTTCTCCTCCCCGCTCCACGCCGGCAATCAGGCAATGGTATTTATCACGAATGCCCGATTCACGCAGCGTTTTGCCCAGAAAAGCAGAGTCTGTATCGATCAACAATTGCTTCAAAGTCATTTCACTCTTCTCAAACACTCCCGAATCGATCACAGCAACATGCGACATCTCTTCGGCGAAGGTATTCAACTGGTCATCAGTACCGATCACTTGTATTTTGTCCATCGGAAACAGACGGATAGAACCACCCGGAATGTTAATCCTACGTTTTCCCCGAAGAATGGAGACTACATGCACTCCATACTTCTTACCCAGATTCAGTTCAAGCAAGGTTTTTCCGGCCCAAGCCGACTCTCCCGGTATTTCAAAATCAGTCAGATGCAGATCTCTTGAAAGCAAACGTCCGGCATAAGCCGGTTTTTTCTCTCCCAAATACTCAGCGCGCATATCACGTGAACGAAGATTCTGAAAAAATTTACGTTCTATCAAAATGGATTGTTTTTTTAACTGCCTCGAAAGTATCATCAGAATCACCAGTAACAAAGCCACTCCGAACATCAGTCCTACCGAAGCTTTAAACAAACGGGTAATGACAAACATAACAAACAGAACTGACACTGCGACACGAAATACAACCGTGGAAACCAGCGGTCCGCGATTGACACGATTATCATTCCACAAAGTTATAAATTCGACCGAGTGATTCTTCTTCACCATAATGGCCCGCAAAAAAGGGGATATGCACAAGATAGTAAAAACAGCTCCTGCCAATGGGCCCCAGATACCCGGCAAATGTTCGCGTAGCAAAGGTACTACAAAACGGAACGAAAGGGTAATTACCGAAATACTGACAATGGAATACACCACCAGAATACGTGCTAAGGCAAACAATAGCTTCCGCCACAAACTTTCGTGATTGACAGTCCGCGTACCGGTAGTATATCGCATCAGGAAACGTCTCCAGGATTCGGGTAACTTACGATCGACGAAGTTTGAGGCAGGCTCGGCAACACGAATCATATAAGGAGTCAGAAATGTCGTGATCACGGAAACAGCTACTACAATCGGATATAGGAAATCACTTGTCACATGCAGTGATAAGCCCAGAGAAGCAATAATAAAAGCAAACTCCCCTATCTGCGTCAGGCTAAAGCCACACTGCATGGCGGTCTTTAAAGGCTGTCCTGCCAACATAACCCCCATTGTTCCGAAAAAGGCCTGTCCCAGAATCACTGCCAACGTAATGACTATGATAGGAACCGCATATTCAATAATCATCGCAGGATCTACCATCATCCCGACCGATACAAAAAAGATAGCACCAAATAAGTCTTTCACAGGCTTTACCAATCGATCGATAGATTCCGCCTCAATTGTCTCGGCCAGGATAGACCCCATAATGAAAGCACCAAAAGCAGCCGAGAAACCGGTATTGGCAGCAATAGCCACCATACCGAAACAAAGAGCCAAAGATACGATTAACAGCGTTTCTTCACTCATCAGTTTCCGACAGCGCTTCAGGAACTCGGGTATGGCATAAATGCCAACGACAAACCAAAGAATAAGGAAAAAAAGTAACTTACCGATACTGCCCAGCATTTCTGTCCCTTCAAAGTTATTGCTGACTGCCATCGTCGAAAGCATGACCATTAAAACAATGGCAAGTATATCTTCAAGAATAAGAATACTGAGTACTAAACCGGTAAACTGTTTCTTCCGCAATCCTAAGTCATCAAATGCCTTATAAATAATTGTAGTAGAAGACATGGCGATCATACCTCCCAAGAACAGGCTATCCATACGTTGCCAGCCGAACCCCATCCCGACGGCAATCCCAAGAAGAATCATACAGAAGATAATGGTACAGGCGGCAATAACAGCCGTACCTCCCACCTTGACTATCTTCTTAAAACTAAATTCCAATCCAAGAGCAAAAAGCAAGAAGATGACTCCAATATCAGCCCAGGTTTTAATATTGGCTACATCCATCACCGAAGGTGTATAGGGCATGTGTGGACTGGCAAGAAACCCGGCAACCACATAGCCCAGCACAAGCGGTTGCTTCAACTTCTTGAATAACAGAGTCATTATACCGGCACAAATCAGAATCAGGGCGAGGTCGGCTATTAATGTTGGAAGTTGTGACATTCGAATAGAATTTAAATCGAATGCAAAATTAGTGTTTTCTGTTAACTAACAACAGAAAAACTATAAAATCACACTTTATAATCTACTCATCTCCCCTTCCACCTGTCGGGCTTTCGAACCGGCAAGTGAATGTCCCAGTTGTGCAGCATGTTCAAAACATTCTTTTGCTTTGTTCAGAATATAGTATCTGGTATTTTTAATATTCCGCTTATCTTTTCTTCCTTTTACTTTTGGTAATTCTTCTACGACAGAGTGTAGCTCAGTACCTAATTTATACCACATTTCCTGTTGTTTATTCATTAACTCCTGACTCTGAGCATCGATCGTCACCTGTTGGCTCGCAATTGTATTTTTCTGATTAGCTATTGTTTGTTGTTGGTTCGCAATCTCCTGTTTGAGATTGTTGATTTCAATCTCTTTTTGCTCAATAATACTTTTCAATTTATCCATCGTTGCCAACAGGTTCTTACTGCCGTCACTACGCTTACCTTCAACTGCACTTAAGCGCTTTTTCAGAGTCTGAAGTTTCTGATTGATCTCTTCTGCTTGACTCAATTCCCCCACTCCATGCTCTACATTCACACGCAAAGAATGTGTATTGCCGGCTATCTGATTTAATTCCGTCACCACATTATTAATAATTTTACTTTTCTCTAAATTATCTTCAATAACAGCCGCTTGCTGTTCGTTCAACTCCTTATACTCGGCAATCTTAGCATCATACTTACTTTTAGCAACCATCTCAGTTGATGAGTTGCTGCAGGACACGATAATAAAAAACAAAAATGGAATCGAATAAATCACTTTGAAATTGTCCATGTCGTTTGTTCATTTATATTAAATACTATTTTAATTTTATCCAAATCTTTATCATAGTGGATTGCTCCATTACCCAGTTCTCCTGAAACAAATATCATTTTATCAGAATTAAAATCCAACTTATACACTTTAGGAGAAGATTTACCGGTTATCAAAAGTTGAAACGTTCCATCTTTCACCTTTTTTATAATACCACTGGATACTTGGATCTGCCCCACAATAGATTTACTAACAGTATAATTTCCTTCCAATCTATCCGGAGCAATCAATTCCATCTTTATTTCATTCCTATCAATTTCTTTTTTATCCGGCATGGGATTAAAAAACAGTCCTATCAGAACAGTTATAAAAGCTATTGCAAAAATGATAAGTAAATTGGTTATTAATGCCCTTCTTCTATCTCCCTTTATTTGTGCCGGAAGCGTATGATTACTCACCACATGATAAATCTTCACACATTGTCCGACCAGCGGGTAAATGGTTAAAGCAATACCCATTATAATCAAAGGCCGCGGAATCAAAAATAAAGCCGCTATTGCCAATGAAACAATAGTCACGGTTTCCTGTTTAGATACACGCGAAGTGAACAATTCGGAATATGGTTCGGAACTTGTTTCAACTTCATTGAGATCCGCTTCGTGTCCTATAACCAAAGCAGTCTTTTGAGCATCGCTCAAACTACGATAAACTTCCTGCTGCTTGGCTGGTTCCAAAAGACTCATTAAAAAGATATCTGATACGATATTTCGTTTCAGTGCATACATTAAAACAAAAAAGAAAGCGGCAACAAACGATGTTTTCAAAACATAATCTGCAGCGGCAATCTGAAAATTCTCCATAAAAGGAATTCCAATAGCCTGCAACGCTATCGCATCTTCCATTCGTCCACTGGACAAAATAATAGCCGAAGCTGCTGCAGAAATTGAAAACAATAAACCAAGTCCCCAATTAATGATCTTTTGAGTCCACATAAGGGCTATAACATTCCCTCCCAATAAACGCTTCACTAGCAGAAACATCATCCAACGGCATAAAAGCATTATCAGACATACAAACATGAAGGTCAACAACCATGATTTAAAAATATAATACCCAAATGATGTTATTTTTAAAATGGGGGTTAAAACACACTTTCCGTAAAAGTTCTCCGAAGGAGTTCCTATGTATTCCAAACAAGTAGAAATTACTGAAATCGCAGAGTTGATTCGATATTTTTTATATGAAGGTAACTCATTCAACTCCTGAATACGAACTGAAGTGTTTTGCAGAAACAATGGAAGAGTTTCTTCTACACCTCTCTCCTGTATTTGCTTTTGCAAATCTAAATAATCCAGTCCGGAAGTTGCTCCTGTCATATTGCAATAAACCCGATATCGATTACCCAAACGTATTTGAATGAGTTTCGGATTTTTCGAAACAAGCACCAACATCCCTCTATGCTTAAAATCTCTTGACTCGGATATCGAATCTACAAGATCATTAAAACATTCATCAGCATAAGCCCCCATTTGGATGGCCTCGATACTATCTACGGCAAAAAGAATTGGAACAATCCCGGCAGGATAATCAAAATTAAGAAATTCTTCTTTCACTCTATTGCTCAATAGATCACCCGTATCAAAAACTTTAGGGGAATATAGACATTGCTCAGTATCGTCAGTACAAGCCGAAAACAAAAAGAGAGCAATAAAAAACGACAAAAACAAAGATGCCTTTTTCATATAAAAGCCCGTAAGATTAACAATGTAAATTATAGTAAGTTAGTATGCAGTTCAAAGAACAAAAGCTGTTCTTCAATACACATACAAATTCAGTAAACCTTCTGACAAAAGAAAAATATGAAAATCTTCTGATATTCCGCATCCCCGCAAACAGAACATTACGGTCACCGATAAGATTCGTCATTGTCGGTAGTTTCCGTTATCACCAGAATTACACTACCTTTATTAAGAAAGCAACGACAAAATCCATTTTCTAATATCCGATTTTCTAATACCAATAAAATATTTGTTATGTAAGTGTAATACCTCTATCAAATCTTATTATCAAAGATCCTAATTTTCACTTAGTAGATCTTTTCTAAGAAAGAAATGATAACCATCGAACAATCGATTAACATTCTTTCAATATCTTGAATTTTCTATTTAATATCTTTTAGTGTTGCAGCAAATATAGCGCTTAGATTTATTATTTCCAATAATTAAGAAAAAAATTATTCCAATATTTACTAAATTCATGTTATAAGACTCACTATTTACCATCATACAACGATATTTAATACACATTTGTCACTGAAAACAGTGATACGCCTATCACTTTTATATTACACATTCAGTTCATAGGAAACAAAATACAATCATTTAATTGATCTAATTATTCTTTCTATTACATTATATATATAGATCAAAAATACAAATAAATATTAATTCCAAGAAATCAAAAAAAGTAGAAATTAGAATATAATGCAAATATAATAGCCTATATAGGCAGAAATAGAGATTATTCTGAAATAAAAATATTTCATAGACATAACCAAGAATAATATTAGAAAGGAAATAATATGTTTGAGTATAGAGACAAATTGACTAAGGAAGACTTTTATATCTGTTAAATGAGACCTCTAATATTCCAAACATATCCGAAAGAACGCAAACTTTCCATTTAAACAAAAATCCCCCTCTGCCTTTAAAGACAGAGAGGGATTTCAACGCTTTATTCGTCAATATTCTATTTACGGAAAGGCGGTTTTACTACTACAGCTTTCAACTTACGTCCACGCATATCAATACATATTTCTGTACCGATCTTACTATATTCAGGTTTCACGTATCCCATACCAATACCAATCTTACGAATAGGAGACATTGTACCTGATGTTACTACCCCGATTTTATCACCTTCCGCTGTTGTCAACTCGTAACCATGACGAGGAATCCCCGTCAATCATTTCAAAGCCCACTAATTTGCGAACGGTGCCTTCAGCTTTTTTTTTCAAGCATCGAACGATTTGTAAAGTTCTTGCCGTCCACAAATTTAGTGATCCATCCCAGTCCGGCTTCAATAGGAGACGTAGTATCGTCCAAGTCATTACCGTACAGACAGAATCCCATTTCAAGACGAAGAGTATCACGCGCACCAAGCCCTATCGGTTTTATGCCAAACTCAGCTCCGGCTTCAAAACTGCATCCCAAATCTTCATGGCAGCATCCGGATAAAAATATAGTTCAAATCCACCTGCTCCGGTATATCCCGTATTGGAAATAATCACATTCTTCTCACCGGCAAACTCACCGACTTTAAACGTATAATAAGGAATATCGGCAAGATTAATATCCGTCAATTTTGCAGAGCTTGAATGGCTTTCGGACCTTGTACGGCAAGTTGTGCCATATTATCTGAAGAGTTTTCCAACTCAGCACCTTCCGTATTGTGAGAAATGCACCAGTTCCAGTCCTTCTCTATATTCGAAGCATTAACAACCAAAGATATTTTTCCGGTTCATATTGATAGACCAGTAAGTCATCAACGATACCCCGTCTTCATTTGGAAAACAAGTATATTGAATTTTACCCGACACCAAAGCTGCCACATTATTTGAAGTCACTTTCTGCAAAAATCCAACGCATGAGGACCTTTCACCCAAAATTCGCCCATGTGACATCAAAACACCGACACCATTACAAACTGTAAGGTGTTCGTCGATGATACCCGATACTCAATAGGCATGTTATATCCTGCAAACTCGTGCATCTTAGCACCAAGTGCAATATGTTTCTCGGTAAATGGAGTGGTTTTCATGAAATGAGAATTTAAGAATTATATAAATAATGATTACTTCGAAGCTACCAGTTCAGCGATCTTCACAATGACCTTCATTGCCTTTTCCATATTCTGGATGGGAACAAATTCATAGCGACCGTGAAAATTCAAGCCACCGGCAAAGATATTGGGACAAGGCAACCCTTGAATGATAATTGTGCGCCATCCGTTCCTCCACGAATAGGTTTCACATTCGGTTTCACCCCTACGGCTTCCATTGCAGCAAAGCAGTGTCGATAATATGCATTACGGGTTCTATCTTTTCACGCATGTTATAGTACTGGTCACGCAATTCGAGCGTAGCAGTGCCTTCACCAAACTCTGCATTGATCTTATTCACCAAATGTTCTATCTCTTTTTTACGATCCTCAAATTTATTACGGTCATGGTCACGAATAATGTAGGATACAGTGCTCTGTTCCACATCTCCTTGGATACCGATTAAGTGGTAGAAACCCTCATATCCGGAAGTATGTTCCGGAGTCTCGTGCCGGGGAAGCATAGTAATAAACTGATTGGCTATACGGATCGAATTGATCATTTTATGTTTAGCATATCCCGGATGCACATTACGTCCTTTAAAAGTGATCTTGGCAGCGGCAGCATTGAAATTTTCAAATTCCAACTCTCCAACTTCTCCTCCGTCCATCGTATAAGCCCACTCACAACCGAACTTCTGAACATCAAACTTATGAGCACCCTCACCTATTTCTTCATCCGGATTGAAACCGATCCGAATTTTACCATGCTTAATTTCGGGATGTTCCTGCAGATAGACAACAGCTGATACTATTTCAGCAATACCTGCCTTATCATCTGCCCCTAACAGAGTTTTACCATTGGTAACAATCAGATCCTCACCCTTATGATCGAGCAACTCAGGAAACTGACTCGGTGAAAGTACGATATTCTCTTCGGCACAAAGCACAATATCCGAACCATCGTATTTTTCTACAATACGTGGAGTGACATTTTTTCCACTCATATCGGGACTCGTATCCATATGTGCTATAAAGCCGATGACAGGCAATTCTTTCTCTGTATTGGCAGGTAAAGTAGCAAAAAGATAACCGTTCTCGTCCAATGTTATATCTTCTAGCCCCAACGACTCCAACTCAGACTTTAGATATTCCGCAAATACCATTTGGCCCGGAGTGCTGGGGGTAAGTCTTGTCAGTTCATCCGACTGTGTATCAAAGCTTACGTACTTCAAAAAACGTTCTACTAAATTCATATCTTTAAAATTTAATAATTTGCTAAAATCTTATTTTTCACGCCTGTAAAGGTAAAAAAAGAGCCGTGAACTGCCAAGCAATTCACGGCTCTTTTTTTATACATAATCTTATATTCAGTCACTAATAGCCACTTAGAAACAACTGGATCCGTCAAAACAATGGGTACAAACTTTACACTTTGGCAATCCGATGGCTTCAATCAGTGTTTCAATCGTGTTGAATTTGAGAGACGAAAGTCCGAAACGCTTGGCGATGATGCCTACCATCTTCTCATATTCCGGCGAACCTGTAGTAGCATATTTATCCAGATTCTTATTTTCATCTCCCTCCAGTTCTTTTATTATCTGCCTGGTGATAAGTTCCATATCCGACTTTGAAGCCGTAAAACCAATAAACGGACAGCCATAAATAAGCGGTGGGCATCCGATACGCATATGTACCTCTTTTGCACCATAATCAAAAAGAATCTTCACATTATCATGCAACTGCGTACCACGCACAATGGAGTCATCACAAAAAATAATACGCTTATCTTGGAGCATAGCACGGTTAGGGATCAACTTCATCTTTGCCACCAAAGAACGTAATTCCTGCTTGCTCGGAGTAAAACTACGGGGCCAGGTAGGAGTATACTTGGTAATAGCACGATGATAAGGAATGCCTTTCCCTTCTGCATACCCCAATGCCTGCCCGATACCCGAATCCGGAATTCCACAAACACAATCAGCATCGCAGTCATCTTGTTCACCCATTTTCAACCCGCTCGTAAAGCGTACCTCTTCTACATTCCGGCCTTCATAACATGAATTGGGAAAACCGTAATACACCCACAAAAATGAACAGATTTGCATTTTGTCATCAGGCTTGCGAAGTTGTTCAAGACGGTCAGCCTGCATACGGACTATTTCACCGGGTCCTAAATAGCGTTCTATTTCAAAATCAAGATTCGGAAAACTGTTAGATTCACTCGTGGCTGCATAAGCGCCCTCCTTTTTCCCGATAACAATAGGAGTACGTCCCCATTTATCTCGTGCGGCAATCACTCCATCTTCTGTCAACAGAAGCATAGAGCACGAACCTTTTATATGGTTATATACATTCTCTATTCCTTCTACAAAATTTTTACCCTGAATAATCAATAAAGCGATAAGTTCCGTTTGATTGGTACTACCCGAACTAAGTTCGGCGAAATGCATGTTTTGTGAAAGTAGTTCCTCTTCGAGTTCTTTAAGGTTTGTGACCTTAGCAACCGTAACAATGGCAAATCTACCGAGATGTGAGTTAATAATAATAGGTTGGGCGTCTGTATCACTGATAATACCGATACCGGCATTTCCTTTAAATTTATCCAGTTCTTCCTCAAATTTGGTACGGAAATATGAACTCTGCAGGTTATGAATCGAGCGGATAAATCCCTGTTCTTCACTATATGTCGCAAGTCCTCCCCGTTTTGTTCCCAGGTGTGAGTTATAGTCTGTGCCGTAGAATAAATCGGTCACACAGCTCGTTTTCGAGACTGTTCCGAAAAAACCTCCCATATGATTCTTTTTTGATGTTGTTTTTAAAAAGATGGCGCAAAAGTACAAAAAAGATTCGTGTTGGCATAGGTTTCTCCTAGAAATCACTTTTTCAAACGTTCCTCCAGAAAAGCTTGTAAAATACGGGCATGATTATAAACCGGCTCCTTCGAAGCATACAAAAGAGTCACTGATTCACAGGATCGTATCCGGGATAAAAACTCGGACGTTTTATCAGAAGTTTCAAGTTCTTTTCGATACATCTCTGCAAACTCTTTCCAGTGTCCCGGAACATCGTCATGAAACCATTTTCTTAAATCAGATGAAGGAGTCAGTTCCTTTGCCCAATAGTCATACTTTAAATGTTCTTTTTTCATTCCGCGCGGCCAAAGGCGATCTACTAAAACACGATACCCATCTGTATCAGAAGGATCCTCATATACACGTTTTATTTTTATTTCAGTCATACCTAATCCTATTTTAATAAAATAACCCATAAAAACCGAAAAGGTTTATTTAAAAAACACCCTCAAACGGGCACAAAAGGCTTTTCACGAAAGTTACAGACATAATCGATTAAACGACCTCCTTTATTTCTCATAACGGAAGTTACAAAAGATGAAATATAGAACATTCCTGTTTAACATACCCCTTACTAGTGCTACAAAGAGATCATAATAATGAATACCTATTTAATAAAGACAATATACTGAGAAACAAACAAATGGAAAAGTGATTCCACAGACGAATTGTCCGGATTTCATTCATAAGCATATAATCTTCTATTTCACAAAGCTTTGCATCTTTACAAAATCAGACAATCTTAAAATAAATGAAGAAATATTTGCAACCAACAAAAACTATTTATATTTTTGCGACCGTTTTGCGAATTAGGCGTATCAAACGCCGGATTATTAAAAACAATTATTGGCGAATAATAACAATTAATGTTTAACCAAACCAATTTAAAATTTAGAGAAATGAAAAAAAGTATTTTTATGTTTGCATTGGCAACATTGATGAGCGCAAGTGTATTTGCTCAAGACAATGATGCAAAACGTCTTCCGGGATATAAAACAACCTTTGAAGGCAATGGATTTTGGAACAACTGGTTCATGTCAGCAAACTTTGGTGCACAATCTCTGTTCGCAGAAAATTCAAAAGACGCTAAATTCAGAAACACAATCACTTTCATGCCGACACTTTCTGTAGGTAAATGGTTTAATCCTTACTGGGGAGTTCGTTTACAAGGTACAGGCGGTTCACTGCACGGATTTACTTCTGGCGCTAACTCAATGTTGCACTATCAATATGGTGCTGTTCACGCAGACTTTATGTTCGGACTGATCAACTTCTTTGCTCCTTATAAAGAAAACCGTCGTTTTGACATCGTTCCTTTTGCAGGTATTGGTGGAGCATTTATTCGTAAAGGCGACCAGTCGTTTACAATCAATGCAGGTATCCAGGCACGTTACCGTATCTCAAAACGTTTCGATATTAACGTTGAATACCAAGGAGCTATCCTGGATGACGATATGGTGGTTCGCGGTGGTTTTCCGAATGATGGAATCAGCGGTCTGACAGCCGGTGTTACTTTCCGTTTCGGCAAAACAGGTTTCAAGAAAGGCTACTCTTCACGTCAGTACAACGCTATCAAGAGCAACTACTCTGATCTGGAAGCAAACTACGCAACTTTGAAAAAAGAAAATGCTGCACAACAAGCTGAAATAGCAGAACTGAAAGCACGTAAACCGGAAATTGTCAAAGAAGAAACAGTAATCGACAATTCTGAAATCAAGGCTCTTCCGAGTACAATTACTTTCCCATTCAACAGCAGCAAAATCGAGCTTTCACAGGAAGTTAGTATCTTCAATATTGCTGAATTCCTGAAAGCAAATCCAGAAATCCGTGTTCGTCTGACAGGTTATGCTGACAAACGTGGCTCAGAACAAGCTAACAGAATTGTTTCTGAAAGACGTGCCAATGCAGTAACTGAAGTGTTTGTCAACAAATACGGAATTGCAAAAGACCGTATCACTACAGAGTTCAAAGGTACCAGCACTAAGTTTGAAAATGATGACTGGAACCGCGCAGTAGTGGTAGAGCTGATCAAGTAATAACAATTATATTACCTTCAAAAAAGCGCATTGATTGAGAATATCAATGCGCTTTTATTTTAATGATCTTTTTTCAGCTCTGCCGCACATTCAGCACAACAGCCTTTCAAGACATAATTTATACTTCGTACAGCAAATCCCTCAGGTAAATCGACCACAGGAACGTGGATATTCTCGAGGCAAAAAGTCTTATGACAATATTCACAATAAAAATGTGTATGTAGATCCTTTACCGCACAAGTACATTCACTATCACAAACCGCATATTTCAAAGACCCTGTACCATCATCTACACTATGTGCCAAATGATGAGAGACAAACAAAGTAATCGTACGAAATATGGTCGACTTATCAACTGTATCCAGCTTATTTTCCAAATCAAGAAGTGAAACAGCCTGCTCCGTCTCCATCATGGCCTTTAAAACCAACATCCGTATGGCTGTAGGTTTTATGCCTCTCTGCTCCAATATCTTCAAACACAAATCTTCCATTATCATTTAATCATTTTCTGTATACGAACAGCATTCATAATTGCAATCAATGTAACACCAACATCCGCAAAGACAGCTTCCCACAAAGTAGCTATACCGCTTGCCCCTAAAATCAGCACCAACAACTTCACACCAAATGCCAACAATACATTTTGCCAGATAATCCGACGCGTACAACGCCCAACCTTAATAGCTGTTGCCACTTTCGAAGGCTGATCGGTCTGGATGACTACATCCGCCGTTTCAATGGCGGCATCGCTACCCAGTCCTCCCATAGCAATACCCACATCACTTAGAGCAAGTACCGGAGCATCATTCATCCCATCACCAACAAAAGCAATCTGATTGCCCTTCTCCTCCTTCAATCTCTCAATATGCTCCACCTTTCCCTCCGGCAGGAGATCACCATAAGCTTGAGTTATTCCCAACTTATTTGCAAAAATGGTAACAATACTCTGTTTATCGCCCGACAATATCTGAATATTCTTAATATTTAACTCTTTAAGTGCCTTGACAGTATCTGACGCATCGTCTTTTAACACATCCGATAAGATGATACAACCTATATATTTATCCCCGACAGCACATACAACCGTTGTTTCTGTTATTGAAAACACAGCCTTCGGAAACTCAATGGAATATTTCGATAACAATCTGGTATTACCTACCAGCACCCTTTTTCCATCAATCTCAGTCATCAACCCATAACCTGCAATCTCTTCTATATTCTTAGTGACAATCAGATCAATCCCTTTATCTTGAGCATAAGCTACAATAGCCCTGGCTATCGGATGGTTACTGTTTTTCTCAATGGAAGCCACTACACGCAATAAATCTTCTTCTGAAGTCCCGGGAACAACCCGACAAGATTCTACTTCGAAAACTCCTTTAGTCAGAGTACCTGTTTTATCGAATACGACTGTATTCACACGAGTTATGGCATCCAGATAATTTCCACCTTTAAACAGAATACCCAATCGGGATGCTGCCCCAATTCCCCCAAAATACCCTAATGGAATACTGATAACCAATGCACACGGGCAAGAAATCACCAAAAAAACCAATGCTTTATACAGCCAATCATTAAAAACAAACCCAAACAACGGATTTATAAATGAATAAATATATGGAATCAACACAATCAGAAATGCAAAGCCGATAACAATAGGAGTATAAACACGTGCAAATTTTCTAATAAACAATTCTGCAGGTGCCTTACGTTCGGAAGCATCCTCTACAAGTTCCAGAATACGAGCCAATGCACTTTTATCAAAAGGCTTTGTCACTTTCATCCGAATTACTTTGTCTGTGACAATCATACCTGCAAGTACCTCTTCTCCCCTACTAATATCCCGGGGAACACTCTCTCCGGTAAGAGCTGCCGTATTGAATGCCGCCACTTCATCCAACATTACTCCATCCAACGGTACACGCTCACCGGCTTTTATCTCAATAATTTCATTTATAAGAACCAATCTCGGATCCACCGTAACAATCTCATTACTTCTCACAACCACAGCCTTTTCAGGTCGAACATCCAGCAAAGCGCTGATATTACGCTTAGCCTTGTCTATCGCTTTATCCTGAAATAATTCACCAACCGAATAAAATAACATAACGGCAACTCCCTCCGGATATTCACCAATATAAAAAGCACCTAACGTTGCAACCGACATCAACGTAAACTCACTAAAGAAGTCTTTCTGAAGAATACTCTCCCATGCTTCTTTTATCACAGGTAAACCTACAGGCAGATAAGCCAGTATATACCAAACCAAAGATATCGTATTATCTCTGAAAAAAGCAACATCCAACTGATTCATTATTGCACCCGCTATCAACATTAATAATGAAAGTATTACCTTCCAATATTCCTTTATGAAGCCATTCGCTTCCCGACAGCTTTCTACTCGCACATTTGCATTCATTTCACATTTACAATGTCCCATAATCCAATCTACTATTAGGTTTATGATGCAAAGGTAGTAGTTTTCAAGTGCAACAAAGTTGCAAAACTCTATCGGGAAAAGAATCAAGGATATTCAGAGACCGGAAGAAACATCTTCTTACATTAAGACAGGAGCAAGGAGTTTTACCAAAAAATATCCTCCGACAATTAGCCATAAATACAGCAAAGAAGCAAGTACAAATGGCTTGGCACCAGCTTTCTTAAATTTGTCGATACTGGTTTCCGCACCTAATGCAGTCATTGCCATAGTCAGCAAGAAAGTATCCAGATTATTGATAAAAGCTATTAAACTTTGTGGCAATAGATCAAAGGAATTAAAACCGATAACCGCTAAAAAACCGATAGCAAACCACGGAATAGATATGTCCTTCATACTACCTCCTTGTCCACCAGCTTTCACGGCAGCCCTGGATACCATAAAGCTGGTTATCAACAAAACAGGTACCAACATCATCACACGAATCATCTTCACGATAATAGCAACATCCGAAACCTCCTTCCCCATCGCATTTCCCGCACCAACAGTGTGCGCCACTTCATGCAACGTAGCACCGGTAAATATCCCCATCTCGTTGGGTGAAAGCACAAAAGTTCCATTTCTATATAATATAGGATAGATAAACATGGACAAAGTTCCGAAAATAACTACAGTAGAAACAGCTACCGCCGTTTTATATGGTTTTGTCTGAATGGTCGATTCGGCCCCTAAAATAGCCGCTGCACCACAAATTCCACTACCGATAGAAGTAAGTAACGCCACTCCACGATCCATTTTAAGCATACGACCGATTAAGATACCTCCAAGAATCGTTATGGTTACTACAATAGCATCAATCAATATCGCGGGCAGCCCCACCGCCAATACATCCTGAAAAGTCAACTTAAACCCATAGAGGATAATGCCTATCCGTAAAATACGTTTTGAACAGAACTGTATACCCGGTACCCACGTCTCAGGAAGGTTGTTTCGGAGACTGTTAGCATACAACATGCCCAAAATGATTCCGACAATCATCGGACTGAAAGAGAGTTTCTTTATGAACTCCATGTCACCTATATAAAAGGCCGCACATGAAAACAGGGCTATCAACAAAACCCCGTGAAGCATACTGTTTCTTTTCTCGCTCAACATAAATGAATTTATTTATAATGTCTTTAATTAGTACACTACAAAGGAAGCATTTTAAATTGAGAGACAAACACTTAATTTTTTTATCCCTTATAACCTATGGTTATTCACATCCACTGAAAAAGACAGCAAGAACAACCGGTATCTTGAAACAGCAACCACACTATTCAAATCAACATATGATTCTCCGGTGCATCCGCCAATGATAAAATCACTGTAAAACAACTTCCTTTACCTTTTTCAGAGTGTACTTTTATACGTCCCGACAACCGCTCGATAATAACTTTAGAGATGGCAAGACCAAGACCGCTTCCCTGTTCAAACTCGTCAGTTTTATAGAAACGCTCAAAAATCATCATAAGTTCCTTTTCATCAATTCCCTTACCACTATCTTCCACATATATACGAACCTCCCTATGCTTCTTGTCTACTTTACACCCCAAAGCGATATATCCATTTTGGGTAAACTTGTTAGCATTATTCAAAAAGTTTGAAATAACCTGAGCAAAACGGAGACGATCTGTATGAACAGGCACAGGAACAGTATCATCCAATTCGAGACGAAACTGTAAAGAAGGCCGGATTAAGGGTTGGTACGTCTTATAAATCTCTTTGACAATATCTGTCATATTCCATTCCTTCATGTCAAAATCCAGACTTCCGGAATCCAGGCGGGAAATTTCCAGTACATCATTAATGAGCTTCAAGAGCAATTCATTATTATGATTGATAATCTCAAGCATACTCGCCTTTTCATCCGGATCAATCTCCTCGGAGCCTTCACCCAACAATACATTTGTAAACCCCACAATGGCATTGAGTGGAGTACGGATTTCATGACTCATATTATTAAGGAAAGATTGTTTCAGTTCAGCTTTCTCAGCCATTTGTTTCGCCACAATCAACTGATGCTCACGTTCTACCGACTCTTGAATATTCTGCATGATCCCCGCCAGCATCATCTCTCCTTTAATATCCTTCAGACTGCGGCATCGTAATTCATACCATTGATAACCTTTCTTTTCATCAAAACGGAAACGTACCCGTTGTATTTCTACACCCGGAGATTTGCACAACGCTTCATAAAAAGAACTTAATAACTGCGAGTCATCAGGATGTACATACTCCCAAAAATCAGTTCTCTTAAACTTCCTTTTTTCTACTCCTGTCAGACGCGCATAATTATCATCAAACTCAATATCACTTCCCTGCATATTCCAAAGCGAAATCTGTCCTCCATCCGCAGAAAGAGTCAAACGCTTGTGTGCCTCTTCCAGTATTTTCAAGTTTTTGCGTTCAATCAGCGAACGCCGCCGAGTGTGCAGCAAACTGACAGAAATAAAAATGAATGCAAAGACAAATAATACACCCAATAAATAAAATTCCTCACGATAATGATCATAAATAGGATAATTAATAATACGCACATTCTTGCCCACGTTTTTAATATCATAACCATTATAAGTAGAAAAAACACTCCAATCGAGTACATATTCTTTTCTCAAATCCCTTATTTTAGGCATACCTATTTTTTCTTTATTCATCAACCGGGTAGACAGATCGGCTGCAGCCTGCACAGAAATCTCTTTGGTGGCCATATAGCCGCCAACAATTTTATTTCCTTCTCCGAATCCGGCATGTACACAACTAAATGAAGGTATGCTTAAGGCATTCACTATCGGAAACGATACCATATCGAATTTATCAAGCAAAAATGCTTTCTTCCCCTGCTCACTTTTTGAATTTTCCATCATTACAAGCAAAGAAGCACCTTTAATATACCGAAAGGGGCAAAGGCTTATTGTCAGCTCCTTCTTTTTTATCCGGTTATTTGCTACGGCAGGCATCAGATTATAAAACTCAATCATTTCTCTCATTTCTTTATATTCATACTCCATAGAGAATGCTGATTTATGTCCCAGAATCTGTACATCTTTTCTATCAACCACCTGATTTAATAAGTCAAAAGATTTATGACCGAGAGGCGTCAAGTCAATGTTATAAACGATTTCCAGACCAACATGTGGCTGCAAAGACCTTATAAATTCCATATTATGCTTAAAGTCGGGGGTATCTCTTAGAGCATATACTTTCCTGGACTCATATTTTTTCAAAAGGTCTTCATCAGGAAAATGCACATTACAAGCTACCACCGGAACAGAATAGAGCAAAGGATGTCGGGTCGATAATAAAGAATGGGTAGCCTGATCTCCCATCGCCATAACAAGGTCTATCGGCTTACTTTTCAGAGCTTCAAGATAATTACTGATGTGTTCTATTTCGACTTTTTGGCCGAAACGGTTACAATCAAGATAAAATTTATCAAATATAGGTTCTACACCCTTCGACCTAAATTCTTTCTTCAGCAGTTCTTCAAATTGTCCCCGGTCAGCCTCTTTTTTTGAACAAGAATAGATAAGAGAAATATGTTTTTCGTTTCGATGGTTGGTTACATACCATTGTTTGAAATTATACCCACATAAAAAGCCCCCCAACAAAAGAATGGAGGCAAAAATATACTTAAATTTAGGATTTATGAATTCCATAGTTAATTCTCTATCCGGGCAAAAGTAACATAAATTTAATTAATAAAACAATATCTGAGTAGAAAATGGCAATTGTATTCCATCTTTTATTCTTATCAGTATCCGGACTTTTCCCAATCCTATTTCTTAGCTTTTTTCTTGTAAACCCGATATCTTTTTAATATCTTTATCCCGGATCATTAATATATCTATGATTATCCTGTTCCAATCTACTCAATAACCTTTTTAACTAACCACAATGAGCAATAGAATAGTTAGCCGAAGTTTGATGGGAGCCCTCTGTAGCGCATGTTTCACAACAGCAAGTGCACAAGAACGACCCAATATCATTGTTTTTTTAGTCGACGACATGGGATTAATGGACACCTCCGTTCCCTTTGTTACGGACGAAAACGGAAATGCACAGAGACAACCGTTAAACGATTGGTATCGTACTCCCAATATGGAGCGCCTGGCAAACCAGGGAATCCGCTTTTCCACTTTTATGCACAAAGCGTGAGTTCCCCTTCCAGAGCATCCATCATGACCGGACAAAATGCGCCGTCACCGCACTACGAACTGGATCAATGCGGAAAGCAACAACCGCACTCCATACGGACCATTCGATTGAATTGGAAAGGGCTCACTCATCAGGATATGATCTATCCCTATTTATTACAACAAGCCGGATACAAAACGATCCATGTGGGTAAAGCACACTTCGGATGTCTGAAAAGCGAAGGAGAAAACCCTACGAATCTGGGCTTTGATGTCAACATAGCCGGTTCGGCAATCGGCCATCCGGGTAGTTATCATGGAGAAAACGGGTACGGTTGGATCAAAGGTCAAAGAGCAAGAGCCGTGCCCGACTTGGAACAATATCACAAAACTCACACCTTCTTAAGTGATGCACTCACATTAGAAGCCGGTAAAGAGATAGAAAAAGCCGTTGCAGAAAAAAAGCCTTTCTATCTAAACATGGCACACTATGCCGTTCACTCTCCATTCGAAACCGATGAACGCTTCATCAGCCACTATACCGATCCAAACAAATCTCAACAAGCACGCGCTTTTGCCACCCTGATCGAAGGTATGGATAAATCGCTGGGAGACATTCTGGATAAACTCGAAGATATGGGGATAGCGGAAAATACTCTGATCATCTTTTTGGGAGATAATGGTGGTGATGCACCACTCGGGGATGCTGCCGATTATGGTTCATCTGCCCCATTCAAGGGAAAAAAAGGATCGGAATATGAGGGGGGAGTCCGTGTTCCTTTCATTGTCAGCTGGGCACATCCCAACCCAAACAATAAATTCCAAAAGGCATATCCTATAGCCCGGAATGCCATACAAACCCAAATGGGAACGGTTATGGATATATATCCAACCGTACTTTCTGTTGCGGGTGTCAAACCTGCTCCCAACCATATCTTAGACGGAGCCGATTTAAGAAAACTGTTAAAGGGAAAGAGAGATAAAAAGCATCGTGATGATTTCTTAATGCATTTCCCACATGAGCATCGCGGCAGCTATTTCACCTCTTATCGTAAGGGAGACTGGAAATTCATCTATTATTATAACCCACAGACTCCGGAGGCGCCTACCTATAAACTGTTTAACCTCTCAGAAGATCTTTACGAAAAAAATGATCTGTCAAAAACAAACCAACAAAAAGCGAAAGAACTCTTCCGTCTAATGGTTCAAAGACTGGAAAAAGAACAAGCCCTCTATCCGGTAGATGCCGATAAAAACGTATTGAGTCCGATATTTGTTGCCGAATAATCCCCAAGACAGGGATCTTGCAACAATCTTTGCAACACGGGTTACACGGATTATCACAGACTGAAAGCAAATAAAGCAGTGCTTGTCTTGATAATCCGTGTAATTCGTATTGCCTTTTCAGGATTTAAAGTCTTTCACTGCTTTCTTCAGCCTTTCTAAATCCAGTTCTCCGGATTGCCTCCAAAGCTGTTCTCCCTTTCTCATTAAAATAAATGTCGGAACCGATTCGATCGTATAGAAATTAGCCAAAGCATCTTCCTGATCGATATCGATCTGTACTACCTCGAGAGTCCCTTCCATAAGTTTCTTGAATTCTTCTACAACGGGCTGCATACGTTCGCAATGAGGACACCACGTAGCATAAAATTCTGCCATTACCCAATCAGCAGTTGCTAATTTTTCCCTGTTCCGTTTTTGACGGGCTTCTTTTTTCTCTTCCATATCGGTATGTTTTTAAATAACTTACTGCACTCCGAAACAATGCCCAAAGAGAAAAGTTTGTGATATAACATTTATTTAAGCTATAGCGACCTAAAGAATTTAAATCTAAGCCATGGGAAAATGTTTTTCTTTAATTTGAAAAGAACCGGATAACTGTAAGTATGACTTCGGCATATCACTCCTTGAAAGTTGGAGCACGAAGTTCCCAAAAAGCCACAGAAGCAGCAGCCGCCACATTAAGTGAATCTACACTATGCGACATAGGGATGCGAACCACATAATCGGCTTCGGAAATTGTCTCGTACGGCAGTCCGTCTCCTTCGGTACCCATTATGATAGCCAACTTGGGCTCAGTCTTCAAAACCGGATCATCGATAGAGATGGAATCATCAGTAAGTGCCATAGCAGCCGTACGAAATCCCAAATCGCCAAGCCTGCTGAGAGAACCATCTATCCAAGTCCATGATACAAGAAATATTGACCCCATAGATACCCTGACCGCACGGCGATTGAGCGGATCACAAGAGTTCCGCGTCAGCAAAACAGCATCTATGCCGAGGGCAGCAGCCGAACGAAAAATAGCTCCGATGTTAGTGGTGTCAACAACTCCATCTATTACCACGATACGTTTGGCTTCGCGGCATACTTCCTCCACACTTCTTAATTCAGGACGCCGCATGGCACAAAGCACTCCGCGGGTAAGTGTATATCCGGTGAGTAAAGCAAGTATATCACGCTTGCCTGTATAGACAGGAATATCACCACAACGCTCAATGATAACGGCAGCGTCACCGATGATATGTTTTTGCTCGCATAAAATAGCCAAAGGTTCATAACCGGCGTCTAAAGCAACTTGAATAACCTTGGGGCTTTCTGCTATAAAAATTCCCCGGTCGGAATCGATGCGATTACGCAACTGGGCTTCAGTAAGGGTACTGAATATCTCTACTCCGGGATGAGACAAGGATGATATTTCTATGATAGGCATTCTCTTTGATTTGATTAACTCTATGATTTTTCCTTTTTCAATTGTAATATGTGCAGAAAGTGTCAATACAAACACTCCCCTACCTGCCTCCCGTTATAGCTATCTTGATAACTCCCTCCAGCTTGTTTTCAAAGATACGATAAGCTTCCTCTATTTCGTTCAACGGAAACCTATGCGTAATAAGAGGAGTAGTGTCTATCCTGCCTTGCTCAATCAGACTGAGAATCTCGGCACAATCGCAACCATCTACCCCACCTGTTTTGAAGATCAAGTTCTTGCCATACATATCGGGCAAAGGTAAAAACTGAGGTTTGTCATAAAGGGCTACGATGGTAACGATGGCATTGGGGCGGGCACACTCCCACGCCAGACGGAAAGTTTCTTCGGAACCCGCCACTTCCAACACGACATCCGCTCCACCATGATCGCTGTTGCAGAGTACAAAATCCCTACAGTTTTCAGGTTCTGTCACCAGCACGTCAGGATAATGTTCACGAACAAACCGGATTCTCTCAGCAGACCGTTCACAAACAATAATGCGCCGTGGCTTCTTTAACATCACACAGAGCAAAGTACAGATTCCGGTAGGGCCGGCACCTATAATCAAAACCGTATCATCTTCGGATATCTCCGAAATGCGGGTAGCCCAGAACCCCGTCGCAAGCACATCACCTACAAACAGAGCTTGTTCATCACTGACATTATCGGGAATACGATTCAATCCCTGCTCGGCATACGGAACCCTGACATATTCCGCCTGTCCGCCATCAATACGGCAACCTAATGCCCATCCTCCGTCGGGGTCAGTACAGTTGTTCACATATCCGTGCCGACAAAAGAAACATTCTCCACAAAAGGTTTCGACATTGACTGTCACTCTATCACCGGGTCTGACGGAAATGACGCCGGAGCCTACTTCCTCCACAATGCCCACCATCTCGTGGCCGACTGTAATACCAGGAACTGCACGCGGAACACTGCCATGTTTAATATGAAGATCACTGGTGCAGATACTGCCAAGTGTTACACGTACGATTGCATCCCGGGCATCTTTTATTTGTGGCCTCAACTTCTCCAAAAGTTCAAACTTCCCATGTTCGACATATGTATATGCAAGCATTATATCTCCTCCTGATTAATCAATATATCCATATATGCAGCAAAAATAGTGATTTCATCGGTAAAACATATACTTTAATATCTGTTTCTGACTCATGGATAGCATCACTTCACCGGATAGAGTATGTTTTCTGTGTACCCTTCCCAGGAGCATTGCCACTTCAATATCGGCCTGTTTCCCCGTTTCTTTCTATAATTAAGTATACTTTTACAAGTGGTATGCCGTACATTTTTATCAGAATTACGCCAACATTGCATCGTGTCTTTTTGTTTTCTTTAAAGTATGGAGAACGGGATTAAAAAAATATTAAGAGATAAATATGGACTTTTTGAAAAAGATATAGAAATATTGCTTGAAAAGTTCACAAGATTTTCTGTGCCCAAGAGAGAGATTATCCTTCAAGAAAGGCAAACAGATCACTATATCTATTTTGTTGAGAAAGGGATTGTAAAAAGTACGATTCTAAGAGAGGGCAGAGAATTTATCATATTTTTTGCATTAGAAAATGATGTCCCACTCAGTTCACCCAACCTGACAGAGAGCAGACAATCACTATATACTTTAGAGGCAGTAGATACTTGTATTTTATGGAGAATCTCCCGTAAAGACTTAGCCACCTCATTCAAAGACTCTCTTAATTTATCCAATTGGGGAAGAATGATTCTTCAGGAATGGCTTACTTCATCTTCTTTCTATTTTTCATCTATCCACTGGATGAGCAAGAAAGAACAATATCAATATCTACTTAAAGAAATGCCCAAACTGATACAAAGATTATCAATGATTAGAGACCTCTCCGCATGGCTGGACATAACTCCACAATCCTTAAGTAGAATCAGGGCCGATATGCATTAATTACCTTTTGGTAACTTTTCATTCTTCCCTGTAACCTACCTTTGCGCTCAAATTTTAATTCTGTATGATATGAAAAGTTTAAAAGGTATTATTTATGCAATGATTTCATCAGGTACATTTGGGCTCATTCCATTATTTACAATTCCATTAATGGGAAATATGGAAATGAATGAATCCAACATTCTTTTTTATCGATTTCTATTTTCTACCCTTATGATGGGAGCAGTATGTCTTTTGCACAAAAGTACTTTAAAAATAAATATGAAACATCTGATCTCTATCATCGGTTTAGGTGCCTTGTATGCTCTTACAGCGCTATTTCTTATTTATTCCTACCATTATATAACTAGTGGAGTGGCTACAACCATTCACTTTCTCTATCCAATCTGTGTCAGCTTCTTAATGGTAGTATTCTTTAAAGAACAAAAATCCAAATCTCTATTCTTAGCAGCCTCACTCTCACTAATCGGTGTTGCACTTATGTGTTGGTCGGGAGGAGGCAGTATCCGATTGATGGGTATCGGACTCGCAGCTCTTACGATATTAACCTATGGGATATATATTGTTGCTCTGAATCAATTGGATATAGGTAAATTACCTGCTGAAGTGCTTACGTTCTATGTGCTTTTAGGCGGTTGCGTAATCTTTTTCATCTACAGTCTATTTACAGCAGGTATATCCTCCATCCCCAGCACAAAAGCCGGATTTTATATTTTGGCATTGGCATTTCTATCTACTGTCATCTCCGACCTTTACGTTGATTTTAGCGGTAAAATATGCCGGTTCGACAACAACAAGCCATCCTTGGTTCAATGGAACCTTTGGTCGCAGTGGTTGTAGGCGTATTGGTATTTTCGGAACATTTCACATTACAATCATTAATCGGTTTATTACTGATACTAATGTCTGTTATCATTGTAATATTAGCCGATCAACAAAAAAGTCGAAGAGAATCACAGAACAGAAAATCATTAAGCCACATTGAGGAATAGAACTCACAATTAGTCTCAGACAATTGTCTTCTACCAATATCTTTATTAAAAGCGTAATGAAAAGTCATTAGAAGGAAAGAGAGGGTATCTGATTAGCATATCTCTGTCGCCTTCCAGCACCTTCCTGTATTCAGCGATACAATATACCTATGGGGAAAACGAGAAAAGTCCGATCATGCGCACAGACGAGGGTCAGGAGACCGATCCGCAAGTAGCCGATTCTGATAATCGCATGAATATCGTGAAAATCATCGTCACAATAACGGTCATTCTTTCTAAGAATCTGTCTCCCCTTCATACCCCGATTAAATGTTTATTTCACAACCTTTTTATTTTTTGATATTTTCAATCGCTTTCTACTTTCTTTCTTCTTCTCATTCTCTCTCACTACTTGCAGCATTTCATTGATCAATGCCTCTCCGTCTTGCGAATAAAAATACTTTGTCTTTCCACCCTCTCAACCATATTTCCCCATTTATCATATTTAGAAAGTACAATACGTTTAGACGTATCCGAAAGATAAACGCATCTTACCTCTTTCCCATTCTTATAATAAGTGCTATCAATATCCGTGCAATCGTCCAGTACAATACGATCAACGTGAATATCAAAACCATCCGGACTTAAATCCAGGTGAAACTACCTGTGAACTTCATGTCAGCGTCGAATATAAATTCCTTTTTCCTTTTTCGTCAACAATCGTCTTGTTAATAGAACTGACAATACCATTTCTTTATACATTTTCCTGATAAGGGTATCTCCTGCCATTTTCTCTATATCGCACATTACGATGTCATAGGTCCTCGTCTGTACGGGAATCCTTTTTAGCTTCTCCTCAAGATAGTCCCCGAAAGAGGAGTAAGTGGTTCTTTTTCCCTATGTCAAAAATAGTATTGCACTCTTTGTTAGATTACCATTCCGTCGTATTCATTTTTTTTCCTCCTCGTTACGTTGTCTTCGCCGCGAGAATTTTATAGTCATTGTTTATATTTCAACATACTAATTTGAGGATTTACTTTTTATCGTAATATTTCTGCAATAAATAATCAATGGTACATCCCATTGGCATTTAGTAATTACCTATCCTTTGGGGAATTGTATACTCATCAATCTTGATATTTCCGACCTCTTTGACTTTCTTCTTACCGTAAACTCTTCGTTGTTGATATACGTATAATAATACGGCTTTATCATCAATTAAATCAATTGTTTCAGAATCTTTCTATACCTATGATGAGATGTTCTGGTCAATTGTACCTCCTGACAAACGATTATTTTCATCATACTTGTTTTCATGTCGTCATGGTTATTCGATCATAAGATTTCTCTTCCGAAACCGTTTTAGTTCCACACGCCAGAACGAAGACCAAAACAATAATTTTACTTTCATTGTATATCTTTTTTAGGGTAGGCAGTGTCGGCAAATCAATAGATTTTCATTAATAACTCCTTCCTGTAAATCCCTGTAATCGTTAATCGTTGATATTCTTGTTTTCTTCTCATGAAGTCAGCATCAGAATACGTATTCAAACTTCCTGCGTATTCTTCTATTAGCCTAATCAAATCTCATTTATTTGTATTTTCATTTAAATCATCAAACTTCAACAGATCCCATTAGTGTCAAAGCACAATAAATTTCATTTTTCACACATTCATTACATAAGGGCAACCTATATAAATCGGCAGATTGTTGCTTTGGTTGAGACTTACCTAAACAACTTATGACAAACAACATGCAACTAAACAATTCTATTGATTTCATAATACAAAATTAGGTATAGTCTTTTTGCCGTCTGTACAGCCTGCAAACGTTATTTGATTATTGTTATGTTCTTGGCTGCGATGACAGGCTAATCATGTTTTCACTTGTCCAAGCATAAATATAAAGTCCCGTAAAATCAAGATTTTGGGACTTACTTTACTTTTCCGTCATTTATCTTTGACGCTCAGCGGAGAGACAGGGATTCGAACCCCGGTACCTCGCAGTACAACGGTTTTCAAGACCGCCGCAATCGACCTCTGCCACCTCTCCAAAACTACGGTTAAGTAGTGCTTTCTCTTAAAGCGATGCAAAGGTACGAATCATTTTTAAATCCACAAACATTTTGCCATTTTTCGTGGAATAATCGTATTTTTGCGGAACAATTCAATTGAAACTGTTATATAGATAAATTAGATAATCCATGATATATCCCCAGAATTTTGAGCAGAAAATAGGATTCGACCAAATCAGACAATTATTAAAAGACAAATGTCTCAGCACATTAGAGAAGAGAGAGTGAATGAAATGAATTTTTCCGATCACTTTGAAGAAGTTGATGAACTGCTGAATCAGGTTGCAGAGTTTGTTCGCATCATACAAGAGGAAGATAACTTTCCCGACCAATTTTTTCGATGTCCGTCCCTCTTTGAAACGAATCCGGATAGAAGGAATGTACATGGACGAACAAGAATTGTTTGATCTACGACGTTCGTTGGAGACCATCCGGGACATCGTCCGTTTCTGCAGCGCAATGATGAAGAAGAATCGGATTGTCCCTACCCAGCCTGAAAACTGGCCGGTGACATAACTGTCTTTCCACAACTTATCACCAAGATTGATGGCATTTTAAATAAATATGGCAAAATCAAGGATAATGCTTCGACCGAACTGTCACGCATCCGACGGGAACTGGCTAACACGATGGGAAGTATCTCACGTTCGCTTAACAGCATACTCGAAACGCACAATCCGAAGGCTATGTGGACAAAGACGTGGCACCAACCATGCGCGACGGTCGATTGGTTATTCCGGTGGCTCCGGATTAAAACGTAAAATCAAAGGAATCGTCCACGATGAATCGGCCAGGAAAAACTGTATTTATCGAACCAGCGGAAGTAGTGGAAGCCAACAACCGTATCCGTGAACTGGAAGGGATGAACGCCGGAGATCATCCGTATCCTGACTGAGTTCTCTAACACCCTGCGTCCTTCTATCCCGGAAATACTGCAATCGTATGAATTTCTTGCCGAGATAGACTTCATTCGTGCCAAAAGTCACTTCGCCATCCAAACAAACAGTATCAAACCCAGCCTGGAGAACGAGCAATTATTGGACTGGACAATGGCCGTCCACTCCACTATTACAACTTTCTCTTGCCAAACATGGAAAGAAAGTAGTGCCATTGGACATAGAACTGAACCTCAAACGGCGTATCCTTATTATATCCGGTCCCAACGCAGGAGGTAAATCCGTATGTCTGAAAACAGTCGGGTTACTACAATATATGCTGCAATGCGGCATGCTCGTACCCATGCACGAACGAAGTCATGTAGGCCTGTTTGGCAGTATCTTCATCGACATCGGTGATGAACAATCCATTGAAGACGATTTGAGTACCTATTCTTCACACTTGACCAATATGAAAATCATGATGAAGAACTGCAACGAACGAAGTCTGATTTTAATTGACGAATTCGGTGGAGGTACAGAACCCCAGATCGGCGGAGCTATTGCCGAAGCTGTACTGAAACGATTCAACATAAAGGGTACTTTCGGTGTTATAACTACACACTACCAGAATCTAAAACATTTTGCAGAGGATCACGAAGGTGTAGTAAACGGTGCCATGCTATATGACCGTCATCTGATGCAGGCACTTTTCCAACTTCAGATCGGTAATCCGGGCAGTTCATTCGCTGTAGAAATCGCTCGTAAAATCGGATTACCGGAAGATGTGATCGCAGATGCTTCTGAGATTGTGGGAAGTGAATATATCAATGCCGACAAGTATTTGCAGGATATCGTACGTGACAAACGTTATTGGGAAGGAAAGCGTCAGACTATCCGCCAGCGCGAAAAGCATATGGAAGAAACCATTGCCCGCTATCAGGCTGAGATGGAAGAATTACAAAAGTCGAGAAAAGAGATCATCCGTCAGGCAAAGAGGAGGCGGAGCGGTTGTTGCAAGAATCAAATGCACGTATCGAGAACACCATCCGTACCATAAAAGAGGCACAGGCTGAAAAAAAAAACACGTCTGGTACGCCAGGAACTGGCGGACTTCCGTGAATCGATAGACAACCTGACTTCCAAGGAACAGGAAGATAAGATAGCCCGAAAGATGGAGAAGCTGAAAGAGAAGCAAAACCGCAAGAAGGAGAAAAAGCAAAACGGCACCAAAGAACAGCCGGCAGTTCAACAAACTCCCAAAGCAACTCCCATCACCGAAGGGTGTCCGGTACGTATCAAAGGACAAAGTTCGGTCGGAGAAGTACTTGAAATCAACGGGAAGAATGCCGGTAGCCTTCGGCAGCATCAAGACAACTGTAAAGACGGAGCGGCTGGAACGCAGCAACGCAGTCCCCAAAACAAGAGTCTGCCAAAAGTTCTTTTGTCAGCAACCAGACTCAGGACAGCATGTACGAAAAAGCTGAACTTCAAGCAAGATATCGATGTACGGGGAATGGGAGACGAAGCTCTACAAGCTGTAACCTACTTTGTAGACGACGCCATCCTGGTCGGTATGAGCCGGGTACGCATCCTACATGGGACCGGTACGGGTATCCTGCGTACCCTTATCCGCCAATATTTGCAAACCATACCGGAGTCCGCCATTTTGCCGACGAACATATCCAATTGGGAGGTGCAGGTATCACGGTAGTCGATTTGGCATAAAAAGAAGAATATGAAGAATAACCTGTTAAGTGAAAGATTAGTTTATAACGGTGAGAGCCAGACTCCCACCCACCTGCATTTATGTACTTACAACGCTCTTGTGATGCAGGAGGTTTCAGGTGTCAATTTCCAGACTGTCGCCAATTCTCTCAACCGCGAGCAGATCAACTGGCTGCAGGTGCACGGACTTCAGAACACCGAAGTCATCCGGGAAATATGCAGTCACTTTGAAATAGACTTTCTTATCCTTCAGGATATTCTGAATGCCGAGCATCCCACTAAAATAGAGGAGCATGACAAGTACACGGTGCTTATCATGAAGCTATTCCGCTTCAACAACAAAGAAGAGAAAAGCCCGGAAGATGAACTGGATGAACTGGAACAGCAACAAGTATGCATCATCCAAGGAAGCAACTTTGTACTCACCTTCCTGAAAACGAAACCGACTTTGACGATGTCACCTCCGCCCTTCACAATGATGTACTAAAAATACGGGCAGACAAAGCGACTACCTGCTCAGTGTCTTACTAAACAGCATAATGGGGAATTACATCGCCACCGTATCTACTATCGACGACTCCCTGGAAGACCTGGAAGAAGAATTGCTCACCATCAGTGACGGTAACGATATCGGCATCCAGATACAGGCACTCCGCCGGCAGTACATGCTGATGAAGAAAGCCATTCTTCCATTAAAGGAACAATACGTGAAACTCCTGAGGGCGGAAAACTCCCTGATGCACAAAGTGAACCGTGCTTTCTTCAATGATGTCAACGACCATCTGCAATTCGTATTGCAAACCATCGAAATATGCCGGGAAACCCTATCGTCCCTGGTTGATCTTTACATATCCAACAATGACTTGCGGATGAATGATATCATGAAGCGCCTCACCATTGTTTCCACCATCTTTATTCCGTTGACTTTTCTTGTCGGAGTGTGGGGAATGAACTTCAAGATTATGCCCGAATTAGACTGGCGATATGGATATGTATATGCCTGGATATTGATGCTCCTGGTGGGCGGAGCCGTATACTGGTTTTTCCGAAAGAAGAAATGGTATTAAGTTACCAAAAATTTTGAAAAAACAATTACCTTTGCGCAACAACCTAATTAGCTAATATGAAATCAATAAAAGAACTCTATCGCATTGGAACCGGACCTTCGAGCAGTCACACCATGGGACCTCGCAAGGCAGCAGAAATGTTCCTCACACGACATCCTGAAGCAGCATCGTTCAAAGTGACCCTCTACGGAAGCCTGGCGGCGACAGGAAAAGGACACATGACGGATGTAGCCATCATTGACACACTGAAACCTACTGCACCGGTAGATATTATATGGCAACCCAAAATCTTTCTTCCTTTCCATCCGAACGGAATGAACTTCGTGGCACTTGATGCCGGCGGCAATGAACTGGAAAACTGGACTGTCTACAGTGTAGGGGGAGGTGCATTGGCCGAAGACAACAAACAGCCGTCTATTGAAAGCCCGGAAGTATACTCCATGAACAGCATGACCGAAATTCTGGATTGGTGCGAACATACCGGAAAAAGTTACTGGGAATACGTGAAAGAATGCGAAGATCCTGATATATGGGACTATCTGAAAGAAGTATGGGATACGATGAAGGAGTCTGTCCAGCGTGGTCTCGAACAAGAAGGAGTGCTGCCCGGCCCATTGAACCTGAGACGTAAAGCTTCCACATATTATATCCGCGCTACCGGATACAAGGCTTCTTTGCAGTCACGCGGATTGGTATTTGCCTACGCGCTTGCCGTAAGTGAAGAGAATGCCTCGGGAGGCAAAATCGTAACAGCGCCCACATGCGGATCGTGCGGAGTGATGCCTGCCGTTCTTTATCATCTTGCCAAAAGCCGTGAATTCAGTGAGATGCGTATCCTTCGTGCATTGGCAACAGCCGGATTGATAGGTAACATCGTCAAGCAAAATGCTTCCATCTCCGGAGCAGAAGTAGGCTGCCAAGGAGAAGTAGGCGTGGCATGTGCCATGGCATCGGCTGCCGCCAACCAGCTATTCGGAGGAAGTCCGGCTCAAATTGAATATGCTGCCGAAATGGGACTGGAACATCACTTGGGCATGACTTGTGATCCGGTATGCGGATTGGTACAGATTCCTTGTATCGAGCGTAATGCTTATGCGCCCGCGCATTGGACGCCAATCTATACTCTTCATTTACCGATGGAATGCACCGTGTCTCTTTCGACAAAGTAATACAAGTGATGAAACAAACCGGCCACGACCTACCCTCACTTTATAAAGAAACAAGTGAAGGCGGACTGGCAAAGGATTATAAGCCGATGTAAAAGCAATTCCCATAAAGCGCAAGAGGATGTGCAAAACTCACCACAGATTGCATATCCTCTTGTTTTACTATTCACATGCCTCGGGTGGCACATTCAACCTTTAAACCCTGGGCCAATGTGTGTCGTCGCCGTTGGTAACATCTTTTCGTGCAGCAAACCACCGCCTTCCGAAAATACAAGTCTACCTTTTACCCTGTTCCACAGTTACCACAAATTCCGTAGAAGGTTCATTCGGATATTCCAATATCACCACATCATCCACTACCCAATTGTTGTAACTCGACTCCATAAAGCCGTCAACACTGCCGGCGGCAGGTTATTGATACTGTTCAACTCTGTTTCCGTCATCAGCCAGTTGGCATTGGCATCGAACCAAACTTCCTTCTCTCTGCCGTCCGCCTGACAGTCGGCTACGTAATAGACGCCCTTTGCTCCCATTTAATGGCAGTGGCATTGGGATAAAGCTTCTTCAGTGCATCCTGAATGGCCTGGCTCGGCGGAAGATATCCCGTATCGTCATCATCGCCACACGAACTGAAAGCAAACACGACCGACAGCAACACGGCTGTCAACAAACTAAATTTCAAAAATTTCATAATCAAGGTCTTTTAATAGGTTTATTCCAATTTATCAATGCTCCGCTTTACGAAACTTACCGTCTTTGGTAAACTTCAGGCTCAAATCCGTATTCAACTCGACTTCATACCCCTTGCGGTCGCGCTCTATCTGAGTCACAAACTCAGAGTGATACCCATTGGCTTTCATATATTCCTTCACGAAGTCAGGAACAATTGTTGCAGGAACAGCCGCTTTTACAATCCACTTCAATCCAGTTGCCCCGGTTATCAAAGTCGATCTCGGTTGCATTAGTCAACAACACATCGTACTTCTTTGTTTGCAAAATCTCATTTTCTATCTTAATATGCGAAATCTGCGGATTGGAAAAGTGCCGATTAATAAAATTACGTGCCGGAAGAGGCAATTTCATCGCATCTTTCGTGATGATATCACCTGCAAATGCAAATTGGACGGCTGCAATGGCCAATACAAGAATAGACAAAATCTTCTTCATAATCGTTATTTTTTTAGTGTCAATAATAAGTTTCGGAACTATTTCACACTGCAAATAACGAGATAGAAACGGGAAAGATTTGGGAATAAATAAAGAGAAGGGTTCTTTTGTATTTTTAACGGGCGGATGTATCTTCATCGTACACCTCTTCCAGAAGCTCTTCTTTCTTCATACTTATTTTTCCATCGGGTGAGATCGTGATGGAGATAGGTACATACAGGTCTGTCTGCGGATAGCAGATACTGGCAGCATAGACTATTCCCTCAGGAGTCGTTTTATCATAAACAATCCCTTCCAGGATAGATTTCGCCATAAAATCATCGCCTATCAGAGACTCGAACTGCTTTTGGTAAAAGTACGGCTGAAAACACGTTCGTTTCCACGCGTCAGCCTAAGCACTATCTGATTGTCGACATACGTATTCCCCATCTGGCTTACCACCCGGGAAGCGAATCATTGGGCGTACGGGAAATAAACGAATGGTACTCTTTGCCTTTATATTTAATATCTACCTCGCTCTTACGGGCCGTCATGCGCTGCACTCCATGTGCATCGGTGCTATCCTGCATCAAAACACGGATATCGCTCTTTTTTTTCAGCCGAACCGGAACAAGCTGCGACAGCCATAAGCATTGCCAACCCAAGCAGATAAATAAGCTTTTCATATTCAATTATCAGTTTATTAAATCGTACGGCAAAGGAACAAAAGGGGAAATATACAAGTATTTTGGTATTAGTAATTGATGATTAGTGATGGACCGGCCACCATGTCGATGCCCGCCCCATCACTAATCATCAACGCTGAAGCTTATCTTCCGCCTCCTCTTCTCTGCTCCCGCCTCGGCCTGCTTCTGGTATAAGCAGCATACTGGTCTTTCGTCATAATTTTCTTCAGACCAGCCTCGTAGGACTCACGCGAAGCTTTCATCTCCTGACGCATCTTTTCTCTGTCCTCTTTGGACATGCGAGGAGCTTTTCTCCTATCCTGTTTACAAGTGCAGCTGTCGGTAGCCTGACTCTGCATCTTCTTACCTTGTCTCATTTCCGGCTTCATTCTTCCGGGACGCTCTCCCATCTTTTGTACGAAAGCCATATTGACCTCAAGCAACTCTTTCTTCTGAGTTTCATTCAAAGAGTATTCTTTCGCCATACGCTCGGTCATGCGTTCGGCACGTGTTTTCGGGTCCATATCCTGACCGCCTCTGCGCGGACCTTGTGCCATCACCATTCCTCCCATCATTAATAGGGCTGCTAATAAAAACTTATTCTTTTCATTGTTCTTTCCTTTTAAGTTATCAAATAATCATCTGTCTTTTTTGTTGCAACTGTCTATATGACTAAAAGTAAGAGGGAAGTTTAAAGGTGAGAGCAACTTTAACAAAACGCAAACTTCTTTCTATTTTGATTAGATAACTCGAGTTCACACACTAACGACTCTTAGGTACTGGATGCGGATAAGGAAGGGGTAAAGCAGCGTTCTGTCATATTGATAATCGAATGGTTCCCAGATTGGCTTTTTCCGGGCAAGGTAGGGTGAAGCGATTTTTCGTCTCCTTTCCCGTCAGCAATTTCCGTTTTATCACTCTTTAAGTTCCTGTTTCTATGCAAAGAAGCGGTTCTTCAAGAAAGAAAAGAGCAAAAAGGACAGTATTCAATCTTGATGCTTCCCTTTATCTTTTCAGCATGTTCATTTCGGAGGGCAACCAGAAAGAAATCCTTCTTTTTTCCTCTTCGGAACAATTACAATATATGTAATGAGGGAAAACATATAGAGATATTCCAAAAAGAAGTAAGCATTTTCTCAACTTGCTTACGTCTTTCGGAGCAAATGCTTACTTCTTTTTCGGAAAACACCGGCACTTCCCGACCCAAACACCGGCTTTCGGACATCAAAAGCCTGCTTTCTGAAGAAAAAACGCCCTGTTTTGGCACCTCCGCTCCTCCCGTTTGACTTGAACCGCAAAAGACCCGGTTACTCCCCAAGGGATATTCTTCTCTTTCTGACAGCTAAAAGAAGAAAAAGGTATCAAAACGAAAGCCACTCCCCATTTATCGGGCACCGGACATACGAAACAAGGCAGCCTATAAGATTTCATCTATCAGCCGATAAATATTATCAATTGATTTTTTTGCTGAAACGGGAAAATTCGCCCTATTTTTGCATCGGAAACAAATAAGAATGAATCTAAATAAGAAACAATTATGGAACCAATTATCAACTCACAGATGCCTGAATTCAAAGTACAGGCTTTTCAGAACGGAAGTTTTAAAACAGTAAGCAGCGAAGACGTAAAGGGAAAATGGGCTATTTTCTTCTTCTACCCGGCGGACTTCACCTTTGTGTGCCCGACCGAACTGGTAGACGTTGCCGAGAAATACGAACAGTTCCAGGCTATGGGTGTAGAAGTATACTCGGTAAGCACCGACTCACACTTCGTACACAAAGCATGGCACGATGCTTCGGAAAGCATCCGTAAGATCAAATATCCAATGTTGGCAGACCCGACAGGTATATTGAGCCGTGGATTCGGTGTGATGATCGAAGAAGACGGAATGGCTTACCGCGGAACGTTCCTCGTCAATCCGGAAGGAAAAATCAAGATTGCCGAGATACAGGATAACAACATCGGACGTAATGCCGACGAGTTGCTCCGCAAAGTAGAGGCCGCACAGTTTGTAGCTACTCACGACGGAGAAGTTTGCCCCGCTAAATGGAAAAAAGGCGAAGCAACCCTGAAACCGAGCATCGACCTGGTCGGTAAGATCTAAACAGCAATCCTATGAAGACCGGTATCCCCCATATCGGTCTTTTTTAGCTCTTGACGATAAATCTTTCTAAATCATTCATCTCTAATCAATCTTCGATATAATGTTAGACTCAGCTATAAAAGAACAATTACGTACCATCTTCGCCGCATTGGAGGCGAACTATACATTCGACATCACCGTCTCACCGCAACACGAAAGCCGCACCGAACTTCTGGAACTCCTGAACGATGTGGCATCCTGCTCCGAGAAACTCTCTTGCCGGATCAATGAAGGCAAAGGACTGGAATTTACACTTCTCAAAGGAGAACACAGGACAGGTATCACCTTCCGGGCCGTTCCCAATGGGCATGAATTCAGTTCCCTACTGCTTGCCATCCTGAATACGGACGGAAAAGGAAAGAACTTTCCGGACGAAGGCATCTGCAACCGGGTAAAATCATTGAAAGGACCTGTCCGCCTGACAACTTACGTGTCACTGACCTGTACCAACTGCCCCGACGTGGTGCAGGCACTCAACGCCATGACCACGCTGAACGGACAGATTCAGCACCAGACTGTGGACGGAGCCATCAACCAGGCGGAAGTAGAGGCACTGAAAATACAGGGGGTTCCTTCTGTCTTCGCAGACGGTAAACTGATCCACGTGGGGCGTGGTGACTTTGGCGAACTGTTGGCCAAACTGGAAGAACAATATGGAACGGAGACGAACAGTGCGGAAACTTCCATCAAAAAATATGATGTGATTGTAGCCGGCGGAGGTCCGGCCGGTTCGGCCGCTGCCATCTATTCGGCCCGTAAAGGCTTGAATGTAGCGGTCATTGCCGAACGGATCGGCGGACAAGTAAAAGAAACAGTAGGCATAGAGAACCTGATCTCCGTACCTTCGACAACCGGAAGCCAGTTGGCCGATAATCTGAAAACCCACATGTCACAATATCCCATCGATTTGCTCGAACATCGCCAGATCGAAAAGATAGAGCTTGATGGAAAGGATAAGGTTCTGACAGCCAAAGGAGGAGAACGTTTCTCAGCTCCGGCGGTAATCGTTGCCACCGGTGCAAGCTGGCGCAAACTGAACGTACCGGGCGAAGCGGAATATATCGGCCGGGGGGTGGCTTTCTGTCCACACTGCGACGGACCTTTCTACAAAGGGAAGCAGGTGGCTGTCGTGGGAGGAGGAAATTCCGGAATCGAAGCAGCCATCGACTTGGCAGGTATCTGCTCCAAAGTTACGGTGCTCGAGTTTATGGATGAGCTGAAAGCGGATCAGGTTTTACAGGAAAAACTGAAAAGCCTGCCGAATGTAGAAGTTCTTGTTCATTCGCAGACAACCGAAGTAGTAGGCAATGGAGATAAGGTGACCGGCATCCGTGTCAAAGACCGCAAAACAGAAGAAGAACGGGTGATCAGCCTGGATGGCATCTTTGTACAGATCGGTTTGGTAGCCAATAGTGGTATTTTCCGCGATGTGGTTGAGGTAAATCGTCCGGGCGAGATCGTGATCGATGCACATTGCCGTACCAACGTGCCGGGAATTTATGCTGCCGGAGACGTTTCCACCGTCCCCTACAAACAGATTATCATCGCAATGGGAGAAGGCGCCAAAGCCGCATTAGCCGCATTCGAGGATCGGATGCGAGGAGAAATTTAAACGACAGGATAATATCAAGGGGGCATTTATTCACCACAGGGTAACACAGAGTTCCACAGAGTGAGTATTAAGTCACGGATTGTCGACATGAATACTCTGGGTTATTCTGCGTTACTTCGTGTTATTCTGTGTTACTCTGTGGTGAAACATTACTTAATCTTAAATGTCACCAGCAGTCCTTTATGGTCGGTTGGCCATACATCCAACGGTAACAGGAAATTATCTTTTGATGTCTCCTGCACTCTCTTATTACGTACGATAGAGCCTTTCGGGCCAAAGACAATCGCTTTCTTTGCTTCAAGATTCTTTCCTTTGTAGAAAATAAAGTCGATACGGTCACGTTCGTCCGCTTTCGGTGCCCATGTCAGTTTACCGGGTTCTTTCAACGGATTATCTGCCGGATATGTAAATCCCGGATGAGTCAGTGGATTCGGATAAATGTGACGATATGTATCCACAAACCCGTTTTGCTCTAGCAATGTAGTTACTGTCCAGGGAATTACCAGGCCATTGTGATCGTACAGATTCTTATTAGCCTCAATCCAATCCAGATGTGACGGTTCATTGAAGTCACCGCCTATAATCACGCTATAACCATTTGCAATATCCTTTTGAGCCTGTGCAATGAACATCTTGATGGCATCGTCACGCTGAGAAGCCACATTCACCTTCAAAACTTCTTCTACAGTAGTCGGAATAGGTATCTCTTTCCAGCTGGAACCGTCATAACCCCGTACGTTGTAGTAAGCACAATCCAGGTAATCCAAATGGCTGGTGTAGACTGCCACCTTGTGTCCGTTTACGGAACTTGTCAGCCTGTAGATACTTCCGTGGTCTCCGTTTTCGGGGAATACAGTGAGCGAGTCTGTGATCGGATGCTTACTCAGCAACCCTGTGTCATACGTATAGAAAGAATAATAATCCAGTCCTTTCTCTTTCAGAGAAGCCACAATACGCTCGTTAAAACGAGTGTTATGATAATTACGCACTTCGCTGAATGTCACAAAGTCGGGTTGCAAGCGCACTATCTCATTAACGATTGCATCATATCCTCCCGGAACCATTGTACCTTCCTGCCATACATTCCATTGCAGAACCGTAAACTCACCCTTTCCTTTACTTTGTCCCGTCATGGCGACAAGCAGGAAAAGCGTCATAAAAATAATCTTTTTCATTTTATCAAATTTATATTATGTGCATTGTTTTTCTTCAGGTTGTGACAGTAGTGTTTATTTGAAAACCTGTATCATGGGACGTCCTATCCAGACTTGAGGTTGCTTCACTCCAAAAACGTATCCCATGGTGGCAGCAGTATCAAACTGCATCATGCTTTCCTGGAACTCTCCCCCTTTTCTGACATTCTTACCGGCAATGATAAAAGGTATCTCTACCTCCTGGAGTGTAATCCCCCCATGCCCTTTTTTAATGCCACCGTGATCGGCTGTCATCATGATAATCGTATCATCATATATTCCGGCCTCTTTAATGGCAGCAATGATACGTCCCACATAACCGTCCAGTTCTTTCAGCTTTTCATAATAGCCCGGAGTGTCGTGCCCGACAGCATGACCGGTATGATCCAACTGATCGAAGCAAACTGCAAGCATGGCAGGCTTTTTATCTTTGATATACTTCTCAGCCATCTCGCAGAGAGCAGTCGGGCATTTATCATAATCAGGAGCTTGTGCATGGTAACTCAGTGCCAGTGTATCGACCAGGTATTTAATTCCTTCCCACTCGTACAGGCAACCGGTCTCAGCCTCCGGATACTGTTGACGCATAACCGAAAAGATAGTAGGAGAAATACCATGTTCATTGACAACCCGCGATGGTATCTCGGGCGTACGCGACCCCCATTCTGTATATCCGTGAAGTTCAGTACCCACTCCCATAAACATGGAAGCCCAGTTAATAGCGCTCGATGATGGAAATACGCTACGTTTATGAAGTGTGTAACATCCTTCGTCCATCAGGCTTTTAATGTTGGGTATGTCTGCCTTGGGCACACTATACGCACCCCAGCCGTCCAACGCAATCAATACTACATGTTTTGCCTGCCGTTTAGCCGCCCAAGCCACATTGCAGAATCCGATCGCAAGCAAACATACTAAAACAAATAACTTTTTCATGGTATTCTATCTATATTTAAGTTTTGTCTTTTGTGTATCTTCTATTCTTTAATGAAATCGGCAGGATAGGTTACCTGTTGTACGACCCCTTCCTTCAGGCGTATCCACGTACGGAAACTATTTGCATTTTCATCCAACTCAATCACTCTCGCACCATTTGTAAGGTGATTATATACTGTGTTGCCACCCGTATAGCGTCCGTATGCCAGCAAGATTCCCTTCCATGACACGGCATAATCATCATCGTGGTCGTGTCCCACAAATACACCTCTCACATCTCCCATCTCTTTCATGGCGGCAAACAAGCCCGAATTTAACTGGGGAGCGCATGCTTTTTCTTTACGAATGCCATAAAGTATTGCACTCTCGGAAGAGGCAGCCTGATTATACTCCGGCAAAGCTATATGAAAAAACGCATACGACGAAACCGGAACGCCATTATTTTCTTCAGTAAACTTCTTACTGTTCTCACGATACCACTGTATTTGGTCAAATTTGATGTAATCGTATCCATTCACTCCCTTGATCTGTGAATAAGAATGAGAGTCGATACAATAAAGAACCGTTGCATTGCGCTTGCCGTCGGAAGCCTTCACCGGTAAGATAAAATTTGTCACTCCCGAAATACCCGGAGTAGTCTGTGTCAGGTTAAAAGGAACAGATTGGATGATCTTCAACAATTCTTCACGGCTCAGTCCCTGTTCGTTATCATGGTTACCGAAAGTCACCGCAAAAGGGATTTTTCTTTTAGATACCAGATTCAGCACTGTACGCATTCCTTCTTCCGCCGGTTTACCATAAATCACATCTCCCGTAAAAAGAACAAGGTCGGGCTTTTCCATATCCAATACCTGATTGATACGTTCGATCGATACATCCGAACGAGGATCATTATAGATATAATGAACATCGGTAAACTGGACAATCTTAAACTTACCGTCTTTGTTAAACTGAAGAGTCTGTTGCTGTGCATTTGCCAGCTGAAGGCTTCCCAACAGGATAGCCAACAATAAATAAATTCGTTTCATGGGTTTGATTATTTAGGTATAAAGAAGGGAGGATGTGTCAAAATTTACCATAGATGACACATCCCCTTGTCTTCAAAAGAGTAATGTTTACTGGAGAATCCACATTAACTTGTTCACATCGTCCGAACCATTGTACTGACGCTGAACAGCTTCGTTGGCATTATCAGGATTGTAACTGAACTCAGCTTCCGGATACATCCATCTTGTAGGAATCTTATTTTTTTCCGTATTCAGGTTGGTATTCGGGTTGATAGGCAATACCGGATATCCGGTACGGCGATAATCATAATAAGCATCATACGGATGCTGCAGGAACGAGGCGAGATAACGTTGCAGCAAAATCATTTCCAGATCTTTCTCCTTGTCGCCGGACAACTGTATAACCGGTTGTGCCAGATACTCCTGGATATATTCTTGCGTTATGGTACGTCCGTGAGTATATTCTTCTTTATCGGGGGTATTGTCTGCTATGAAATTCATGCTGGCTTCTATACCTTTCTTATAATAAGTAGAAGCATCTTCCGAAATCCAGCCACGTACAGCTCCTTCTGCCAGAATAAAATTCTGTTCTGCATAACTCAGCCGCATCAAAGGCTCACCTTCCGGAACACGGGTATAGCGGAGGTTTGCCAGGCAGAACTCACCTTTTCCGTACAGCACGGAGATATTTGAATAGCTGTCCGAGGGATCAATCGAAAGATAAGCATCCCACTCGGAATCCTTTATACCTTTATCTGTCTGGGCTTTGGCGGGAGAAGCATAATAGAACATACGATAATCGTTGAACTTCTTCAGGTTATCGATAATCACACTCGACATCATCAGATAATCAGAATGTTTGTTCTGAGTGTAATAGAACGGATAAAGCTGTCCGGCCTTATTAGAGTATACCAACTGGAAGTTGTCCGCATTCGAAGTCATCAGTGAGCCCGAAGATACCAGACGGGCAAAGCGTTCTTTCACTTTCAGATCCGCATCCGTATCTTTCTTACACAAGTGAGTCAGCACTTTCAGTTCGAAGGCGACTACAGTCTTTTTCCAGTTTTCGGTGTCACCGCCAAAAATAGGATCACCGTCAAAGTCACTGCCCGATGAGAATAAAGTATACGCTTCTTCCAAATCTTCCAAGACTTGGCGCATCACCTCTTTCTGTGTATCGTATTTGGGTTTCTGAACGCCCTCTTCACCTTTCAATGCATCACTGTAAGGAATATCACCCACTTCCAGCGATTTATAGAACAGTTTATAGGCTTTCATAAACTTAGCCAGAGCTGCATACGAATCTTTATCTCCCTCATTGGCTGCATCGACCATCTTCTGACAGTTTGTAAGAATGGTATAGCCGTCAAAATCTGTCCTGCCAAACAAATTGTATTGTTCATCCGAAGCATTCTCCGACCATGCAATCTGTTTGCTCAGCATGCTGTGGTACACAAAGTTCTTAGCAGAGCCCTGTTGTGTAATGTTCAGGATAAGTTTTGTAGCCAACATAGGTGCTGTCACCTTGGTTGCAGCATCGGGGTTCGTATTCAAATCATCAAACTTGTTACAAGATGCCAGAATCGTAGCACTTGCTGTAAGTAAAAGCAACGTTTTATTTATTAGTTTCATAATTTCCTTTTTTACAAATCAAACTTAACATTAAATCCGACATATCTCATAGAAGGTGAATTCAGGTCATCCGAATCCACATCCGGGTCAGCATACTTAAACTCTTTCATCCAAATCAATAAGTTCTGTCCGATCAAACCGAGTGTAACGCCTTTCATGTGAATCTTTTCACAAACTGACTTAGGCATTGTGTACAACAATGAAAGTTCACGCAATTTCAGGAATGTACAGTCATGCACGTTCTGGTAAACCTTACCACCTGACCATGGATTGTAATTTTGATATAACTTTCATAGGATACCTGAGTGTCATTCGGTGCAAACACACGTGTATCGCTCACAATCTTTCCGGTTGTGTCGTATTCAACTTTACCCGATACTACTTTCACACCCTGGCCTACATAATTCTTTTTACCGTTCACTACTTCGTCATAACGCCATTTGTTATCACTATCGGGGTGTACACCGGTATTCCACATAGTCTGTTCCGTACGAGAGTAAGCCATACCGCCTACACGTCCGTCCAACGAAATTCCAATGTCCAGTCTTTATAACGCAAGGTAGTACTGAGTCCCCAGATCCAGTCCGGATACTCATTACCCATCACTGACTGATATTTACTTTGTACCGGATATCCGTTTTCATGGATAATGTTTCCGGGGTCACGTTCCCAATCGTAGATACCATACCAGTCCCAACGCTTGCCGGCAGCTACCCAAGGTTTCTGTGTAGAATATACAGGATCGACTTTCGCATAGAAATAGCGGTCACGGGCCCAGTTGGCATTCACTTCCCAATTCCAGTCTTTCGTCTGAATCAGAGAAGCAGTCAAAGAAACCTCCACTCCTCTACGAACCTGCTCTTCATCATAGTTCACCAATGTTTTAGTAAAACCGGACGAACCGCTGATAGTGGCTTCACGTGTCAGATTGTATTTCAGTTTATTGTAGTAAGAGATATCAAAACGCAAACGGTTGTCCCATATATTGAAGGCAGTACCGATTTCATAAGAACGTGCAGCGGTCGGTTCAAGCGTTGTACTGCGGATCATTTCCGGGTACACGGCTGTATTCATTCCATCCCACACATTCGTGCTTACACTGTAAGCCTGGTTCGTATCATAAATACCCAAGTCGCTCTTCGTTACTGTCCAGGCACCCCTGAGTTTCCAGAAGTTCAGCCATTCGGGCATCTTTAGTAACTGCGACATAATGATACTTCCCGATACAGCCGGATAAAAGTAAGAACGAGTCTCCGAAGGCAAAGTAGACGACCAGTCATTACGTGCCGTTACATCCACAAACACAGTGCTCTTCCATGAAGCTGAGAATTTTCCATAAATAGAGTTTACCTGTTTCTGCTTGTATGAACTTGAAGAGGCAATTGGGTCAACCGATGCTTTCAATGAATAATATCCCGGAATACTCAATCCGTTACGGGTATTCGATGAAATAGCGTCATCATAATAATAGTAGATCGTACCTCCGACAAAACCGTCGATAGCAAAATCACCGAAGCTGTGATTGGCAGACAGCAAAGCGTCACCATTGAAACTGAATCCGGTGGATTTGGATGTATAGAAGTATCCGTTCTTGTCCCATCCGCCGCGGGCGCTCATTGCGTTTTTCTTTTCCGTACGGCTGGCATAAGCATCGGCACCGGCTCTCATCGAAAAGTTCAACCAAGGCATGATGTCATATTTACCGGACAAGTAAGTGTTTACTTTATCGTAGTCATTGGATGAAGTCATTTCATGAGCCAGATAATAAGGATTATCATACCACACATCGTTCATCCAGTTCTGCTCTTCGTCTTTCTTTCTCCAATAGTTTTTATAGTCGCGTACATCATAATCGGTACCCGTCCATACCAACAGGTTGTAGATGTATCCACCGCCACCATAGCCGGCTCCTTCTCCATTCGGATAGAAACGCTTGTTATAAATGGCACCACCTTCAAAACTCAGTTTGCCGAACTTCATATCCCCACCTACCGAGTAAGTAATCTTATTCAATCTCTGATTGGGATACTGTCCTTTATTATAAACATGCGACAGAGAAGAACGGAAGCTTCCATATTTACCGGTCTGGCTGATGCTGATGTTATTATTGGTAATGAAACCTGTCTCCAGGAAATTCTTAAAGTTGTCTTTACCTTTCGATACCAATGGCATCTCTTTCCATTCATAAGTATACGGGTCATACTGTACAGCTGTACGGCCGATGTCCAGTTTATCACCCCAAACGAAGTCGGCAGCGGTATATTTACCTCCCTGACCGGTACTGTATCCATGTTGTACTTCCGGCAATACCAGATAACCGGCATTGAACATCGTACTGCTGTTTACCGAAATATTAAGTCCCTCCTGACTACCTTTCTTCGTAGTCACCATAATAGCTCCCGAACCTCCGCGGGCACCATACAGGGCCGATGCGGTAGCCCCCTTCAACACGTCAACAGATTCGATATCGTCTGCTGCAATATCATTCAGAGAGATATTGCTATATGGCACACCATCTACTACCAGCAATGGAGTTTCACCACGCAATTTGAGAGTTGGGGCTGTATTGAACTCCGTACTGTTGGTTACATTCAAACCGGCAACTTTACCAGTCAGTGAAGTAGCAATATTAACGGGCTTCACAGTAGACAACTTACTTCCGCCCACTTTCTGAACGGCATATCCCAATGCCTTTTCTTCCCGCTTGATACCCAAAGCAGTTACAACCACTTCGTCTATCATTTCAGCATCTTCCGCCATCTTAATTTTCAACATGGTTTTTCCGTTCACCGCCACTTCCTGCTGCTGATATCCGATAAAAGAGACGATCAGTACACCATTGGTAGGCACTTCCAATTTAAAGTTACCTTCCACATCCGTAATCGTTCCGGTTCCCTGAGCACCTTTCAATTTGATGTTAGCACCGATTATAGGATCGCCTGCGGTATCTACGATAGTTCCCGAAACCAAAACCGTATTCTTTTTTTGTTGGGGAGATACCGCCAAAGACTGTGCGTCAGCCTCTTTGCGTACATGAAGAGAAATATAATTATCTGCAAAATTATAAGAAATATTATTTTTAGAGAGTACCTCTCTTAGTAAATCGGCCACTCTATGTGTTCCCTTCTTTACAGTTACCTGGCGAGAAGCATTGATTTCTGCATCACTATAGATAAACAGATAATCGGTTTGTTTTTCAATCTCCGCCATAAACTCCTTTAACGGAAGTTGATTTCGAGACATGTTTACCCTTGCATTTTGTGAGCTTACGCTGGCATGTGCCTGAAGAATAAGCAAAAATAACAGCAAGACTGTGCATTTCATAATTCGCAAGATTTGAATAATTTCACGTTGTTTAATTGCATAAGATAACAGCAATAAGTTTTTTTTCATACTTTTGCAATGTAATAAGGTTAATACTTTGTTGTTTTTTTATTTGGCTCTGCCAAATGTGTTGACTTTATCGGGAGGGAAAGGTGTACCAGACCATTTCCTCCTTTTTTCATTTCAAACTGTTTTTTATATCATAGGCATCTGCTTTTAGTTAAGTATATCATTATATTTATCAATAAATAATTATTTCTTCTTCACTAACTATTTTATACTTGAAAGGCATAGCGCCTTGCAAGGCTTTTAATATACTCTCCAAAGAATCGCTTTGCCTGAATTTTCCGGAGATCCGCTGCGTCGCGTTGACTGACCGTTCTATTTTAATATTCACATCATTCCATAAAGCGACACTATTCAGTACTCTCCCGAACGGCTCGGACAGAAAACTGACAACTCCGTTCTTCAGATATTCTTCATTATCAAAGTCAGACTCCCGCTTCATCAACCGGTCTCCCCACAACACTGCCTTTTCTTTAGGCTGTAGAAACACTTCGTTCCTTATATCCGCCGGATCATAGATATGTACGCAACCTTCCACAAGATCGGTCTCAAACTCTTTACTATTTTTATAAGCCGATATATTGAATTTAGTTCCAAGTACTCGGATACGGTAACCTTTAGCCGAAACAACAAATGGCTTCTCGGGATTCTTTGCCACATCAAAATAGGTAGCACCGTCCAACTCTATTTTACGGTCCGTTTCATTGAAAGAGAAAACGAAGACGACTACAGGGGCTTAGCCAGGCAATGGTTCCATCAGGTAATTCTATTTTACACGCTGTCCCTTGGGAGCCGTAACTATGGTATAACTTTTCCGAATTCCTCAGATAAATACAACTTCGCAGTATAGAAAGTTCCTACCACTAATACCGCGAAAACAGCAGCATATTTCAAAGAAACCGTTATCGCGCTTTAATCTTTTACGGAAAAGAAGTTGCATAAAATGCTGTTTCCCTTTACGGCTGGTCTCCGAATCATCCTGGCGGGAGAGTATTTGGGTCAACGCCACTACATTTTGCATCCGAAGAAATTCTTTCTTCAGAGCCTCATCACTTTCTATCCGGTCGAAGAGATCTTTTTCTCTTCACAGGTCATCTCTCCTGCAAAATATTTATCTATCAGTTCACTCATTTTGGGATATTCTATTAATAAGGCGTAATAGCTTTAAAATCCACTAAAGAAAAAAGACTTTTTACGAAAACTTTTCCTTACCATGGTAAATCCCTATAAATCAATACTAAAGATTAAACACTTATATCTTTCCGTTTCTAAAATAATAAGAAAAACCAAAGAACAAATGAGTTCTCGAACCCTTCCGGCTCCGATTGTTCATACTTTGATTGAAATAAAATCCATCCATAACCTAATTTACAATGAAGTTAAAATCGAATATTATCTCCATATACCGATGAAAGTACTTTAGAATCTACCTATAGAATTAATGTGAGTTATTCTACATAACCGACTCCGTATCAACAGAAGTTCAGAACGACCGGCACAGAAATTACCAAGAGAGTAAGCTAATTCCATAGCAAACATAACACATTATAAATAAGCACCTTACATCATTCTAAAGTATCTTTATCTCAGCCCGGTATGCGGGACGAGATAAGAAACTGACCATTTTCACTAAAGATACTAAGAAAAACAAACTGCTTTAAATGGTATAAACGGATAGGATAACAGATACATCTATCTGCATATCAAGAATATACTCTGAATCGGACTTGCCAAATCGAGGGTGGAAGATGAAAGATGAAGGTGGAAGATGGAAGATCGAAATGCATTTTTCGTATGAGAGACGGCAAGGCTCGTTTGAAAAGAAAACAGTTCCTGCGCCGGATACTGAATAATCAGAATACTTGGTGATATTGAATTCCACTAAAATTATTATTCATACCTTTGTGGACCGTATTACAAAGGACCCAATCATATATGCAAAAAAGACTTATACATTTATCCATTATCTTCTTTCTGCTATGTCCTGCCCTGGTAGTTGCGCAGAACAGTCCTCTTGAAACTCAACTAAAGAAAGCCATAGAAGGGAAAAAAGCCGAAATAGGAATTGCAGTCATTATCGACGGGCAAGATACGATAACAGTCAATAATGATATTCATTATCCCATGATGAGTGTTTTCAAATTTCATCAGGCATTGGCATTGGCCGATTACATGCATCATCAAAAGCAACCTTTGGAAACCCGGTTATTGATTAAAAAGTCGGATTTAAAGCCGGACACCTATAGTCCGCTTCGAGAAACATACCCACAGGGAGGAATCGAAATGAGCATTGCCGATCTACTGAAATATACGCTTCAGCAAAGTGACAATAATGCCTGCGATATTCTTTTTAATTATCAAGGTGGTCCGGATGCCGTGAATAAGTATCTTCATTCATTGGGAATTCGTGAATGTGCTGTCATCCATACAGAAAACGATATGCATAAGAATCTGGAGTTCTGTTACCAAAACTGGACTACTCCATTAGCAGCCGCCAAATTACTGGAAATATTTCGCAATGAAAACCTTTTTGACAAAGAATACAAGAATTTCATTTATCAAACAATGGTGGAATGTCAGACAGGACAAGATCGCCTGATTGCTCCACTGCTCGATAAAAAAGTAACAATGGGGCATAAAACCGGAACAGGCGACCGTAATGCGAAAGGACAACAGATCGGTTGCAATGACATCGGGTTTATTCTTCTTCCCGACGGACATGTCTATAGTATAGCCGTCTTCGTGAAAGATTCCGAAGCAGATAACAGAGAAAACAGTGAGATTATCGCAGAAATTTCGCGCATCGTTTACGAATACGTAACGCAACAGATAGATTAACGCAAAGATATCAAAGAATACACCTCCGTTTACAATATCGATGCCCGATAACAAAACCGGCTACAGATACAACCGTTCACTATCACTATCGGTGACTTGAAAAATCCAGTATCTGTAGCCAGTTTGTAAAATCAGCTTTGTTTGTGCAACCTTTTGTTTCTACACATCCTCAAAGCATTGGTCCTATTTCTTTTTAGACTTCTTAATCTTTTGTGCAGGCACTCCTTCGAAAGTCATCTTTACAGGATTAATAAATCCATCCTTATCAAACGTCATTTTATCAATGCATGTCACACGATGATCGCGTGCATTATCATTCAGTGGACGACGATGATAGACTATATAATAATCATCTGTTCCGGGAACATGCAGTAATGAATGATGACCGGCACTGGTAGCTATCGAAGGATCTTGTTGCAGAATCTTAGCTACCCGTTTAAAAGGTCCGAACGGAGAATCGGAAATAGCATAAGCTACAGAGTAATCGGGACCTCCCCAACCACCTTCACTCCACATAAAATAGTATTTACCGTCTTTCTTGAACATAAACGGACCTTCAACATAGTTCTCCGGAGTCACTTCTTTATAGACAGTGCCATCTTCAAAAGGAACGAGCCCTGTAAAATCATCGTTCAACTGTACAACATTGCAATGCCCCCAACCACCATAATACATATAATAATGTCCATTATCATTGTATACAAACTGATCGATCGGTTGCGCTCCATTCACTATTTCATTAATCAACGGCTTACCCAATAAATCTTTATAAGGTCCTTCAGGACGATCGCTAACCGCTACGCCAATACCGCCAATCTCTCCTTCATGAACGTCATTCGCTCCAAAGAAGATATAATATTTCCCATTCTTTCTGATTACCGAAGGAGCCCACATCGCTTTCTTAGCCCATTTTACGGCAGTAGTGTCCAAAACTGAAGCATGTTTCGTCCAATTCACAAGATCTTTGGAAGAGAAACAATCGAAAAAAGTCTGATTTTCGTAAAGATCACTCCAAGTTGGAAAAATCCAATAAGTATCATCATAAATGATGCCTTCCGGATCAGCATACCATCCTTGAAATACAGGGTTCCCACTTGTGGCTTTATAAGAAGCCACTTTCTTTTGCTGAGCAAAGCAGCAAGCACCGACTGTCAACAGAGCGATGCAAATAACTAAGTGTTTCATTGTTGTGTTTTGAATATAAAAATAAATAATGATTTGACAAAAATAGGGAATATTTCTCAGATAATGAAAACAAAGAGGGGAAAGTAGTCTTTCAAGTCTTCTTTTAATTTACGCAACGCTATGACAATCTGATTTTCAACCGTATTTGGAGAAACATTCAACTTTTCAGCTATCTCTTTATAACGGAGATTTTGCAAACGGCTCATAATAAATATTTCACGGCACCTCTCCGGTAAACGATTGATGGCATTATTCAGTATTTCTTCAATATCGGCATCCGAAAGACGATCATTATCAAATGCTTCCAATGAATACAGTTTCAATTGAAGTTCTCTGTTCTCTATTTCCGAAAGCGAACCTTTACGAACTTCACGGACCATCTCCTTACGAAAATAGTCTATACAACGATTTTTTGCTAACGTAAACAGATAGGCATTCAGATTCTGAAGAGTCTCAATGATATCTCTGTGTTCCCACAAATAAATAAAGATTTCTTGGACAATATTCTCCGATTCATCTTCCGAAATCAGATACGTCCTGGTAAAACGCAGCAACTTCGGAAAATAAATATCATAAATTTCAGAGAAACCGTCTTTTTTCATACTATTATCCTGTTGTAAGCTAAAGAAGCGATATTTATTACACAGGTTGCAAAGATATAAAAAGATTTAAAATTCATTATTACTAATTTATGAATATTACTCTTATCTTTGTGAAAAACTAACATAAATACAACATGAAACATTTAACAGTCTATTTTTTATTGGCATTGCAAGGAGTTCTGTTTAGTTTTTCGCTTTCGGCCGCAACTCCCCAAAATGCAATAGCCTATCATGATGGTAACGTGCGTTTTAGCGTCCTTACAGATGGGGTAATCCGTATGGAGTGGAGTCCTTCGGGTTCGTTTACCGACGATCCCTCTTTTGTAGCAATCCACCGCAACCTACCTGTTCCCAAGTACACAGTACAAAATAAAAATGCTACGGTAGTGATCAGTACCGCCCGAATGAAACTAAAATATAAGAAAGGTCAAGGCCCCTTTACGAAAGATAATTTAACGATCACATCAGCTAAAGGGATGTTCCCCTTTCAATGGACACCCGGAACAATACAAAAAGGAAATTTGAAAGGGACAGACCGTACATTGGATGGTTTTGAAGGAGACCACAATATATACAGCCACCAAGATATGAAGCTGGAAGACGGTCTTCTATCGACAGACGGATGGACCTTGATTGATGATTCAAAGAATTTCTTATTTGACAATTCGGAATGGGCCTGGGTAAAAGAACGTGAACACAAAGACGGACAAGACTGGTATTTTATGGCTTACGGGCATGATTACAAAGCTGCCTTAAAAGATTTTACTGTATTTGCCGGTAAAGTACCTCTTCCACCCCGTTATGCATTCGGTTATTGGTGGTCAAGATATTGGAGCTACTCAGACAAAGAAATGCGCCAATTAGTAGATAATTTCCACACTTATAATATCCCCTTGGATGTATTGGTAGTAGACATGGACTGGCATTATACCGATCCGGGCTTCGGCGGATGGACAGGCTGGACTTGGAACCGCAGGCTATTTCCCAATCCCGCCAAATTTCTGGGTTATCTGAAAAGCAATGACCTGAAAATCACACTAAACCTGCATCCTGCCGATGGTGTAGCTCCATATGAAGAAAAATATCCGGAAATGGCACAATGGATGGGAGTAGATACAGCTAAACAGGAACGTATTCCCTGGGTGGTTTCGGACAAACGCTTTATAAACGGTATGTTCAACAAGGTACTCCGCCCAATGGAAAAACAGGGAGTGGACTTCTGGTGGCTCGATTGGCAACAATGGATGTATGATAAAAAAGTAGACAGCCTCAGCAATACCTGGTGGATCAATTATGTTTTCTTCTCAGACATGGAACGCAACCGTGACACTCGCCCGATGCTCTACCACCGCTGGGGAGGACTGGGCAATCACCGCTATCAGATTGGCTTCTCGGGAGATGCCGTCATCTCTTGGAAATCACTCGAATTCCAACCTTACTTTACCAACTGCGCTTCCAATGTGCTATACGGCTACTGGAGTCATGACATCGGAGGCCACATGTTCAAGGGAGGAGACAAAGAAATACTCGACCCGGAACTCTTTACCCGTTGGATGCAATATGGTGCCTTAACACCTGTAATGCGCACACACTCTACAAAGAATTCTGTTCTAAATAAAGAATTATGGAATTTCAAGGGAGATTATTTCGAAGCATTACGCAACTCCATTCTGTTCCGTTATCAACTGGCTCCTTATATCTATACAATGGCGCGTGAAACTTATGACAACGGTATTTCTATCTGTCGTCCAATGTACTATGATTATCCGGAAGCCAAAGAGGCATACGATTTCAAGAGTGAATACATGTTTGGCGATCAAATTCTGGTAGCACCTATCACCACCCCCATGCAGAACGGACTTTCTACTGTAAAGGTATGGTTACCCGAAGGAAACGACTGGTTTGAATGGACCACCGGAACCCTATTGAAGGCGGACAGATAATAGAACGTTCGTTTACCCTAACCGAATATCCGGTTTACGTAAAAGCCGGTTCCGTACTGCCACTTTACAACCGTGTGAAGAATCTTAATAGTAATAGCGAAGAGATTATCGTAAACATATTCCCTGGAGAAAATGGTTCATTTACCTTTTATGAAGATAATGGTAATGATAAATATTATGCCAATGAATATGCTCGTACCCGGATGTACACTGAACGGAAAGAGAACCACTTAACTGTAACGGTAGGTCCTCGTCAAGGTAAGTATCGCAATATGCCAACCGACCGCCAATTTAAAATCAAGGTTTTGGGTTCTGCCATTCCGGAGACAATCACTATTAATGGTAATAAAGCTGAATATGAGTACATCGGCGATGAATTAGCCTTATTGATCACCATCCCTCAAACAGCATGTGATCAGGAAAAACAATAGAAATCAATACCCGACCTCCATTCCGGAATTAAACGACGGTATCGTTTCACAGTTCAAACGATTCAGCAAAGCAATCACTGCTTTAAAATACCGGGACGCCGGAATTGTATTGACGCCTGCTATGGGAGCAACCGAAGCTACCAGCATTGCATTAACCTACTCGCCGGAACGTTTTAACGAACTGATAGAAACGTTTAAAAGAAACTACAGTCAAATGCCGGAGATGCTCAAAGAACAGAAACTGAACGAGCCAATAGCCAATGGTTTATGAAGGCAATCGGCTGGAAGAAATAATAATATCACCAATATCGTCGGCAGGATATATTTCTGTCGACGATATATACAAATTACATGTTTCACCAGACTGCACTTTACGCACTGCCTATAATTCACATCATAATGTATACCTTAAAACCAATTCATCACAGAGAAACACAAAATTTCCGGTAAGTTTACCTATTATTTCCCTCTCCATCCCCTGTGGTAAATCACATTGGGGCTATTTCTTTCCCAAACGGCTAATTTACCGGATGAATTCGGATAAAAGATCAAATTCTTTTCAAAAAAACATTTATAGAACCTATTATATTCAAGTAATATCAATATCTTTGATAGAAATAGATATTACCTATTTACGGATTGAAATTATCTATTTGACAGGTAAATGATTTAGCTCTACATTTGTCGGGTAATAACACGGAAGAAGGGCTGTAAAAGACTCCACATCATTGAAAGCTTTGTTTCCGATAAAATCAAAATTATATGGAAAATAAAAACTCACAGCAGCTAATGGTCGTCCTATCGCCGACAACCAAAACAGCCAGACAGCAGGACCTCGCGGGCCTATTATGTTACAAGACCCATGGTTGATTGAAAACTTGCTCATTTCGACCGTGAAGTTATCCCTGAACGCCGTATGCATGCCAAAGGCTCCGGAGCTTACGGTACATTTACCGTCACATGATATCACCAAGTACACACGAGCAGCTATTTTCAGTCAAGTAGGCAAGCAAACAGAATGTTTTGTACGTTTCTCCACTGTAGCAGGAGAACGCGGAGCTGCTGATGCAGAACGCGATATCCGGGATTTGCCATGAAGTTTTATACAGAAGAAGGAAACTGGGATTTGGTAGGTAACAATACTCCCGTCTTCTTCTTACGCGACCCGCTAAAATTTCCTGATTTAAATCATGCTGTAAAACGCGATCCACGCAACAACATGCGTAGCGCTAACAATAATTGGGATTTCTGGACCCTGTTACCCGAGGCTCTTCATCAGGTAACTATCACCATGAGTCCGCGTGGCATTCCGGCTTCCTATCGCCACATGCACGGATTCGGTAGCCATACTTACAGTTTCCTAAACGCAGAAAACAAACGAATTTGGGTTAAGTTTCATCTAAAGACTATGCAGGGCATTAAAACCTGACTGATCAGGAAGCTGAAGCAATCATCGCCAAAGATCGTGAATCGCATCAACGTGACCTATACGAAAGCATCGAACGGGGTGATTTCCCAAAATGGAAGTTCCAGATTCAGCTGATGACTGAAGAAGAAGCAGATAACTATCGTATCAATCCGTTCGACCTTACCAAGGTTTGGCCACACAAAGATTTCCCATTGCAAGATGTAGGTATTCTTGAATTGAACCGTAATCCGGAAAACTATTTTGCAGAAGTAGAACAATCGGCTTTCAATCCGATGAATATTGTTGAAGGTATCGGCTTCTCTCCCGACAAGATGTTGCAAGGACGATTATTTTCTTATGGTGATGCACAACGCTACCGATTGGGTGTAAACTCAGAGCAGATACCGGTAAACAAGCCACGTTGTCCGTTCCACGCCTTCCATCGTGACGGAGCAATGCGAGTGGACGGAAACTATGGTTCAGCCAAAGGTTATGAACCGAATAGTTATGGCGAATGGCAAGACTCGCCTGAGAAAAGAACCGCCTTTAAAAGTTCACGGAGATGTATTCAACTATAACGAACGTGAATATGATGACGATTACTACAGTCAGCCGGGTGATTTGTTCCGACTGATGCCTGCGGATGAACAACAATTATTGTTTGAAAATACCGCACGCGCCATGGGTGACGCAGAATTGTTCATCAAACAACGGCATGTACGCAACTGCTACAAAGCTGATCCGGCTTATGGCACAGGAGTAGCTCAAGCATTAGGTATTGATCTGGAAGAAGCCTTGAAAGAATAATCAAACTTCTTCGATATGCGCCTCAAATGTGATTCCGTTACATTTGAGGCGCATTTACATAAAGAAAGAACACAATCTCACTATAATTTATCCTTATCACAACGCCTTCCACAATTTCTGAAAATCACTATATTTACCATAGCACACCAATACGTCATCCGGACGTATCTTGGCATCCTCCGGCAATTCGTTTACAACCTTGTGCTCCACCAAAGAAATGCCCAGGCAATTCTTGATCGTATTGGAACGCTTCAATCCGATCAACTTCAAATTGAATTCTTCATCTAAATTCAACTCGTTAACAAAATAGCCGACAAACTTCTCGGGAACATTGAACTTAACCACATAATATTCCGAGTCTACCCGAAAGGTTTCCATCTTTGTACCAAAATCCAATAGCTGCACCAAACTCCGAGCCGCATCTTCCTCCGGAGTCAAAATCTTCTCCAACCCAAAAGCCTCAAGTACCGCTTTGTGAACCCCATCAATGGCACGTGCATAAATATGCTTTACCTGCTTTTGCTTCAACATAGCCACCACACGAATTGAAGCTCCGAAATTTTCACCGATAGCGACAATCACCATATCAACACTGTTGAGAGGCAGGACGGAAAGAGACTGCTCGTCCGTCGCATCGATCACAAAGGCGGTGGCAATCTTATCTTTTATGCTATCTACCCGCCCTTCATCCAAATCAGCCCCTATCACCTCGTGTCCTAAGGTAGAAAGTTCTTCGGCCAACACATGACCGTAATTTCCAAGACCAATAATAATGTATTTCATAATGAATTCAACTGATTAGTTTATGATAATGTTATCGCTCGGATAACGGTATTTCGTATTCTTTTTCTGTTTCACAATGCCCAGTACCAGTGTAATAAATCCCACACGGCCGATAAACATAAGCAATGATACCAGCAATTTACTTTCATCACACAGCAAAGGAGTCGCATTCAGACTGGAACCAACCGTACTGAGAGCCGACACACATTCAAAGGTCAGAGTCATGATAGACATCTTAGGCTCCAGTATACTTAAAATAAATATAAATACAAACAAGATTCCTAATGAAACAACCACAGCCGCATTAGAGCGACGAATAGAATCGTGCGACAATTCACGACCGAAAACCTCTACTCTCTCTGTTCCTCTCAAAACCGCAATCAAGTTGAGTGAGGCCACGGCAAACGCATTTACTTTCACACCACCGGCCGTAGACTGTGCCGCACCACCAATCCACATCAGAACAATATAAAGCATAATGGTCTGTATACTGAGTGAAGTCAAATCGACACTGCTGAATCCGGCCGTTCGGGGACAAGTGGCATTAAAGAAAGCCTGTGTCCACTTATCAGCAATCGACATACCGGCAAACGAATGATTCCACTCAAAAATTGCAATGGCCACCGTGCCGAAAACAAGCAATAAGACAGTCATTATCAGAACAATCTTGGTATTCAGGTTAAATAAATGGTGCACCCGGTGATTGTCCCATTGACGGTACGAATCAAACGCCAGAAGCGACGGGCATGGTAAACAATAATATCTTTGAAATTAACAAGAATCGGAAACCGATTCCCCAAAATGATCAGGAGCGACACGGTTATATAAAGCCAATTATGATTAGTCATTACCATCGGATTACCCAAATTACCCGGCAATGTAGAAAATCCGGCATTACAGAAAGCTGAAATAGAGTGGAAGGCAGAAAAAGCCAGTTCATCCTGTACATCCATCCCCAGTGTACCATGAATACTGAACCAGATAGAAAGCATACCGACTCCCTCAATCACCAGAGTGAAACCTAAAATATATAATAAGGTAGAAAGTAATGACCCCAACGAATTGAACTTACCATATCACGTACCACTAACTGATTGTACAGAGAAGTATTTCCCATGAAGAACATAGCAAAGAAACTGGTCAGAGTCATGACTCCCAAACCGCCGATCTGAATCAGCAATATGATCACTGTCAGTCCCGCCGGAGTAAAGGTGGCAGACACATCAACAGGTACCAGCCCTGTTACACATACGGCACTGGTAGAAGTAAACAGTGCATCGACCCACGATAATGTAACACCGTCTACTGTACAACGAGGCAACATCAACAATCCCGCTCCGATTAAAATAATCACCAGAAAGCTGGCAGCCAAAATCAGAGAAGGATTCGTCCGCCTTCCTAAAAGGCGTACCAGTCCGTTCGATAAATTCAAAAGAGAAAAAGTAACAGCAGGACAATGTGATAAAAGTAGCCGTGTAGGAACTCCCACAAATGCAAGATAGCCCTCCTTCTTCGGGACGATGAAAAATGACCGGTATCAGAGTCAGATATAACAACCAACTCAGTATCCAGGCAAGTTTCCGGAAATTCTTTTCGTATCCTGTATTCAAGTAATATATGCAGGGTGACGTCAATCAAGAATATAATCCAGACCGTCTTATAGAGAAGATGTATTTTCGTAACTTCATGTGCAGAGAGCGTAAAGCCATGTTCATAGATCACTCCCACTATCAGCATAATGGAGGCCAGATAGGTGATGATTGCCATTAATCGTAACAAAAGTCGTACGTAAGGCTGCAATAATTTATTCTGATATAAAAGAATTTATGATAAATCTTCATCGGATTGCATATTAATTGAGTCGCACAAACTTAACTAAAATAACAAACATATCCGATTCTTTGTTGCTGAAATCATATAATTCTTAAAAATTATACTTACTTTTGGCATCAGAATAATCAAATAACTACAATATTATGAGCGACAAGAAAAAGGTACATGCTGCCTGAAGAAGAAATTCCACACTATTGGTACAACATACAAGCCGACATGGTGAACAAACCGATGCCTCCGTTGCATCCGGGAACCAAACAGCCATTAAAGGCAGAAGACCTGTATCCGATCTTCGCAGAAGAACTTTGCCGTCAGGAGCTGAACCAGACTGACCAATGGATCGAAATACCGGAAGAAGTTCGTGAAATGTATAAATATTACCGTAGTACTCCATTGGTTCGTGCCTATGGTTTGGAAAAAGCATTGGGTACGCCGGCACATATCTATTTCAAGAATGAAAGTGTCAGCCCGATGGGTTCACACAAATTAAATTCCGCCATCCCTCGCTTATTATTGCAAAAGAAGGCGTACAAAACGTAACAACTGAAACCGGAGCAGGACAATGGGGAGCCTCTTTGGCCTATGCCGCTTAAACTCTTCGGTCTGGAAGCAGCCGTCTATCAGGTAAAGATCAGCTATGAACAGAAACCTTACCGCGCAGTATCATGCAGACTTACGGTGCCCAGGTGACCCCATCCCTTCAATGTCAACCCGTGCAGGAAAAGATATCCTGACTGCACACCCCAATCATCAGGGATCATTAGGGACTGCCATCTCCGAGGCAATCGAACTGGCACAAACCACTCCTAACTGCAAATATACATTAGGTTCCGTTTTGAGCCATGTCACCCTTCACCAGACAGTGATCGGTCTGGAAGCCGAAAAGCAGATGGCAATGGCTGGCGAATATCCTGATATGGTGATTGCCTGCTTTGGTGGTGGCTCCAACTTCGGTGGTATCGCATTCCCTTCATGCGTCACAACATATTTGAAGGTAAAGACACGTTTCATCGCTGCCGAACCGGCATCTTGCCCGAAACTTACCCGGGGCAAGTTCCAGTACGACTTCGGTGATGAAGCCGGATATACTCCACTGTTGCCTATGTTCACATTAGGACATAACTTTGCCCCGGCCAATATCCATGCAGGCGGACTTCGTTATCACGGTGCCGGAGTAATCGTTTCTGCAACTCCTGAAAGACAAACTGATGGAAGCAGTAGATATCAGTCAGTTGGAATCATTCGAAGCAGGATGCCTGTTCGCACAAGTTGAGGGAATCATCCCTGCTCCGGAATCATGTCACGCCATTGCAGCCACCATCCGTGAAGCCAATAAGTGCAAAGAAAGCGGAGAAGAGAAAGTAATACTGTTCAATCTGTCCGGCCACGGACTGATCGATATGGCTTCATATGACAAATATCTGTCCGGCGACTTGGTAAACTATTCGCTTACAGACGATGATATCCAAAAGAATCTGGACGAAATAGGAAACTTAGCTTAATCATTAAGACCATCTGAGCTTTGCCCCATAACAATATATGTAATCACTCATTACATATATTGTTATGGGGCAAACATATATTGTTATGGAAATGTTATCTTGCAGACAAATCAAAGAAAAGAATTATGAAATATATCGGAGCACATGTCAGTGCATCGGGAGGAGTAGAGTTTGCTCCTGTTAATGCACATGAGATCGGCCAATGCGTTCGCCCTCACAAAAAATCAACGCCAGTGGGTCAGTAAGCCTCTAACTGAAGATAGTATTCGTCTATTCAAAGAAAATTGTGAGAAGTCGGTTTTGCCCCGAATACATTCTCCCACATGACAGTTATCTGATCAATCTGGGACATCCTGAGGAAGAAGGATTAACTAAAAGTAGGGCTGCTTTCCTTGACGAAATGCAACGCTGCGAACAACTGGGATTAAAATTACTGAACTTCCATCCGGGAAGCCATCTCAACAAGATATCGGTAGAGGAATGTCTGGACCGAATTGCAGAAAGTATCAATCTGGCTTTGGAAAAGACCAAAGGAGTAACCGCTGTTATTGAAAACACGGCAGGACAGGGAAGTAACCTGGGAAATGAATTCTGGCAGTTGAAATACATCATCGACCGCGTGGAAGATAAAGCCGTGTAGGAGTGTGCCTGGACACCTGCCACACCTTTACAGCCGGTTATGACTTTCTGAATGATTATGATGACGTATTCGGAGAATTCGGTGAAGTGGTCGGATTTGAATATCTGCGGGGAATGCATCTCAACGATTCAAAAAGAATTGGGAAGTCGTGTAGACCGTCACGACAGCATCGGTAAGGATTAATCGGTTTCGCTTTCTTTGAGAAGCTAATGAAAGATCCCCGTTTCGACAACATGCCGTTGATTCTGGAGACTATCGACGAAACACTGTGGCCCGAAGAAATAGCCTGGCTGAGAGAACAAGCTCAATAAATATTGGCCATACTTACCAAAGGCTCGTATAATTTTTCAATATCTTGTGCATCCATCTCGATCTGCACCTGATCCCCCGGAACAAGTTTCTGCTTTGCCGGGGGTATATCTTTCCTGTCCCGGTGTATATTGATAATTTCACAACGTTCCGGCAACTGTATTTCATTGACTGTTTTCCCATCAAAATACGAACCACTCATCACTTCCACAGAGAGTGTATAACGTTTCTCTTCCTGAAATTCAGGAGAATTAATCATATCATCATAAAGTGTCACATTAAACGGTTGTATCTGCAACATTTCCGTAAAGTAATAGGTCAGTCCACCCACGACGATAGAAGGATAGAAAACTTCCAAATGTCCGGTGATTTCCGTAATCAAGACAATGGCTGTCAGAGGAGTCCTGATCACAGCAACTAGAAAGGCAGACATACATATCAACATAACATAACTGATATTTTCGTATCCGATGATCCCCTGACGTACCAGAATCAAAGCAACTATCTGCCCGATCAACCCTCCGGTAACTAAAGTGGGAATGAAACTTCCTCCCGGCAATCCGGATGAAAATGAAAGTACGCTAAAAACAAAGTGCAGAATCATCATCCCCACAATCCACATAATATGAGTATCGGCATGCATCGCCTGTCCCAACAAGAATTGCTCACCTCCACCGGTTAAATTCACCTCAGTAAGCGATATTAAGTAAGCTATAAACAAGAGATAGAGCATCTTAACATAGGCCGGATGCTTGATTGCGGGATAAAGTCGCTTAAACCAAACAGTAATAACCGAATAAATCTTACCGGATACGGAAATCACTGCAGCCAATAATAAGAACAGTTTAACTTGTGAAAAGAAAGTCAGTCCGGGAGAAATGGCATCAATCTGAAAATAAGGATTGATAGGAAAAATCATACTTGCCACACCTCCGGCCACCACTCCCGCAAGCAAAGTAGTTATAGCAGTCTTGGGGGCATCAAAACGTTCGATAGACTCAATAACCAGTAAAGATGAAGCCAAAGGAGCGGCAAAAGCAGCAGCCAACCCGGCACCGGCACCGGCTGCCAGCAGTTGTTTTCGTTCACCGGCCAATACTCTTCCCCACTTCGATACAAGACATCCCACATAAGAACCTATCTGGACGGAAGGTCCTTCACGCCCTAAAGACAATCCCGCACTCAAAGCCAGCACTCCTCCCACAAATTTAGACACCAATTCAATAAAAGGATGTTTGTAAGAGATACGTCCATTAATAACCCCACGGGTTTGAGGGATGCCCCCACCGGTGATTAAAGGCATTCTTTTCACCAGCCACATAACAAACAAAAGTATTCCCCATAAGGACAAGAAAATAGGAATATGCCAATACCAATGTGGATGTGAATCAAAAAAATCTCTACGGGTATTGAAAAACAATTGTAGCAGATAATGATAAGGAACAGCAACCAGTCCTGTCAACAGTCCTACGAATATACTGACAAAATAAAGACGAGCATCTATCAGCTTCAGCTTCCATACCCGCCATTTCCTCATATCCTTTAAATCATCTGATTTCCCAAACATATCTCTGTCCGTTATACCGTTGCAGTGTACAACAACTAAGAGATAGCTTGGTTTCAAACGAAGAGTTAAAATTGGTTCAAACGAAAAAAGGCCGTCACAAGCACTTGTCTTGTAACGGCCTTTTGTATGTAGACCTATTGATAACCGGACTTACTTCCTTCCTCAAAATCAACATTATCTCAGTATGAGCAACTTGCGTACACGTGTTGCAATTATATCGCAAATCCGAAAATAAGCATCCAGAAGCAACCACAGCTCTTGACTGCAAAAATACGATTTTTATTCATAAACAACGGGATGTAAACACATAAAAATCAAAAGTCTGTGTCAATTTTAACAGAATCTCCGCTTTTATTCTTACCTTTGTATATGAATTGGGATATTGTGCCCTAAGAATAATAAGAAAACAATGCAAATTCATAACAATACATTGATAGCGGAATGCTCGGCTTACGATTTCAAAAAAATGCTGGAACGTAAGAAAGTGAAGTCATGGCTTAAATCTGTATCGGCTTTTGCCAATACGGATGGCGGCAGTTTGTTCTATGGAGTGAACGATGACGGAGTGATTGTAGGTTTGGAAAATCCGCAGGCCGATGCCGACTTTATCAGCGAAATGATAAAGGCAAGACTTGACCCTGTGCCGGAAATTCAACTTATCCCGATAGAACACGAAGGGCACTCTTTGCTTGAAGTGAAAGTAAAGGCTGGAACGCTTACACCTTATTACTATTATCAGGACGGAACACGTACCGCGTATGTACGGGTTGGCAATGAAAGCGTAGAGTGTAATTCACAGCAACTTCTTTCGTTGGTACTAAAGGGTACGCACATGACATGGGATTCACTGCCTACCCAAGTGGATGCCAGCAAACACTCGTTCATCATCCTTGCCAATACTTTCCGTGAACAAACCCATCAGGAATGGAACGACAAATATCTGGAATCATTCGGTTTGGTTACTCCTGACGGTAAATTGACCAATGCAGGATTATTGTTCGTGGATAACTGCACCGTATTCCAATCACGTATTTTCTGCACTCGTTGGACTGGACTCTATAAAGATGATGCCATCAGTTCCATAGAGCATCGGGCTAACCTTGTATTGCTATTGAAATACGGTATGGATTTCATCAAGAACTACACAATGAGCGGATGGGTGAAGATGCCGAATTATCGTCTGAACCTTCCTGACTACTCCGACCGTGCCATCTTTGAAGGGTTGGTAAATCACCTTATCCATAGGGATTATACCGTGATGGGCGGTGAAGTACATATTGACATTTATGATGACCGCGTAGAACTGGTATCACCGGGCGCCATGCTTGACGGTACACAGATTCAAGACCGCGACATATACAAAGTACCGTCCATGCGCCGTAACCCCGTCATTGCAGACATGTTCACACAGTTGGACTATATGGAGAAACGTGGCTCCGGCTTACGCAAAATGCGGGAACTTACGGAGAAACTGCCTAATTTCCTGCAAGGAAAAGAACCACAATATCAAACGGAAGCGACCTCTTTCTACACCACTTTCTATAATCTGAACTGGAGTGAGAACGGCAGAATACCAGTTGAGAAAGTGGCTAACAGGGTAAATAGTACCCTCGAAAAGTACCCTGTAAGCGAAGAAAGTTCGGTCGAAAAGTTCGGTGTAAATGCAAAAATGTTCGGTGTAAACAGCAAAGTTCGGTGAAAAGTTCGGTGTAAATGCAGATAAGTTCGGAAACACATCGGAAACACCTAAGAAAGTCAGTAAAACTGCACAAAGATAATTGACCTCGTTATTTCTGATCCATCAATCACAGCTGACAATATGGCTAACAAGGTTGGTGTAACGAAACGTGCTATAGAGAAAACATCAAGAACCTTAGAGGTATGGGCATTTTGGTTCATGAAGGTTCTGATAAAGCTGGTTATTGGCGCATTGTAATTAATCCTCAAACCGAGCTATAAGCCTATGGGAACATCTTTCATACCACTTTGTGCAATAATTGCCGTCTTGATTATCGCCTTTTGTTTGCCTCCTTACCGCAGGTAAACCATAAAACGCGATACAGAGTGCTTTATGCAATAGCCATCATCATGCTATTTGCCGTTATTCCTATCAGTGAGTATATGGCTGGACATGCCCAAAATTCAAACAGCAATTATCTGCTTGTTCTGATATTCGATATTGCAGTAGGTTATTTCTGTATGTACATTGCCGCATTACTGAAATTCAATGTCCTTAAACGAAAGAATCAAGCATTGGAAAATGCCTTGACCGAAAAGCAACAAGAAAATGTAGCAATTCTATTGGAACATCAAAATGAAAAGCAACAAGCACTTCAGCAAAGAGAACTTGAATGGTTTGCAGGGAAAATAAAGATGTTTACCGAAGAAGAACAGAAAGCTATTCTTGCCAGTGCTTGCGCATTTGCAGAACACAGTTTGATAATCACTCCCCAATAACCATTCAGCTAACAGATACATGTAGTCAGCAAGATCTTATGTATTTTGTTTGTTCTGCCTTTTCAATATGGGTAAGAAGCGTAGTGATATTGTAAGTTTCTTATCTCAGGTCTTTCCGCTTTACTTTCCTGCCGGAGAAAGTGTATTGGCTAAAAGATGCCGGGAATGGAAAAGTAAAAGAAAGGGAGAAAGAGAATCAAGTGAGTTTTCCGACATATAGTCGGTACTTTTCTTTCTCAGTGAACATAAGGTAAACACAGAACGACAGATTAGGCTTGAATGATATTTTAACGCGAGTTCGATGAATTATAATAGTCTGTAGATTTAGCGATTAGCGAAAATTGTTGTAACTTTATAGTGCTCAATTACAAAGAAATACAAACAATAATCGCTATAATCACCGAAGACAAAGTTACAGAATTATTTTGTATGACAGATGACTTTTGTAAGTTTTTGATGCCCTGATGAAAAAATACACTATGAAATCTGATACAAAGCGGCATTATCACCGAAACTCAACCATGTCAAAGGCTGAAATCATGCTGATCATGATATTATTTCACGATTCAGGCTACCGCTGTCTGCAACATTTCTATTTGGAAAAGTCTGCAAACATCTGCGACATCTCTTCCCAAAGGTTGTTTCATACAACCGTTTTGTAGAACTCGGAAAAGAGATGGCTATCCCTCTGGCGCTGTTCATCAAAAAAGTGTTGCTTGGGAAATGCACCGGCATAAGTTTCCTGGACAACACTCCTCTGAGAGTATGTAGGAATCAAAGGATACGTATCCATAAAGTATTCAAGGGTATTACCCAAAGAGGCAAATGCTCCATGGGATGGTTCTTTGGCTTCAAACTGCATCTGATTTGCAATGAGAAAGGAGAATAGCTCAACTTTAGATAACTCCAGGTGATGTCGACGACAGAAAGCCATTGGAATACAAGGCTTTATTGAATTCCTATATGGTAAGCTGGTTGCTGACAAAGGATATATCGGCAGGAAGCTTTTCCAGCGCTTATTCGTGGTGGCATACAGCTTATCACAAAACTCAAAGTAACATGAAGGGAGCTTTGATGAGTGTTTCGGACAGGCTGCTTCTTCGCAAAGGGCTATTACAGAGACGGTGAACGATGAATTGAAAAACATCGCACAAGTGGAGCATTCCAGACATAGGAACTTTGATAATTTCATTGTGAACATACTGGGGCTATTGCGGCTTATTGTATGTTTCCTAAAAGCCGTGTATCAATGTACAACGTACATTAGACACACAGCTTGCTTTGTTTTGAATCCGTCAAACTCACGTTAATTACTAATTATAGTCAATTATGTGAATGTATGAATAGCGGTACTTGTCGATTGCACATCGAGGTAACTTTGCACACAAATGATTTAATCAAATGGATCAAACGGATATAAAAGCTTCCTCAAGGGGAAACCTTTTGTTATTTTATATGCCATCTAAAACGTATAAAAGTGGATGTGTCATAATGATTTGTCATAGCTACACGAAGTTTTACCGTCATAGCATCTACTTTATCCGCATTCATCTTCCATATCAAATAATTGGCGTTGTTTTGACGTAGTTGCTTTGCTATTTTAGCTTCATTCTCCTGAAGCTCAAGTTTAAATTTTGCATTCCGTTCTTTACGAATCTGTCTTTTTAATGCTTCATCTTCCTTGCGTAATGCAATGACTTCATTTTCCAACGAATAAACCTGGTCTTCAGCCCATGCTTGATACTTGTCAATTTCAAAGCTTACGTACTCTTCAGATTTACTGTATACATCCTGTTTTAGTTCATACAAGTGCTGTTCGTATTCTTTGGACAATGAGGCTTCCGCAATATCACCATTCCATTTTGTCTCAGATAAAGGATTGGTTTCAAGGGAGTTTTAACAAAATCTTGTGAAGACTTTCTCCGTTATCTGTACGGGCACAGAACAACAGTTGTTCATGGGAGTCATGTTCATTATACGCTTTAACTCTATAAACAACGGCAATACCAGACTGTCCTTTATACTTTTCTAGCAATATCTGCCTTGAAGATAAATTGTCAACATCAAATACAATTTCAGAATCAGGTACTTCTGTTTTAATGCTTGGTTTATTACATACTCTCCTAGAGGATGCGTTACTCGTAACTGATGGAACTCACCATTATCCTTATTAAGAATATAAGTACCAGTAGGTATATTCTTGTTCAATGGGGTTAGCAACGTGAATGTTAGCTCTTTATTATCGATATTGGTAATGCTGTCTTTTAGAACTCTTTTAGTCAAACGCCAAAATGTCTATTATAAGAACTAAGTCTATCTCGATCTTCACTTTTGCCTTATCTTCAATTTATCTACTACCTCTTCATCAAAATTTTCAAGAAGCGACTTCTTAGTATCTTTAATCCTTCGCTGAATGATTTCTTCCAGTTCCAATTGAAGTTGATTAAAAGCAGCTTCAATTTCTCGTTCAGTTCGACAAGTTTGGTATATATGATTCAATTTCTTTTCGAAATCTACACAAGACTCAATCGAACCTAATACCTCGTCACTACTTCCAAACACACCATCAAAGAGATTGAACTTATCATTCAGTAGCTCATATACCCTGCAATCAGCATAGTTAAGTTGATTCACAAAATTTACGACAACAACATCAAACTTCTGACCATATCTATGACAACGACCAATTCTCTGCTCTATACGTTGTGGGTTCCAAGGCATATCGTAGTTTACTAGCAATGAGCAAAACTGCAAGTTAATACCTTCTGCACCAGATTCCGTCGCAATCATAATTTCGGCATCTGTTCTAAAATAATCCACAAGTGATTGTTTGCGATCAATTATAGTACGTCCCGATATACGTTTAGAACCGGCATACAGGGATAGCCATTTGCGATATATAGACTTAGAATCCTCGTCATTATTTGAGCCATTGAAACATACAACCTTGCCATTATATCCATTGTTTTGCAAGAAGTTCTTGAGATACTCTTGAGTCCTTCTACTTGCAGTAAATATCAGCGCTTTTCTTGGAGCACCTAACATTTCGTTTTTCTGAAATGTCTTATCTAATGCTAAGAAGTTGTTTTGCCTTGGTTTCATTTACGATAGACTTAGCTTGCTCTTGGTACATTTTAAGTTCAGCAATCTCATAATCAATAGCATCTGAAATAGCTGGATTAACACCTTCATTTACCTCTGCCTTTTCATCATCCTGAGAAACTTCTAATCATTCTCTATAGTTGATAGAGCAGAGAGAAGTTCTCCTGTAGCTTTATAGCGATCCAATCGTTCTATAAAACATTGTAAGGTATAGCTCAAAGCATAAAGCAGAAGAAGACATTATTTTTCTCACAATCAGAAAGCATAGGTCTTACTTTTTCTGGAATACCATAGGTTCCTGGCCTTTGAAGATATTCGCTTACATTTCCTCATATAGTTGAACTTCTTCTGGAGAAGCTTCGTATTCTTGTACAAAGCTGTTCTCTTAGTATAATTCACATACTCCTTTACTTGTTTACGTAATGTTCTATGAACAATATGTGATAACCTACCTTTTAATTCGCCAAACTTTGCTGAATCTCTAGTAGTTATCATATTGTATTGTTCATTGAAGGAATCTACTGTTGAAAAGAAATGTGGATCAATAATGCTAATCAGACCATACAACTCCTTAAGATTATTCTGCAAGGGTGTAGCGGTCAATAAGACCTTTTGTAATGCTTAAAGGTATTCATCATCGTATTACCGATAATGTTGCCTTTCTTATAAACATTTCTCATTTTATGGGCTTCATCAAACACGACTAAATCCCAATCAACAAGCTGTAACTCTTCTGGTGCTTGATTGCGAAATTATAAGAGCAGATTATTATATTTCGGCCATCCTCAAAGGGTTATTACTCAACTCTTTAATTTCCTTGTAACTGTCATTTTCTAAGATAACTGACGGAAGAAAGAATTTCTCCATCAATTCTAGATTCCATTGATTTCTAAGTGAAGCCGGAACAACAATGATAATCCGCCTGCTATGTTCCGCCCAAAGTTCTGAAATGATAATACCTGCTTCAATTGTTTTACCCAAACCAACTTCATCTGCCAATATTGCACCTTTGCTTAGAGGAGATTTGAAAGCAAACAAAGCAGCTTCTACTTGGTGAGGATTCATATCAACCTTTGCTTCAGACAATACGCCAGTGAATCGACTGTCATCACTGGTCGATTTCTTATGCGATAAATCCCCATAATAAAGTTGTTGAGCTGGAGTTATGCTATTCTTCATCTTACTTCTTTTCTATCTTAATAGAGTACTCTGGTGACAATGCATCGAATTGTTCAATCTTTGCACCTCTCAATACTTCTTGGCAATTTTCAAGCAATCCTCTTTAAGTCTTTCGTCAATCATAGGATTTGCTTCTTTACCGTAAATATCTCTTATTCTTTCATACGATTTCTGCAAATCCAAGTCGTTTAATGATATTCGAATTATATGGTATTTCTCATTGGGATGCTTTTGCATAAAAGTGTTTTGAGATTTATGTAAATAGAATGGAGCAAGTACCATCTTTAAGACTATACAATGTTGTTTTAACATCGACATAAATCCTGTCTGTAATATTATGAAAGTCATAATCTCCAATACCTTCTATTGCAGCATACTTATAATCCTTACCTTGAGCCAATAGATATTGCTCATAAATAAGTTCACCGATATATCCAATTGTTTGACGAACTTGCGACTCTTGAGTTTCATCATCAACCTCTTGCATTTCATGAAGAATCTCTAATATCATGTCTTTCTTATCAGCAAGTTCCATCAATTCATCTGCATCAAATGATTCAGCCAACTCTTTAATATTGTCAAGTTTATCTTCATCGACCTTTAAGTTCGCATTATTATCACCTGTATTACTAATTGATTTTTCTGAAGTTTGAACTATCGTAGCGATATCTGTTCCTTTTCTTCTGCAATTTGCTCAAGTTTTTCCAATTGGTCTACATATAGTCCTTGCAATACAATAAAAGGTTGCTGGAAGAACTCCATATCGGCAATATGTTTCTCTATCATCTTTATTGCAGAGATTTTTCTGCATTAGGATATTGAACAACTACCAAACCATTAGTGTCATAACCAAAATCCTTGTTATCTATTGCTTTTGAGAAACCTGTTCCCTATTTTTGAGCATTGTAAAGTTTATACCAATAGGTTTCTTTGATGTTTTAATCAAGATACCTCTAGATTCGGGCATATTCTTCCAAATCTGATATGGTTCTGTTGCAATTTCATTATAATCTCCTTCATGAGCCTTAACAGAAACCTCTAGTTTAGGAGATTTATGTAGTTTATGTTTAGAAAGTAATTCTAATCCTCCATAAGCAAACACAACTTCATTTACAAAGAAATTCTGCACCTTCTTGTCATTCATCAACATATCCAAGAATATTGGTGTCCAAGAATAAATAGATAAGAAACATGATTCTTTATCATACTTTTCAAGAGTAAATGTGGGGCAAATAGAGCCAAGTGACTTATCACGACATTCGACATTGCCAGTATATCTTAAGAATACCATGTTGTCAATGCCTTCTGGTAGTCTATCGATGATACGTTTTATATTCTTGTAGGCATTATCACCATAAACATATATAAGTTCAGCATTCAACACCCAGTTTATTGTTGATTCAGTTTTATCTGAGTCTTCAAAATCAGGAATAGCTATAGCTTCTTCGTTATCACGAATGAGTCTTCTTACAGAAATGTATGATTCACTGTCGGTTCTGATATTCCCAAACAAATTGATAGCATCAACATTCTGTTCCAACCATTTCTGCATTTCGTTGGGAAGCTTTTCTTCGTCATTAAGTAAAGATTGCTCTGCAAATACTTGGGTTTCTGAATCAAAATCAGAAATCTTGAAATACTCATCAAACCCTCTATACTGGTTAGTCTTAATCATTGTCAAAGCCTCGCTAAGACTCTCTTCTTTACCTATTGCAAGATTGTAATAATCAGGCTCATCATTAAGTGAATAGTCAAGACAGAAGCGGAGTTGTTCTATTGTGAGATGTTTATCTTTTATCTCGTCATAGATTTCTTTGCAAGAAACGTTCTCCTTCTTGTCTCCATAAAATTGTTCCTTAAACCACTCTACATCATTATCTGAAGGAAGACAATCCAGGAATGAATCAATATGTTCATTCTCTTCTTGATAATCACTATTTAAGGCATACAGACTATACTCATGATCATAAGCAATGAAAACACTATCCTTTATTGTCTCTGGAAGTCCTTCATTATTATGTCTGATACAATTAAATATGATTTTTCTAAATTCATTCTCTTCAGTATCACGACACAGCAAATTTAATAATCTGCCAACGAATATCAGAATCTGTAATCTTATGGTCGATAGATATTATAGACAACGAATTGATATAATGTTCCACAACAGCAGAGTTACAATTTCTGATAAGGGAAATATTAGATTCTTATCTGTATTTATAACCATAGAACAACCAAAACTAATCAGAAATATCCGAGTGTAAATCTTTAATTACCAGCATATTCTAAAATTTAACACTTTTCGGTTGCCATTTGTCGCTTCCCAAATTTCCACATATTTTTGAGACGTATTTCTGACGTGGAGAATTTGGGGCTTGTTTTTGTCACACCGTGCAGACAGTTGACAAGGGTTTACAACCGTTTACGACAAGCGACAATAACCGCCCCGATATGCGGAAACAGTCACACTGTGTAGAAAAGCGACAATGGTTGACTTCCGTTCACATCCGTTTACCATTTCAGAGATATAGGATTGAAGAAATGAACCATTAAACGATAAAACGGTATGAAAGCAACCAGAAAATGCAGTTTTTGCGGCAAGTCCTTTGTAACCCGAAGCGGTATGCAAAGATATTGCAGTGAGGCTTGTCAGGCAGAAGCCAAACGAGCCAGAGTGATGCAGAAGAACAACCTCTTCAAAGTCGCCCAACCCTTGATGGAGATACAGCATCAGGAGTATCTCACCTTTCCAAAGCAGCCATCCTCATGGGCTGTTCCCGACAGTACATTTACAAACTTGTAGCCATCGGCAAGCTGAAAGCCTCACGCATCAGCAACCGCATGGCATTCATCCGCAGAGCCGACATCGAGCAGATGTTGGAGGGCAATCCTATCACCGCATCCTGCCCGGCAACACCTCCACACCAAGGAAATCATCTTCATCTTCCTTACCTGCCAAAGAGAAAAAGGGAAAAGGAAAGCGAAGAAGTGTTGGACTTCTATTCGGGCGAGGAGGTGATGTCCCTTTAAGGTAAAGCAGTCATGGCTTTACACTTCCGCCAAGCGTAACCATATCCCCATCTGCCGTATCGCAGGAAAGAACTATTACAGCAAGAAGCATATTGACGAGTTTTCGGTGTGGCAGTTGATATTAGCGAAATTACCGACTGGCTACTGACCGAGGAGGTGGAGGAACTGTTCGGCATGAAGCCGACCGCACTCCGTGCCTACACCTATCGCCATAAGATACCCACTAAAGAGAGTACGGGCGTACCTATTACTCCAAATCACATTTGAACGAACTCCGCAGAACTGACCTTGTGAACGATGAACGCTACTATACCGTTGAGCAGGTGCAGCAAATCTATGGTCTTTCGTCAGCCAACATCTGCCATATCGTCAAGGTGAAGCACATCGAAAGATAAAGGTGGGTGTGAAAACCTGCTTTTGCGCTCAGATGTGGAGCGTGTCATGGCTGAAAGGAACAAATAACCGTGAAAAATCGGGATTATCGAAAATTATTTCAAAATGATGTATCGTGGAGGTATTCACGGATATTTCACGTTGTTCCTTTGCCATCGGAAACATGGATACAACTCCAAAATGTATACAACCAATTAAAACATAATTATTATGAGTAAATGCAAAACAGTTACCTTGCGTAAGCGCAAGATTAAGAACGGGACACAGTATTCACTATGCCTTGACTACTATCCCGGCTACCGTGACAATGTCACCATGAGAGTGATTACACGTGAAGCCTTAGGAATTTACATCTTCGCCAAACCTGCAAACCAGCAGGAACGGGACTTCAACGCACGCATGATGAAGAAAGCGGTCATCCTGCGCAACCAGCGCTACGAAGCCATTTTCAATGAAAACAACGGCTTTTGACAAGACCAAGATGAAGGGCGATTTCCTTGCCTATTTCAAAGGACTGGCTGACCGCAAGAATATCAAGTGGCAGCACGTATACAAGCATTTCCAGCGGTTCGTGAACGGCAAATGCACCTTTGAGGAGGTGGATGTGGATTTGTCCGCAAGTTCATGGAATACCTGCTTGATGCACCCCAATCCATCCACACCAACCAAAGCTGCACATCAACTCCGCAGCAGGCTATTGGTCAACTTTCCGTGCCGTGCTGCACACCGCTTACCGTGACAGGAAGATAAAGGAGAACCCAAACGGCTTCTTAGACCGCATCGAGTGCATTCCCACCATCAGGGAGCATTTGAGCCAAGAGGAACTGATACGGCTTGCCGAAACACCCTGTGAGGAGGAGGTCTTGAAAAGCTTTTCTTTTCGCCTGTCTTACGGGACTGAGAAAGAGCGACATCAGACAGCTCACGTGGCAGCAGATACAACCATACACCAACGGCAGGATGTTCGTTACCACCCGTATGCAGAAAACCAAAGAAATAGTGCATAACCCCATCAGTGATGAAGCCTATGGACTGCTGGGAGAACGGGCGAGGGACTTATCTTTGAGGATTTCAAGGACAAGATGCTGCAAGGACCACTCCAACGGTGGCTCACGGCAGCAGGGATAACCAAGAAAATCACCTTTCACTGTACCCGCCACAGCTTCGGAAGCCTGCACGTGGAAATGGGAACGGACATGGCTGTCATCCAAGCCTATCTCGGACATAAGAACATTACCACCACACAAATCTATTCCAAGATAGCAGCGCAGCAGATGTGTCAGGTGGTGGACAAGATAACCTTGAAGCGCAAGGAGGCATAAATGTCTCACATTGACAGGTATTCAGAGGGGCGGTTATGGCTACAAGGCTATAATCGCCCCTCTATGTTTTGGCTTGATGCCACCATTTATAAGCCCTCAGAGTATGAAACAGAGTATGATATGATGACATTTCGTGAAATACATTGAAAAGACCGTTCTAACCGCAAATAACGGGCAGTAATTGGGAAAAATAGCATTAACTTTGCACAAAATAATACAGGAACATTCAATCTCTCAACGAAATATGGAATCATCAATCAAGGACAAATACATCATCTTGCTTTGTCGGCTTCGCCATCGTCCTAATATCTTCCATTGCCACGCTGGTAATAGCGGACAGCTTCAACCAAGACAACTTTGTCAGGTGGATAGTATTCGTATGCTGTAACCTGTTGGGATGGTTGCTCTATCTCTCCTTTCAGACACTTATCTTTGATACATACGAAATCTACAAAATCAAGTTCGGCAAGAAAGAAACGATTGCCGAAGCCATAGAGGTGCAGGAAGAACTGTCACAAAATACACTTTGAAGAAGCCACATCTGTGCCTGGACCTACATCAGTCCCTGAGCCTGTACCCGAATCATCCCCGACAAAAGAAGAGACACTTATCCAAACACAACCGATAGAGCTTACTATCGCCCCGGATCTTCACGAAAAGAACCGTGCCAATTACGCAAGCAGAGAGCAACGGAAAGGAAGAGCGCATCCGCATGGTCATGGAGTATTGCCATTATTACCTGCCTCGCATTGCCGACCAAGAAACCGTGAACCACATCTGTACTGAGGTGGACAAATGGATGAATCTTAACACTTATACCCCGAAGCCCATACAAAGACCGTTTACCAAAGACATCAACAACATTCCACTCCGTCACTTCGTATGGAATATCTCTGAGCGTTTCCTGTACAAGAGATACTACAATGGGGATAACCGTGCCAAGTTCATCAAAGCCCTTTTCCCGAAATCGTTTGCTGATACAGACTTATCAACCATCAAGAATTTCAAGGTAGAGCCGTTAAAGACGGAAATTCCCATTGATGAACCCGAAAACGGCAAACTTGATTTCCACTATCCCGAGGATTATGTGCGGAATTAGGATAATCACGACACCAACGACAACCATCCGGTAACTCATAACCGCCTGTTTTACATCGTTTCCCGAGTAATTTTACCCGTCATTTATGGCTGGGCTTAATTATTCGGGAATTATTTTGCAATGACGTGTCGTGGAGATATTCACGGATATATCATTTCAGTCCTTTGCGCCAAGTCTTACAAAAGAGACGAGTACGCGAATGGAAAAATCAATTCTTACCTTCAACGACCTCCCCGAGGTTGTCGCTCAGCTTCGAGACGAAGTGATGAGCCTGAAAAGCCTGCTCGCCGAGCAGCGCAGTGTGAACAATGCCAAAACGGTGGACACCCACGCCCATGTCTGTGGACGAGGCAGCAGAGTATTTAGGTATCCCTAAGGGTACGCTCTACATGAAACTGTCAGAAGGGACAATCCCTGCCACCAAGCCCGGCAAACGCTATTGCCTTTACCGTGACGAACTGGACAAGTGGCTGGAAACCGCCCGAAAGAATCCCATACCGTTGTCAGACGAGGAACTGAACAAGTCCTTATCCTCTTCCCACCGTCGCAAGCCCAACCCACGTAACTGGTGAATGATATGGAAGAGGATAAGAACTATATCAACCTGATACGTGGCGACCTCACAAAAGCATCCCAAGCGCATAACGGTATGCCCGACAGTGTAGGCATGATGAATATCAAGACGGCAAACCAAACCATTCTTGAAGCATCGTTATTGCCTACGCCCCGTGCGCTGTGGGACAGCTTTTGGTACGAGGGGGAACTCTCCTGCTTGTTTGCCGATTCCAACGTGGGCAAGTCCATCCTTGCCGTGCAGATAGCCGACCGCATCGCCCGAACCGACAATGTGCTGTATCTGACTTTGAACTGTCCGAAAAGCAGTTCCAGCTCCGCTATACCAACGAGCATGGAGAGCTCTACACCTTCCCGACAAACTCTATCGGGTGTCTATTGACTGCAACCAGCTTTGGATGCCAACTTTGAGGAAGCTATCATAGGCGGATTGAACAGATGGCTGTGCAGACCGACTGCAAGATTTTCATCATTGACAATCTTACCTACCTGTGTTGCGCCATGGAGAAAGGCGATGCCGCAGGACGGCTGATGATTCAGCTGAACAATCTCAAAAGAGATATGCGCTCTCTATCCTTGTCCTAGCACATACGCCCAAACGCTCTTTGGATTGTCCCATCACATCCAACGACCTTGCCGGAAGCAAACGGCTCTACAATTTCTTTGACAGCGTGTTCACCATTGGAAAAAGTGCCCAAGACGGAGGGCTTCGCTATGTGAAGCAGCTTAAAGTGCGCTATGGCACGTTCTCTCATGATGCGGATAATGTAATCGTTTACGAGATTGACAAGGTGGATGCTTTCTTGCAGTTCGTGTTCAGGGGCTATTCCACGGAAAAGGAACACTTGAAAAATTGGGCGACAATGAATCAAGCCAAAGGATTGCCAAATTCTGCAACTCTCCCAATCGGGCAAGTCCGTCAGGGAGATAGCCTCACAGGTGAATTGTGGCAAGTCCACCGTAAACCGTATCATCCAGCGCAGCAAAGAGAGTAAAACGCAGGTGTCCCATGTCCCACTGTCCCAACCCTTAGAGTGTGGGACAATGGGACAGGATGGGACAGCCGACAATCAACCATCAAAAACGGACTAAGCTATGGGCAATTATTCATTACAGAAGTATAAAGGAACGGCAACACGGCATACCTGCCCCAAATGCGGAGACAGGCATTCTTTCGTCTATTACGTGGACGAAAATAATGTGCCGTTGCATCCATCGGTCGGCAGATGTAACCACGAAAGCGGTTGTGGGTATCACTACACTCCGAAAGAGTATTTTCAAGAGCATCCTGAACACAGAACTACCAATGATTTCTCTTTTGACAGGCAAAGAGCAGAGCAGAAGAAAGTGAAGCAGCAAAGTAAGCCGACAGCCATCGGCTATATTCCCCCTCACTATGTGGAGAAGTCGCAAAGCGAGCGTAGCAATTTCTTCCGTTTCCTCACTCCTTACTTCCTACTATGGCGACAAGGCGAAAGAGGTGTTGAAGCGGTTGTTGGAGGAATACCGTTTGGGGCTACCCGTGACGGCTCTGTTATCTTTGGCAGATAGACAGGACGGGCAAGGTACGCACGGGAAAGGTGATGCAGTACAATCCCGAAGACGGACACCGTATCAAGGGAGGACAGACATCGGCAGTGAACTGGATACACAGCATATTGAAAAGCAGCGTGTGTTGGCAGAGGATTGGCAACTATCCCAATGCCTTTCGGGGAACACTTGTTGAAAACGCATCCCGACAAGGTGGTGGTCTTGGTGGAATCCGAGAAGAGTGCCGTTATCGGTTCTGCTATCTTCCCCGATTATGTATGGCTGGCTACGGGTGGTAAGAGTCAGATGAGAGAAGAGAAACTCCGTGTACTGTCAGGGCGAACCGTGCTTCTCTTCCCGATGCCGATGCTTATGCCGAGTGGAAACAGCGAGCCGAGAGCATGTACTTTTGTAAGGTGGTGGTTTCGGACATCATCGAAAGGAATGCCACCCCGAAACAAAGAAGCCCATATCGACATAGCCGATTGGATTATCTTTCAGATACGGGAGGGCAAGGTGATGAGTACAGCCAACCACTTGGTCGAGGCTGAGAGAATCCTCCAGCGGATGATAGAGAAGAATCCCGTCCTGCAAAACTGATAGACGATTTAGACCTTGTGCTGGTCGGTGCATCTCCAATCGGCAACGATGATGAAAACCTCCCTGACGGAGGAGAGCGGAAGCCGTAGGCTGGAGTTTGCAGACAATGGCTTGCCATTGATATAGCCCACTATAACTACACGCCCGCTTACGTAGTTGTGGGCTCTCCCGAGGGATTAGGGTTTTACCCTAATGACCCACTCAGGGCGTTTCTCCCTGAGAACCCAGAGCAAAGAGTGACCCTCTTTTGCAATCTCCGCTTATGGGTTGCACCTAAGAACCCCATGCGTTTACGGACAGCGGAAAAGCAAACAATAAAGTACAAACCAAAAAACAAGTATCTATGGCAACAAAATCAAGCATACATATCAAGCCCTGCAACATCGCATCGAGCGAGGCTCACAACAGGAGGACTGCCGAATACATGCGCCACATCGGAGAGTCCAGAATCTATGTCGTTCCTGAACTATCCACCGATAACGAACAGTGGATAAATCCCGACTTCGGCAGTCCGGATTTGCGGATGCATTATGACAATATCAGACAGATGGTAAAGGAAAAGACCGGACGTGCCATGCAGGAAAAGGAGCGTGAACGCAAAGGCAAGAACGGTAAAATAGTCAAGATTGCGGGATGCTCCCCCATACGTGAAGGAGTGCTGCTTGTCAGGTCGGACACCACACTGGCAGACGTGCGTAAATTCGGTGAGGAGTGTCAAAGACGCTGGGGAATCACACCGCTGCAAATCTTCCTGCACAAGGATGAAGGGCATTGGCTGAACGGTCAGCCGGAAGCGGAAGACAGGGAAAGCTTCAAAGTCGGGGACAGATGGTTCAAGCCGAACTATCATGCCCATATCGTTTTCGACTGGATGAACCACGAAACAGGAAAGAGCCGAAAGCTCAATGACGATGACATGATGCAGATGCAGACCCTTGCATCCGACATCCTGCTGATGGAACGCGGGCAGTCAAAGGCTGTCACTGGTAAGGAGCATCTGGAACGGAACGACTTTATCATTGAGAAGCAGAAAGCTGAACTGCAACGCATGGATGCAGCCAAACGGCACAAAGAAGAACAGATAAATCTTGCCGAGCAGGAACTGAAACAGGTGAAATCAGAAATACGCACTGACAAGTTAAAGAAGACAGCCACCACGGCAGCGACAGCCATAACTAGTGGAGTTGCTTCTCTTTTCGGGAGTGGAAAACTGAAAGAACTGGAACGTGCCAACGAAAACTGCAAGACGAGGTTTCAAAACGGAACACCAATATTGAAAAATTGCAGAGCCAAGTACAGCAGATGCAGAAACAGCATGATACGCAAATCCACAATCTCAGAGAAATGCACAGGCAGGAACTTGACATGAAAGAAAAGAACTGTCACGGCTCGCCAGAATCATAGACAAGGCTTTCAGGTGGTTTCCGATGTTCAGGGAAATGCTGCGCATGGAAAAGTTTTGTGCCATGCTGGGATTCTCTAAAGAAATGACTGAAAGTCTTATAGTCAAAAAGAAGCCCTGAAATGTAGCGGTAAAATCTATTCCGAGCAACACAGGCGGAACTTTGATATAAAGGATGATATTTTAAGGGTGGAAAATGACCCTGACGATGAAAGCAGGCTGAACCTGACAATAAACAGGAAGCCGATTGCCGACTGGTTCAGGGAGCAATGGCACAGGCTTAGATATGGAGCAAGAGTCGCAACAGGAAGAAAGAAAAGTAGAGGATTCAAATTATAATAGAAGCAATTTGATTAGTAATCTAAAAGCACTCCGATAACGATTAGAGTGCTTTTAGATTGTTATCATTAATTATCAAAGCAAGTGCAGTTTAAGATTTTACTGAAGTTTGCATTAATAAAGAATATACTACAGCTGATATATGCGCAACATATTGTGACGCTTGTGATTCATTTCCCTTGAAATCCTTAACAAATACCGCTAAGGTATAACTGATATTATTAGGCAGACATATATAGGCAACATCATTGTGAGCTGCAAGAACACCATTTTCATTAACATCACCTGAACCTGTCTTATGCGCTATAACAACCTTCTTTATCAAGAAGTGGAGCTGCTATCCTATCTACACCTGTTTTGCATTCTTTTAACGTATTCTTAATGAAACTTTGTTTCTCATCATCGATAAGACCTTCAGTAAACAAACGATTCATCAACATTGCAGCACCAAGAGGAGATGTATAGTTAGAGTAAGCCTTGTTATGGTCAGCCGACATTTCCTCTTCCGTATAAGCTATCTGAAAACTTGAACGAGGAATGAGTGTGGCTATAAAACTATCTGTTTGAGCGACATTAACCATATCCTTAAACATAAGGTTGCTTGCATTGTTGTCACTCTGAGTAAGAGTATAACGCAGCAAATCTCTCACTGTCAATGATATGACTGGCCCTGAATAATCTTTCAGCATAGGACTCCAAGTCTTTGGGTCAAGTTTATCCCTATTTATATTTACTAAGGTATCAAGTGAAATTCCTTTATTGTCAAAGTCATTACAAAGAGCTAATGCCTGATGAACCTTAAACACACTCATCATAGGATAAACACTCTTATTATTGACCTTAACCGTATCTCTGTTATTAACAATAACCGCCACACCAATTTCGCCAGGACAAGCTGAGACAATTTGAGAAATGCTATCAGTCAAAACATTTGTTAAAGGAGGATTTGCGCTATCTTTTGTCGCTGATTTATGGAACAATGAAAATACCAAGATGAAAATGCAAACTAAAGCTATACTCAAAACTACGATTTGTTTTTTTCTGTTTTTTTCCATGTTTCTATTATTTATATTTGTTTGACGAGAATATCTTTATTTGCCGACAAAGGTACATAACTTTACGGAAAAATAATATTAAAAATATATAAATAGACAGCTGTGGGGAAAATGTGGGGAAAAATTAGATAATTAAAAAGGCTAAATGACTGGAAATAATCACTTAGCCTTTTAATCCGTACCCAGACCCGTACTTCGTAATTGCTGCGCCCATCATTCAAGACTGTCAAATCGGGTCTTTCCTGTCAAGCCAATGATGCCTATGCGTATGCCAAACACATGGATTACGGATTTCTCGTTCCGTGAACAAACACTTTATCCGCAACTCTGCTATGTGGTGTATTGGCTTAACTCCATTTCTATGGGCAACACTTTTGTTGCAGATTTCAAGCAGCTTTTATCGAAATACCCATCAGTAAGAACTCGTTTATTAGGCTTTCCTCATAATTGGGAACAAGAGCCTTTGTGGAGATAAAATAATTGCCCTGTTTCTTAAAAAGCACTGGGGCAAACCAGCTCCGTCTTTAATTGTTTCCAATAAATGGATTGTTTCAAGCCCCTATAGAAAGAGAACAAAAATTCCTGTGTGAAAATTAATCTACGACAAGGAGCAAGCAAGGAGCAATATCAAACAAAAATCAATACCTTTGCAGTACATATGAGATAGACCAAAACAAAAGTGGAATATCGGAAACGAATAGCAAGGAAAAGAGAAGAAACGACCCAAGTTGATGTCCTTTTTGAGTTAATAATCAATAAAAGCGTTAAATCTTCACCTTTTAGAATGTGCAATTAAAAATAACAACCATATTTCTGACTTATTATCTATAAAATATTGAGTAATAATCGGTTGTAAATACCTTCTTTGAAATCTTATCTACAACAGAATTTGCAAAGTCGTCACGAGTGATATTGAAAGCATTTGTATCTGATGGAATAAGAGTTTGTACCTTTTGAGGTATATAGTAAAATCCAATCTCTAACAAAGCATTTCTCAAATCCGTGTCAAGGTCATTAGTATAGTTTTTCCCACCATTAAGGGCCTGAACTCTAAAGCTATTATCATTACCTATAACCCTGTATTTAAGCAAGAATCCATCAGATGATATCTTCGACAAAATAGCCAATGTATCAAAGTCTATAAACTGATTAGGGTCAATCAAGTCGTAGACATATAAGGTATTCATCATGAATGGTGCAGAACTCAACACCTTTTCGTACTTATATGGCACAAAATTATAATCAGAATATGAAGCTTGAAGTTTTTCATATTCTGCTTCAGATAACTTATCGAAGTTTTCTACATTCTTACATGATTCATCTGTGGGTTTACCATCCTTGTCAAGATATAATCTAAGTAATGAACCTGCAACAGATGTTCCACCAGCCTTGTAAGCATTCTGTATATCTCTTAGATATGCATCTGTGTTGTCGCCCCAGCCATCTTCTTGCTTTATATCATCGAAATGATTTACGATCCAATTCCATAGTGCAGTATTGTCGCCTTGTTTGTCAATAAGCCAATCTCGCTGTTTAATACATTCAGGTATGCTACCTTTGATGCGGAAATTGTCAAACAAAATAGTCCCGTCCAAACGCTCTTCAAACAGTTCAGAGAATGGCAAATAATCACTACGCCAGTTCTGAAGAACAGTGATTTCATTTATAATTTCATCTTCGTAATCAGATTCATTTTCAGCAATCATACAGAGCGTTTGACATACTGCATCTCTGCCCATAGAAGTTTCTCTCAATTCTGCAAGATTTGCTTTTATCTTACCGAAAAGATTTGAATAATCATCTTCATCATATTCCTCACACATAGGTTCTACTATATACTCTTGACCTACAAATATTGGTTGTGTCGTCTGAGCCATATAGTAAACATTGATATCGGACTTCAATTCCCCCCATGAATATAAATTATTCTCATTTGAACGGAATAATTGTATTGTTTCAATATCTGAGATACAATCAAGACAATTGGTATGGAATAGTCTATATTCCTCCTTAGACATACACTTTATCCATGCGGGCAATTTTTCCATGTCTGCCATTTGAAGCATCTCAGCAAAACGTAAAACACGAACCTTTTTATCAAAGTGGAAAGAATATTTTTTTCTGCTTTCATTGTCAATCCAATGTAAATCAGTTATACCAATATCTTTCAATAAAACATTCGTTTCCTTTTCTTCCTCACATACTTGTTCAAAAGGTACGTAAGTACCCTCAGATGTATAAGCATATTCATTCAAGAATGGACGAATAACATCATAGAATGCTTTACGGATCTTCTGTTCATCTTCAGAGTTATCTTCTGGGCGTGACGATATCAAGGACTGATAGATATAATCAAACTTTTCTCTATTTGTAACCAAAAGCGACTTCAATTCATCAACCAAATGTGTATAGGCAAGACGCAATTGATCACAAGTTTTTTCTGTATCGCTTATACGCTGACGGCTATCATCTACCTCTAAAATCTGGCTGTCCAAAATAAAACCAAATCGATATTTTGTTTGCAGAATAGGCAATCCCTTAAAGAAGTTAACCACATTTTTTTCAGCGAATATTGGATTGAAAGCAAAGTGATAATGGAATTTATTCCCTTCTTCTACAAAATCAACAAATAACGAACTAACAGGATGCTGCTCTACTTCCTTACCCATCACATATATATGTTTAAGTGATTTGCCTACATTACGCTCTTGATCTGCTGTTATAGAAGCAAAACCACCTAAACGTGCACGAACATTCTCAAGGTTGTTTTCTTCAATGATCGCATTATACTTACCCTTTCCTAAGGGTATAATTAAAGCCGTTCCCCTAGTCAAGAACGATTTATTTCTTGGTGGATCAACTAATTCATTGAATGCCTTAATTGCTCTTTGAGCTTCTTCATTGCTAAATCTTTCTAAATCTTGACCTGGTGCTATTGGATAATAGCTCATAAGAATTTTGGCAAACAATATATGGTTCTCAACATCGTCTGCTTGAGCAGGAATCCACTCATCATCGTTAATAAGCCAAGCATCCAACTGGGACATATTGTGCCAACTAACAAGATATGGTCCTTTTTTGTTATTAATGATGGCATCTTTAAGAAGTTCTTCTGTATTGACGTTATGATTTATATCTGCCAAAAGTGTATAAAGCAACTTGGAACCTTGACCATATTTGCCCAATTTGTCATCATCGTTTAACTTCAAGGATTTACCTTTTGCCAAAAAATTATATAACTGACCATCTCTAGGCTCTTCGCCTTCAGGAAGATCAAAAATATTGAGGTCTGTAAAGAACGGTTCTCCGTTATTTAGTACTATCAAGAACTCTTCATTAGCATAGAAGAATAAAGAATCTGCACTTGCATCATATGCATTCTGCACAAATTCATAGAACAACTGTTCTTTTGCATTATTTGCAAAACTGGCTGCACCTGTTATGAGAGCATCGACTTTTTGTCCCTGCCCACTCATCATATTCAAAAAGTATTCTTTATTCGAACCTACTAGTTCAAGGGTTTCATTACCTTTTGAAATTGATTTTATATATTGTCTGAGGTCTCTTACTTTCATAATTCCTCTACTTTATTTGATGTAAGGGATGATTTGAATGATAAATGTTTTGTTGAGTTCTTCTTGGCCTGGAGTATTGGGATATCTACCTTGACCACCAAAACCCGAACCAGAAATAAACACTTCTCCATTCATTTCTTGAATGGATTTAATTATCCCATTTTGATTCCAAAGATTATATAAGCTCAATGCACGTTCATAGCTACGAATTTCCATTGTGTGCCATACAGATCTATCCGCTGCTTCATTTGCTTCCTTGGAACCTTTGTTCAAATGTCTGGCTGCTCGTCCTTCTATTATGATTTTGAAAGAGATGTTTACAGACTCTTTAAATTTGGACAAAATTTTGTTAACCAACTCTTTTCCCGCTTCTATAAAAATTTCTTCTTTATCAGCCGGGATATTTGCCAAATTAGGTTCAAACATTATATCTGATTTACACTCAAATCTTTGATATTGCTCATTATAATGGAAATACTCACTTACCAATGACTTTTGTGCTTCGTTGAACTCTCGAATCATTCTTGATTGTTCAATGGTGACTTTTATACTACCACCATCACCACCAATAGCCCCTGTCACCTTAATGTAGCCATACCATGCAACAAGACTGGTTATGATAAACACAACCAGAAACCCTGACATTAAATCTGTATAATTCTGCCAGAAATTATGCTCGTCACCTTCGTTTTTAAAATTCAACTTACTCATTTGTTGGCGATTCTATTAAGTTGACTTTCAAGTTTCTGAAGAGTCTCAATTGTTGTGCTGATTTCATTGATGTGAGAAATCAGGTTCTCTATACGTTCTTGTCTTTCTTCCATTACAGCAATGACTTCATCCACATTTTCATTTTGTGTGGACAACATGCTTCATGCTATCATTAATGGTCGAAAGCATATTTTCTTGACTCTCATTCATCCTATATGGCATTATTTACGGCATCAATATATGCTTGGCTGCACTCTCTATAGTTGCCCTTAATATTTCGAACATGATCACTGATGTATGCATAACTCTTTCTAATGCTTCTACATTTGTGACAATTGCTGAACTGAGGGGCATTAACTTCATCAGTAACAGTCTTCTGCAAGTCCGTTACGATGTAGAGAATTGCGTAATTCAGCACTTACTTACCACGATTCATAGATGTACTGCTTTGGAAGCATTTTTTGATTTACTTCAGCATAAGCATCCTTCAAATCAACCATCTGTTTGCAAGCTGTTTGTACTTTGTTCCTGAATCTTTTCATATTCAGCATTAAATTGTGCATTCATCTTTCAGCGAAATCTGAGTTCTGGCTAGCCAATTTCTCGACAAAGCATTATAGTTTCAACGATAGAAGTCAATTTTTCATCCTGTCTAGAACGTAAATTAGCCAATGCAGAAGTCATTTGAGTACAGAGTGATGTGATTTGTACTGTCACATTGTTAGATACAGACTGTAACTCTGTATTGGTCCCTGCACAATCATTTGCTGGACATTAGTCTTTTGCTCTTCAAGCAGACCTGTAGAGAGTGAAGACATTTTATCTGTCAAAGCCTCAAAGAGCATCTGCATTTCTTGAACTGCTCTTCGCCAAAGTCCTTAATATATTCTGATTCAAATCCGACCATGCATCACTTAGTAAAGATATCATCCATTCTCTTTACAAAGTCGTTGATAAATTGCTCAAGAATCTTACTTTGCTGGCTAATAGTAGTATTGAGTCGTTCATTATATTCTTCATTTTGGCACTTTGTTCTACAAGTTGCTGTAGGAAATCCTTGATAGAGATTTATTTGTTGTAGTTGACAACAGGGTAAGATTATACAAACACTCTTCAGGTGTTTGTAGGTTAATTCTTTTCCAATTTCGGTCTTCATATGAATACCATATCTTACATCCTGCTGTTGCGATAAACGCAGAAATAAGACCCGATAGAAGATGTAAAGGCAGGTACCAAATTTCTAATTATGGTATCTATTTCAAGTGAGTCCCTGGTTGATGTCGCCTAATGAATTACAGATAGCCACATGTTTCCCAAGAGACCTAATGAAGTAAAATAAGCCTGGTAAGCTATTCAGTAATTGTCTGGATCTATTCTTATAGTATATCAATCCAAAATTACAGTTATCACAACGCTTGCAATAAACACACCCTTACCTGTCAGCATTACGGCAAGTGGTTCTGTCAACCATTTGAATTCAATTTCACTAACGACTTCTATCATTTGTTTCAATTTTGTTATTCTTTAACTAATTATTATACCAAATGTAATCTATTTTAAGGAGGAACAATACGAAAGGATTCGACAAATAATTTGCATAAAAACAAATTATTTGTCAATTTTCGATGATTATCTTATAATTTCATCTATTTTGCATTAATAAAACTGAAAAAACATGGATAATAAGAGACATTAATAGAATTAAAGTTGTGCTTGTAGAAAAGCGGACAGGAAATGGTTAGCTGAAGCTTTAGATAAAGATCCAGCAACTGTTTCCAAGTGGTGCACAAATACAGCACAGCCTTCACTTGAAACGTTAAGGACAAATAGCCAAATGTCTTGAAGTTGATGTAAAGGACTTACTCAACTCACAGAATGAATAGATCACTCGCATATCCTTTAGTTTTATTCTAATGCAAAAGTACTCATATAATTGCGAGTTCGGAAAACATGACGAGAGATGGACTAAAATGGATGTGCGTATATAAAAGAACCAATTACTTTTGCAAGTTATGGTAGACCAAATCAATAATGAGCAATCTAACTTCAGTGAAGTAGTGCTCGGTGAGAATGAGATTATATGCTCTTTAACCAACAGAGTTGTCAAGGCTACAGATAAAGAGCTTACCCTTCAGTCAATGATCAACATGATGACTGAGGAGTATGACTTTGCTACCTCAGACATGGAGAGAGACTTCAAAGTTAAGTACGAAGATTTTGACGAAGGTAAAACCAAGAATCAGAAAGTTGATTTGGCTATCTTTGAAGAAGGTCGTGCACATGATGTGGCTAATCTGATTAGAATTATCATAGTGGCCAAGAGACGCAAGGTTAAACCCTGAAGATAAGAAGAATGGAGTTACAGCTTCTTTGGAGGTATTCTTGCAGCAGTACTGATTGTGATTTCGGCTGTTGGACTAATGGCGAGGATTTGCAGTACCAGTATTCTTCAGAAGATGCCTTTGGACAAACTACTATCGAGTCTATTTCAGACTTCCTGCCAAGGGTCAGACATTGGAAGATCTCGAAGCTCAAGGCGAACGTGCTATGCCTCGTAAGCCGGCAAACGAGTCTTTGGTTAAGACCTTCAAACGTTGCCATGACTATATCTACGGAAATGAGGGAATGAAAAGACCGCATTTTGGGAACTTCTTAATCTTATTTTCTGTAAACTTTATGATGAGAAACGTAGATTCTCTGATGCTAAGCTGGCATTAGCTATCGTCGTCGCTTCTGGGTAGGCGTTAAAGAGCAAAACACTGACGAAGGTAGAAAAGCTGTAGCAGTAAGAATCAAGGGTATATTCGAAGACCTTAAGGAAAGCAGTGTATTCAAAGATGTATTTGATGGCAACGAACAGATTATGCTTTCTGATAGAGGTTTGGCATACGTTGCTAGTGAATTGGCAAAATACTCATTCCTCGATGCGACTGTAGATGTAAAGGGCACAGCTTACGAAACCATTGTAAGGTAATACTCTTAAGCAAGAGGCTGGTCAGTTCTTCACACCAAGAAACATCATCAAGTGTATGGTTTGAAATTCTCGATCCAGACGAGAACGCCGTGTACTCGACCCTGCATGTGGCTCAGGCGGTTTCTTAGTTATGGTTCTTGACCATGTAAGACATAAAATCGCCAGAAGAATGTATGGCGATTTGGATGATTTGCATCTTGAAGCCAAACTCAACTCACCTGAGGTTGATGACTGTGTTCGTCGAATATTCCGAGAAGATGATTTTCGGATTCGACTTTGACCAGACAAGAAAGCTGCACGTATGAACATGGTGATGGCTGGTGACGGTCATTCAAACATATACAACATCAACTCTCTTGATTATCCTTATGGTGCAAAACCTGATATTTCATTTATCGCAGAAGCCGTAAATAAGAGTATTAAGCAGAGTGCGGATAGAGATTTCAAATTTGCTACAGCAGAAAACAATGCTCAAGGTAAGTTCGACATGATTTTCACTAACCCTCCTTTCGGGGCAAGGTAGAGGTGGATGCTGAAATCGCCAAGAGATATAAGTTAAACAGCAAGGCTCCAGAGTTCTCTTCATCGAAGCCTGCTATAACTTCCATAAAACCTGGTGGTAAAATGGCAATTGTTCTTCCTGATGGTATTTTAGGCAATCCTAACACAGAAGAGGTACGCTTGTGGATTCTTAAGCATTTCAAACTTATTGCCAGTGTTGACCTTCCAGTAGAAACTTTCTTGCCTCAAGTCGGTGTACAGGCATCATTGCTTTTCCTCAAAGAAAACAGATGATGAGATGTTAGTGCCGATTGAGGTGAGGATATGATGTGTTCATGGCTATCGTTGAACAAGTTGGGTAAAGACCGTAGAGGTGTTCCTATCTATGAACGAGACAGAAGATGGTGCTGAAATCTTATTCCCTCATGTAAAACGATGGTTAGCATACAATGAATTTGGACGTGAAGTTGTTCGTTCACGTAACGAATAAAGAGATTAGCAGACGAACTTCCAAAGGTTACAGAGGCGTTTAGAAAAATTAGGTACGATAAACTATGAAAACAAGTGTCATAAATACAAAAAGCATTCTTCCTAATTCTTTTCGCTTCGACCCATCATTTCATTTAAGTGAGGCCATAATACTTGGAAAGGATTTGGATAATGTGTACCATATGAAAAGATTTCCATTAAGGACACCAACAGTAAGGTGTTCTTAGGAAACATTTTCTCAAAATTTTTGTCAAGGATAAGGAACATGGTATACCGTATCTTGCAGCATCAGACACAGTTCTTGCAGACATTAATACAGGTAGATTCCTATCAAAAACAGTCTAAGGAACTTGCATATTTAATACTCAAAAGGATTGGATTGTAATCACATGCTCAGGAACCATAGGTAATGTCACATATACCAACTCGACTTTTGAGAATCACATAGCAACCCACGATTTAATCAGAATTGTTCCTAATGACGAGAAAATCCTAAAGGGTTATTTATATGCATTTTTGAGTTCAAAATATGGTTATTGCCAATTAACACAATCACGTTTTGGCGGTGTTGTAAAGCATATTAATGCTGATCATGTGAATGGAATAACGTTACCGCTATTCCCTGAATCCTTCCAAATGGAAGTTGATGACTTAATTCAAGAATCAGCTCGACTAAGAGAAGAAGCAACAGAAGCACTTGAAGATGCATCGAAATTATTAAAACATTACGCTTCGTTATCAGATTTAACAGAAGCAGATTATGATTATTATGGTCCTCGTTCATATGAACGGCAGAGTTTCATGTTTGTAAAGAGTCGTAAGGATATTGATTCTACAACAATAAACGCATTTAATCATTCTGAAAGAATAAAAATACAAAGGATAAGATTACATGTCTCACAAGACCATTAAAAGATTTAATTATTAATGGTGATGTATTCTCCACAGGTTCGTTTCCTAGGATAGAAGTAAAAGAAGATAAAGGCATCATGCTTATCAACCAGTCGACATATTTGATACAATTATCAGAGGAAAGCACATTTCTAAGCACCAATGTAAAGTTATCGAATCTTGTAGAATATGGAAGGTATTAATTGCTGGCGTAGGTACATTAGGAGAAAATGAAACTTTCTGCAGGTGCATATATGCTAATGAAGATTTGGTTAATCAACTTGTATCTGGTGAATTTATCAGAATGAAAACTATAGAAGAAATACCTTCGGGTTATCTTTATACATGGCTATCATCTGATTATGGATTTAGATTCATAAAGAAATCTTCAAACAGGTACGAAATTATGTCGTCCTATTCCTCGTTACTTTTAGAAATACCTGTGCCTATTATAGAGTCTAATAAGATGAAAAGAAATTCATGATATAGTAACCGATGCTCATACCAAAGATACAAACAAATTGCTTAGTTAAACAGGCTATAGGAATGATTGAGAATAGAAATTGAACATTGGAATAGAAGTAATTTAATGTAGATAAAGTATATGGAAAGTTCTGAAGTACTATATATATCTCAAAGTGAAATCAGGACGCAAACTCTGAAGAGTGCTATTGCTCAAAATTTTTAGTTAAATATACTCAAAGTACTTAAGATGTAGCTTCATATAAGGCACAAAAAATGAAATGTGTAGATGAGCAAATAATCACAGAGCTTTGAAAACCTAACTCTGAGATACAAATTAGTTCAAAGAACGAGTATTATTTATCACCTTCAAGACGAAAACAGATATGCAAATGTTGTAGGATTCTGCTAATCGGACTAACGCCAATTCTTGCACGATATTTCTTTGAAGTACACACAGAAAAAAGTAATAAGACAATGGTTTCAAGATGTAACGCTTCCACTTCTTTCAGTTCTTTCTGACGAGATGGATTTCAGACTTATGAAAACCAAAGATGCTGTAATTCATAGTGGAACAGCATAAAGATATGGTTGAAAGAAGAACAAGAAATATTAGGGTGTTGACAAAAGATTATGAAAATTCTTCCTAAACTATTCTTTAAGTTTCTTGGCTCTAAAGATTCTGATGTAACAGCCTATCTATGGGAATATGGCACGTCTGCATTTTCCGCAAAATTGATAAGTAACACAACAGGAATAGATGCACTTACTTTAGATGTGTTCAAAGGCTCGAAATGTCTATTGGATACCAACATTCTTATGTTCATTAAGTTAGATGCGAGTAAATTTCATAATGCACTAATTCTCTAGAAAATGCTTTCAGTACTCTGGGAATTGAGTTAGGAGTTTTATACATTACTAAGCAAGAATTCCAAAGCACAAAATTGAACATCAAAGATGTTTAACACTCAATAATCTTGAAAAGTTTGGATTAGATTTGACATCTAATGCCAATTGATTTTACTCAAAGTGCTATAGCTCTACATTGTAGAACTAGTGAAGATTTCGTTAGATACTTTGATTGTTTACGAGAACTTCCAGAACATCTAAAACGAGACTCTAAAGATAGCTGAAATTGATGATAGCAAGACATTATTAGAAGCGATAGAAAAGGCTCAAAAATCAGAACATATAAAATAGCAGAGTTAAACAACGTTTATAAATCCGCAACAGGACGTGATAAAAGGACTTCTGCACTAGCATGATGTTGGTTTAATTGCAGGAGCTGAATTCTTAAGAAACGATGACAAATGGTTTATTTTATCGGAAGAGATTTCAATAAATAACTATTCAAAAATAAACCAACTATACAGTGGATTACCATTAGCCTTAAGGGTTGAAACACTGATTAACGTCTTAGCTCTTAATAATGGTGGAGACTCTTTTGATGCAGATGATTATATGCCTTTATTTGCGTCAATAATCCAGAACGGTTTTCAGCCTCTGAAAGACACTTTTGTTCAGGAGGATCTATACGCAATATATGAAATGAATCAAGCAAATTGCGTTACTCCCTGAAGAACAAAAGAAAGTGATTGTACAAGAAATCAATTCTAAGAGACTTAAAGGAGAATCTGAAGATAAATTGAAAGTAGAACTTGAAAGAGCAATAACAAGAGGTAAGCTACAAGTTCATGATGACTTAAATGAAGCTAAAGAGCAACTTTCAGCATCAAAGAAAGAAACACAAGACAAAAATAGGGAGACGCCACATATAAGGTGTTACGTAAAACTATAGAAACTCAAGTAATTTCTAAATACAGAAAACGTTTTGGGAAGAATTGCTTTATTTATTGGTGGGATAATATCCATAGGTGTCATGTTTTTCTTAATCTATTCCTGGATAAAGAATAATTTCGAGGACACTAACAGCCAATCTATTGCTTTTCTAATTAGCATTGTTACAAGCCTTGCTATTGAATTAGCCTTGGGTTTCTTTGGATTTTTCAACGTTAAAGGGAATATTCAAAACAAGAAAAAATATATAAGAGCAAACTGAAATTGAATTAAATAAAAGCTCTAGAAAATGATGAATTAAATTAGACATACTTCTATGTCACAAGTAAAGAGAAACTATAGAATGTCCAAACTGCCACCGCAAAGGTGAATTTGAGGATTTGGGACAGTGTAAATGTGGATTTGGAACCAGAACTCAGAGAAAAGATTTTCATGAGGAACTATTCATGTATCACTGCCCTCATTGTGAGGCATGTGACAGGCATTCCTTTGACACTCTTTACCATGACATGAAGAATCAATTCATGTTGTTCTTCAGTTTCTTCAAAGAAGACGATTTCGATTATAAACCTATGGATATGAAAGTACCAAAGTCTATGATGAAAGGTGACTATACATTCCGTATGGTTTTCGGCTTGATGCAACTCAAGGAGAAAATTGTCATTCTTGAACATGGTCTAAATGATGTTGCCATTGAACGTCAAAAGTATATGATTAGCCATGTCATAATGCCTGAGATAGCTCAAAATGGATATGAACTTTACTTTGCAAAGGTTGATGAACCAAGCTGAAGGATTTGAACATGGTGCTATCTACTACTTTTATGAGGGACAAAGAAACCTGAAGAGCTAATGACTGTACGCTGCCATGGACAACTACTATGAGCATTGCCTTGCTTGTTGAAATTGACCCAAGAATGAAGGTCGAAGGATGTGCTTGTGTAGATCGAGATTGGATGGCTCCAACAATTTAAAAAGAATAATGTATGAGCGGAAAAGAAAACATATAATGGCAGAGTCAGTTCTGGGAACATGGATATGTTGGAGTAAAGACTATGACGATAATGTTGTAATCTCTCCTTCCTTGCAATACGAGGAGATTCGTGAAAAGAGAAGGTGAAGAAGTTGCCCATGAGTACTTAAAGGTTGGCAAATGGGCTTTAACAAATCTAGATGGTGTAGCAATTTGTCCATTCATATATGACCGCATATCGTATATAGGAGCACATCTTTACAAAGCAGGTATCTATGTATCTGAAGATTATCTTAACACAAGAGTCGATATGCAGATACAAGAATGACATACAATTCTTGATGCGAATGGTAATATCTTATGCGATAGAAACAAAGGGGTACAACTACATTTCTGAGGTGCATGAAGGTGAGAGCTACAGCTGCCATCAATGGCCGTTGTGGCATCATTGATTTACATGGTAATGTACTAATGGATTTCCAACACAAGTATATCCAACCAATGGGCGAAGGTCATTACCTAGTTTCGTATCACAATGAAGATGATAATTATTACGCTACCATTATCAACAGAAAGGCGATATCCTAATTTCCTCAAGCATGCAATATCGTAGCATTTATGTTTTCACAACAATGTTGCAGTTGCTCACCAAAATGGGAAGTGGGGATTGATTGATGACAATGGAAACCATATTGGCGAATTTAACTATTCGTTTGTTGAAGAATGGGGCGAAGGATATTACAAGGCAGAACAAGGTGCCAAAAGAACATACTCCGTCCAGATGGCTCTGTTGTGCTTGAACAATGGTATAACGATGTGTTCAAGGTACAACATGGCTTTTCATTTTGGCAACACCATCCGTAAGTCAAGACCAACCCTAAAACAAGATACATACAAGGTGTCGCTCATGTATCAGGCATCATTGTGTTCCCAATGATATTTGAAAGAACTCAATGGTGTGAAGATGGTCTAGGCATATATGCAGAGATAGATGAAAAGCCATATATACTTACATTAGACGGAAGTATTTATGACCCAGCTCATTCACATTTGCCTCTGAGAAAGAAGATCAATTGGCCAGACCTTTTGAAAAATTCGCAAACTGGACATTGCCAGGCCTTCAGTTCTACTACAGAGATACTGATGCTCGTGTAATAATAGAAACTACTTATCATGTAGGAGATGTCTTGCGTGCCGGATTCCTATTGGACGCAACAACCCAATTATGGAAACCAGCTCACAGGACTCGTTTTATAATAGCAAGTGCACATGCTGCACATTTCTTTGAAATTGAGGATTTGGTAAAAGCTAATCCTAATGTAAAAGAATGGAATTTATGTACTTTCCCCTTCAATAGCTACTTCAAGGTGATGGATGTTTACGAGAAGGATGGATATAGACAAGTCTTTCTCTTGCATATTCCACCAGCTGCTGCACTCTTCCTTGGACGAGATGAAACAGCAATCAACTTCATCAATGAAGCAACAGGTCAAGAAGGTTCACTTATTGAAATGGCACGAAAGAGTCTTGACGAAAAACTAAAGATGGATATTCACCCACGCTCTTTAGATCAAGACTTTGTAAATCGTATGCACCATCCGATAGGTTTAGACCCAGACTTCTGGCCAGTGTCACCATATCCTATGGAAGAACCAGTCGATGGAGAACTAGCTTTCATCTGCAATATTGTACATAAGTTATCCGACGACAAGGATATAAAGGATTTTATAGTTGAAAAGGATAACTTCCCATTTACAGGAATCGTAGGTAGAGTATGTGAGGATTGCATCTATGCCAAAGGCATCTGTGGTAATGGTGAAGGTTGTGGACGTTTGTTCATCAATTCGTTCAGAAACAGATACCTCAAGGGTAATTGCGAATATCACAAAACAGATCTTTACGAACCATCTCGTTACGAAGAATTAGAAAGCTTCAGAAAGAAGAAAGAAAAAGAGACAAAGGAGAAAACAGCAGACACTTTTGCTGTTGGATTGCTGAATGATTTCATTAAGGAAAAACTTGATGGAAATATAGACAATCTTCGCACTTATGATTTGTCTAAACTCAGAGATGATTCTAAATATGGTGACTGTTCTATAGAAAGAGCTCCTATTGTGAGAGCGATTATGGCGTTGGCATTTGCTGACACGTGGCCTAATCTATCTGTCAATGCAATAGAAAAGTATGAATATTGGTGCAGTCCTATAAATCACTATCAAAGATTGTTTGGTGCAAATATACTTGACCAATACTTTAAGGGGTTACAGAACTTCTCCCCTACTGTAGAGCAACATGAAAGAGCTTTGAATGTGGCTCATCTCATATATTCAATCGGTAATATGTGGGTACTTCCTAACAAGGCTTCATTCAGCAGTTATCTGGATGATTCAAAATACAAAGGATATGTGGATAAATTCCTTAAATCAATGTATGATGTCTTTGTTGGAGTATCCAAAGTAGACCTTAATATGAAAGGAATACTCTTCAAGAACCGTAAGATGATGACTGAATATGAAGGTTTGAATGGCTGGAGAAAGTTCATAAAAATGATGATGTTGGAGGACTATACGAATGGTGCGATGGAACCAAAACCAATCTTCAATCAGGTGTGGTGCTCAATGAAAGGTATAACGAGAGAAGATTATTTTGAAGCATTCGATAAATACTGTTCATTCTGCGAGGAAGCTATTCCCAAAAGAAGTGAACAGATTATAGAGAAATTAAAAGAAATCCTGAATTAAAATTAAACCTATATATATGGCTAAGATTAAATGTCCACTTCACGACGATGGTCCGGTAAATGCAGGTGAACAGCGTTTACTTGATTATTTAAGCTTAAAGCTGCCAGAAAACTATTACATTGTCCCGAATGTAAATTTACCCATTTCAGGACCGAACAATGTGATGAAATATTGGGAGTACGATTGTATCGTAATAGCTCCTCATGCCATATTCCACATAGAGAATAAGGATTGGGGTGGTAATCTTGAAGGTGATGATTTTGCTTGGTTCCGTAGTGGACAAGAGGTGGCAAACCCTCATAAAACTGCCGGACTTAAGACACGTATATTGGCATCAAAGATTAAGAATGCTCATCCAGATTGGAGATTCGGCCAAATATTTACTTTAATTACCTTAAGTAACCCACAACAGTCTAAGTTTGGTTTAGATCCACAGTGTGAATGTTACAAGCAAACATATACACTTGGAAATGAATTGATAGACTTCTTGACTAACTATGACATGTTAGGCAGAAGACAATATCAAATTTCGGATGTTCAGGAGAAGGTTGCAGACTATTTAACAGGTCAATCAGTTGCTGGCATAAGAGCTGCACGCACAGAGCTATTCAATTATAAGATTATTGAAAAGCTACAAGAAACCGAAGAGTTTACAGAATTCTTGTGCGAGCCAAAACTGATTGCAACAGCAAAATATAAGATTCGTGAATATCCATTGGATGTTGCTGGCAAGAGTCCAACCGAGCTTAACAAGCTCAGACTTCAGGTTCAGAATGCCGCTATCGCTCAACAGAAGATTGGTATTTCTCCATATATCGTTCAAACAGACTGTCGTTTGAACGAAGAGCAAACGTACTATTATGAGATTAGTAGATATCAAGATGAAAGTACGCTCCGTTCTAAACTGCGATTAAAGACATTCAAGCAGACTGATAAGATAAACATTATCCTTGATGTTGCTAAAGCCTTAAAAGAGGCCCACAAAGAAAGTGTTTACCATAGAGATGTATGCCCAGAGAACATCTACGTGTACGAAGGAGGCAAGGCTGCACTTGCCAACTTTGGTATGGCGTGGTTCATTGAACATACAGATCTAAGTTTTACAGTTAACAGAAATTCCGATAATACTTCACCATATACAGCTCCTGAAGTTATTGATGGAGATGTTTGTTCAAGCAGTGATATATTCTCACTTGGTGTCATTTTCTATGAGTTAATGACTGGCAAACTCCCATTCGATAGTGCAATGACATTTACTCTTGGCATGAGTGGCAAACTCCCTGAAGATTCATTGCCTTGCAAGGTAGCTAAGGATCTGCCAAAGTGGATGGACGAAGTCGTCAAGAAGACTATTGTTGGAGAATTGGACGAGCGATGGGATTCTGTAGATGATGTTATCAACTTCATAACCACTGAACTTGAGAAAGAACAGGCGGCTTATCATACTATTTCTCATTTGTCAAGTACTCCAGACTCTGAACAGACTTTATATCTCAAGGATATGAAGCCGGGAATGAAAGTGTCACCAAGTATGACGCTTCATGACATATTGGGCCGTGGTGGTTTTGGTCGTGTCTTTAAGGTTTGGCACGATATGCAGAAACAGTACCTTGCCATTAAGATATTTGAGAAAGACGCTTCCATAGATAACGCATTAAATGAGTTCAATGCTCTAAAAGAATTGTCTCATCCCAATATTGTTGAGTTCAAACACAACGATAGAACTATGCCTGGTGGCTTATTCTATACATTGATGGAACTGCTTGAGGGAGACAATCTGCATAACTATATAAGTGGAGATTTGCGTTTGCCTATAGATGAGATATACAAAATGACAACGCAGATATTGAGTGCTCTTGTATATATGCAAAAGAAGGATCCACCAGTATACCATAGAGATATTAAGCCAAGCAACATTATGTGGCATAAACGCCAGTTGTACAAGCTTATAGACTTTAATATCTCCACTACAACTGATGATCATTCATTTGGAGGCACTTTGCCATATATAGCTCCTGACTTGGTTGTTTCAGGAAATAAGATTGATTGGGACTGTTCTGCCGATACATTTGCATTGGGTGTAACACTGTACCAACTGTTGACACATGCTTATCCATGGCCAGGTTCTCAGCTACGTCCAAACATACATATGGAGCCTACTCCTATCCAACAGTACAATGAAAAGTTGACGGATGAGTTTGCGGAATTTGTAATGAAGTCCATCATTACAGATAAGACAAAGCGTTTCGGAACAGCTAAAGAAATGTTAGCCGCACTTGAGAAGATAGGATTAGACGGAATACTTAAGGATACAACAAAGGTTATTATTCTTGATGACCCAAACAATATTGATAATCCTGTTGACTATATCAATTCGCTGTACAGTCAAAGCCGTCATGGAAACAGAGGTACCCGTGCTGGTTCTCATTCCCATGTATTCGACGCTTTGACCTATACAGAGACGAAGTTAGATAAGGAACTACTTTCGGATATCAGACAACTCAAGTATAAACTTATTATCATTACTGGTAATGCTGGTGATGGTAAAACTGCCTTTATTCATCGAATTGAGAATATCGGTGAGAACAAGGTCACGTTCGAATCTAACAATGGTTCATCATTTGATATTTCAGGCGTAAAATTCCAAACCAATTACGATGGTTCTCAGGATGAAGATGAAAAGGCAAACGATAATGTTTTGACAGATTTCCTTAGTCCGTTCTTTGGCCTTGAGAATTACAATGATGCAACAGAAGGACGTGTTATTGCAATCAACGAAGGCCGATTGGTTGACTTCTTGACAACACGACCAGAATTGCGTAAACTTCAGGATAATATTGAAGAGTATTTCTACAAAGAGGGACATACAGAACTGATGCCTGGATTGCTTGTTATCAATCTTAATCTCCGTTCTGTTACGGCTAGAGGTGATAATAACAGCCCAAGTTTGTTGGCTCAGCAAGTTAAGAAACTTACAAGACCCGAACTGTGGACTAAATGTGAAGGATGTCCGATTGCAGACAGATGTTTCATCAAATATAACGTAGATACATTCCAAGATTCCAGTGCTGGAGAAGAGGTTATCAATCGTCTAGAATGGTTGATCCGCACTATCATATACAAACGTGAACTTCATATTACGATGAGAGACTTGCGTTCTATGATAGCTTGGATGCTCACAAGGGATTACTCATGTAACGAAGTAAAGCAATTGGTTGAGTACGTACAGTCTGAGAATATATCTGAATTCTTATGGCAGTACTATTACTTTAACCTTACTGCACCAGAAATCTGGCCAGCAAAAGAGTCGTTTAATCTGCCATCTCTTGAGTCTTCTGATAGATTGATTAAGATGCTTAGAGAAACTGATGTTGCTGGTGTCGCCCTCCCTGCGTTTGATAGAGACTTATATTATACCACTAAAAAGCCAGAATCATACCTTATTTTCAGTGATAGAAAACGTTCGCTCCTCAAAGATTTCAATGAGGCGAATGTGATTATCCCTGCTTATGAAATAAAGGGTGAAGACATTAGAATGCAAGTGACTACTCGTCATAAATCATACATCCGTCACCAGTATTTCGAAGGTATGTTTGAGTTTAAGCGTAGATTGCCATATCGTTTTGCTAGCGAGTTTGAAGAGAAACTAAGAAACGAGAGTAACCTTGAAGAAACCATGCAGGAGTTAGCAATTGCTATCTCAGCAAGTGAAGGATGTACCAACAAACAACTTGTAGATGGATATCTGTTATTGTCCAGCTCGAATGTTGCTGACCCGATATCGAAAAGCTATAGAAGATTCTCATTAGATGAATTTGAGTTATTTGTAAACAAGACAGATCACCTTACCAAATACATAGAATACGAGAGTGATAGCCTCATATTCCGTCATAAGACCGATAAATTCATTCAATTGACAGTAAGTTTGGATTTGTTCGAGATGTTGCGTTATATACACCAAGGTTATAGTCCTTCTATTAATGACTTACGAGGTCGTTTCATTGAGTTGCAAATATTTAAGAACCTGCTCGAAGCAAAAACTTACACAGAAGTTCTTGTAACCAAGAATAATCGTAAATTCACGATTATTCGCATTGATGAGAATAAGCGAATTGTTATTGAACCACTTAAATTAACAGAATAAAGGTATGATACTCAAATTAAAAAAAGAAGCTGGTATACCTGCGTTCTTTAATAAAGATATACTTTTCATTGACTTTAAGACAGTCAAGTTGGACCGTGTTCTAACCAATCTATTCATAAAGATGTATGCAGATGGCTACTCCGTAACATCGGCATTCAAAAAGGAGTTTACAATGAATTCTCTGAAACAGATTTTAGCTGAATTGGAGAAGCAGAATGAAGTAATTGGTGCCACTGATAACCCCGAAGGTGTAGAAGATTGGTTACGTAGTTCATTATTGGAATTTGCCAATAGAGGAAATGTCATCAAGGAGCACGTTTCTTCACTTAAGCCTTTGCATCTATTGAGTTTCAGAGTACTTAATAGCAAATATTGTCGTGATTATCGTACATCAGACCAATTATATTTGATGCTCAGACATAATCCTGAAATCATGGAAGGATTAAGTAAATTCCTTAGCAAAGGCTTTGACAAGCATTCTGGTGAATTGGTTATTGGCGAAGAACTGGATGTTGACACTACAGGTATATTGCGTATTACACGTCCGCTTAAGGAACGAAAAAATCTTAATCGCGAGGTGGTTGAAATTCCTAAGCCATTCCTTGTGAAACAGGCGGAGTTGTTCAATGACGACATTAAAAGACTTCTTCTTTACAAGAATAAGATTCCAAGAACTGTATTCATAGACTATCTGAGAATACTTTGTGGATTCCATTTGGCGATATATACAATGAAGGTTGTATATCTTCTTCCAAAGATGGTGGAAGCTGATACTCGTGATATAAATGACGACTGGTCAATGGTTGTTGATTTAACAGAGAACTTGGATAGCCCTGTCTCATACTATGCTTGTAAGGACATTGAACGTATTGAGAATGCTGTAAACAAGTACATCCGTTCTACATTCATGCTTCATGCAGTACAGCAATACAAGAGATGTAACATCGATGAAGCTTTGAGAATATTGAAAGAGGAGAACAATAATTCTGATGCATACTATAGAGTAAAACTGGAGGTTATAGAAAATACATTACCAGGAAAGGATGAGAAGGAATTTGATAAATTGGATTTTGCTGAGATGCTTTCTCTTTTCCCTGAGGAGGATTACTTCAATAAACTGATTCATGTATATGAGAAGTCTATTGTAGCAAATCGTGTATACAAATATTTCCCAGCGTTTATTGACTGCGTGTCAATGAAAAATTCGCCTTCGATGTTGCTTGCTGACAGTAGAAGTCGCAGACATCCTCGTAGAGGTGTACTCGGTTCTAAATTGTTGGAAACATTAGTACAGTTGCTTGTATTGAGACAGAAGGAAGATGGAAGTTATGAAACTCATTCTTTGTCTATAGAAGATTTGGCTTCAGAAATTAGTAACAGATATGGTCTGATCATTAATGGCGTACATGAAAAACGATTTGCCGATGCTGATGTGGAAATGAATGCCGCATTCAAGGTAAACATGGATGCCTTCAAGAATAAGCTCAGACAGATCGGTTTCTACACAGATATGAGTGATGCTTGCATTTTACAGAAAATCAGACCACGTTATAAATTGGATGAATAATGGAAAACATTAAATCTTTATATTTCGAGCAGTTCCTGCAACATGTGATTGAGAGTTATCGCAAAACAATTATGCAGGCAAAGCCGGGACACTGTATGAAAATTACAGGTCTTGCGATGAAAGAGCTACGATCTTTATTGCCATTACTTCGGACAATAAACGATGTGGTTAAAGTCTTCATTCTTTCAGAGACGGAGAAGGGTGATGAGTATATCCATGCAACAAAGTTGATTGAGTTACGCAACAACCCGAACTATGCTGTACTCATTTTAGTTCCTTCTAATAGTAGAACGTCAGCTGAAGATTCATATGGTGATGCAACATTCCAGAATCTCTCAACGATTGATTTGCAAGCATCTTTCTTGTACAAGTTGATTGAGGATATTCCAAATGATAAGGCATATTTATGGAAGCAGATTTTTGAGTTACTCAAAGAGGTGCGTCTTTCATATACTGACTTTGATCAACTACATATTGTATTTGGAACTGAACCACTATTCAGATGAAAGCTGGGAAATGGTTTGTATATTTTCGGTTTATTGCCCGATAGAGAACTAATTAAAGAGGATGCTTCTATCAGACGAAGATTCCTTATCAATCTTGAGAAGGTGTCTGCTGTTATTTCTGATTTTACGATGACAGCTGCTGATAGAGTAATTAGTCTTCCTATCGAAAAGAATACTATCCAAAAGGACCTAATGGACTTTCTTTTAAGAGAAATCTCATTAGAGGATAAGTATGCTCTATTTGAGTGTATACACAACGATCATCCAGAGTTTAACTATGCCTCTATACCATGGATAATATCGGATAGTGGCCCAGTTAAGATTGAAGTTAACCTAGTTTCTGAAAAGGAAGCCAAAAAGGAATCGTTAAAGACAATGAAGGTAATTGGGTTCTTAATACCATTAAAGATAAAAAGAGCAAGATACCATTTACCATAACAACAGACCCTTCTCCTAAGGACAATCCAAGCATATATGCTTTGAGATTGCTCTCATAAACATTGAAGATTTCTCAGAAGTTGGAGTTATCAAGAAGGCTCTTGTTGGAACAAATAAAAAAGCTCATAGAAAGCTATCTGTAAACATCCAATCAGAAATGTTTGATGAAGGTGTTTACATGTTGCGTGTACGTGCTCTAGATGAGAATGGAATATTGTTGGACTCGAAGAAAGAGTTCAAAGAAGAAAGAGTTCAAGCAGCATGGCTGGATGCGAAAGAAAAAGACCCTAATCTTCAGATAGAGCAATACCGTTTGGAAAACCATGTTGCCTACTGTAATGAAAGTGAAGCCTTTACAATTACTGAAGATGACGATGATACAACAGACACCGCACCAGATAAACGAGCAAAAGTGAACAGTTTTACACAAGCAGTAATTCATTATCGCTCTGTACATTTGGCGAAGAATGAGTCTTTAGACTTTGACATTAGCACAGATAGAAATAAATGGGAAGAAGGAACATTAAACAATACATATCAGTTTGATTTTGGAGCTGCTTATGCTTATCAAATTCAGTTGCCCAAGAAACTTATTCAGTTGGAACAGGTATTCTTGAACAAAGGCAATCGTTTAGGATATGCAGAAGCTTTGCTTAGTGCAAATCCTACTGATACTAAATTGTTAAACCCTCGTGATACTGCTATCGAAAGTCCTAATTTCGTAGTAGCATCTAATCTTGCGATTTCTGAAGAGTTATTGTTATTACGTCAGAATCTATTCAATGTTATTAAGGAATCAGCATTGGGTGATACCGGTTTAACATGCACATTGGATTTTTCAAGCAATATCAAACTGGTCAAAGACTATCTCTTTGAATATGATAATTGGTTGAGAGCATTACTGGAAAGTGAACTGGACGAGAATGATGTATTGACCATTCAGAATTTGGATACAGTTCTGTTAACAGTTGAGATGCCTGATGGCAACACTACCAATATCAGACTTATTACACCATTACATCCATTACGCCTTTCGTGGATGATGAACCAGTACGAGCTTTACAAGGATTGGGAAGAAAAGACTGAAGCCAATCCTAAATATCGTAAAGCATGGTACAGAAAATTAGACAAACTTTTCCAAGGTCAGCTTCCTATGGATATAGCTCCTCTGGTGTTGTGTGAAAATTCAATGGCAGAAGCATATCAATACATAGGTGAACTTACCTTTGGTTGGGGTGTGTATGCTCAACCTCATTTTGAAGATGAGGAAGCATTCGCTTCCAGTTATCGTCAATTGAAGTCATATGCAGCCATGTTGCTTAATATCACTAAGGATAAACGTATTGACAGCGATGTGAATTTGGAGTTAGTGACCCGACATCTAATCAACTATGGACTTTCTCATCCATATACTGATAAATTGGTTATTAATTTGTTCAATGCTGGTGATGCGTCAGTGTTTGCAAAGGCACTTACACTATTGGAAAAACATGGTATTGGAAATAATCTGACCTATGAAGTAAGATTATTTACAGACAATAATATGTTGCAGTCGGGAGAAGCTTTAAAAGAATTGCTCGATCCTGAAGCGTCTGTCGTTGCCACAGAAGCAGAAATCTTTGCTCAAGCTTCTTCGAATAGATTGTTCCCTAAGTTAAGATTCTCACTGAATAGAATAAGTGATTTCATTAACAACCACAATAAGTACCAGGCACACATATCGTTCCTTGTAAATCCATTTGCTGTTCATACAGAATTAGTGCGTCCTGATGAGTTGAATCGTTCATTCCACTTAAACGGAACTATCTGTAGAAACCTTGTCAGAGCAAGTGAAGAAGGTAAGTCATTTGTGTGGAATAGATATTATTCAAACAAGACATTACCAAATCCTGTGTCTGAAGCTGCGAATATTGAGGTTAGCATCTTGCCAGACTACAAGAAGTTATTGGTAGAATGTTGTCATCTACATTGGAAGAATCGGTTCCAGCCACAACGTTAAGACTCAAGGATAACGACATGATGTTATTGTCATTTATTCACGATACTAGTGACTGGGTAGTAACTTTTGACAAAATATGGGACCAGAGTTTTACGACCTTCCATGTAGGTGAAAATGATGTTCCTTACCTTCTAGACTACATTCCGAATGACGAAGCAACAGGTATATCATCATATCTTACTACAAAGCCAACCAGTGAGATAGGTGCAATCATGATACCGTTGTTCAAAGAGTATGGAATAGATATTGAGAATAAAAGAATTACAATAAGATCCTTGAAGATGTACGTTCTGTGAGCAGTTCACTGATTATGCAAGCTAATACTACATCCAGAAAGGGCTTTGAGGTTATTGGAACTACTTTGACCAAACGTTTCCCTTGATAAAAAGGGAATAATGAAAGAGTCCTTCCTAATACCGATTGACCTTCACAAGGATTTATTTGCTGACGAGGATGCTCTAAATAAAGAGCGTGCCGATAATTTGGTTGCAAAAATCGATGTCAAGAACAAGGAATTTCTATTTAGCGTAGTTGAAATCAAATGTAGAAATGCATACTATAACGAAGATGAACTGCATGAGAAAATCGTACGTCAGATAGAAAATACTATAATTGCATTAAGACGCCATTTTGAAATTGCAGTTGATGGCCATGACCGTCTCGATAGAGAATTAAAGACACTAGAGTTTAAGTCATTCCTTGAGTTCTATATTCGTCGCTCAATGAGATATGGTCAGCTTGATCCTATTGTTGCACATGAATATTTATTATTCTTGAGCAAACTTTCAGAGGGTTATACTATTAGGTTCAAGCAATTAGGTGTAATTTTCAATTTCCTACAGACAGAAAGACAGAAAAAGGATTTCTATGGAGATGCTGTGATTTATACTATGGGACAAACTGTTATTGAGGATATTCTCGACGAGAATGCAACTCTCAATACACAGAAACTCGAAAATATGGATCACGATGAGTTTGCAAACTTCTTTGAGCCTACTTTGAATCTCTTTGGAAAACCACACGTAAAGAGTGAGCTACTTCAGGACGAAGTTATCCAAAATGAAGACAACGACTCTCATGATGAAGAAATAGAACAGGTTCAAGAAACAGATGATAATGAAGTCATAGAAATCCCTTCAGTTTCATTTGAAAATTCTCAAAATTCAGACGCAGAACAACCAGCATCCGATAATGACGAAAATTCAAATGAAGCATCTGTGGTAGAAATTGAGATCGAAGAGCCTGAAGAATCCAATGCTCAAGAGGTTGATGTAGATCCTAATTATGAAGAGCCAAAATGTGATGTTACCATAGGTAAAAATAGTGATTCATTACAGTTTGGTATTTTGGGTAAAGCACTAAGCAATAATAGAAAGATTGCTATTGACCTAAACGAGTGTAATACTATCAGTTTATTTGGAGTACAAGGTGCAGGTAAGAGTTATACTATCGGTTCTATCACAGAAATGGTAGTTAAGCAGTTCTCTAAAGTCAACCTACTTCCAGCTCCTATGGCTAGCATCATTTTCCATTATAGTGATAGTATGGACTATGCACCGGAGTTCACATCTATGGTTTATCCAAATGACGATGCTGGTCAGTTAGCAAAACTCAAAGCAGAATATGGAGCAGAGGCATCATCGGTAAATGATGTCGTACTTCTTGCACCAGCAAGCCAAGTTGAAATTCGCAAGAGTGAGTACCCCAATATAGATGTCCATCCTATTGGTTTCGATTCATCTGAGTTGGCCGTTAGAGATTGGATGTTCTTATTAGGTGCTATGGGTAATGACTCTACATATATTAAGGAGCTTAAACAAATCATGAAAGCTTGCAGATATGATATGTCATTGGCCAATATTCGCAAAGGCGTTGCTGAGAGCTCACATATGTCTTCTTCTCAAAGGTCATTAGCTGAGCAGAAATTAGATTTTGCTAGTGAGTATATTACAGATGGCAATAAGTTGCAACAATATCTACGACCTGGACGTTTGATTATAGTCGATCTTCGAGACGAGTTCATTGAGAAGGATGAAGCTCTAGGTTTATTTGTTGTTATGCTCAACGTATTCTCAAGTGTAATGAAAGTTGATGGTCGAGCTTTCAATAAATTCATTGTATTCGATGAAGCACATAAATACATGAATAACAGGGAACTTGTCGGTTCAATTACCACAGCCATCAGAGAGATGCGTCACAAAGGCGTTTCTGTTATGATTGCAAGCCAAGATCCAATGAGTTTGCCAACTGAGATTATTGAGTTGAGTTCTATTGTTGTTATGCATAGATTTAGCTCTCCTGCATGGGTTAAACATGTTCAGAAGGCTATTACGCCTTTACAGACATTGACACCAACGGAGATGGCTTCATTAGGTTCTGGAGAAGCTTATATTTGGGCAAACAAAGCAACTGACAAGGCCATAACTCAACGACCTATAAAAATCAGTATTAGAGCTCGTGTTACAAAACATGGTGGTGATACAATACAAGCGATTAAGTAATGATAATATACGAATATAGCAATAAAGGATGCAGAGTAGAGAACCAAGACTATATCAGTCATGGTTCCCTACCTGATGATGGATATGTTTGCATTCTAACAGATGGTATGGGCGGATATTCTGCCGGAGATGAAGCAGCAAAAACAGTAGCAGAATCAATTCGGGCATATATACAAAACAATTATACCCAAACAAATATACCAAATATCATCAATGAAGCTATTACTTATTCTAACGACGAACTAATGTTAAAGCGTTTGAGTATTGGAGCCCAAAGAATGGGCTGTGTGCTAGCATTATTGGTTGTTACTAAAGAATATGCGTATATAGATTGGTTGGGTGATAGCAGAGTCTATATGTTTAGAAACGGTAAAGAAGTTTACAGAACAGAGGACCATTCTATGATAAATGAAATGGCTAGGTCCAATACCATTACAGCGGATAATATTAGAAAGTATTCATCTGTTGTCACAAGATCTATCATGGGAGAAGATAACCTTAAGTTAGAATCTATCGTAAAGATTAAAATCAAGCCCAATGATGTTTTTATCTTGTGTTCAGACGGTGTACATAGACAATTAAATATTGAAAAACTTATTGGCTATACTGATGGTCTGAAAGAGGATTACGACATTAAATCAAGTGATATGAGTGATAATTATTCGTTTATCAAATTGGTAATTTAATATGGTTTTCAGTGAAGATATAATAAAAGATATAAGCAATAAGGCTGGTCTGTTACTTGACAGAGCAGGTGATTTTGAATCACTGTCATCAAATGTTTATAAGGAAACTGGACGTACAATAGGCATTACAACTTTAAAACGCCTATTTAATTATATTCAAGATGATAGAAAAGCCAGTGAATATACCCTAAATACAATTGCAATCTATTTAGGTTTTGATAATTGGGAAACCTATCTAAAAGCAAAAAATATAGATAGTGAATGGGGGCTGTTCAGATTTTATTTATCCTCAAGAACTTGATTTAGATGATATTGTTGAAATTAAATATTTGAATAGAATAATAGAGTTTAGGGTTGTGGAATTTGAAGAAAGCAAAGCTATGAAAGTTTCTAAAGCCATAAATAGTAGCCTCTTAATTGGAGATGTTGTATTTGTTCATCATCTTAAAGTCGGGGAAAAACTTATAGCAGATAAAGTATATCGTAATGGCCTGATAGGTAATTATAAGAAAAATGGTGAACTATCATCTGTAGAAGTTAACCCATAATTATGAAGAAGACTCCCCAATTTGAGGAGTCTTCTTCTATTTCATAATGGGACTCTGCACAAGAAATTCAAGTATGGCATTCCGATTATATTGACCTTACAAGTCAGCATTGTTTTATACTTACTTTAAGTAGTTAAGTCTATATCACTCCCGCGAATGATATTAGGCTTTTTTATTAGAGTAGGATTTCAGAAGTAACATACTCAAGATGACCTGCGAAAATATCATCAACAGAGAGCTGATTGAGAACTGATGATATATTTGTTACTATCAGTTTTTACTTTTGACTACTTTGTGAATTTACGAGATCCTTGATTACGGTTGTTTGATTGTTACCTCAATTTGCATGGCTTCACTGAGATTTGGCACAACTTCGGACGGTATTTAAATTAATAGCTCCACAAATGGTTATTCTGTATTTCTTTTTAGCTCTATTCCTGCTTTTTCTAATAAGAACTGATGCTGTTCCTTCACTGCCCGATACATCGAATAATACGCAAAGGCTTCCTCTCTATGCTTCGTACTACTAACCGATGCAGCAACAGCCCACGTAACAATGATAACAATAAAGGTTACAACATATCGGAGTTTAATATGATAGCCACGTATAAACATCCCATTGATATTGGGTGGAATAACCGTTACTGGAATTTTCAACTCATTGATTTTGGCAAATATCTCATCCTGCCGTTTTAATATGCAATCGGTATTTGCTTCGATAGTCATACGGTTGAGATTGTAATCGCAAACATGCCTATAGAGGTATTCAAGAAATTTAGACTTCTGCTTGAATAATTCAATGAGTTTCGGAAGCCACAGCGAAAACGGCAATGTGTCCGGTTGCTGTTTCCAGACATGTTGCTTTACCACAGACAACGCATTATTCCAACAGGCACAGAAACTTTTGGCGACTCCATTATAAATGGTCTTTTCGTCAAAGTCCACTTTTACAGATTGATCTGGTTTAGGGACTGTTGTATTCTGTTTTTCAATACATTCTTTTAGCTCATTGATACTTTGACGCAAATTTGCAAGATTTGCAGCTACTACATCTTCTTTCATTATCTTCTACGTTTTGAGGGTTTATAAAAGGTTCGTTTCTTTGGTTATCCTTGTCTTTGTCGTCTCGCCATCCCAGTTCATTACTTGTTCCTCCACCTCCACCGGAAGTTATGGCTTGATAAGGTTGAACAACCAATTCCGCTGCCACATTGCCCAATGTAGCGCAAGACTGTTAAAACTTAAATCACGGTCAAGTTTAGAACCTGCTATACTATACTCATTTTGACAGAATGATATGCCACGAATTTTATCAGAGTTATCTGTACGATTAAAGCGCATATCTATACCCTGACCTTTGAGAATGCCAAGAAAATCATTCCATGAACAAGATACAGCCAGTGCATCAAGAGTTGCAGACCGTAGATTATACTTCCGTAATTGATAAGGGCGCAAACGACTCTTGTTTCTTTCTGGCTATTTTAGGAGCAAAGTACAGTCCATATTCTTTAGTCAAAGTCCGACATACTTTCGTATTACGTATTCTTTCATTGCTGTCAGATGAGATTGCCATCATTGTCTATCCGATTGAACACCAAATGACAATGAGGATGCTTCGTGTCGTGATGTCGGGCTATGATATATTGAGTATTGCGAATCCCCATTTGTTCCATCCATTTCTTGGCAATCTCTACCATCAACGCATCTCCTTCTTCGTTATCAGGAAACGGCTAATGTCGTGTGAAGAAAGCAAGTGATACGTGTTTCACCGGACTTTTACTTTTGGGCGCATGGACGCTTGTATCTGAAAAGAATCAGCTATGGTTTTATTGTTGATGGCACAGACACCTTCGTGTGCTAAAAGTGTGGCACACTTCTTCTTGTTCTTTTGGTCATTGGCATAATTCACTATTCCTCCGAAATCTGCTCTTGTTTTAATCTTTGCTATCATGACTATTGTTCTTTATTTGGTTGATAATTCTACTGACTTCTGATATGATTGAAAAGCATTGCTGTTTGACTGATTCCAAACCATAAGTGTGCATCTGATGGGCAATCTGATTGACATTGTTGGCAATGCCGGAAGGTCACGAATTGCCGATGCCATTTCCGGACTGATGCGCTGACAGACCTGACAATCCATTCCGCCCTGATGGCAAAATTCATTGACAGACAATCCTGCCTGTTCCGCTTTGGATTGATATAGATATAGTCGTTCTCGGTAAACATTACCCGAAAACATTTGGTACGTTTCTGATAGTTCGCCAACTTAGGCGACCGCCAAGTTTCTTCTCCTTCATATTTATCTTAACTTTGATGTTCTAAATTGATTTTGAGAGTGGCAGTTTCATCCGCTTGCGCATAGGTTTTAGTGACACTAAAACACAAACTTGCCACTCAAAAATCTTCCGATATTTCCCTTGCTCTATTCGGCATAACTTACCATCTTTAATAAAGGCTTCTATCCACTTGTTTGCCGTACCTTCCGTTTCATTCAAAACTGAAACCGCTGTATCATAATCCTTCTTCGTGAATGTTTCAGGCAGCATATTATAAAGGGTATTCCTTCGTGCATAAACGCCAGTTTCTTGCGAAGCGGAATTAAATCGTTTGGATTGATTTCCTGACAAATTCTGATAAATGAATACGGCATGATAAAGTAAGGTTTCGCAAATACTCATAGCTATAGAATAGTCAAACTCATGGCAGACCAATTGCTCTGCCCCGTCAAGCGAGGAAGAATTACGATGTACATTCTCCAAATGCCGGACAGCGGTCAACACCATCATTATACGATAAGCAATCAGTCCCATCCGTCTGACTACTCCTTGCATCTTGTTATCCACTTCGTCACAACACTCCTCATTCACACGGCTGAGATATTCAATAAAGTGTTCCTGTAAATCGGAGGGAAGGGAAAAGGAATAATTTCCCTGCCGTACAAATTCTTCATGTAGATGGCAGAATTTATCTCCCAATAGTTTGAACATTGCGTTCTTGGATTGAGAAATATCGCTTGTGGCAAACACATTTCTTATACCCCGCTTGAAGCGGATGATATAGAAGCAAAAGCGACTCATCAATCCGTTCTCTGCATCAGGTATCAATCTTCTTACCTGTTCGGGAGTTCCAGCCAAAGCTACTGACACTCTCGGATTAGCTACTTCACAATACTCCCTATCCTTGCGACGGCTCAAACTGACCAACTCATGATGGAATGCCTTTCGCAACACATCGGAATAATTGCCATAGTCCGACTTCAATGTTTGGCTTAACGTGTCGCCCTCCGATTCAAACAACAGTCCAACTCCGTCATTATCTCCCAAAATCTTCAAGAAAGAGCTTGCGCTGCTATTGGCAGGAATGACGAGCATACGCATGGGCGGTTCTGTTGGCATAGTCATTCCATCAGTTTTCTTACCTTTGATATAAGTGCTCATCGCTTCTTTGTATTCCTGTTCCATCCGCTTTGAAAGTTCATGCAAATTACGGTTAATGGGAGCTACCAATTCCCGGCATAAAGTCAATGCTCCTTTTCCCATACCTGCATCTGCCACAACAAACAGATAGAGATTCGGATAAACAATGCGCTCATCGTACACACCACAAATATTATGAAAGCATACCGACAAACACACAATAGTTCCTATCAATATCGTGTCACGGTCATCCACCGAGATGGAATTGTTGACAACCTCATGTAAAAAAGGAGGAAGATGCTCAAACACACATTCAGGAAATGCAGGAAGTTCTTCTTCTGATTTTATCCATTTACCCGTTTTGCCATTTTTGATATTTGGCAAAATGGATAAATGCCCTTTGTTGGATGGAGCCATCCAATGAGATTCCAGCTTGATTTGCCAAATGGAAGAAAGAACGGATAGTAATGCCTTGCCCTTTGGATTGCAGACAATGCGTATATTGTTTATCTGTTTCTTCCCTTTGATAGGTAGGGTAAAATCTGCTGATGCGATGATAATACTCCCGTCCGTTCTCTCCCAATCCGTCCACAAGCGCGAAACCCAACTCCATCCAATCTTTATAATTGGGTGCTATATCAATGCCACGTTGTTCTATCTCCCGAACAACACTTTCAACATCGTCTTTAACCTTATTATATATAGGAGCAATATCAGGCGTATGTGTTTGCAGTATTTCAGAAGGGACATTCTCCCAATCTTGGGCGGAAAATATTTTCTTCGACATCATCTTTGTATTTAGGATTAATATATGCTTGTGGGTCGTATGGCAGAAAACAAGAACGAGCCACATCACTGCCGGACATATCCACTGATGGCAAACTTGTTGCTTTGATACAGTTGGCGACAGCCTTGAAGTACCGGGAATGTTCCCATCCTTTCAAGTCAACAGGTATTATCCACTTCAATCCATTACCGGACGGACTGACAAATAACAGTTCCGTATCGAAATACTCATGATTGAGTAATTGCTGTTTTAGCTCCACGATATTCTCCACATGGTCGAAATCCAAACACATCAATCCTGAGTGCATAATCAGTTCCTTCTCATTCCGTTTACGGAATAATCCCGAAAAAGTACAATAGTCGAAATGAGTGGCTTTGTATCTTTTGGATTCGGGAGAAGATAGCATCGAACGCAGAGACTCGGTTTGTGGTTGCGCATAATGCCCGATGACATAGCGATACACATCCACAATTCCCACAGCCCTTATCGGTTCAATGTTTTGAATGGGCTTGCGAAAGAACGAAAAGCAATAATCTGCCGTTTCCATCATCTGATGATCTTTTTAGATTCGACAAATCGTCTGGCTTCTTCCATTAAGTCTGCTTGGGTCTTGTGCGATTTGTTCTTCAACCAATCGTCAATCTCCGATTGCAGGAAAGCCAAAGCCTTATTTATTTTATGTACGGGAATCTGCTTGGTAGATACCCATCCATAAACTGTCTGTTTGGCTGGATGTGATGGAAGATATGCACAAAGTTCATCTATATCCATCCACTTGGGTGAATTACTTGCCTGCTTATATTGCAAGGCATTTACTTTGGATTGTAGTACTTCTACGGACTCAATCAGGTAGGACAACGCATTCGGCATTTCCTCCAATGAATTTACTTTATAGGCCATTTTCTTCGTATTAAAGTTGATGCCGCAAAAGTATAGGGATGTTTATGAGTGCTAAATAGGTGCTTGAAAGCCACCAACAAGCCACTTATTTGCCACCGACGGATTTAATTTTCATTAACCTAAGGATTGGTTGGAAGAGATAATAAAATGGGGAAAAAACATTATTGGTAATAATAATATCATCCCTGATAACGCATATACTACAAGATACCCCTCAAAAAGGCGATGCTTCATGAGGGGTAAACGGTGGTGAGTGTATCGTTGGTATTATATAAGTCGCTGGTGCTCAATGGTGGAAGTCTCCACTATAACCTATAAGTCCAAATTTCCTATATGTAATGTATTGGCGGCTTTCTCTTTTTGTTCGTTTACGATATGCGTATAAATCTGCGTGGTTTTGACGTTTGTATGTCCCATCAACGACTTAATGGTGTATATGTCAACACCATTTTCCAACAATAGCGAAGCGTAGCTATGCCGGCCACAATGGAAGGTGATATGTTTCTTGATGCCAGATGCTTCTATCCAAGCTTTCAAAGGACGGGAAATCCAAGAGGCATCTGTCAATCCCTCAAAAACGAGTGCTTCATCATTACTTGGGCGTTCACCACATAGTTGAAGGGCTTGTTGAATGACTGGCTTATAATCGGGGCGTTTCGTTTTTTGCTGAACCACGACCGCTTGCCATGTACCTTTACTTGTCTGTTGAATCTGCTGCCATTTCAATGCTTGAATATCGCTATGTCGCAATCCTGTAAGGATAGAAAACAAGAATGCACGTTTCAGGACATCATCTTTACAAGGAGTATCAACCAACATTTGTACTTCATTCATGGTAAGTGCTACACGAGGTGTCTCTATGTTTGTTATTCCTTTTATTTTTGCGCTGATGTCAACCGTCAGATATTCATCAACGAACGCCTGTTTCAATCCGGCTTTGAGAATAGAGAAATAAGTGGATGCCGTATTCTGTGAAATAGTACCTTTCTTATTGCCTCCCATCGGGGCACGTAACAGGAACATCTTGATGTCTTCAAGTAGTTTTACGGAAATCGTCTTAAACGGGATCGGGTTGCCTTGCGAATAGATTTTCAACAATTCTCCCACACGGGTCCAGTTGACTATGATTGAATTAGAGCTATTTGGATGCCGTTTGCTGATGATGCCATTGAAGTATTTGATAAAGTCCTGTTCGCTTCGTTCATTTTGTGCCGCGATTTCGTTCTCCTTATCAGTGTAGAGGACGGCACTATCGTATTCGTGCTGGCGTAACTTACGCACATTGTCGGCATAGATACAAGCCTCTTGATCTATCGTTGAACGGCATTGGATAATTCCATTCAAATCACGCTTAGGCTTATAGTTGAATGTTCCATCCGGCAAGATACGTGCAATGGACGACTTATCCCAAATGGGTGTGGATATAGTCCGGTTAATAGATTCCACCACACGGCTTGCCCGTTTAGAACCTCGCTTGTAAACCGGGTACGACTCTATAATCAGATACCACTCTTCTTTGTAATTCGACCTTCTGAGCTTGACGGTCACTTTGGTATGGGGTAATGCTTTCTTCATAACGACTTATATAATTTATCAATTTCAGATTTGGGAACAAAACATAATTACCGATTTGGCGTGTAGGAATAGAATGACGGCGTATGTGCTTAAAGACACTGCTGTCATTGATATGGAACTTTTTAGCAATCTCTCCGATAGTGTAACAGTCTTTGGGTTCAAAGGACAATGCATCCTTTTTTCTTTTTCTACTGCCATCCTTTGTTTTGAAGTGTTCATCCATATACTGCCGACTAAGGCGTGTCAGACGTTGCCCAAAATTGTATGATGGTATCAATCCCTGCCGTATCATACGATAAAGTACATCTTTACTAATGCCGTAAATCAGTACAGACTCTTTAACTGTCAGATACCCCTTACTGGATGGTATTCGCCTGACCAATGCTTGGCGTATTGCCTCTTTTTCTTTTGCGATTTGCCTTTTCTTGTATGCTCTCTTGGAACAGGTTGGACAACAATACTTTGACATCAATGTGGGAGGAGTAAAGATTTTACCGCACTCCTCACAACTTCTTTGAATGGTGTAATTTCCTCTTGGCATATTCTTCTCGTTTTAAATGGTTTATATCAATCTAAGTTGTACCTTATCGCCAAATAAGACGTGTCGCAAACATGTCGCAAATAAGAGATAAAAAAGCCCATAGAAACCGCATAGCAACCATGAACCCCATAAGCGCAAAAAGCGTGCAACTCATTGAGCTGCACGCTTTTGCTTATTGTTTATTATCTGTTTCCTTATCGGAATCATTTGACTTCTTCAAAATCAGCATCCTGAACATTATCGTCTTGTTTGCCATTATTTTGTCCGGCATTTGACTGACCTGCGTTCATATCCGGACCGGCCTGTGCACCACCTTGTGCACCGCTCTGAGCATACATTTCGGCACTTGCAGCCTGGAATGCAGTATTCAGTTCAGCCATAGCGCTATCGATAGTTGTCATATCCTGAGCTTTGTGAGCATCTTTCAGCTTCTGGAGAGCAGCCTCGATCGGAGCTTTCTTATCTGCCGGTAACTTATCACCCAATTCCTTCAACTGAGTCTCAGTCTGGAAGATCAAACTGTCAGCCTGATTCAGTTTATCAATCTTCTCACGTTCTTTCTTATCAGCCTCTGCATTAGCCTCAGCTTCAGCCTTCATTTTTTCGATTTCCTCTTTGCTCAAACCGCTGGAAGCCTCGATACGGATAGCCTGTTCTTTACCAGTAGCCTTATCCTTTGCAGATACTTTCAGAATACCGTTGGCATCAATATCGAAAGTTACCTCAATTTGAGGAACGCCACGACGTGCCGGAGCAATTCCAGTCAGATTGAACTGACCGATTGATTTATTTTGTGCAGCCATCGGACGTTCACCTTGCAGAACGTGAATGGTAACTTCTGTCTGATTGTCGGCAGCAGTAGAGAATGTTTCGCTCTTACGTGCAGGGATTGTAGTATTAGCGTCAATCAATTTAGTCATCACACCACCCAGTGTTTCGATACCCATTGACAACGGAGTAACATCCAATAATACCACACCTTTGATTTCATCAGTCAGCACAGCACCCTGAACAGCAGCACCTACAGCTACAACTTCATCCGGATTAACCCCCTTTGAAGGAGTTTTACCAAAGAAATCTTCAACCAGCTTCTGTACAGCCGGAATACGAGAAGAACCACCTACGAGGATTACTTCATCAATATCCGAGTTACTCAAACCTGCATCCTGCATTGCTTTTTTACAGGGTTCAAGACAAGCCTGAATCAAGTTGTGAGCCAAAGATTCAAATTTAGCACGAGTCAGCGTCTTAACCAAGTGCTTAGGTACACCACCTACCGGCATAATATACGGCAAGTTGATTTCAGTGCTTGTAGAAGAAGACAATTCAATCTTTGCTTTTTCAGCAGCTTCTTTCAAACGCTGCATAGCCATCGGATCCTGAGTCAGGTCGGCACCCTCATCGTTCTTAAATTCCTGAACCAGCCAATCGATAATAACCTGGTCAAAGTCATCACCACCCAAATGGGTGTCACCATTTGTAGAAAGCACCTCGAATACGCCGCCACCGAACTCCAAGATAGAAATATCGAATGTACCTCCACCTAAGTCGAATACGGCAATCTTCATATCTTTATGAGCCTTATCAAGACCATAAGCCAACGCAGCCGCTGTCGGTTCGTTTACAATACGTTTAACCTCCAAACCGGCAATCTGTCCGGCTTCTTTAGTTGCCTGACGCTGCGAATCAGAGAAATATGCAGGAACGGTAATCACAGCTTCTGTTACTTCTTGTCCCAGATAATCCTCAGCTGTTTTCTTCATCTTCTGCAGAATCATTGCTGAAATTTCCTGTGGAGTATACAGGCGTCCGTCAATATCCACACGTGGAGTGTTGTTATCACCTTTCACTACTTTATAAGGAACGCGTGCTATTTCTTTTGTACCTGATCCCAATTCTCACCCATGAAACGTTTGATAGAAAATTGTACGGGTAGGATTCGTGATAGCCTGACGTTTTGCAGGATCACCGACTTTACGTTCTCCGCCATCTACAAATGCCACAATAGAAGGAGTCGTACGTTTACCTTCACTATTTGCAATTACTACAGGTTCGTTTCCTTCAAATACAGAAACACAAGAGTTTGTAGTTCCTAAGTCAATACCAATAATTTTTCCCATGATCGTTATTCTTTTATTTATTATTATTTCAGTTTCTTTTGTCCGGTTGTTCCCGCACCCTTCAGGAGTTTGTCTTAAGCGGACGACTATAAAACAAACCTTGTGCCAAAAGGTTGAGTAAGATCGAAAATGACAGGACTCTGACAGAAAGTCAGATTTTGACATTCTATTGTCACTTGAAAGATGAAAAGAGTCAAAGTTACAGGAAAATGAAATAATAATTCCCGCCCTGTAACAGACGAGGAATTATCGTTGAGATGAAAAAAAAAAGTAATAGTTAGATCCTGTTTTCGAACATCTCTTATTTCTCTACACCCATCGATATGTCTCTGACAGCAACAAACCTAAGGATGGACTTAGAAAAGCATTCAATATTTGTTCATACAAACTTGTAGATTCAAACAGGTTCTTAAAATTTTTCAATCCATTCTTCAGGTACAGCAACACGAAAACATCCCATAGAATGAAAACGGATCCTTATCCGAAACCCTGTGTCCGAGGTATCCAGTTCGCCCACTAACCCAGTCAAAGGACCTCCTGTAACACGAACCATTGTGGCGGATTCCAAGCAATCGGGTATCCATTCCACAGCGGTATCCATTTGAGAAAACAATAGTTGATAACTTTCCACCTGCCATTCCGGAACACGATAATCCCAGATGTTTTGAGGAATAATCAATCCTGATATTCCGGATAACTGCCGAATGTCGGACAATGACGTCCAAATAAGGACGCAACGAGCTATTTGTGGCCATAATGCCTCCCTGGAACGTCCCTGCCATTGATAAGTAATTTTACGTAGTGGAAGATAGTTTCGGACTTTCCGCTGATCCAGTTCTTGCTTCACGCGTTGCTCTGCCCGAGAAGCAGTAAAAGCAAGATACCAATGACATGACTGTTTTCTGTCATTTCGGGCCTTTCGTTTGTATTCATCTATTTCTTATTTTGTTAAACTCACCATCGAAGCAACCATCGAAGCTATAGAAGCAATGGAGCTACTCATGCCAACTGCTCCTGCCGTAGTCATTTTCTTCCGTTCTCCTTTGCTGGGCACAATTATTTCACACCCGGGTTCAATGGCATTTGCCGTATTTCTTCTCAATCGGGAGACTGTACCATTCATATATACAACATAAGCACGCCGTTTCAAGGCCCGGTTTCCAAAACCACCGGCTTGTCCTATATAATAATCAATTCCACTTCCTTTCTGATAAAGCACAGTATTGGGGTACATCACAGCACCGTTAACAGTCACGGTACTGACATATTTAGGAACAAAAGTACGTCGCCCTCCCGTAATACCAGATCTTCATCCGATTTCGGCTTTGCCAGAGCTTTTCAAGTTCAATACCGACAGAGTAAGTCTGATCCACTTCCAAAGAAGATAAAGAGACCGAATCTTTTCCGGTTCCCTTTGTTGCAAACCGAACTGCATCTTGCTTTTGCCGGATTTCATCCGCCGTCATCCTGCGCATCAGACGCGCACCTTTCGCATAGGCGCTCTTCGATAACCCTCCGGCTTTTGCTATCAAGTCACTCAGCCGTTCATTCTTTTTAGTCAGCGCATAGTTTCCTGTAAATGTAACTTCCCCATTGACCGTCACATTTGCCTGCTTTGATACCCTGGACTTCTACGTACAAACACCATATCATAAGGTTCCAATTTCAGTGTATTGCTCTCTCCTATCAACAGTCCATTTTTCAATTCTACTGTAAAGCTTTTCCCTATCACAGTAGAAGAAGAAACACTTTTAGGATCTTTAATTCGTCGTGACACATCGATACGAACAGTCGAAGCCGATTCCAATAATCCGCCAGCTTTTAAAATCAAGTCCTGAACACTCATATTCCGCGCAAAGGGAAAATAACCCGGTTTTGCCACGTCACCATAAATGAAGAGAACTCCTTCTTTTCCAATTCCTTTATACTTGAGATATAGAGTACATCATTCTTTGCAGAGGTAAATCGGGTGCAGTTCCTGCCATAAGTTTTTCAGATCAACAGGAATCATTTCATGAGACAGATCTTCACGCTCCCGCCTCAACAAGGCTCTATTAAGAAAAGCATCTCCACGAAGACCTTCCGCCTGTTGTATCAGCGCTTTATAGTCCCCGTCACACTATCCAACTGATACATGCCTGCACGATAAACCGCTCCATGAATTTCTACTTTATTTGAAAACGTCCCAATACCGCCTCAACGGACACTTCATCGTTATCAGTCAGAATAAAGTTATCGTAATCCTGTTGGTCCACATTATATATTTGCTTCTCCCTTCCGCTACGACGCACCAGACGACCGTATTCCGATAAGCATCTCCGGTAAATCCACCCGTATAACCAATCAAAGTAGCTAAACTTTCTCCATGTTTCATTTCATAGATCATCGGTCTCTTCACCTTTCCCGATATACCAACCAAATTTTCATAAGGGGATACCAAAACCACATCTCCTTCCGACAAACGTATATCATCTGTAAGTTTTCCTTTCATAATATACTCATACACATCCACATCAGCTACTTTCATACCACTTCGTACGACTTGAATGGTTCGTAAACTGCCTATACGATTAACTCCTCCGGCACGATACAAAGCATGAAACACCGATGCAAAAGCCGATAACCGATACGTACCGGGAACTTCGACCTCTCCCATCACATTGACCATAATGGAACGTATTTTTCCTAACGTCACCTTGATATGTGCCGATTCTCCGGAGATAGCTGCATAAATCTTACTAAATTCATGCCGCAAATATCGTTCAGCCTCCTCCATATTCATACCACTCAGGTAGATAGGACCGATATTCTCCACCATGATATTACCTTCCGGAGAAATAGTCTCTCGTACCGTATTTTCCGAAGTTCCCCATAATAATTCATCCCCGGCCCCAACCTATAATTTTCCGGAGTAGGAATATTTAAATTTGGCTCAAATGACAAATTCCGGCTGGCAAATATATTGCGGCCAAAACCTGGAGTTGTTTACTCTGCTCCGTACCATTTTGTAACTCTTCCTGTTGAGCCTTTGTCCATCCGATAAATGATAGCAACAGTAAAAGACTAATACTTTCTTGCCCATCTTTCTAACTCATTCTATAAAATTATTTTTCTTCTTAAATCTCCGAAAATCATAAAGTATCCATATCAGACAAGCGAGTAGTCCCAATATCACACTTCCAAGAATACATCCTAATAAAACCATAGCAGTTAACTATTTATAAATTCTCAATAAAACATTCTTATTATCAGCACATTATAGTCCAAAAGATGTGTTTTAAACGTACGTTTATTTGTTCACAAAGATAGGGCTAATATTTAAATATACAAAGTGTTTAATAAAAGACTTGTTTTTACTTCTATTTTAATTGAAATAACCTCATTTTCAAATAGGTGATAGTTGTTAGGGTTTATATTTTCTCTTTTCATTTTATGTATCCTTTTCGTAATAAATCACTCGTTTTGATGTGTTTTTAAACGTACGTCTAAAAACACATTCCACTTACTTTCTTTCATCCCCGATTTTATAGCATTTTCCCAACTTAGCAGACTTATAATCCGGAATAATCTTGTATTTTGCGCCACGACTATTCAAAATTCAGATATGATGACCCGATTTTCTTTTGTCCTTTTCGCATTAATCTCACTTCTGCTAACCGCTTGCCAAGATAAGCAGAAAGTAGTTTCAACACCGAAAACGGGACTTCCGTGCCACTTTCATACGCCCAAGGATTTGGTATAACACATTCCTCCGGATACACCACAATTACAGTATACAATCCCTGGAAACCAGGAGAAATTTATGATACCTACTATCTGGTGAAAAACGAAGGCCAGGCAGTTCCTACTGACGGACTAAAAGTAGTAATTCCTCTAAAGAGTATAATGACCAACTCAGCCACTCATCTGGGATTCCTCGAACTTCTTGGAGAATTGGACAAAGTCACGGGAGTCTGCAACTCAAATTACATTTATAACCCTACTATCCTTCAAGGTGTAAAAGATGGAACAATAAAGGATTTAGGTGACGCTTTCAATCTGGACATAGAAAACCTACTTCTACTACATCCGCAGGCCGTAATGACTTCTGCCTACAATGCCGAGGATGAAAACAGCTCGGCGTATGAAACAAACAGGATTACCCATTTTGTATAATATCGAATGGCAGGAGAAGTCCATCTTGGGACGTGCAGAGTGGATTAAGTTCATAGGGCTTTTCGATAAAGAAAAGCTTGCTGACAGTATCTTTAGTCAGATAGCAGAACAATACAATGAAATCAAAGAAGGCTGAAAAATTATCATACGCTCCTTCCATTCTTTCCGGACAAGATTATAGGGAACTTGGTCCATGCCAAGTGGAAGAAGCTACAATGCGCAACTCTTTCGCGATGCAGGTGCCAACTACTATTATGCCAATGACACCACAGTTTCCGGAAGTATATCCAGCAGTATCGAAGAAGCTTTGATACACTTCAACCAAGTTGATATCTGGGTAGGTGTACAAGCCAACACACTCGAAGATTTGGGAAAGATGGATCCCAAATACAAACTATTTAAATCCTATAAAATGGTAATGTATATCATATAAACAAACGGACAAACATTGCCGGAGGAAACGATTATTGGGAAAGTGGAGTAGCCCGCCCGGATCTGTTATTGAATGATATGATTAAAATCGTTCATCCGAGCCTATTACCGGAGTACGAATTGACCTACATGGATAAATTAAAGAGTAAATGAAACACTACCGACTGTTTTACTATTAATAGGATTGTTAGTTTTGGCCTTTCTGGCAGATATCGCCATCGGAAGCGTTAGCTTGTCTATACGTGACGTATGGAATACTTTTATCGGTAGCAACGATAACCTTATCTACCGGAAATCATCTTGAACCACCGACTCCTAAAGCACTGACAGCCATTTTGGCAGGAGCCTCACTCTCCGTTGCCGGAGTGTTGATGCAAACTCTGTTTCACAACCCACTGGCTGGTCCCGATGTGTTGGGAGTAACTTCCGGTGCCAGCTTAGGGTAGCCTTACTGACTCTCGGCACCTCTTCTCTTCCGTTGTGGCTCATTACAGGTTGGGGACAAGTGACTGCTGCTATTATTGGAGCTATAGGGGTTTTATTATTGGTTATTATTGTCTCTATCAAAATTCCTCAAACCATCTCGTTACTGATTATAGGTATGATGTTTGGTAACTTTGCCGGTGCCATCGTGAGTATCCTGCAAAGTATGAGTAATCCGGATACCCTGAAGCTATTCATCACCTGGACTTTTGGAAGTCTTTCTTCAGTAGGCTGGGAACAGATGAGCGTGATGGCACCTGTCATTGCCTGTGGAATTCTGACTGCATTACTATTACAAAAACAACTCAACATCTTGCTGCTGGGAAAAACTACGCCAACGGATTAGGGTCTCCGTTCCCCGGCTGCGGCTTTGGATTATCCTGGCTACAGCACTCCTGGCAGGAACCTCCACTGCTTTTACCGGTCCCATAGCCTTTATCGGCATCACGATGCCTCACGTAGCCCGTGGCTTATTCGGCAGCCCCAACCACCGCATCATTCTTCCAGCCTCCATGCTCTGTGGTGCCATCACACTGTTAGTCTGCGATTTAATTTCCCAACTACCCGGAATGCAAGGTACCCTACCTATCAACGCAGTTACTGCCTTGTTTGGATCCCCTATTATCGTATGGATCATACTACGGAATTCATATATCAATAAATAGAAGTACACGAATAGACTATTTCCACTGGAGCACAAGACTACTTAATGAACTAATGTGACTGTCTAGTATTCCATTTACAAAGATACTTTCTGCATCAGCCTACTATATTCAAACGCAAAGAGGATGCTTACAAGCATCCTCTTTGCGTTTGAATATATCACTAATAAGAGAGCAGGTCCCTCCATCAAGCGTTTTTTTTATTTTTTCACAAGTACCATTACCAGTGTTCCGTCTGCACTATAAAATCCGATACCTCCTCCGGATAACACATCGAATGACTTCACCTCGTTGATAGCTTTCATCACTTTGCCTTCCACTTCCATATCAGGACAAGCCATCATAGTAGAAATAACATTAGGGAAAGAAATGGAACGGGGATTCTCCTTATCTGTTTCAAATCCTCCATTAATCAAATTACATCCCGCATTGCCATGAATGGACTTCTTCTTCACGTCAAAATTGATAAACGGTTGTTTTTCCATGCCCGAAGGGATAGCTTCTCCATTCACTTCTTCGATTTTCCATTCACCATTCAAAGCAGACAACTTTACATCCGAAGCTTTCTTCTGAAGAACGACTACCGGACGATTGGAAGCGTTGCAAAGAGCCATATTATGTTTACCCAGTTTTTATAACTCTTCACCTGTCCCAATGCATTCAGCACATTTTGTTCTGTCGTCATATCCGGACAAGCCATACGGGTACTCCCCAATCGGCTCATATCGATAGTACCGGGTTTTGAATTGAGATCTATAGATCCCATCATCCGGTTACAACCACTATTACCATATACTTTACCCGTAGCTGTATCAAAACCAATAAACGGCAATTCCTGATTTTCTGCCGGCACAATGGCCGAGCCATTCACTTCAATGATATTCCATTCACCATTTAAAGATGATAAAGAAGCGGCTTTTGTCGAACCGCAAGATGACATAGCGAATACTGCACTCACCATACAAATTGAAAGTAATACTTTTCATTGTCATACTGTTTAAGTTAAATATCGGCGCAAATATATAAAAATAACATAAAGTTGATACATTTGCCGAATTAAGATAAACAGAACAAACAAACGAATAGTTCAATTTAACAAAATATAATCATGAAAGACGCCTCAGAACCTTATTACTCCTTCTTTGATAGCCACCAGAACATTACTTGCACAAAACAGCCATTTTGCAAGTTCCTCCTCCCCGACTCCTATCACCCGATGAAGAAACGGATTTCATAACAACACATTTCCCTTAAAGCAGTTATGTAAATGGACACCCGGAATGAAGTTTATGTTCATCCCCGATAGTAGTGATGAATTCGTCCCCATATTATGCAAATATGAAGATGGGAAAGAAGTCGACAACGATTTGCTCAAAAGTAAAACGCTGGAATATACCGGTTCGGAAGAAACTGTACATGAAACGTATATCGGCAAGATTTATACTTCCCGATTCATATTCCAGTGTGAAGCTCATAAATACTATTATGAGATGAAAGATGTCAAACTGAACGATTTATGTGATCAAAATCCGTATGCCAGCATCCCTGCCCTCGTCTATCTGCAAGATGTAAACAAGGCCAAGGAATTATTAATTGGGAAAACGCTCTATACGCGTACTACCATAGCAAAACAGACGATGCCAACAGCTATTCAGGATATAGAGAAGTCAATATCGCGAAGTGAACCTGTCAAAATTACAACAATAGATGTCGGTAACAAGTCCTTCCCGGTAAAATCACTTTCATTGACCGCAAGGGAGTTTCTTATTATATTGATGTAGCCATGTCCAGGACCAACTCCGGTATGGAACCTGCAGATTTTCAAGCGGAAAAGAATAAACTATTTTCCAAATGCATTTTCTTTCACCAATCCGGATGTCAAAACCAGAGAGTCTATCCAGTCCAAATACATCGGACAGTCTGTTTATCCTCAAAAGACAATTCGGGTCAAGCAAACAGAGTTATTACGTTATACCCCATTACATATCAAAGATGTACAACCTGAAAAGGCAGGAACATCAGCTACACTCCTTCTGACAGATATTCAAGGAAACACATATCAAGTCACAGTAGATTTGAAATATGATCCGATCCTTAAAATGAAGATTTCATAGAGGACCTTTTCGGATTCTCCGACATACGAAAGAAATATCCAAACATTAGTGAATCCAACTGGCTTATGCTTGCCAAAGAGAAGTAAAACCGGGCATGACAACCGAAGAATGCAAATTAGCAATAGGAGAACCGATAGAAATCAGAGTTCGGACAGACTCTCGCTTTGAAACCTGGTTATATAGAGGAAAGATATTGGAATTTGAAAATGGCATCTTGCTCCGGGCTAAATAAAGAAACTTAAATTGTCGAATATTCTGAAATAATGCCGTATATTTGTTCCATCAACAATTCTTAAATTCTTAATTTAAAATTCTTAATTAAAGAAATGGGTAGAGTTCTTATTATCGGTGCAGGCGGTGTAGGTACCGTTGTAGCACAAAGTGGCACAAAATGCCGATGTATTTACTGATATCATGATCGCCAGCACTTTTGAAGTCAAAATGTGACGACATCGTGAAAGCCATCGGCAATCCCAACATAAAACAGCCCAAGTGGATGCTGATAATGTGGACGAACTGGTAGCACTCTTCAACGATTTTAAACCGGAAATGGTCATTAACGTTGCATTGCCTTATCAGGACCTGACCATCATGGAAGCCTGCCTGAAAGCAGGAGTCAACTACCTGGATACCGCTAATTATGAGCCTAAAGATGAAGCTCACTTTGAGTACAGTTGGCAATGGGCCTATCATGAACGTTTCAAAGAAGCCGGCCTCACCGCCATTTTAGGTTGTGGATTCGATCCGGGAGTAAGTGGTATTTATACGGCATATGCCAAACATTATTTTGATGAGATTCAATATCTGGATATAGTAGACTGCAATGCCGGAAATCATCATAAAGCTTTTGCAACAAACTTCAATCCGGAAATCAATATCCGCGAAATCACCCAGAACGGACGTTATTATGAAAATGGCCAATGGGTGACCACAGGTCCACTGGAAATTCATAAAGATCTGACATATCCAAACATCGGTCCCCGTGATTCATATCTGTTGTATCACGAAGAATTGGAATCATTAGTCAAAACTTCCCGACCATCAAACGAGCACGTTTCTGGATGACATTCGGTCAGGAATATCTGACTCATTGCGTGTGATTCAGAATATCGGAATGGCGCGTATTGACGAAATAGATTACAATGGACAAAAGATCGTTCCGCTGCAATTCCTGAAAGCCGTGTTACCTAATCCTCAGGATTTGGGTGAAAATTACGAAGGTGAAACTTCTATCGGTTGTCGCATTCGTGGTCTGAAAGATGGCAAAGAACGCACTTACTATGTATATAATAACTGTAGTCACGAAGAGGCATATAAAGAAACAGGTATGCAAGGAGTAAGTTATACCACAGGCGTACCGGCTATGATCGGTGCCATGATGTTCTTTAAAGGCGAATGGAAACGTCGGGTGTAAACAACGTGGAAGAGTTTAATCCGGATCCGTTTATGGAACAATTGAATAAACAAGGCTTGCCTTGGCACGAAGTATTCGATGGAAATTTGGAACTGTAATCAACATAACAATATGCCTATTGGCTATGCCTAACCCTAAGTAAGTCAATCGGCATATTTATTGGAAGAATCATCAAAAATGAATGTAGGAGATAAAGCCCCAGAACTGCTGGGTATCAATGAAAAGGGTGAAGAGGTACGCCTCAACAACTATAAAGGAAGAAAAATCGTCCTTTATTTCTACCCTAAAGATAACACTTCCGGCTGTACGGCCCAAGCTGTAGCCTTCGGGATAATTACGCAGAGCTACGTAAAGCCGGATATGAAGTGATCGGTGTAAGTGTAGACAATGAAAAGTCACACCAGAAATTTATTGAGAAAAACAATCTGCCATTCACCCTGATTGCCGATACTGATAAAAATTGGTAGAGCAATTTGGGTATGGGAAAAAAAGCTATATGGCCGTGCTTATATGGGTACTTTACGTACAACTTTCCTTATCAATGAAGAGGGAGTTATCGAACGGATCATCGGACCCAAAGAAGTAAAGACCAAAGAACACGCTTCACAAATTTTATAAATCGATCATTATGGCAAAGAAAAGACGAATTAAACTTTGAAACAGATAATAATAAAATGGCATCAAGCGAAAATTAAAAGCCTTACAGGCTGCCATGGACAAGATAGAGAAAAGCTTCGGTAAAGGTTCTATCATGAAAATGGGTGAAGAAGTGGTAGAACAAGTAGAAGTAATTCCAACAGGTTCGATAGCACTGGAATGCTGCATTAGGCGTAGGCGGTTATCCCCGTGGAAGAATCATTGAAATTTATGGTCCGGAATCATCCGGTAAAACGACACTGGCCATCCACGCCATTGCAGAAGCACAAAAAGCCGGTGGAATTGCTTTCATTGATGCGGAACATGCTTTGACCGCTTCTATGCGGCTAAACTGGGAGTAGATGTGGATAACCTGTTCATCTCGCAACCCGATAACGGAGAACAGGCGTTGGAAATTGCAGAGCAATTGATACGCTCTTCAGCTATTGACATCATCGTAGTGGACTCTGTAGCCCTTGACTCCGAAAGCTGAAATTGAAGGGATATGGGTGACAACAAAGTGGGCTTGCAAGCCCGTCTAATGTCACAGGCATTACGTAAGTTAACATCAGCTGTAAGCAAGACTCGTTACAACCTGTATCTTCATCAACCAGTTGCGTGAGAAAATCGGTGTAATGTTCGGTAATCCGGAAACAACAACCGGTGGTAATGCATTAAAATTCTATGCTTCCGTACGTTTGGATATCCGCGGTTCACAGCAGATCAAAGACGGTGAAGAAGTGATTGGTAAGCAGACGAAAGTCAAAGTTGTGAAAAATAAGGTAGCTCCTCCTTTCCGCAAGGCAGAATTCGATATTATGTTTGGTGAAGGCATATCACATTCGGGAGAAATCATTGACCTGGGAGCGGATTTGGGAATTATTAAGAAAAGCGGTTCATGGTATAGCTACAACGACACCAAATTGGGCCAAGGTCGTGATGCAGCAAAACAATGTATCGCCGACAATCCAGAACTTGCTGAAGAACTGGAAGGACTGATCTTTGAAAAGTTGAGAGAGCACAAGTAAGTGTAATCAATAAACAACGATCGGCAGTGTTCTATCGAACAACCGCCGATCGTTTATTATATATCTTAATTCATCATATTCCGTTTTTCCAATGCCAACGGATAATATTTATTCAGCAGCATAGCCCACTCCGCTACCAACTCGATAGGTATGCCCGGACCATTTTCATCGTTAGATTCGGCAAACATCCTTAACCTGTCGTCCAAGATAACCAAACGTCGTATCTCCGGCTCTCTCTCACCTAATACTTCTACAATAATGTCCAATTTTGTTGTTTCATTTTGACTCATAGTATCTATTTTTAATTCAGTCATTAAAAGTACATCTTTTTCGCCAAAGATCTTCATCTTACTTATTCTTTTTTCGCTTTCTTTGTAACAAAATTCCTCCCGTTACGTCTTAAGGATATAAACATTGACAAGAACGAACACATGGATACCGAAAGTTTTAAAAGAGAGTTTCTACCCTATCATCGCAAGCTGTACTGCGTGGCCTATCGGCTATTGGAGAATGCTGCTGATGCGGAAGACTTAGTGCAAGAAGCCTATCTGAAGTTGTGGGATAAACGGGAAGGACTGTCGGTTATCAGCAATCCTGAAGCATTCAGTGTCACTTTAGTAAAAAATATGTGTTTTGATTTGCTTCGTTCAGGAAAGTATGTTCTGTCCCGACAAAGCGTGGAGCTATCAGCCGCCCAAGATGTTTTTCAACCGGACAATCTGGAAGCACGTGAAGGGGTACGACAAATAAAAGATATTATTGCCCACTTACCCGAACAACAGCAACGAATCATAAATATGCGCGATATTAAAGGTTGTTCATACGAAGAGATAGAACAAGTCACTGGATTAAACTCTATAAACGTCCGTGTGTTACTGTCACGGGCAAGAAAAAAGATACGTGAAGAATTTAATAAATGGAATAATTATGAAAGTCGAAGAAATTGAAAGGCTGCTCGCCGAATTTTATGAGGGGACCACTACCGAGAGCCAAGAAGAGGTGCTGAGAAATTATTTCAGAACAACGGAAGTGCCCGGACATCTGCTGAAGGACAAAGAAATTTTTCTCAATCTTTGCCCGGATGCCGACCAAGATATAGAAGTTCCTGCACATCTGGAAGACAAACTAAATCTGCTGATTGACGAAATGGCCGAGAAAGAACAACACTTTTTCCGCCCCAATAACTCCAAAAACAGCTGGCGCTGGATTGGAGGGGTTGCAGCTACCATATTATTGCTTATAGGCATTGGATACGGGATTGACAATTTAAGCAAAAATGTGTGCCCACCCACCCCACAAGATACATTCTCCGATCCGGAAGAAGCCTACCGGATGTTACAGGCAACTTTACTGGAGATTTCTGCCAACCTCAACTATGGACTCAATGAGGTGAAAGAAAGCCAGATAGATATGAGAAAAATACATCAAGAAGTAAGAAATGAAATTAAAAAATAAACAATTATGAAAACAATGAAATTTATTTTGGCATGCGTACTGCTATTGTCTCCTCTGCTTTGCCAGGCACAAAAAAACTTATTCAACAAGTACAATGACATGAAAGGGGTATCCTCTGTTTATATCTCTAAAGCAATGATGGAATTAAATCCGAATCTATTTATGAAGGACCTTTATATAGGTAAAGTAGCAGAACATTTGAACTCTGTCCAAGTGCTCTCTACACATGATAATAAGGTACGTGAAGAAATGGCCAAAGATATCCGTTCATTGGTGCAATCATCCAAATACGAATTATTGATGAAACAAAAAAGTACGGTTTCCGGTTCGGAAGTTTATGTAAATCGCAAAGGAAGTAAAGTGAAAGAACTGATTATGGTAATGAACGGAGCATCTTCTCTAAAATTTGTATATATGGAAGGGGACATGACTACGGATGATATCAAGAAGTTAATGTTATACCAAAGCACCAGTCAAAACTTTATAATATCAGGAGATCTGTTTTATGCAAATAATAAACCGGTTACTTACTTTAAAAAAGAAAATTCGGACAATCAAAAAGACATGGCAGAGTTAAGTGGAACCTATAATTTAAATTCGATAGATATGAATTATAAAGAAGAACTAAGTACCTTAAACGACAAATTAAAAAGAATTGAACAAGGGCTCAAAAACATAAATATAAAGTAGAAAATCATAAAATAGTTATTATACAAAATAAGGTACGATGCCCAAATACATCGTACCTTATTTTGTATAATAACTATTTATCCTGAAATTAGAACCAATAAATATAGGCCAGAGTGCTCAAACTAATCACTACCCACAGAAGCACTCCTTGTATCAAAGGTTTGATGCCTACGGACTTCACAACATCCAATGAGAGAGAAGCTCCAATAAAGAACATAGTGATAGTCAATGTTTTGCGAGCCAACCCATTGATAGCGGCCCCCAATTCAGGTACACTACCCAACAAATAAGTATTCACAATCATAGCCAATACAAAGAAGAAGATAAACCAAGGAATACTAATCTTCTGCCCTTTGCTCTTAAATATGAACGAAGTAGCAAATGCCATCGGAATAATCCAAAGAGCACGTGTCAATTTGATGGTAGTAGCAACTTTCAAAGCTTCTTCACCGTATGCTGCACCGGCCCCCACCACAGAGCTTGTATCATGAATGGCAATTGCGGCCCATGTTCCAAATTCATGCTGACTCATATTTAAAGCGTGTCCGATCACCGGAAATATAAAAAGCGCAAGAGCATTCAATATAAATATAGTCGCCAATGCCACAGACATTTCACTATCATTAGCCTTTACTACAGGCCCTACAGCAGCAATAGCGCTACCACCACAGATAGCAGTTCCTGAACTGATGAGATAAGAGGTGTTACGATCTACCTTTAAAAACTTACGCCCAATGAACCATCCTAAAATCAGAGTGCCAATTACTGAAACAATCGTAAACTCCATTCCTTCTTTACCGGAAGCAAGAGCTGAATGTAAATTCATACCAAACCCTAATCCTACAACAGAATATTGTAATAGATATTTAGATGTCTTTTTGTTAAATTTCGGATGGGCCTGTCCACAAGTCAACGCAAAAGCTAATCCTAGAAAAAGAGCCAATGGCGGAGTAACCCATGTAGAAAATGCTTGCAAACCGGGAATATAATCCAACATTAAAAAGAAAGTCAAAATAGAAAGCAAAGAAACATAGACCGTTTTGTTGTTTGTCCTCAACGTTTTCGTAATAGCTGATACCATATCTTATTATCTTTATTTATTTTTCGGGTGCAAAGATACGGCTACTTGTCGGTATATGCCAATTGCATCTAATTATACTCTATAACTTTTTGTTATGATGCATAGCAAACTGCATCAAAACTTGTGATAACCCACTCTCCTGTCCTTGCGGTTGTGCAAAACAGAACTCACGTAGCATTGGCATACCTTTAATCTCAATAACACGAAAAGTACCTGAAAGTAATTCACGACTGATAGAACGGATAGAAACAATTCCGATACAATCTGTATGTTCTAAAAACAACTTGATACTCTCTGTACTGCCTAAATATAAAAGTACATTCAAGGATGATAATTTCATATTATGTTCGGACAAAGCTCTCTCAAAAACATCCAGTGTGCCCGAACCTCTCTCCCTGAGTACAAGCGGAATTCTGGATAGATCCTCCGGAGTTATCTCATCAGGCAATGAAAGCTTGCTACCTGTATGAACAACTGCCACTAATTCATCCTGTAAAAATGTAGTATATCTAAGATTGGGCAAGCGACAAATGCCCTCTACCAGCCCTAAATCAATGCGATGCTCCTGCAAAGCAGCCTCTATCTCTCTGGAATTCCCATTCAATAATGAAAGATTTACTTGAGGGAACTTGGCTATAAAATTAGCAAGCAAAGGAGGAAGCACATATTGAGAAATGGTAGTACTGGCACCCAATTTCAAATCGCCTATATATTCGTTATGCAGCAAATGCATTTCGTATTCCAACCGCTTATAGTCCTCCAATATCTTTTCACTATGCTCCTGCAAAAGCTTACCCGCTTCTGTCAAAGAAATCTTATTTCCCTGCCGATCGAATAACCGAACCTGATAACAAGTCTCTAATTCCTGAATATGTTTAGTTATGGCAGGCTGACTGACAAACAGCTCTTGTGAAGCCTTAGTGAAACTGAGGTTCTTAGCAACGCTTAAAAATACTTTCAGACGAAAATCAGACATAAATATAAAGGCTTATTGTCAATATTACAACTCTTCTCCCCTGATTCCCAATGCTTGCATCACGGGATATGCCAACATTTCCCATTGATATCCTTCAATACTCTCCTCCGGTTCATTCATACGGAACTGAATGGTTTCCTTATTCTTGACACCTTTTAACCGTTCCATTACCTTATCACCATATTCTTCATTGAAAGAAACCAAAATCAGCCGTTCCACATCGGCAGAATCTAAAACGATACTCAGCAGATCCAAATATAATTCTTCACGAGATACCATTTCCTCACAAGGTACACTGGCAAAAGAAAATTCTCCGAACTGACTCTTAAATGCCACCCCATTCAATTCTGCCGATAAATCGGAAGGTCGGCAATTAGACAACTGAGCCGAATCTTTATCATATACCATTAATATTTGAATTTGATTATCGCCTACTGCCATACCTGCATCAAGTACTATATAAGTTACCAGTTCCGAGAGATCAATCTCTTGCAGTTCACGCATCAAGGTTTTCTCAAAGTACTTCTTCAGATCCGTCACAACTAGATTCAGAAACGCTGCATCAATCAGTACCACATTCGAAGGAAACTTTATTTTTTCGTCCATATCGTAATTCCTTAATAATTATATTGAGGGCATAAAGATACAACATACTTCTAAAATGCTCTTACATTCGGACACAATTTCCTCTACAAAAGAAAATATATGACATTTTGGCTTTTATTTTTCTTAAAAAGCTGAAAAAAAGTCAGTTTTTACCCCATGGCAAATCTTTTGCGCCTCTAATAGTGTTATTGAAAACAAGAATAAGAAAGGAGAACAAACGATATGAACTTTAACAATTTTACCATTAAATCTCAGGAAGCTGTACAAGAGGCTATTAACCTGGCACAAAGTCGGGGACAACAAGCCATCGAAACGGCTCATATCCTGTACGGAGTGATGAAGGTAGGCGAAAATGTGACTAACTTTATCTTTCAGAAGTTAGGACTGAACGGACAACAAATCTCCCTCGTACTCGATAAGCAGATCGACTCTTTCCCAAAAGTTTCCGGCGGAGAACCTTACTTGAGTAGGGAAGCGAACGAAGTCTTTCAAAAAGCAACACAGTACTCCAAGGAGATGGGCGATGAGTTTGTTTCATTGGAACATCTTTTGCTGGCTTTACTGACAGTAAAGAGCACGGTGTCTACCATCCTGAAAGATGCAGGAATGACCGAAAAAGAATTGCGTGGTGCCATCAGTGAATTGAGAAAAGGAGAAAAGGTGACCTCTCAGTCCAGTGAAGATAATTACCAGTCACTGGAAAAATATGCCATTAATTTAAATGAAGCAGCCCGTAGCGGTAAACTCGACCCAGTGATCGGACGTGATGAAGAAATCCGACGGGTACTTCAGATTTTAAGTCGACGTACAAAAAACAATCCTATATTAATAGGTGAACCGGGTACCGGTAAAACAGCTATTGTTGAGGGATTGGCACACCGTATTCTTCGGGGTGATGTTCCTGAAAACCTGAAAAATAAACAGGTATACTCACTTGATATGGGCGCACTCGTTGCAGGAGCTAAATATAAAGGAGAATTTGAGGAACGACTGAAATCGGTAGTGAATGAGGTGAAGAAATCAGAAGGTAATATCATATTATTCATTGATGAAATCCATACTTTGGTAGGGGCAGGAAAAGGAGAAGGTGCTATGGACGCAGCTAATATTCTGAAACCTGCACTTGCCCGTGGAGAACTACGCTCTATCGGTGCTACCACTCTCGACGAATATCAGAAATATTTTGAAAAAGATAAAGCTTTGGAACGTCGTTTCCAAATAGTACAGGTAGATGAACCGGACAATCTGAGCACAATATCTATCTTACGTGGATTAAAAGAACGGTATGAAAATCACCATCACGTACGTATCAAAGATGATGCAATCATTGCTGCCGTAGAATTAAGCAGCCGGTACATCACTGACCGTTTTTTACCCGATAAAGCAATTGACCTGATGGACGAAGCTGCCGCAAAACTTCGCATGGAGGTGGATTCTGTCCCTGAAGGATTAGATGAAATCTCACGAAAGATTAAACAGCTGGAGATTGAGCGAGAAGCTATAAAACGGGAAAATGATGAACCGAAATTACAGACAATCGGCAAAGAATTGGCTGAATTGAAAGAACAGGAAAAATCATATAAAGCAAAATGGCAAAGCGAGAAAAGCCTGATGGATATAATCCAGCAGAACAAAGTTGAAATAGAAAATCTTAAATTCGAAGCTGACAAGGCAGAACGTGAGGGAAACTATGGCAAAGTTGCAGAGATTCGCTATGGCAAATTGCAGGAACTGCATAAGGAAATTGAAGATACCCAGAAAAAATTGCACGAAATGCAAGGGGATACAGCCATGATAAAAGAAGAGGTGGATGCTGAAGACATCGCTGACGTAGTATCCCGCTGGACCGGAATACCTGTAAGCAAAATGATGCAGAGTGAAAAGGACAAATTGCTCCACCTTGAAGAAGAATTACATCAGCGTGTTATCGGACAAGACGAGGCTATTGCAGCTGTGTCTGATGCTGTACGCCGCAGCCGTGCAGGCTTACAGGATCCCAAACGACCTATTGGTTCCTTCATCTTCCTGGGCACTACAGGAGTTGGTAAAACCGAACTTGCCAAAGCGCTTGCCGAATTTCTGTTTGACGATGAAACGATGATGACCCGTATCGACATGAGCGAATACCAGGAGAAGCACAGCGTTTCGCGTTTAGTTGGAGCGCCTCCGGGATATGTAGGATATGACGAAGGCGGACAATTGACAGAGGCGATCCGTCGCAAACCCTATTCTGTAGTATTGTTTGATGAAATCGAGAAAGCACATCCGGATGTATTTAATATCTTGTTGCAGGTACTCGATGACGGACGGTTGACAGATAACAAAGGCCGTGTGGTAAACTTTAAAAATACAATCATCATCATGACCTCTAATATGGGTAGCAGCTACATACAGAGCCAGATGGAAAAACTGAACGGCGCCAACAACGAGGAAGTAGTGGAAGAAACCAAGAAAGAGGTAATGAACATGTTAAAGAAAACCATCCGTCCGGAATTCCTAAACCGTATCGATGAGACTATCATGTTCCTGCCATTAACAGAAAAAGACATAAAACAGATTGTCTTGTTACAGATTAAGAGCGTACAAAAGATGCTTGCCGGTAATGGAGTAGAACTAGAACTGACAGATGCGGCTTTGGATTTCCTCTCACAGGTCGGCTATGATCCGGAATTCGGTGCACGTCCTGTAAAAGGGCTATTCAGAGATATTTACTCAACGATCTATCGAAAAATTATTGGCACAGAGTAGACCGTAGTAAAGCAATCATTGTAGATGCACAAGGAGACGGGTTAGTTTTCCGTAACTAAAGAATTAAAAGTAATAAACAACAGCGATTTGCCGGTATGCCTTATGGTATACCGGCTTTTTTAAAGTTCAATAAATGACTCTCTAACTTCCACCGGATAGGATAAACAGTGAATTACAAGCACATACATACCTTTTGAGGTAATGTAAAGTAGCAGAAGATTTTGTTGAGTGAATTTTCCTATTAACTCACCCTGCTCACTATACAGATATACCATTGTATTAACATCCAGATGCTCTAACGATAAAACTCCGGTAAAATCATCCAGTTTCATACAAATTCCGCTATTTCTTGCTGCTTTCATGCTCTTTTCCTTCCTTCTATCCCTCCCGGTTCCCTCGAAAGAATCTTTCGTATATAAAAAGCGTGGGAACGTTGTAATTATCGTACCTGAGGCTCTGGACTGCCACTATTCAAATAATGTACAACAACCCACGCTCGATACTATATATTTGCATATACAGCAGAGCATGAGCGTTCGTTACATTATTCCTGAATAGTGAAATTGTCCAGATTTCAAGTACAGAATAATATCTTAAAACGCTTTTGTTCTTTTTGTGTAATATTCCTCGTAACACTGACTCTTCAGGTTCCGACGGATTGCAACAAAGATAATTAAAAGCCCTGAATACGACAAATAAGTTCTCTAAAATATTCTATGCAAATTTCATATAGTCCTGCAAGAACAGCTTAAAAACTTTTGTTTATAGAGATATAATAAAAATAAAAGCACAATACCCTTTAATAAAGGACATTGTGCTTTTAACTAAAAGTGTGGTAGATTTATTCTGCTTCAACGGCAGTCTCTTCACCAAAGTCTGTAATTCCGTTAGAGACTAAGATATTATACCACAAAATCAATTTCTTGATATCATTGGTATATACTCTGTCACGATCAAAGTCAGGCAAAACCTCAGCCAAATATTCACGTAATTGCTCAGAAGTAGCTTTCTTCACATCTATAGAAGCGATAGCTGCATTTTCTTTTCTTTTATTGAACGCAACACGTCACGTAAAGGCACTTCTGAATCGTTTGTGTACATTGCTATATCTGCCAGAGAGATAATTTTTCGTTACCATAAGCAGGGAAACGTTTCTTAGCTGCATCAATTGTTTCTACAATCAACATATTTTTACCCTGCGAAATAAGCATACAACCCGGTTTGCCGGAGATAGACAAAATAGTCTTTAACATAGTATATTACTTTTATATTAGTTATTTTTGCGGAGCAAAGGTAATGAATCTTTGATATAGAAAAGCAATTAGCTCTAAAATCTGTGGTATCAACGGCTTTTCACCATCGTTTATTATGACGAAGAAGCCCTCTCACATTTTTCTTCATCACTCATTGGCTCCGGATACGCTGCATAATCTGCTCGCATGAAGCATTGTCACGCGCACCGCACGTTCTACCCTGAGTTCCAAAGGCGCGTAGACCATCACTATACAATCAACTTCATCCGCAAAGCCCGATTCTATCAAATTGCCGATTCCATACCTATTATATCCAGACACTCTTTGTGTGAACTCCATTGCCTGAAATGCTCCTTAACCCTCGGATGTATGATTCCATTAACCTGAGAAGCATGCGTCGAAGAAGCGAAAAGATATGTGGCCAGTAAAGTCTTATTTAATTTCCGCCAGAAAAACCTCCTCTCCTACTAAATCCACACAACTCTTTACGAATAACAGGATCAGTGGCCACTACTTTCTTTGACTCTTCATCCGAGATATAGACAGGAACTCCCATCACTTCAAGTAAATGTGAAACGACACTTTTACCACTACCGATTCCGCCGGTTATTCCAATTTTAATTGCCATCAGAAGAGAGTTGTTCTATCAAAAATCAACCTGTTCCGGATGGATTCGCATGACTTACTCCACGTGGAAGAGATTTCAATTTTACAGTATATTTATCAGTACCCAATTTCAAAAGTTCTTCATAAGAAACATTCACAACAAAGTCACTTGCGTTAACTTCGCGAAAACGACTTAATCCAACTTGAAACGTAACCTGAACTTTAGATGGAAATGCCCTCAATACCTTATCTGCAGGAAAATTGATACCACGTAATAAGACTTCAACCGTTTTCTCCGTATATATATCCACGGGTAAAGTCAAATCAATAGCCCCGGAACAAATTTGGCCCCCTTTACTCCGGCAAGCGCTATTCGCTGCTTCAATGTATCCATTACATTTTCAAAATTAACTTTTTGCGTATAAGCTGCCGTTATTGTATCCAATATAGCCACAGGGGCATATACCAAAACAGAATCCGGAGAATAGATCGTATCGGAAATATAATATTGGCGCCCTGCAACGACTTTACCTTCCAATTTGACAGGCACTAGTTTAGACTTTCCGGTAGAATAGATATACTCAAGAGTATCAGGCTTTACAGACAGCAAACGGGTCGATACATTAAGTTGTCCTGCTATTTTTTTCTCAAGTTCCAACGCATAAATCTTCACATGATTATCAGGTACTTTCGACTCGGAAAAATCGATATTAACGGGAAAAAAGCTTTTACCCAACATATAGTTCAGCAACACCGTTCCTTTATCTTTTACTTTAATGCGGAGTTCAGAAGGAGGTTCAGAAGTTAAAACCACATGATTGGGCACTCCTTTCAAACGGACAGGAATAGAAAATTCTGCTTCATAATCATTGTTTAACGTTTGAAGCAACCAAAATCCGCCTGCAATAAAAAAGAAAAATAAAAAAATTAAGAACTCTCTGCTCTTATCACTAAGCAGAAAGTCCTTAATCTTTCTTGATAATTTTAAATAAATATACTTTATGTTCCTACGTTCGAACATAGGCTTTATTTATTTTTAGTTCCTTATTTCGTAGCAGACTGACTGTTGGCAGCAGAAGCATCTGCAAAAATAGAGTTCTTATCTATCTTAATTTTTACATTAGAAGCGATTTCAAGAACAATGTAATCATCATTGATTTCCTTAATCACACCATGAATGCCACCAGCAGTAATCACATTCTGGTTAACCTGGAGAGATTTGCGGAAATTAGCGATCTCTTTCTGCTTCTTGTTCTGCGGACGAATCATGAAGAAATACATGATAACAAACATTGCTATCAGCATGATCCACATCAAACTACCGTCAGGGCCAGCAGCAGGAGCTTGAAAAAATACAGTTAATAGGTTCATAAAATAATCAGTTTTATTAGTTTTTTAATCTATTTAGACAAAGGTATTAGTTTTTTGTCAACTTACCTTCTTTTTTTAATTGATTAACTATTCCGTCCAATGTACCATTGATAAAGCTACCGCTTTTCACTGTACTATAGAGTTTAGCAATCTCTACATACTCATTTAACGAAACGCTGACCGGAATGTTCGGAAAACTAAGAATTTCTGCTAATGCACATTGCATAATAATTACATCCATGAAAGCTACACGATCCAAATCCCAGTTCTTTGTATTTTCACTGATCAAGTGCCGGTAATAGTCGGCATTTAAAATGGCCCGACGGAACAAACGGCGTGCAAACTCCTGGTCTTCGTCATCTTTGAACTCGGGTAACAATGGTTGGTTAGCTCCCTGTTTTTCTTCAAAACGCTTAATGGTCTTCAATACAAATGTATCGACAATCTCCTTATCATCATTCCAATATAAACTCTGATCTTCCAACACCTGATCTAACGAATCATTATTAAAAACGAAAGTTTTATAGAGTTTTCTCCATAATTCACGATCTGCTTCATAAGATTTGTCAGAAGAAGCCATATACTCCTTGTATATATCGGATGCAATAATCTTTTCGTATAATTCTTTAATGAAGTCCTGATCATTAGCCCAGGTCCTTTTCTGATTAGCTATAAATTCGCTCAATTGTTTATTCACTTCGAGTTGTGCAACAAATTTATTTTCCACAAACTTCATGTTAGGATACAACTCTTCTTTAGTCGGCGCTAGTTTAGCTTTCGCTGTGTCGATGCGTTTTTGTGCATATTCCGTCAAAGCAATCATAAGCATCAGCAAATAGTTGTACAGATCATAAGCCTTTGAGAGGCTAAAGAACAACTCTTTCTCCGCTGAGTCTAAATTTTTGCTGCCGTTTTGATAGTAAGCATACACTATCTGTATGATCTTTAGACGAATAAGAACTCTGTTAATCATAATCTTAATTAATACTGTTATTAACGAATTGCAAAAGTAGACATTTTTAATGAGTTTACACAAATAAATCACATTTTTTAATGCAGTATTTCATTCTCTTTCCTTTTTCTTTTGACAGTTTAAAAAAAATATCCAATTTTGAAGCCAATTATAAACAGACCTAACAATATGGAAGATTTTAAAAAGAAAATAGGAACAGACATGAATGATAAAGAGATCGTATTCTCAAAATCAATAAAGGCCGGTAAACGTATATATTACCTGGACGTTAAAAAGAACCGCAAAGATGAAATGTTTCTTGCCATTACCGAAAGCAAGAAAGTTGTGATGGGCGAAGGAGATGACTCTCAAGTAAGCTTTGAAAAGCACAAAATTTTCTTGTATAAAGAGGATTTTGGTAAATTCATGGCCGGACTCGAACAAGCTATCAACTTCATCAATCAGAATCAAGAATATACAGAAGATCCGAATCAGAGAAAGTGAAACAAGTGAATCGGAGACCACAGAATTGGATAGAGTAACACAAGATCGAACTGATTTTGCAAGAATTAAAGGTGTACTTTTACGGTGGTGAAGAAGTAGTTCACTTCACAGTGACCAACGAAGGACTTCGTAATTTGGTTTACACTCCGCATATTTATGTAGTTGATTTGGTTATTGATGGCAAAAAAGTAAATGCCATTCTGAAAGATATCCAATTCCACCCGGTAAAAGATACTATCCTGCACGTAGACTTCTATCAGATTGACGAAGCTAAACCTATTGTAATGGAAGTACCTGTACAGCTTGAAGGTCTTGCTGAAGGTGTGAAAGCCGGTGGTAAATTGGCATTGCAGATGCGTAAACTGAAAGTGAAAGCTTTGTATAATATCATTCCGGAGAAACTGACTATTAATGTATCTCACCTGGGTCTCGGTAAGACAGTAAAAGTTGGCGAACTAAGCTATGAAGGTTTAGAATTGCTGAATGCAAAAGAAGCTGTTGTATGTGCTGTTAAGTTGACTCGTGCAGCAAGAGGTGCAGCTGCTGCAGCCGGAAAATAATATCGGTTATCCCTTTAACAAAGATATCATTCAAACGCAGATTAATGCAGATTTTACGATCTGTGTTAATCTGCGTTCTTATTTAAAACAAACAGATTGAAAAGATATGAAATACTTAATTGTCGGGTTAGGCAATATTGGTCCGGAATATCATGAAACCCGCCATAATATAGGTTTTATGGTATTGGATGCTTTAGCCAGAGCAAACAACCTATCATTCACAGATGGTCGTTATGGCTTTACCACTACCCTATCTGTCAAAGGAAGACAAATGATCTTGTTAAAACCCTCGACATTCATGAATCTAAGCGGCAACGCCGTACGTTATTGGATGCAAAAAGAAAACATTCCATTAGAAAACGTATTAATCATTGTAGATGACTTAGCACTTCCCTTTGGTACCTTACGCCTGAAAAGCAAAGGCAGTGATGCCGGTCATAACGGATTAAAACACATCGCAACTATCTTGGGCACCCAAAACTATGCGCGCTTGAGATTTGGTATCGGTAATGATTTTCCAAGAGGCGGACAAATAGACTTTGTATTGGGGCATTTCACGGACGAAGACTGGAAAACAATGGATGAACGTTTGGAAACAGCCGGAGAAATCGCCAAAAGCTTCTGTTTGGCAGGTATCGACATCACGATGAATCAGTTCAACAAAAAATAATTATTCATTTTTCAATTCATAATCAAATGCCTGAAGCAAGAATAGATAAATGGATGTGGGCAGTCCGCATCTTCAAAACTCGCACAATCGCTGCAGAAGCCTGTAAGAAAGGACGAATCAGCATCAATGGGTCGTTTGTAAAAGCAGCTCGTATGATAAAACCCGGAGACGTAATCCAAGTGAAAAAACCTCCGATAACATATTCCTTTAAAGTCCTGCAAGCCATTGAAAAACGGGTGGGTGCAAAACTTGTATCTGAAATGATGGAAAATGTGACAACCCCTGATCAATACGAACTTCTGGAGATGAGTAAAATCAGCGGTTTTATTGATCGGGCACGAGGTACGGGACGTCCAACTAAAAAAGATCGCCGGAGCATTGAGGAATTTACCACTCCCGAATTTATGGATGACTTCGATTTTGATTTCGACTTCGAAGAAGATAATGAATAAAAATCCCCGACAGCCGTCACGGACACCGGGGAGGTATAAATAAATGGACTTATTTATTTATAAAATTATCCACCCGGCCGATGGCTTATCAGCCGGATGGAGATAGAGGTCAAAACTTAAATCCGATCTTAAATGTCGGAGCGGCCAGCACACTGTAGTTGTGGCTGTCTGCCGACAGATCGCCAAGACCTGCTTGCGGGTTATACGTAGTCTTATTATACGTATATGCAAACGGATCAATCTGCGCACCGATATAGAGTGCAGGAAGAACAAAGTAGTCGACACCGATAGTCAAAGCGCCGCGAAGATTCCAACTCTCGGCAATAGATTTGCCCATAGAGGTCTCTTCATCATACTTCATTTCATTTTCACCGTAAGCAAAACCTACGCGAATACCTGTATACCACATCAGGTTAGGAACACGCTTGATGTTGAAATAACGATCAACACCTGCTGACACATTATAGGCGAACGACTGAGCATCGGCTACGGCACGATAGTTAGGAATCTCTCCCATATTCTCGTCAGCCGAGTTATTCTTATTCGAATCGTCTATTGTGCCGGGAACAGCCGGATAACCGGGGTTATTCGTGAAGCTGACACCGCCACCCAAATTTAGTTTCCACTGATCTTTGAAGAACCAGCCTCCTTCAAAACCAACCATCAGCTTTTTATCTGCCCAGTTGGTAGAGAGTGCTCTGACTTCATAGTCAGTCAGCAGCCCCGAAGGGGCTGTGACATTTGTGTAACTATTGTATCCAACAGTAGCTGCTACAGTAAAGTCTCCTTTTTTAGGAGTATTGTCTTTACTGGAGCTCTGTGCATTCACTGCAAGACACAGCATGGGTAGAACGGCCAACACTAAAAGTCTTTTTATTTTCATACGATACTTTTTTTTAATTTGTTGTCTTTGCCGTTACTTTAGGAATTATTCAGCGTTTAATTCTGCGTCTAACGCAGCTTTTGCATTGTCAACAATAATTTTCTTAGCAGCAATCTCTTTTTCCAAGTTAGCCAACTCTTCTTTTTCTTTAGCTAATTGGGCCTCAGCATTCGTGATATTAACTTCATAGAATTTAATCCGCTCTTTAGCATAAGCAATATTATATTCACATCGAGCAATTAATTCTTCAAGATTCTGACTATTATCATAAAGTGTATTGAGAACACTGTATTCATTCCAAAGTTTCATCGGAGTCTCATTTGCATCATTAAATGCCTTAGCAACAGTTTCATTCGCTTTAACCAATGCTACAATTGCACTAACCGCATCATTATACGCTTTTACATCAACAGCAGCGAGAGCAGCCGTAAATTCATCAGAAGCAGTCTTTTTTCCGTCATAAGAAGCTTGCGCCCTCACAATCCCATCTTCCGCCAAAGCAATTGCCTTCTTTGCATCTTTTATAGCTTGCTCCTTAGCTGCCTTTTCAGCATCTGTCGTTTCACCCATTTTATTTGCATCTTCCAACTGCGCATTGGCAGCAGCAAGACGACCATAAGCAGTATCTTTATCTTTAGTATCAGCTGATGTACCCAATTCTTTTGCTGCATCTTCCAAGTCCGTTGCAAAATAGTTTACAGCATTTAGTTTTTGAACTTCACTTATATAAGCTCCTGATGAAATGTTACGATAAGCAGGTCCAGTAGTCGTTTCCCAGTACAAATTTTCAAGTCCTGTAAATTGAACAACACCAGAATACGGAGAAAGAGCATTCACCACATCAATAGCATCTCTATCCAAAGCATCAATAGCCTCCTGAATACCCTTGGCGTCTGCATTCAAAGCAGCACCTTCATTATTCATCACTGTACTATTGGCTAACTCATATTTTTGATAAACAGCTGCCTTTTTAGCGTTAAGCGCATCCTTATCAATATTTGCATTAGCTGGGTCTTTCAGAACCTCCAATTTAGCAGTTTCCGCTGCGATACTTCTATTCAAAGTAATAGTGTTAATCTTAGCATTTGCTTCTGCTGTAGTTATACCTGCTTCTAATTGAGCAAGACCAGCTGTTTTGGTAAGAAGGTTTTCATTCAAAGTAGCCAATTCACCAGCAGCTATAGTATACTGTCCGTATAACCACTGAACACGTTCATCAGCATTTTTCAATATCAGCAATTCAGCTTCAGAAGCAGCTTTCTTTGCTTCAGCAATTGCTTTTTCTGCCTCGGCTTTAATTTTTTCAATATCAACAGCAAATTTCTGTTTAGCCTCTTCAGTCATTTCTTTTTGGTATTCAGCTTGTGCATTTTTTAATGCTGCCTCAGCCTCAGCTGTAATTTTTGTAGCCTCAGCTTGCGCATTTGCCAATGCTGCCAAGCCTTTCAACTGTTCAGCTTTCGCATTACGTACCGCCTCCACAGAAGCTGATTCGTTGTTATCAACGCAAGCTCCCAGTGACAAAGCACCCAGGAGCACTGCTACCATCATGAGTTTCTTTTTCATAATCTCAAAATTTAAATGAATAATAGTAATAATATAAATGTTATGTTTCACTCTGTTTTTCTCCCGCTACCGGAAAGTTTTGCTTCACCCCTCTTGGTGATTCGCTGCAAATATATCCTAATTTATCTGATAAAACAAATAAATTATGAACAAAATACAAAAATAGACAGATATTCTTTTATACCTATAAACCTAACTCTTCAGATTATGTTGTACTTTCATGCAAATGAAAAAAAGCAATATTTACATAGGTGAAATTATCAAAAATGTGATGTCTGAGAGACAGGTTACAAAGGCCGAACTCGCAAGACGGTTGGATGTTAAGCCTCAAAGTGTAGATTACTTACTGACAAGGAAAAGCATCGACACGGATACATTATACAATATTTCAATAGCGCTAGACTATGATTTTTCCCTTTTATATAGTATCAAACGAGAACAGAGAAATTCTGATAACGAAGGTATCAGATATAAACTAGGAAATGCCAAAATTATGGTAGAGATAGAATTACAGCAAGATGAAATTATAAAGCTTAATTTGAAAAAGAAAATAGCAGAACTGTTGGATGGAGGGGCTAATAAATAGATCTTCTTATACCTTATTATATATAGCGAACAAAAACTTCCAATAAAAAGATATCATCCGGGAAGAATAATTTAACAATGTTAATAAAGGCAGAAGGTTATTGGTTTTCCCTGTACAAAGAACAAAGCTTTTGCAGACAAATAACTTGTTCTTTGTATTTACAAGACTTGTTTTAACATCATGTTAAAGCTAATATTATAAACAATTAGAGTTAGGAAGCAATCAACTGAATAATAGATATATAAGCTAAAGACAAAGCTATAACAAAAAGAAAGTCCAGCTTCCAAACAGTATATATTATTAAGAATACAACAACTATAAATTAAAAAGAGTCCGGATTATATACTCAATATATCCGGACTCTGTCATTTCAAAAAATAACCAAACTAACCTTTTTTACACCAACTATCTTTATTTCCACTTTTTAAGTTCTTTCTTATCGGCAGGGGTAGCCTCTATCAAACTAATAGCAAAACCTCCACTACGGGCCAAGTCAGTGGAAATCTTCGTCTTATAAGTCACCAGACCTTTTTTAATCTGATAAGAAGTCGGATTTTTTTCATAATCCGCATCTTTACCATCGGCATATAAAGTGGCTACATATTGCTTTCCCGGTTCCAGGAAATCAAGTACAAACGTAGATGTGCGTGCATTTTCACCAGTAATTCCTCCAACGAACCAATTATTGGTGTTTTTAGCTTTACGGGCCACAGTGATGTACTCTCCCGGTTCTGCTTCAATATACTTACTTTCATCCCAGTCTACTGCTACATCTTTAATAAACTGAAAGGCATCCATATAGCGTTCATAACTCTCCGGAAGATCGGCAGCCATCTGTAATGGGCTATAAAGAGTGACATACAAAGCCAACTGTTTGGCCAAAGTGGTATGTACAAAACTATGCTCACCACTCAGGAAAGAGAGTTGAGTATCGAAAATACCCGGAGTATAATCCATCGGACCACCTATCAGACGCGTAAATGGAAGCAACGTAGTATGGAAAGGCTTATTGCCTCCGAAGGCTTCATATTCTGTACCACGGGCAGATTCATTACCAATCAGATTCGGATATGTACGGCACAATCCGGTAGGGCGAACAGCCTCGTGTGCATTCACCATAATTTTATGATCCGCAGCTTTCTTCACTGCATACAGATAATGATTATTCAGCCATTGACCGTAGTGGTGTTCACCACGTGGGATGATATTGCCAACATATCCACTCTTCACCGCATTGTAACCGTTATCTTCCATAAATTGATAAGCTTCATCCATATGACGTTCATAGTTACGCACAGATGCAGAAGTCTCATGATGCATCATCAGCTTCACTCCTTTACTTCTAGCATACTCATTCAACATTTTCACATCAAAATCAGGATACGGAGTAACGAAGTCGAACACATAGTCTTTTGACTTGCCGAACCAATCTTCCCAGCCTTCATTCCAGCCCTCGACCAGCACCTGATCAAAACCGTGTTCGGCAGCAAAATCAATATAACGTTTCACGTTCTCATTATTGGCACCATGACGACCATTAGGCTTAGTTTTAGTATAATCGGTTTCGCCCAACTTCACTGAATAAACATCATCCGTATAAGCCCAAGTACTCTTTCCGGTAATCATTTCCCACCATACACCTACGTATTTTACAGGCTTAATCCAGGAAGTATCCTCCAGTTTGCAAGGTTCGTTCAGATTTAATGTTAATTTAGAAGCAAGAATATCACGCGCATCATCACTAACCATAACCGTACGCCATGGAGAGTGGCAAGGAGTTTGCATATATCCTTTGGTCCCTTGGGCATCAGGAGTCAACCACGATTCGAAAACAAAATTCTTATCGTCCAGATTGAGATGCATGCAAGAATAATCCACCAAAGCAGCTTCGTGCAGATTGATATACAACCCGTCGTCTGTTTTCATCTGCAAAGCAGTCTGTACACCGGTAGGAGAAAAAGGAGTTTGAGAAGCATTGGGAGTGACAGCCGTCTTCATTAAGCCGCGTATTTCAGAAAGTTTCGACCGAGTATAATCATATTCCTGCGTATCATAATCTCCCGGTATCCAGAAAGCAGTATGATCACCGGCCATAGCAAATTGAGAATGTTCCTCTTTAATTACAAAATAATTTAGATTCTTTTGTTGTGGAAATTCGTAGCGAAATCCGAGTCCGTCATTATACAGACGAAAACGAATCACCATTTTGCGATCCTGAGCTTTCTGGTCTAAAGTAATCGCAAGTTCATTATAATTATTGCGAATCTGCTTAACCTCGCCCCAAACAGGCTCCCAAGTCTCGTCAAAAGAAGAAGTTTTGGCATCAGACAACGTAAAACCGTCCATCAACCCCGGATCGTCTTTCAGTTCAAGACCCAGTTTAGAAGGTTTAATCACTTCTTTACCTTTATAAGAAAGTTCATACACAGGTTCCCCCTTCTCATTCACAGATACATTCAGTTTCAAGAGTCCGTTGGGAGAAGTAATACTTTCGGCCATTGCCACACTACTCACTAAAAGAGAGAGAAAAAAGCAAGCTAACTTAAAAGTCAGTTTTTTCATGTTCTTCATGATATGGTTCAATAAAAATTAGTAATCATGCAGCAAAGATAAGCAAGAAGCAGATTCATGTTCGATGAATAGAACCGAAACAAAGAAGAATTATCAGAAAACGTTTGCATAAACAGTTGACAGTGGTAACTTTGCCGATAAAATCAAAAAAAAGATGAAAGAGATTATTTATATATTTATCGGAGGAGGCATGGGCAGTGTAACCCGCTATCTGACACAAATCGCCGTCAACGAACGACTTAGCCCGGCTCTCTTCCCATTTCCATGGGGAACATTTGCCGTAAATATCATAGGCAGCTTATTAATCGGTTTTTTTTATTCATTTTCGGAGCGTTTCAATCTATCTTTCGAACTGAGGCTATTTCTGACCGTTGGTTTCTGTGGCGGTTTTACCACATTCTCCACTTTGGCCAACGACAGTCTGAGTTTGCTGAAAGGAGGTTTTTATGGCATATTCACCTTTTATGTATTCATCAGCATATTGCTTGGACTTTTGGCTGTATTGGCCGGAGGATATCTTGGCGAACAATTTAAATAACAAACGAATCATATATGAAGCCAACAATCAAAAAAGTACAACCCGTCAAAGTCGTAGCTCCGTTCCTTAACAGTCAGTCCGAAAGTCCGGTCCCACTGGATGCACTTACCGACCAAGAGAAAGTTTCCGATTTGTACTTCCTTAAGGGAACCGTACATCAAATAGCTAAACCTTACCTAAGTATTAATAATTGCACTTTCAAACAACAAATATTCAGCGAATGTCAGTTTAAATCAGCTCAACTGACAGACGTACGTTTTGAAAATTGCGATTTATCCAACGTTTCGTTTGCCGGAACTACTTTCTACCGGGTAGAATTTATATCTTGCAAATTGCTGGGAACCGGTTTCCCGGAAGCCACCCTCAATCATGTTTTAATGGATCATTGCTACGGACAATACATCAATCTCTCCATGGTAAAAATGCGAACAGCCCGTTTCAGCCATTGCAATTTCCGAAACGGCAGCCTGAATGACAGCAAACTGATGCCGGCAGCTTTTGATACTTGCGAATTGTTAGAAGCCGACTTTTCGCACACTTCACTCAAAGGTATCGACCTGAGAAACTCTAGAATAGCAGGTATTCAACTCAATATAGCCGATCTGAAAGGAGCCATAGTCAGTTCGTTACAAGCAATAGATCTGTTACCTCTACTAGGGGTCAAAATAGAAGACGATTGAACCTTTCTTCTCTTTTCTTTGTTTTATAATAAAAAAGTAATGATACTGATTTATAGGGAAAGAACCCGAACGGAATACCTATTAATAGTGATTCTTCCGCTTCCCATAAGTGAGTAAATTTGCAGAGACTAAAAAACAAGAGAAACAATGAAAATAGAAAAAATTACAGGACGAGAAATTCTCGACTCAAGAGGTAACCCTACAGTAGAAGTAGACGTAGTATTGGAATCAGGCATTATGGGACGTGCATCCGTTCCATCGGGTGCATCGACCGGTGAACACGAAGCGCTTGAACTCCGCGACGGTGATAAACATCGTTATGGCGGCAAGGGTGTACAGAAAGCAGTAGAGAACGTCAATAAAGTCATTGCTCCGCATCTGATCGGTATGTCGGCCCTCGACCAAATAGGCATTGATCATGCCATGTTGGCATTGGATGGAACAAAGACAAAAGCCAAACTGGGTGCCAACGCTATTCTGGGTGTTTCGCTTGCCGTAGCTAAAGCTGCTGCCAACTATCTCGATATTCCTCTTTACAGATACATCGGAGGTACGAATACGTATGTATTGCCTGTACCAATGATGAACATCATTAATGGAGGCTCACACAGTGATGCTCCGATAGCCTTCCAGGAGTTTATGATCCGTCCGGTAGGTGCAAGTTCTTTTAAAGAAGGGTTGCGCATGGGTGCCGAAGTATTCCATGCTTTGAAAAAAGTATTGAAAGACCGTGGTCTGAGTACAGCTGTCGGTGATGAAGGAGGTTTTGCTCCCAACCTGGAAGGAACAGAAGATGCACTTAACTCTATTCTTGCCGCTATCAAAGCTGCAGGCTACGAACCGGGCAAAGATGTAATGATTGGCATGGACTGCGCCTCTTCCGAATTCTATCATGACGGTATTTACGATTACACCAAATTTGAAGGTGAAAAAGGCAAAAAACGTACAGCTGACGAACAAATTGACTATTTGGAAAAACTTATCAACGAATATCCGATTGATTCCATTGAGGATGGTATGAGCGAAAATGACTGGGAAGGCTGGAAGAAATTGACTCAACGCATCGGGGATCGCTGTCAGTTGGTAGGCGACGATTTATTCGTAACTAACGTTGACTTCCTGGCAAAAGGTATCGAAAAGGGTTGCGCTAACTCTATCCTGATCAAGGTTAATCAAATCGGTTCACTGACAGAGACACTGAACGCTATTGAAATGGCACACCGCCATGGATATACGACGGTCACTTCACACCGCTCAGGCGAAACAGAAGATGCAACCATTGCAGATATTGCCGTAGCAACCAACAGCGGACAAATCAAGACCGGTTCTTTAAGCCGTTCGGACCGTATGGCAAAATACAATCAGCTGCTTCGTATTGAAGAAGAGTTGGGAGACCGCGCCGTATACGGATATAAACGAATTGTAGTAAAAGGCTAAACAAAATCATGATAGCATAGCATGATAAAAGGTTAGTTATTTATAATAATTGAATGTAAATGCGAAAAGGGATGTATCAACAGGTTCATCCCTTTCCTTTTTCATGAACCATCAGAAGAATAAACGCAAAAAAGCACCCCGGCAGTGCCGAGATGCTTTTCCTTTTTTGAGCCTCTTGTCGGATTCGAACCAACGACCCCGAGATTACAAATCACGTGCTCTGGCCAACTGAGCTAAAGAGGCAAGTGGGTAAGCTTACTATATCGCGCCGCTACAACCAACTACCTTTGCTGCGATCAAGCCCTGGAGGATTCGAAGGGAGCTGGCCGTATAGGACTTACCCGGGTGCAAAGGTAGGTATTTTTATTAAACCTGCAATAGGGGATCGGTATTTTTTTGCATGCTTTACCGGTAAGCTCCTACTTTTCAGATATTTAAAATCGAAAAAAAAATGTTTTTTTTCTGACCGGATAGCTTTATTAACTTTAACAGGCATAAATTCCATACCAAACAATATTATTTGTACCTTTGTGCGCTATTTATTAATAAAATGACAGAAAGCAGAAGTAACTTACAAAAATATGCCATGCATTTTGGCACCTATATGGGAGTATACTGGATACTTAAGTTCATTCTATTCCCATTGGGATTGTCCATTCCGTTTCTTTTATTCCTGTTTTTCGGGCTTACTTTAGGAGTTCCGTTCATGGGATATTATTATGCACGTACCTATCGTGACAAAGTATGTGGCGGCTCGATCCGCTTCCTGCAAGCATGGGTATTCATCGTTTTTATGTATATGTTTGCGGCACTCCTCACGGCAGTGGCCCACTACATTTATTTCCGGTTCATCGACCATGGTTTCATTGTAAACACTTACATGGGAATGTTTGACGAACTGACCAATAAAGAAGTACCGGGAATAGAAGGGTACATCAGCCAACTGAAAGAAGTGATGGAAATGATCAGTAGATTGACACCGATAGACATTACTATGCAACTGATGTCACAGAATGTGTTCTATGGCAGCATATTGGCTGTCCCCACTGCCTTGTTTGTGATGAGAAAGCCCAAATCACCGGAGGTGCAACCTCTATAGTTTGTAATATCTAATTTATAAGTAAAATGGATATATCTGTTGTCGTACCATTGTTCAATGAAGAAGAATCCATTCCGGAGCTTTTTGCCTGGATTGAAAGAGTGATGAAGGCCAATGGCTTTTCATACGAAGTTATCTTTGTAAATGATGGTAGTACCGACCGTTCTTGGGAAATTATCGAAGAGCTTCAGAAACAGTCGTCCACTGTGAAAGGGATCAAATTCCGACGAAACTACGGAAAATCCCCGGCTCTGTACTGTGGCTTTGAACGTGCCGAAGGAAATGTGGTGATCACGATGGATGCCGACCTACAGGATAGTCCCGATGAAATACCGGAATTATACCGTATGATTACTGAAGACGGATATGACCTTGTTTCAGGCTATAAACAGAAAAGATACGACCCGCTGTCGAAAACTCTACCTACCAAACTATTTAATGCCACGGCACGTAAAGTTTCAGGGATTCATAATCTGCACGACTTTAATTGCGGATTGAAAGCTTATCGCAAAGCTGTTGTAAAAAACATCGAAGTATACGGAGAGATGCATCGCTACATCCCGTATCTGGCTAAGAATGCCGGATTCCAGAAAATAGGCGAAAAGGTGGTGCACCATCAAGCACGTAAATTCGGAAAAACTAAATTTGGAGGATGGAATCGCTTCTTTAACGGATATCTCGATTTAATCTCTCTTTGGTTCCTCTCAAAGTTTGGAATTAAACCAATGCACTTTTTCGGTTTATTAGGCTCATTGATGTTTATACTGGGATTTATTTCAGTGGTTATTGTCGGAGCCAGTAAATTATATAGTATGAATCACGGTATGCCTTATCGGCTGGTAACAGATTCTCCCTATTTCTATCTGTCGTTGACTGCTATGATTATTGGAACACAACTCTTTTTGGCAGGATTTCTTGGCGAACTGATTTCACGCAACGCCCCGGAACGCAATAATTATCAGATAGAAAAAATAATATAACGAACGATTAATGAAACCTGTACGATGAAAAAATTAATAAAACTGGTACTCTTCCTGATGGTAGCCTATCCACTAACGGGGGCTATCCTTTCGGCTTGCTCGGAAGAGAGTGATTGCTCCATGACCGGACGCCCGATGGTCTACGCCAAAATGTATACCATCAATCCGGAAACCAAGGCTGTACTGAATGACACCCTCGATTCATTGAGTGTGACAGCATTCGGAACTGATTCAATAATCATCAATAACCAGAAAAAGGTACATGATATCGCTCTCCCACTACGCTATACAAGTGACTCGACTATTCTTGTGTTTCATTACACCCGGTTGTTAAGAGATACAATGGTGATCCTGCAAACCAATACTCCTTACTTTCAGTCGATGGATTGCGGATACAGTATGAAACAAAATATCATCAGTATTCATCCGATTGATTATACGGAAACCAATAAAAAGAAATATCATAGCATAGACTCTCTATATATCAAATCAAATGCAGCTAACATTAATGGAACAGAAAATCTCAAAATATTCTACCGCTACAATCGTTAGCCTGCTGTGCCTCATATTCAGCCTTCCGCTCCAAGCACAACAGCAAAGACCCGGTGCACGTCCTGCTGTCAAGCAGAAAGCAAAAGAGGAGATAAAAGCGGATACGATTCCCTTTTACAATGGGACGTATGTCGGTGTGGACTTATTCGGGTTGGGCAGTAAACTACTCGGAGGAGATTTTCTAAGTTCTGAGGTAAATGTGAGAGTAAACTTAAAAAAGAAATTTATTCCTACAGTAGAAATCGGTTTCGGACAAACAGATACCTGGAGTGATACCGGTATCCATTATAAAAGCGCCGCTCCTTATTTTCGCGTTGGGGCTGACTATAATGTTGTTAAAGAATATTTGTATGTAGGACTACGTTATGGATTTAGCAGTTTCAAGTACGACATCTCAAGTACACCTTTTTCTGACCCTATTTATGGAGGCAGTATGGCTAATCCCGGATTGATAGACGGCATTTGGGGAGGAAGCGTACCTTATCATTACAACGGACTGAAATCTAACATGCAATGGCTTGAACTGGTGGCCGGAGTCAATGTTCAAATCTATAAAAGCTTCTATATGGGATGGACCTTACGCTTTAAATTTAAAACAGCGGGCTCAATCAGCGAACATGGAAATCCATGGTATGTACCGGGTTTTGGTGAATATGACTCCTCAAACATAGGTATCACATATACACTGATTTATAAATTACCATTTTAACGACATGACAGGATTAGAGATTTGGCTACTTGCAATTGGTTTAGCGATGGATTGCCTCGCTGTCTCTATTGCAAGTGGTATTATTTTAAGGCGTATTCAATGGCGGCCTATGCTCATCATGGCATTTTTTTTCGGACTTTTCCAGGCTATAATGCCTTTATTGGGGTGGTTAGGAGCAAGCACATTCAGCCACCTTATCGAATCGGTCGATCACTGGATTGCCTTTGCTATTCTGGCCTTTCTAGGCGGACGAATGATCAAAGAATCTTTTAAAGAAGAAGATTGCTGCCAAAGATTTAACCCTGCAAGCCTGAAAGTAGTGATAACAATGGCCGTTGCAACCAGCATTGATGCATTGGCCGTAGGAGTATCCTTTGCTTTTCTGGGTATCAAAAGCTGTTCGTCTATCCTTTACCCGGCAGGAATCATCGGATTTGTTTCTTTTTTTATGTCCCTTATAGGATTAATCTTCGGCATTCGCTTCGGATGCGGCATTGCCAGAAAACTTCGTGCTGAATTATGGGGAGGAATCATACTGATCCTTATTGGAACGAAAATATTAATCGAACACTTATTTTTTAATAATTAGCTATCAACCTCAAACAACAAAAGGCTGTGTAATCATAAACAGATTTGTTGCTTACTTACTTTTTACTTATTATGGAAAAGAAAACAAGAAAAAGCTTCATTTGGCTAGCTATCCTGCTGTTGGGAACAATTTGGATACTAGCCCAACGAAATAAACAAATACCTTACAACAGTATCAATGGGCTTGTATTCGGCACAGTATATAATATTACCTATCAATATGACGGCAATCTGAAAGCGGAGATCGATGCCGAATTAAAAAAATTCGACGGTTCACTTTCTCCATTCAATGATACATCTGTCATTACCCGTGTTAATCGTAATGAAGAAATCGTCACAGACACTTTCTTCCAAACCTGTTTTAACCGATCTATGGAGATCTCAGCCGAAACTCGCGGAGCTTTCGATATCACAGTAGCCCCATTAGCCAATGCCTGGGGATTCGGTTTCAAAAAAGGAGCCTTCCCCGACTCGATCATGATAGATAGTCTACTCCAAATCACAGGATACCAAAAAGTTAAACTGGAAAACGGCAAAGTGATCAAAGAAGACCCTCGGGTGATGCTAAGTTGTAGTGCTGTAGCCAAAGGATATTCCGTAGATGTAGTAGCCCGGTATTTGGATAGCAAAGGTATCAAAAACTATATGGTAGATATAGGTGGCGAACTGGTGGTAAAAGGGGTGAATCCCAAAGAGGAAGCATGGAGAATCGGCATAAACAAGCCTGTAGACGATTCCTTGTCGCTTAACCAAGAGATACAAACAACATTAAAACTGACCAATGTAGGTATAGCAACTTCCGGAAACTATCGCAACTTCTACTACAAAGATGGTAAGAAGTATGCCCACACCATCGACCCACGTACCGGATATCCGGTTCAACATAATATTCTTTCAGCAACCGTAGTTGCCGACGATTGTATGACTGCCGACGCATTAGCCACAGCTTTTATGGTAATGGGGCTGGATGAATACTATAGGTGCTTATTTTATCTATAGTGATGAAAAAGGGGAGGTGAAAAGCTATTTTACAAAGAACATGAAGCAATATCTTGACAAATAGCGTGAATTGCTTCCCATAACCGGCCCCATGGAAGCAGATATTCAGAATGACCGGCACAGAAATTACCAAAAAAGCAAGTTGATTCCGAAGCAAGAATAACGCATTATCAATAAGCATATTATCTCTTTTTAAAGCATCTTTATCTCAGCTCGGGTACGCAGGTTCACGAACCCACATACCCGGGCATGTGGTCCAAGATAAGCTCCCTACCATTTTCACTAAAGATACTAAGAAAAACAAACAGCTTTAAATGGTATAAACGGATAGGATAACAAATACATCTATCTGCATATCAAACCAAATGCTTTTGACACCCCATACCGGCACAAACCGCCTACCTCATAAACACGAAATATACCGCTGCTATCAAGCAGACAAAAGCTGCCACATGATTCCAATGCAGTGACTCCCCTTTAAATAATAAGGTAGAAAAAACGGTAAATATAATCAGTGTGATCACCTCTTGGATAATTTTAAGTTGCATCAATGAAAACGGCCCTCCGTTTCCGCTGAACCCCAGCCGGTTGGCAGGAACCTGACAAGAATACTCAGCCAACGCAATCACCCATGAAAACAAAACCACGCCATACAAAGGCCAATTACTGATTATTTTTGTTTCCTGTAGCTTCAAATGCCCGTACCAGGCAAATGTCATAAAAATGTTGGAAACGACCAACAACGAAATAGCATAAATACCTTTCATATTTTATTCAAAATTAACACTCCACTTCTTTGGGTAACAATTCTTCCTGTACATTTGTCATGCTCCCCCACAGACTGTACCGAGCCTCCGGATTCATCTTTTCCAATTGTCGGAGTATCCCCTTCATATCGCTACGGCTCGATTGGGATTCATAAGGACAATTTTTCACTTGCTTGCGATATCCCCTTATTTGCGCCAACTCCAACAAATCCGCTTCATGCACCAGGCACATCGGGCGAATAATGGTCATATCAAATTTGTTCATTACCAAACATGGTGGCATTGTACTGAATGCACCCTGATAGGTAATGTTCATTAATAAAGTTTCCAAAATATCGTCCATATGGTGTCCAAGGGCTATTTTATTGCAACCCTGCTCTTTAGCCACAGTAAACAGAGCTTTCCTCCGGTTCCATGAACAGAGAAAACAAGGTGATTTACGCGTATCGGTAGAAGGGTCGAAAGAAGTCTCGTAAACAACTAAAGGAACACCATTCTTTTCAGCATGTTCACGGAGGTAATCCCAATCACTCTGGTATGGAATATTCTTCATAACCACATGTACAGCTACCACCGAAAAACGAGGTTTGAAAATATGCGAACGTTTGCCCAGCAATTCGACTAATGCCAGGGAATCTTTTCCTCCTGAAAGGCCAACAAGCACTTTGTCACCCTCTTCAATCAACCCATATTGAACCATACCTTTGTTAAAACGCTTTTCGATACGCCGAATGGTTTTCTCTTCTTCCGTAAACTGTGCCATAACTCTTTTGAAAAATCGGCTGCAAAAGTAAGAGAAAAGAATGATTTAAAGAAGAATTAACATAATAGAAGAAGAGAAAAAAGGTTTATTTCCAATTAATTTGTATTTTTGAACTTCTGAATAATAACCCAAGACCATTTATGAAGAAAAAAAATATCCTATTCTTTCTATTATGCTTTCTCCTGACAAGCCTATCGGCACAAACTTTGGAACAAGCAAGAGGCATGTATGGCAGAGGGCAATACGCTGAAGCCAAACCTGTTTTTCAAAAATATGTCAAATCGCAACCGGCAAACGGTAATTACAACCTATGGTACGGTGTGTGTTGCCTCAAAACAGGTAATGCTGCCGAGGCCCTAAAATACCTGGAGACGGCAGTAAAGAAACGCATTCCGAGCGGACAGCTATATCTGGCTCAGACTTATAATGATTTATACCGCTTTCAAGATGCAGTAGATTGCTACGAAGAATACATTGCAGACTTGTCTAAACGCAAAAAACCGACAGAAGAAGCCGAGCAGCTTTTAGAAAAGGCTAAAGGAAATCTTCGCATGCTGAAAGGGGTGGAAGACGTATGTGTTATTGACAGTTTTGTAACAGACAAAGCCAATTTCCTCAAAGCTTATAAAATCAGTGAAGAATCCGGAAAGCTCTTCACTTACAATGACTATTTCAAGGCGAAAGGCTATCATCCGGGAACAGTTTACGAAACAGAAATCGGAAACCGTATTTACTACAGCGAGCAGGGAGAAGAGAGTCTGAATATTCTGTCTAAAACCAAGATGCTGGACGAGTGGAGCCAGGGAAAACCACTTCCGGGAAGTATCAACGCCTCCGGAAATGCCAATTATCCGTATGTCCTGTCGGATGGAGTGACCATTTATTATGCCTCGGATGGTGATGGCTCCATGGGAGGATATGACATTTTTGTAACCCGATATAACACAAACACTGATACCTATCTGGTACCGGAAAACGTGGGTATGCCTTTCAACTCACCTTATAACGACTACATGTATGTCATTGATGAATATAATAATTTAGGATGGTTTGCTTCTGATAGGTATCAACCTGAAGATAAAGTTTGTATCTACGTATTCGTACCCAATGATTCTAAACGAACTTACAACTACGAAGCTATGGAACCGGAAAAAATGATTGAACTAGCCCAGCTCCATTCTCTAGAGAGCACTTGGAAAGACTCTAAAATAGTGGATGATGCCCGTCAACGACTTGAAGCGGTTATCAACCATAAACCGGCTGTAGAACAAAACTTTGATTTTGAATTTATCATTGATGACCACTCTACCTACCATCACTTAACGGATTTCAAGTCTCCAAAAGCCAAACAACTGTACCTGAAATATGAACAGATGGAAAAAGATTACCGCCAGCAAACCGGTAAACTGAAGAGCCAGCGTGAAGGATTCGCACGGTCTAATAAAGACGAACAAAGTAAAATGGCACCGGCTATCCGCGATCTTGAGAAGAGGGTACTTCAGATGTCAGAAGAACTGGATAAACAGGCTATTGAAGTCCGGAATGCAGAAAAACAAAACTTAAAATAACAAACTATGGATGTACTGATCATCATTGCACTGATAGCCGCCGCAGTAATACTCTTTTTAGTTGAACTGTTCGTAATTCCGGGTATCAGCCTCGCCGGTATTTCAGCTTTGGTCTGCATTATCTATGCAAACTATTATGCTTTTGCTAACCTGGGAACAGGTGCAGGGTTTATAACACTTATTATATCGGGAATTGCCTGTATCGGCTCGCTTGTCTGGTTCATGCGGTCGAAAACCTTGGATAAATTGGCATTGAAGAAAGACATAACATCCAAAATAGACCGAAGCGCTGCCGAAAAAGTAAAAGTTGGCGATACAGGTATCACGATTACCCGACTGGCTCAAATTGGCAATGCTGAAATCAATGGCAATATCATAGAGGTCAAGTCAATGGACGGATTACTGAATGAAAAAACTCCGATTGTTGTCAATCGGATCACTGATGGAATAATCTTTGTCGAAAAATTAAAATCCTAATATTCACTTAAAATCAAGCACAATTATGAATGTCGAACCTATGTATCTGACTATCTTCTTGATAGCGGGAGGTATTATCTTCCTGGTTCTTTTCTTTCATTATGTACCTTTTTTCCTATGGCTATCAGCCAAAGTATCAGGAGTTAATATCTCTTTGGTACAACTTTTTCTAATGCGTATCCGTAATGTTCCGCCATACATCATCGTACCGGGTATGATTGAAGCACATAAAGCAGGTCTGAGCAACATCACCCGTGATGAACTTGAAGCACACTATCTGGCAGGCGGACACGTAGAACGGGTAGTCCATGCATTGGTATCTGCATCGAAGGCCAATATCGAACTTCCATTCCAAATGGCTACTGCAATTGATCTTGCAGGTCGCGATGTCTTCGAAGCCGTGCAGATGTCGGTTAATCCTAAAGTTATCGACACACCACCCGTAACAGCTGTTGCGAAAGACGGTATCCAGCTGATAGCCAAAGCACGTGTGACGGTACGTGCCAATATTCGCCAATTGGTGGGTGGTGCCGGCGAAGATACAATCCTGGCACGTGTAGGTGAAGGTATCGTTTCGTCAATCGGTTCCTCTGAAAACCATAAGTCAGTACTTGAGAATCCTGATTCCATATCAAAACTAGTGCTGCGCAAAGGACTCGATGCCGGTACTGCATTTGAAATTCTCTCTATTGATATCGCTGATATTGATATAGGTAAGAATATTGGTGCTGCCCTGCAAATAGACCAGGCAAATGCCGACAAGAATATCGCGCAGGCAAAAGCGGAAGAACGCCGCGCAATGGCTGTGGCTACCGAACAAGAAATGAAAGCCAAAGCGGAAGAGGCCCGTGCTAATGTAATTCAGGCAGAAGCGGAAGTTCCAAAGGCCATGGCTGAAGCTTTCCGTAGTGGAAATCTCGGTATTATGGATTATTATAAAATGAAAAATATTCAAGCTGATACATCAATGCGTGAAAACATAGCCAAACCTATCGGTGGAGCTACCAGTAAACCGTTGAGCGATTAGAGAAAGCATTTCACCACAAACAACTGAGAGCAGTATAACCGCCGGAGAGAACAATCTCGGGAAACAAGCGGTTAATCCATGTAGTTTGTGGTGAACGTATTTATTAAACTAAAACCTTTCAATAACATGAAAAAGTATTTTCCTTCCTCCGAATTAATTATCAACGAAGACGGTTCGGTATTCCATTTGCATGTAAAGCCGGAATGGTTGGCAGACAAAGTAATATTGGTAGGTGATCCCGGACGGGTGGCACTCGTAGCTTCTCACTTCGAAAATAAAGAATGTGAAGTGGAAAGCCGCGAATTTAAAACGGTTACCGGAACTTATAAAGGCAAACGGATAACTGTCGTTTCTACCGGTATCGGTTGTGACAATATCGATATCGTAGTCAATGAATTGGATGCTTTGGCAAATATCGACTTCCAGACTCGGGAAGAAAAAGAGCACCTCCGCTCTTTAGAGTTAGTTCGCATCGGTACATGCGGAGGATTGCAACCCAACACACCGGTCGGCACATTCGTCTGTTCTGAAAAGTCAATCGGCTTTGACGGACTGTTGAACTTCTATGCCGGACGCAATGCTGTTTGTGACCTTCCCTTTGAACGGGCATTTCTGAATCACATGGGTTGGTCCGGTAACATGTGTGCTCCTGCACCTTATGTTATTGATGCCAATGCAGAATTAATAGACCGTATTGCGCAAGAAGATATGGTGCGCGGTGTTACTATTGCAGCCGGTGGTTTCTTCGGACCGCAAGGACGCGAACTCCGTGTTCCCTTGGCGGACCCTAAGCAGAATGATAAAATCGAAAAGTTTGAATATAAAGGTTACAAGATAACCAACTTCGAAATGGAGAGTTCCGCCCTTGCCGGCCTCAGCAAGCTGATGGGACACAAAGCCATGACCGTTTGTATGGTTATAGCTAACCGCTTGATCAAAGAAGCGAACACAGGCTATAAGAATACCATCGATACATTAATTAAAACTGTTCTCGATCGAATCTGATGAATTTATCATTTGCCGCCATTGACTTTGAAACCGCCACAGGATACATGGAAAGTGCTTGTGCGGTAGGTATCGTTACCGTTACAGACGGAGAGATTACAGACGAATATTACAGCCTGATTCAACCACCGGAGAATGAATATTGGCGTGCAAATATGCTTGTACATGGAATAACGCCGGGAATGACAGAGTCACCCGGGATTTCGCCATCTATCCCGAAGTCAAAAGCGCTTACAAGGCAACGTAGTAGTTGCGCACAATGAACAATTCGACCGCAATGTACTGAAGAATACCATGCGGATGTACGGACTGGATTATGATGAGTTATCGCTTCCTGAACGTTGGGAATGTACCGCCGCATCTATCGTTCTTTAGGATACAAGCCGGTCAACCTAAGCGCCTGTTGCGAACGGGAAGGCATCGAACTTAAACACCACGAAGCACTTTCCGATGCCCGGGGTGCAAAGCTATATCTCAATTTCCTTGAAAATACCGTCCGCTCAGTACCCTATGGTGAAACGCTCCTGATGATGCTCCGACTTCTCAAGCTCATCAATCATGGCAGCCGATAATCTTCCACAGATATATGACTGTTACCTACCATATCCACAATCATCTCATCTTTCCCCAGGCGATATCTGCCTGTACGTACTCCAGGAGCCATATCTGCCGCCGGCGAGAAGAAAACCCAGTCAACCTCTTTTTCTTTCTTCAGAAAATCAAGATAAAAATCACTCAAGGCTCTCACACCAGGCAATATCTTTTCGGGAACTTCTCCCGAATCGACCAGTCGGATGCCGGGAGCAATAAACAGTGAACCGGCACCACCCACCATCAAAACGATTAACTCCAGCCTTTTTTACACCATCGATAATCGTCAGATAAACCTCAATGGTTTCCTTGTATATATCGGGATTATTCCACCCCGGGTTGAAAGCACTGATCACGGCCTCAGCACCTTTACAAACCTTACAGACTTCATCCAATGAAGAAACATCAGCTCTCTTCACTTCCAGATTTTCATTCTCTATCTTGATCTTTTCAGGATGACGAACTACCGCCGTCACATGGAATCCACGGTTCAAAGCTTCATTCAGAATAGCCGAACCGACGAAGCCGCTGGCCCCGATTAGTACTACTTTCTTCATAATCCAATTTATCTTTATAGCATTATTTACTACAGAACATACTATATGATAAATTGTTGCATTGAAAGACCGACTATTCCTCCCTCCTATAAATAAGTTTCGATCGTTTCTTTCAGCTTCTCCAGAGGATATGGTTTTGCAATCACTTCATTACACCCTGCTTCAAAAGCTCGCTCTCCTTCCGGACAAAAGGCATATGCTGTAATTGCTATAATCGGTATCTCTTGCGAGATAGCACGAATTTTTGCTGTTGCCTGAATACCATTCATCACCGGCATTCGGATATCCATCAAAATCAAGTCGGGCTTCTCGCGTATGAAACTCTTCACAGCTTCTTCTCCATTAGGCACCCAAAGAATCGTATATTCTTTTTTCAGAAAGGCATTAATCTGCAGATAACTGGACTCCACATCTTCCGCAATCAGTATCTTCTTCTGCCGGTTCTCCACTCCCATATTACCCGCTGCGTTTTCTCTTTCGCCAACCACAACTTCCTGTACTTGCCTATTGGGCAAATAAAGAATGAAAGTACTCCCCTGCCCAAGCTCGGATTCCACTTCAATCCGACCACCCAACCGCTCTACAATACTCTTACAGATAGGTAATCCCAGCCCTGTTCCTTGTACAAAATCATTCAACTTCTCAAAACGGGTAAATATCAAAGGTAATTTCTCTTTGGAAATACCGCAGCCGGTATCTGTTACATAAAGTTTAACCCATTCTTCCTCTTTTACAAGTCCAAAAGTAATGCTACCCTCAATGGTATTTTTAATTGCATTCGACAAGAAATTGAACAATACCTGCGTCACCCGATTCCTATCTGTCGAAATCCAAATTTCCTCTGATGGACGAATCACATTCAGCTTGACTCCTTTCTTCATTTTAAGACGATGTACTTTATCCACTTCATCTACCAATCCGCTCATTTCCGTCAACTGACAATGCATTTCCGACTTACCCGACTCGATTCGTGACAAATCGAGAATATCATTAATCAGTTGTAACAGTAGATTGCTATTCTGCTGAATGATCCCTAAATACTCTTCTTTCTCCTTTTCATCCTCAGTCAAAGCTATAATTTCCGAAAAGCCCACAATAGCATTTAAAGGAGTACGTATCTCATGACTCATATTGGCCAGAAATACTGATTTCATCCGATCAGCCTCTTCTGCCCTTTGCTTGGCTTCAAGTAGCTCTTGCGAACGTCGCATCCGATCACCAATATCATGAATCAAGGCCAGCACCTTATTTCCCTCAAACGGAGCAATGCGTGCCTGAAAAAAATGTCTGCCGGCTTCGACATCCACAGGATACTCTATTTCTTTTAACTTCCCACTTTTTAGGCATTCATGAATACTGCTAATAAACAAGTCACTGACCTCAGAAGAATAAATAGATCGCCCATCTGCTCCTTTCAACACTTCCACCGGATGCAATAACTCTGTATCGGGTGCCATCAATACATCCGTAATAAAAAAATTATCATCAAAAATAAATATGAACTCCGGTAGTGCCTCAATAATTTTCCGGTTTCGTTCCTCAAGCTGCCTGATCTGTGCTTCTTTTTCACAACGTGAAGTGATATTGGCAGTATATGCTATAATTTTATCAGAGCCATTCTCCTTATTCTTCTTATAAGCAATAAAATTATCTTCAAGCCAAATTGTTTCTCCTTGCCTCCCTACACAACGTACCACAATTTGGGAGATTTTGGTTTCCGATTCAAGCATCCGCGCAAAAGTCGTTTGATAAGAGATAACATCCTCCGGATGGGCAAACCGATAAAAGTCATTAATATCTCTGAATATGATTCCGGCCTCCTTCAACCCTAAAATATGGAAATATTCATCTGTGAAATTACACTCTCCTGTAGGAATGTCATATTCCCAAAATGCAATCTGATGTCCTGCCAGGACAGAAGTGATTTTCTGATAATTATCTTTCAAATTCTCAAGGTTTCCGGTATCCGGGAATGAATCCAGTGTGTGTGCCATAGCCATAAAGTTTGTCTTGCTGTATGCGAACAAAGATAAAATAATAAAGTATAACTTCTATCTGTTTGCTCTGTTTTTTACCAAGAAAGCTCTATCTTTGCTTCTCAAAATGAATTAGATAATGAATCAAGACACAATTTGCGCCATAGCAACCGCTCAAGGAGGAGCCATCGGAAGCATTCGTGTTTCCGGTCCTGAAGCTATTACCATCACCAGCCGTATTTTTACCCCGGCCAAATCCGGAAAGCTGCTGAGTGAACAGAAACCTTATACGCTTACTTTCGGCCGAATTTATAACGGAGAAGAAATGATAGATGAAGTTCTTGTCAGTCTCTTCCGGGCTCCACACTCTTATACAGGGGAAGACAGCACTGAAATCACCTGTCACGGATCATCTTATATTTTACAACAAGTGATGCAACTACTGATTAAGAACGGGTGTCGCATGGCGCAACCGGGAGAATATACTCAACGAGCGTTTCTTAATGGTAAAATGGATTTAAGTCAGGCCGAAGCCGTTGCCGACCTGATTGCCTCTTCCTCTGCTGCTACCCACCGTCTTGCCTTGAGTCAAATGCGCGGTGGCTTTAGCAAAGAATTGACAACTCTACGTGAGAAACTGCTGAACTTCACTTCAATGATTGAACTGGAGCTGGACTTCAGTGAAGAAGATGTAGAGTTTGCGGACCGTTCCGCCCTACGCCGACTGGCTGACGAGATAGAAGAAGTCATTGCACGTCTGGCCAATTCGTTCAGTGTAGGGAATGTCATAAAAAATGGTGTACCGGTAGCTATTATCGGAGAAACCAATGCAGGAAAATCAACTCTACTGAATGTCCTGCTGAATGAAGACAAGGCTATTGTAAGCGATATTCACGGCACTACACGGGATGTCATCGAGGATACTGTGAATATAGGTGGTATCACTTTCCGTTTTATCGATACAGCCGGTATCCGGGAGACCAGTGATACGATCGAAAGCCTGGGTATCGAACGGACTTTTCAAAAACTCGATCAGGCAGAGATTGTACTGTGGATGATTGATTCGGCTGACGCAATTTCACAGTTAACACTGCTCTCCGATAAGATTCTTCCTCGTTGTGAACACAAACAATTGATTTTAGTCTTTAATAAGGTAGAACTGATAAATGAAACTCAGAAAAACGAACTTGTCTCACAATTTTCTGAGCATATAGGTTCGGAAATAGAATCTATTTTTATTTCTGCGAAACAACGTTTGCACACGGATGAACTCCAACAGAGACTCGTAGCAGCCGCTCATTTACCAACAGTCACCCAGAATGATGTCATTGTAACAAACGTCCGCCATTACGAAGCACTAACACGTGCGCTGGATGCAATTCACCGGGTACAAGAAGGATTGGACGCAAATATCTCCGGAGATTTTCTTTCACAAGACATACGCGAATGTATTTTCCATTTATCCGATATAGGGAAGTGACAAATGATATGGTGCTGCAAAATATATTTGCGCATTTCTGCATCGGAAAGTAAAGTAAGTAAAACGGAAAGCAAAGGCATACAAAACGGGTGTAATCAATGATAGATAATAGTTAATCAATCAATGTTTTACATACCATATAAACCGATATGAAATTTTTCTCTGATTATACCTGTTTTATTATTTTTGTTGTTATTTTGTTGCTCGTATCGAAAACAGCAACAAAAGCAACAAAAATTATGGGAAAATCGAAAGAACCGATAAGGCTCAGACAAAGAAAGACCGCTTCGGGAATATCACGTTATACCTCGACATCTACCTGAACGGGAAAAGGTCTTATGAATACTTGAAACTCTATCTTATCCCTGAAACGAACAGAAAGGATAAGGAGAAGAATCGTCAGACGCTTCAACTCGCCGAGGCGATAAAAGCCAAGCGGGTTGTTGAACTTCAAAACGGAGAATACGGTTTTAACGCCGCCTACAAACTTGAAACGAACTTTCTTGACTATTACCGGGCTATGTGTGAGAAACGTCATGGCAACCCGAGAGCCGGGGAAACTGGGGTAATTGGTATAGCTGCCTCAAACACCTTGAACGGTATTGCAAGCCTAACACCACATTCAAGGACATAACACCTGAATGGATAATCGGTTTTCGTGAACACCTTGACAAGAACGCCCGTTGCAGAGACAAACGGAAGATTATCACAACGGAAGAAGTGACAAAGCCGCTTTCACAAAACAGCAAGGTCAGTTACTTCAACAAACTTCGTGCCTGCATCAACCAAGCATTTGAAGACAGGATAATACCGCATAACCCACTTCGTGGCATTGAGGGTTTCAAACAAGCTGAAACGGAAAGAAGTTATCTGACATTGGAAGAAGTCAAAGCGATGGCTGCTGCCCATTGCAAATACCCAGCCTTGAAAAATGCGTTCATGTTCTCATGCCTGACAGGTCTTCGCAAATCAGACATTGAGAAACTCCGTTGGCGTGAAGTTCAGCAGCAAGGAGACTTTACCCGGATAATCTTCAAACAGAAGAAGACGGGCGGGCAAGAATACCTTGACATCAATAAACAAGCGGTTCAATACATGGGGGTTCGCCGTGAACCTGATGACCGGGTTTTTGTCGGTTTCAAATACAGTGCCTATATGATAGCTGAGTTAAGGATGTGGGCAAATAGGGCGGGAATAACAAAAGACATCACGTTCCATTCAGGGCGGCACACATTCGCTGTCCTCATGCTTGACCTCGGCGCAGAAATCTACACGGTTCAGAAACTTCTCGGGCACAAGGAACTTTCAACAACACAGATTTACGCGAAAATCCTTGATAAGAAAAAGCAGGAGGCGGTTGCGATGATACCCGATATTTTCGGGGATGATGACAACAAGGAATAAGAGACGGGGGCAGCTTCACGGCTTTGCCCCCGTCCTCGTTTCATAGAAATCCCCCTCGCCTGTCAGAAGCCAGCGTGCGGAAACCTTGTATTCTTTCACTATATAAGTCAACCAAGCGGGTTGAAAAATGTCACTTGCCAAGTTCTTTTCAAGTTTGTTCAAATTCCAACGATTTATATCAAACTCACGTGTAAAAGTCTGTTTTCCTCTTATCTTCCCGTCATCTTTCAGGCGGTAAAGAGCCTCAAAAAAACGGCGTACTACCTTTTGGCTGTCTTCTGTCTGCATAATTCATCTGATTTAGCGGCTGCGGTTGCAAATTTGGTGTTAATTTCTCTCTCCCGGATATTAAGGCGTTCCCTCCATGATTGAAGCGTGTCGGGACTGAAATCGGCTTTCTCCCCCTCTCTTACTTGACGTTCAAACATGCGGAGTTCATCGGGTGTCATAACGGGAATGAAACGTTCAAGTTCCATGACCTGAAAAACGTGTTCAAGGGCTTCACGGCGCAAGTCCGCTTGTTTCTCATCACTCAGCATTTCCCCCTGCCCCGTCAAGAACCAACGGGCGTTTATCTCGGGCAAAGCCTCAATAATTGAGACCACGGGTTGCAAGCCGAAATCAACACCTTTCAGAAGTTTAGACAGATATTGCGGCGACCAATTCAAAAGGGCTGCAAAGGCGGTCTGTCTCCCGCCAGTCTTATACTTTATAATATCTTGAAGTCTTCTATTCATATCCATATTTAGGTATTTTGAAAACACTTTTCCCGACAACCGCTATACGGCAACGGCAGAGCTTGCATTCCCTTCCCGGCGGGCATTGATTTTTTTGTTTTCCTGAATCTGTTCTTTCAGCATTTCCATTAATTCATCTATTTGCTTGTCACGGACTGAAAGGCTTTCCGCTTGCTGCTTGATTATTTCCCAAGCATCTTTAGGAACAGCCACCCCGCCGTCTTCACTGTTCAGATTATTAGAAAGGAACATTTCTCCCTCGCCTGATTGAAGCCAAACAAAGTTTATATTTTCATCAAGGGAACAAATTCGCTTCATAAACTTCTCGGAAAGAGGTACTTTACCCGTAACAATCTGAGAGAAAGAAGACTTTGTATATCCCATAGTTTCAGCCAAAGCCCTTTCATTTTCCGCTATTTCCTTGAAAATAAGCCAATTTATAACTTTTTTCAATCGTCTAAGATGTTCCATTAGTAAATATAATTATTGTTAAATTATAAATTTAATTTCGATTTATTCTTTCAAAATAATTACTTTGTTTATATTTGCACCGTCATACAATTTTGTATGCGGACAAATATACGAAATAATAAATAAAATCGGAATAAACTGATAAGTAAATTTTTGATATGGAAAGAATTACTGACAAACTCAAAAAACTTCTCGCTCTCGCAGAACGGGGATGCGGTGGGGAGGCAGAGAACGCCCGCCGTCTTCTTGAAGAACATCTGAGAAAATACGGTATGACGCTTGAAGACATCTGCGAAAACAATATTTCACGCAGGACATTCAAGTATAGGAACAAAGAAGAACGCACGATTATCATTCAAGTCTTCCTATCGGTTCTTGGTAGCAAGAGCGAAGCATTTAATGGGTCAACTTACAGTGCTTCAAAGAAGACAATCTACATAGACCTGACAGACTTGGAATATGCCGAAATATCCGACATGGTTGCGTTCTTCAAGTCTCAGTTTAACAAAGAGAAAAAACGCCTGATGAAAGACATTCTCCACGCTTTCGTCAACAAACATAACATCTTTGACTGTACCCTAACGATGATGACAAGGCAAGCGACAAGGAAATAGACCTTGAAAACAGCAAAAGAACTTGTTAAAAATCTCAGAATGTCTTCAAGTGAATTTACAGAAACACTAAGAAAAATCAAGGGTGCGTAACCGTCCGATAAAAATCCAGCTTCATATCAAGCGGAAGTTTATCAGCGTACCTTGCCATCCTGTTATTATCCCTCGGGTATGAAAAGGGTGGCAAGGTCTAAATTTGCAGTATCTTCCCCCACAATAGCCAAATAACGCTCCTTGTCAGATATTCCGATGTTTTCACGCTCTTTGTCTGTTATGTTATAATCAAAAACTGTTTCCATACTCTGATTTGTTAAGTTATTTTCTCCGAATTTGACGTACAAACGCTTTACTTTCCAAATTGGTGTAAATCTTCACGTTTTAAATTATCGCCCGGCATTCGGGCGCAATCGCAACGCCACTAAAGAACGGCGGCAATTTTGCGGATATTATCCAAACGCTGCATGAAAGATTTGTCTTTTTGGGCGATACGCACATTGTATCTCATTTGAAGACGCATCAACGGTTCAGCTTCAACCCCCAGCGCAGCCTCGAACATCATCGCTGTTTTTTCAGTGACAGGTCGGCGGGCGTTCAATATCTCATTCAGAACAGAATAGCCTATGCCCATCCGTTCTGCCAACTTGCGTTGAGAAATCCCCCTGTATTCGATTTCTTCTTTCAAGATTTCCCCCGGATGCGTGGGAAACGCAGGTTCAAGATTGTTAGCAATCATTTTTGGGTCAACTCCCGGTATTGTTATCATAATCAATCATTTATAATGGTTTGACAAATCTGTTATATTGCATATCGTGGCAACGGTTTCCCCGTCTTTGGTATGTTCCTCGAATTCAATGCGATATTGGTCATTCACTCTCACAGAAGAAAGCCCCGCTTTATCATCTTTCAATTTCTCGTAATTCAATGCGTTGTATCGCATCAACCCCAAGACATTTGAAGTGTCCCGCATCAAATCTATCACACGAATATATTTCCGTATAATTTGAGGCTGAAAACGGTGTTTCTTATCCGTTCGCCCGGTATTATACATTTCCCGAAGATATTCTTCATTGAAGATTATTTCCATATTCAGTTCTTTTTCTGCGGCAAAGATAAGTTCTTTTTCTGAGAGTTCGCAAAAAAAGCGAATATTTTTTGAAGCCTCAAACGGGCAAGCCGAGCAGCATGATTACACTATAATCACAAATAACCCCGATTTGCCCGTTTTTAGACCCGCTATTGAATTTTCACAGCCAATCTTGTAAGTTATATAAGCCAATCTAAAATCACGTCTTAAATCGGCTTATTTGGGCTTGTTTTCATCATCAGCCTGTGAACGGGCTTTTTTGCGCCTTACTGTGATTTGAAGCCTCAAACGGGCAAGCCGAGCAGCATGATTACACTATAATCACAAATAACCCCGATTTGCCCGTTTTTAGACCCGCTATTGAATTTTCACAGCCAATCTTGTAAGTTATATAAGCCAATCTAAAATCACGTCTTAAATCGGCTTATTTGGGCTTGTTTTCATCATCAGCCTGTGAACGGGCTTTTTTGCGCCTTACTGTGATTTGAAGCCTCAAACGGGCAAGCCGAGCAGCATGATTACACTATAATCACAAATAACCCCGATTTGCCCGTTTTTAGACCCGCTATTGAATTTTCACAGCCAATCTTGTAAGTTATATAAGCCAATCTAAAATCACGTCTTAAATCGGCTTATTTGGGCTTGTTTTCATCATCAGCCTGTGAACGGGCTTTTTTGCGCCTTACTGTGATTTGAAGCCTCAAACGGGCAAGCTGAGCAGCATGATTACACTATAATCACAAATAACCCGATTTGCCCGTTTTTAGACCCGCTATTGAATTTTCACAGCCAATCTTGTAAGTTATATAAGCCAATCTAAAATCACGTCTTAAATCGGCTTATTTGGGCTTGTTTTCATCATCAGCCTGTGAACGGGCTTTTTTGCGCCTTACTGTGATTTGAAGCCTCAAACGGGCAAGCCGAGCAGCATGATTACACTATAATCACAAATAACCCCGATTTGCCCGTTTTTAGACCCGCTATTGAATTTTCACAGCCAATCTTGTAAGTTATATAAGCCAATCTAAAATCACGTCTTAAATCGGCTTATTTGGGCTTGTTTTCATCATCAGCCTGTGAACGGGCTTTTTTGCGCCTTACTGTGATTTGAAGCCTCAAACGGGCAAGCCGAGCAGCATGATTACACTATAATCACAAATAACCCCGATTTGCCCGTTTTTAGACCCGCTATTGAATTTTCACAGCCAATCTTGTAAGTTATATAAGCCAATCTAAAATCACGTCTTAAATCGGCTTATTTGGGCTTGTTTTCATCATCAGCCTGTGAACGGGCTTTTTTGCGCCTTACTGTGATTTGAAGCCTCAAACGGGCAAGCCGAGCAGCATGATTACACTATAATCACAAATAACCCCGATTTGCCCGTTTTTAGACCCGCTATTGAATTTTCACAGCCAATCTTGTAAGTTATATAAGCCAATCTAAAATCACGTCTTAAATCGGCTTATTTGGGCTTGTTTTCATCATCAGCCTGTGAACGGGCTTTTTTGCGCCTTACTGTGAATCGCCTCCTGAGTTATCAGGCAACGTTTCCCGTCATACGGCATACCGTCAGGCAGACCGATGTTGTACAAGCGATTGACCTTACAGCCGATTTGTTCTGCCGTGAAGACATCATAAATCGCCGCAAGTGACGTGAAGAAAAACTCTGTTCTTTCGTCATCGTTCAATGGCGGTTCTTTGAACTGAACCCGGTAAATCGTCTTTTGCTCTTTCGCCATAGTCTTTTTCTGTTTAACGCCCCAAACCTTGTGTCAGGCGAACCCCTCCAAAAAACGGCGTGTGCGCCTGACCCGTCAGGGTCTTTTTTTATACTACGTTAGTAGTATTTTTTTCTATATTCTTTTCTTTCCTCTCCTTTAGGGGTTTCTTGCGCAGAAAACACTAATTAAACAGAGTTTTCTACGAGAAAACATATATTATCTCGTAGAAAACATTGATTTTTCAATTGAAAAGTTCTTCAACCCTATAAAAAGCCGACCTCCGTTTGATTGTTTTCGCTGTCTCTACACCCCATATCCCGGCAACAAGCCTGATAGCTTCTATATCCCCGTCAAAGGCAATGCAACATTCATGGTTATTGTATTCATAGCAATAAACCTCCTGCGGGTCACATTCATTCTTTATTCGGGCTTCCATGTCTTCGTAAAACTTGAACAGGCGTTCTATACCGTCTTTTGTACCATAGCCCCCTGCGCCGAAACTGTAAATCTTCTCCCCGTCATTCAAAGGGCGTATTCCTTTCATACCCCTTGCGAATGATTCATTACCGAAAGCGAATTAGTAGTATTTTTTTCTATATTCTTTTCTTTCCTCTCCTTTAGGGGTCTCTTGCGCAGAAAACACTAATTAAACAGAGTTTTCTACGAGAAAACATATATTATCTCGTAGAAAACATTGATTTTTCAATTGAAAAGTTCTTCAACCCTATAAAAAGCCGACCTCCGTTTGATTGTTTTCGCTGTCTCTACACCCCATATCCCGGCAACAAGCCTGATAGCTTCTATATCCCCGTCAAAGGCAATGCAACATTCATGGTTATTGTATTCATAGCAATAAACCTCCTGCGGGTCACATTCATTCTTTATTCGGGCTTCCATGTCTTCGTAAAACTTGAACAGGCGTTCTATACCGTCTTTTGTACCATAGCCCCCTGCGCCGAAACTGTAAATCTTCTCCCCGTCATTCAAAGGGCGTATTCCTTTCATACCCCTTGCGAATGATTCATTACCGAAAGCGAAGAAGCAATCGTATTTCTTCACGTCAACCGAATCACGTTCATTACAGAGAGCCTTATAACGTCCCAAAGTCCGGGCGTTCTTCCATGTCATTAAACAATCATTTTCAATATCTTCATTGAACTCAAATTTCTTTTCGTCTGTCATCGTTGTTTCTCAGTTATTAAACCCGACACAGGGCTTTTACGGCTCTCTGTCGGGCGTGGTTAAACATCATGTCAACTATTCAAAATCGGGATAAGTCATTTCAATAGGCATATCAGGTTCTCCCTCAAAGTCATTATTGCAAGCTGAATATAATTCAGGCGTATCGCTCCCAAGCGTAATGTCTTTCCATAATTTGCCGTTGGTGTCTCTGTAAACGGGTCTGTCCCAACAGTCAATACCGATAAATGTCAAATCTGTCTTTTTCATTGCATTCTATTTTTAAGCCCGCAAAGCCGCTTTTGACGGGTTCACGGGAGATTGTTAATTTATGCTTGTAATTTCACTCGGTTGAGAAGTGCCCCTGAAATTTCATGTAGTTCACGGCTTCTTTCGGGTGTCAGTTCACGGGCGTGAGCCGTGATTGCCTGAGTGAGTTTCCAAAGGGTTGAACCGCCCTGAACGCCGTCATCTGGGTCATTGCGCATCAATATCTTTTCAACCTCTTTCCCCTCCTGTTTCAGAAGACTTCCGTTCTTCGTCAGGTTCTTCAACTCATGCTCGAAGTCAACATCAATTTCGGAAGCCCCCTGTATCTCGTAGGCTTTCTTCATCAGGTTCTCTTTGCTGAACAGTCCCTTTGTCAAGTCTTTGACCGCTGAAACTGTGGTCTTCGTGTCAAGTTCATACGTTTTGTTGGATAGTTTCAGGTTGTCCGGAAGTTTAGAACCCAAGTGAACCTGTTTCATCACGCTTTCACGAACCATGCCATTGAGACAAGCCCCGTTCAAAAGAAACGCCCGCATGTCAACCGCCCCGTCCCCGTAATCAGAAGTTGAGAAGCGTGCGCCAGCGAATATAATAACATCGCCGTTCTTCGCTGTCGGGATAACAAGTGGCTGTGGCAGGATTGTTTCAGCCCAAACCTTTGTGTCGTTCATATAAGCGTCCGAAATAACCGCTCCTTGCTTTGCCGCTTCCTGAACAAAGGCGGTCAGGATTTCAACACTGTTCAAACGGCGATAACTGTCAGAGAGAACGCCCCGAACCTGTTCCCCTACGGTTCTGACAAGAACACGGCTTCTTTCCGTCCAACCGCTATGCTCGTTCAGGATTTCTGCGGCAAGGCTTTTCGCCCATGTAGCCCCTTGCGCAAGCTGTCTGAGATAACGTTGCGGAACTCCCATTCTGTCGGCAAGCTGACCTATGGCGTTATCATGGAGTGAGAACTGACCGTCAGGCATATTCATCATCAGACGTTCTCCCCCGTTGAATGTTATCACGGGGCTGTGGTCTTTCTGTCTCAGGTTAACGCCTATCGGGGCGATATAATCCTGCGCTATCTTTCCCTCGCTGATAAGACGCTCCATTGTAGCTTGAACCCCAACGGATTTACCGTCTATCATTCTCTGAACCTTGTTGATTACAACATCATTCAAACCCTGTTGCAGGGTCTTTTCGTTTGTCACTGTCATTGTTTCCATACTTGAAAATTTTATTTGGGTTAATACTGAATTGATTTTTCTAAATACGCCTTTGCTTCCTCATACAAGGCGGTTTCTGTCAAGTCTTCCGAACTTGGTTCAAAGCCTGACATATAAGCTGCTTCAATGATTTCTTTCATGGTTCAAAGATTTATAAATTCAACGTTTGGGAAATTCTTCAAAACTTTTGCTTTTAAGTCCTCAATTTGGCGGTCGCCATCGCAAACCCGTTCTTCGTCAGGGGTCTGATGCTTATAAGTTTTATAATATGCAACCGGCTGTTCGCAGTTGCGCATTTCCTCTCTGTTATTGAAAACTGAAACGGCTGTTCCGTATTTCCCGTGATGTCTCGGAATGTTGTAGTGAAATCTTGCTATCATAATTCTGTCCTCCCGATTATTTGATATAGAATGAAAATTTGATACCTCTTCTGAGTTTGCATACGCATTTGTCTTCAACGCTGCTGAAAGACCGCTTCAAAAGTTTATTGAACATTTCAACACCGATAAGAGCGATAGCCCCTGAAACGCCAACCAGCTTGTGAACCTTGTTTCCCTCGCCGTCAACGCCTGAAACCTTAATTCTGAAATTACGGTTGATTTCTCTTGTGCTGTATGCTAAACTCACTGTCTTCATATTTCTGTTTTTTTGAGGTTTAAAAGTGATTACATCTTAATCACGTTGCAAATATAAGTTAAGTATTTTGGGAATAATCAACTTTTCGGATAAAAATTAACTGGACAGATTATTTTAACCCCACTTAACTCCACTTCCGTAGTATTTAACTCCATTATCTCAAAACAGCCTCAAAATAGCTTAAAGCATATTTTATAGCATAAAACTGAGACAAACAAGAAAAAGCATTATTTTATGAGTATATTGTAATCACTTTAAGAAATAAAGCATACCTTTGTTGCGTAAACTTTTCAGTTAAACAAAGCATTCATTATGAAACAAAAGATTTTAGAGGCGTTGAAAGCCAAATTCCCGGGGTCAACGCAAATGTATTGAACAGGATTGCCGATAAACTCGCCAAGACTGTAACCACAGATGAACAAGTAACAACTGCTATTGCAGGGTGACAAAAGAGTTCATCGAAATCATTGAAAGCTACGGCGACAGCCGTGCGACAGAAGCCCAACAGACAGCCGTACAAACCTATGAAACCAAATACGGTCTGAAAGACGGGCAAAGATTGATAACGGTGGCGGCTCTCAGGGCGGTCAGCAAGGAGGAACGCAAACCGTTCAGACACAATCCGCAGGGTCGAGCAAGTTCCGGCTTGGGCACAGGCTCTTATCGAAAGCAACAAGACGATAACCGAGCGTTTGAACAAAATGGATGGTGACCGTACAACTGCAACCCGCAAGCAACAACTTTCCACAATCATTGAAAACTGCCTGAAAATCTACGCAAGGCTTACGAGCGCACACCTGTTGACGGTCTGACCGATGAACAGTTCAACACGCTTGTCGGCGAAATCACTACCGAAGTGGACGGCATTGTCAATGACACACGGGCAAAGGGCTGTTTTCGGAAGACCTGCGCACAGAACGGCGGTTCATCAAGTCAAGGGAACGAACTGACAAAAGAGCAAATAGAGGCTATATCACACCGTGACAACAAGCCCGCTGACGGTCAGCCGTTCTAATGTTTAACACTCAAAATCATTCAAAAATGGGAATGACAGTAACACGCAGGAAAGACACACGCACACCTCGTGTCTTCATGCACAAAACAGCGGATATTCGCGGCGGTGTTTCGGTCAAGGTTTCTGAACTTGGCGGCGATTTTCTGAATGAGGGCGCAGTTCTGAGCGCACCCGACAACGGCATTTGCCACGTTGTGAAGATTGCCGTTCTGTCGGCAGAAGCGACAGATACCGCAACTGACATCAAAGTAAATAAAGGTCACAATTTCAAAGTAGGCGATTTCGTCATGGCTGATGAGGGCGGCAAGGCTTACGCTATCACGGCAATCACAACCACAGAGAAAACCACGACACAATCAAGGTCGGAACCACTCTCGGCGTGAAGATTGAGAAAGGCGGCTTTATCATTGAAGCTGCATCGGAATCGGCAGAGAAAACCTCAAAACTGAAATACACCCCGCTTTCACTTGTCGGAACAGGCAAGCCCATCGTGCAAAACTCAAATCTTGACACGGACGCTTGGCTTATTGGCGTGACAAAGGGCAACCCGCTTCCTGAATGCGTGATGAAACACCTCAAAGGTATCATAAACTATTAATCGTAAGTAATTTATGGGAACTATTGTAAATACAATGATTCAGGGTTTGACCGAACAAATGGTTCAAGCCCGTCTGAACTCGGCTGACGCTTCGGGCTTCCTTTTCGGAAAGCACTTCCCCGTTAAGAAAGTCAACGGATTCAACTGGAAAACCTTAACGAACCAGCTTGAAAAGAAGAATGTCGCCGCCGACCTGCATACCGATAACGGAACTATCATGCGTAAACGCCGCCCGATATTCGAGAGCGCACGTGGAGATATTCCGTTTATCTCTATCAGCCGTGAACTTTCACGTTCTGAAATCAAAGATTATCAAACGGCTTTGGCTTTCGCTCAGGATGAAGATGCGACCAAACTTGTTGAATATTGGGGCAATGATGTTGACTTCTGTTTCAACGGCGTTCAGTCTGAGGAAGAATACATTGCATGGAAACTCGCTTCAAACGCTGGCGTGCTTAAATTCACAACCACCACGAACGCAACCTATGCCAATGAATTTGACCTTGACTATGACGTGGATGATGAGATGAAAACCAAATCATCCGTTGATTGGAACAGCAAGTCAACTGCTGACATTATCGGCGACCTTGCTAAATTCGTGAAGTTTGGTAAGGAGCATAACCTGAACTTAAAGTTCGCTTTCATCAACTTGGATGAACTGTACAAAATCTGTTCTGCGGAGCAAATCATTAAACAGTGCGCTTCTTTCGCCGCCAACGCTCTCGGTATCTCTCAAACACCTGATTTGGCTGCTGTAAATACCATGCTCGCAAAACAAGCATGGTTGAACGGTATTCAACTGCGTGTTATCGACCAAACCATCACCCGTGAATTTTCAGACGGTTCACAGACTTCTGGCAACCCGTTTGAGAACAGCCGTATGATTTTGTCAGAAAGTGAAATACTCGGTTCCACGCAGTATGACATTCTTCAAGAAAATGAAGAAACAATTCTGAGAGCCGTACGTGCCCATACAGTCGTGAAGAAGTACGGTACGATTGAGCCTAAGAGCGAGGTTACAATCGGTCAGGCTGACGCTATTCCCGTATTTGATACGGCTTACCGTAACATCTACGTGAGAACGGACGCACAAGATTGGGATTAAAGACGGTTGACCTATGGCAAAAGTTATCGAAGCATTGAAAGGGCTGAACTCGTACCCCATTCCTCTCCGCACGCTCGTTGAAACAGCGGAGAAACGGGGGCTGAACCTTGACACGGAAACGACAGCGGAAATCCTGAAAGGAAAGGCATACAACCTTGCCGCCGCTGACATCTTTCTGTGGCTGTCTTTCGCCCCTGACGTGTCTCAGGGCGGTCAGTCCTATTCATTCACGGACGAACAAAGAACGCAACTCCGCAATCACGCCAAAGCCTTGTACAAAGACTTTGACGATGACAGCGGCAGCGCAAACAAACCTATTTACGGATATAAAGGTTCTCGGCTATGATTATTCAAAACGGAACAATCGAATTCAAGACAAAGACAGCGGGCGGGATTGACCCTGAAACGGGTTATCCCGTCAAACCGTCTTCCGTGGCATGGGGCGAACCTGTTCCATGTCAATTCAAGGCGAAGAAGTTCAACCAACTCGGAATTATCAAGGGGGAACACTTCACGGTGGCTTCCTATGAAATCCTGATTGAAGAACAGCCCGTTCCATCGGAACAGCTACGCTTGAAAGACTTGTCAGGGAAAGAGATTGGCACGTTTTCAATCATTCAGGCAGAACCGCTTGAAGCCGTGTGCGAAGTAAGAATTTTGGTCTAAAGCGATGTGCGGCTGTATGTCGGCTTTTCTTTTTCAACCCGGTCAAACATACCAATAAGAAAAGTAAACGCCACATGCGCCGATTTCGCAAAAAATAACTGAGAAGAATATGCCTATCACACAACTAACACCGATGTCGGAGATTGACAGATACACGGAACAGCAGCTTGAAAGGCTGAAACAAGTTCTTATCCGAAACCTGATGTATATCGGGGAGACAGTCTTGAACAGGGCACGTTCAACCAATTCTTACAAAGACCGCACGGGCAACCTAAGAAGTTCAATCGGCTACGTTATCACGGTTGACGGGCGAATAATCCATTCATCCAGCTTCCAAACCGTGAAACAAGGCAAGGACGGTTCTTCAAATGGGGCAGCGTATGTGAAAAGCCTCGCAAGAAAATTCCCGCAGGGGATTTGCCTTATTGTCGTGGCTGGTATGAACTACGCTTCTTATGTGTCCGCAAAAGGGCTTGACGTTCTTGACAGTTCAGAACTTCTTGCCGAGCGTCTTGTACCGCAAATGTTGAAGCAACTCGGATTTCATTAAACAGAATTTATATGGCTAAGACTTCAAAACAGATTCAAGGGGATGTGTACCGACTACTGCAAGACAGCGTTCTTTCGGGAATGATTTCAGGCGAGGTTTACAGAAGCGGTTACCGCCCACGTGACAGTAACAGAGAAGATGCGGTGGTAATCTTCACAACGGGCTTGCCTGACGAAGTTCAGACAGGTGTCGTTACCGTGAATATCTATGTACCCGATACTGACTTGTACGGAAACGGGGTTCTCGTTGAAGATGGTCAACGGACAGAAGAAATTGAGCGTCTCGCCAATGATTGGGTCAACAGCCTGACCGCCGATAAGTCCTGTTATAAATTCAGGCTTCAACAAACCATTTACACGGAGGCTGAACCTGACATCAATCAGCATTTCATCGTTGTGAAACTTCATTACGAGTTCTTCGGCAGCGATGATGCGTCTCTAAATATCAAATAAATTGTAGAACATTAAAAACGAATAAGTTATGGCAGTTTTATCATGGGGTAAGTGTGGATTAGAAACCACACCGTCCGTAAACGGGGCTCCCGATGCGGCAGCACAATGGAAAGCCATTGACACTCCTAAAGAAAACACAACAAAGATTACCCCCACAGCGGGAACAGAGAAGACCGCCACGGAAGAGGGCGGCGAACTTGTTGATGTCCGTTATGGCAAGAACACCTATACGCTTGAATTTGACTTGTTTGTCAAAAAAGGCATGCAACGCCCGTTTGAAGACAATGACGGATTGATTGCGGGAGAACACGCTTTCCGCATCACTCCTGAAGATGAAGAATGCGAGGGCGCACAGATTGACCGTGCCGTGGTTCGCTGTGATGAAAGTTATTCAACGGAAGATGGTAAAATGCTTCATTACGTTGCACGTTGCCTGAAACCCAAGACGGGCAAAACCGTGAAGCCTTACACAAAAGGGAGTGAGTAAGAATTTTCAGCGGGGTTGATACACTGGTTTATCCACCGTGAAGCCTGAACGCCTTTCCCGGTTGCATGTCGGTTCGATTCCGACCCCCGTCTCTAATCATAACTTAGAAATTCGTCAGATATGAATAAGACAATAGAACAAACGGTTGCTGAAACCATCCTTGAACAACCTTTTGAAGTCAAGGTAGGAGAAAAGTCATATCAGGTTGCCTCCGCAAGCACGGCAACCCTCATACTTGTTTCAGAAGCGATTTCACAACTTCCACATATTGCGCTTGACACGGAGAAGGTCGTTGAAGAAACATTATCCGTAGCGAAAGACTGCCGTATTCTCGGCGATATAGCGGCTATTCTCATTCTTGGTGCAAAGAACATCACAGAAAAGAAAAAAGTTCCGCAAATCAAAGAAAAACGGTATCTGTGCGGGCTTATTCGCCGACCATACACGGTTGAAGTTGAAATTACCATTGACAAGAAAGCGGAACTCGCAAAAGAGCTTCTTGAAGATGTCTCCCCGAGGGAACTGAACTTGATTGTAAGCCAAATCTTATCAAGAATGCAGATAGCCGATTTTTTCGGGCTTACCACTTTCCTTGTAGAACTCAATCTTCTTCATCCGAGGAAAGTGGAGAACTAAATGACAGCATTTGGGCTGTCGTAGGCGGTTTTGCAAAAGGCTACAATCTGACCTTTGACTATGTTTTGTACAATATCAGCTATACGAACATGATAATGTACGGGGCTATTCTCCCGACATACGATAAAAAGAAAAATGACGGGAAAAAGGATGAAGGACAAAAAGTTATCAAGGCAGATGACCCAAGAAACAAAGAAGAAGTAAGGAAATTTTTTGAAACCTGTGATTAAAGGCAGAAACAATGAACAACGATAAAGGAAGACTGAATTACGGTGTCGGGCTTGACAACTCCCAGTTAAGGGTAGGCGTAGCCGAATCACGGCGTTTGCTCCAAGGCATAGGGCAGACAGCGGTTGACGAAGGCGCAAGGATTGACGATTCATTCAAAAGAATCGGCAGGACTGTCGCCGGAGTGTTTGCCGTGTCTCAGATAAAAGATTTCATCACGCACGTTGCGACTGTCCGTGGAGAATTCCAACAGCTTGAAATCGCTTTCAAAACCATGCTCGGCTCTGCGGGTCAGGCAGATGTTTTGATGACTCAGCTTGTCAAGACAGCCGCCACAACTCCGTTCGGTCTGAAAGACATCGGTCAAGCCGCAAAACAGCTTCTTGCCTACGGTGTCGCTGCAAATGACGTGAACAGCACTTTGATACGCCTCGGGGACATCGCCGCCGGGCTTTCAATCCCTATCAACGACCTTGCCTATCTGTACGGAACGACAATGGTTCAGGGACGTTTGTACACACAAGACCTGAACCAATTCTTGGGGCGTGGTATTCCTCTTATGGAAGAACTCGCAAAACAGTTCGGCGTAGCTGAAAATCAGGTCAAACAACTTGTAGAAGACGGAAAAGTCGGATTCCCCGAAGTTCAGAAAGCCATTGAGAACCTGACCAACGAGGGCAGTAAGTTCGGCGGTCTTGTGGAAGCTAAGTCAAAAACAATCACAGGGCAGATTTTAAACATTGAGGACGCAATCGACACAATGTTCAATGCCATAGGTCAGTCACAGGAGGGGGTAATAAACACCTCTCTTGGTCTTGTCTCAACCCTGATTGAGAACTGGGAAACAGTCGGTAACATCCTTTTGACAATCATCGCTACATACGGGGCATATAAAGCCGCCGTTATCGCTGTCGCAGCCGCACATAAATTGATGAACATTTGGGGAACTGTTAGTGCTTTTCTGTCTCTAACAACCTCTATACGTTCAGCCAAAGACGCTATGTTGCTTTTCAACATGGCTGTAAAAGCAAATCCGCTTGGTTTGGTTCTGTCTGTTCTTGCAGCCGCCGTGACAGCTTTCCTTGCTTTCAGAAAATCAACGGACGAAGCCGCTGACGCTCTGAAAAAGGAACGTGAGGAAGCCGAAGCGTTCAACAAACAGGTTAGCGAATCAGCGGGCAAAGCCATTTCAACGTATAAACGTCTTCAAGACGAATACAAGAAATGCAAGTCAGCCCATGAAAAGCGTGAGTGGATAAAAGAAAGTCAGACGAAGTTCAAAGAATTGGGAATTGCCGTCAACAGCGTCAATGATGCTGAAAACATCTTTGTCAAGAACACTTCCTTGATGATGAAAGCATTTCAGAAACGTGCGGAAGCCGCCGCATGGCAATCCCGTCTTGACGAAGCCTACGCAAAGAGGGTTGAACGCCAAATGGCTCTTGAAGACCAAATGGATAAGATTCAGGCGGGAAGCAAAGTGCCGGGATATTCACACACGACACAAGGAGGCTATGAATACGTTGACCGCAACGGAGCATGGGTTTACACCGAGGCAGGTGCGAGAAAAGCCCGTGAAGCGTTCAAACAGACAATCGCCAATGACCCTGTTCTGAACGAAATAGATGCTCGTATAAACAAGTATTCCGAGAAAATGACCTCTGTTTCATCTGACTTTCAAAAACTGTTTGAACAAGCGGGTACAAGCCAGAAGACAACGCAGGAAAAGAACGAGGAAAAGAGACTCGCTAAAGAACAGCAAAAAATCGCCGATGAAACAGCCCAACGCACGGCTAAAATCAAGGAGTATTCAGCAAAGGTTTCAGAAGCAGTTTCACAAGCCGAGATAGACATCCGTCAGGCTCAAATCAACGAACTTGAAGATGGTTATGAAAAGACCGTTGCGCAGGTGCAGTTGAACTATGACCGCCTTATCGCCGAGAACGATAAACGGGCGCAGAAAATGATTGAAGACCTGAAAGACAAAAAAGTGCTTGAATGGCTCAATCAAAACCCGAAAGCGACAAAGGAACAACAGCTTGAATACCGGGCTTCCTTGAACCTGACAACCGCTGACCTTTCTTCCGAGCAGCAAGCGATGTTAAAGTCTTATGCCGAAGTTGCAAGGCAGATTCAAGTCAAAGGTAACAAACAAGCCCTTGACGATATGATGAAAGACATTCTGACTTATGAACAGCAACGTCTAAAAATAACAGAGGAATACGAGAAAAAACGTGAAAGCCTCTATGAAACAGATAAAGACGGCAACAAGAAGCTCCGTAAGGGTGTCACACAAGGAAACGTGGACGAACTGAACCGTGCTGAACAGGAAGCCTATAAAGGCATAGACGAACAGTTCGCACAACGTGAAGAAACGTATCAGGCATGGTGCGATGAAATAGCGGAACTAACCCTTAAACAGTTGAAGAATGTATTAGCGGAGGCAGAAAAGGAACTTGCCGAACTTGAAAAGAACGGCGGGTCTTCTGATAAAATCGCTGTTGCCCGTGCCAAAGTCGCAACAGCCAAAAAGAATGTTGAGAAAGCACAGGCTAAAAATGATATAAATCCCGGCAAACGCTTAATCAAAGAATGGGAGGACTTGTACAAGACGCTTCAAGAATGTGAACGGGAGTTTGAGAGCATTGGCGACACGGTCGGCGGCGTGGCAGGCGAAATCATTTCAACGGCTGGCAGCATCATGACCGCTTCTCTGTCAATGATAAACGGTATTGTTCAGCTTGTGAATATGTCTGCCACCGGTATTCAGGGAACAGCGACAGCGGCAGCAACAGCCATTCAAACGGTTGAAAAGGCTTCTGTCATCCTGACTATCATATCGGCTGCCATGTCAATAGCCATGCAGATTGTGAACCTGTTCAACAATGATGACAAGAAGCAAGAAGAAATTGAAGCCCTGCAGGATAGAATAGACCAACTCCAATGGGAACTTGACAACGCAGATATTGTGCGGTTACAAGAAAATAGCGGAAAAGCGGTTGAACGTGTGAAACGGGCTTTATCTGAGACTTACAAAGAACTCCTGAGAAATAAAATCGCTGTCAATGACGTAGCAGGGCTTGGCGACTTCTGTTCAGCAACGTTTCAAACAACGCAGCACTGCTTCAAAAGACCGCAGAAAAACTCGCCACGGCGTATGCAAATATCGCTTACACGGCTGACAAGGCTCTCGGGGGGAAATACAGCAACGCCAAGAACAGCTTAAAACCTCGCCCAGCAGCAACTTCTTATTCAAGAACAAATCAGGAATGAAGAAGACAAGAAAAACAGACCACGGTAAGATTGATGAATGGAACAGAAAATTGAAGAACTCGGCGCACAGGCTGTCGCCATCATCAATGACATGGTTGAGGACATCATCGGCGGTTCAAGTTCCGATATTGCCAAAGAACTCGGAGATGCTTTTTGAAGCGTTTCAGGCTGGCGAAGATTACGCCGAGGCATGGGGCGATAAGGTCAAAGACATCGTGGCTGACGTGATGAAAAGAATGTTGGTTTCAAGTTTCTTGAAGAACCTCTTGGAGAGATATTCGACAAGTATAAGGCTAAATGGTTCAAGGACGGTCAGTTTGTCGGTCTTGACGCTGTTATCCAATCCATGAGTGGTTTCGCTTCTGACTTGAACGCTGTCGGAACAGATTTCGCCAAGATATGGGAAAACCTGCCTGAGAACGTCAAATCAATGTTTGAGGTAACAGCAGACGCAACCCGTGAAGCCTCTCAGAAAGGAATCGCCACAGCTTCGCAAGAAAGTGTTGATGAATTGAACGGACGTGCGACAGCCATTCAGGGGCACACGTATTCAATCGCTGAGAACACGAAAATCATTCTTTCTGTCGTGAACATGATTTTACAGTCAGTATTGAACATTGAGAAACACACCGAAAACATGGCAGGACGCATTGAACGCATTGAAAGCTCAGTCAAAGAGACAAAAGATACAGTTAACGATTTCGCCTTGAAAGGCATAAAAATGATATAAGTATGGAAGACATTATTAGACAAGTTTACGCCCAATGGAGGGTTGCCAAAGAGCAAGCCCGGCAGGAGTGCGATAGCCGTTCCCTGCCAAATATGGCAGAGAAATACCGTATGTGTGATATGTTCAAAGGCACGGAAGATTTACAGAGCCTTATACGGCTGTTCACAAGCCCACAAGGTATGGAGTTCTGTATCAAACACCGTTTCCCGAATATAGCGACTTTCAGGCTGTTCAAGCCGTTCAACCCCGAAAAGTACGGCGTTTACATTGATGCGGGTATAATCACGCTGAGAAACCCGGAAAAAGCGGTTCTTATTGGGCATACAAGCGCAACGATAAACTGTGACACGCTTGAACGCCATGAAATTTTCTTCTTCACGGGGCTAAAGCGTTCATCAACGCCTCGGGCTGGGCGGTTGTTTCCGTCAAGGGGCAACGGGTTGCCAACAAATTCGTAACGTGTCAGGAAATGCGGTAATATTATGATGTCAGGACGATTTTACATAGACGGTAAGGATGCGTTCACAGAGTACGGCATCTATGTTCAGGAGGGGCTACAACGAACTTGTGGCGTTCCCGCCTCTGAAAGCGGTCACAAGCAACGACTGGCAGGAAGAAGACGGCATAGAACCTGACTTGTCAGAACCTACCTTGAACACGAAGGAATTTTCCTTAAAAATTGTTCTCTCAGGCATGGATTACCGTTGGGAGGCTTCATAGAACGATTGTCAGACAAAGCCTATCATACGTTTGATTTCAGGGAGATAGGACGTACTTACCGTCTTCGTCTTGTGTCAAACCCTAACACGGATTTGGCAACGCATCTCGGTTTCATCACGATAAAGCTTGCCGATGATTTCCCTTTGGACGGGTACACCTACAAAGAACCTGAAAGCACTGTTCCCGGTTCTGATTATAATGAACTTGACGGGAAGCCGTTCTCAGTTTATGGGGTTCATGTGTTGGAGGGAACGCTTAATGAAATAGAGAAATCGCCGAATGTCAAGACCAGCCTCCTGCGCAATATCAACAAATTGAACGGGGCTTTGTATGACGGGGAAAAAGTGACCTATAAGGCAAAGGACGTAAAGATAAACTGCCTTATGAAAGCCGCCTCACTGACTGAACTGTGGCGCAACTATAACGCTCTGTTGTATGACCTTGTGCGTCCTGAACAACGGCTGTTATACTCTGATGAAACGGGATATGAATACCCCTGCCATTATAAAAGCTGTTCCGTGTCCGAGTTTTACGCCTCTGATAAAATATGGCTCAAATTTACCGTTACCGTATGCTTCATTTCATTCAGGCTTGAAGACGATGAATTTGTGCTTGCCACGGAAACACGGGATTTGGTTGTGACAGAAGACGGGGAGTTTGCGATTGACTTACGAAAAAGAATATGACATTATGGGATTGAAAAGAATTAAAATCAGCGAATTAACCCTTTCCGACAATCTGAAAGGATTATACACAATCGGCGTTAAGCTGATAAACGGGGTTCAAACGAGCGTCAAGGTCAGTCTGGAACACATTCAGACCGCCTATGAAAATGCTGTAGCCGCAACGAAAAAAGCTGAGACAGCCGCCAATAGTGCGAACACCGCAGCGGGTTCAGCCAACAGTGCCGCTTCCTCTGCAAACAATGCGGCTACGAAAGCAAACACGGCGGCGGGAAACGCTGACAAGGCAACCGCAGCAGCAAATACCGCCACAACCAACGCAAACAATGCGGCAACAAAGGCAAATACCGCCGCTTCCAATGCGGACAAAGCCCGTGAAGATTTAGAAGAGATAAAGGAAGCCGCCGTGACCGCCACCAACTCAGCCAACAGTGCCGCTTCCTCTGCAAACAGTGCGGCTACGAAAGCAAACACGGCGGCGGGAAACGCTGACACGCAAGCTGACCGGGCAAAGGAACAGGCTGACAACCCGCCCAAAATGGGAGACAATGGAAATTGGTGGAAATGGGATGAAGCTCAGAAAAAGTATGTCGATACAGGTGTGCTCGCAGAAGGCGGCGTGCTGTACCCGACATTCAGCATAGACGATGATGACATGATTCTATACATGGAATTTGAAGATGAAGTAAGCGACAAACTTATCAAGTTTGATGAACAGACGGGAGAACTTTATTTGAATGTTGGATAACTTAAAGTTACACGAATATGACAAAGATACCTTTAGGAAAAGTGGCGTTTACGGACGCAGGTTCTTATAACGCCGGAAAAACTTACAAGCGGTTTGACTTTGTTGACACGGAAGACAGTTCCTATTTGTCGTTACAAGACAATAACAAAGGGACACGCCGTCACTGAAACCGCTTGGTGGAAATGCCTCGCACGGGGCACAAAAGCCACAGAAAAAAGCCAACGATGCGGCTGCATTGGCAAACGAAAAGCTGTGGCGGCAGATACGGCTGGGCGTGTGAATGCAATAACGCAAGCCAATACCGCTGCCACAAACGCTCAACAACAAGCGTCAGCGCAGGAGAAGCGGCAGAAGCAACGGAAAGTGTGGCTGAAATGAACGCCGCCCTCGCCCGTTTGGAAGAATTGGAGCAGACAATCACGGCTAAAGACCGTAAACAGCCAACGGAATGGAATTAGAGTTTCCTAAAAATAACAAAGGAAACAAAGACATTCTGAGAGTAATAGCTACCCTATCCCCGGCGGGAACGGGTAACAATGTCCTTTTCTTGGGCGATGACAAAGCGGTTTCCGTTGCCCTGACGGTTTTCTGACCGTGAACAGTGTCGGCATAAGCAAAATACACGTCATTCCGACAGAAAACACAAGCATTTATCGAACCATTGATATTGAAGTCGTTCCGCAGTCTGTCAGGCTTTGCACGAAATCAACTTTGCGCCTAACCGCAAATGGCAAATTCAGGTTCAATTAAAATAATTTTTCAACAAATAAAACTTTTAAATTATGGCACTATCAACAGATGAAGAAAACAAAGTAAGGGAAATCATTGAAGCGTTCACAAACGGAAAACGATTGAGTGACTTACCCAATGTTTCTGGGAATAACCCATTCAATCTTTTGTGTGAGGTCTTAGAAGACGGAGAAAGCAAAAGCAGCTCTCGCAACTATGTTGCCTTATATGGAAGAGCAGTGTATGTACGGCATTGAGCGAGACAAGACCGTTTCATCACGTTTAGTAACCGAATTGGCAATACTGCTCTTCACAAGTCCCTTCCCGTACATAACCGTATGAGAGGCTGTCTTCTTGACGATGACGGCAACGTGGTTGAATATCTCAATCCACGTGATTGGACGGGGCATGTCAGAGACGGTTCACGGGGACAAGTCATGGTCGAGTTTGGGACTTCTATTGCCGTTTTGAAACAAGCGCAAATATTGAGCGGGTCAAATTCTCTCTCTTTCCTCTTCCCGGCTATCGTTATGTTCCTTTGATGTACGTATCGGCATACGAAGCTACTGTTCAGAGAAGTACGAACAAGCTATCTTCTGTGGTCAATACAACGGCTGACTACCGAGGCGGTGCAAATCAGGCTGACTGGGACACACTCTCAAAATGGTTCTCGGAAGACCAGCTACACAAATCAGCCGCACGAATTTCAGAACGTATGCCCGAAACAGAAAAGCGGGCAGCACTAAGTGGAACTGTATGACGTATGACGTTCAAAGATGCTCTATTGGCTCTTTGTTGTTGAATACGCAACGCTCAACTCTCAGGAGGCTTTCAACACCCAATTGACGGCTGAGGGCTATCGTCAAGGCGGTCTCGGAGACGGGGTTACAACACTTGACAGCGGCAAATGGAACACGTTTAACGGTTATTATCCTTTTATCCCTTGTGGCTATACGGATGAACTCGGAAACGGAACAGGCGAAAAGAATATACCATGCCCACTGAATATGACGCTTCTTCAAAGAAAGTCAAAGTGTGCCGTTATCGTGGTATCGAAAACCCGTTTGGGCATATTTGGCAGTGGACTGATGGCATCAACGTACGCATTAATCCGGCTCGAACGGCTTGTCAGAAGTCTTTGTTTGCTCTGACCCCTCAAAATTCAATGACAGTAACTATAACGGATATAGTCATGTTGGGAATGAAGCCCGTGCCGAGGGATATGTTAAAGAAATTATTTTTGGAAGCGGCGAAATCATTCCTGCTCTCGTAGCGGCGGTTCTACCACATATTTCTGTGACTATCACTATACAAACATCCCTGCTTCGGTGGCTCTCCGTGGTGTCCTGTTCGGCGGTTTCGCGCATATCGGTGCGGGTGCGGGTCTCGCTTGTGCGTATTCGAATGACTCCCCTCGAATTCGCGTGCGAATTTCGGTTCTCGCCTTTGCTTTATACCCACGTCAGCGTAACACGCTTTGAGTGATAACCTTTTCCCTGCCTCTTTGTGGGGCAGGGTTCAAATAATAACAGTATAAAACGATGATTGAAGAAATGAACAACATACCAAAGAAGATGACGGAAGCCTCGCTTTCCTGAATATCCCGAGAGATGAAAACAGCAGGAGTTTCAATTGTGATGAAACGACACAATCAAAACTCGTAAACACCACGTTTTGGGTGGTTGATTTCATTGAAGAAGTTCCGACAAGATTCAGCAAGGCTAAAGGAGTAAAGGTCAGACGCTTGTAAAAATCAAGCCATCAAAAGACAGTTTGGAATCAGATGCCAAGAAATTTTCACTGGTTCATCCGACATTCTTTATGTTTTGAAGAAAATCAAAGAAATGAATAAGTTTCCCCGAAAAGTTACTTTGAGGGGTAACGGTAACAGATATTATTTTGAATAAGAAAACAATGAAATAACAAAATAAAAGGTGGGTCATTCTTGTGGTGTCCTGTTCAGCGGTAACGCGAATAACAGTGCGAATGCAGGTCTCGCTTATGCGAATTCGAATAACACCCCTCGAATACGAATGCGAATATCGGTTCTCACCTATGCTTTAAAATTGGTTTTGACAATATGAAACAATATAAAGAATGACAGCCTTGCCACTTGGCAAAGATTTCAAGCAAACCTCCTAAAAGTGTTGGTAGGAACGCCTGTTGTATGGGCTACCGAAGACTCTGAATAAGAAAAGCAAAGCAAAAGATGAAAAGAATAGGTAATTTATACAATAAAGTAATCTCCGTGGAAAATTTGCGTGAAGCTGACGAAAAAGCACGCAAAGGCAAAACAAACACATACGGAGTTAAAGTTCACGACAAAATCGTGAAGCAAATATTCTTGCTCTTCATGAAGCATTGCTGACAAAGACGTTCAAAACCTCCCCTTATGATGTCTTCACGATTTTGAACCAAGGAGAGGCTTATTTTCCGTCTTCCGTACTATCCTGACAGAATAGTACATCATGCCGTCATGAATGTTCTTGAACCGATTTGGGTCAGGACTTTCACGCACAATACTTTTCATGTGTCAAGGGACGTGGAATAGAGGGTGTGCCCGGCATATAGATAAAATCATTGAGAAGTACAAAGGCAAGCCATTATACTGTCTTAAAATTGATATAACCAAATATTATCCCTCCATTAACCATGAAGTCTTAAAAAATTGTACGCCGGAAGATAAAAGACAAAGACCTACTGTGGCTTCTTGATGAAATTATTGACAGCGCAGAGGGGCTTCCTATCGGGAACTATCTTTCACAATATCTCGCCAACCTGTTCTTGTGCTATTTCATGCACCGTGTGAACGAAGTATTGAAACTTGACGCAGCCGAATACGCTGATGACATCACGTTTTCTCTTCATCAAAAGAACAACTGCGGGAAGCGTTCAAAGAGATAAGAAAAATGATTGAAGATGAACTAAAACTGAAAATCAAAGGAAACTATCAGATATTCCCAATAGCAGCCAACCGTTATGACAAACACGGGCGTGCGCTTGATTATGTCGGTTACAAGTTCTACCGTAATCAAAAACTTATCAGAAAGAGTATAAAGAAGAATTTCTGCCCAACCGTTTCACGGCTAAACCGACGTACCCCATTGCTTGACGCAAAGGCTTATAAACAAGCTGTTGCCCGTGGCTCGGTTGGGCAAAACATAGTGATAGTAAACATTTATTAAAACAATCATTAAACCGTGTTATTATGATAGCATTTTATGACAATCAGCCTGCCAAATTGGAGGCAGTCGGAAACGGAAGTTACGTTTACCGCTTCAACATTCAGAAAGTTGAAAAACCCGCCACCGTTGAACCAAGCGAACTCGCTTCTGACGATGAAGCCCCGGTTCAGGAACAATGGAAATGTGAAGAAGCTACCGTGTGGGCTCCGCTTTCTTCAAACAAGATAACTGAAACAGTTATCACGGAGAGTGGGACAACAACCGGGAACAAAACTTGTGAATGAGTTCAACGCAGCGAACCTCGGTATGATTGGAGGGCGAAATCAAGCGAGGAAGCCAAGGCAAAGATTGAGGCATACAAAGCCTATCTATCCGAACGTGCTACCCTGAAAGCGCAAGTGGATGCAGACTGCCTTGAATACGGTATTCTGTAACTTGTAAAACCGCTTCCCGTCACGTTATTCAAACATAAAATGTGACGGGAAGAATGGTTATTCTTGAAAAGCCTTTTTAGCCCGTAGAACGCTTAAAAGTGATTACAATATAATCATACCATTTTAAAAGAAAGTTTAACCACGGGGAAATTCGGAAAAAATAACTCAAAGTTTAGTAGTATGATAATTTACAATAATGCAGGAAACAAGGTTCTTGAAATCGAGGTTGATGATAACAGTTATCGCAATAGGGCTGTCATGGGAGACCATAGTTTAACGTTGTACTATTCACTCCCCGAACACGTTGAAATCCCAGTAGGCTCTTACTGTGAGTTTCAAGGCGAAACGTTCACGCTCAAACGCCCGGAGAATTTCAAGATGAAACATAAAAGACTGTTTGAATACACGGTGCTTTTTGACCCGCCCGAAGCAAACGCAAAAGTTTGGAAATTCAGAAACCCGGTTGACGGACGTTTGAAATTTTCGTTGACTGCAAAGCCGCATGAACATCTTCAAATGTTTGTTGACAATATGAACCGCCGTGACAAAGGATGGACGGTTGGCGAATGTATTGACGGTGTTGAAACCCTGATTGCCTATGACCATGATTTTTGTATTGACGCTCTAACCCGCATGGCTTCAACGTTCAAGACAGAATACGAGTTTACGGGAAAACGTGTGTCATTACGTAAGATTGAATACAACAAAGTAACTGGGAGACCCGCCAACGGAAATTTTGTTCGTTCAAGGCGGTACGGACAATATAGACCCGTCAAAATACGGTTCTTCCGAGCTTCTTCTTCCCAAGAACCAAACACTCGCTTATGACGGCGAACATTTTGAAGATGAAGACGGCTTCATAGCCAAGAACGCCCGCCGTTATGTCGTTGATGAAGCAGGGCTTTCAATACGCCGTGATGACAAACAACTGTCATCACTCGCCGAAGATAGTCTTGACTGTTCTGAGATTTACCCGAAACGTGTCGGTACGGTCAACACGGTTGTAGTTGTTGATGAGAAAACAACTTTATGACATTGTTGACACGTCAATCCCATCTTCACTGAATTATGAAGAATGCTTGATAGAGGGGAAACTATGACCGTTGTTTTCAGACGGGTATGCTTGCCGGACGGGAGTTTGAGGTTAAATATTACCATAATGCCGTTAAAGGAAAGCGACGTCGTTTTGAGATTGTTCCCGCAGACATAGACGGGCAAACTATGCCAATACCACATTCGCCCCTAAATCGGGCGATAAGTATGCCGTATTCAAATGTATGCTTCCCACAGCTTACATTTGTGATAATGCCACGAAAACAGGCGCATCATGGGATATGTTCCGGGCGCTGTAAAATGCTTGTTTGATAATGAAGACCTGAAATTCACATTCACGGGGAACTTGACGGGATATGGTCGAAAAAGATTGGGTAAACATCGGGGGCGCATCAAACTCGGAGGATATATCCGTTTCTCTGACGAACAGTTTCAGAAAGATGGCGTTCTCGTGCGTATAACGGGTATAAAAGATTATATCAACAAACCACATAGCCCCGTGATTGAACTTTCAAACACAACGGTAAGCGGCAGTGTTTCATCAACATTGAATGACCTGAAAAGTGAGGAAGTCATCGTTGATGACCTACACCGTGACGCTATTCAATTCACAAAAAGACGGTTCAGGGACGCAAAGGAAACAATCAGCATTGGAAGAAGCATTGCTCGACAATTTCCACGAACTCAATCAACCCGATTGCCGTTCAAACGATGTCAATGCTTGTAGGCGATGAAAGTCTTCAATTCCGTTTTGTGAACTCAAAGACAAACCCCGTCCCGGTTACGCACAGAATTGTCTATGACAATGAGACGAAACAACTGACAGCGGCAGGGTATCATACAACACATGACCCTCGGTATCAATACGGTCAGTGCATCGCACAAGGTTTCGGAATATAAATTTTGGGATATGACAGCCTACACAAGCGCAGTGCTTGATGACGGTAAGAAGAAGTATTATTTGTATGCAAAAGTCTCAAAGACGGCACAAACAGGTGTTTTCACCCTGTCTGAAAATGCAATCAAATTAGAGGGTGTTTCAGGCTTCTATCATCTTCTTGTCGGTGTCCTGAACTCTGAATACAATGAAGAACGAAGTTTTGTCACTCTGTACGGTTTTACAGAAATCCTTCCGGACGTATCACGACAGACAAGATTGTTTCCACAGACGGGAACACTTATTTTGATTTATTGAAAGGTATCATATCCGGGCAAATAAAGTTCAAATCAGGTTCATCGGGCTTATATGAACTTGATGAATGGGAAGCCGTGAACGGTTTGATAACTCAGGCTCAGAACACCGCCAACGCCGCCGTTGAGAGCGCAAAGAACGCCAATACCGCCGTTGGAAATTTAAACGACTATGTGGACGGTGCGTTCGCTGACGGCATTATTACGGAAGCGGAAGCGAAAGCGATTGAGAAGTACATCAACACAGTGAACAACACGAAAGCCGCCGTGGAAGCTGCGTATAACAAACTGTACACAAACGCCTATCTTACGGGAACGGCAAAACCGGGCTTCTGAATGCCAAGGTTACGCTTATGGGCAGTATTGAGAACCTTATCAGCGCAATCAATTCCGCTATCGCCGATGGTAAAACCACCGTAACCGAAAAGAACAATGTTGACAGTAAATACGCCACTTTCAACAGTGCGTATGCAGACTTTAACACAGCCGTAGAAGCCGCCAATAAAGCTATTCAAGACACGCTGAAAGGATATTCCGATTCAGTTCTTAACACCGCCAACGCCGCCGTTGAGAGCGCAAAGAACGCCATTGCACAGGATTTGGGTTACGCGAATTTCGCTGATTTGGCAGAGAGAAAGCCGCCGAATGAAACCATTATTGTAGGAGGCAAAATCAACACAACATTGATTAACGCAGAACTTATAGTTACGGCTTTGCTTTGCCAAATTGGTTAAAGTGACCGAACTTATTGCAGAAAATTTGACTGTTACCGGAAATTCAAAATAGCCGGGTTCAGCGTCAGTGGAAACGGGCTTACCAACACCCCGTTTAACAATGATGCGTATGTGATATTCCGTAATGACGCACATAAATGTTTTGCGGGTATCGGAGGAAACGTACTGCCGACATCATCAGGGTTGAGAGCCGTAGCAAGATTTGAGAATGAAGACACGTCCGATTGGTGGGGTTTGGGACGGAATGTCGCAATGTTGCTTTCTGCCAAAAACGGAACGTATAACCATGCTTTTTTAGGCGATGGCAACGGTACTCTGAACGGATGGATAGAAGGCTACAAGTACAGCAAGTTTACGCTTTCTTCCGCTAATACAATTTATAACGGTTATTCCAATCTTAAAGACAATAACCGATGGGTAATTTATAGCAGCGTGGATAATTCAGGAATAACTCTGCCAAAACTCTCAGAGGTCAGAGATGCACTTGGGATAGGCACAAGCACAAAGTTTTGTGTGGAATTTACCGTTATCTCAGACCTTGATTCAAAAGATTTCGATATATACGGAAGAAATAGCAAGAAGAGTAGTGATGGAACTTACCCATGGAATACGTCTGAATACCCCAATTTGGTACATTGGGACAACGACCACTGGGACAGCGTGGCAATGGGAGCAGGTGACAGCCTTACGGTGTTGCTTATATATGATTCAAGTAAAGGTGGCAGCAAAGGCGGTTATCCCCTGACCTATACAGCGAGAATAATCAATAGACAGTATAATTAAACAACTTTAAAAGTGATTATATTGTAATCAGTTTGTATATATTTGCAAATAAAAATCAAAGACTTATGGAATATTTACCAGCTATTATCAGCGCAATAGGCACAATCATCGCCGCATGGTTTGCTTATAATCAGTACACGAAAAACAAGCTCACGGACTTAAAAATTGAGAAGTTCAGACAGGATGAAGAAATCAAAAGCATTCGCCGAGCCGATAATTCTTCTATCGTTTACGGGGAATTATGGAACATTCTTCACGAACTTGACGCTGACAGAGTTTATATTGTTCAGCCCCACCCGTTGGGAAATGAAAGTCTGTTATCAATCTATTATGAAGTAAAGCGTAAAGGTGTTGAGCCAATGAAGCCACATGTACAAAATCTTCGTATCGCAAACGTGGCTAAATTCAGTTCTGATATGGTTAAAAACCTGTTTATGTATATCACGGATATAGACACACAGGTTCAAGACAAATACGCAAAATCAATTCTATCAAGTTACGGATGCGAGGCGGCTGTGGTAAAGCGTTTAAATGATAACAAGCATGATTGGGTCGGTTCAATTTTCTGTGAGTTTACACGCCCGATTCATGTATCAGAAGATGAAGCGAGAGAGATTATGCACCGATGTGCGATGAATATTCAATACCTATTACCAGAATATAAATAAGAACGAGTATGAAAATTCTAATTGACAACGGTCACGGGGTTGACACGGCGGGCAAGCGTTCCCCTGACGGCTCTTTGAGAGAGTACAAATACGCAAGAGAAATAGCCGAAAAAGTTGTATCAGAGTTGAAGAAACGAGGCTTTGACGCTGAACGTATCGTCACAGAAGAAAACGACATCAGCCTATCCGAACGGTGTCGGCGTGTAAATTCCATTTGTGACAGAGTAGGAACGAAGAACGTCATTCTCGTTTCTATTCATTGTAATGCAGCGGGAAACGGTTCTCAATGGATGAACGCACGTGGATGGGAAGCGTGGACTTCTGTCGGTCAGACAGCCGCCGATAAAATGGCAGACTGTCTGTATAAGGCGGCAGAGGAAACAGACTTCAAAATTAGAAAGGACACAACGGACGGAGACCCCGACAAGGAGGGGCATTTGTATATCTTGAAACACACGAAATGCCCCGCCGTTCTGACTGAGAACCTTTTTCAAGACAATAAAGAAGACGTGGCGTTTCTTCTGTCAGAAGCTGGAAAAGAAACGATTGTCTGTCTTCATGTCAAAGGTATTATCAACTACTTAAAGACAATCTGAAAAATGAAACATCTTCCCTTGCTCTTACTATTGACATTCATTATAGGCGGCTGTGCTTCAAGCCGCCGCCTTTCTGAAAGCGTTCATCAACAAGACAGCGTTGGTATTAGGGTTGAAACCCGTATTGAATACGTACCCGATACTGTCTTTATTGAAATACCGGCACAAACGTCAGAACGTGAAACAGCCGATAATACATCGCATCTTGAAAACGATTACGCAACGTCTGACGCACGGATAAACCCTGACGGAACTTTATACCATAATTTGAAGACTAAGCCGCAGAAAAAGCCAGTAGGGTTTGAAAAGCCCGTTGAACGCAAAGACAGCGTTATTTATAAGACAAAGACCGTAACAAAAACGAAAATCGAGAAAGTCCCCCGTGACCTTACTTGGTGGCAGAAAACACAGATTTACGGCTTTTGGGTCATTCTTTTCATTCTTGTGATTATTTACAGGAAAAAGATTTTATCCCTTGTAAAATGGCTTATCTGATTATCTTATAAAGAAATAAAATCGGAAATTATATCGGAATTTTGGCAATTATGATTATCTTTGAACCGACATTTGAAAAAGATAAATAGCGTTTGCTATTGCCGTTGAGGTCAGAAAATCGCCAATATTCAGAAATCTCAAAAGCAATGGTAGATGCCCACGTCATATACGTGGGCATTTCCTTGTGAGATTTCGGGCGTTTGGCGATGCCTCTGACCTACGAGGAATGCCCACGTTTTTTGTGTGTATCTGTGAACAACGGCAACCACTATAAGAAGAACCGTTAAATAACAGATATATGGATTTCAAAGATTCAATAAAACAAATCTCAGAACGAATCGAGACCCTCAAAGCCAATCTTCCGACAGAAGAAGCGACAAAGACGGCTTTGATTATGCCTTTTATAAACGCATTGGGGTATGATGTCTTCAACCCTTTGGAGGTGTTGCCTGAAATGTGTTGTGACATCGGCACAAAGAAAGGCGAAAAAATTGATTACGCCATAATGAAAGACGGCGAGCCGATTATACTTATTGAGTGTAAGCATTGGGAACAAGACCTAAACCTGCATGACAATCAACTGTTACGTTACTTCAATGTCTCAAAGGCAAAATTCGGCGTATTGACAAACGGCATAACATACAGGTTTTACACAGACCTTTCAGAACCAAACATTATGGATGAAAAGCCGTTCTTGGAAATCAATATGCTTGACCTGAAAGACACGCAAATCGAAGAATTGAAGAAATTCCATAAATCGTATTTTGATGTTGATATGATTCTGAGTTCAGCAAGCGAACTTAAATACATGGGGGAATTAAGAACCGTCATCGGGAAAGAGTTCACGAATCCGTCCACTGATTTTGTGCGTTTCTTCGGGAAACAAGTGTACGAGGGGGTATTTACACCGAAAGTGCTTGAACAGTTTACGACACTTGTAAAGCGGACAATTAACAACTATGTTAGCGATATAATATCAGACAGGCTGAAAGCCGCCATAAAAGATGAAGAACAGCCCACAGAACAAGGCACGCCAACGGTTCAACAACCGACAGAAGAACAGCCAGATAACGGGATTGTTACCACAGAGGAAGAACTGGAAGCATTCTATATCGTGAAATCACTTCTGAGAAACATTTTCCCGGCTGAACGGATAACTTATAAAGACACACGTTCTTATTTCGGTGTTTCCATAGACAATAATGTGCGAAAGACTGTCTGCCGCTTTTATTTTGACCCTCCTACAAGAAAAAGACTTGCTGTCATTGACGAAAACAAAAGTGAAAAGATGTACAAGTTAAATTCAATCAATGATATTTATAACTATGCCGATACTATGATTGAGGCGGCAAAAAAATATTCATTATGAGGATTATTATTTTATTAATCATATCTATGGGGCTGTTCCTTTCTTGTGGAAATGGCAAGAAACTACCCAATGTAGGAGATAAGGTTTATGTGGTTCAAGAATGTCTTTCTGCTGTCAGTGAAGATGATTTTGCAGAATTGAACAAGGTGTGCAATAGAAAAGACGAAAGCAGGTTGGAAGAAATGATATTATCAGAAAAGGTTTTTATACTAAATCCAACAAATGAGTGTAAATTGATTGAGGCTAAATTTGGCAAATATAAAATTCGAGTAAAAGTTGATTGGGATAAAGAAATAGACTTGTGGGTTGCTTCTGAATTTATCAAATAAATATACATGCACATGGGAATAACATCAAGAAGTCAGCTAACACCGAATGGCGTTTTCTGTGCCCCGATGATTCCGGCAATGATAATTTACACCGATAAAAGATTTGGGCGGCACATACAGAAAATTCGATGAAAATAACTTTCAGATAGCAAGGCAGGGTGTTCACGGTTACGGACACCCTGTTTTCGTGAAGTCATCTTCTTCCTTGCAGAGATAACGGGCGACTTTATGACACACATCATCGGGAATAAACTAACCTTGATTAATGATTTTGCGGAGAGCAACAAAATCCGTATCTTTGAGACCTGAGAACAACACAAAAAAGATGTGCTTTTACAAATTTGTTGCTAATTTGTTGCTCTCACTCACATCCACAACGGCAAAAATATTATAAACCAATAGATTACATCAAATAAAGAACATTTTGCATCGGCAAATAGCAAAATTTAAACCGTTTATTATCAGCTAATTACAAAATACACCTTGGAAAATTCAATAATAATAAAATCAACCACCATATAGCTAATAATCAGTATTTTATATACATAAAGAAGCCTAAAATACCATATTAAATTTTATAATTTTGTCCCCAGTTTGTCCTCTAAAAGTCAGACTGGGGACAAAATTATGTCCCTCAAACAAAAATCAGAAACAATAGTAATAACTCCTTGAAGCAGAATACAGATATGGCAAAGAAAGCGATAACCAAGAAAGAGCTCGTTAAACTTAGAGAAAAGAAGCTGACAAATGGGAAACATTAGCCTGTGCCTTAACATTTATCGTAATGGAAAAGACCAAGGAATATTTAAAACTGCAACCTGAGTTCCGTCAATTTTATTCGGCACTATCCAGAATTTTGTGTAAATAGAAAACTTCAGGATTCAGGTTTTATACTTGAATCCTGTTTTCAAATATAGTTATAAATTGATTAAAAATCAATGCCCAATTCCAAATAGGTTGATACCATTTCTTTTCTATTTCGTTAATAGCCAGACACACAGACTTTTTTAGGGCATCATCATTGGGGAATGACAGCTTATTTTTAGTGTACTTTCTGATTTTCCCATTCAGGTTTTCAATGAGATTAGTTGTATATATAATCTTTCTAATTTCGACGGGGAAATCAAAGAATACGGTGAATTCTTCCCAATTATTTCTCCATGAGCGTATTGCATAAGGATATTTCCCACCCCATTTTTGCTCAAAGTTATCTAATTCCATCTTTGCGGCTTCTTTAGTGGGTGCATTGTAGATGTTCTTTAAATCAGAGGTGAACTCCTTTTTTTCTTTCCAAACCACATACCGACAGGAATTTCTGATTTGATGTACCACACATATTTGAGTGGTAGAGGCCGGGAAAACACTTTTGATGGTTTCTGTAAACCCATTCAGATTGTCAGTAACCGTAATCAAGATATCTTCTATACCACGGGCTTTGAGATCCGTTAAAACACCCATCCAGAAAGCGGCACTCTCATTTTTACCAACCCACATACCCAATACTTCTTTCAAGCCTTCCTTATTCAGACCTACACATAGATAAACAGTCTTGTTGATTACCTTGCCATTTTCCCTAACCTTGAATACAATGCCATCCAGACAATCATGTATAAGCTCTCAAGAGGACGATTCTGCCATTCTGAAGCAGCCTGGCCAACCTTATTAGTAATAATAGAAATGGCAGAAGTGGAGAGATTTACGCCGTATATTTCCTGCATATCCGACTCAATGGCAGATACACCCAGACTTTAGCATAAAGAGAGAACAAGACGTTCAATAGATAAACCGCGGGATTGATGTTTAGGAACTACAACAGGTTCAAATTCACCTTTCCTATCACAGGGAACCTAAATAACAGATTCATCCATCTCTGTTTGAATCTGCTTCCTATAACTACCATTGCGGGAGTTGCCACTATGACCTCCTTGATTGGAGTGTTTCTCATAACCTAAAGATTATCCATCTCAGCTTCCAGCATTTGCTCATAGACACGAGTATGAAGCTCTTTCATGAAAGCGCTTACATCTTCGCCAGTCTTAAACTGGGACAGAAACTCTTTACTTAAAAATTCTTTCAGAATGTCCATAAAATATCCTTTTTACAAAGTTAATATATAAATAAAAACTACGGGGATTTCTCTCGTAGTTTTCTATTTACACAATCAGATGGATAGTCCCTTTTATTAATAACATTCTTATAGAAGCTAATCTGACCATTTCTTCTTCCGAATCGAACGTGAGTTTGTAGTTTCTGCAAAGTCTTCTATTATTGTCAAATCACAAAAAAGTCGTTCTGCACCCCATCTATTATTACCTATTGGTTTAAGGCCTTTTGACTTATTCCGCTCACAATTATTTCCAGTATATATCCGAAAGTTTTTTTGATTTTTTCTGCTATCTCTCCCTTGTATCTCAGCATCGGCAAGAATAATTTTGATGTTGCAACAAAGCTCCTTAAAATATTTGGTCAGCAGATAAACCGCCTTGGCATCATATTAGGGAACAGTTCTTATCCCAACAGACACTTTGGCTATCTTAATATCCACGTCTGCTTCGGCGTTTTGCCCGTTCTTGCACGCGCTTTCTCACGTAAGTCATTCAGCAGCAAATCAAATTCGCCAAAGAAGGTTCATTTGCGATATATAGTAATAAACCAACGCCCAAGGAACAAAATAAGAAGGGAGCATTCGCCACTGACAGTCTATCTTTACAAGATGGAAAATAGAGTTCCATATCTCATGTAAATCATATTTTCGCTTCCTTTCTTACAGATTCAAGATTTTCTTGATAACTTGCCATTGTGTTTCTTTTAAATCCATCAAGTACATAACCATTTACAGTGTAGTAACTTAAAAATAATCATCTTTTTCTTTTTAAACTTTAATTTTTAAACAGGCTCTTATAGATGCCAAAAAAATCCCATAGAACGAGAACAGAACCATCGGACATTAGCCACTATACAAGCGATTAAATCCAAACGATTAATTAAGATACAAAATGGAGAATATTCACTCACTCATCAATTCAAAGAAAACACCCAGTTCTTGAATATTACCATAAAATAGTAGAAGAACGTCATAAGAATCCTAAATCTTAAGGTAACTGGAAAAATTGAAGAAGTTGTCTTCGTTATCTTGATATGTATTGTGATAAATATACTACATTCCGCGATGTCACAACTAAAATGATGAAGTCAAGATATATTCCGCTTTCCTTTGTAATTATAGAGGAATACACAACCATCATTCTCGTTACAATTCATTGGTCAACACCTTGTCAAAAGTAATTATAGGATTTGGAGGGGCTGTAACATTAATGCAGAAAAACATATTACTATGATTAGGCAATAGATAGCATCGTGCTTATTACCTCCGTCAGGAGTACTCAAAAAAGAAACAATTTTAGTTACACAGTCATCGATACTGATATAGTGCATTATCTTATATATACGACTATTTTTACTACAAAAATAGGATTTAGTTGTACCATCCGGCTTTCCTTCAAACATCTCAACTACTTGCAAAGGTACATCCGTAATAAGTTTAGCGCCAGCAGCATCAGTATACGATATTAAATGATCTTCTACATCAAACTTATAATTATAGTTCCATCCAGATCTTCCCCTTATCTGTAATAATAGCTTTCCATGTTTTGGAACAACCACCTTACATCTATTCTTATAATTTGCAGCTTCCAAAAGTGTTGATATCTCGCTAAATAATTGTTCTGCCTGCATCAACTCAGACTTATAAACCGGTTCATCAGGGGCATAATGTGATAAAGGATGAAGCATCGGCCTTAAGTGCGTTTTCAAAACTGTCAGCTTAGTCAAAATATTGCCAGCATAAGAGTCATTGGCAATTCGTTTCAAAAAATTTTCAGCTCTACATATGAGGGCTGCTATATGATAAGCAGCAATAGGAAGAAGGTCGTCATCCAGCTGAAGCGCATAAAGCACCCTAAGATAAATGCCTATAGCCACTGTCGGTATACCTTTCTCGATACGTGAAACCGTAAGAGGCAAACAGGTGGCACGTTCGGCAATCTGTGCGACACTAAGGTTCCTACTCAATCGTACCAGTCTGATTTGCTCACTCACAATTTGCATCTTCTGCTCCAGTTTTTTAGGCAACTTGGTACCCATTGCACTTTTTGTCATAACTCAACCTATCATATAATATATAAATATATCGGCTTTACTTTATTTTATGATAAGTTACTGAAATAAATTTTCGATTTTACTCTTTCCGTAATCAGTAATCTGCTTGCCCACATTATTGGGGGTAGAGATACTAAACACTATTATATTATTCGTAGAATTCGTATTTCACCAATAACAAACAATATATTGTTTCTAAAAAGAAAGCGAAACTCATTATGATTGTACGACTTTTACCCTGATATTTATATAAAGACAACACTGATCAGCAAAATACTACAATAAATGTATATACACTTTTTGTTGCAACATTTTTTGTAGTTACATTTTATGTATTATATTTGTGTTTGAAATCAAAAATAGAGCATTATGGAAACTCCGTTTATATTTGGAAAGATTGCTACTGAGAAGAATTTTACCGACCGTAAGAAAGAAACAGCCGACTTGGTTCAGAACTTTATGTCGTTAATTAACACGATTATCATATCTCCTCGTCGTTGGGGTAAAAGTTCGCTTGTAAACAAGGCCGCAAAGTTAGCGATGGCGCAGGACAGTAACCTCCGGATTTGCCATATCGACCTTTTCAATGTACGTAGCGAGGAGCATTTCTATTCGCTGCTTGCCCAGAAGGTTATTGCCGCCACTTCCACAAAATGGGAGGAGGCAATCGAGAGCGCGAAGAGTTTCTTTTCGCATCTTGTTCCCAAAATTTCAATCGGCACAGACCCCACTAATGAGGTTTCAATCGACTTTGATTGGGAGGAGGTAAAGCGCAACCCCGATGAAGTGCTCAATCTTGCCGAAAAGATTGCCAGGAAAAAAGGACTGAAAATCGTGATTTGTGTAGATGAGTTCCAAAATATCGCGGAATTTACTGACCCAGACTATTTCCAGAAAAAGTTGCGTTCACATTGGCAGCTGCACCAAAGTGTGGCCTATTGTCTCTATGGCAGCAAGCGCCACATGATGATGGAAGTGTTTACCGACTCATCCAAACCCTTCTACAAGTTCGGCAATCTGATGTTTCTCAATAAGATTGAGACGCTTTGTCTCATGGAATTTTTCAAGAATCGTTTCACTGATACCGGCAAGAACATCAGCGATGAAGCAAGCCACTTGATTGCAAAGCTCGTAGATAACCATCCTTACTACGCACAACAGTTGGCACAGCTATCATGGCTCAGAACGAAGGATGTATGTTCCGTTAAGATCGTGCGTGAGGCGCACACGGCATTGGTGGAACAGTTAAGTCTGTTGTTTGTAACAATCACCGAGACACTGACCACACAGCAACTGAACTACCTCAAGGCTCTTATAGCTGGAGAAAAAGCTATTAGTTCGACTGAAGTAATGCATCGCTATCAAATCTCTTCAACAACCTCAATATCGCGTTCAAAAGCAGCCCTTATCAAGAATGATATATTGGATAATAAGGCTGGTGAAATCTCGTTTCAGGACCCGATTTATGCCTATTGGTTGAAGACTGAGTATTTCGCAAAATGACAGGATTTTGAAAAATTCTTTGCGAGCTAAACAAAAGGTTATTGAATATAATTTGTAACGATAATATGAGTTTAAAAAATAGTATTCCTCGGATATGGTCTATTGATAAGTTATTGAAAATCAATTTGGTTATTCCTAATTATCAACGGCCGTATAAATGGACGGATAAAAATATCATAGAGCTGCTCCTTGATATCCAAAAGAGTATTGAAGAGAGTAGAAAATATACAAACTTTAAATACCGTATAGGTACAGTCATATTGTATAAAAATGAAAATGGCGAGTACGAGGTGGTAGATGGTCAGCAACGTATATTGTCTTTTTTGCTCTTAAATCTGTATTTACTACCTGATTTTACTTGTGCTCTGTCGGAAGTAACGTATTCTAATAAGATCACCCAAAAGAACATACATGCAAACTATAAGACAATAAGTGAGTGGTTTTCTTCTGTGGATGATGAAGGGAAAAAGCTTTATACGAAAGCGCTGAAAAATATACTGGAGGTGGTGGTCATCACAGTCAATAAAATCAGTGAAGCTTTTCAGTTGTTCGATTCTCAGAATACCCGTGGTCGTGCTTTGTATCCACACGATTTGCTTAAAGCCTATCATTTAAGAGAGATACATGATAAATATGAGATGCAGCATGCGGTGATAAAATGGGAATCAAAGGATCCCCAAGCCATTCGGGAGTTGTTTGATCATTATCTTTTTCCGTTGTGGAACTGGGCCAAATGTCGTAAATGCGGAAATTTTACCATAGCCGATATTGATATTTATAAGGGCATTGAAGAGGACACGGGATATACCTATGCCCGCAGAGCCAACAAGGCCATGCCTTACTTTCTGCTTACGGAGCCATTTATTTCTGGAAGTGATTTCTTTGAAATGGTAGATCATTATATGCAAATGTTGCATAACATAAAAGAGGAAATCATCACCAATCCGAACATCGATAAAATAAAGCAAATGTTGACAGACGGTAAAGATGCTGGCACTGTCGAGATTTTCGATAAGGCTTGCAAGTCCTCATCAACTGGGCTTAATTACGCTCGCAATCTGTTCTTTTGCGCCTTATTATGCTATTACGACCGTTTTCATAATTTTGACGTTATGGCAGTCACTAAGTTGTTTACCTGGGCTATGATGATCAGAGTTGATATGAATCATTTAGGCTTTGATACAATCAACCGGTATGCCATTGGAAGAAATGATTTTGATAGATACAGCAATGCTAAACCCGTAATAGCGATGATAGCTTATGCTCGCAGACATACTGAAATTGCTGGTATGAGGCTTACTTTGAGCGTGGACGATCGTGCAAATGACGAATGGAAAAAATTATATAGAAACCTTTGTATATTAAACGGATATAGTATTTGATATGGTAGAAGAATTAAGAATTTTAGACGAGCATACACTTTTCGATGCAGATGCCCATTATGTCATTCCGCGCTATCAGCGTGCTTATGCTTGGGAAGATAAAGAAATTGGGCAGTTGATAGATGACATTAATGATATTGATATAGATTCCTTAGAAAATTATTACATAGGTTCACTTATCGTTTCAAAAATACAAGGTAAGGCTGAAACCTACGAAGTGGTTGATGGGCAACAACGCCTCACAACTTTATTCCTTCTGTTGCAATATCTAGTTTTCGATGGAGTCTTGGAAGGAGATTTGGGGCAGACACTCTCCTTTGACTGTCGTCCAAATTCAAACTATACACTTGCTCGTATTCAGAAAATATTGGCAAGTCAAATCGATGACGAAAATTCTATCGAACAGCCTATTTTGAATGGTCTCAAGGTAATTCGTCTAAAATTCGAAGAAAAATCAGGATTGAATAGAGATGATTTTGTTTCACGCTTAGCACATGTTGTTCTCTATAGAATAGAAGTGCCCGAACATACCGACTTGAATCGTTATTTCGAAATCATGAATACCCGAGGGGAGCAATTGGAACAACACGATATTCTGAAAGCTCAACTCATGGGATATCTGAACGATAGAGGCGAACAAGAGTTCTTTTCAAAAATATGGAATGCCTGTAGCGATATGACAGGTTACGTTCAAATGCATTTCTCGCCATCTGATCGGGAGAACATTTTTGGGAATGAGTGGAATAGCTGGCCTGACGACAAATGGTCAGACTATCAGCAAAGTTTCAGCGTGACTGAAGAATCGGAAAGAGGTGCAACTATAGCAGAAATTGTAGACAGTAAATTTAAGATAGACGATATTGATGGTATGCTTGACAATAACATACATGTTCGTTTTGACAGCATTATAGATTTCCCTTATTTTCTGCTTCATGCCCTCAGGGTGTTTGTAGAATTAAATGAAGTTTCTTTGGAAAAGCCTTTGGGCGACTTGTTGGATGATAAAAAACTGATTTCGGATTTTAAGAACGTAATCAGTCAGGGAAAAATGAATGGAAAGCCTATTGATAAGGAAAACTTTTCTCAAATGTTCATCATTCATTTATTACAAACCCGATACCTTTTCGATATGTTTATCATTAAGCGCGAGTATTCGGGTGAAGATAATGAGGGCGAATGGAGCCTGAAAGAGTTGTTTACTTCTGGCCAGGGTTACAAAAAGAAAGCATATTATAAAAATACAGAATTTAAATATGCCTATGAAAGAGAAAAAACGTATTCATCTCGCAATAAAGAATGTTTGATGATTCAGTCCGCACTCCGCGTGTCATATACCTCACCCAAAGTCATGCACTGGATAACGGAACTCATTCTGTGGCTATTTAATAATGATGATGATCAAAATCCTAAACTGACAGATGCTGCAGTATCTATAGCCGCACAAGCAACACAAGAGAACTTCCTGAATGGAGGCAATTATAAACTTGGTGTCCAGACTCCTCATATCGTATTCAACTTTCTGGACTATCTATTATGGAAAAACGACAAGAAGAAATATGAGGATTTTGAATTTGAGTTCCGCAATTCTGTGGAGCATTGGTATCCACAAAATCCATCTAATGGTTCTTTCGATTCTTGGAATAACAAGGATACATTTGGAAATTTGTGTATTATTTCCCGAAGTGTGAATTCAAAATTTTCTAATCTTTCACCAGAGTCGAAGATGAAATCTTATGAGAAGATGGTTAAGAAAGGAAGCTTAAAACTTCGCATTATGGGTGAAATCATGCAAAATAGTTCAAATGAGAATTGGATAAGTACATTATATCAGAAGCATGAAGATGATATGATAAGTATATTGAAAGAGACATATGAATTGGTAAATTGAATATTTCGTAGGATAAATCGAAGATAGATAAAAATGCGAAATTTGCAGATTATCTTGAATTAGCGCCTATGTTAATATAAAATTGCATCATCCTTCAATTTTTGATTTATAAAATTAATAACAAATAACTATATAATTATGGCAAGAAGAAAATTAGTCACAAATAATCAAGTATTAAAATCACTGCATATTAAACAATTACGTGGCATAAAAGATCTTGATATCAATTTTGAGGGAAGCCCTGTTACTGGCATTTTTGGATTGAACGGAAGTGGTAAAACAACTATCCTTCAGACAATAATGTGTCTATATAGGGATAAAGAAACTGAAAATACAAAAATGAGTCGTTTTTTTAAATATACATCAGCGGCAAACAAATGGATAGGAAGTGAATACAGTGCTGTAATGGATTATTTAAATCTTTCTCTAAGAAGGTCAAGACCTGAAACAAATAAAAGAATAGAATACAAAAAACCAAGATCTGAATGGAAGTCCTAGACAAGCACAAAAGCCAGACCGCAATATTATTTTTATATCTTTATCTGATAGTATTCCTGATATTGAAAAAATATCTGATAAAAAAGTAACATTTACACCTCTTGTCGAAGAGGTTCTGGATGAGCAGATTACTAGAGCTGCAACTCAAATTATGGGGGTATTATATGAGAATTTAGCTATAAGCAAAATATCTAAAATAAATATCATGATGAAAAAGATATATCCATGCACAGGTGACACGCAGACCGTAAATGCAGTTGTGGAAGGCCCATCTATTAAAGTGGGCGACTATACCGTCTACAATGTTTTCGTGTCCGACTCGTTGCTTTTCGAGCAGAACAATGTGCTTTACCATTATCCTATCAACCACGAGCGGCTGATAATCGGCAAGTTCTGCTCCATGGCTTTTGGTGCGAAATTCTTGTTCAACTGTGCCAACCATACGTTAAAATCCTTATCCACCTACACCTTCCCGCTCTTTTATGAGGATTGGAAGTTGGAGAAATCGGACGTGGCAACGGCTTGGGATAACAAAGGTGACATCGTGATAGGCAACGATGTATGGATAGGCTACAAAGCAGTGATTATGGCTGGCGTTCACATCAGCAATGGGGCAATCATAGCCGCCCGTGCCGTTGTTACGAAAGATGTGCCGCCTTATACGATAGTCGGCGGTGTTCCTGCCCGACCGATAAGGAAGCGTTTTGATGACGGAGTGATACAGAAACTTGAAACGCTGAAATGGTAGGACTGGTCTGCCGAGAAGATACGGCGATACTTGCCTTATATCGGGAATGGAGACATCGATAACCTGCTTGACGACAGGGAATAAATGGCCAATCTTAAAACCTAAAAGAGCATATTCCACAAATTACACTCTTTTAGGTATCAGATTTCTATTCTATCAATTATTATTTTAGACCTCCTCAAAAGTAACATTAGTAATTACGAACTCCAATTATAAGGAAGGTGCATTAGCCCTCAATACCAATAATTATTTTCATTCTTAATCCTCTCAATTATGTAAATCTGGTAAATTTATTTGCTAAATTAAAGTCTCAATTAACCGAAAAACGAACTAAAAGAATCTAAAACCTCCTTCGGTATTCACGGGAACCTGATCATAGAAATATATAGTGAGCGAGAAAAACTCTTCCGCTTTTGTCTTTTTATTGCATAATATTTTATATCTTCGTATTTTAAATGAATCAATCTATACACAGTATGGATAAACCCATGAATAGAATCAAAGAGGTACTTGAAGAGAAAGGCATCAAACAGACCTGGCTGGCAGAGAAACTTGGAAAAAGTTTCTGTATTGTCAATTCCTACGTCTGTAATCGACGGCAGCCAAGTTTAGAAGTGTTGTTTGAGATAGCCCAAATACTTCAAGTTGATCCCAAAGAATTAATAAAAAGTACAAAATAGCGCATATGGAACTCCAGATTAACGGCAACAAAATATTTGCCCCTCTGAAAAATAAAGAATTGGTTCTAACTCCTGAAGAGAGGGTTCGCCAGGAATACATCAGCCGACTGGTGAATGTCTACGGGTACTCGCTTGAGCAGATGGCTCAAGAGGTTCCGGTGAGCAATTCACATCGCGGCCAAGGTAAAGCGCGAGCAGATATTGTGATATGGAGATCAGAATCAGACAAAAAAGAGGATGTATCTGCCATAATTGTTGTAGAATGCAAAGCCGAATATGTTACGATTCAAGAAGAAGACTATTACCAGGGATCTAATTATGCATCCTGGGCCGGAGCGGATTTCTTCGTTACCACGAACCTGAAGGAGACTCGTATATTCAAGGTCGTTAAGGGCAAAATCCCCAAACGACTTGAGGAAATCGTTGATATACCCAAGGCTGAGGATCTAACCAATGCAAAAAAGATCAAGGAATTATTAAGTCAGACCAAAACGTTTACGCGTGATGAATTCAGTAGACTGCTTTTCAAATGCCATAATATCATACGCAATAACGACAAGTTGTCCCCGGAGGCTGCATTTGATGAAATCAGCAAGGTCCTCTTCATTAAAATCCGATATGAACGAGATAATACCGGCACGCAGATTTTTTCAAAGGAAGAGTTTAAAAAACTACGGGAAGCCTATGACAAAACAAAATCAAAACTAAGCCTGCCCTTTTATCAGCAATTATTCGAGCGCACAAAGGAGGATTATGCAAAAGATAATCTATTCGAAGCCAATGATACGATAAAGATAAAAGAGGCTAGTTTTGAGGCTATTGTCGAAGAGCTCGAAGTATATAATCTCTCCCGCACGGCAGATGATGTGAAAGGTATTGCCTTCGAAAAATTCTTAGGGAAAACCTTTCGCGGAGAACTCGGTCAGTTCTTCACACCCCGTAAAATAGTTGATTTTATGGTGGAGCTACTTGATCCCGAAGAGGGCGAAATCATCTGTGACCCCTGTTGTGGCAGTGGCGGCTTCCTGATCAAGGCATTCGAGTATGTGCGTGAGAAAATTGAAAGTGACATACAAAAGGTTAAAGAGCGCATCAAGTCAGAACTTTTCGATGAACGCTATGAAACACTGACTGAAAAACAGAAGTCAGTTATCGATGAACAGGTCAATGCCTATTTTGCTGCGCTCAACACGGAACTCGACACAGGGAATCTAAACAGCCGGTTGCAGAATCTGTCCAGCAACTGCATCTATGGTACGGATGCCAACCCTCGTATGGCCCGAACCGCAAAGATGAATATGATTATGCACGGAGATGGACACGGAGGCGTTCATCACCACGACGGATTGTTAAATGTCAACGGAGTTTTTGAAAGTCGGTTCGATGTGATTCTAACCAATCCGCCATTCGGTTCTCGCGTAGAAAAATCGCTAAAAATAACAGAAGCCGATGTGGAAACCGATGCGCAGAAGATTGCCGCATACGAGAAAAAATATGATAAAGAGGTATATCAACAGGCCTTGAGCCAGATCAATGACCACATCGGGGACTCTATACTGGATTTATATGCGATCGGGAAACTTAGCAGCCTGACTGAAGTGTTGTTTATCGAACGGTGCATCCGCTTGCTCAAACCGGGCGGACGTTTGGGTATTGTATTGCCGGAAGGAGTTCTCAATAATACCAATTTGCAAACTGTACGCGAACTGTTCGAGGGAATGGCCAAAATAATTTTGATCACCTCTATTCCCCAAGACGTATTCATGGCCTCGGGGGCTACGGTAAAACCCAGTCTACTGTTCTTCAAGAAGTTCACGGCAGAGGAACGGGCCCAGTTCGATGCGATTAAACAAGCGGCGACCGAAGAAGTAGAAGCCAAGTATCAATCACAACTTAATGAGATTGATTCATTCCTGGCAGAACGGAGTAACCCTGTTGTGGAGAAAAAGGTGAAGCGGGCTGAAAGGCGTGCGTTAGAAACAAAAATTACAACCGAAATATGGGCGATTGTCAAAGAAAAATTTGATTATACTATCCCCATCGCCCAAGTAGAAAAAGCAGGCATTACGACAACCGGTGCCGAATGCGAGAATCAATTAATCGATTTGCTCAAAGAGTTTACACCTTATCGTAAGGAGCATCATATGTGGACCTCAAATGAGTTGAAATTTCACTATGAGATAGTCGAGAATAAAGTGGTTCGGACCGATCAGGATGGCAAAACGAAGGAGCTATGTTAAAGAGTAAAAGTACATACAAGTATTTGGATTTTGTAAAGTTCTCGCTGCTTTACAACTGGAGTGTGCAGTATCTGAATGACTCCAAAATCCGATTCACGACCAAATATCCGCTGGTTCAGATCAAGGAATTTCTTACTCGTAATAAAACCGCGATTGAGATACAAGATGATGTATATTACAAACGTGCCACCATTAAGATACGCAACGGTGGAATCTCTCTGCGAGATACCGTTATAGGAAGTAAAATTGGCACTAAGAACCAATTTGTGATTTCTAAAGGACAATTTTTGTTGTCCAAGATAGATGCTCGTAACGGTGCATTTGGCGTTGTCCCAGATGTGTTGGATGGAGGTGTTAGCAACCGGCATTCAATCCATTGAATAAATGCGCCTTCCATGCCTAATATATATCGGCATTATTTCATATATCATTATAGTAATTCAGAATTTCATTCCATATTTTTTCAGGTCAACCCTGCCATTAACAACCTCAATTCCATCTGCCATAAGAAGCTCTGCCTGCTTTCCGGCTCCTCAAATGCGAATTCCCGGCAAGCTCTCCTTCGAATTAACTACTCTGTAGCACGGAATATGTAACGGATCCGGGTTCTTATGAAGTGCATTGCCAACTGCGCCATCTTTCTGTCGCCTGCAAGCTCTACAATCTGTCCATATGTTGCAACCTGTCCTCTAGGAATCTTCTTAACAGCTTCATATCCTCTTGGTCGGGCTGTAAGATACAAGGTCATAGCTTTCCGCAATCATACGTCTGATATCTTCATCAGGAACAGTTCCATCAAGAATAATAGTATTCCAGTGTTCCTTATTCTGATGCCAGCCCGCAATTGAAGAATATGTACTCCTCCACAAATCCCGCCATTCAGGTGAAACTTTCACATTAAGATTAATATATCCGTCACGCTCGTATGTCCATAAAAATGCTTTCTTACATCCTTTAACTCTTACCAGCTGCCAGTTCTGATCATGAAACGGTGCTTCCTGATAAGTATCTGGAAAAGAAAGTCCATATTCGAGTGCTTCTTCCCTTGTCGTCATATCATCAGTCCTTAGTTATATTTGTAAAAGCCTTCGCCAGAAGACATTCCAAGCTTGCCCTCATCAATATATTTCTTAAGTTGCTTCCATCTTCTTGAAATTATATGGCATCATCATCTTCTTAAGAGTGGTGAGAAAATTCCCAGAACGCTCTGGTACTGGTTAACAATATTGTAGGCAGTATTAAGTCCTACTGTGTCAAATATCTGGAATGGTCCTTTAGGTGCTCCTGTTCCTCTTGTCCATGCAATATCAATACTTTCAGGATCAGATATTCCTGCTGCGTACAAATCAAGCCCGCTTAAAAGGAATGGAACAAGCATAGAATTAAGCAGATATCCGCTCTTTTCCTTTCTTACAGGAAGTCCGATCATTCGTATGTCGTTGGCAAACTGCATAACCTCGTTAAAATATTTTTCATCAGTCTGTGCCTGTGTCATAACCTCTGCAGTATTATTCTTCCATATAGAGTTAGCAAAATGTAATGACAGATATTTGTCAGGTCTGCCTGTATATTTAGCAAACATTGAAGGAAGAAGTGTTGATGAATTAGTTACAACAACAGTCTTGTCTGGAAGAAGCGGAGCAAGCTTTTCATAGAAAGCAATCTTGTCCTTCTCATTCTCAGCCATTGACTCAATTACAAGGTCTGCATCTGCAACAGCCTTAGCCATATCAAGTTCAAGCTTGAGATTAGCATATGCATTTTCAACCTTCTTAAGACACTCTTCCTTGTCAAATGTATCTTCATCCGCAAGTCCTGCACACCACGCATTCTTATCCTCTGCCATCTTCTCAATAGCTTCAATATAAGTCTGCTTAAGATGGTCAATCTTAGGCTGTGTTCTTCCAATAGACCCTCGCTTCTTAACCAGATAGTTACATTAAATCCACAATATCTGCCTGAAAAGCAATCTGAAGCTGGCACTCCGCCTCCGGCAACAACAACATTTGAATATTTCATACTTATCCCCTTTCTTATAAATACTCATTACGCCATAAGACTTCTGAATGTATCAAGTACATCGTTTCGTCCAATCATTATGTCATAATCAGGCTTTCCGGTTCTCTTCTCAATGCCGGTTCCGGTGGAATAACCGGTTCTTTAGGCATTATCGGTTCTTTAGGCAATGCCAGCCGTGATAATTCAATCCTTACATTCATTGTTCCTTATCCTTCTTGGCTGCTTTTGCCCCAGCCATAAAACCTTCTATAAATCCTTTATCTTCCTGAAGTCTCTTTAACTCATATTCAAGTTTCTGCTTGTTGTCATTATATTCTTTCTTCTTGGCATTCCATTCTTCAATAGCTACGCCATTTTACGTAGCCATCATCATGTTCCTTCTGCTTCTCTTCATC